>Ga0256824_10000002_pt1 | contig 427436 bp, 492 predicted proteins | sample CV67metaG_FD_191570 | JGI IMG/M metagenome (GOLD analysis project Ga0256824, IMG submission 191570) | Hydrothermal vent microbial communities from East Pacific Rise, Pacific Ocean - CV67 | ecosystem: Environmental > Aquatic > Marine > Hydrothermal vents | place: Pacific Ocean: East Pacific...
AAAGATAATAAAACACCACATGATTTAGAGCTTTTAGAAATAGCTAGAATGTCAGACGAAGAACAATCTAGATATATATATGAATACGTATCTGGTCCAGATATGGAAAGTTGGGATTGGGGAAAATTTCCAGATAAATATAGAGATAACAAAGAATTATTTAAAAACTATTTAAATAATGAAAGTATATTATTTAGACATGGTGGTTTAAAAGATATGAGTGATAATGTAAAGAACGATAGGGAAATAGCTGATATAGTAGTAACACATGGTGGCTTATATTTTGAATATGTATCAGATGAATTAAAAAATGATAAAGAATTTGTATTGAGTCATAAGGGTGAATTAGTTAATCAAAATCAGTTCCGTCTTATAGGTTCTTCTTTGTTTTCTGATAAAGATTTTATAGCAGCAATAAGACCAGAATTATTAAAAAGTCCAGTTACTGTATTATCTATGTCTGATGAAGTTAGTTTAGAAATAAAAAAAGATTTGATATATGATATTTATGAAAATGCTGAACAATTGTGTGCTTCTTCTTATTATATGTTACCGGAAGAAATGCAAAAAGAAGAAAGAATTATTAATCTTATGATAGATAAAGGTGATTCTTACACTTTAGGTAAAATACCAGAAAAATATTTATCAGACCCTAAAATAGCAGAACGTTTCTTAACTAGAAATATAGACCCTAGTTCAGAAGCTTTTTATTCTACTAAGTTTTCCAATGATATTATTACAAATGAAAAATTTATGACTAAAATAGCCCTGCAAAACCCTTATATCTATGGAAACACTAATATTCAAAGTATTAAAGATAATAAAGAATTAGCTTTAAAATATATTGAGCTCTTTCCTAAAAAGCTAACTGAATTATCTTCTAAATTAAGAAAAGATGAAGATATAGTTGCAGTAGCGTTAAATAATGATACTGAAACAACTTATTTATCTGGATATCATGAAGTAGTAATGTATAATCCTTATGTGTTTGAGCAATTAACACCTAAAGAATTTAAGATATATCAAGAATTAATATTAGAGAATATAGAAAGAATGCTGGATATTCCAGATATAGATACAGATAGATTAAATGGTGCATATGACCGTTTATCTAATCCAACCAGTAAAGGTAATGGCAAGACTATTAAGTAGTCTAAGAAGCCATTTCTACGGATTTAAGCTTTTTAATTTCTTCTAAAAGCTTAGTATCATTGATTTTCCAAATATTAAACATATTTGCTCCTAAAAAAGCCATTTTATAAGTTTCTTCAAAAACTTCGCCTTCCAAAAGTTCAAAGAAAATTCGATTTTCAGAATATAATTTTACTATGATTTCATCATCTTCAAGTGTTGTGTTAGCATCTGGAATACAAGTTGTTAAAACTCCAAATTCTTCTCCATACTCTGTTTCAAAAAATATAGCCGTAGTATTATCTGCTTGATACATATGTGGGATAATTGTTAATAGTTGGTCTTGGATTGTTACTTTTGTCATTTTAAAGCCCTTTTGTTTTGTTATATATATTATAGCAGTATATAACTTAGACTTAGCTGAAAAACATTTAAAAATTTAATATGTGGTAAATCATATCCATAATAATTTAACTTAGTTAATAATATACCACATATCTAATAAAATAATATTATTAACCCAATATATGGCTAAATAATGCCCTAATTTTATTAAATACATTGTTAAATATCTACCTAAAATAACGCCGAATTCACTAGACAAAAAGAACCCCATAATGTAGTATTATGTGGTGGTAAATTTAATTGTAAAGTAGAATAATTTCTTGGTCAATTTTTTATTTATAACTTCTTTTATCTTATATTAAATTGGAATATAAATATTCCTCATTAAATAACATGTTCAATAATATATATTGTTATAATAATAGAATAATAAATAAGGACTAATAATGAATCATAGCAAAGAATACTTTAATAATAATATAGCTGACTTAGGATATCTAATTCAACATATAGGATGGAGTTGGGAAGAAGAAGATTTTACAATAAATAAAGATATTAAAGAGTTTGAACAATTTGATGGTAAAAAATTTATTGGTGCCGGCGTTTCTACTATGGTATTTGAAAATAGTAATCCTGATAAAGTATCTTGTTTATGTATAGATATCAATAAAATGAGATATTTAGAAGAAACAGGTATGGCTAATTATGAATTTAAAAAGTTTATTAAGTTCAAACACAATAACACAGAACATTATGTAGGATTATATGAAGTAGATAAACTTTATCCATTAACAAAAGAGGCGGAATTAGAAATTGTAGATAAATTTGATATACCTATAACTGCTATCGTTTCAGATACCACGCTCGATAAATTCAAAAAAGAATTATTGGGATTAAAAGTTGATATTGATTTACTAAACCAAATAAATGAAGATAGTGAAATAGGTCGAATAACTATCGATATAAATAAAGGTGGTTTAATGACAAATAAAGAAGGCGAAGTTCTCTGTTTTGACCCGGTTTGTTCTCTAGATACGTTATTACTATTCAAAAAAAGATTTAAAGGAACACTAGAAGAAGAACTTAAAAAAAATCTTAAAGAATATAAAAAGAAAGGACAAGATTTAATAAAAGATTTCAAAAGAAAATTACCAACTAACGATAAATTTGTTTCAAGTGATTTTATCATCTAATATTTACACTTTAAGAAATATAACAGTTTTATTATTATATTGTAACAATTAAAAAGGATAATATAAATGCTTATAGAAAACAAAATTTATTACAAAGAATTTGATAATTTGGTAAGAATTATCAAATCGTTACACATATGTGTAAAACAAGATGATAAACTTTATATGCGAGAACTATTTGATTTTACCAGACCACAAGAATTAAATAGTGTAGAACTTGTTACATTACTTAATGAAAAAGAATATGAGGTATGGGAAGAATATGATTCAATAGAACAGTTTGTGGTAACTAAACATGGCGCTAAGTTAATGGAAAGTGTTAGAACTGATTTTAAAATGGAAATGATAGAAGAAGATTTTAAACCATCTCAAGTTAGTTATTATGGATGGCGTGGCATAGACCAAGGTGAAGGAACTGTTGATTTTTCAATACATGCTAATATATATTATCAAGATAATATTATATACACTTATAATGGCTATATTCATTTAGTTCCATATAAAGAAAGTTGGTCATTTTTAGGATACGAACCGGCATTAGATGAAGATAGTTTTGAACTTAAAAATACAATAGAACAAACCAAAGATTTTTTATCAGATTTAACTATTGATATAGAGAAAAGTTTATTACCAGAATTATACATAAGTGATAATGTTGATAAAAATATCAAACTGCTGTTTGAACAAAAAATAAAAATATATTTATCACGAAAAAGTGTTGAGAAAGATGTAGATTTTTATATATAAAATCTATATAATTATTATCATTAAAAGTAGGAAGCAAGTAATATAATCATCTTCCTACTTTTAATTGATATCAAACTTTAGTTTATAAAAAGATTTTCACTCATAGGGCTATTTTTTTCAATATATAGTTTTCTGAATGCTTCGAATTCAATAGGTCGCGAATAAAAGTAACCTTGAATATTAAAACATTTATTTATCTTTAATAAATTCAGTTCTTCTTCCGTTTCAACACCTTCTGCAATAACTTCTACTCTTAAAACTTTCGTTAGCATAATGATACCTTTGACTATCTTTTGTTTCTTGGCAGATTGCGGCATACCATCTATAAAAGCTTTATCTATCTTTAATTTAGTTATAGGTAATTCATTGAGATAAGAAATAGATGAATAACCAGTCCCAAAATCGTCTAATGCAATTTTACAATTTAAAGTTCTTATTTTTTCCATAATATCAATTACTTCTTCATAATTATTAATAAATAAACTTTCTGTTAATTCTATTTCTAGTTGATTATCTGGTATTTTATATTTTTTAATAAAGTATTTAAGCTTATTAATATAGTTTTTACTTAAGAGTGTTTTAACAGATGTATTAACAGATAATGTTCCATCATAATCATAATTATCGATTAGATTTTTCAATTCTATGATTGATTTTTCTAATACTAAAAAATCAATGTCACTTATTAAATTATTTTGTTCTGCTAATGGTATAAACGTGTCAGGATAAATATTAACACCATTATTATTCCAGCGAACTAACGCTTCTGCACCTACTATTTTATTAGATAGTGAATTAAATTGTGGTTGTAAAACAACTGTTAAATCTTTGTTTTTTATAGCATCTGTTAAGTCCTTAACTAGTTGAAATTCTTCCATTTTTTTATCTAAAATATTTTTTGTATATACAACTAATTGATTACTAATATGTTCTGATATTTTTTTTGCTTCTAACATAGCTAAATCTGCAGTATTAATAATATTTTTCTTATTTAAAGCGTCTTTTTTATAAGCAGATAATCCACAACTGATACTAATTCCCAGTGTAACATTATTCTCTTTAATAGCTGTTTTCTCCAATGCTTTAAATAATTTATTAAAAATATTTTTTACATAAAGCTCGTTATCCGTCTTGAATAAAATGGTAAATTCGTCACCACCAAATCTAAATATTTTATCTTTTTTTGCAGAGATAATATTCTTTAATAAATCAGAAAAAACAGTTAATATTTTATCCCCAACATTATGCCCAAATTCATCATTATATTTTTTAAATTTATTAATATCAATAATAGCTAGAAAAAATTCTTCTTCTTTTTTTATCATTTTTTTAATAGTTTTATTAAAAGAATATCTATTATTTATACCTGTAAGAATATCTGTTTTTACAATTTTTTTAAGTTTATTTGATTTTTTATTTACCTCTTTAACATAATATTCTGTTTCTTGATTTGAGCGTTTAATAATATTTTTTAAAACGTCGAGTGAATAAACTTCATGTTCATTTATATTCGGTTTCGATAGTAATAATTTATTATCTGTTTCTACTTCTATTACTTCTTCACTAATTTCAAGCATTATCATTGTTTGGTTTAAAAGTTTATAGTTATTATCTTCATCTGTATAAATTTCTCCAAAAGTAAAAAAACCAAAATTATTCTCGAAAGATTTTAATAGAGTTAATTCTTCTTGAATATCTTTACCTAAGAACATTAATCTAGATATACAAGAAAAACTATATAATGCTTCATGTTGATAACTTCTATTTTTTATATTATTAATAGTATTATAACTTTCCTCTAATATCGTATTTTTATTACCATAGCCTATATGAATATTTGCACCTATTTTTAAGTTACCAGCGAAATAAATAGATTTATCTTCCTCTATTGATAAGATAGTCCTTGATATATTGTCTTCGTCAAAAATAATTGGAAATTCAATACCAGAATAAGGTAAATTTTTCGCAAATGTATTCCCTAAATATTTTTCTAATACTTCATAAGCTGGTAGGTTATTAATTTCATATAATCTATTATTAACAGATTTAGTGATTTTCAATGATTTTCCTATTCTATCCCAATTTGATAATACAGATATATCTATCTTTAAATTACTATTGTTTAAAGTTGCTAATACTATCCCACATTCTAATATATCATTTCTATCAAATACATAGGTTGGTCCTTCTATTAAATCAGTAGAACTTGCCATACCACCAGTAATTTTCAAATCTTTATTTATATGAATATTTTTAAATGTTTCTAGTTCCATTTCTATATTTATATTACGACTAGTTGAGTATAGAAAGATAAGTTTTTCATTACCATTTAATAATTTATCCATAGTATGTGAATAATTTTGTTTTATAAGAAAGGTATTGATTTTCGTTTCTAGAAAAGAACTAAAATTAAGAATAGTTTTAGAGATTATATTATCGTTTAATATATTACTATAAGAAGTGGTTCCAACAATATGTGCCTTTTTAAAGATTTTTTTAATATTGCCTAATAATTCTATAATTTCTTTCTTTGTTGATAAAGTAGTTGATATTTGTATTAGAGTGTTTTCATCATCTTTTATATTATTATCTATAGAATACTTTTTTAGTTTTTGACTATCTTCATATGTATAATTATTAACTTTCATTTTTCCAACTTTTATATTTAATTTTAAATACTACCATCTTAATAGAATATTGCTTAAATATAGGTTAAATCTGATTTTTTGATTACTTTTTATAATAATTTAAAAGGATTATTAATGAAAAATTTAATATTCATAAGTAATTATAGAAATCAATTAGAGAAAGAAACTTTAAATCAGACTAATAAAAAATATATTGAATTATTAAAAATAAACTTTAAAAATACTAAAGGTATATTGGTCACCATTAATTTAACAGCAAACGAATTAATGACAAAAAAAGGAATAAAAGAGGCAAAAGAAATAATAAAAATAGTTATATCTGAATATGCGAATAAAACAGATACTTTTCTATTCGCAGGTTCTACAAAAAGAATATTTAAAGGAAATAAAGGACAGGCTATTTTAAAAAAAATAGCACCTAACTGTCTATTTACGATTGGTGATAACGGAACTTCAATACTTTTAATAGAAAGTATTAAGAAGACGATTAAAGAGAATAATTTAGATAAAGATAGTAAAATATTAATAGTTGGTGCTACTGGTATATTGGGATTAGAAACATTAAAATATTTGTATAATAAAAAATTTAATGAGATTTCTATAATGACTAGTAATATTTCTAATTCAATAGAATTATCAAAAACATATTCAGGCATAAATGTTATATCTGATTATAATAATATAAAAAATTTAGATTTAATTATAACCTGTACTCATAATGAATATAGTTTATTAAATAATAAGATTATATCTAGTATAAAGCATAAAAATCATAAGCTATCAATAGTAGATGTCGCACAACCAAGTAATGTTAGTCCTACTATTCAATTACAATCAGAAAAGGAAATAAATTATACTACTGCCGGGAATGGGTATTCTCTTGATATAATTTATGATAAGGAAAACGTTATAACAAATAAAGACATTGGATTTGGTGATAATGAAATTTTTGGATGTTTTTCAGAAGCATTTGTATTAACTAATGAAAATATAAAGAAAGGAAACTTCTTTAGCGTAAATGAAACAAATATAAGTTTTATATTAGATTTGTTTAAAAAATATGATATAAATATCAAATAAGATATAATAGATAAAGGTATAAAATGAAAAAAAATAAAATAATATTATTAGTTGGTTCTGCCTCTGTTGGGAAAAGTACTTATATAAAAAATAATTATGCAGATAAAGATAAATATCTTATACTTGGATATGATGACATAAAGCTCGAAATTCTAAAAGAATATAACTTAGGTTTTGATGATTTCTGGAAATATCCTCCAGAAGATTCAAAGATAGGTGATATACATGGTAATTTAGGTGTAGTTGCTGAAGCTACGATACCTGGAAATGGTGAAAAATATTTATTCTATCCTGTGGTTAATGAAATGAATGAAATATATAGCAATAAAGTATTAAATATGTTTAAAGAATGTGCTAATACTGATAAAGAAGTAATTATTGATGTTACTAATATGACGGTTGAACAACGTAAAGATAGTGTTGAAAATATAACTAGATTAGTGCCAGATAAAGAATTTGAAATAGAAGCTATCGATTTAAGTGTTCAAAGTAAACAATCCAAAAAACTAGTAGAAATATTAGCATTATTACGTAGTTATAGTTTAAAAGGTGACAAACGTGACTTTATGGACCCAGAGAGTATATCAGAATCTGTAAATAGATATGAAGCTCCTACGTTAGAAGAAGGTCTAGATTCTATTGTCACAATGAGTCAAAATAATCGTGATATTCAAGTATTAGAAGTATTAAAATATATGACAAATCAGGTATTAGAAGTAATTGCATCTAATAATCCGAAATATAATATATTAGATTTATTAAAAGAAATAGATTTTTCTTTAAGTATGGATAATAATTTTGGTTTAGAAGACATAGAAGAGTTTAATGAATTATATATTGTAGTAATCCAAAAGGCGCGTTTATATATAAAAGAACAATTAAATAATATATCTGAGATAAAGAATAATAAAGTCAAATTAGAAGCTTTGAAAAATTTAAAAGGTATTCCAGATTCTACACAACATAAATTATATAAAGAAATATTGGTAGAAATTAAATTAGAAAAACAATTAGAACCTTCAAATGGTATGTCAGGAACAATGAAAGGTAAAAATATTTAATATTTAAGCATTTTGTAAGTATATTACAGATATACTATATTTACAAAAAACAAGGACTTGATTATGCAAAATAAAAACCACTACTTAGGCTTAAAAGATATATTTTCAGACGAAAGATATACAACGATTGTAGATAATAAAGAAGATATAATCTCTATATCTATTGGTTCAATAGACGAAGATGATGATACATATACAATAGCATACGCTTTAAATTCCACTGTTGAATTATTTCGCGAACCAGGATATCAAACTTCTGAATATATGCTAGATGTTGCAGCTGATGCCTTTGATTTTTTCATTTTTGATACAGAGAAAGAATATTTAGAATTCAAAAACCATTAAGAAGGGATTGAATATGAAAAAAAGTGGTATTTATATACTTTTCAAAACTATAGATAAAAAAAAGTATTTTAAAATTGGTAAATCAATTTCAATAGAAGAAAGGGTACAAAAGTTAAATAAAGACTGGGGTAGTTTTGATAAAACTTCTATTGCAATCAATATTCTAAATAATAATTTTAAAACACTTAGCGAAACAGGATTGACCTTTGAAAAGATAGTTCTGAAAAGTTTATTAATATTTGGTTATACAAAAATGAATAAGAAACACTTGAAAAAAAATTCTGGATATACAGAATTTTTTGAATTAAAAAAATCAGAAACAACTTCTGATTTTATCAACAAAATAAAAGGAATATTATCTATTTACGAAGAAGAAACTATTTTTGAATATAGTAATATTATACAATTTGATAAAAAGAAACCTGTTACAGCAAGTTCATTGGTTCCACAACAAATAAGTATATTTCACCTTGAATATTATTTTGAACAAGTTTCTAAAGGAACTTTATCCGATTGGAGAAATGAACTTGCAGAAATAAGTAGACAAGAAACATTATGGAAAAATGAAAATGGATATGCTCCAAGAAGTAATAAAAGGAGTGGAAAATCATACAGTGATTATAAATTTGTGGAACGTTTTAATCAAATATTGAACTTTAATAAAGAGAAGCCTATTGAAAAAAGTCATAATGGAAGGACTATTAATTATATTGAAACCTTTATAAATAACATTCTGAAATATTTCAAAAAATCTATTTCTAATATAAATTTTAAATCTTTTTTAAAGTTATTAAATAAAATCTTAAAAGATAAAAAATTAAATAATTTTTATGAAGAATTTGAAACAGACCCAAAAATATCTAACCATACTGTAACTAGACGAAAATTAAATATAATTGAGTGGATAAGACAACAATTTTCTTTTTATATTTTATCTTTTTAAGTTTAAAATAAGAATTCTTTTACTACTATAAGGGAATAAAAGGAACTTAAATGTTAAAAAAACTACTCAATTATGAATTATTAGCTGCTATATTATTGGCATTTATTATTATATTGTGGGAATATTATATATTAAGTTTAGCAATAACTAGTATTATCATATATACTATTGCTGCGTCTTACGTTATATATATATTTACTTATAAAGAAGGCTCTACACCGGCTCCACATGGACTTATAGTAACTGTTTTATTTGGTATTCCAGTTGCGCTTATTTTAGTAGTATTTATATATTTTTTCCATGGTGCTTTTTGGTTTTCAATAGCTGAAACTTTATTATCATTTTTATATATTCCTTTTATATTAACTTATGACTATAGGAAATAAAAATGAAACAAAGAATTATAACCTCAGTATTTATATTATTGGCTTTGTCTATTATATATATATTTAACTCGCCATTATTAATATGGGCTTTTTTAGGTAGTTTATACTTAATATCTGTACAAGAACTATTAAAAATGCACAAGACTGAATTAATGTTGAGTTCTTTTGTTTTTGCTAATGTAACTTGGATAATGTTCCCATTATTAGGTATAGAATCTTTACTTATAATATTCGGGACTTTATTTTATAGTTTATACGCTTTCCAAAGTAAATTAATATCAAATGTAGATTTAAAAATACTATTGTATCCAACAATTGGTTTTGTATATACATATATGCTTTATATTGATTATGGTCCTATTTATTTATTACTACTATTGTTAGTGGTTAGTTTTACAGATGTAGGGGCTTATTTTGTAGGAAGAAGTGTAGGTAAAACAAAATTTAGTATAACTAGTCCAAATAAAACATTAGAAGGTGTATTTGGTGGTATTATAGTTTCTTTTCTCGTTGGCTTGCTTTTCTTTAATACTTATATCGAAGAATTAGATTACAAAATAATTATAGCTATATTCCTAACCGCTGTTGCTTCTGTATTTGGTGATTTATACGAAAGTAAAATAAAACGTGAGTGTGAAGTTAAGGATAGTGGTAGCTTGTTGCCTGGTCACGGTGGTATATTGGATAGAGTTGATGGTTATATATTTGCTGGTCCTATTCTTTATACTTTTCTTAGTTTAAGTAATTTGTAAAAAGGAATATAATGGAATTATCACAGAAAGATTTATTAATAAATGAAATAAAAGAACGTGATTTATATGATGTAGAACCAATAAAAACAAATAAATTTAATGGTATTTGGTATTTAGTAGATGGACACGAATGTATATTATTAACAAATGAAGAACGTAGATATGCAGATAATAATATAGTAGATGGACGCTTGGAAGATTCTTTTGAAGTAGAAGAATTTAAATATGGTTATTTATGTTCTGCCTGTTAAATTTCATTATCAATATATAAACCTAATTCTATAAAAACCATAACCTTAAACACATACATATTTGTGTAATAATTAAAAAAATCTTTAACTAGATAAAATAGAATATCTGTTATAATTAGATAAAACAAAATAAGGATTGAAATATGGGTGTAGGAACTTTTTACAATAAGAACGATAATATGATAGTAGATAAAGAACTAGGTATGGAATTTTATAACAATATTAAAGAAAAAATAGAGGATAAAGAATTTAAATCACTAGCGGAAGTAGTTGCTTTTTTTCATAAAGAAGGTATAGAATATGAAGAAAGTTCAATAGACTGGTTGTGGGATTCGGAATTAAATGAATTTGGTGTAGAGCGTTGGTTAGATTTTGAAATGGAAAACGAAATGGATATGTATGATGCAAGCCAACTTTTTGTTGTAGATGGTAAGAAAGTAGATTTAGTAAAAGATACATACGCTGGTAGTGTAGAATCTGATATAACTGTATATGCAGAATTACGTGCAGAAAGTGAATTATTTGCTTCACATATAGAGGTAGGAACTTATGATGATAATTATCATTCAGCTGTAATGGCAACTTCTGCTTCTGAAACATTAAACGAATATATAAATGACAAAGACGGTGATTTTAGTGAAGATTTTATGCTTGATTTATTATATGAATTAGATGACGAAGTTGGAAAATTTATGATAGAAATAAAAGATGAAACAGCTGATTTAGATTTTTATAGTAAAAAATCAGTGCATCAAGATATTAATGATTATGCAAAAACATATGCAGAAGTAATTGAACAAATTAAAAATTTCATTGTAAATGAAAATCCTAATTTTAAAAAATTACCAGAAGTATTAGAGATGATTAATAAGTTAAATGATTATACAAAAGCATTAAATCTTTTAAAATCTAAAATATCTACAACAGAAGAAGAAAAATTAAATACTTTATTTGAAACAATTCAAACAAATCCAGAATTAGAAATATTATCTACAACAGAAGGTTTGTATGATACTATGTATAAATTACTTAAAACAGATATAGATAGATTAGAAGTAAATGTAAATAACGAGATATTTGAATATTTCAATAAAATGATTGCATATAATGAATTTGGGAAATTTAGAGTAAGAACTTCAAGTTACACTTCTGAAATAGCACAATATTTTAATACAGAAGAAGATATGAAAAAAGCATTGGCAGAATTACCAATAGAAGTACAATCCGCTTTCAAAATGGACGTTGCTACTTACAAAAAGAAATGGGAACGTGTAGCAGTGTCTAACAAGAAATAGTAAATAAAAAATGTCTAAAAAATTATTAAATTTTATTAAAAAAGTTCGAAAGAATGATTCTTATAATAAAGATAGATATGCTAGTGTATCTGATAAATATACTAGTGGTGATTGTGCATTATTAGTGGGATACTTATTTGAAGAAAATAATTTAGTGGGAAAACACGTTGATATAGATATGATACCATTTAATGAAGATGGCGAAGAAGATTATGACTCTAGGATATATCATTCTGTATTTCTTTTTGAAAACTATTATTATGATATAAATGGAAGACATAAAACAATAGAATCTCTTGTAGATAAATTGCCATATTATGATAAGGATAATATGGTTTTGTCTGTTTCTGATTGGGATATTAGTCCTGATAATAATTATTATGAACCTATACCTGATATAATTAAAACAAAAAAAAATATTCCTATAATTATACCCAAAAATACACTTTAATAATCCTATAATTAAGTTTAGATTCAATTATAATTTGGTATCTTATATATCAATATAGTTGAAGGCTAAATATGAATAGATATAAAAATAGACGAAACAAATTAATCTCAAAAATAAAAAATAATTTAAACATCGAAAATTTTTCCATTGTTTTAAAATCGAATGATATTTTAATAAGAAGCAATGATACAGAAGAAGATTTTAGGCAAAATTCTAATTTTTATTATTTAACTGGTATTACCTTTTCTGACAAATGCTATTTTTTAATAAATGTGAATGATGAGGTTACAACAGATACATTGTATATAGAAGCACCAAATGAAAAGAAACTAACTTGGGGTGAACAGTTATATCATACTGATAATTTAAATAAAAAAGAATATGAAATTGATAATGTCAAAAAATTGATAGAAAATAATATATATAATGATATTATTACTAGCACAACAACTAATCTTATATTAATGGATTCTAGTCATATTGCTTTAGATGGTAATTGGTCTTTTGAAGATATATCTTATTATTTAAAAAAAATGCGTGCAGTAAAAGAACCATATGAAATTAACTGCATACGTGAAGCTATTGCTATTACAAAAAAAGCCTTTGGATTTGTTCAAGATAATTTAACAACAAAAACGAAAGAATATAATATTCAGGCTGATGTTGAATATGTATATACTAATCATAACGTTCCAAAATCATTCCAAACTATTGCTGCATCTGGAATAAACGCAACTGTATTACACTATATATCTAATAATGAAGAATTAGATATAAAAGATTTAATTCTTATTGATACTGGTTGTGAATATAATATGTATGCATCTGACATAACTAGAACAATACCATTATCTGGAAGAATGAATGAAAAACAATTATTGATTAATAATATAATACGTGAAACACATGATTATATTTTGTCTTTAATAAAAACAGGTGCGTTATTATCTGAATTAAAAAAAGAATATGAAAAATATATATATAATTTATTAATGAAAAATCAAATATTAAAGCAAGACTTTAAGTTAGAAGATATAAAGAAAGTAACTAAACATAATATTTCACACCATTTAGGTGTTGATGTTCATGATGTTGTTCTGTATAAAGGTTTAGATGGGAAAGAATTACCGTTACAAAAAAATAATGTAATAACATTAGAACCTGGTTTGTATTTTAATATTAAATCTATTTTGCAGAATGAAAATTTTTTCGGGATAGGAATAAGATATGAGAATGATATTTTAGTATTAGATGATATTTCTGAAAATCTAAGTTTAGAAATAAAATAGAATTTAAATTATATTTAAGCTTCTTCACGTTATCATTTATAAAATATAAAGGATAAACATGGAAAACATAGCTAATTACGCTTTAATACTTATAGGTGGTATTTTAATAGGTTCGATTATATCGGGTATTAAAAACTATTTTAACAATAGGTCACAAAAGAAAGAAATGGAAGAATATAAGCAACATCTTAATAGAACTATGAAAATAACAAGTGAAGGAACTAAATTATTAGAAGAAGAATTGTCACAGATTAAAGAAGAAAATTCTAATTTAAAAATTTCGTTAAATACTCTAAGTCAAAAACCGGGAAATGCAGAAATTAGATTATTGAATATTTATGATAATGCAATTAGAAAAGTATCAATAAAAAGTCCAGGTTTCGCACCAGTATGGGAATTATCGTTAATGGAAGCGGAGGCAGAGTACGCAAATAATGAAAAAGGTTTTAAATTTATCATTAATAAGGCATTTGGTAGAAAACCTAAACAATATTCAGAAGAAACTGCTGAAAACTTACTTAAATTATCTCAAAAAGTAATTAATCAATAATCAATAAAATAGAAAGAATAAGTATTTATTCTTTCTCAAAAGTAACGGATTTAAGCTTTGCAGCATTTTTATCAAACCCGTGAACAATACCTTGTGTGGTTGCCTTTGTAATCCTAAAACTTTTAATAATATCTTGGTTTTTTTCATATTCTATATGAAGGTCTATATATTCATCTCGAATAGCACGTAACATTAATAATAATATATGTTCTTCTTTTGTTTCTAAGTATGAAACATTATCTATAATATCTTGCATTAAAATTTTATTAAATATTTCCCAATTAATTTCTTTCAACATTAATTCATGAATATCAGAGGGTATTTTAATATCATCTCCTAGTTTAGGTGATTTATCTATTATTATCTTTAAATTATCTATTTTAGGTTTAATGAGTTCATTTCTAGTGCTAACTTTATCACTGCTTTCTAAATTTTTAAATAATTCAAATTGTTTGTTTAAAATGCCAGTGGCTTCATTGAAATAATTTAAATCAAATCCATCTATTATACCTTTTTCAGTTATTGATTTAATATAATCACAATTTTCAAATTCATATTTATATAAGAAAATACTACTTTTATCAATATTTAAAGTATAAAGTGCTTTATGGTAGAAGCCTTTATAAAATACATATAGGTCCTTAACTAATTTACCAGGAATATGTTTCGTGCTTACATTGTATCCCTTTCTTTCTGTATATGTGAAATTATCTAATACTATAAACTCTTGCACTACTAATGGTAAATTATCAATATTATCAATCAAATCATTATAAAAATTAATAAGTGAATTGTATTTCAATAATTTTATATCTGAAACATCTTTTATTTTATTCAAATTAAACATATCGTGTGCCGCAATTAAACTATCGTAACTTATATGTGAACGTAAATAATCTTTAATGTTTGAAAAGAAAACATCTTTATCTGTTTTATTCTGCAAGATTAAAAATATTTTATATACTAATAAATAGGCGTTTGATTTAAAAAAATAAATAGCATAACGAAGATGATTGTATTCATCTTCATTTAGTGAATTATCTTTAAACAATTTATCAGCTAAATTATGACAAACAACAAATACGGAAGTATCTTTCATTTCTTCCATATATTCAGCATCCACATAATTATTATCATAAGTAGATTCTAAAAATTCTTCATTATTTTTAATAAAGCCACTACTATTTAAATGATTATTTAAAAATTCAAATTCTTCTTTATTAAAATAATAAGATAGTTGCAAATTAACAGCTAAATCGTTTGTTTTTTCTCTATCTGTTTTTTTATCTTTTTTCTTCTCTGTAAAAAATTTAGTAAGCTTGATATCATTATGTTTATCTTTTGCAATTTCCATTGAAAATCTTTCTTTTATTGATTTAACTGTACTTGTTTTTAAATTTGTTTGTGATTCAATATTCTTAAACAACTCATTAGTAGCTTTTTTATTTTCTTGTAATGTATTAAAAAACATTTTATTAATAACTTGAAACTGTAAATTATTAAAAAATTCCTCTTGGTTAATATCATCATTTAAATTTGTTATGATTGTATATAAATCTGTATCTGTAAAATAGTGCATTTTAATCCTTAATATTTTCTTTATTATATCATTATTTAAGAAATATATGGGCTATTTTGTTAATTCAGCGACTTGTAAGCATTATCCTGTTATACTTCGATTAAAGACAAAAGGATTTTTATATATGAATAACACTGAGATATGCAAAGAAACACTTTATTATGGTATTTTTAATACACAAGAAAACTTAACTAAATTTGAATTAATGTCACAAACAGATAACGAAGATTTTTTCGATTTTGAGATGGGAATGACGTATGGTTATTGTGACCTAGTTTTAAATAATTTAGAAATAGTTCAAGAAATAGCAATAGATATGACTTTATTTGCGCGTCATAGACAGTTTGTAAATTGTATGAATCAGGAAATATATTCTATTAAAAAATTAACAAGAGAAGAATATGAAGTTTTTCTTCCAAAAAAAGAACAAGAGTAAGGATATAAATTATGGGAATATCAGCTAGTATTTATGCAATGAATGAGAAACCACGTATGGGCCAATTTTATACTATATTTACAAAAGACCAGTTTGAAGATAAACTTATCCTACAACTGGAAGAAGTGTTTGGTGATTTCAAAGGTTTACACGGTTTAGATATTCTTTTTATCGGTGATGGTGAAAAATTTAAAGGTAAAAATGTATTAAAAGATTATGATATTAATGAAGGTATTTTCTCATTAAAAGATGGTTTAGAATATTTAGTAGATAAAGGTCCGATTATAAAAGAATTAGAAGAGATGTTTAGTGAAGATATTAAAATTATATTAGACAAAAAAAGCTTAATCTTAAGTTTGGATTACTAGAATGAACCCAATAAAAAATGACGTAGAATTCGCATTAGTATTATCCGGTGGTGGTGCATTGGGGTTGGCACATTTAGGTGTTATAGAAGATTTAGAAAATCTAGGCAAAACACCAGTAGAAATAGTTGGAACAAGCATGGGCGGAATTATTGGTGCTTGTATATCTATTGGAATGAAAGAAAAAGAAATTTATACATTATTTGAAAAATTTAATAGTATTTTTAATTGGGTAGGTTTGTCTTTTTCTGGAAATTCTATCATTACCAAGGGTAAAATCGAAAAAATATTTAGAGATGTTTTTGGAAATAGAAAAATGGATGATACTGATATAGATTTGAAATTAGTAACTACTGAATTATATACTGGAAATATTAAAATATTTACTAAGCATGACGATGTAGATATCGTTGAAGCACTATTGGCGACAATGGCAATACCAGGTGTATTTGAAGAGCAAACTATTGATGGCGTAATATATGTAGATGGCTTCTTAGCAGCTAATATGGCAGTTGAAGCAGTTGAATGTGACACTATGATTGCAATAGACGTTTTAGGTAAGAATTCTTTTACGGGTATTGTTGTTAAAGAAGATAATTTATTCAAAACACAAAATGTATTAAATATGATAGAACGGTCTATGCGCATTTTGATATTCAATCAAACACGTGAAGCATTAAAACGTATATCTAGTAAATATTATAAATATATTATATTAATCGATATAGACACGAAAGAATTTAAAACCTTTCAGTTTAACAAGTTAAAAGAAATCAAAAATATTGGTTTAAATTTATTATAAGGAAAAAGAATGATTAGTTTTGCAGTTCAAGTAGAAGATATTGAAGCTTTTAAAAAGGCAATGAGTGGTTTAGATATTAAAGATGTTATTGATTTTGAAAAAGATAAACCAGGAGTATATGCAATGTCCATTGAACCATTTGAAATAAAAGAATTAATGGATTATTCAGACATAGAGATAGAAGAAGAAGCACGAGACCGTGGATTTATAGTTTAAGAATGTTATAAGTGTTAGACTGCTATAATAATATATAAACATTAAAAGGTATTAAATGAAAAATTCTAAAAGAGTTGCATTAGCTTTAGAACAATATACTTATGAAGTGTTGTCTAAGCCAAACATGATAGAAGGTGTGTTAGAAATATGTAGCTATGAAGAAGATTTATTATTAGGATTTTATTTAAAAATAAAATTATCTAAACCATTGGAATATGTAACTAATGATAAAAAGATAAAAAAAGTGATTTCTTTATTAAATGAACATTCTAGAGCAAATGTAGAACCAGTAATAGAGCGTTTATGGGATAAAAGTATTAGTGGTATAGAAACAATCTTTTATATTCCATTAGATAAAGCTGAGCAATTCAAAAAAGGTAAAAGATAATGGAAATTAGTGATAATATATTAATGTATGCTTTGTTAATATCTGGTATTTTAATAGGAATATCTTTAACTGGTTTATATCGTATTAGAGATGTATATCAAAAAGAAGAAGAAATAAAAAAATTAAGATATATTATATCTACGATAGGAAAAAGTTTTAGTAATTTTGGTTATCAACGTGATAACTTTAAATTAGATGAAGACGCAAACATTATACTAAACAAAAAAAATGTACAAGTCATAAAAACATCTGGGATATTATTTAAAGAGTTATATGAAAAAGAAGCAATAGACACTATTTCAAACGATGATTTGAATACAGTGTTGGATATTTTAAATATATCTACAAATGGTGTAGATATAGATAGTGGCCCGATTGAAGTTCTTGCTAATATCTATCATAACAAGCGTATTTAAAAGAATTTATATATTTAAGACATTTTAATGCAAAATTAAGCATTATATAAGCTTGGTTACGTTATCATAATATTAATACAAAGAAAGGTTCTAATATTATGGAAAGTCAATCACACGGGTTTAAATTCGAAAATATTATTTTAAAAACAATTTTTAATAATGATAATGTTCGTAATGCAATTAACGCCTGGAAAAAGAAAGATTATACCGCAATATTTGATATACCAGAATATTCTTATTTACTAAAATATCATAAAAAGCATGATTGGAAACCTTTATGTTTTACAGAGAAAGAATATTTAGAAGCTCTAAAGCTTAAAGTAAAATTACCTCTTTCAATAAAATCAACAAAACAATCAAAATCAAAAAATAAAAAAATAGAATTTGGTGATATCCAAAGAACTATAAAAAACTTTTCTTTATATGATGTAAAAGAATTTTCTATTATTATTCTAGAATATAAACAGACTGGTAATAAAAAAGTAATCAAAAATACAATTGTTGTAAATATGGATAAAAATAATTCAATTATCAAGGGAATAACTGATTTTGCTTTTTCAACTACACTTAATAAATTAGAACAAGAAGTGTCAGATATTAAAAAGATAGAAAAAGGTCTAGTGCAAAAAGAAACAAAAAAAGAACTAAGAACTAAAATGAAAGATATTTTATCGACACAATCTTTTTTAACAGGTTTGATAAAAATTGATAGTAAATCACAACGTCGTGTTCAATGCTCAATTAAAAAATTAGATTTTGTTAATTCACAATCTAAAATAGACAAAGATAATACAATTTTTATGAATAATGTATTTAGTGAATGCGAACATTCTGTATATTCAAAAACAAGAAAATTTGCATAAAAAATAAAAACATATTTTATGCCTTTTTAAGGTATAAAATTATATTATATGGATATATAAAAGGAAAATAATGCGAATATATGTAAATACAAATAAAAAACACTTGAGTTTTTTATCAGCTAATCCAGAAAAACAAATAGTATCAACCAGGAGTTCTTATCAAGAATCTTTTATGGATAGTATGTCTAATGGTAATTATAGATATTTTAGTAAATGTACAAGTGGTGCAACAGCAGTTACAAAAGAAAAAGTAGTATTCCCACAAAGAATAGAGGAGCAAATAGATGGCACACTATATACTTCACAAAAAGAAATTTATATCTATGCCGGCGAAGTAAGTAATAAAGAAGAGTTTATGCATCTAATAAATGATTTAAAGGTTGCATAATGCGAATATATAAAAATATAGATAAGAATAGTATTTTAACTGCTAATGTAGAAGAACAATTAATTTCCACTAGAAGTTCTTATTATGACACATTCATAGAAAGTTTAGAAAAAGGTAATTACTCTATGTTTCCTAAACGTGAAGGTTCTAGTACTAGTGCAGCTACTATAACAAATGAAGTGGTAGTTTTTTCTGCTGTAACAAAAGAAAGTTTAGATGGTTTCGATATTGAAGAAGATATTGAAATATATAAATATTTAGGTAATGTAAAAGATACAGAAGAATTATTAAAGTTATTGAATTAAAAATTTTTAAATTTTTTTAAATATTATAATATTAAAAAAGGATACAAAGTGAAACAAGACAAACTAAAGTTTAATCTATTAGGGTTGTTTATTATTGCTATACTAAATTCGGTTATATTTTCATATTTATTAGATATTATGACAGAACTTATATTTATTTTATTTATGTTAATGCCTGTGGCTGCTATATTCAGTAGTAGAATACTAACATATTTAATAATAAAATTGTCAAGGGAAAATATACAAAACATTTATAAAAAAGAAGAAGATAACTTTAACGATACTTTTTTGACTTACAAAGATAATCAGTTGGAACTATTTAAGGATTATATAAATACAATTAATTTATATTTCAACCTTGGTAGTAGAAATTATGCTTCTGGTGAAATAAAAATGTACGCTCTTGTTATCGGAATAATGGTTATATCAACAATGAGCGTAACTTCTTTTATACTTATGGTCATATCTGGATACTTAATATATAATTTTTATTTAAATAAATTAAATAATCAGCGCATAACTGATTTTCCAAATAAATTAATTTTTATATATAAAATATCAGATAAAGGTGATATTGAAGTTAAAGAAGATAATTTAACACTTTTAAATAAAGATGAAAACAATATAATAACTGTTATACCTATAACTAATGAAATGCGTGGTTTACATAATTTAACCAATAAATTATCATTAAAATTCAATTTACCAATTTAATAAAAAGTTAAGTATTTTTAAGGTAATGTGTAATACAAAAAATATAATTAACTAAAATAGTAAGGATGTAAAAATGTTATTTTTTATTTATGGAACATTAAAAAAAGACGGAAACAATCATAGTGTTTTAAAGTCACATATGAAAAAAGAAAAAGATAGTAAAGCTTTTGGAGTTCCAGTAGAAACCATTAATAAGTTTCCTATGTATGCTTCTTCATATGGTTTTCCTTTTTTAGTAGATAACAAGGGAATCGGTAGTATAATTAAAGGTGAATTATGGGATATAAAAGAAGATAATATAGGTTATATGGACCAATTTGAAGGTGTTCCTGACTTATATTTACGAAAAACTATTAAAATATCAATTGTAGAAGATAACAAACCAATAATTAAAGAAGTTCAAGTGTATTTTCAATCAGAAGAAGAAAAAGAAGATTTAGATAATAAATTTTTAATAGATACTTGGGAGGTATAAAATGAACGAAGAAAAAAGTAAAGACCTAGACCAATTTTATACAAATCCAAAAATAGCAGCATCATTATATGCTCAATTAGGTGAAATACTAGATATAAATCAAGTTTTTTTTATAGAACCCTCAGCTGGTAGTGGTAGTTTTTCTAATTTATTGGACTTAAATAATTCATTATCTTTAGATATTGACCCAAAACAAGATTATATTAAAAAACAAGATTATTTATTGTTTGATGATTCTATTTTACCTAAGAATAGAACTATTGTTACAATCGGTAATCCACCATTTGGAAAAAATTCTTCATTGGCACTTAAATTCTTTAATAAATCGGCAATTTATTCTAACTATATTGCTTTTATATTACCAAAAACATTCAAAAAAGATAGTATGGTAAATAAATTAGATAAAAATATGTTCTTAATATATGAAAAAGAATTAACAAAAAATAGTTTTATTTATAATGAAGAGCCTTATGATGTTCCTTGTGTATTTCAGGTATGGGAAAAAAGGGATATGATAAGGGATAAAATTAAACAACTTACAACTGTTAAATATTTTGATTTTACAACAAAAGACAAAGCTGATTTAGCAATAAGACGTGTTGGTGGTTTAGCTGGAAAAGTATTAGAAGATTTTGAACAATACAAAAAAGCTTCTCATTATTTTATAAAAACAAATAAAAAAGAAATTACTAAAGAATTATTAGTAAAATTATTAAAAAATAAATATAATGAATTTCAAAGCTTAGCTAAGAATACAGCTGGGAATCCTTCATTATCAAAACATGAATTAATTACAACAATTATATAAATTGCCTTAATATAAAAAAAGGAATATTAGTTATAATAAAATAAATAAATTAACAAGGATTTCACAATGAATAATAAAATTACCGGTTTAGATAACTTACAGTCTTCTACAAAATTTGATACGTTTCTTAGGCCATGGTTTAACTTAATGGACGGAAGGTCAGCAGCTACTTATGAATGGTTATTTAAAGAGGATATCGAGCCTATTTCTTATCAACGCGGTGGTAAGAAAGGAAGTCCTATGATGATTGAAGATGGTGAAATGTTACTTTTTGATAAAGATTATGATTTTGAATATGAATTCGATAGAGATAATTATGAAGCACTTAAATCCTTTATCAAATCAGTTCCTGGTAAAGAAGGCTTTAATAAAGGAATGAAAGAAGGTTTTGATTCATTTTATGATGATTTAATGCAGGGTGTTGTTGAAAATGATGATGGAAATATTGTTCTTGTTTTAAACTTAGAACAACTAACTTCTTTAAACGCAGTGGTAAGAATGGCCTCGGAAGATTTAACGAAAAATGAAGAAGAAGCAATAGAAGAAGAAAATTGTGATTTAACAACAACAGAATTTAAACAAATGGAAAAATATAATTTAGATATGTTTAATAGTTTAAACGAAGAATTGCAAAAATTCCCAGCAGATTTTAGAGGGCTTGCTCCTATTGATGAGGGGCTTGTTGAAACGCTTGAAACGTTTAATACGTTAAAAGGTGCTTTCGTTTCACATAATTGTTACGGTCATTTAGCTGGTGATATAAGATATAATGGAGTTGATGCTGGTGAATATGAAGAGAACAGCGCTCCATATTTAATGATTACTATGGCAGAAAATATAAAAGGAATACCTGAAAAATTAGAAATGATTATAGAGGAAGTTACTTCGAATCCGAATATAACTGTTAGTTCATTCGCAGCTGGTATGGGTGATAGGGACGTTAATAGCTACTCGTTTGGGTATAGTAGTGAAGCATTTGCTGACCTTTCACCTGAAGAGGCTGCAAAGGTTCAAGAAGAATTTGTTGATATTATTACAGCTTCTTTTACAAGACATTTAGATAGAAAGAAAATGCCAAAAACAAAACAAGTTTCTTCAAAGAATAAAGGTAAATAATATTAATATAATCAAAGCATGAATTAATAAGAACTATTTAAGTATAGTCTTTATTAATTTAAAAAGTGATACTTAAATTAGGAATCACTACTAATAACTAAAACAGTATACATTATATCTGTTCCACCATTACTTACTGGTTGATATTGTATTTCTTTAATCTGTGATTCTAATATTTGCCCTAAAAAGTTATTAACTTTATTACTCAATTCGTTTCGGTCTCTGTCTTCTAAAATAGTTACGCGCATTTTTAATTCCTTATGTTTTTATAATAGTATTATAAAGTGAAATATACTTTTATATTTTATATTTATATATTAATTATACCAAAAATAGAAGTACCATATATATAAACCTTATAATAAGGTAAAATATAAGGTAATAAAAATGCAAAATAAAAATATTATACTGTCATCTTTGGTGACTATCTTACTATTATCTGGTTGTCAAAATGAAATAGATGAACTACAAGTTACAAAGACAATACCTACCAATAATTCCCAAATAGAAAAAAATTCTAACATAGAAATATACTTTGATGATATATTAAAGAATGATTTAAATTTAACAAATTCTGTTTTGTTAATGGATGGCTCCGGTAATATAATTAAGACTTCAAAAACAATAAGTAATAATAAAATTATTATAGACCCAACAGAAAATTTAAATTTGAATATTAATTATTCTGTTTATATATCTAAAAATCTAACGAACATTTATGATGGTTCCTTAGATAAGGATTATAATTTCAATTTTAATATTATGGATAACGACGCGCCAATATTATCAAAAATATATCCTACCGATAATGCATTAGAAATAGCTAGTGATATTGTTTTGAAGGTTACATATGACGAGAACATAGACGTTGCTTCTATAAATAATGATAACGTTTATATTTTGGATGAAACAGGTAAAAAAATAGATGTTTCTATATCTATTGCATATAATACAATACAAATAAAACCAAATAATTTATTAATTGCTAATAATACTTATATATTAAACGTTAAGCGATATATAAAAGATATTAACGGTAATTATACTAATGAATCTTATTCTTCAAAGTTTAAAGTCGCAGATACTACAATTCCTACCATAGTAGAAACTAGTTTAGATATAAATCCTGTTATAAATAAAAATTCTAGTATCTATATAAGATTTAGTGAAGATATGATAATTAATTCTTTATCTGATAAATTCTATTTACGTGATGCTTCTAATTTATCATTAATCCCTATAACTATAAATTACGATACTAGTAATAATAAAGTAACAATATCCCCTATCAATGATTTACTTTCTTTGACTACTTATATATTAGAAGTTTCAGATAAAAATACAGATATAGCAAATAATAAATTAGCAAATACAATGTATTATAATTTTTCTACAAATGATACTACTTCACCTGTTATAAATCAAATTATACCTAATAATCTAGCAACTAGTGTAAAGGTCGATACAGATATAAAAGTATATTTTAATGAAGAAATGGATATATCCACTATTTTAGCTGGTGACATAGAAATAGGTGACGGTAGTATATATTATAATACTACTACTTCTTTTGATTCTTCTACAAATGTTTTAATAATAAAGCCTACTACTTTATTATCTGGTTTAACTAATTATAGAGTTAATATATCTTCTTTAAAAGATATGTATGGAAATATCGTTGCTGATTATTCTTCTACTTTTACAACTAGTGAAAATATTGCACCTGTATTATTAAGTTCTACACCAAATAATAATGAAATAGGTATAAGCTCTGATACTCAAATATTAATGGACTTTAATGAAATGTTGGACGTTACTACTGTTAATACAGCAAATATACAATTGATAAGTCAAACTAATGTTAATGTTCCTATTGACGTTTATTATTTCGACAAGAGAATAATTATAAAGCCTATTACTATTCTAAAATCCAATGAAAAATATATAGTTAATATTAATAATGTAACAGATATGAATGATAATCCAATGATAAATATAAAAACAATTTTTTATACAACAGCAAATTTATCTTCTAACAGTTTGTCCTTAAGTTTAGTAAGCCAAAATAATGTAGGTTATGTATCTGGTAGAAATGATGAAGGACAATTAGGATTGGGTGACAAAATAGATAGAAACGTACCAACTATATTACCTGGTAAATGGCAAAAAATAAAGATATGTGTAAGGCATGCTGTTGGTTTATCTATTGACGGTACAGCTTGGTCTTGGGGTAATTATAGATATGGAAAACGTGGTGAAGGAACAAGTTCTAATACATCTAGCGGTAATATGAATCAAATAGGAACTAAGTCTGATTGGGTAGATGTTAGTTGTAATGCAGACGCGACTTATTTGAAAAACAAAAATAATGAATTATATTCATTTGGTTTAAATAATTACTTTCAATTATCAAATGGTAATAATACAGCACAATTTTTTCCAGTATTAGCAGAAACAGATGTTTTAAAAATAAATTCATTTGGTAATACATTATGTCTATTAAAAACGGATTTGAAAATTTATTGTATAGGTTATAATAATAATTCACAAGCCGGTGTAAATAATGGAAATGGGACATCTGCAACTTTAACGAATATAGATTCTAATCTTTACACTGACATAGGTGATACTGCTTATTATAATAATGCTATGGGTATAACTGCTTCTAATGATATTTATTCTTGGGGTTATAATAATTATAATCAACGTGGAACAGCTGGTGCAGTAAGAAATCCATTTTCTACTAAGATAACGACTGATATTAAATTTAAAAAAGTTTGTACTGGCGATAGACATACAATCGGATTAAGTACAACTGGTGAATTATATGCGATAGGAACTAATTCATATAATGCAATGAATAATCCATCAATAGGTTTATTTACTAAAATAGTATCGATTGACGGTATCATAACTGAAAAAATAGCCGATATATCTTGTAATTGGTATGGAACTAATGTAATGGACATAAAGGGTAATTTCTGGGTATGGGGTAGAAATAATAGTGGGCAACGTGGTGGTGCAACTGTTGTTGGAACAGACGTAACTACAGCTACAAAATTAGTTACGGATTAAAAGGAATAACAATGAAAAAGAATAATCTACTATTAATGATATTAATAAATAGTTTTTTAGGTGCTACAGAAGTTTTACCTGAAACACCATTATTTAAAAAAGATAAAATAGAAATTTCTTATATTACTACTGATACAGTATTGGATACAAATAGTAGTAATAAATTTGATATATCTTATACTAAAAACCTATATAATTTTTTAAATATAAAGGCGAATGTAGGTTTTGGTATGTTGGAAAGTAAATATTATTCTTCTACTATGACTATGTATGGTTTTGGAACAGAATTATTTTATGATTTTAATGAAACAATTTATATATCATATTCTACTAATATATTTGTAAATAGTCAATCATATATAAATAATGGACTAGAAGTTGCAGATAGTATGGATATTCAATACGATAATGATATTGCTATATATTTTAAATCTTTTAAATATTTATATAATAAAATTTATTTTGGTATATCTTACAATAAAGAAGTTGGAATGTATTATGGTGCAGCTATAAAATATGAGTATATAAAAGATTTAACTTTTGGAGTGGATATGAAAGTATTATCAAATAACGATACAGATTTTATATTTACAACGGGTTATAATTTCTAATAAAAGAACGCGCTGTTTTCTTCTTCAAATGAAACAAACTCACCATCTGTTTTAAAAGTATTTAAAAAATTCAAGGCTTCTAATTTATCATATAGTCTTGTAGGAACTTTTTTTGTTTCTTCCATATCTGAAATTACATTCTGAACTTTAAAAATATCAATATCTTTTTTTAATGCAAATATATTAATACTGTTACCATAACCCTGACTATCAGAATCATATTGAATAGACATTGTATCCACTGTAAAATCTGATTTTTCTAACCAAATAAAATCTGTTTCATTTACTATTTCAGCTAATCCAACACAATAATCTTGATAATTTGTGTCACGTGCTATTCCAAAGATACAATCTTCGTTTTTATTAATAAATTTATTAAAATCTTCTAAAATTTCATTTTCTTTCATTATAAGTCCTTTATTTTTTGAATATTTTTTATATATTGTTTTGCTTCTGCAACTGAAACAAATATCTTATTTGTGTGTATATTACGAAGATTTCCATTCTCTGTTCTTACAAAAAATATTTTACCTTCAGTAGTGAAGAAATAAAAAATTATTGTAACTTTTATGATTTCACCAAATACATATGAATAGTTATAATTTTTTTTATTAAATTTAGGATAAAGTTTTCCGTTATTCGATAATCCTGTTCTAATAAATTGCATATCTTGCATTTTAAAAACCTTTTTTTTTAGTTGTTACATTATAGCATTACATTGCTTAAAACTAGTTTAAATAATATTATCATACTGTATTTCATGTATATAATGATTAATATTCTTTTAAACTAAAATTAGATAATATCAATTATTAAAACTAAGGATTAAAATGAAAGAGCAAATAATGTTTTCTTTATTTAAAATATTTTCGATAGCTATTAAATATACACCAACTTTAAAAAAGATAGGGTTTATAAGAATATTATCTAACAAATATATGGTATTAAAATTATCAAATAAACGTAAAAAAGTAATGTTAAATAATTTACAATATGCTTTTCCAGAAAATACTAAAGAAGAAAATCATAAAATAGCGATTGCTTCGTTAAATAACTTAGGAATAAATATTATTCAGTGTTTAAATAATTATAATAATCAAACTGTAAAAGATTTAAATATCAGTGTAAAACAGGAAGATATAATACTAAATGCAATGAAAAATAATAAAAAAATAATCTTTGTAACTGCACATTTTGGAAACTGGGAACTATTAACTTCTTTAATAGCGTTAAAATATACAAAAATATTAGCAATATACAAATCGTTGAAACATAAATTGTTTGATGAATATCTATTAACTTCTAGAGAAAATTCTGGTTTATTAATGAAAGAGAAACATGGCGGTATAAAGCCATTAATAAAATCATTAAAGCAAGGTAATGCTATTGGCTTGTTAATAGACCAAGGAACAACGTTAGAGGGCGGTGTAGAAGTATCTTTTTTTAATAAATCAACTTACTTTATATCATCTGCATCACAGTTATCGCGAATGACTGGTGCTGTAATTATTCCTATTTTTATATATACAGAGAATTATATTGATTACACGTTGAAGGTCTATCCAGAAATAGAATGTAAAAAAACAGAAGATAAAATTAAGGATATACAAGAATGTACTCAAAAACAAGCAAATATTTTTGAAGAAGCTATTAAGGTATCTCCTGATTTGTGGTTTTGGTCACATAAAAGATGGCGACATACTAATCCTGATTTATATAAGGATTAACAACTATTATTACGGTTTTTTAAAAATTGTCTATATCCAACCCAATTAATATCATGCTCTAATGTAACCTTTATAAGCTTTTTAGGGTTACTATTGGCTATTTTTGTATAATAATCATTAAATTGTCCGCCTTCTATATTAAAAGGTGTTCTAAGTGTTATTGCATGATATATACGGTATGGTATCCAATATTTGTTACCTTTTTCATCCTCTGTTTGAATAGAAGTTGGTTCGAATCCATTAACTATGCGGTCTATTAGTATGCCTAACAAAACTACACTTATTGTAAAAAAACTTACAAAACCAAATATATAATAAAACTTATCCATTGGTAATCCTTTTATGCTGCAATGAGGTCTAGCTGACCGCAATATGTACTAGTATCTTTTCTACCATCTAATGTCCAAATATCAAAATGTGTTTTGTCTTTTTTACCAACTCTCTTTTCAATATATGTTCCTTTAATAGGAAATGTAACTTCATTGCCACTAGAATTACAAAGAACAAGGGTTAAGTTTTGAACTTCCCAACCATTACGTAACTTATATGTTTTATTTAAATCAATATGAAATTCTTTTGGAATTACTTTTGTTCCCCAATTAACTTTTGTTTGTGAAAAATCGATTTTGTCACCTTTTGGTGTATTGTTATAGACTATATTATTGTGCTTTTTAATTTCTTCGAGAATGTTTTCTAATGTTTTCATAATTAAACCTTTATTAAATTTATTGTTCTATTTGTTTTGCGACTTGACTGAAAATCTTTTCAATTTCAATATCTGATTTTTTAAATAATTCTTCAACAATCATTGGTGTGCTTTGTGTTTTTTTTCTAGCATCTTCATTGAGGCTATCAATAATTTCTTGAATAACACTTTCTTCCGTATCTGCTTTTTTTAATTCTGCTGTGATTTCATTTATTAGTGTTAATTTACTATGTTGAATACCAGCTAAAATCATCGAAGTAATTTCTTCTTTTTTTTGTTCTCTTGCTGTGTCATATTTATCATACATTTTATAAGCCTTTCTTTTTTATAACTATATTATACTAAAACGTTTCTTATAAACTGCTGAAGAAAAAGATTAGTTGATATAATATTTTTCTTGATATCTTTTAATCATTAAAGAATTAGTATTTAAACCACCACAATGAATATACAAAAAAGGAATGTCTTTTAATAGTTTTAAATTTTCTTTAATACTAATAAACATTTTTGGGTCATAAATATATTCAAAATCTATATTGATATTATCATTTTTTATTTCTTTAATTATATTAAACATATCTATATTTAATTTTCCATATCTATACCTCTTTGAACATTCTAATAAAATTGGTAAATTTTCTACTTCTATTTGTGGTGTAAAATCCTGAATATCGGATAAAAGAATTTCATTTTTAACAACTATTGAAGTACTAAAAAGTTGAATTTTATTTCTATAACCTAAATTTTGAATATGTTGATTTAAGAAGGCAATAGTGCTACCTGTTCCAGAGGGAAGACATACATTTAATTTCTCAAAATTTTGAATTTCAAAGAATTCAATAACTTCTTGCGCTAAAAGCTCTAATCCTTCCGATGCACTAGAAGATGCACCACCTTCTGCAATATTTAATATTTTATTTTTAATACCTAAATTTTTTAAGATACTATTTTTTTTCACTAAATATTCTTCATCATTTAATGGGATAATAATAGCTTTATTGAGTATTGCATCTTTTAAATTACCACTATTTTTATGTTCTTCAATAAAACTTTGTGGTCTATTAACAAAATATTTTAAGCTAATATTAAACATTTTAGCTAATTCAGAAAGCGAATATAAGAGGTTCGATTGCATTGAGCCATAACATTCAATAGTTTCAATATCTTGGTTATTGTTTTTTAAAAATTCATAAGTATTATATAACTTACGTGCTTTATTACCAGAAAACTTATGTGAAATTAAATCATCTCTTTTTACATAAGCATCTAGGTTAAATAAATTAAGTTTTTGAACTGGTGATTTAAATGTAATCATATTCCTCGTCTTCATCATCAAAGCCTGTATCTACATTTACTAATTGTCCAAAGTCAAATTCTCCATCATTTGCATTAACAATAAAATCCTGTGTAAATTCACATAAAATCATACCTTTTGGTAATTTTATGTCATAATAATCTAAAATTTCAGCTGATATAATTCCAATAAGACCAGCATCTACTGGTAGTTTATGACCAAAACTCTTTGTATTATCTTCTACAAGGTATTGTCTTCCAGAAATACCGAACTCAAAACAACCATCCCCATAAGAAGTGCTATCATAAAAACATTTAACCGTTCCTTTATTATCTATTAAAATTTCTTTTTCATTATTGTAATCTACTTCATCTAAAAAATTACCCCACTCTTCATCTTCGATAATATAGCATAAATCACCTATAATATATTTACCAGCTTTAAAATTTGTATTAGTTTCTTTGTATGTATGTGTCATTTTTAATGTCCTTTTTTTTTGTTATTATATTATGCCATAAGAGTGCTTAAATACTGATTAAAAACCCGTATTTTAAATAATATTTCAATATTTACATTTCCTCATTAAATAACTGTGTTATAATAATTTGTATCATTTATATTTAATAAGTGCTGCAAATATTAAAAGGTTTAAATATGAATAAAGTATTTTTTTTATTCATTCTTTTCTATTCGGTATGCAATTTAGGCGCATACAGTTTTACAGCTCCAGTTGAACAAAAATTTTCAATAGAAGCGGGTGGAACAAAAGAATTTTTAAATGGTTCAAATGAAGGTCAATCAACTTTCTTAGCATCATATCTAATTCAACAAGATATAAAGAAGAGTGAGGATTACATAGGTTTTGGTTTTTTTGAAATCATAGGTGGGACATTAAATGGTGATAGGGCAACAAATTTTCTATTTGCGGGTTTAGGTTACGGTTATGAATTAAAGCATACCAATTGGGCTAAAAAGTATTATCTTGACGGCTTATGGTTTCGCGCAAGTGCTTCTGTTGGTTACATAACAAAAACAAGTAATCATTTGTCTTCACATAACATGTTTAGCGAAGCAATAGTTATCGGTTGGGAAAGAGTTTTTATTACTTATAGGCATATGTCTAATGGTGGAAGCGCTTTCCATAATAGTGAGCCTAATAGTGGAGAGGATAATTTCACTATCGGTTTGAATGTATTAAAATTTTAATACATTCTTAAAGGTGGGATTTAATCCTACCTAGCTTCAAAAGAAGTAAAACGATTACTTTCTATTATCTGAATTTCTTCCAATAAATAATATACCCAATTACTCGCAGATATATCAAAAACTATATCTACCCATTTATATAATTCCAATGGTACATTTATTATTTTTACGTTAAAAATATCAGAATGCTGTTCATAGACGTTAGATATCTTTACTAAATCATGAAAATTACCATATTTAAGTACAACGGGTAACATAGGGGAAGGGTTTTGGTGGCTTTCTTCTGGAACAGGAAAATCTACTAAAATACTCAATAAAGTAACTTCCTTATTTGTGTCCGTATATCTTAAAATTCCTTTTTCATCTTTAATAAATCGTGAAGAAAAATTTTCTTCTACGATTTCTCTTCTTTTTTTTATGTCCATAACTATCCTTTGTTTATAAATTTAATCTTCTCTTAAATATACTTCTGTTAATATATATAGATGATATAATATATATACTTAAACTTAAATTAAATAAACAGCTTAACACTAATAAAAAAAATATATTTTATAATATATAAAAGGAAAAACTTATGGAAAATCTTAAACAAATAGTAATAGAATATATAAATACTAATCAATCTTTATTAATATCAAAAAAGAAAATTACAGAAGACACTATATTTGATTTACTACCAGCAGACATTGTAGAAAATTTGAATATAAATGAAATAATAATGCGTGTAAAAAGATATAAATTAAAAATGGAACAAAATAATTATAAGTTATCTGAAATCAATAATTTTGTAAAAAATTATATTAATAATAATATTGCAAATGCAATAACAGAAAAATATTTAGAATTAACAGATAAAATACGTGATTTATCAAATGATAAAGATTATGACACATCTAATTTAATAGAATTAATAAATGAATTAAAAGAATATGAAGATGCTGGTTTAACTACTAGACATACTATTACAGAGATATTAAAAGAACATTCTTTATTTGATTCTACAAAAGAAATATTAGTAAAGACAGTTTTGGGTATATTAAATCAAGATAAAAAATATAAAGACGAAACAGAAGAGGAACTAGTTAAAAATAGAAAAATAGCTAAAACTTCTGAATTATTAACATCTCTTAGTAAATTGTTTTATGACAAAGATATATATCATAATATAAAATATAAAATGAAAAGTTTTGTAAAGCGTGGAAGAAGACCAAAACGTGAAGGCGGTATTCTACAATTAGTTGTAGAGGATTTATTTAAATATAATTTAATTAATAATAAACACGGTATTAAATTAAATCAAGCTGGTGGTGATAATAAAACAGAAGAAGTATTAAACAATATTTATCAAAAATTAGAATTAGCTTATGCCTCAAACGAAGTATCTGAAGAAGATATTGAAAAAATGATAGGTTTTTCCGTAAAAGAAAGTGATATAGAAATAAGAGATGATTTTTTAATGAATGTTCTAAAATATACTGAAGACGAAAAACTTGAAAAAAGTGATTTGGATGAAAATGATACTAAAACATCATCGACTGAAAGTCATATAAAAGTAGAAGAAGAATTAAACGGTCAAATAGATTTTATATTCAGAACATTAGTTGAAGCATTGGATATGGGTAAAATGCGTGATTATCAAGTATTAGAAATAAAAGCTTGGATAATGACCTATTTAAAATCAGATTTTCTAAAAGATATAAATAATGACGATGAAAGATATAAATTGTTAAGAAAGACTTCCGCTGGAACAACATTGAATATAGAAAGATTATTTGAAATAATTAATGAAAGAAGCATTTCTTTTACAAAGGAAGAATATAAGAAAGGCAAAGAGTTAAAAACAACAAAAAATAGAAATAATATTTTCAAAACGAAAACAACTCAGGAAGGGGTTAAATCTTATTATTTTGATGCGCGTGCTGGTTATCAACTAGATGTTCTTTATATATCACCATATGAAGAGGGTGAAAAAATACATAGTAGTATAGTAACACTTGATACACAAATGAAACAAGAAGATACCGGTGTATTTATAAATTATTTTTTAAAAGCTTCTTATATTAATAAAATATTTAAAGATGAATTTGGTGATGAATATTCTAAGTTGGATGCAGAAGATATTAGAATAAGATTAATAGAAAGTGATGACTTTTATCAACAATTTAGTCTTATTAATAGCCAACGTGGTTTAATAAATCTATATGAAGAGCTTGAAAATTCAGGTTCAGAAAAACAAGAAAAAAGAATAGAATTTATTAAAACAGAAGTAAAGAATGCAAAAGATAACGGTAATATAAAAGTATTGGAAATGTTTGAAAAATTTCAAGAAAAATTTCAAGAAGAATATGATTTATTAGAAGATAATGTAACAGAACAAAGTTTGGAACTAATATCATCTGGTATTAAAGGAAAATTGTATAATAACGACTTTAAAGGGACTGAATTTGCTGATTTAAAAAAGCTAATAGAATTATATATAGAATATGTAAATTATCAAGTTTTAAAGCCCGTATCAGATTTTAAAACATTTAACGATTACTTAGAAAAAATGAATACGGAAATAAATATTAGTTTTGTAGGTGGAAAGGAATTGATAAATCAATCGCATCCTATGGAAATACAAAATATATTCAAAAATCAATGGGTATTAAAGAATAAACAATTTAATAGTAGGTATTTGGGTAATAGTAATGGCAAAATGGTTTCTTTATCAGAAGAAGAAATGATAAATTTATTAAATAAAATAGAAGTTGTATTTGATAATGAAGTTACAAAAGGTAGAAAAGAATACAATGTAACTTCAGATAGTATGGAAGATAATGAAGAAATGGTATATGACTTGTTATATGGTGAAGAATTTAATAATAAAATATTAGATAAGATAATTCAAAATTTCTATCTAGATGAAGATAATTTTTCTTCATTTATAGATAGAGTAAGCAAGATACGTGGTGGTCTATCTTCGATAATGCATTATAAGGCACTACGTGAAAAAGTTATATCAGGTGATTATGATAAACTAGATTTATTTTTATCTAGTATTAATGACGTTGAAGCTGGTGTAAAAATAAATGATAGTCTAAGATTATTGTTTGTAAAAACATTAGATGAGGTTGTTAAAAAGAATGGTTTAAAAGATATAAATATAGATAGACTGCAAAGAATATTTACTGGCTTACAATTATATACTGTTGAAAGTGATTGTCGTGAAATATTATCTTCAAGAACAACAAAAAAAGTAAATATAGGAAAAATATAAAACTATTTTTTTCCTATATTATTGGTAGCCCAATGATAGTGGCAAACTGATATGTATTTGTCTTCTCCACCAGTATCAATTTCTGCACCGGTTTTAAAAACTGCACCTGTATCACTATCAAATTTTAAAACCATAGTGGCTTTACCACCACAATGACAAACTGTTTTACTTTCTACTATTTTATCTGAACGTGCAAACAATGCAGAACTTCCTTCAAATAAGTCTCCTTTAAAATTACTTCTTAATCCAAAACAAACAACTGTTTTATTCTCGAAATCCACTAATTTACGAAGTCCATGGACTTGTTCTTTTGTTAAAAATTGTGCTTCATCTATTAAAATAATTGTAGCGTCTGTATCTTTATATAATTCATAAGTGTCATCTGTTACAGATAAACTCTCACAATCGGCTTTAAGCCCAATTCTGGAAACTATTTGTGTATCTCTGGTGTCTAATGCGCTTTTAACTAATAATGTCTTAGTTCCAATAGAAGTATAATTGAAATTCATTTTAAGTAGTTCTAGCGTCTTTCCAGCATTCATTACAGAATATTCAAAAACTAGTTTTGCTTTCCCCATATGGTATCCTTTTAATATATTTGAAATATTATATCAAAATTAAATAAAAGTTTTCTTATGTACGAAAAAATAGATAAATACCTGTTAATAAAATAGTTACTAAAATTAAAATATCTTTTTTCTTGATAATTTTACGTTGGTCACCTTTTAGTATAATCCCATCTATCACGTATGCAGATGTAATAGAACCAGTTCTTTTGAAAATAGCAAAAAACTCAACTGCTAATAATTTACCACTTATAACTGATAACAGAAAAGTAAAAAAATATAAGACAATATAAAGGGTAGAATTTTTTATAATTTCTTTTTTTTCTATCTTATTATATGTCCGCAATAATATAAGTTTTTTTATATCTTTATATTTGTGAGATAAAAATAATTTCGTAGAAAAATGGATAACAAACGACATAAATATAAATGAATATACTAAAAAACTTTGATATGTCTGAAACATTAATATTGCAAAAAATAAAGTATTTGCCAAAAAAATGGCAAATATAATTAATATAATAGGGCTTTTTACATCCTTTTTATTTAATTTATCATAAAAATATAATAAATTAAGAACGAAGAAAAAGAATGAAAAACCGATAACTTCAATAAGTGAATTATAAGGGGATGATACAGGAACTTCTATACCAAAATAATTTTTATATATATAAGAAATAATAATGATAAGATAAATGGTGCTAAAGGAGGAAAAAGCAATAGAAGAAAAAGTATTTTTCTTTCTAAGATTAAGTATTAATAAATAAAAAGACATATTTTCTAATGTTAAAGCTATCCAAAATTTAATATCTTTAAAAAAAGAAAAATCAAATTCTTGATATAAAACAGAACTAATAGATAGAAATATAATTGACATAAATAAATAGTTTGCTATAACTTTAATACTTTCTAGTTCTTTATTTTTATTGAAAAAATATAATGTTAATTTTTCAATAAATCCCAGACTTAAAACAGTTAGTATTCCAATCATTTATATTACCTTTTTGATTAGATTATAACAGTAAAATTATTAATAAAAAGTATTTATTAGTTTTGAACTAACTTTGTTTCTGATTTATGCCTATACATTTCTGTATCAGCTTTATGAACTATTTCTGTTGCTAAATCATTTTTATTAAACGAACTAATACCGAAAGAAAATTTAAGGTTGATATAGTTATCGTCTGGTGTATGAACTGTAATTTCACGCAATCTATTTGTAAGAAATTTCATTTTCTCTAAAATTTCTGCTTCATCTGTGCTATCAAATAAGATAATAAATTCGTCTCCAGCATATCTAATAATTTTATCTGACTTACGTAAATTATTAGATAGAAATGAAGAAAATATTTCTAAGGCATTGTCTCCAATGACATGTCCAAAGGTATCATTAATATATTTAAATTTATTTAAGTCAATAAAAACAAGTGTTCCAGCTTTTTGGAATAAATTATTTTCGCCAATAATATATTTTGTAAAATATTTTTTGTTATATAAAGAGGTTAATTCATCATGATATAGTTCATGATTTAATCTATCTATTTCACTTTGTTGTGATTTTATTTTTTCAACATGCTCTTGATTTAATAAATCTAATATTTTTTCTTCTTCACAAATAAAAATAGCTTCTTTTTCTTTATCACTTAAAGTAAAGTCACCTTTTACCAAATTGAAAAACTCTTTTAGATATTTTGAAGGTAATCTAACGTCTTGTAATTTACTATCGAATAAAACTTTTGAAATATTTTTTAAAACTTTAATTTGCATGTTGTGTCCTCTTTTGTTTTGTAGATATATTATAGCAGTACATTACTTAGGTTAAGCTTAAGTTAGTAATGAATTCAAGTTAAAAGTAAAAAATATGAACGATAAATTATTATAATAAGAATATAAAAAAATAAAAGGTTATAAATGTTAAAAACATATCAAAAAGAAATATTGAAAGAAATAAAAAGTATATTGTCATATAAAGAATTTGAAATAGAAGAATTAAATGATTCTTTAACTGTTAAAAATTTAAATAGAATGACTAATGAAGAAGTATTTAATTTAATGGAAAATTTATGTTATATTATAGCAGACGAACATAAGATAGATAATAAAGTTCATTTTTTTGAAAATAGTGAAAACAATTTAAAATTATCATTTATTAACTAAGTATTTTATATAAGAGTAGAAATGTTTTCTACTCCCATTCTTCACAAAACCAAATTAAATCAGCATAAAATTCTTCTAAACTATTATTTTCAAAGTAATCATCTACTTTATTATGGTTATCCACTATATCAATAGTCCAAGAACCACTTTTTAAATCTTCTTTATAATATTTTATAGTCTCTTCTAATGTTTTTTTATTTATTAAAATATTAATAGTTCGTAGTGCATATTTAATATCATGACGATTAAGCATTAAATTAATATATCTATCTTGAAGGTTATTATCTAATTTATTATAAACATTTTCCCAAATTAATAAATTACTTCTTATTTTAAATGTTAAATTTTTATATTGCATTTTGTTCCTTTTTAAAATAATAATTGCATGGCTAAAAGTAATCTTTCTTCATCTGTTAAAGGTGGAGTATTTTCATCATATTCACCATAAATAAAACAATACTTACTGTTATATGTAGTAATATTTATTTCATAACAATTTCTTGATATTTCTTCACTTGTGTAAGCTTTAATAAATGAGCTATTCATTCTGCCTTGCCTTAAATCAAAAGTTGTATTTTCATTCGGTTCGAAAGAAAAAGAAAATGTTAAGTCAAGATTTAAAGTTCCTTTAATTCCCTCTAGACATTTAAAGTTTTCGTTTGTACTATTTTTAAATTCTACCTTCATATGTATATTCCTGATTAGTTTTGAAACTATAATATCATCTTATAGCTGAATCATAACTTATTTAAAGTATATTTAAGCTTAATCATGTTAAGTTTAAAATAAGAAAAAATAAAATAGGAGATAAATATGCGATTAAAAGTAATAGAAGAAGATTTCGTTAATTTGGATTATCTAGTAGTAGATGTAGGTGAAATGAATGTTAAAACTAATGTTATAAAACATTTAAAATCTAAATATGATAATATATTTGCTGAAAGAACAGAACTTGTTTTAACACAAATAGGTGAATTAAAAGAAGTATCTGTAGCTGATAGAAATAATATGGTAATTTATGAGGTAAAAACTAAAAGTAAATTTGGCGAAACATATATTAATTTATGTATAGTTTTATCACAACGTAAAGGCACTTTTAATCACTATAAAGAGGAAGATATAGGTAATATCTATAAAGATATATATTTAACATTAAACAATCTTAATATATTAGAAAGAGAAGATGTAACTTTAAAAGGAACTAATTTTCAAATTTTAGAACAATACATATCTAACTTGTCAAATGAAAAAAATTTAGAACAGGTATTTCAATATGAATATATCGATATTATTGGTAATACATCACATAATATTACTACAAAAAGTATAATTGTTTATGAAGATAAAGGAAAATTATATAGATTTAATCTAATTTTAGAAATAGATTTATCCCAATAATAAAAAATGTTTTTAGTTATATTATTATAATATCCCTAAATACAAGAAAGGAAAAAAATGATATTAGAATTAATAGTGGCAGCTGGTTGTTTTTGGGGTGTAGAAAAAAATTACGATAATATGCCAGGTGTAATCAAAGCAGAATCTGGTTATGCCGGTGGTAGTTATAAAAACCCTACTTATAAAAAAGTCTTAAAAAATCGTGGAAATAAAAATGTTGTTAATTACGCAGAAGTAGTAAAAATAACTTATGATAATGAAAAAACTAATGCAAATAAATTAATAAAATCCTTTTGGGAATTACATGACCCTACGCAGCTAAATAAGCAAGGTAATGACGTTGGAAGTAATTATAGAAGTGCTATATTTTATACAACTGAAAAACAACGTTTAATAGCCCTAGAAACTAAAAAAGAATATCAAATTCTCTTATCTAATAATGGTTATGGAAAAATTAAAACAGAAATTCAGCATTTAGATAAATTTTATAAAGCAGAGACCTATCATCAAGATTATTTAGAAAATAACCCATATGGATATTGTCCAGACCATACTACTGGTGTTAAATTTAAAAAGATTAAAAAAATAGAATTACAAAGTGATAATGTCACACCAATAGGTGGGAAAGAAATAATCATAATAAAATCTTCCCATTATTGTCCATATTGTGAAAAATTTGAAAAAGAAGTATCTTCTAAATATAAAGGTAATATCAAATTAAGAACAGTGTTAAAAAAAGATTTAAAAGGTTTTGAGATAAAAACAAACTTATTCGCAACACCTTCTATTGTATTCATAGAAGACGGAAAAGAAAAATTTGCACATGTTGGATATATGTCACCTATGGATTTTTATAAGGCATTAGGAATATTTAAACTAGAGAAAGGAAGTGCAGCTTATAACGTTGCTTTTAACAAAGGTACTGATGCACCTGGTTGTAAGCAATATAAAATATTTAATAATACACCGGATGGAGTATTCGTAGATAAATTAAGTGGTGAAATATTATTTGATACTCGTGATAGATTTAATTCTGGTACTGGTTGGTTAAGTTTTTATAAGTCATATAAAGATAATGTTATTGAAAAAGAAGATAATACTTATGGAATGAAAAGAATAGAAATAATTGCAAAAACAAGTGGTATTCACTTAGGTCACGTTTTTCCACACCGTAATAACAAAAGAAGATTTTGTTTAGACGCTACTGTATTAGAATTCGTTCCTAGAAACAAAATAACGAAGTAAAGAATTACTCGTATTTTGTATTTGAAGAACTAATATTTGACTTAATAGAGTCAATAGCTTGTTTTGCTTGAGCTGTAACAGCTTCGGCTCTTTCTCTATCCAACGAAACTGTTTCATCTTTAAGATTAAACACTCCTGTTGCAAATCCGACTATAACTAAAATCCCTATAAGTTGTAATAACGCTTTAATCATTTTTAAATCCTTTATTTTTTGTATAAAGAATTATAGCATTACATTGCTTAAAGCAATATTAAATTATTGCTTTAATGTTTGTGCAACTTTTTTAACTTCTTCTTGTATTATAGATGTATTAAATCCAGTAAGGTCTTTAATAGATTTCTCCATTTTTGATGTAAATGTATTAATTGCTTTTGGGTGATATGTTAGTTGACGTGTTTCTGTATTAAATTGGAATACTCCAACCCAAAAACCTAAAACTATTAAAAATAGTGTCAATCTTGCGAGTGCTTTCATTATATATATCCTTTAATGTAAATATATATTATAAAGTAATTATTTCAATTCTATTTTAATAAGATTGATTGTTAAAAATATTCACCATTAATCATATTAGTGGTCTTTTCATTTTTTATAGCTAATTTCATACAACTGTCTGTAACTCTTAATTTTGTTAATTCAGATTCTGCCAAAAAGAAGTTTTCCCAAGCAGAATGTTTAATATCATTGATATATATTACAAACATAATTAACAAGCGATTTGAAAATCAATACGCATATCAACAACAGAATTGTTTTTTAAATCAAAAATATTATTATCTACCTCAACTGAAAAAGTTTCACCGATAGGGCTTTCATATTCAATAAAAGCTAAACAATTATTCGCAAAAACAACTTTTGAATCATCTGCTTCTTCTTTATCAATTTTAATGTCAATAAATACATTATCATTTTCTTGAAAATTTAACTGTTTGCTAGTTTCAGCAGAAACTTCGATAGTTAAAATATCTCCACATTCTGTTTCATATTCAACACTTGAAAAATTTTTATAAACGCCTGTTACTGTTCCGTTTGTAGATTTTGAAGTATGCATTTTAAGCCTTTGTTTTTTTGTAAGTATATTATAGCATTACATAGCTTAAAGAGTGCTTAATCCATATCTAAATATAATAATTATTTTCTATTAATATGTAAAATAACTTTTATAGATTTATCAATATAAATATTGGACTTGTTATAAACATATATAAGTTCTTCATATATTTCAATAAAAGATAATGATTTATTTTTAACATTATCTTTTGACAAATTATTTTTATGTTCAATAATATTTTTACTTTCTCTTTCTGTTGAATAGATAAATATGTTAATTTCAGGATATAATACTAAATTATTTTCATTATTATTTATCAAATAATAATAACTTAAATAGAGAAATAGTAGGGAAATAATAATAAACCATATAGAATTAAGAATAGCGATTGTAAGGAATACAGTAGCAGTAATTAGAAAGAATAATCCCTCTTTTTGATTTTTTTCATAGGAAAGTTGCGTATCTAAAAAAGAATTATTAGTTATATCAATAATTTTCTTAAATAAGAAAGAATGTTTGTTATTTAAATCATTAAATACATGTTTGAAATTCTTTTTATTTTTATTATATAAAACTATAACATTTTTACGACCAATATGTAATATTAATCCTATATAAATTCTAAATATAAAAATTAATATTATGGGTGAAAACAATATTTCTAGGAAAGAGTACCAAGCTATAAAAGTGATAACTGATAATATAAAAATATCACGTTTAAGCGTTGAGTTGAAAAATTTTATAATATTATGTCTGTGTTTTTTATTCATATAATAATTATAAAGAAGTTATTATTTATTTTATTTTATTTATCTCAAATGACGAAAATAAATAATTTATTTCTAGTCTAATTGTTTCTTGTCCTATTTCTGATTCTACATTAATATTTTGATTCTCTAAATCATTTTTTAATATATGAATACTTTGTGCTATATATAAGATATCTAAAATTTTGGAGCTATGAAGTTTTTTTAAATCAACATATTCTAGAGTTTGTATCAATGTTAAATTAAATTCATTATCTGTAATATCTTCTTTAAATATTTCGTATTTATTTAAATAATCTAAATAGTCTATTGGTGTTAAAATAACATTAAAAAAGAATTCAGCAAATAAACTAGAATCTTCGTATTCATATTCCATTTTATTTAGTAATAATAATATATTTTCAAATTTAAATTGAAAATCTTCATACTTTAAATTCTGATATTCTACATTACAAATATTTGTTTCTTTCCCTGTTATGGTAGTTGCAGAAGCACTTGACATAGAAAGCAACCATAATAATAATATTCTGATTAACATTACTGTATTCCTTGATTTTTTATATACTTAGAATTATACAGTATTTTAAGAAAAAACAAAAGTTTTTGTATATTAAATAGTACTTTTTTCTTTCCTTTTATAACTAAAACAAAAGGAATAAAATGTTTACTTTGGAATATAATAAAAAAAATAAGATATTTGAGAATAAAAATGCAGCAATTCTTTATGCTGAGAATGAAGGTATTAAAGAATGGAAATTATTAGAAAAAGTAGTAGTTTCTAAATACACTACTTTAAATGTGCCGGTTCTATATAAAATAGATATCAAATTTTAGGAATTTAAATCCTTCTTGATTTTATTACGAAATCTTTTCCATAATATATCTTTATAGATAGAACTATTAATATCTTCTGTCGTATTACACGCAGAAGATAAAATACATTCTTTTAATTCTATTTTATTATCTTTGGCTACATTACCATTATATAAATATTCTTCTTTTTCTTTATCATACGTGCATTCAATATCTTCGATTTCTGCAATTTCCATTTTAAACATTTTCTCTCTGATAGAATATTTCACTTAATCGTCCTTGTTGATACTTTAATAACATTATATTGATAATTTACTTATATTAAGCTGAAACATCATATTAGGATAAATTAAGAATTAATTAGTTAATATAAAATAGAAGGAATATTATGAATGAAATAAATTTAAATATATATTTGGATAAGTTATATCAAGAAGCTATTCTTGTGCCATTAAAAGAGCAATCGGAAGACCCTTTGCAGATAGCTACCAATTTATCAAATCCTATTGATATACTGATATGTTCGTTATTTTCTTATGGTAGTGCTAAACAAATTGTTAAGTTCATAAAACAAATAGACTTTAATAATTTAAATTTTACTTATGATATAAAATATAGGTTTCAGACGTCTGAAGATATAAATATAATATTAAATGTAGCACATGAATTAAAAAAAGAAAATATATATAAAGATGTAGATATGATAAATAGTTACAAGCTATACGGAATACCTGGTGTTATATTATATTTGCAAAATTTATTTTATGATAAATTAAAAGATATTGAAAAAACTAAAGGTATTATTTTCTTTTTAGGAAAACCATTTGATGTTAAAAATAAAACGAAAGGTGCTTACAAGCGATATAATATGTTTTTACGTTGGATGGTTAGGGATACGGATTTTGATTTAGGATATTGGGCTAAATTAATAAAAAAATCAGATTTAATCATACCATTAGATACTCATATTGCAACACAATGTAAAGAATTTGGATTTATTACAAGCAAGAGTTCTACTTGGAAAAATGCTATAAAGATAACAGAAGCATTAAGACAGTTTGATAAAAAAGACCCTATCAAATATGATTTTGCAATATATAGGATGGGTCAAAAAAGTTAATAATATATTTTAATCAAAATAATCACTAAGATGAAATATATAAGCAAAAGATTCGTTTGTATCTTGCTTACCAGCAAATTTAACTTTTTTCATAGCTTTTAAATAAATTTTTTCACCCAATCCAATAATATTTGAACATAAATCATCTAGGCTATCATCGCCTAATCCAATTACCGAACCATATTCTAAATTATTTTTTTCTAAGTTATAATCAATCATATTTTTTAGGTCTTGTTTCTTTTCTTTGAAAATATTTCCGATTGCTATTTCAAAACCAATAGTTCCGTATTTTAATTCTAGCATTTCTTTATTAATACGTTCATGACTATAATCAGAAGACCAATTCATTTTTTTAATAGTTTCCCAGAATTTTTCATCATTAATTGGTCCAGCTTCTAATCCTAATACATACATATCATAAGCTTTTGGATTGTATTCTTCACTTTGTAACCAAAATAGTTCTGTTAATTTAATATCAGCATTTAAGCCAGGTTTGAATTCATAGTTTAAAACTGTAAAAATAATATAATCTTGCCAGTTTCTATCTTTGTTCATATCTTTATTTATCTGTGACGCAGCTTTTAAATCTGTAACTTCTAAAATAATTTTTGATTTACTATCTTTTAAATCTGTTAAATATTCTAATGTAATTCCCATTATTCAACCTTTTTATTTATTTTCACACTCTTTAACTTGTGCGATTTTAACAATACCATTACTTAACATATATTCTTTGTTAATCATTACCTGAACAAGACTACCACGCCTTTCATTTTTATATTCGCGCCAAACGGTTTCGCCATCACACCAATCAATATATTCTTTTGTAACTAAAAAACTTTTTTCAAACGTTTTATTACCAGTAATTTTAACCATTTTAGCTTCTAGTGATAAGATAAAAACTAGAGCTATAAATATAATTTTTTTCATATAATAAACCTTTATTTAATCTATAAATTCAAAAGAAAGAATAGTATTGTCATCCATGTCTTGAATTCTTTTTAAAATATCTACCATTTCTTCTGTAACATCTTCTAAATCACCATTAGCATTTAAAAAATCCTTAATATTACTTAACATATCAATAAAATCTAATACTGTAATAATACCAACAACATGAATATCGCTATTTTCAGTTTCTTCAAAGTAATTGGAATTAAATTGCATATTAGAATATTCACTAATAGCTTCTGCTAAAATTAAGTCACCAACAAGTATCTGCGTAGCATCTACAAACGTAGGAATACCAATATCATTTTTGCTAAACTCTAGAATGCTAGAACCAGGGAAAGTTTTTTTAAGTTCTTCCTTCGTAAGCCAAACAGAATATGATTCAAAATCATTTTGTAAAAGAGTCTCTGCGTCTGGTTGAAAATATACTAATGTGTTCATTTTTAAGTCCTTATTTTTTGTAATATAAGTATAGCATTACATTACTTAATATATACTTAAATTAGCTCTAAACAGTCAAATAATTCTTTTAAATATATATTAGAATTGCTATTAATAGTGTTGTGATATTGTTGGATATCTATTTCAATAATACCTAATGAATCTACTTCTAATTCATTGTTAGTTAAAGAATCTAGTTCTGCTACAAAAAATACTTGGTGTGATATTAAATCGGGATATAATTTTTCCGGTTTATCTTTTGCAATTAATTGAATACCTATCATTCTTTCGTTTTTAATAATAGCACCTGTTTCTTCCATAACTTCTCTATGAAGCGCTTCTACAATGCTTTCACCTTCCTCAACATGACCGCCTGGGATATCATATCCACGCGTTTTATCGGCATGTTTTAATAAAATTATTGTATTTGATTTTTTGTTGATAATAAAAGAGAAAACAGAAGTTGATTTGCCAAAACTTTCTATGATATTATCAGTCAATATAATATCCATTGTAGAATTATCTGGTAACCACTTAATATTAGTATATTGTTTAATTTTTTTCATATTATTTCCTTATATAATTACTTTCATATTATCATAATTGATATAAATAAAAGCTTAAAAGTATCTATTTTAAGGTAAATAGAAGAAAAAAAAAGTATAATATAAAAAATATTATAAAGGTTTATTCAATGAAAGAAATCAAATTATATATAGATATGATACCTAGAACTTCTTGGTATACCAATGCAAGGTCTATATTGGCTGGTCACGAATGGAATAAAATAAAAAGAAAAGTTTATCAAATAAATGATAATAAATGTTCTATATGTAATGGTAAAGGTCCAAAACATCCAGTCGAAGCACACGAACGTTGGGAATATAACGAAGATACAAGAATTCAAAAAATGGTCGATATAATTCCATTATGTCCAAAATGCCATTTAACAACACATTATGGTTTGGCACAAATTCAAGGGAAAGAAGCAATGGCATATGAACATTTTAAAGCTGTAAATGGCTTTGAAGAACACGAAGTAGAACATTACATGGAAGAAGGTTACAAAACATGGATAAGGCTTAGTAAGATAGATTGGATAGTGGATGTAACATATTTAATAGATAAGTATGAAGACGATTTAACAGAAATTACAAAAGAAAGAATTCTATCAGAAAAATAAAATTAATATTATCTTTATTTCGTGCATAAATATTCACTAAATTTTTCTATAGATTTAAATTCTTCATTAGAATATTTTATTTCATAAATAAACCATTCTAATTCTTCTTTAATATATTTTTTGTTAAATTTACTTTCTATATAAAAAATAATCTGTTCTTCTATATAATCTAATAACAATGTTATATCATATGAACTAAATAAAGTTCCTTTATCACAAAAATTAGAATCACAAAAGTTTCTTAATGTATCAGCAGTCTTAAAACTAGCTTCCTGTAAGAGTTTATGTCCTTCTAATAATATTGTTAGGAGTTTATTATCTTGATTATCATATGTATTATCAATATAAGTAGATAAATCCGTTAAACTTTCAATAATAATTGTATTATCATTTTCGCTAAATTCAGCTTTTGCATCTTTTTCATATAATATTCCTCTTTCTATTAGGCAATATTCTATAATATCCGTATTGTATATTTTTTCTAATTCTTTATAAAAATAGTTAGTTGTTTGATTGTGACTTTTTAATCCAAAAGAATGTGATTCTTCCTCTAATAAAGAAATTAATAAATCTGAGTATTTTTTGTCGCTATCTTTTATTTTTTCGATAGTATTTAATATAATATTGAACATATTCTCTCTTTTATAAAATATTTTAGTTCAGTATTATATTAATATTAACCTTATATAAAGGTTAAATGTCTTGATTGTTACCTTTATCTTTTTTTCCATTAGAAAAAGAATTTAAAATCATATTTTGAAATCCATGTTTAGGCATGTGTGCAACTTCTATATTAGCATATGTAATCAAATCTTCTTTTGTTATTTTCACATTATGCTCATTTGCAAAAGAAATAAAATCACGTATAATTATTTTAATTTGTTGAATACCAGCAGCATCATTTAATAATTGATTAAAAGGTTTGTTATAAGATGCTTCAAATTTGTTAAGAAAAGTATTAACCTTCATAAATATATCTAAATCTTCTATATTATTAATTTCAGGTGATTTAACATTTCCAAAATAAACTTCATAATCTAAATCATCAGAATCTCCAAAATTAACAACTGTATATAAACTGTAATGGTCTTGGTTCATAAATAAATCATTAGATATTATCTTACCAAACACATCTTCTTCGTTATATAAAAAATCATCATTAACATCTGACCTAACAGGTTGCCATTCCTCTTTGATTGCTGGATTATGTTTAGGATTAGCTGGTATATTAATTTTCAATTCTACACCTTGATAGGTAGATAAACTATCAATAAAAGTATTTAGATTATGTAATCCGTCTGTTAGTTTTTTTGCGAAATGTGTTTCTTCATTGGTTGTAAAATCTTCGGAAGAAACTATAAATTTTCCTTTTCTACTATCAAACTGAATTTCTATACTTTTTTCAAAATAAGTTAATGTATAATTAAAATCAAATTGTGTTTTATTTTTATCATATTCGTTTTTAAATTCAAAGTCTGGAAATAGTTTAGAAAGTAGGTATATATTATTAGTAGTGGAGACTGTTCTATTATAGGCAATAATATCTTCATTAGAAATATCTTCACCACTAGTTTTAATTTCTTCAATTTTATCTAAATCTAATAATTTCCCATAGATTTGCTCAATCTTTGGGAAACCGTTAAAAGAACTCTTTAAAAATATTTCTTTCCCTTTATTATTATCTTTAGTTAAATATTTATCTTCTAACATCTTTTTTGCAGTTTCTAATTCAACTTCTGTATAATCGAACATTTGCATAGTTTCTTGTTCTTTAATTGTTAAATCATCACCAGAATTTTCACTAAAATCCATCTCCATATCACTTATTGTTTCTTCTATGATATCGTCAATACTTTCACCTCTTTCTTCTTCAGTAGAGATAGTTAAGTTATCATCATAAATTCCTAATGCAGTAGCTTCAACGTCTCTTTTGTGCGGTACATATTGACCATTAGTGTCTGTGAATATTAAATTTCTATCTTGAATTTCTCCAGTGTGTATATCATTACCATCTTCATTACCAACAATAATATCAATTCTTGTATCTTCTGGACGTTGTTCTTTCCCACTTTCAATAGGAAATGAATAAATAGTATCATAAACGTCTTGAGCTGTTAAAGGTGTATTATCACTTTCTTGTCCTTCAAAACCAATATCAGAATATAATTCATAATAATCTACGTCTTCTCTATCAAGTCCAAAAACTTCGTGGATAGGAAAGCTTTCCCCATCTATTTCATAAGTCACTATTGCGTTTGGGTTTTGTTCTATTACTTTTGTTAAATATTGCTTTAATTTTTGGTGTGTCATTTTTATTTTCCTTTTCTTTTAATAATTATACTCTAATTATAACTTATTATCCTTTATTTAAAGTTAAGCTTTTTTGTGTATTTTAAGCAGTATGTAAGTATAATTGTATTATACTTACATTTAACATAAAAAAAAGGTTTAATATGAAAATTAACACATTAACAGCAAGAAAAATTGAAGATAACACATTGGCATTCGCACTAGGTATTGATAAAGATGATACAGAGGTAAGTATATGGTTTGATTTAGATGAGGTAGATACCAAAACTATTGCGGCATTAGAAGAAGAATTTGATTTTGAAGTAGATGGGGATGAACTTTTTACAATGGAACCAATTCAAGCATATAAATTAAACGGTGCAATTTGTGGTAGTTTAAAATTTAAAATTGAAGAAATAGAAATACAATAATATATTTCTATAACCTATAACAACTAAGAATACAATTTCTTAGCAGTTACAAAGTCTTTTTTACCACTACCCAATTTAGGTATTTCATCCACTATGATAGTTTTATAAGGTAGCATTAATTTATTTTCGAATTTTTCTCTTAATAAAGGTAATATATCTATATTACAACCAACATAGATTAATAATATTTTTTCACCTTTTTTAGCATCTGGTAAATTTAAAGCCATACAGTCAAAATCATCATTGTTAATTACACTACTAACCTTATTCTCAACAGCCGATAAACTTATCATCTCACCAGCTAACTTAGCAAATCTACTATATCTATCCACAATAGTTAAGAATCCTTCGTCATCTAATTTTCCTTTGTCTCCACTAATATACCAATTTCTACCATCAATATCTACAAATGACTCTTTTGTTTTTTCAGGATTTTTTAAATATCCTTTCATTATTTGAATTCCACCAATAAGTATCATTCCTTCCTCACCAGATGGTAATTCTTTAAGTTCGTGTGTTAATATTCCAGTTTTATTATCTATTATTAAGGATTGTTTATATTCTTCTAACTCGTGTGGTTCTACTATTTTAATAGAACAACCAGGTATAGGCATACCAACTGTCCCTGGTTTATTTCCAGTTTGTGATTGTAAATCAACAGAAAGTCTATTCGGTATATTTACAGTAGCTACTGGTGCAGTCTCAGTTGCTCCATAACCTTCTAATACATCTTTATTATATTTATTTTTAAATCCAAGTCTTACTGTTTCATTTAATTTTTCAGCACCAGATATAACTAACCTTAAAGTTTCAAACATTAAAGGATTAATTTTTTTATTATTAATATATAATCTTAAAAAGGTAGAAGTTCCTATTAAAACAGTTGTTTTGTATTTAAAAGATAGTTTTGCAATATTTAATCCGTCTGTTGGGTCTGGATGGGATACTAATGGGATACCTTCGACCATTGGCAACATAGTTGTTACGGTTAATCCAAATGCGTGAAATATAGGTAAATTTCCTACAATAACATCGTCGCCATCTAAATCTAATATATTAGAAACTTGCTTAATATTACCTATAATATTTTTATGTGATAATTCTATACCTTTTGGCATACCTTCACTACCACTACTAAATAATATAGAAGCTGTTTCATTTATATCTATTTTTTTAACCCATATTTTAACAATCCAACTAACAGGTAATATAGTTGTTAATATAATATTTTTTAAAATTTTAATTTTACTCATAAAAGGTTTTAAATCTTCTAAATATATCACTTCTGTTTTATTCAATAAATCATTTAGATTAAATCCTTTTTTCTCTAATTTTTCTAGAAACTTTTTAGAAGTAATAATTGTCTTAAGTTCTGCAACGTCTGCGGAAGATACTAATGATTCTATTGAATTTGTATAATTTAAATTTACTAGTGTTTTTCCAAGCATTAATAAAGATAGATTGGTAACATTACCAATAACTGTGGAAGGTAGTAAAATTCCTATATTCTGCCCTTTGATTCTATTTTTTAATACGCTTCTAACTGTAATTGCTAAACCTAAAAGTTTATTACCAGATAATTCTATCCCTGTTGTATCAGCCATAGAAAAGTTTCTACCTCTTAATTTAGCTCTTTTTATAATAGCAGTTGGTAAATTATCTACATTGGAAATAAAGTAATCCCACGATTCAATAGATAAATCAAAAATCTTTTTCTTTAATTCTGGTGCGGTGATATCTAAATGAAGTGATTTACCAAATACAATAGATACTTCAAAATATTTATCTACTTTTTTTACATAATAATCATTTGCACGTCCAAATACTGTTCCCCATAATCCATGTAAATAGAAAGGAATTATTTTAATATTCTTGTTCTCTGTAAATTCCATAACTTTTTCAAATCCACGTTTAAATTCATTTAGACTACCATTTCTTGTAATAGTTCCTTCTGGAAATAAACAAACGCTATATCCGGCATCTAATTCCGTTGCTATTGCTTTAAGTGCAGAGGTTCCACTACTTGCAATGGGGATTGCACCAAACATTTTAAACAAAGGTTTTAAATACCATTTATTGAAAATTTGTTTATAAATAACAAATTTTATTTTTCTATCAGTAGAAATAATTAAAATAGCCCAATCTAAAAAGCTAATATGATTTCCTAAAAATAATACTGGTCCAGTTTTAGGAATATTTTCTTTACCATAAATGGACATTTTATATCTTAATCTTATGATTATTGACAACTTTATTTTTACCAAAGAATAAAATATTCTTTTAAATATTGACTCTTTTACCATCTTCAACCCTGCTTTATACTAAATTTTTAATAATATACAATTATTAACCTTAAAAAAATATAAATAAATGCTTTAAGCTAAATATAAGTAAATATATAGTATTATTTGGAAAATTAAGGATAAATTATGTCAGATAACAAACCACAAATTAATGAAATTATAAATCAGGAAGAAGTTATAGAACTCTTTACTGAAAAAGGTTTATATAGTGCCAGAATGATTTCACACTCAAAATCATTTTATATGGACAGAAAAGAAAATAAGTATAATACTATTATTTTTAATGCTAATGTATTTATATATTTAAATGGAAAGGGTCTTAAGCTATGGTTTGGTGATTTGAATTTATCAAAAGAAGACGGAAACATTTTAAAAGAAATTTCTAAAAAAATGGGAACAACTTTATATGTTTTAAATGAAATGTCTGGTAGATTTGAAAATGAAAACAATGAACACCCGAAAGATGTTGCAATTTGGAATACAGAACTAGATGCGCCGATAGTAACAAAAAAATATAAAAAATATATGGATAAAAAAGTTAAATTAGAAAACAAAATAAGTAGATTAGAGAGTAAAAAGAGTAAGCTCTCATTAAATTACAATCATTCATTGAGAGAAATTATAAAACCAGAATTTGTATTTGGTAGAAAGATTATTAAAAAAATACGAATTCCTTATGACTTTATTAATAAAGAAGCTACCCGTATATTAGAAAAATATAATGAAGAAAAAGAAATATTTGAAGTGGCGGTTATGGAGTTAGGCGAAGAAAAAGCTTATGATACTTATGATATGCCAGAATATGAAAAAGGTTTGATTACAAATGAAGCTATTGATAAATTTTTATTAAAAGAATTAAATATATCGGAAGGAAAAGACCTGAATTATTCTTCTTTATGGGTAAATTATAAAACTGCAAAAAAACTAACTAAAGTAGCAACAGGTTATGAAGCTATGAAAATACCAGAAATAGATGAAGAAGAAAAAGAAATAAAAATAAGTAATTATGCAGTATATATGGCAATTATAGATAAACGTTCTTTAGAAGGTTCTATTAGAATAGATGAGGGTAAAGAACATAGTATAAAATCTTATGATACGAATTATATTTATGTATTAGAGGGCTATGAAAAAGAAAAATTTAAACATTAACAAACTTAAAGAAAATTTAAGTTTGTTTTAAGATTATATGTTATAATTTATGTATATAAAAATAAAAGGAATTAAAATGCTAGACAAACCAATATATCAAACAACAGAAGAGTTATTAAAAGAAGATTATTTAAATTTACTAACATTAGCAAATAGTGTTCAACAAATGGTAATGACAGACAAGGCATACGAAATGTATGAGGGGGAAAGTGCAGAATCTACTTTTGCACAATATTTTGACTTATTAGTTAAATTTGATTTTCTTCCAAAAGAAGATGTTACACAACTACAAACACATATTAATACTCAAATTGAAAATTTCTTTAATTCACAAGATGTAATTACAAAAGAAGTGTTTGAGGCAACTAAGAATTTAAATAAAGAATATTTGTCATTATTTTGGTCTGATTTAAAAATGTATAAAACATTTGATATAATAATAGATATTGCTAAAAAGATAGTAGTTCCACAACATCAATCTATTCTTGGTGATATTATGAATGAAGAAACAGTATTGGCTTTGGCAAAAGTTGGTTTCGAAGAAGAACATATTATCTTATATAGTATATCTAAGGAAGATAAATCATTAATGACTATTACTTCACTATATATTCCTAACGAAGGCAAAGAAGAAATGATTCGTTTTTATAATGAAAGTAACTTAGCACAACATAAAGAAGAAAATTATGAACAATATATGTTGAATTTATTGCGTGATAATATGAAGAAAATGAAAGCAGAACAGGCTACGGAAATAGAAAAAAATAAAAAATAAGTTTATTCTTAATTTTGTATAATTAGTTATAATATAATATATAAAAAAGGAATAAAAATGATATTAACATCGATAGAAAAACAAGACCTAGCAAAAAAGCTAGGTGTAAAAAAATCAGATATACAAGAAAGCCCATTTGAAGATAATATTCTCCTTGTGGAAAACACCAAGGGTTATGCTGTTGTTAATAAGGCAGATATAGGCAAAAATTTCAAAGATAAAATAGTAAATACGTATGGTTTAGAATATTTTATAGATTCTGCTTTAACTATTGACCAAAAAAATAAAATGTTAAATGATTTAGGTGTTGATATTATTTCAAATACAGAAACATTTATAGAAGATAACAGATTACATATTTTAGATAATATGCAGGAATTTAATAATGAAGAAGGTCCGACATATACAGATATAAGCACTTATGTATATGACCAAGAACCAGTATTGATACCAGGCGATTTAAAAAATGCACAGGCTCTATGGGACGCCGAAATTTTATTTATTCCACCTTATTATAATGACGAATTTAAAAAAAATATTGTAGAAAGATACGGATTAAATCCTGATAAAATAACTTCCTATATATATAAAAATTTTATATCTGCTATTGATATGTTATCAGATTATTCTGAATCAATATCTTTAGGTGACAAAATGATTTATAGACGAGATGTTGAATATGTAAATGAAGTAGAATTAGCATTAGAAAAAGAGATTACTTCTGATATGTTACCTATACTTGAAACAGCAACAGAAGAGGGCGATTTTTGGCATGGTTATGACCATTCTATTGAAGAAACTTCACCAAATGGTTATGATATTAATATTTACTTAAAAAATGATGAAGATATGACAGATGGTGTTTCTATTGTAGCATACGGATTAAAGGTTGATACTAGTGAAGATGCTAAACCAGGTGTATTCTTGGTAGATACAGAAAATATTTTGCATTCTTTTACTTTAACAGAAGAAGAAGTGAAAAAATTAATTACTACTAGCAATCAAAAAAAAGCCACAACAAAAAGTAAAAAATAGTTAAGAATAATATAAGTATCTTTATTGTATAATGATTTTATACAATAATAAGGATACTACAATGCACGATAAACATTCAATAGATAATTTAAAAGATGGAACTTTTTTATCCATAGAATTATCTCCTTCTCTGAATAAACACATTGATGAATACCTAACCAATGAAGATTTTATTAATATTTGTCCAAATATAAATCATATTATAGTAACAGATAGCCCTTTGGGAAAATATACACATAATCCTATTCTAACTTCTGTTTATATAAAACAACAAACTAATATTAAAACTATAGCAACATTTGCTATGCGTGATAAAAATACGCCTTACGCCTTAGCAGAAATACGAACGGCAGAAGCATTGGGTTTAGATAGTTATATGTTTTTAACTGGTGATAAAACAAAAGACGGTAAAAATGTATATGAAAAAAATTCGACTGAATTTATGCGTGAAGTTTGTATTCAAAAAAAAGAAAAAGGTTTAAATACTTTAATGTATACTACTTGTTCTAATAATTTATCAGATAATGTTAAAAAGAAAATAACAAAAAAAATAACAAATGGTGGTGATGTAGTTGTAACACAACCAATTACAAGTTTTGAAGAAGCTGAAAAATTAAAGATATACTTTCAAGAATTAAAGAAAGAAAAAATAGTAGATAGAGACTTTCATTTAGTTATAGGTTTTTTCCCTATTATTAAGTTTTCTACTGCTAAATTTCTTCGTGATAATGTCCCAGGTGCAGCTGTTTCAGATACATTATATGAATTATTAGAACAAGGTAAAGAAGAAGAAGCTTTTAAATATAATAAAGATATTTATGATAATTTAATTAAAAATAATTATAACATTCATTTGATGACTGCAAATAATTTCCGAACAATGAAAAGGTTTATTTTTTAATACCTTGAAAATATATTTTTGCTATTTTGATATCTTGATAAAATAGCGTATCTTCTATTAATTCTTCCCGGCTCATTATTTTAAAAATAAATTTGTTATCAAGTGTTGAAATTATTGTTATTTTTTTATCATTTTTTAAGTGAAAATACTTTTTATTAATATTTTCTCCTAAAAAATTCAAATAAGACTTTTCAACGGAGAAAAAACTATTACTGGATAATTTTTTAACTATCCCATTTGTATGTTTCCAAATACATATGTTTGTATCACTTTTAGATAAATACTCTATATTTACTTTTTTTAATAACATTTTTTTATTAAAAAACATTTTATATTTACTAGAATTAACAATATGCTCTATATTTGTATAGGGTATATCTGTTTTGAAATATTTATCTTTATTATTACATATTTTTTTAATAGTTTTTTCTATTCCGTATTCAATAGTTTTAGAGGCCTTAATATTGAGTGTTCCATTGATATCTAATGATAATTCTTGTGGATATTTTCCTCCTAAATACATACTATAAAGTTGAAATATTCCAGTTAATGTAATAAGAAAGATAAATAATAATAATATTGAATATTTAAATATAACTTTAATCATTTTTTGACATTTCCCATTTAAAATTACATATATCAACCATATCAAATAAAGCCATACAGGTATTAACCTTATCAAGTTCTACAAATGTCTTAAATTTCTTCATAGATTTCATATATGCTTCTTTGCTATTATCAACTTCGCTATTAAAAGTATTATAGGCATCACAATATATTATTCCATTAGAAGCGTCTTTTCGCCAGAATGGGCAAGTATTATTATCATTATAACAATATGGGGTAATTTCTTCATTTGACATATTGTAAGTATCGGCAGATTTTATACCAGATATAGAATAAGTAATTGGTATAAAATTATATTTATAATCTATAATTTTTCTAAAAAATAATGGATATTTCGCCCAACGTTTTCCTTTTATTTCATTAATTCTATCTTTAAATTTATAAAAATTAATTCTTTTATTTTTATATAAATATTCTTCTTTTTTTTGATAAGTTGATATTTCTAAGGAATAATTGTTTTTTCTTTTATTTGTATATTGCCCAGATATTCTTTTTTTTAAATCAATTTCATTACCGACATATCTTAATTTATTTGACATTAATATTCCTTATTGTTAATAACAGTATAATACTTATTTTAATATTAAAGTAAGATTAAAGAATGAAAGCTTTAAAAAGATTTATTTCATATTCATCAGCACTAATATCAATAACTTTTAGATACTTAATATAAAAAGATTTTAACATATCATTGGATAAATCACTTTCGTCATAACTATGTGGTGTCAGAAATAAATCAGTCATATTAAAATCAATTGCCATATTATTAATTAATTCATTTATTGATTTAATTATTTCACTGGCATAACCTTTTCCTCTATATTCCGGTTCAATATAAAAATCTTCCAGTGTTAAAAATAAATCAATAGAAATTTCAAATTTTCCAATTTTATTTTTTCCTAAAAGAATATTGAATTGAAATATTTTTTGTATTCCAGAACTAATGAGATATTCACGTTCTATATAATTATGTAGTTTGTAATGTAATGTTTTCATATGTAATTATACAATATTTTCACTTAAAAAATCTTTAAATAACTCTTCAAAAAATATGGTAAAATACTAATATAAAAAGGTAATAGAATGAAGCTTATGTATTTATTAATATTATTGTTAAATTTATATTCTGACGATATTGATTTTTATCGTGGTAATATTATAGATTCTGATTTATTGAATATCATATCTTTTCAAACAAATAAAAAGAACATAGATACTGATATTAATATGTATTCGATTGGATATTACAAAGATATATTTGGTAAAAAAGAAGTATTTAAAATGCCATTGCGTATTCAATTAGGCGGAATATTAGGCGTTCATGATATATCAAACAATACATATGAAGCAAATATTTTAATGCGTTTTAAAATTGATAATTTAATAAGAAATATTGCCGGTTTTAATTTAGGTATAAGTTTTGCAGAAGGGCTATCTTATGTATCAGGTGATATTTCTTACGAAGATGGCACAGTAACAGAACCAGATAAAACATATAATCTACAAAATTATTTACAGTTTCAGTTAAATTTTAATTATAGTAAATTTACAAACACAAGTGTATTTTTTAGAATTCATCATAGAAGTGGAATATATGGAATAATCGCTCCACCAAAAGTAGGTTCTAATTTTATAGGAGTAGGGTTAAATTATCAACTTTAAACTTATATTAAGTTCTGAATATGTATAATAGACACAATTATATTAAAGGTAAAAAATGAAATTTGAATATACTATTCCAAGCATTAAGGAAAAACTACTAGATAAAAATTGTATGGATGAATATATAGAAGAAATACAAGATTTAATGATTAAAAATAATTTATCAATAGAAGATGCAATAAGTAATTTACGTCATATGCGAATATACTTTGATTATGATGATTGGATAGTTGATTTGATAAATCCTTGGGTAAAATATTTAAATGAAAAAAATAATACTAATTATAAAAAGGAAGAAATAAAAGAATTTTTCTTCTTTTCTTCTATACAAAATGGAATGGACTTCTTACTTAAAGAGGAAGACCCTTACCAATATGTAAATGTTCGTGAAGGTATATTGGACTTATTTATAGAATTAGAAAATCATGGTTTATTAAATAATGTTAGTATTGTTACAGCGACTGTACCTGAAACATATTTATCTAAGAAAAAACAATATGAAAAAGATATATATAATCCATTATGTAAAATATTTCAACGACAATTTAATAAGGAATTTCCACTTACATATAGTGATACTTTTATAACTACTACTAAGAAAGAATTATTAAATTATAACAATGCTGTTTTAGTAGATGATGCAAAACATAATGTAGAAAAAGTAGTTAAAATAAATACTTATGCTTATGCAATGGTTGTTAATCATGAACATAATCAAAATTTAGCTACGGGTGACAGAATTATCCGACTAAATAAAACAGAAGATTTTTTTAAAATATTATTTCTTATATCATTAAAATCTTATGATAGACGGAATGACAAAAGTAAGCCACATTTAAAAGAAGAAATGTTTTTAAAAAATGATAATAATTAAGCGTCTTATAAGTTAAATACTGCTAAAATATATTTAAATAAAAAAGGACTAAAAATGATTAATAAAATTACAATGAGTGGTGCAGTATCTGCAAGTTTAGAAAACGATAAGGTAGTTTTTAAAGAAAATACTATTGTTGAGGTGAAAGATAAAGAACTTATTTTATATACAGAAGGTAACTTGTGTAATAACATTAGTATCGTTGGAGGTAGTAGTGGTATCGTAATTAACGGTTCTAGTATTATTGTTAATGGAAAAGATATTAGTGATTTAATCAATGAAGCAAGTAAGACTGATACCAGTAAAGAAAGTGAAGGTGTATTAGAGTTTGATTTATCTATGTATGAATTAAACATTAAAAAAATTAATATGTCAGGTCAATCTGGTTTAAATTTCAGTGAAGATGTATCTTTAAATAAACTACGAAAAGTAAGTTTGTCAGGTCAATCTAATATTACACTGGAGCAGCAAAGTATAGATGATTTAACCATTGGTTGCAGTGGTCAATCACGCGTTTCTATGTATAATATAACATTAGACGAATTAGATATTAGTTGTAGTGGTCAATCTCATGTTAGTGGTCGTAAAGTAACTTATAAAGAAATAGATAAACATATGAGTGGTCAATCAAGAATTGATATTAATTAAAAGGTTGTAAATATGTCAAATATTATAAAAAAGTTAAAAAATGGATATATTATAGTTATGTGTAGTGGTGAATCTTTTATAGTTCAGTCTAACAAACTCATATCTATTTGGCGAAGTACAGTGTATTCTATTGATATAATAGATACTTCTTATGATTTAAAACCTTGTAAAATATACGACGGAAATGACATCATTGAAATGCCTAAACTCTTTAGTGAGTGTACGGTCAGACCTATTTACGAAGAAGGAACTTGGGTATAGTCCCTGGTTTGAACGAATAAAAGGACAATTTAATGCACAGAATTTTAATGTATGCTGACGCAACAGAAAGCGGTTTAAAAAAAATGGAATTAGATATATTAGAAAGTATGTCTGATGATTATGATGAAGATGGTGTCGCTATATTACCAAATGAAGTAATAGAATTAGATATGGCTTGGGTATCTTGGCAATTAGAAGATGAGCGTTTTACAACAAAAGAAGATGCTTGGAAAATAATGTATTTCTTAATCAACAGTAAAAAGATTAAATTAATAAAAAATGATATTATAAATTAGGAATAATGTTTTATACTTACTTACTAATTATAGATTCTCCTACTACAAACAATAATTAAATACTTTTGATGCAGAAGTATAAACTGTATCATTATTCCACTGCTAGTTAAAAATTATACCTATTTAGGTATAATTTCCCCATTGAATAATCTTAACTTATCTGTAACACCAATAAATCTATCAGGTGTAGCTGGTCCAATTCCTACGCAAGTATAAGTTGGTGAATCAAATTCGGTGAAACCCGCGTCTTGTATAAGAACAGCTGGTAATTTAGCTTCCTTAGCTTTATTATATACATTTTTCAATGCCTGTTCTGACTTAACATAAACAACTATTTTTGTAAATCTATTTGTTAGCCAATCATTGATTGCTTTTTCGTCTGGCTTATCCAAATCGAATTCTGCTTCAAAAATAGATAACCCGTTTTTATCATCTTTGTAATTTTTAAACACTTCCAATAAAGCACCTAATGAAGCATGAGAAATTTGTGCACCAAACTTACCTACACTCATATTAAGGTCTTTCCTAACTACCAATACTTGTTTAGGCTCTATATTTTTTCTATTATATTCCATTTGAATATCCTTATATTTAAATTACTTCTTCTGCTTTTATTTTAAGATAAATAATAACTTTTTTATCACCTATTTTAGTCCCTTTATAAAATTCATATACATTACAATCATAAAGTTTTGACATTTTAATTTCACTCAAATGGACATCAATAACACTAGTATTTATAATAGTAAAGATATCTGAGAATATATGGTCATATCCTTTATCAGTGTTATTTAAATTTTTACTTTTGATTTTATTATCAATATAAAAAGTATCTGTAATTTGTAATGTATTTTCTTGTTCTATAATATGTGATTCTAAAATATCAACATTAAAAGAATTACAATGTTCTCGTAAAATATTTTCAAAATCAACAATTAGATTTTTTTGTAATAATGGAATTGTAAAACTATCTAGATTATTAATAATCTTATTGCGTGCAAATAACTTTTTTTGTGTAATATTACGTAAATCTTTCATTGGCTTTTTAAATTTATCAGCATAATTAAACTTTTCAATATGTTCGAAATCTTTATCAAAATACCATCCTTGGTATAATCGAATACCAACTGATAAAGAAAATATAATCTCTTCAACTTCTTCAACACCTTCTGCTAATAATGATGCACCAATATTGTTAGAAATATCAGCAATGGATTTAATTATTTTTTGATTAATAAAGTTGTTCTCAATATTTTCAAATAAGCATTTGTCTATCTTAACTATATCTGGTGAAACAATATTAAGTCTTTCATATGTAGAATTACCAGTTCCGAAATCATCTAACGCAATTTGAAAACCTACTGCTTTATGCTTTTGACAAAAAGAATATAGTAAATCATTGTTTTCGATACTATTTTCTTTAATTTCTAATACAATAGAAGAAGGGTCTATATCAAATTTATTACATAGCTCAAATAAGAAAAAATCTTGTTTATGATTATAATCGTCTATAACAAATTCACTTTCTAAATTTATAAATAATAATGGTATATTACCTTGATAACTTTGGAATTTATTAATAGATAGTTCTATTAAATGTTTATTTAATTCTAAAATTTTACCATTTTTTTCAACAGCTGCAAATAATTGTCCTGGTGTAATAACATTGCCTTGACTATTTTTAGTTCTTACTAGTGCTTCTACACCTTGTATTCTTTTGGTAATAGAAGATATAATAGGTTGAAAGTGAATCTTAAAAGATATATTTTTAAACATTTATTTAATCCTTACATATTTTTTTATTTTATTTTAACATATCTATACTTAATCTAGCTTGAAATATCACATTTATATCATGATAGTCAATTTCAAAATAAATTAAATATAAATTTTTTATAATATATAAAAAGGCTTAAAATGATAAATAGTGATATAAAGTTAGTGCAGCTAGTATTTAAAATAGAACAATTTCTTCTTGTTGCACAAAGAAGTTATATATTAGATACTTATTTTTTGAAAGAAAGTAAGGATATTTTAATTATTATAGAAGAATTGGAAAATAAAAAATACCAATATTCTATGGATTTGTTTAAAAAGAAAGATTTTGTATTTAGTTCTAAGAAAGTTATTATTGAAATATTAGAAGAGAATGAATACAGAAAAGATTTATTAAACGACGAAATAATGGTCAAACGTTGTTTTGACCAACTTTCTAAAGTGCCTAAAAAGAATAAAAATTCTACTGAATAAATTTACATTTTTATAGTAGAGTTTTTGGAAACATTTGTAATATTCTGATTTGAAGAATTATCGATAAACATATTTTCTAATTCTTCTTTTGTATAAAATAATTGTTCTCTAACAACCACTCCTAAACTTAAAAAAGAAAAAGCACTTTCCCATTTATCATCTATCTCGTATTTTTTCTTATTGTTTCTTTTAATAGGGACATAGTGTGTGTCAAAATATTTTTTAAGTTTTTCTACATTAATAGGGACATAATTTCTACTATGTGGGATATTTAATGATATTTGAAAAGCTTTAATAATATCTTTTATATCTGAATTTTTAGTTAAAGAATTATTTAGTATATTATTTTTATTATTATTTAACTTAGATATCAAAGGTTTGTATAATATTTGTAAGCATTTTCTTAAATCATATCCAGTGTTTTGAAATGTACTTTCAAAATCCATATCTGGTGCTATCATTTGAAATAAAAACCTTACTTCTTCCTCGGCTGTAAATTTAAAATGATTTGAAAAATGATTATCGCCTTCAAAATGAATTAAATATAAATCTTCACCACCTAAAGTAAAGCGTTTTCCTTTTTTCAATAAATTTATGTTAGGATTATCAAATGATAAATTTTTATCACCATTAATGTCATAAAATTTAAATGCAGATATTATGTCAATAATTATATTATTATTTTGAATTGCTGCGTCATATGACAATTCTTGTAATTCTATTAAATTGCCATTACATATACCATCTACATCTGTTATATTATTGTCATTATTTTTAATATATTCTAATTCACTATTAATCATTTTTACAAAATAGTTACCTATTTTGAATTCCGGTTTAGTGTATTTATCAAAAAAATTTACAGCCATAATCTATCCTTAAGTCCTAATTATTTACTTCTATATTACTATTTACTTTCGTCTATTCTTTTTTGTGCGCTTTCACAAATTTCTTTATCTAGTTCAGTTCCTAAAAAACCTCTACCTAAATTTTTACAAGCAATTGCAGTTGAAGCACTTCCGGCAAAAGGGTCTACTACTGTTTCACCTTCTAATGAAGATTTTTTAATTAAAAACTCTATTAATTCAACAGGTTTTTGGTGGTCATGTATCATCTCTTTTTTAGAAACTTTTCCAAATTCCAAAATATCCGTATGTCTTTTCGTTCCGTTAAGTTCTTGAAGGAGTAAAGGTTTTACTTTTTGACTGGTTCTTTTGATTCCATAAATAATAACTTCATGCTTACTACCATAAGAATAAAATAGGTCACCTGTTCCATGATTATTTTTTAACCAAATAAGTTGATTTTTAAGTTTAAATCCAGCTTCACGAATATTAATTATCTGTTCTGGTAAAGCATCGAAACGTCCAAACCAATAAAAGTGTCTTCCATCTTTTAAAACACGAAAACATTCATTAATAACTTTTTCTAAAAAATCATTATTATTAGTATCATTTAAGATACCATTTTCTGTTTTAATTTTCCCTTTAACTTTTCGTCTATTATTATGATAAGATATTCCATATGGTGGGTCTGTGATTATTAAATCAACACTGTTGTCTTCTAGTCCAGCTAACATGTCTAAGCAGTCTCTGTTTTGTAAATCAATATTTTTCACTAATATTCCTTAATTTATATTATCAAGAGTATAATATAATAAACCTTAAAAACTAATTAAGCTATATAATGAAAGTGGATATTATTTGTTAAAGAGGAAAGAATATTCTTTTTGTACTTGTTTTTCTTTTGCTATAAACTCTTCGACTTGTTCTTCTGCTTTAAACCAAAGTGCTATAATTGTTAGTATTCCTAAAAATATATAATAATAAGTTGCATATTCTATGTATTCCATTATGAATTCCTTTTTAAGAAATTATAATAGATATAACGAAAATACTTCTTTTTCAGTTAATTATTGTACTAGAATATATTCTTATTATTAAATTCGTTTATTTCCATTTCCAACATATAATCCATTAAAATTCTATAAACGTCATCTAACATATTTGGAGATATCTCTTTACTGATAGCTTCTTTTCTAATTAATGCAATGACTTCTTCTATTCTATCATTAGTAAGTATTTCATCTTTACTTTCTTTATAGGCTACTGTGCTATGAACTAATTTAGCACGTTTTGAAATCAAATCTACTACTTGTTTATCTATTGTATCTATTTCATCTCTAATTGATTTTAATGCTTTGACTTTCATTTTATGTCCTTATATTTATTCGTTCTATTATATCTTAATTTATTGAATTAATTACCAAAAGTTATATAAGATTTTTCAGCTAAATTTGCTACATCTGCGGAATATTCTTGTATTCCTTCTTTATCATTATTTTGAATAGATATTTGAAGTTTAGCCATGTGGTGCTGCATTTCCCATAACCATTCTTCTTTTGTTGGCTTCCAATTCACCCAAATACCTTTGTCTGAATTATTTATTAATTCTATTTCCATACGTTCGATAAATGTATCAGATAAAATTTTATTAGCTTCTTTATTAATATCAATATTATTTTTACTACAATATTCACTAATATTAATACTTTCTTTTACTCTTTGCATGTTTTTATTATATCGTTCTATAGTTTCAATCTTCTTTTCTATATCTAATATATAAACAGGATAATATTCATGTGAAAAATCGTCACTTACCACTAATATTTCTATAGCGTTTTCTTTAATACCTTCTTTTATCCATCTTAATTTATCTTCTTTTATAGACATCTTTGTTTCCTTACATTATATTAAAGAAATGTTATCTATATTAAACTTAAAGGTTAATTAAATAAATAATTTAACTATTAATACTATACCTATTAACGAAAATAAAGTTCCACTTACTTTATTCACACGTGATAAAAACAAATCAACATTCGTTATTCTTTTTGTTATTTCAACTGCAAAAAAACTATATAAAAAATGTTTTGAAATAGTAATACCTACAAATATTACCAACAATATAGATATATCTCCATAATAATCAGTAGTTCCTTTTAAAAATATAGGGACAACAGAAGAAATGAAGAATATTTGCTTTGGATTTAATATTGATATAAAAAAAGCTTCCTTATATATAGTAAAGTTACTTTTAGGTTCTACTTTTTCACTAAAATCTACGTGCATGTGTGAATTAAACATTTTATATCCAAGATATATTAAATATGTTCCGCCAACTAATTGTAAATAAAAGTACAAATTAGGAATTACTGATAATATCGGCTTTAAAAAGAATATAGTGGTTATAGATAGTATGGATAAGGCTGTTAAAATCCCCATTATAGTGTTTAAATTCTTTTTAAATCCAAGATTTATAGAAGTGATAACTGTAAGTAAAATACCTTGACCAGGTGTTAAAGCGGTCATCATAACAAGTGATATATAGGTTAAATATTCCATTTTTTATTCCTTTTTATATATTATAGCATATCTAATATTATACAAACCTTTAAGGAAATACCTATATTTTAAGCTCTTTTTAATTATATCTGTTATACCATACTTTTACAAACCCAAAGGAAAATTATATGAAAAAAGTCTTACAGACAGTATTTGTTATGTTAAGTGTTTTATTATTATCAGCGTGTAGTATGGATGATAGCACAAAAAATAGAGGTAATGGCGCCATACAACAGGTGACTAAATCACAGAATTTAATTTCTAGTATAAAGAAAGAAAGTAATTCAAATGCTTCTTTCAAAACTTATGTATCTTATCAAGAAGAATCTACTGTTTTAGAAGATTTATCAATAGTAAAAAAATCAGCTGATACATTAGTTGAATTGATAAAAGAAGATTCTTCAAGTGATGAAGATAAAGTTGAAAAACTAGTATCTTCCATTGATACCTCTTTAAAATCTAAGAGAGTGAAAAATTACTTATCTAGTTTAGATAATTATAAGGATATGAAGAAAAATGCACATTTATATCTGAATAATATTAAAACATTAATATCAAAAGTTAAGCAAGATAATAGTAGCTCTTCAAGTGCTAAGAGTAATGCAATAAAAGAATTAAAAAACTTAAAACCTATGTATGCAAATAAAGATGGATATTTTACAACTCTTGGTGATAGTATAAATTCTACTCAAAAAGAATTAGAAGCCTATCTCTTAATAGCAACTGATGCGGACGCTAATAAGGATAATGATATTGAAGCTTTGATATCATTAAAGAATATTAAAGAAAATGCAGATATTGTATATAATACATATAAAAGTAATATTAAACATGTTGCAAAGATTAAAACAGAATTAGCAGAAGTTTATCAAAAATCAATAATAGGAAAAAGAATTGTTCCTGTATATTATGTATTATATATTCCTACTTATAGATTAGATAGTGCTGGCGGTTCAAGAACTTTTTCTATAAAAGTATCTGATTCTGATTATAGACGATACAGAAGAGATATGACCTTTGGTAATGATATTCAATACGTTGGTGGTTATGAATCTTTAATAGTAGGTTTTGATTCAGTTAATAGTTATAAATTAAAATTTCAAACAAAAAAGAATGGTCATATTACTAAAACAGAAAACATTTTGGTTGATGAAGAATTATATGAAGAAATGGATTCACATATGAAAAATTTTAATACTAATAATTTAGTAATAGAATATAAAGGAAAAGGCCAATTTTATGACGAAATGAGCACTATTCCTTATCCGGCTGAATATGGCGAAGCTTATTCTATGATAGGAAACCCAGCATATGGTAGTTGGTCTGGTTCTGGTGAAAATGCAACTTGGGGATTTTCTGATATGATTATGGCTGGCGTTATGGGAAGTATGATTGGTAATTCTTATGGAAGACGTAATTCACATTATTCACGTAATTCATATAGTAGAAACAGTCGTTATTATAGAACTAATGGTTATGGAAACCATTATGATAGGTATAATGACCAAAATTATAATAAAAGCACTGGTAATTATAGAACTAATTCTAAAACTTATGATAATGTGAAAAAAACTAATTCTAATAATAGTTTAAGCAATAAAGTTACGAAAGCAGCACCTAAAACACCTAAAGGTTTTTCTACTAAAACTGGACGTGTAAGTAATTCTAGTAAAAGTAAAGCTGGTGTAAGTTATCGTTCTTACGCAAAAGCAAAAAAACCAACTACTGGTAATATTTCTACGCGTGATAAAGCTTCCAAAAATACTGGTTTTAGAACTCCTTCTAGTCGTATGAGTAATAAAGCTGCAAGTAAAACAGGAACTAAATATCGTTCAAAAGCTCGTGCTATAAAACCTTATAGTCCTAAAAAATACGATATGAAGAAAAGAATGTCAAGTAATAAAAAATTGCAACAACGTATTTCTAGTCAAACAAAAAAGCGTATTGCAAAAACAACGAGTTCTCCAAAATATAAAGCTGCAAAGAAAAAGCGTATTGCTACGACCAAGCGCAAGGCCGCTGTAAAAAAGAAAGCAGAATTAAAAAAGAAAAAAGCAGTAGCAGCAAAAAGAAAACGTGAAAAGCAAAAAGCTAAGGCACGTGCTAAGGCAAAAAAGAAATCTTCTTACAAAAGAAAATCTTCAAGCAAAAAAAGATAAGGAAAAATAATGTATAATCCATTAAATATTAGAACAGGAACAGAGGGTAGTTTTTTAACTTTCCCTATGGAGTTAGAACTATCAGATACAAATTATTACTGTAAAAATATGGTTAATTATATATCTCATGAAAATAGTAATGAACGTGAAGTTGCGAGATATTATATTATAGATAGAATTAACGCAGATAGACATTTTATTATTGAAGCTATCAAAGTAACAGATAATGATTATGATTTGAGATATTTCGAAGAGCTAGAAATTCTTGATTACGATATTGAATTTATGGGAATTATAGGAACTAGCCCATTTGCTTACATACATCCTAAATACGAAGAAGAAATGGAATATGATAAAGTAAAACAAGATGGCGAAGTTTTTGAAGAACAAGAATATGATTTAGATATAACATTGGAAGAAGATGATTCTTATAAAGAGTGGGCTGTAGAAGACGATAATGGTTGGTTCTATACAGTTATTCGTTCAACTGGTATATTACGTGAATTTTCTGATAAGACACAAACTTATTCGTGGATTTATGATAGAAAACCTGAACCTAAAAACCCAATTTATATGTTAGCAGAAATAAAAGCATTAAAAGAAGATGAAGATTATGAAGAAATCAGACCTTCGATTTATATTTATGAAGGTAGAAAACTGCTTCACGACGATATAGTTACAACTTAATATTATTTTAAGTTGTTTTTAATAAAAAATAATATAAGATATATAAAATTTAAAGGAAAAAAAATGAAACAACAACGTGCAATATATACAAAAATAAAAAATTATGTATTAGAGTTAGGTATGGTTATTGATAAAGAAATAACAGAGCATGAAATTTTAATTGTAAGTTCGCAACAATACGGATTTAAAAACTTAGTAATAGATTTAGAAGAAGAATTAATTCTATTTAAATTACGATTAGGTTATATGAAAGATACTTTTGATAAAGTAGAAGGTAAAGAAGTAACTCGTGCAGAAGTAGAAAAAGAATTCGCTAGATTAAATAATCCTTTTTATGAAGGTGGAATGACTACAGGACAATTTACTTGGGATGAAGCAGATGATAATATTTTAGTATTTGCAGAACAAGAATTTTTAAGAACACTAGACGGAAAAAGTCTCGAAAACATTTTAACAGGTTTTTCAGATGTATTAATAGATAAGATAGATTTTATTACATACGCAACCGTATCAAATGTAGAAGGAGCATAGAAATGGGATTATTTTCAACAATTAAAAAAGCAATAGGTATCGCAGAAATGAAAGCAGATGAGGCATTAGATGATGCATTAAGTCCTGTTGATAAAGCTAAGCTTAATATTAAAAATAAAAAGAAAAAACTTGCTGACGCACGTATCAATTATGATAAAGTAAGAGAAATTTACTTTATAGAAAAAAATAAATTAGCACGTATTGAAGATGATTTAGAAGGTCTTAATGCTAAAAAAGAAAAAATTATTGTTGCTATGAATAATTTTAAAAATCAAGGGCTGACACCAGACCAGATTAAAGCAAAAGTGTCGAAAACATTTGCTTCTATAACAGACGGAATACAAGAGAAAACTGGTTTAATAACTCCACAAGCACAAATCGTAAGCACTCACAAGGTGGCTGTTGAAAAATTTGATAGTGTTATCAAGGTATTTGAAAAAGAACTAAGAAAAGAAGAAAATGAAGTTAAAATACTTACTAGTCAATATCAAATAGCAGATACAACATCTTCTATTGCTGATGCAATGAATGAATTAAATGCTGACGGAAGTGCAGATGATATAGCACAGTTACGTGCTAAACGTGACGCTAAACAAGCAAAAGCAGATTCTATGATGGACGGCGTATTGAGTAATCAAGACGTTGGTGATTCATTAGACGACTTGATATTAGAAAGTTCTTCTGGTTCTTCTGGTTCTGAATTAGACGCTCTTTTAGGTTTTAGCGAGCCAAAAGCAATATCACCAACAAGTGAGTTAGACGCTCTTTTAGCTTAATACATATAGATATTAACCTTGTATGGTTAATATCTATACATAATAATAAATGGAAAAATATGTCTTTTTACATCTTCTTTTTTATATCAACATTAATTTTAACAATGATAATAAATGCTATGCTTAAACACATTACTGCAGGAATTTATTTTAATGAAAATAATATTTCACAAATTTCTTATGGTAGAGTTTTAGATTTTAAGACTAAGATATCTAGTATTCAAAAAACACCGATTATAAAGCCTTAAAATATACCTTAGTTATACTTCTGATTGTAATATTGATAAATATTGGAATAGGAATAATAATATTCCTAAAGCCCAACAAGTAACGTAATAAAATACTTTATATAACTTACCAACTATTATTTTTGTATAGTTTTTAAACACTTACACTTTCCGTATTGATAGACTTAGAATAATATTCTAAGGCTGCCTGAAGCGTATAATGTGCATCATTACCGGCATTATGTAAATTTGTAGTTGTTATATTTAACTCTTTACACATATTGACTAAACTAATATTATTTTTATATCCAAATTCTACAAAATTAAACATTTTACTTGTATCAAAAATTTCCATTTTCTCTTTAATTTCCATAGGGATAATTTGTAAATCAGATGATACACCATGACCTAATATTGCGTCAGCTTCTTCCACTAATAATAAAATATGTTTAATCGCTTCTTCTTCTGTAAAAATAATAGTTTCGCCAAAATTAAAATTATCTTTATTATTTGGAACATATTTTCCATTTTTTAATTTCAAATTTTCTTTAATTAAAATATTACAGGATACTATTGTCCCATTGTTATAAAAAGAATAGCCTAATTCAAGCATCTTATCTTGGTCATCTTCATAATATTCTGTATCAAAACAAATAATTTTTTTATCTAAAAATTTACTAAATCTAATAAGATTTTGTTCAAATTTAGAAGTATCTATTTTTTTAGATTTAAATTCTTTTGGTTTATCTTTTTTTTTATTATTTTTATTAGCAATTTGATTTCTACGTAAATCAGACTCTTCGTATCTTACGCGCTCACCAGCTTCAAATACCCATCTTTGTTCTATTTCAATTGGCGTTAAGGGTATTTTTAATTTAAAATAATTACCAATATTATTGTCTTCGAATTCTTTATAGATTATTTTAAAAATATTTGGTGAAAGATACTTATTGCCTTCTTTATCACTAAAGAAAATTTCACTATTTTCAAAATAAGTATCTAATGCAGCAAAGTAGATACGTTGATGCTTATCTTCTTCTATACATTCAAAAATTTTACTTTCGAATGTCTGTAAGCTAATTAAATCAGCCATTATTAAACCTCTTCTTTCATATTGTCATATTCAGTAATAGTAATATTAATATCTTTAACTATTTGAATTTGTGTTTTAGATAATTTTCTATTTTCACCAAGCCATTTTAAAAGTTCTGTCGTATCTATCAAATATTTTTTTGTAGGTTTATCCATTACATTAGATAGTCTATCTACTAATTTAATAACTAAGGCATAACTAGACATACCTAATAGTTTTCTTTTCATATAGGCATTTTTAGCTTTATCTTTTCCAATTTCTTTTTTAAGTCTATTGATTTCATCTGTATCAGAAGTTAATTCTAATACTAGACCAGCAACCATTGGTGAAAATTTCGTTGCAATTTCAATAAAATTAGTATCAGTATCTTCTAAAGTATCATGTAATAATGAAGCAATAATTAAAGTATTTAAATGTTTAGAACTTTTATATTTTCTAAGTAATTCAGATACTATAATTGGATGAACAATGTAATCAATACCTGTTCCACGTCTTTTTTGTCCGTTATGTTTATCTGTGGCAAATTCAATTGCTCTAAGAATATCTTGAGTTTTCATTAATTGTCCTTTACACAAATGCTACGCAAGCATAACCAGTATTATTTTCTAAATCAATACTAATTTCTACTATATCAGCTGTAATTTCATTATCACTTTTCATTATTGTTTTACAATGCTTAGTAATCGCTTCATTTACGCATTCTGTAATAATATTATGGTTGTGTTTGTCTTCTGCGGGAATAATAAATGGGATAACTGCATATTTATCATTTTTTCTATATTTAATTTTAATCATATCGAACCTTTCTTTCTATTTATTGGATATATTATAGCATTACATTGCTTAAAAGCATATTAAAGCAAAGTGCTTTTAAATACTTTAAGCATATTGTTTTCTACGAATTTATTATCAGAAACTAGTGATTCGAAATCAAAAGTTAATACTAATTCATTAACTCTATTATCTAATTCTTTAAATTTATCTAATACAAAATCTAAATCTTTGTCACCATTTTTAACAGATAATACTAATAGTCTATCTTTATCGTTTAATAATGAAGGTGAATAATTCAACGTATTTAGAAGTTGTTCCAATGATAATAGCATTTGTAAAGATTTTGCGGCATCTTTAACGCGTTTATTATTTTTCTTAAAATTAGAAAGACAATTAGCGCTCATTCCAAAAAATCTACTTTTAGCTTGTGATGCATCTAAAAAGCTCATCTTTAAACTTTTTAATAATTTAAATTCTGGAGTTGTAAATACGTCATTTGTTGAAAATAACATATCTAACATATTCATATCATTTTTAAGTGATAATCTCGTGAATTCTCTTAATTCAAAAAGTGATAAATCATCATCGTCTTTTAAATTAAGGTTTAATTCTTTATTTAAATCAGCTACAAAAAGTTTCCATTCTTTTTTATCAGTATTACTATAAGATAAAGATTTTTTAAATTCATTGTCTAAAAAGTTATCCTCAAAAGACCAAACAAATACACCTTTTAAGTCTGTATCGCTATTGTTAAGAACTAAATTATGTAATTTACTTCCGACTGTTGTTAAAGACAATAAATGTAATGTCTTGTTACCAAGTTTAAATGTTTTTGCGTTTTGCATAATGTAATCCATTAAATGTATTTACATTTCTAACATTAATCAAGCTTAATATCTATTTAAATAGACTTTATAAAATGAAAAGCTATAAATAGCTCTGTTACGTAATATATAAACGCCACCCCAGTTTTAAAGAGTTCTGGTTCTCTTTCAAAGTATAATTATACTCTATTTAACCTTAAAAGAAAATTAATCTAAAAGGTCATTTTCAGTTAATGTGTCACCACATTCAAAATTGCTAATACCCTGTTTAAAGATAGTATTATGAAGTTTATCAACCAGTTCATCTGTGATATTATCATCAAAATCTTTTTCTACCAGTATATGTTGGTTAGAAACCAGAATTTCAATTTCAGGTGGCATACCACCTTCTTCAAAGTAATGAACTTCTGTTTCTATGATAGTAGTATTGCCTGAATTATCTTTATGTGCTAATTGTAAATCGAATGTTTTTGAATATGTATCTTCCATTTTAAGTCCTTTGTTTTTGTATATATATTATACCAACATATCACTTAAAGACTGCTTAAAATATATGTTATATTTATTTAAATATAGAAAGAATTTTACTTAAAAAAGATTTTTTATTCGGATTAAATTTATCTATTAAACCAATGTAATATCCAATGTCTTTTACACCACTTTCAACATAATCTATTTTTTTATCTGTTGTAACAACAAGGGTAAAGGGAACACTTCTTATTTGGTACTTATTTGCTATTTTTGGATTGTTAGCGACATTACACTTAAATATAGAAACATTTTTATCTGCTGCATATTCTGCAATTTTAGGTAAATATCCCATTAATATTTGGCAAGGACCACACGAAGGTGAATAAAAATCTATAAATATTGGTTGGTCTGTTTTGACTATAAGCTGTTCGTAATTTTTATCTGTTAATTCTATAACCATGATAATTCCTTAAATAATTTATTACTCTTATTATATCTATTTTTTTAAAATAATACATTATTAATAATTATTTATATAATAAATATTAATCCCAAATTACAGAAACACCAAATTCTTGGTCAAGGACTATAAATTTATTATATTTAATAGGTTTTCCATATTGTTTGCTTGTTAATTCTACTTCTACCTGTTCTTCTGTCAAAAGTTCTTTGATTTCCTTATAGTTTAGCCATTTACCATAACGTGCAAGTGAATTTTGCCATATTTTAAAATCACAAGTAGATTCCTCTGTTAGTTGCCAAACTTCGCCTTCATCCATAGTCATCCAATCAGCATTAGAACAAGCATAAAGTTTAACTTTTTTGCCATTAACCGTTTTATCTCTAACTTCTATTTTTCCACCATCACAATATGGACATTTACCTAAAATCATATAAGAACCTTATTTTAAAATTATATTTAAGATTAATATAATAAGGCTTAAATTAATATTAATTAATGATATTAAAAAGTTTTCTATCGAAAGTAACTGTTGTTATTAGAATGAATATCGCTATGGTATAGGCAATATATGTCAAATCGTGTATATTAAATCCGAACATCAAGAATGTAGCAAATAAGGCATACGAAAAATAATGTCCTATTTCACCAGCAAACATTTGGACAAAACTAATATTATTAACTGTATAACCTTTCTTTATTAAATTATTATTTAACTTATAATCATACGCAGCATAAAAAGTCCGGCTGAAACCTAATACGTAAAATAATATATATGGAACTACTCCAAAGGTGAAAACATCTGGTAAATAAAAGAATATAGTAAAAGTTAAAATTTTAATAATCATACCTATTAATCCAACTTTATATAATTGAATTTTATCTGATAAAGAACCAATCATAAATTGACTAGCTTGTCCTAATACCATAAAAGAAAATACAGTGATTGTTTCTGTTAAAGTAAAATTATAATAATTTATTAAAAGTAATCCTGCATATAAGTCATAAAAAGGTCTTAACATATTATTTGCAAATAAAGAGTATATATAATGTATTTTATATTTCCTATCGTTTTTATCTTTAAGAAATGAAACGATATGTAATAAACTTTCTTTAAAGGTAATATTCTTTTTAATATTACCTGTATTTTTCTGTCGTGTAATAAGTCTTTGATATTTTTTAAAGATATGTTTGTGTGTAACAAGTATTAAGGTCGCATTTAATAAAAATAAAAATGTGCCATACAAAAATATGTAATTTTCATGCCCTTTTACTATAAAATAATAACTAATAATAATAGGTACTAATGTTTTAATTAGATACGTTGAAGAAACTATATAACTATATATATTTCCATTTTTCTTGTTATTAAGTAATATATTCTTAATAAAATGTCCTACAATAACAGACATTAATCCGTATCCTACACCCTCTAAAAGATGTAAGAAGGCAAATGCATAATGATTAAAATCGTATTCGGTCCAAATAAACTTTAAAATAAGTACAAATGGAGTAAAAAGCATTGAATATAATAAAGTTTTATTATATTTTATTCTTTTATTTAAATTAATATTTTGATATGCTGAACTTAATATTATTCCTATAATGAATGAATTTTGAATAATAGATAATTCCGCATCTGTATATAAATAGTACTTGCTTAAAATTAATAAAGCAATACTTGAATATGTCCATACAGCGATATGCATAAGTATTTGTACTAATATTAATATTTTGTTTTCTTGGATATAATTCTTCAATATAGACCTTGGATTTTTATATGTTTTAAGATAATTATAAAAATAAAAAATCATATTAGTTTTTTTCAAAAAAAGCTTTTAATGAAAAAATAAAAAAAAAGTTTATAATAATGCTATAAAACAAAAAAAGGAAATGAAATGAAAAACATTAAAACAAGAATATTAGGTTTAGCTACATTAGCTTCAACAGTTACTTTGAGTGCTGTGGCACTAAAGCCAGGTGTAGGTGGATTCGCTCAATCAGTAGCTTCTATATTTGATAAAGGTCAATCTTATATCAAGTTAGGTTTATTGGTAGCTGCGGTATATGGTGGATACAAACTATTTATAGCAGATGATAAATCTGTTCTTAACTGGTTCTTATTCGGTGCTGGTGCTGGTGGTATTGGTGCTTATAATCTTATTGCAAATCTAGTTATCGACTTTTTAGCAGTTTAAAAAAAAAATAAAAAAAAGCTTTATAATAATAATATAAAACAAAAAAAGGAAATGAAATGAAAAACATTAAAACAAGAATATTAGGTTTAGCTACATTAGCTTCAACAGTTACTTTGAGTGCTGTGGCACTAAAGCCAGGTGTAGGTGGATTCGCTCAATCAGTAGCTTCTATATTTGATAAAGGTCAATCTTATATCAAGTTAGGTTTATTGGTAGCTGCGGTATATGGTGGATACAAACTATTTATAGCAGATGATAAATCTGTTCTTAACTGGTTCTTATTCGGTGCTGGTGCTGGTGGTATTGGTGCTTATAATCTTATTGCAAATCTAGTTATCGACTTTTTAGCAGTTACTTAAGAATACCAAAAAAATAAAAATAGTATAAAAAGAAAGTTTTTATGCTATTTTGTAATCTTCAAAACAATTATTCAATAAATCATTAATAGCTTCAAAATAACAAGTTCCAAAACCATAAATAGGTATATGTTCGTTATTCATAAATAAATCACTTTTATAAATATCTTCTTCTTTAGAATACCAATAAAATAAACATATAATATTATTTTCAATAAAATCATAAGTATCTTCTTTGCTGAACATTTCTCTATTAACAACAAGAATGTCGTGTGTTAATTGATTGCCAATAGTAATTTTAAATACTTTTTTATCTATGTTTTTTAATTTTAAACTATCCAAAAGAAATTACCCCATCAGTATTATTTTGCCAAAACATTAGTAATCTATTATAATTTATGGCGTCAATAGTTATGTTATGTTCTTTTATAAAATCGAAAGTTTCTTTTGAAGATTTTAAATCAGATTGGTCATAATCACCAATTCTAAATAAATCATGATATTCATTGTCCATTTCATATATAAAATTATCAATCATAGTAAGATTATGTACAGAAAGAAGATTAAAAATATTTTCAAGCTTTCTTCTTTTATTTAAATTTTTTAAGTTTTTTAATATATTCTCAAAATATTTAATATCAGCTTTTATTTCTGTTCTTTCTTCATCTGTTAATTCATTATCAGATTCAATTAATTTTTTAGCTTCTTCATCTGTATATTCACTATAATCACATTTTAATAACTTTATATTATTTTTGCAATGTTCTTTAATATATTCTTTTATTTCCGGTATTGTAGTTAATTTATTACTTTTTTTATAAAACCAAGTATGGCATCCCATAGTAGTCCTTTTATTTTTATTGTAGCAGTTTTTTGTTTAAATATAGCTTAAATTTGAAAGAAAGTGGTGCCTTGAGCCGGACTTGAACCGGCACAGCATTGCTGCCGGTGGATTTTGAATCCACTGTGTCTACCATTCCACCACCAAGGCGTGATAAGATTAAGATTGTATCTTTCTATAGCTTAAAAATAAATAAATTATAGAAAGAATCTTTATATTTTATTCCGATTGCGACAATACTGCGTTTTCTGATTTAACTTTCAAGATTTCTTTCATTAAGTCTTCATCGGTAATTCGCCAAATATTTGCCATATTATGCCCTGTCATAACCACTTTGTCTGTTCTTTCAAAATAATCACTATCAAAAGGCAAGTCTGTTAGGCAACCATTTTCTGAATATAGCTTAACGACTATCTCATTTTCACTATCCGGAACAAATTCAGGAATACAAGTAGTTAATGTAGCAAATGGTTCATTTGTATCTACTTCTAACAATCGAATTGAAGTAGTGTCATTGTTTCTGTATTGATTAATACTTAGATAACACATTACATCAAAACCTTCCTTAATAAAAACTTTAAATCTTTTATCTATTTCTTTATTCATTATTTTCCTTTATATTTTAATGACACTATCATGTTTTTTAATTTCTTCACTAACAAAATAATTATCGAAATATTCTTTTAGAATATCAGCGTGATGTGGGACTAATTGAATCCTTTTACCTTTTTTTAGGAATATACCTGTTTCTAATAAATGTTGTAGTTCTTCAATTGTTAGAAACATACTATCAGCAGCGTCATCACCAGCTTTTGCCTTTTTATATGCATCTTTTGAATAATATACATTAACATTCGTTTCCACATATCCACGAACTTCATATGTATGAATATTTTCTGGTATTGTGAATATTTTTTTAGTTTTCATTTCACTACCAAGTTCCTCTTCTAGTTCTTTATCGGAATTAGAAGCAGCATCTTCATTATCCTCAATCATTCCACCAGCCATAGCCCAACCTGTAGGTGGAAACTTTCTATCAATTAAGACAATTCCTAATTTATTATTATTATTTTTAGTTAAAACAATAATATCTGTCGCTAATTGATGATTAAAACTTTCTATAATAAAAGTAGGGACATTAATAAAACCGTTAGTCATATATTCTCTACCGTCATCTATAAATATACCTTCTACTATTGAATAATCTTCAACAAGGTTTCTAACATACGAGTTAATAAGACTATATTTATCTTGCTCTGTTTCTAGCTTGTTAAAATTATCTATTAGTTCATCTGAAATATTGATTTCCATTTTAGAATTTAAGCCAGGGAAAAGTAATTTTATTTTCTGTTCATCTGGAAAAAAGTGAAATTCGATATCTGTATCACCATCTAATATACCCGTCCCAACTAATCTATTCTTAATATTCGCTGATTTTTTATATTCTTCAATCATTTTAACTTCAATCATTTCATTCATGTATATTCCTTTTAAATATTTTAATTAATTATACATAATTAAACCTTAGAGATAGTTTAATTATAGAATTAAGGGATATTTAAGTCATTTATTGTTATTATTTATCCAAATAAAATTATATAAAAGGTTTAAAATGAATATAGATGCAAAGAAAGGTGAAAAAGTTATTTTTACAAATCCAGACGCTGGTTATAAGAATGACCAAGAAACGGCAGCAAAACATTTAATTGTAAATAAAGAATATACAGTAATTAGAACAGATATTGATAATTGGCATACAGATGTAATATTAGAAGAAATAGGTGAAGGTGTGATGTTTAATAGTGTAATGTTTTCAGATGTAGGGTAGATATTTAAATCTACTCTACATACATTTTAGTAAGTAACTGTTATATAGTCAATATCGTTACTATCAATATAATCAATTTCTGTTTGACAGTCAGAGTCTGGTTCTAATTCTAAAAATTCTTCTAATCTATCAATAAATACGTCAGAAACGCCTCTTGTGTAACCTAAATCATTTTCATCAAACATTCCACATATTACTGGAAATTTATCGCTGTCATAATCTGGGTGTAAGTGTAACTCTTTATTTTCTAAGTGTGCCATTTTGTAAGTCCTTTGTTTTTTGTAAGTATATTATAGCATTACATTCCTTATAAACCCCTTAATTAAACAATACCATTGAAATATATTTTTTAAGTTTAATTTAATAATTAATTATATATATTTATAAAATATATAATTAAAGGAAAAAAGTAGATGAATATATACACTGACTATAAAGAGGTGAATCAGAAGGAATTAGAGGCAGATATAGATAATATAAAAGATATAATAGGTAATCCCGGCGAAGACGATTATCAACATCTTTTAAAAATGAAATTATGGACACAACATTTAAATGTATTTGGATTTTCTCTAATGACTATAATACTTTCATATAATCATTATATATCTGAAATATCTAATTTTTATTTATTTATATTTTTGATTATTTCTTCTATATCATTGGGAATAGCAAATGTATCAGAATGGGCAAATATAGCTCATCCTATATTACATGGCGCTTATGATAAAGTTCCAGGTATTCCTAAAAAATATACAAAAAAAGTATTTGCACAAGGTAAAAGAAGAATCATAGATTGGTTTGATTGGATAAAACCAGAGGCTTGGGCTTATGAACATAATATTATGCACCATTATCACCTGGGTGAAAATGATGACCCTGATAATGTAGAAAAGAATATGGTGTGGCTACATAAGGCAAAAATTCCAATGTTCTTGAAATATGCTTTTATTTATGTTTTTGCAATGACATGGAAATTTACATATTACGCACCAAATACATTAAGAATACTTGAGAATAAGAGGAGAATAAAAGATAAAGAAGAACCTACTGATTCTTATGATTTTAGTCTTAAAACTAAAAATGGGAAAGAACTTTGGTTTAGTTATTACTTACCATATGGACTATATAAGTTCTTATTTATACCTAGTATTTTTCTTTTCATAAATACTACTTCTGCTTTGTTGGTCTTATTAACAATGTTAATGGCTGAAATATATGCTAATTTACATTCTTTTTTAGTAATAGTTCCAAATCATAGTGCAGAAGACATATATCAATTTTCTACTCCACATAAATCACAAGGCGAATATTATTTAAGACAGATAATGGGAAGTGTAAATTACAATACTGGTAATGATTTAATAGATTTTGGACATGGATTTTTAAATTATCAAATTGAACATCATTTATTTCCAAATATGCCATCTAGTTTTTATCAAAAAATGCAACCATTAGTTAAAGAGGTATGTAAAAAACATAATTTAGAATATAGACAAGAAAATGTATTTAAAAGAATGTGGATGACTATTGAACTAATGGTTGGTAAAACAAAAGTTAAAAGAATAGATGGTATATAGTTTTAACTTTTTATCGATGTTAATTAAGTATTAACAACAGTTATAGGTGACGTATTCAGTAATGATAAATCGCCTGTATCAATCCATAACTTGTTTCCAGTAGATATTATTAAAACTTCTGCTAAATAGCCACGGTTATTTAAAATAATACATTTTTCTCCATCATTTTTAATAATATTTTCTGTTTCTCCTGGAAATTTATTGATTGTTATCAAGTTTTGTTTAATAATTAATTCTGTTCCCGGTTTAAAGAATCTTTCATTTATTTCAATATAAGCTAATCTCTGTTTGTTATCAAATGTAGTTCTATCATAAAATTCACCAAATTCATTAGAAATACTATATGCGCCATTTCTACAAGTTTTTTGATATAAATAATAAATTTTTAAATCTTGAACAAATGTGTCATTATCAGACACTAATATATAAATATATTCAGGTGCAATATCATTCTCGTTAAATAGTTCAACTGTAACTTTTACTAAATTATACTGTCTTTCTCTATCAGCATAAGAAATAAAGTCTTTTCTTTTAATATCTAACAATAATCCATTAACACTATTATTTTTATCTATTTTAACATTCAAAGAACCGCTATTATTTATATATGATAGTTTATTATGTTCATTGTTATAATCTTCTGAAAGGCTAATTGCACTCTTAAGAAACCTTTCGTTATATGCTTTACTAGTACATCTATCTTCACCATATGTTAAGGTAAATTCTCTTCTGAATCCATCTACTTTAACAGGAATTAATGAATTAGTGTTCGTATGATGTGTTTCTCTATTTAATAAACTACCATATCCGACTAAAGATATTTTATCAATATCTTTATTTTCTATAATCTCTTTCCAACTGTATATATCTTTCATGTTTGTAATTACCTTTTACAATAATTATAAACGAAATAAAAAAAGTTCCTATTTTATGAAAAATAGACTAGAGGTCAATCCATATTTAGAAACATCTTTTCCTAAAACGTTTTCACCCAAGATAATAATATTCTCAGGGCTATAGTTTAATGACTTAAATACGTTAATAATATTATCTAATTCGCTATTAAAACCAGTAGTTTTAAAAACGATAGTGTTTATCTCATATTTTTTTAATAAAGCTAATTTTTCCGGTTCTTTATACAAATCTGTTAATGTTATATAAGAATTATTCTTATTATTTAAAATATCTATTAATTCACTATAACTTGTATCTAAATGATAACTACCTTCTAAAAAAGCAATATTCCCATTTATATTAATATCTTCTAATTGAACTTTTTTATTATCTGTAATATTAAAAATATCATTAGCTATTTCATGATAAACGAGTTTGAAATCGAATTTTTGATTATATAAATATATAAAGATTTCATAATCAAATAAAAAACTAACGATAATACCTGTTTTCGCTTCTGATTTTTCAATTTTAAAATCAGAAGTGTTTTGCATGATAGTATCAAAATCTAAATTAGGGTGTTGTTTGTTAAAACGACTAGAATATAGTTCATATAACTTATCATAATCACCTAAATTAATACCTGTAAACATAGGCATTTCAACAAATAATGTAACATTTGTATCTTTAAAATTGGTAAAATCATTTAATTCAACTATATCACCGATAAATGTAATTTTCCAATTTTTAATTCTTCCATAATTATCAGAAGCAATTCTTGATATTTGATTATCATAATTATCTGGAGATAAAATCATACTTTCTATTTCTTCCTCTATTTCCCAATCTTCCATACTATTCATTTCAGTATTTTGAAAAAAATAAGTGGCAAAAGATTTTTCTACATCATAGTCCGGATATGTGAAATTTTCAAATTCAACAGATACAAAATTATTCATTATTAATATTCCTTTTATATTATAAAGATAGTTCTAATAAGCTTTATTGCTTACTAGAATTCACAACACCAATCGTCCATTTGTTCAAATATAACGTCCATTTGTTCATTGTATGCGTCTTCTTCATCTTCATTGTCATAGTCATAATTCGAGCTTGGTAAAGTTAAGCTATAATTTTTTAGAAAATCTTCCATTTCGATACTAGTTGTTACATTGTCATTTATCATAGATAGTTCAAATGTTCCATCAGTTGAAGTAACACGACCTGTAACAGAACCTTTTTTAGATAAAATATCTAATAACTTATATCCATTTCTAATATAAGCAAAGTTAATTCTGATAGTCTTATTTTTATTATCTAAAATATCACTGGCAATAATATCATCACATTCATCAAGAAGACAAGTGTCTTCTTCTGTTGTATCGCTAAACCAACCATTTGTGTGTGCTGTAGCAACAGCTTCTGTATAATCTTCGATAGTTTTGTATTCTACTTCTACATTCATTGTAATATAATAACTCATTTTAAGTCCTTTAAGTCTTTGTAAGTATATTATAGCAATAAGTTGCTTAAAGGCTGCTGAAAGTTAGATGTTTTAAGGGTTGTAATTAATCAGTTTATTAATTAATTACATTTAAAGATTTAATCTTGTTTTGGAGTAGGGTTATTTGTAGTAGTAGTATTATTTGTTTTCTTTTTTTCTAATGCACCAGCGATACTATCTCTAATAGTGTCCATAATCTCATCGATATCCATATCTTCTGGTATATCAGTAATCGCACCTTCAATGGCTTCGTATGCATTGTATTTAGCATCAATTTGAAAACTATTCAATTGTTTCAATGCTTGTAAGATTTTAGGGTTATTCTTTAAATTTAATTGACTATTAATTACAATAAAGCCTGTATCATTTGTTTTAGATACATTAATAGTTGTTTTTATATCTTTAAAGAAATCCTTTTTTCTTTCCGTTTCATTAACAATAGCTACGGAGTCAATATTTTCGTGTTTTTCTTCTATATTTAATTCTTCTTCTTCTAAATTTAATTTAATTTCTTCTCTTAAGAAATTTAAAATATCTTTTATACTTTTAAAGTTTTTATTGTCAAAATTAATTTTTATTTGGGTTAAGTAACCATCTGTGGTAGTCATTTTATCAAATAATTCAGAATTATTATTTAATGCTTCTAAAATAACTTCATTTGAGTTATCTATAATTAAAAAATAATGTTCTGCTTGATTAGATATACTAAGATTAGTTTTAGTTTCTGGGTAATACATACTATGATATGTTGTTTCGTCTCTAATGGCTTCAATCGTTGTTTTAGTTACAGTTTTTAAAAAATTAGTTAATGCTTCTTTATCCTTAACTTCTGGAACGTATGCTAAATCAAGAACAACTGTTCCATCAATATCTTTTAATCCATTAAGTTTTGTGTTTGGTATTTTATCAATAATTTTTTTCTCTAATACTGGTAAAAAATAATCTACTTTCAAATGGTCTGTAGCAGATATTTCTACTACAACATTACCTGTGGATATTTCTTGTGAAAAATTCACAGTGTATGTTCCATGGTCTGTTTCGTTTGTTAATTGAAATGATTCGTAAGTATCAGTTGTTTCTGTTTTAGTATCAACGTCTATAATTTTCATTTTGTTTTCCTTATTTATATTTACTTATATTATAATTAAAAATAAAATAAATAATATAAGCGTTGTTTTAAACAGTAATATTACTGTTTTTTTTGTGATTTATTTATAATATTACTCTTTTCTGTAATAATCTGGTTAATTTCTTCTGTATCACCATTTGATAATAACATATTTAAAACTATTTTCTCATCATTAATAAATTTAGGATTAATGAATTGCCATAATGAAGAATGACGTGCCATTTTTAAATTTATTGTATAATCTTTAAGGTTTGGAAAAAGGTAATCTTTAATAAAAGTATTGGTAAAAGTAGTGCTAGAAGATAATTTTTTAGATATTAAATCTGTACTGATAAATTCTGGATTAATGTCTTCCATATAGGTCATTAATTCTGATTCTGTTAGTGGATAGTCTGGATGGTTGATAGCTAATAAAAATAATCTTTTTGTTTGTTTCTCTTTAACAATATTTTTCAACTGAACTCCACCCATTTGTTGAATTGTAATTTCTGATAATTCTTCTGTATTGTAAATTTCTTGATACATTTCAGTAGGAATAAATTCTTCCAATTCTGGTAGTTTATCAATTCCTTTTTTATTGATAATAAGGTTAACTTGTTCAATTGTAACTCTTCTTCTTAAAATATCAGCTATTTCATCTGGTACGAAATTATTAAAAGTAGATTGTAAAAGATAAAAAATCATTGTATCTGTTAAATTATCCTCTTTTATTAAATAAGATATATTATCAAAGAGTGTTTTACTTTTCATTTTAAATATCTTTTCTACAACAGCTTTTGTTAAAATTTCATCATGACCTTGTATTTTATTTGCAAAATCAGCCATATTAGTAATATCACCAGAAATTAATCCTTCTAACATTTTTTCAACCATAGTAGTAGTTATAAATTCTGGATTTGCATAATTAACATTTACAATATCTTTATAAACAGCGAAATCAACTATTCTTTTACTCTGGCAATCATTTGGAATATTATCTAAAACAATATTTTTATTTTCAATAAATTCAAGTATATTCTCTTCTATAAATTGAGTTAATTCAGGATATATCTCATTCGGCATACGCGTGATTAAATCAAAAGATTTATCTTGTTTTAACATAACTTTTAAAAGGCGTAAAAAATCATTACGAAATCTTTGCACTAATTCGTAAGTAGTTTCATTTCTATCATATCCTGAACTACCTTCTGAATATTTTTCTTCTTCCGTCATTGCTTCATCGTTAAGTTTATGCATAGTCATTTCTTTTTTATTTGTAAAAAAATTATTTTGCAAACCAGTAATAATTTCACGAACATTTTTATAATTTTTTTCTACAAATAGAAAGAAATCTTCATCAGATATTAAACTAGGATTTAAAGTTCCTGGGAATTCTCTACTAGTAGCATTTTCTAAAAATATTTTTGTAGTTGCTTTTGTATGAAGATGTGGTGGAATATATTGTGCTGAATTTATAGAAGCTTTTAAAGATAAAATGAACATTTCTTCATCAAAGTTTTCTTCTATAAAGTAACCTCGAAAAGAATGTAGTGGAACAGCGTTTGTAGATAATAGTAGTTTTATTTCATCTTTACTAAGTGTATCCTTTTCTGGTATATCTTTATAGTTTTTTTCAGGATGATTTAAGTAGTCTTTTAAAATATCGAATTTTTCTTTAATCTTAATCATACTAGTAATAGTTTTATTCATTGTTAATGTCCTTTTATATTGTTAATATTATACTATATTTAACCTTATATAGAGGTTAATTATTTGATACTTTTATTATAAATTACCTACAAAAAAAAGCATTTAAGCTAATTACTAAGCTTATTTTAATGAACATATAGATATAATATGTAATATATTACGATTTTATCGTTATTTAAAATACATAAATAGGAAAATAAAATGATTATAAATAAATTAGATTTAACAACTTGTGCAGATATTAACCCATATGAGGATACTCCAATAGTAAGTATTATTAAAGAATTAAGAAAAGACATTAAAGAGCTTCAATCAAAATGATTTTAAAACGACACTTAGCAAGAAAATTACTAAAATTAAGATATATTAATCCAGATTTGTTTTATACATTTAAAACTTCTGTATTAGTAATGTTATTAAGTTTTGCATTTGCGTTGCCTTTGGTTGGTATTCTTAATTTTATCTTTGCAAGTAATTTAAGAAATATTGATTATGTAATGTTAGGGACTGCATTTCAAAGCATTATTTTAATATTAATATTTTCATTAAAAAACAAAAATTAATATATTAGGATAAAAAATGAAAGATGTCACAAAACAAATAAAAGAAGAAAAGCTAAAATATATAGATAATCGTGATTATAATTTAGATAGCGGTAATATGTTTGTATCCGAATACGAAGAATTATTTAAATCTAGAAGAATTTATGGAACTTTTGGTTCAAAATCAAGATATATAGAATCTAACCCGACACATAATGTATATTTTAATGCTAGGATATGTATTAAGGGTAAATACTATGAACATGTTATAGCTAGTTGTGATATAGATATAAATAAACAGGTTAATAAATTACAGAATATTTGTAACAAACTAAATACACCTTTATATATTATTGCTGAAAGTATATCTTGGAAGATACATTCTTTTAAAGACTTAACAGAAGACTATGAATTTTTTAAATTTATTCCAACTGGTGTAATTTCTTTTGAAGAACATTATGAAGAATTATTAGAATTAAAAGAAGACACCGAATTAAATATTTATGATATGACAGCAGATATAAAATATATGCCTTTAACTTTATTAGAGCATAATCAAAAAATAGAATATCAGAAAGAACTAGATATTATTAATGATAAATTAGAAAACAAAAAATATTTTGAATTAATTTAAATTTATAAAAACAAGGAAAACAATAATGGAATTAGAAACAGTTTTAAAATTAAAAAATGGAACAATTATAGACTTAATTAATATTGCAAAAATGGAATTAAGTTGGGACGCTAGAGAATATAAAGTAGTAATGTATGAAGATAAAAGTTATTATACTATTATTAGTAATAACTTTTTATCTTTTTCAGATGCACAAAGTTACCCTGCTTATTGGTATAAATATGAAGAAGATAAGTATATTTATAGTGAAGATATTCCAGATGATAATATCAATAAAGGTATAGAGGTTGGTGTATTAAAGCCGGTTAAAGTTTATAAAAGAAATTTGAATATCAAGATTTATACTATGAATAACGAATTATTAGGTCTAGAACCAATAGGTGATATGTCTGTAACTGTTGATGTTGATAGTGATGAATATATAGAATCGAGAACAAATAAATTAAAAAATAAAGCTGAAAGTAAAATGCTAAAAATTATGAAATATAAAGATGAAAAGATTATATCTTTATTAGCAAGTGGTAATGATTTGTTTAAATTAAATATGTCTTAATGTTGAATAGAAGTGGGGTATCCCCACTAATAGTATTAATCTTGTTCTTTTCTTCTTAATATTTTATCTATTCTACTTTCTACATCCGGGTGTGTAGAAAAGAAAGAATCTTTACTTTCAAAAATATAAGATGCTTTTCTTGTAGTATTATCATCTTCTTCGTAATCATTTTCTTCATAATCACCACTAATTTTCTTTAATGCATTAGCCATAGAATCAGGGTCACGACTTAATTCAACTGAACCAGCGTCTGCCATATATTCTCTACTACGTGACATCCATAATTGTAGGACCATAGTCAAAATAGGTAATACGAAATATAAAACCATTAATATCATTTTTGCTTTTCCAGCAGCTTTATCATTATCACGACCACCAAACATAAAAACAACCCATTGAACTACAAATAACATAATATTAGTAGCAACACCAACTATTAAAGTTAATTTAATATCTTCGTTTCTAATATGTGTTAATTCATGCGCAACAACAGCTGTTAACTCTTGTCTATTCAATTTATCATATAAACCACGTGTAACAGCGATTAAAGTGTTATCCTCAGACCAACCAGAAGCAAATGCATTCATATAATCTGCTTCTATAATATATACTTGTGGCATATAATTTAAATTAGCAGAAATTTTCATTTCTTCAACAATGTTATATAAATCTTTGTATTCTGTATTATTGGCATCTACCAAAATATTCTCTTCGCCTGATAATTGTATTCTGGCAAAGCTCTTGATAGATATTATTACAGTTAAGACTGCAATAACTAACATACTTATCGTCGCGATAGGTATCTTGTTAAAAGTAATTAGGTCCATTAGCGCAGTGGAAAGGTCTCCACTCATATTGGCTATAACTACATCCAGTAAAAGACCAACGAAAGAATAAATTAATAAATATAATCCTAAAACTATTTTAGTTTTTCTTCGATTAGCTTCTATTACTTCTCTGAAATCCATTATTTACACCTTAACCGAAAGAAACTGTTTTTTCTTCTTGCTGTTGTATTTTCTCTTCTGATAATACCCACATTTCAAATTCTTCTTTTAATGCACTAGAAAACATATTAACAACAAATACATCTGGAACAGATTTTGTAGTTAAATTATATTTAGTTATAGAATCATTTAAAGATTGCTTTGCAAAACTTAACTTATTTTCAGTAGAAACTATTTCTTCTTGTAGTTGAAGCATATTTTCATTTGCTTTTAAATCAGGGTAAGCTTCCATAGTCATATTAAAAGAAGAATTAAAGGCACCAGACGCCATCATTTTAGACATTTGGTCTTCTATACCTTTTAATTCAGCATTATTCATAGCATCTCCATTTGATTGTAATGAAATAGCTTTTTGTCTTAATTCAATAACTTCTTTCAAAGCTGTTTTTTCATAATCCATTGCTTTTGTAACTGTTGATATTAAACTATCAAAAATTTTACCACGTCTATCTAGTTGAACTGATATTTGTGACTTTGCATTATGCACATACTCTTTTAATTTTATTATATTATTGTAAATGCTCATAGCATAACCAATAACAACGACTAACACACCTATTACGATTAATGTTTCCATTTTATTTCCTTTGTTTTGTTTTACATTCTAATTATAATAATTTAAAATATAATTAGTTATAAATATAAAGATATTTGTTATATTTTAAAAATATCTTCTACGCTATCATTTTTACTATTATGTGTTAAAAAGAAAAATTCATCTTTATACTTTTCATCCACTTCGGCAGTATTAATTGTTTCTGCTATATTTAATACTCTTTTAACAAACTCAATGTCATTATATTTATCAATATAATTTATAAGAATGTACTTAATATCTTCGCTTACATTATGGTTACCTATTGTAGATACAATCTTACTTATTATATTAATATTAAATAATAAGCTATTTTTATTATTATATATTAATTCTAATACCATATTACTGATTTCTTTATCATTTATTTTTAATTTTTTCTTATATTGGGAATGTTTTAAAAAATGTAATAAAATAAATATTTTGCTATCCCACTTTATATTATCACTAAGTAATAAATTTTTATCAAATTTATTAGAATTCACCCATAAACGTAAAAAATCAAATAAAGAACTTGAAATACAGTATTGATTTTCATTAAGACTTTCTTGAAGATAATATTTAAATTTATTATCACTTAAATATTTATTGTCATACATATAAAAGAAAGTGTGAATAAAATATTCGAAATGAATATTGTAAAATACATCCAAATTATCAGATATAAACTTAATAGCTTGCTTATAAATAATTTTATTTGAACCTTTAAAATCTTCATATGGTATTAATTTTTTAAAAAGTAAAACATCTTTATTCTCAATACTAATATCAATAATAACTTTTCTTATTTTATTTTCATTTATTAATTTTTCCATTATTAAAAAATCACCAATTTTATTTGAAGTGTTTTTATTATCTTGGTCTATTTCTTTTTTTAAAATAAAGTCCCGTATATTCTCATATTTCCCCTTTTCTATTATTTGAAAAATTTCCTTATTATTTAAAACACTATTGAAAAATAAAAACATTTTAAAAATATCTATCTGATTATGTTTTGATAAATAGTTAAAAATATTTTTCATCGAATAGTGAATATCATTTTTAACTAATTTTAATATATTTTTTTTAAATATAGAATTAAAATATTCTTTATTGTCTTTAAATATATCTAATTTATCATAACTACCCTGTGCAAAATTAAAAATAAAACTATTAACTTTAAATTTTAATACATTTAGGTCTTTTATAATATCTAAGTTATTAATATTAGATATCAACCAAATAAAAATGAAGTGTTGATTATCTTCACTATTAAAATCTAAACTATTTAAAAATAGTAATTTATCTTCTAATGTTAATTTCTTGCAAAGTAAGATATTATTTAATTCATGTTCAGTTTTAGTAAATTCAATATTATTATTATGAATATGAATATCAAATGAAAAAGGGCTTGCTGAATTAACAAAAGAATATTTTTTAATACTTGATTTTAATATAAACTGTATATATTCTTCATATCCTATTTCTTTTAATAAATATTCATATATAAACTTCTTATTATTTAAATTTTTATTTGATAATTCTTTTTTATCGTATATCAAGTTTTCTTCAAAAAATAGATATTCAAAAAATAAGTTTGTTTTATTTTTTATTGGAACTATTATGTCAATAATAAAATCTATATTAAGATTTAAATTTGGCTTATTACCAGGCTTTATAAAGTTAATAATAGTATCAGACATTTCAAGGGTAGGGTTTGCAATAAAAAGGTTCTCATAGCCTTTTATATCAATATCATGATAAAGACAAAAAACAAAAAAATTATCTAAATTATTAAATATAATTCGTTTATTTAATAAGCTTATGATTCTATCTGAAATCTTAGTTATAGTTTCTGTACTACTTAATTTATCTATACTTATATCATTTTGAATATAATAAACAAATAAGGAATGTAGTTTAAACAATGAATTAATATCTAGTTCGAATAATATATTATCATTTAATGCGTAGGGTAATAAATGTTTATTATTATCAAGAAAATAAATAAAATTCAAAAAAGCATTATTATTAATTGACTTAGGCTGGTTCTTTTGATAAACAAAATTATTTTTTAAATATGAATGAAGAATATATTCTATTCCAACTGTATCAAGTTCTTTATAATATTCAGTACTTAAATATAGTATATCGATAGTGTTTTTATATTTTTTTATATTTTCATGTATGTCTAAAACAATATCTTTATTTCCCATATTTAACCTTTTTATTATATTTAAATAAATTATAAGTTAAAAGTCCTTAAAGGTATATTAAGTGTAAGTAAAAAAATATTGAATGTTGTAGGATTAAAATAGAAATCGAAGGTAGAAAGAGATTAGTTAATATAAAACATATTAAGAAAAATCTTTTTTTATAAAGAAAAATAAATCAATGCCTTGGCGAAGCATTAAAATGGAGCCATTACGTAAATTTTGTATTTGTTCTTCTGGAAGTACAAATACTTTATGTATAGAATGTATAAAAGTATCTTTACTATCTCTATCTACTTCTTCGTTTAATAATAAAATATCTAGGCCGTTAACAAGTTGGAATACTGGAATACCTTTTTCTATATCATTTAATGTTTTATCAGATAATATAACTTTGTATTCGAACGTGTCAATCATTACTTGTCTTTCCTAATATCTTAATACTTATATTATAAATAAAAAAACATTAAAAATACTCACTTATGAATAAATATAATAACTTATAGAGTTTTTAATCTCCTTTTAAGGTTTGTTATGTAATAATTTGGACATGAAGAAGGAAATAAGTCCTCCTTCTTCTGTTTTTTTTGTGTTGGAGTCAATGTTATTGGCTCCGTAAGCTTGTTTAGTCAAGCTTTTAAAATACGGTTTTAGTTGGCCGTAAAAGATTGTTAAGTCCTTTCTTTAAAATGGTTGGTCATTCACAATAGCATATGCTATTAGTTGAAATGGTCCAACCGATAATAAATGTGAAAATTCTTTCAAAGTTTAATAAAACTTTAAGGAGTTTTACATTACAATGTGTTAATCGATTAAGGATTAAGTCCCCTTCTTCGAGCTTTACTTTTTTTGTGTAAACCAACTGATTAAATGTTGGTCTCGTTCGAAAAGAACGATATCCGGTTTTATACCGGTTTTTAAGAAGGTATAAGATAAGGATTAAGTCCCCTTATTTTTAACCCTTCTTATCTGTTAAAAGAAGGTTTAAGTCCCCTTCTTTGACAATTTAAATAGAATACAGATTAAGTCCCTGTATTCTGTTATTACTCCTACTAATCAAAAACAATCAATATAAACATTCATAATAAAATAATTTCTTATTAAGTTATATAATAATATACTTTAATAAAGGATTAAAATGAAAATAATAAATGAAATCAATGGTTTAAGCTCTGGAACGCTGGCTACAATATCTGGCTTAAACAAATATACAGATTTAAATATTCTAAAACAAGATTTTGTTAATTTCACTATTGAGGTTTTAAAAGATAAGTCAAAAGAATATAAATCTTGGCAAGAGGCATGGAAAGATTTCGAACAAGTGCTAACTACCAAATAAGAGTATTTTCTTATTTGATAGCGTTGTTATTGATATTTTTTGTATCTATCGTCTCTTCTGTAACTTGATTAGTTATTTTGCCATTTAAAATACCTATTAGTTTATCAGTAGTGATAACATTTGTAATAGGATTACCACTAGATAAAAATTTAGTTATTTTTGAGGTTCCACTTTCAGCCATTTTCAAGGCATCTTCTACTCTATCTTGTCTCACAAGTTCTACTATATTTTCGAACATTTTATCATCTGACACCACATAATCAGTATTACCAGATACAGAGCCTGATATTTTAATAGCTGACCCATTAGTTAATATTTGTTTATTTACAGACTTCGTTAAAGTTTTTCTATCTGTCCATTCTTTAACACCATCTTTTGTTGTCACTGAGCCAGGTTTAATACTACCAGTCAAAACAATAGTGATTTCTGAAGCAGTTAATTCTTCTTTACTTAAAATTCTTGTTTTGCCTGTTAAATCAACTATTTCTAATAATTCTAATACATTTTCTTTTTCTGATATCATATAATCAATTAAATAAGAAGCCATTAATTTTCCAAATCCATCAATATTTTCTAATCTATTTCTTAATATTTCAATTTCTTCTTCTGATTCATAATTAATTGCAAGTATTTCTTCGATACTAATACTTTGAAATAAAGTCCTACTAGAAGATTCTGAAAATTCTCTAATATTTAAACCTTTAAAAAATAATACATCCTCAGTAGTTCTAAGTTTATCTATGCTCTCTAATAGATTATTGATAGATTGTTCTTTCCAGCCTTCAAAATATTTTCCATCTTCATCTAAAAAGTCTTCTTTTTTAATAGAATAATAATCAGCAAATTTATTTAATATACCTTTATTATTTAAAAATTCAACTGTTTTTCTACCAATGTGAATTCCTTTTCCACCTATTGTTTGTGCATATCTTTCTAAAGTTGATAAAATAACACCTTCACAATTTGGGTTAATACATAAAACAGTTTTTGTCTCTTTTTCTAATGGACCAACACTATGACCACATTTAGGACAACTTTCATTAAAAACAACTTTATTATGTTCTTCACTAACAGGAACTGATATTTCAACTTTATCAATATTTTTAATTTTCTTAGATACTTCTGTGTTAGTTTGTTTCATAGAAACTTTTAATGCTTTTAATTCATCTTGTTTCTCTTTTTTAAGTGCGCTTAATTCTGCGACTTTATCAGAGTTTTTACTTCTTTTGAATTTTTTAATATTATCTTCAATAGAATTAATTTCTTTTTGTTCTTCTGACACTTTATTTTTCATTACTTCTGCTAATATTTCTGTTATCATATTTTTTAAATCAAAATCAGTTTGTGACCCATTACTTATCATCTCACTAATAATAGTTTTGAATTTAATATTAATATCTTTATTTTCAGGATTTGGTTTCATTAAAGTAATTTTTTCAATATATTCCAATATACCTAAAGCATATTTTGTATCATTATCAGGATTACCGCGAAATGTTTCTATATTTATAGTATTTTTTAATTCTTTATAAATATTTTTAAAGGCTTCTTCATATTTAGTATTCCATAACATTTTAGGGATAATATCACCCATTTTTGCAATAATTACTTCATCGCCAATATCAATAGTAGAAAGATTTTCTTGAATACCAGCAGAATTTTTATTTGCAAAAGAAACTCGACTAACAATAGTTCCATCGATATCTAATGGTTCTAATAAAAGAACTATTGAAATTTGTCCAGCACTTTCAACATTATATTCTATATCAACAATTTTAGTTTTATCCATAATAGGAGTAAATTTTGTAGCAAAACCATAAGTAGCTTTATTGGCATCATCAACCCCAAATTCACCATTACCAACAACAACTAATCCATCTATTAAATAATTTAAATCTTTACGTGTAGTTCCATTTTCAAAGTTATTATAAATTTCAAGATATTCTTCAAAAGATGTAACTTTCCAAGAAATAGCACGTAAAAAGTGATTTTCTTCAAAAAATTCTTCTCTTTCATTAAAACCATATCTTTCAACACTTTCTTCTTCGCTTTTTGCATTATAAACTTTTAAAACTTCAAAGGCTTTAAAATCTAAAAATTCACAATAATTACCAGTTAAGTCACGCATCGCACCAGCTGTACTATTACGTGGGTTAGAAAATACAGATTTATTATTAGCTGCTTTTTTTTCATTAGCCAAGATAAATTTATCTTTCATAAAAATAACTTCACCTCTAATTTGAACATTATCATTATCACCTAAATTTAAGCCATCTACATTAATTGTCTTAGGTATAGAAGGTATTTTTAAAGCATTAGCTGTAACGTCTTCACCTTTGATACCATCACCACGTGTAACAGCTTTGATAAGGCGTCCATGATTATCATATGTAAGATATAAAGACGAACCATCTAATTTTTCTGAAACATCTACTACTTTATTATCTTTTAAAAGTTTTTCAAAACTATTTTTCATACCTGATATAACTGATTCTTTTCTTAATGTAGTTCCTTTACCACCTAATGGGTGTGTTTCTTTTTTAAGTAACATCTTTCCATCTTTATCAACAAGTGGCATTTCAAGTAGTGGAGTTTTTAATAATTCGCTATTTTCATTTAATCTTAATAATAAATTATAATAATGTTTTTTACCAGAATTCACTTCTAAATCAGTAATTTCTTCTTGTCCATCAAATATTTCATCTGATATTAATAATTCACCTTGACGATAAACATGATTAGAAGCTTTTAGTATATCTTCTATAAGCGCTGCAATATCTTTTTTATTTTTAGTTGTTAATTCATTATTCTCTAAGCGTGTATAGATTTCACCTAAAAAATCCTCAAAAAATTTAAAACTTTTTGTCGTATTAAAGTCTTCACTCAAATTAAAATAAAAATTCTTAGTATTAAAAGTAATACTATCTAAAGCACTACTGTCAATATCCATATTCAAACTATCTATCACCGGTATAATTTTATCTTTTAAAAACATATTTAATCCTATTTATTGTTGTCTTTTTATATATCTAATATTATAACTAAAAATAAAAAAAAGACATTTAACTATTGTATTAATATACAATATAGAAGCTTTAACTAATATTAAAAGGATTAAGGAGTATAATGGGGGATTTATTTAAGAAACTAAGGAATAGATTCCTTAGTTATTTAATTTTATTTTTTTTATCTGGAGTAAGTGTGTCTTTTATCCCTAACTTTGTCAATAAAGAACTAAAATTAGGAATAAAAATATTTTTATCTTCTTCACTTATCACACCAGTGTGATTTAGAATAAAAGCATCAGTATCATTCTTTTCAATGTGTGTTTTTACATTTGAAGGTTTATCATCAACGAATACACCATCATGTGAATATTTGTATTTTTGACGTGTATGAATAATATCATCTACATACTCAATAAGGAATTTTTCAATATGTGTTTGTTTAAATTCTTTCTGTTCTTCGTCCATATTAGCAGTTAATATCGTAATGTGATAACCATTTTCTTTAAGCGTTTTTAAAAAAGAAACAACATTTTTAAATAAATTAGAATTACCATAGTAACCTATATCATTTGTATAAAAATCTTTAATTTCTGTATTCATTTTGCTTAAATTATCAACATGTATTTCTTTGACAATATTATTGTTAATAAAATATTCATTAACAATATTTGTAAAATTATTTAAAACGTCTGGGTTTTCTTTAAAAAACTTAGTTATTTTTTGGTGTCTTCTACTCATATTTTCAATATTTATATCATTTTCTTCTAAATTAAAATATTTGTTAATTTTATTAAATAAATTATTAATAGCCGTTTGATTTGCTACATTATCATTGATAAAAGAAAATAATATATGTTTATATAAGTGTATTTTTTCAATTGGTAATTCATTAATAACTTTATTATCTTTAAAATATTTATTAATATCTAAAAACATATCATTTGAAAAATTTGCTAACACACCATCGTAATCTAAATATATTTTTTTCATTTGTACTCAACCTTTTTAATATTAACCTTAATTATAAAAGAATAATAAAAAATTAGATTAAAGAGTTTTAAAATTAATATAAAAAATTAATTATTAATCACCACCACTTAATAAAAAATCGCTATTAATAGCTTTAAAACTAATAATCTGACCATTTATAGGTTCAACTGATTTAAATACAATTCCCTCGCGAATATCATTATTTATACTTTTACCTTTTGCATATTGTAATAATTCTTTAATATTAGAAAACTTTTTAAATATTTGAATTTTTTGTTGAATAATAGGGACATGTTTGACGCCAATATAATCTACAATTACTTTTCTTTCTTCATTACTCATATATCTGCGTTTATCAATATCCCATATATCAAATAAAAAGAATTCTGGTTTTAATAATTTTTCACGATTACCTTGTATTTTTGGTCCCATTAATTCGCCTTGAATAGCAAAGTTACGTCCAGTTTCATTATGAAATTCGTGCATCTTTTCTTTAATGTTTTCATGCGCTATTTTCCAAGGTGTAGAATCATTATTTTCAATTTTTTCTAAATTACGTGAACAATATCCAAAATAAGCATTATTCTGAACGTCCATATTCTCAGTTATTTTTACGGGTATATCTGTAATATCTGCTATATAATAAGTACAACTAGTTCCATCTAATTTTAATGATTCTTCAAATTCTATATCTTCATATTCAATAACATATTCGTCGAAAAGGTTTTGAATTCTCTCTTGGTCTGTTTGTTTTATAAAACTTGGGAATACACCACGTGTTTCACCAGCCATACTTGCTGGGATTGGTGGCTCATATTTTTCAACATTCACTATTTCTGTAATATCCTCACCGATTTTCCATTTATCTATTGCATTTGCTTCTACAAAGAACCTCTCTAATTCTTTGTAGTGTAATACCAATCCTTCCGATATCTGACCACGTAATTTAACAGTTCTAAGGCGTAGCCCCTCTTTGTCGCCCATTTTTTTCTTAGATGATTTTTCTAAAAATTCAAATTCTGGAACAATTGGTAAAAAAGAATCAATTTCAAAATAAGCAATTATATCCCCTTTTTTAAATTCATCTTTACGAACAACACATTCCCAACCATCTACGACTGCAATTTCTATTCTATCTGCTTTTTTAATAGGAAGTATATCTTTAATTTCCCTAATAGATACCAATTTTCTCATTTTAACTTTCCTTTTTTTTTAATTTTAATATATCCAATAAATGTTTAAAAATAGCTTAAAACTTCTATTTACTTAATATAAATACAGAATTATCTTTCAGAATTTTATTACTATTTTGATAATAACTACTAATATTTTGTGATAAATATTTTAAATTAACTAACTTAAAAAAAGTTGATAATAAAATAAAACTAACTAATATAGTTGTAGCAATTTTTTTTCTTTTATTAAAATTATTAACAAAGCTAGAAGTAAATAACATGCTTTGTCTTTTAATATTTCTAAATGATAAAACTAAAAGTATGATACTTATAATAATTGATGTTCCATAATTTCCAAACAAATCAATAATACTATTACTTGTGCCAATAAATAAATGTCCTAAAAACGAGAAGAGCATCCATCCAATAGTCACAACTGCAAAGCCTATACCTAATATTGCTATTGGCATTTTCTTATCCCCTCAACTATATTCTTAATTTCTTTTTTCTTTTTTTGAATATCATTTCCAAAAAGTCCAAAATACCCACTAAACATTGTTCCTAAATAAAATATAAAATATAAAATGTTATTGGTTAAATTCGTGGATAGTCCTTCTCTAAAAAAAATAAGATAAAATATACTTAAACTTAATATAATTATATTAATAAATGCGATAATAACCAATTTCTTATCGTTTGTTCTCTTGCTAATTTCTTGTATTACTAAAATAGGTGTCTGAAAAAATTTAACTAAAAAAGACGCATATAGATATATCATAATAATAAACGGTACAAACATTAAAAAAGAGACTGTATTATTGGAAAAAAAATGTCTTAAAGAGTCATATAATAATCCAAGTCCAATGCCTGTTAATAATAGAATTATTCCTATTACTAATTGTTTATTAAATATTAAACCAGAAATTTTTGCCATTTCTTTAAAAGAAAGTTTATTATCTGTATATTTCATTATTGCATTAATAGGGAATACATAAAAATAATTAAGTATTATAAAATATATAATATGTGATAAATTTGGATTGATTATAGTAATTGAATAAATTGCAAAAAATAATAAATTTAATATAAATAAAATTGCAGAATCAAGCTTAACAGGTATGGTTGGAAAAGTTTTTTTTCGACTAAATTGTGATTTAAGCATTATGTTCCTTTTAATATTAATATATTAAATAGATTAGCATAAAAAAGTTTAAAACAAGCTTAATTATATCGATATTATGGTAATATTTTTGATTTTATAAAGTGAATGGTGGTGAGAGAAGGAGTCGAACCTTCGAACCCGAAAGGGAGCAGATTTACAGTCTGCCGTCGTTGGCCACTTGACTATCTCACCGTGTGTTTGGCTCCGGATGCTGGATTCGAACCAGCGACCAAGTGATTAACAGTCACCTACTCTACCGCTGAGCTAATCCGGAACATAAAATTGGTGTCCTGTGATGGATTCGAACCATCGGCCACATCATTAAAAGTGACGTGCTCTACCAGCTGAGCTAACAAGACTACTATGGTGGGTTCTGGCAGATTCGAACTGCCGACCGCTCCGTTATGAGCGGAGAGCTCTAACCAACTGAGCTAAGAACCCATAGTTGTATAAGCATTATTGTTTCACTTATCACTTTATGCACTGTTTAACCCCAACGCACAGGGCGAGCCTAAAACTCATTTAAAAATAAAAGATATTCTTAAATGAAATTTAGTGGTGGGTTCTGGCAGATTCGAACTGCCGACCGCTCCGTTATGAGCGGAGAGCTCTAACCAACTGAGCTAAGAACCCACTTATTTATTATATGGTGCGAATGGCCGGACTTGAACCGGCACAGTATTGCTACCGGGGGATTTTAAGTCCCCTGCGTCTACCAATTTCGCCACACTCGCATATAACTCACATAAATAGAACTACTAACTTTTAACAGCTATCTATATATAGATTTTGACTTGCGGGGTCATTCACTATTTATGTGTATCTTTCTCGATATAAAATTATATCTAAAAAGACCTTAAAAACAAATTAAAATTCTCAACAACTCATTGAATAATTTCATTTCTTTTCGTTTAAAAAAGACGCCCACCAGAAGACCTAAAACGTTTAGTTCTTCTAACTATAATGTAGTTTTGATTTGCGAAGTCGTATATCTTTTTCTTGTATGTATTATATACAAAAGTTCCTTAAAGTAAAATAAAAAACTTAATTATTTTGTGAATTTTGCAAAATAAGGCTATTTAAGCTAGAAAATTGTGTATTAATTCGATTAATCATAGCGTCATACGTAATAAATTGCTTTTTTAATATTTCATATTTAGCTTCTAATCTAATTTTTTCTTTTTCAAAATATTTTTCATTACTATTTTTACTATTTTCTAAATTACTAGAAAAAACATCAAATTCCTTACCATATTTAGTATAACTTTCAAGTTTAGAATCAATACTATTGAAGAGATTATTACTTTTAGTGAAAAAGTTGTTAGCTTTTGTGCTATCACTATTCATAAGTTGTTCTAATTTATCTTTATCGAAAGATATGTCACCATGTTTATCCATGTCTATACCGTAATCAATTAAATTATCATTTCTGGTATTGAAACTAAATAAAATATTTGTCAAATCTTTAGAAATAGACTTTACATAACTTTCATTATTTAAAGAACCAGTGTCTTTATCAGTATAAGTATCTATTTTTGACTTGATAGTGTTAAATAAATTAAAAAACTCTGTCATTTTATCAATAATAGCTGTATTATCTTGTGTGATATCAACTATTGTCTTATCTGTGGTGTCCTTATTTAAGGTAATACTAACACCTTCTATTAAATCATCAAAAGAATTATTTGACCTGGTGATATCAATTCCATTTAATTTAAAATTTGCTGCTTCAGCATTTTGTAATTCAGTAAAATTTAATATATTACTTAAACTATCAATATTAGTATTTGAATCAGTAAATGTAATATTTTGGTTAGTATTTTTTGCAACAATAGATAATTCAAAACCATTATCAGATACACGTAACATTGTGCTACTTAATTTATCTCCACTTACTTGCTTAATCTTATCGTTGATAGTTTCTAATGTATCAGTACTATTATAATTAATACTAAAATCTTTACCTTCTATATTTATATTAAATGTTCCTGTACCTAATCCTACAAGGCTACTGTCTTTTCCATTAATAATATTAGTATTAAAAATATCTCTTTTAGCTAAAGATACCTCTGAAATTGAAAAAGATTGAATATCAGTATCATTTTTAGATACAACGCTAATACTTTCGTTAGATACATTACTGGTTCTGTTATTGAACAATTCTGGTGAATTTAATTCACTTGTTATTTTTTTAAAATCACTAATAATAATTTCTAATTGCTTAAAATCGTCTATCTTACTATTAGTATTATTAATTCTGCTTTTGATAGGTGATAACATAACCTTAGAATCGTTAGCTTTAAGTTTTTCTAGTAAATCAGATGTTAATACACCAGACCCTATACCAATTGAATTAACTCCCATAATAAACTCCTTATATATTCTTAATAAATAATATCGACCAATTTTAATTTTTATAAAATAGTACCTTTTCCTATATTGACAAAATATGTCATTTTAACCTATTATAATTATGGGAAGAAAACAAATTGTTTATTAAAAACTAAAAGGAAATAAAATGTCAAAATTTAATAAAACTAATAAAGTAACTACAACAAATTTAGCTGGTGGAAAATCTTATACTCAAGATTTTGAAAAAGAATTAACTTCGATAGTTTTAAACTCTATGTTAAATAAAGATGATTACTATATGACTGAAAAAGATAGATTAGAAATGTTGGTTTCAAAATTAGATACTAGAGGATATGAAAAAGCAGCAGAATTTTTATCTAAATTAATAGTATATACTAGAACAAAGGCGAATTTACGTTCTATAACACATTTTTTAATAGTCTTAATGGCTGAGAATGTAAAAGGTAGCGAAAATACTAAAAAGTCTATAATAAAATCATTAATAAGACCTGATGATGCAACAGAAATAGTATCTTTATGGAATGAGCGTAATCCTAAAAAAATGTTACCTAACTCTATAAGAAAATCTATTAAATATTCTTTAGAAAATAGATGGGACGCTTATCAATTAAAAAAATATTACGGAACAAATAATACAGTAAAAGTTCCGGACTTAATAAAAATGACGCATCCTAAACCATCTAATACTGATAAAGAAAAAATGTTTTACGATGCAATGAACGGAACATTAGAAAATATTAATACTGTTCAAACAGTTAATGCTGGTTTAGTAGGAAAAGAACGAATAAAAATGTATTACTCAATGTTGAAAGAAAAAAAATTAGGATATATGGGGTTATTAAAAAATTTATCAAATATATTTGAGTTATATCATACATTGTCTGATAAAAAACAAGGTAAAATAAGAACAATGATAATTGATTTACTTACTAACGAAAGAGCATTAAAAGGTTCTAAAATATTACCATTTAGACTATGGGATGCATATAAATCTTTAAAATATAATTCTATTACAATGGATAGATTTGAAAAATTAGAAATATTAGATGCGATAGAAGAAGCATTTAGATTATCTGCTTCTAATTTGTCTTTTGTAGAACCAGGTGAAAAAGTGGCATTATTATTAGATGAATCTGCTTCTATGGGTGGTTCAAATGATAAATCACCATTTACATTGGGGAAAATAATGTTAGCATCAATGATGACAGGATTAGATAAATCAAAAGTAATAGGTTATACTTGGGCAAATTCAGCACGTGAAGTAAATATAAGGATTTCACCATTTGATTTCTTAGAAAATACAATGTCTAAGGGTGGTGGAACAGATGTGTCAGCCCCATTAATGAAATTGATTTCAACAAAAACTTCCGTAGATAAAATAGTTATATTTACAGATATGCAAATGTATGATATTAATAGATATGGTAACAAAGGTTTATCTGTTTATTTAGAAAGATATAAAAAAGAAGTAAATAAAAATGTTAAATTATTATTTTGGAATTTACAAGGTTACGGAAGCGGAACACCTATCAAACTGTCTAATGATATTTTAGAAGTATCTGGTTATTCTTCTTCTATGTTGGAAGTAATTCCTAAGATATGGAAAGATAAAAATGCTTTAATAGAAGAAATTAATGCTATCGAGTTGTAACAACTATTATATCTCTTAACTTTCATTATTAAGAGATATATCTTCACTTATTTCTTCTGGTATTCCTTTTAATTTATAAAGTAATAGTTTTTTAATAATACCATTTAATTTCATAGGTGAGACAACTCTAAGTTTTGGTAACCATTTGATAATTAATTCTTCTATTTCTTTTAAATTACTTACTGTAAATTCTAATTCTAAATCGCCATTTTCTAATTCTTGTAATATTTTTTGTGATGGTAAATATTTTTTCATTTTAAAGTATCTACTAATACTTTGATTTGCAATAACAATAACTTTAACTTCGTTCTGACTCCCCTCTACATATCTAGCCCAAGGTGTTTGTATTTTTGAAATAAAATTATCTAACTGCGGATTAATATAAAAAGTTTTACTATCAACTACCACTTCTTTTATTAATGAAATTCTTGATAAAAGAAATTCGTCTGTTTCTGAATTAACACTTGCAAGGTAAAAATTTTCATTTAAAAAAGCAATTTTATAAGGTTTAACTTTAAAAATATTAACTGTTTCATCTTTAATATATGTAAAAGATATATGTTGTCTATATTCTATTGCTTGTTCTAAGTTATGAAGAATATCTCTATTTTTTAATTCTTCAAATGGTTTAGTGTCCAACTTATAAACTCTTTTACCATTAGTAAGCATTTTCTTCATATTATCATTTAAATTAAACTTAACACCACTATTTTTAAAAATATCTAATACACTTGTTAATGTTGCTAAATCATTTCCCATTAAAACATTATTTAAAATATTTTTTTGAACAGAATAAAAGTTTTCACCATCTTTTAATAAAAATTTTGGCCATACTTCTTCTATTAACTCTAAATCTCTTCTAATTGTTCTTGTACTAACATCATATTCATAAGATAAATGTTCAATGTTAAGTTTTTTACCATTGTTAAGTTTATCAAGAATAAATGCTAATCTTGTAACAGATGTTATTTTCGACATAATAGTTCCTTATTTACTGTATATTTCTTCGTTAATAATAATAGTAATATCTGAATTATTCATTTTAATTACTGAATTATTTTCATCACTTGTAAAATTTTTATTTGGATTACCGAAATCGCCAGCAGCGTCCAATTCTCCCCAATCGCGACCACTAGAAATAATGAAACCTTTTTTTGCACAATCAGCGTATGAATCATAATTTGGTTTTTCTTGTTTTTCCCACCACATAGATACCATAGAGGCAAAACCGTCGATATCCACTGGTATAGGTAATTTACTTTCGTCAGGATATTGTTCTAAATATCTATCATTTCTGCTTGAAGCATACAGACAATTATTTGTTACTTCTATATTAGTGATTTGTTTGATACCTTCACCATATTCTTGATTATTTAATACAAACTCAATACCTCTTTTTAATTCTTCAATAGAAGTTCCAGTTAATCTAATCTCACGCATAATAATTGCCTTTTTATTTTTATTAAACACATAATAACTAATAAATACTTAAAAATAGTTTAATCTATTAGTATTATGACATAATACGTCATTTTGTTATATTATAATATACATACAAGAAAGGAAGACATAGTGTTTGTCTTCGGTTCTGATTACATTTACATTCTATTTATAGACTGACAATATATGTCATTTTGTTAGACTATAATATAAGAATAAAAGGAAAGAAAGAATGAAAAAGATATTATGGTACCAAATACCGACATAACATCTCCAATGTATCTTGGACGGGTGATTTACCGAATAAATCAAAACTAACACCGATTATTTCTTCACTCGTCCAAGTCAGGAGTGAAATATGAAATCAATCAACGTAATATCTGTTTGTAAAACAGATTGTATGTCAGAAACATACAAACAAGTAAAAAAACCAAATGGTTCTTTTCAAAAAGTATTAGCTTATAGAAAAGTTACTAAGGCGGGTTGGGGAATGTCTGTAGAAATTACTACTTTACCAAATGGTAAAAAAGTTAGTAAGACTATACACGGTCCAATACCTAAATAATATTATAGACGAACTATAGAAGAAGAATACATCGTATTTTTGGAATAAACACAGGTTCGGGTTCAATTCCCGGTATAGAAGCTGGTTGCCTACTTAACTCTTCTTCGTTTTTGTCGTCTTAATATAATAATAGTTGAGAAACCAAAACTATAATAAAAGAATACATCGCTTATTTGAAACTGAAAAACTTCTTTTATGCTTTTGTTTGGTTTTTCAATTATTAATAATTAATCTTCACTATTAAAAAGAAATCCTATTTTATCATTGTAAATATCATCACACACTTCTTTAATAGAAATATTATCCATATTTTTATCGTGTTTAGTATATCTTGTTAATAATTTATGCTTAAAGAATAATTCATTACAATTATTATTAGTTGCTAAAATTAACTGTCTCGTTTTATAAACATTTTTTGTTTTTTGTTTTTTAAAAATTTCTAATGCATATGAAATATGCCTTAAACCCGGCATTACTTTAATTAATTTTTTCAATTGTTTGTCTTTAATAAACTGATATCTAGTTTCGCCTGTTTCTTTGTTCCAGATAATTATTCCTAAATTTAAAATAGGTCCTTCAAATTTAGGCTGATACTGTAAAACATTATAAGAAAATCGTTGTGCATACGTATCATCTAATTGAATTTTACCTTCTGAAATTCCTTTTTTAAGATATATCTTACAAGATACATCCGTATCCTCAATATTTTCATCTATTTTCATTAAGCATTCTTCTTCATTACTAAAAAAATCTAAATTATTAGAGTGTTGAAAGGCCCCTCTTTCTTTTTTCATATAAAAATCATTAACTATCATATATATATTTTTATTTGACATTTTTATTCCTTTGTATTTTTATTTCTTTCATATATTTTTTCACAATAAATATATTAATAAATTTCATATATTTATTTTTTTCATTTATAAACTTAGAGTATTTTAAAAAAGTATTAAAAGGTTTTTTGCTTTGTTTAACTTTATCTAGTTGAATAAGTCTAAAAGATACCGCAGCATTAATTAAACCCTTAAGTATTTTAACTTTAAGATTATTTTTATTAAAACGCATAGGAAACCAAATTTCTTCGATGGTTTCATGTGCTTCGTAAAATTCTTTATTATTTAATTGCTTTAAATAAATATTAATCTTACTTTTTTCATAAGCATTGAACATAATTAAATATTTATATCTATTTCTGCTTTTAACTCTTCAATAAAATCTGTTATAGATATTTCATATCTTTTTAATTTATTTTTATGTCTTAAGCTAAAAGATAAATTATCAACTTCTTTATCTCCAATAATAACAATTATTGGATTTTTTTCTAATTCAGCTGTCTTAATTCTTCTATTAAAAGTTTCATTATTATCGTAAATTCTAGAATCTATGCTTAATATATTATTCAGTTCAATTGACATTTTTTTACAAAAGTCCATTTGTTTTTTACTTTCAACAGATACTGGAATGAAGGCTAATTGATAAGGACTTAGCCAAGTAGGTAATAATCCTTTCTTATGTTCTAATAAAATCCCTATAAATCTTTCAAAGCTTCCCATAATTGCGCGGTGTATCATAACAGGCTGTTTAAAACTACCATCTTCCGTTGTATATTCTAATCCGAATCTTTCTGGTAAATTAAAATCAATCTGAACTGTTCCTAATTGCCACTCTCTATTATGGTTATCAGTAATCTTAATGTCTATTTTTGGACCATAAAAAGCACCGTCACCTTCATTGATAGTATAACTAACGTTTTTATCTTCTAATGCTTCTTTAATAGCATTTTCTGACTTTTCCCAGACTACCGTATCACCAATAGATTTTTTAGGTCTAGTAGAAAATTCTACATTGTATGAAAATTCAAAAGTTTTTAAAAAATCGTCTATAAAATTTAATACTTCTACTATTTCATCTTTAATTTGTTCTTCTGAACAAAAAATATGTGCGTCATCTTGAGTGAATTCTCGAACTCTAAATAAACCATGAAGAGAACCATTATTTTCATTTCTATGAACTTGTCCAAATTCAAACATTCTTAATGGTAATTGTTTGTAACTTACAACATCACTTTTATAAATTAAAACATGACCTGGGCAATTCATTGGTTTAAGTAAGTAATTTCTTTTTTCAACTTCACTAGGAAACATATTTTCTCTATAATTTTCATAATGTCCTGATATTTTCCACATATCTTCATCCATCATTGCTGGAGTAAGAACAGGTTTATAATTTCGTTTTTTATGTGCAGTATAAATTACATTTTCTAATTTTTTTCTTAATTGTGCGCCAGCTTCTAACCAAAAAGACATACCTGGTGTTGCATCATCAAATAAAAATAATTTTAATTTTTTACCTAAAATACGGTGGTCCAATTCATCCATCTGTTTTTTATCACTCATTTAATTCTTCCTTAATTTTATACTACAATATTCCATGTTTAAGATTAAGATAACCTTAAAGATTTATTTTTTAGTTTGATTATCTAGCCATTCACCTAATAATAATTCACCATCATATTCGCTATAAAAACCAAAAGCTGGATAATTATCACTATCCTCACGATAAACATTTTTTCTTGCTTTTCTGTATTCAGGAACTAATTCAATCATTAAATCTAAATCTTCTTGTGTTTCTATGATTTTCCAAAATTGATTAGATTCAAAATAAAATTTTTCTACTTTATCTATTGATAACTCTTTCATATTTTCCCTTTAAGTATTAATAAGTAATACTACTATATTATTCCTTATTTTAATATAAAATTAAGTTATTAAATGATAAAGTTATATATTAAAATAAGGAAAATAATATGATAGAATTATTAGAACAGGCAAAAAGTGATTTAGAAATTAGAATGTATAAGAATATCTCAGATGCAATAAGAGAAAGATTAATGTTCTTCGCAACGGAAAAACAATTCAAGGGAAAGAAAAGTAAAGAAAAATATGAAAGAATTATGCGATTACTAAAAATAGAAATACTTAATCATATAGAATATGCTTGTGTTATGTATTTAAATGGACGTGTAAACAACCATACTTTTGAAGAGTTTTATTTAGATATTATAAAAAATTGGGCAAAAGTAACAAAAGAAAATAAAACAGATAAAACAAATAAATCAGTATATTCTTCTATTGCTTCCGTTAATAAGCAATGGAAAAAAGAAGGAAGATACGCTACAGGAGTTTAATATGAAATCTAAAAAAACACTTAAAGAATTGAATAATTGGATAAAAGATAATCCAAAAGATTTTGAAGAGGAAATATTAGCAATATCAACAATGATTCGAAAAGAAGAGGATAAGATACCAGTAGAATTAAAAGATATTTCTTATACTAATTATGACCGTTATATAGACGGTTATAATGTTCATTATTGTAATAGAAGTAAAAATAAAAATATGCAGATATTAATATTCTATATCGTAGATGCTGAAAATAAAATAATAAATAATAAAGAAGATATCTATAATATTACAATAAAATTATCTGAGGAAGGATATGTAAATTATATAAATACACACGGTAACCATGTTGTGGAAATAATAGATAAAACCTAGTATATCTATTGTTTTTTAGTAAATCCAGTAGAAATATTAGATTTATTAGTGCTAGAAGATTTATTTTCGGCTTGTTGTGTTTGTTGTTTTATAACTTTTAATTTTTTAGCACCAACCTTTTCACCAATAGTCATATAATATTCACGTAAAAATTGACTATATTTTATATCAATGTGATTATATACACTTTTTATCATACCTAAAACAGTATCCTGATTATTATCTAATTGATATAGTAATTCATGTTTAAATTCTTGTTGTCCGGCTTGTTTATTATCGTTACCATTTTGTACACTATTAAAGTGCGCTCTGGCTAATCTATTCGCTGCCAACTTAATATATTCTCGCAAATTTTCTTTAAGCTCTGTAGTGTCCATATCTTGTGAAAACATATTATCACAAGAAACTTTCAATTTTGCATTAAAAGAAGTCCTTGCAATAAAGTTTTTACCCTTAAAATTAAAATTGCGCATATTTTCATCATAATCTTTACCAACCATCTTTTGAATAGCTTCATGATGAATATGTCCAAAGTTTTTCTTTTTCTGTTCTTTTTTATGAAGGTTTTTGTATTGCTTCATATAATTTAAATGAACCGGTAAAACTTGTTCTTTTATTTCCATCAAAACAGGTCCTTCTTTTTTTTCTAAAATAAAATAATATCTATCTAAGTGACTACTACCAACGCCAGCAGTTTTTCTTCTTGCAACATCACTAATTTTATTTGGATAAAAAGAACTTTCTAAATTTTCTATTAATTCTTTTTTTAATGATTTATCTAGTTTTTCTAGTTTGTCGCTTTCAGTATCTAATTTTGTTTTACCTTTTTTTGATATAGTAGTATATTTATTAAATCTAGAACCTTTATCTTCATTACTAGATTTTTTTTCAGATTTAGATTTCATTTTTGACATAAAAGGATATTCTTTCCAATTAATATCAAAATTTTCATTTTTAATAAATTCTTTATATTCTGTAATAAAAAGTAAAATAAATTCTGACGGTTTAAGGTTAATAAATTCTTCCGGGTGTTCTTGTTCTATTTTTATATTAAATTCTTCTAAATAATAATATAAACTAGATGCTAATCTTAATATGTCATAAAAAGGGTTTCCTATGAATGCTTCGTCATAATCATTTATTTCATAATGAACTTCATCATTAGAGGAACACGAAATATTAGAAAATCCAAAATTACCAATATGTGAATCATTACTAGACCAACAAGTTAATAATTCATTATCAAATATTTCATGTTGTGCAAATTTGTCTTTTGAAATAAAATCAAAAAATATTTCGTCTGTTCCACGTAGAAATATAAAAGGGTGTGAAGCCATAAGACTTAACTTAATATTTTCAATATCTTCTGAATCAATATTATTATATTTTTGTATATTATTTAAAATTGACATATTTGTAATCACCTTCTTTTTATACATATTATAAGAGAATAGAAGAAATATTAAATAAAGATAACTTTAAGTTCATTTTAAAGTATAATATCTTAAAATTAAAAAAATTAAGGTGAATAAACTATGGGCTATAGAATATATTTAGGAAAAATGTTAAAAGCAGAATTAATAAAATTAAACGCACTTACAATAGAAGAGTTCAATCTTAAAAAAGAAAAAGATGAATGGTATTCTGTGATGGATGAAGTTCAGAAAGATATATATGAATTTGGAAAATATGTTGAATGGACAGAAGGTGAATTTAAAAAATATTGTAATCCTATTATAAAAAATAAAGAAGTTAATGAATGGATAGAAGGCGACTTCTATACAATTAATAAAGATGGCTTAGCTTTTATAATTGATTACTACCGTAAAGAGGTATATGAGCATTATAAATATATGTCTGATATAATGAAAAAAGTATTAGAGGGCAAACATAATGACAAATTAGCAATGGCTAATATTTATAACCATGTTAATGGAATGACAATGGAATGGGCTTCTTCACCTTATATATTATCAACAGAAAAAGATACAGAGATAGTTAGCTCTTGGAAATATGAATATGCTGTATTTGAGTTAGCAAATATATATAAATCATTTGATTATGAAAATTATGAAATGATTATATATGGTTATTAATAATCATTTCTTTTCTTAATATAGGAATAGTTATAAATTTCTTTGTTAAACCAAGAATGTTTATTCCTTCCTTCATTATTAATAATATGAACAATTATTCCTAATGAAATAGCCTTTTCACAAATAATTTTAAAATCTTTATCAGCAGTAATTAAATACAATTCTTTTATTTTATCAGCACGACTATCAAACTCTTCTATCAATTCTTTATCAGCAATTTTAGTAGTTCTCTTTTCAATCCATCCACGTTTTCTTAATTTGTTCAAAACAAAATCTAACTTGTCACCTTTAAGATAAATTTTATCTTTATGATTTTTTTTAGAATAAGAGAACACTTTAATAGAATTTTTAGGGATATATTGTCCAATATGTGAAAAATCATTATAAAAATGTACATTTTCAATATCCCACAGAACTAATACTTCCGAATTATTAGTTTTTTCTTTTTTTATTTTTTCTTTTTTTCTTTTTTTAAGTGGATTGACAGTAATCTCAACGTCATTATTTTCTTCTTGGTTATGTTGGCTTTCTTTTATTTCAAGATTAGAACTAAAAAAATCACCTAAAGTTCCTAATGTATTTTCGTCTTTAAAAATATCTATTTTTAATTTATTAGACTTGTTGCCATTTAATATAGCTTTTTTAGTTTCTTTCATTTTAGCTCTTGCGTCTGCTACTCTTTGTGCCTCTATTTGTTTCCATTTTCTAACTTCTTTATCTTCTTTTCGAAGACTGCTTTTTACTAATTTTCTTTTCCTTTTCTTTATTTTCATTTTTCTATTAAATTCATTTAATAACCAAATATTACCTTGAAGGTGTATAAAAAAGCTTAAACCAGCTGTATTTTTTCTTTCTATTTCTGGTCTAAAACCTTTAATATCAAATTTTGTTTCCATTTTTCTATCTAATACTAACCTAACTTTATTATCTTCGATATATAAAAAACCGCATTTCACAATGACATTATTATAGTTTTTCCTATATACAATTTTTGATATTTTATTCATAATTTAAGTCCTTATATTGTTTTATAAAACATTATATTATTTAGTAACTTAAAATACGGTTAAATCAATATTAAGGAATAAGTACTTTTCTATTTTCTTCCATTTTATCAAATTGCCAAAATCTATAAGAAATAAAAAGCCCAAATAATGTTCCCAAAAATGATAAAAACAACGTAAATTCCCAGAAATATATCCAAAAAGAAAACATTGATACAATAATTATAAAATTTATAATTCTATCTAATACAGTCATCTTATCCATCCTTATATTTAAATAATACAAATAATATATCTTTTTTTATTAAAGCAAACTTAAAAACGATTAATTAAAAATAATGGCATTATATTTAATCTCTTTTTAAGTATATATATAGTAAAATACATATATAGAAAAGGATATATAATGTATAACATCTCATTAAGTGGTAACACTATAAATTTTGATAATTTAAATAATATTTCGTCTACTACTGTGAGTAGTGCTGGTATTACATCTATGCCTAATTTTATATTGGAAGAAGAAGATACAGTATATGATTTAGGTAAATTATATAAAAAAATCCTAAGAAAAGAAATAATTAATAGATATAAAAAGTTAAAACTAAGATGAAAAATTTAAATAGAAATTTCGTTACTGGTGATACACACGGTAAAATAGATATGAAGAAAATAAATAAATGGTATCAAAAAGAATTTTCTGTATTAACAAAAAAAGACAATTTGTTTGTATTAGGGGATTGGGGTGCTATTTGGCATTATAGAAGTGATACACATAAATATAAAAAAGATATGGAGCTTCAAGTTAAATGGGCTAAGAAAAATTTTCAAACAATAGTTATACCTGGAAATCACGAAAATTACACATTGATTAATAAATTACCAATAATTGAAAAATGGGGTGGGAAGGTTCGTATATTAAAACCAAAAAGTCCTTATACTGATAAAGATTATGGGGAAATATACTTATTAGAACGTGGTGAAATATATACAATAAATAATAAAAAAATACTTGCTATGGGTGGAGCTCGTTCTCAAGATAAGTCGATGCGTATAACAAATGAAGATTTCTGGGAAGAAGAATTATGGACAAAAGAGCAAGAAGAAAACTGTTTAAGTAATTTAGAAAAACATAACTGGAAAGTTGATTATGTATTTGCACATACTTGTCCAGAAGTGATAGGTGCTATGTTATTGGGAGATGTTAATCCAAATAAAAAAGAATATTATAATTACACAGCAAAAGTAAGAGACCCTTTGTCTAAATTTTTTACACTTTTAATCAACAAAGGATTGAAGTTTAAAGAATGGCATTTTGGTCATTGGCATGAAGATAAAGTTTTCACTAACTTATCAGATAAAGACGGTAATGGAACATATATGGTTCATTATTTGAAAGAACCATACGAAATAAAGGACTAAAAATGAGATTTAAACAAACAGAATATATATTACCAGATTTCTGGTCTGGATATCTAATAAATGGCGAACCACTAGAAGAATGTCAAGACCAAGAAGATTTAGATACTTGGTTAAAAGATGAAAAAATAGAAGAAGGCTTTTGGGATATTAAAACAGATACAAATGGTGAATTAGAAGAAACTTCTTTTTATAAATATCATGATGCTATGTCTGTTGGTGTATTTGCTTGTAATTGTTATACTTATATATTTAATACCGAAATAAAATATAAACAAGTATCTAATAGTTTAAAAAGAAGATTTGTAAAAGATGCTGGATTGAATATTGACGTATTACAAGAACCACATTTTTCTTTAGCATTAGAATTATATGAAGAAGATTTTTCGGCTATTTCTAAATATGAAGAATTTTTAGATACTTTGGAAATAATTGGAACTGAAGAGGATTTTGTTAAAGAAAGCGAATTACTTACAAATGGTTTGATAGATAGAATTACCGAAAATGAAAAATATAAAAATTTTAATTCATTAAAAAATACAGAAATTAGTGAAGAAATTAGAAAATTAAAAGCCAAACATAAATTTTCTAAATTTTATCATACAGATAATGTAGATAAAAAATATTTATCAGTTGATATGAAGCAAGCAAATTTTAATATTTTCAAATCATTGGGTATATTTAACTCTTCTTATTCGAATTATACTGATTTAATCATGTCACAAACCGAATACAAGTATTTTGCACAAAGTAAATATACTAGGCAAGTTATATTTGGACATTTAAATCCTAAAAGAGCCAGAATGTATATGGAATATACTATGCTAAAATTATTAGATAGTTTAGATAGTAAAATACAATCTAAATTATTTGCTTTTAATACAGATGAAATAATATTTCAAGTAGAAAATGAAGAAGAAGCGGAAAAAATAACTGATTTACTATATATTGATGAGGAATTTAAATTTAGTTTAAACGATTATAATTTTCCATTAAATATATCTGTTTTTGATTTATATACTATTAAAGATAAAAAAGAAAAAACATATTTTTATAAAGATTATGGTTATAAAACAGAATTAAAAGGTGTTCCAAAAATGTTCTATATTCAATATTACAAGCATTTAAATGGAATAAAAATAGAGGACACAGATTTAGCATTTTACTATGAAGGTGAAATGGCAAAATTTATAAATAGTGTATTTGAAGAAAAATAAAAAGGTTTTCCAATGAAAAAATATCCACGAACATTTCACCTTCCTTTTTCACAGGAGGTTCATTCTGATGACAAGGTTATGGATGAAGCGGTTTTAGAAGAAATGATAAAAAATAAAACGATTATAGTTATAACAGAAAAATTAGACGGCGGTAATGCATGTCTTAAAGAAGAGGGTGTATTTGCACGTAGTCATTCTGGTGTAACCAATCATGAAACATTTGATTATATTAAAAACAAACATTATTACCCGAATAAGCATTTAATTAATAATGGTTTAAAAATATTTGGTGAAAATATGTATGGTATTCATTCTATTGAATATACTAATTTAAAGGATTATTTTTATGTTTTTAATATGGTAATAAACGGTAATTTTATATCCTTTGAAGACGTTGAAAGAAAAACAGAAGCTTTCAACATGCAGTTAGTTCCTGTTATTTATAAAGGTGTTATAAAGTCAAAGAAATGGCTTGAAGAATTTATGAAAAATGAACTAGAAAAAGCAAGTAAATTAGGCGGTCAACGTGAAGGTTTTGTAATTAGAAATCAATCTGCTTTTCCAGAAGAAGATTTTGTTAAAAATGTATTTAAATACGTTAGAAAGAACCACGTTCAAACAGACGAGCATTGGTCAAAAAATTGGAAGAAAGCAAAATTAAATAAAAAATAGTATTTAAGCATTATATAAGTATTTCTATGATATGATAATGTAATCAAAAAGTTACATTTGAAAGTAGATATAATGAAAGAAACAGAACAAGAACAAGAAGCATGTTTTATTGCGCTTGACAAGTTTAATACGATGTTAAATAAGGTATTAAATAGCCAAAACAATTACACAGAAGATGACTTTTCACAATTAGAAGTTATATTAAAATATGCATTAAATATAGTTCGTCAATATAATGATTTACTAACCGAAGATATATGCAATACTTTTAATCCAAAATATGAAAGATTGAAAGATATTTTAAACAAAAATAATAATTTAAAGATATTAAGTTATAAAGATATGGAGAATACACTATCAGAAAATTAGATTTTAAAAATTATTTGGAAACTAACTATTCAGAATTAGTTCATCAGATGCAATTAACTACACATCATCACATTAATGGAAGTAAAAGTCCTCACCATATGGAAGGAAGCGTATGGGCGCATACTCTGCTTGTATATGAAAGAGCTTTATTGTTAAATAAACCATTATTAGAATTAGCTGCTATGCTACATGATATGGGTAAAATATATACACGAAAAGAAAAAGATAATGGAAGAGTTGCTTTTAGGTATCACGAAAACGTATCTATGTATCATGCTATCGATATACTTAAAAGTTTAAATTTAACGGATGAAGAAAAGATATATGTTCTAAGAATGGTAGCTTGGCATGGTTCTTTGTGGAGAAAAAACAAAGAAAAGAATGAAGATTTTTTATCAAAAATAAATAAACGATATTCTTTTGATATGAATTTTTATACTGATTTTGTGCAATTTGTAAAAGCAGATGCTTTTGGTAGGATTTTAGAAGACGATTCGGAAGAATATCGATTAATTGAAGAATTTAACTTCTTAGAAAATTATATTCCATATAATGCAAATGAATTTACGAAACATTCACCAAAAAAAGAAGTTATTTGTTTAATAGGTATTAGTGGTTCTGGAAAGAGCACATATATACAATCACATCCTGAATTAAAAGACTATAAGATATTGTCCGTAGATAAATACTTAGAAAGAAAAAAACTTGCCTACAATTCATTGAATTATGAAAAAGAAATTAAAAAAGCACATGACCAAAGTTTAATCGACATGAAAGAATATGTGGCAAATGAAAATAATGTAATTATAGATATGACTAATTTATCAATAGTAAAGCGGTCCCAAAAATTATCCAAATTTCCAACTACAAAATATAAGAAGAAAGCAATTGTATTTTTAAATGGAATGAAAAGTATAGAAATTAATTTAAAAAAGCGTGAAGGGAAAAAAATTCCACCAGAAGTAATAAAAAAACAATTAGAAAGTTTTGAATTACCAACGCTAGAAGAATTTCATGAGATAGAATTTATATTTTAAAATAAATTTTTTATTTCATATTGTTAGAAGTAACTTGTTTTTTTGCTTCTTTCTTTTTTATTTCACCTTGACTATTAGCGATATCGAAATCACTTCCAAAATCTTTACCTATATCATTATCAACTCTTAATCCTATTGATTTTTTAGAAATCATTAAAACTCTTTTTTCTAATTCAGGAGTAGAACAATTGAAAGATAAATTTAATTTTTTAATAAAAGGTAATTTTTCATTTACTGCTTCATTGTTAGGGTTAAATCTTTGTCCTTCATAATATCTTTTTTGAACTAGTGCATTCTCAATAATAACAGCTAAATCAGTTGTACTTTCATCTATTTCTATAATAGATATGTCTTTAAATCTACTATCGTTACCTTCTAAAAAGTCATTTGATAATTTTGTAATAAATTCTGCAGTTGGGTTTGTTAAGATATTTCCTTCTATAACATTATGTGTGCTAGTTATTATTTCACCATCTATTTCTTTTTCAACAGTTAAGTTTTCTTGCATTCTTTCTTCAATCGCAGCAATTTTACTAGGGGATAATTGATGTTTTTCTTCAATAGTAGTTTCATTTGTATTTAAATCTAGAACTTCACCTGGTTCAGCTCTGCTTAATTCGATTCCATGTTTTTCTTCTAATGCATTTAACTTTGAAATAGGAACGTGTATTCCTTTGTATTTACTAATGTTTTCGCTTTCAATAAAATAAGCATTTGAATGAACAAATCCAGGTGCTGGTTCGCCATTCATTTCATTACCTGTTTCACCAACGTCTTGAAATATAGTTTGTATATCATCGAATGATATTTCCTGTCCTATTTTTTCAGATAATTGTTTATTTAAAAATTCTGGTGTAATAATTTCACTAGTATCACCAGTAATTACAGTATATTTACCATTTTCACTTTTTAATGCAAACCCATAAGATTCTAATGTACCAAATTCTGTTTTTTTACCAATTGTTTCAGACGTGTGTTTAACTCTAAATGGTAATATTCCTACTTTTTCTAATTTTGTTTCGTTTTGTTTAAATGTAGAAAGTTTAATAATATCTTTATATTTACTATCTGTTAAAACATCTTTCATACCCATATTATTTAAAACGCTTTTAAGGTCTGTTCCACCAATAATGTTTAATGGTTGGTTATTATCTATCTTATACTGTATTATTGCTGGTAATCCACCAACATGGTCCATATGTGAATGCGTAATCATAATATCAGATATATTGTCAATTTCATTAGTTTCAACTAGTTTATTATATGTATAAATAGAGCTATCTATAATAACTTTATCACCTTTATCATCTTCTAATAAATAACTGGTAGTTTCAACTGAATTTGCACCTTCGTTTCCTAAGACTGTTACTTTACTTTGACTCATAATTTGTTCCTTAAATATTTATACTTATTATAAAAGATATAAATATAATATTAATTAACTATTAAACAACCGATTTATATGTCGCAACTGCGTCTAAATCGGTCATCCAATTCAAGAGGTAAATATAAAGTTCTAATTTTTAACTTTAAAGATTTATCACAATTTATATTTTCATTTTCTAATACATACTCTGCATTAAAAACAGGTTTATTAATGTCCGTAAAATATTTTGTATTCTGACATTCATTAAATTCAAAACATTGTTCTGTAATAGAAAAGTCGAAAACTTCTTTTAAGTCTTTTGCTTGGTCTAAGTCATTTTTAAGACCTATTAATAGATTAAGAGAATGTGCATAGTTAGCTAAAAAAGTATTAAATATAATTTGTTCGTTATAAGTTAGATTGAATCCAGTATTATTTGTGTAACCATCTGTGTTATCTGGTTCTACTCCATCGCAACCTTTTTCTTTCGCTAATTTGATTCTGTCTTTCATAATATTTTTAACAGTAATAGAATTAATATTTAGCCACTGTTCTTCTTCCCATCCGTCAAGTGTATTTCCTAAATCTATTTGATTAAATAATATTTTATCTTCTCTCCAGTTTTCATAACTACCGGCTGAGAAATAACATATTACTATTTTACCTTTTTTATGAAGTTCTTTGATAGTTTCTTTACTAGTGTCATACAAATCAATATCATATAAATCAACATTGTAATTAGTATTTAAATTACCATTTAATTGCCATTGCCAGCTAGTATTAACATTTATTTTATTTTTAATTATATTGTCAGTATTGGTGTTTTTATTATTACAAGCGGTAAATATCATTAAAATAATAAATAATAAATATTTTTGCATATGCTTCCTTTAAAGAATATTATAAAAGAATTGAAAAAAGTTTATAATTATCTAACAACATAAGGATAACATAATGAAACTAAAAGAACTAATGGATAATAATGATAAAAAACATATTAATCCAAATACAATATCAATCAGAGAATTTAAAGCTAGAAAGCTAGATATAATTTCTTTTATTATACAAAATCTATATACACCAGTGAATAACGAGGGAATAAAAAGTATTATATTTGAAGATTTCGCAGAACTAAAAAAAGATTTGATATCTATAATTAAAATTACACCTATTGAAAATTTATTAAGTAGTGGAATAAATAAATATTATTTTAATCTTATATTACAATATTCTTCTGAAGAAGAGATATTAAATATAATTAGTAAAAACAGAACTATTAAGGAATATTACGAAAATAAGAATTTGATAGAAATAATTAAGAAAGACTTTAGATAGTCTTTCTTATAAGTGTGAATTGATTAATTCTTTTGGGTATTTTTCAACTATCAAATCAGTTAAACATTCTGGAACATGTTTTTTCCAACTATCAAAACCATTATAAATAGAATTTCTAATTTCTGTTGCAGACATAACACAAGATGATAGTCTATCTACACGAATAACTTCTATTTGTTTATTTGTAACTGGATTAATTGTATCATACCACATAGCATTATCTTCATCACCAGCATAATATCGATTAGGTTGTTCTAAACCTTGTTTTTCAATATTTGCAAATACATATTCTAACCATTCATTTTTTGTAGCAGCACCGACATCTTTTAATGCCATAATTTTTAGTTTAGAGCTTTCGCCAAAAACTTGTTTCATAAAAGAAATTCGTTCAGGAACAGAAAAAGGGTTTCTTTTTGTTCTTTTTTCTTGACTAGAACCTAAAATTACAATAACTTTATCATTTTCTAACATTGCTTTATAAATTAAATTGGAATGTCCGTTGTGTAGTGGTTGTTGACGCATTACTAATAATGCAACTTTTTTGTTATTTTTACTCATATTATATGTCCTTATATAATTATATTATCATATAGATAATTATATTAAATTTGTTTTTTTGTTATAGTAATAATAGCATAACATAGTTTAAGATAAACTTAAATTATGTTATATCTATGAATTGTGCGATTTTGTTTTTAAAAAGGATAGGTGAAAAGGGTTTTACAACATATTCAATCTGTTTATTTTCTATTTTTCTTATATCAGCATCTTCATTTGCAGCTGTTACAAACAATAAGCTTTTAAACTTAGGGTGATGCTCTAATATTGTTGTGATGCCATCTATATCTCCATCTATATTTTGTTCAAATATAATGAAATCAATATTATCATTTAATAATTCATTAAATTCCTCATGGTCATATGCAAAATGTAATCTAAATTCTTTGTGTATAAATTTATTGCAATATTTTGTATAAAGTTTATGCATCGTTAAATTATTATCTAGTATTAAAATATTAATCATTATTTTCCTTAGTATTTGTATGTTAAAGTTAATTATAGCAAAATAATAAAATAGAATCAAATACAATACTGTCTTATATAATAGATAGAATTAAAAATTTATTATTTATTGAATACTTCTAAGGGAAAATATTATATACCTTTAGAAGTTATCTTTTAAATACCTATTTCATCTCTTTGTAGTTCAACAGTTCCATTACGTTTAAAAGTTAATGCTTCATATCTAGAAATTATCTTAGAAACTTTTTTAGTCCCTTCAATATCATTTTCTACCAGTGAAAAAAGTGATTTTCGTAGTTGTGATGCAACTTCTGCAACTACTGGAAGTGTATTTAGATAAATATTCATAATGGAATCTACTTCCATATAATTACCGCCTAGTTGTGCTTCATCTGTATTTTCTTCTGTAACCATTAGACCGTCTGAAGGTGCTTGTGTAATAATATCTTTTCTAATATTAAGAACATTTGCAATAACTGGTAGTTCGAAACCTTTTCCTATATTTTGTATAGGTGAAATATTTCCAACATCACCACAAAGTGTCCAGAATCCCATTTGAAATTCAGATAGATTATCAGTAGATAGAACTAGTCCATTTGTTTTTCTTGCGAGGTCATAAAGTGTAATCATCCTAAGTCTAGCTTTAATATTACCTTGTAGAACATTTTTAGGAAAGTTATCTACTTTAAATCCGGCTTTTACTGCTAGTTTATCTGTCATAGTTGTAGTTTCAAAAACGTCATTCATTACATTAGTAGGACAATTATAAGCTTCTGCTTCTCCACTAGTGAAATATTCATCATCCCAACCTGTGAATTCTTCAAAAACAGAACAATAATTATCACCTATCCATTGTGCTTGTTCTTTGTGTTCCGTAGACGAACTCATAGGAATAGAAATACCTATCAGTGGAACTCCTGTATATTTTTCTTGACAGAGTGCTGCAATAACAGAACTATCTAGTCCTCCACTAACACCGAGAACTAATGATTGGAGGTTATTATTCTTGACATATTCTCTCACTATCATTCTAATATTATCAACTACTTCATTAGCTTTATCAGCACTTGGAGTAGTAATGCTAAAAACTATATCCACTATATCACTAAGTGATTTGACCTTATTCCAATCAATATTTTCTACATTTATTTGTTTAATTTTATTATTCATATCAAGCTCCTTATGCTTTTTTAAGAAGAGCTTTAACTAGTTCTTCTTTACTCATTTTGTTAAATTTCTCTTTAAGTACTTCTTCTCTTGTTTGTGAAATTCTCTCGCCAGCTTCATCTTCAAATTCATAAACATTTTTATAAATATTTGGAACTAGACTTTCTTCTGATACACTTTTAATATCATATTCACAACCAGGTGTTCCCATAACACCATATTTACGTGAATAATATTTAGATTTAACAAATATAAGTGCATCTGCTTTATCTTCAAAATAAATATTCATTCTTACAGTTTTTCCACGACCTTCTGTTCCATCACTATTGTAAGTTATTTGATAAAGAATATTGTCTTTATTTACTTTTGAAATTTTCATATTACACCTCTTCACTAGAAATGAATTTAACACCTCTATTTTTCATTACTGTAATATTTTTACTATAACTTTCATCGATACCACCGTCTGGTGTATTAGTAATACCTTTTACACAATCCTCTATAACCGAGACTGTGTAACCTCTATCTGTCATACCCATTACATTCATAGATACACAGTAATTAGTTGCTAGACCTACAACTTCTACTTCATAGTCAGCACTTGGAAATGTTCTTTCAAACCATTCTGGATAAGTATCGTTTCCATCCCAAATACTAAACATATTTTTTGTAAAAAAGAACTCATTTTTTATAGAAATCATTTCAAATGGTTTGTCCATATCGGTAATCATTTCATTAAATCTTATGTTGTTCTTTGGTTTGATATTAAATAGATTCCAGCCATTAGTCTGAAATTCACAGTGTATAGGGAAACCAAATACATTTTTTTCATCACTTTTGTCATAATCTGATTTTGTGTGTGTATCAAAAGTATAAATTACAGAGTCATATTCGTCTGAATTTATTTTTGCTTGGATGTTGTTTGCGATAACATCACCTTGTGGAACTGAAAGTGCTCCTTTTGGAGACGCGAAGTCAGCTTGGTAATCTACTACTATTAGTATTTTTCTTTTATTTATCATAATAATTCCTTTTTATTAATTTTTATATCATATAGATATATTTATTAAACTTGATATGATTTGTAAGTTCTTTATTATACTGTTTTAGAACTTACAAACAACTTAATTAATCCATTAATTAAAAATAATTTCCGTATTTTCATTAAAAGAATTAATGCTTGAAATTTCCATTTCACCATTCTTTTTTGTAACTTCATATTTATTATCACCTATTTTAGTAATAATTTTTAGACCAGTATAATTTTTCTTACCGACTGATTTCTTTTCAGGATAAATAATAGTATTGTTTTCATCTCGGTATTCAACAATTTTATATACAAATCCAGAATTTACTTTTTTAATAATTTCATTACAATAAACATAATATGTTCCAGCCATTAGTTTTGTATATTTAACATTATTAGCTTTAAGTTTGTAAATCATTTCAGGTGAAATATCACCACTAAGAAAAATACCTACATCTTCCCAGCCGTTATCATCTAGTTTTTGTCTAACTTGATTAGTGATTTCAAAAAAGTCACCACTATCAATGCGAACGTCCATAGGTTTGATATTATTATCAATAAGTATATCGACTGCATTTAGTGTGTCGTATGTATCAATTAGGATAGTGCTGTTAGGGAAATATTTATTCCAAGCAATAAATGATTCAAGTTCGCTTTTATAACTCATAACAAAGGCGTGTGCCATTGTGCCACCAACTTTTGACTTATCCTCAACAGTTGTATTCGAAGTTCCATTCCACATATTTCTAAGTGCAATATTACTTGCAATAAGAGCTGCTTCTTTACTTGGTGCTCGTCTAAACCCAGCTTCAAGAAGGATACCATCTGTATCGACTTCTCTAAATTCAGCAGCTCTAGTTTCTAGGTCTTGTGTATATCTTGAATAATATTCACCACCAACACCATATACAATAGAAGATATATAATCAAGGTCAATATTTGAAATATAACTAATTTCTTTTCTCTTCATATTCAGAAGTGTTTGGTAACCTGTTTGTCCATTATAAATATTCGTTACAGCTGTCTCAATTAGTTGTCCTATCCATCTAGGACCTTTAAACTGGAACACTGGAATATATGGAAAGACAACAGAATTATCATTCACAACATTATATTCAAATTCAATATCTAGTGTATTAAATTTTTCAATAAAATCTGGTATAAATTTACTATCTATTTTATTTTCAATAAGGGATATGAAAGAATTAATAAATTCCGGGTCTTGAAGTTCTGATTTTATCTTTTCAATATATTTAACGACATCACCGTGTCCTCTAAAATAATAGAAATTTTCATTTGGGTTGATTTGTGATTTAATATTTCGAATAAAGCCTTCATATCCAGTAATATCATTTGCTTTGTTTTCCATAATAAAAACATAAGACATAGCGATTTGGTAAAAATCTGTTTCTAGGAGAGTGAATCTCTTCGTATTTTTGTTCATTTTAGTTCCTTTAATTTTATTTCAAGCCTTATAGACTTCTTATAAAACTTTAACCTAACAAAATAGTTAAGATAATGTTTGAAATATGATTATAGCTAAAAAAATATTAAATGAAACTTAAACGATAAATATTTAATTCATTTATAATATAGAAAAGAGGATATATAATGGAAAAAGAAATAAAAGAATATACATTAACCGTTGATAACAAAGAATATTATATATATGAAGTGCGTGAAGAAAATGTTACTGAAATATTTTTATATGATAAAAATCAAGACAATAAACTAGGGTCTTTAACGACCACTTATAATTCAGTTGATAGTTTTATAGATTATGAACTAGAACAATTTAAAAAAGAAACTTTAAATGAAGAATCTATTAAATATTTAGATAACTTAATACAATCAGTTGAAGATAAAGAAAACATTATATATATTAACGATTTAGAAGTGAAAGAAGGACAACGTGGAAACGGTATTGGGGCTATTCTATTAGACATATTTGGTGAATTGTTAAAAAAAGATATAAAGTTAGGTTTTAATGATAGTATTTATTTAAATTCATGTCCTACTGATGCATTCACAGCTGACAGCTTACCTTTAGATATATTGACTAAATTTTATTCAAAGCGAGGTTTTAAAAGTTTTTTTAATCAAGGGGTTAATGATAATATGCTTATGTATGATACACGAACCTTTATACAGAGTAATAAAATAGATTTGAAAGAAGTAATTACAGAAACTCAAAAAGAAGAATCTATTAATAAAATAATTAATCCAAAAATTTAAATTAATATTAAGTTTATACTGCTATAATTATGACAGTGACTTTTTTTAGTCACTATATCTTTTAAAAAGGATTCGTGATGCTTATAGCAACGATATTAGACTTAGAATACACAACTTGGGAAGGCGCTCGTGAGAGACAATGGAGTGGAAAAAACGAACATAGAGAAATTGTTCAAATAGGCGCAAAGAAAATAGAAGTTTCTTCTAATGGTGTAATTAGAATTATTGATACTTTAAATATGTATGTGAAACCACAAATAAATACACAATTAAGTGATTTATTTAAAGAATTAACAGCTATCTCACAAGATAAAATAGATAATGATGGAATTATATTCAATAAATTAATCACTCCGTTATCTGAATTTATAGCTGACGATATTGTTTTCAGTTGGACTAATAATGATTACTCAGTAATATGTGAAAACATAAATTTATATAATATAGAAAAAAATCCAATGTTACCTTTTTATAATCTACAAGAAATATTCGAAAAAAAAAGTTTGCCTATTAGGATTAATAGTGGTCATTTAGCACAATCTTACAATCTTAATCCAGCAGAACAAGAACATAATGCTCTAGACGACGTTAGTTCGATAGTGGATACGATAGATTATCTATTAAAAACAAAACAAATAAAAATGGAAGATTTTAATGGATTAACACCACAATGGAAATCTAAGAAAGTATAACGTAATAATATAGCAGTAAATTGTTACTGTTGTATAACAACAATTAATTAAAGGATAGATTCCATTGATTAGTTTTATCTTGTGGTATATCTAATGCTTCTTTAAAAAATTCTCTTTTAAAATTTTTGAATTTGAACCCTACTTCTAAATCACCAAGCATAGCTTCTTTATTCGGAAAAACCATTACTATATCACTTTTATCTACATAACTTATTTTACCCATTTTACCCATTGTAAAAGACCATAATTCATCATTGACATTAATACTATTGATTTTAATGTTTTCTGGTATATTAATCTTTTCAGGATATAAATCTCTATTTTTATCCCATTTAAATTTTAACCCATCTGTTGTATACATCATTTTATTTTTACTTTTAAATTCAACTAACAATGGATATTCCCAAGATATATCAGATTGAAATTTAGTATCTAAAATTATTCCCCATTCATTAAATAAGAAACTCCAGACTTTATCTTTCTTTTTATACATAATATACCTTTTATTTATTTTAAAAGTATATTACCGTATATATCTTTGTATTTGCCTTAAATGGTAAAAATTGTTATATTTTTGGTTTGTTTGTAGTAGATATTTTACTTTCTAATGAAGTTCTTTGTTGAATTAACTTATCCATTTCAACTTGTAATTCAGAGATTTTATTACCTAAAATTTCTAATTCTTTAAGTGCTTGAATTTCTTCAATATTAATTATATTATCAACAATAGTTTCTAAATCTTCTAGTTCTCTCAAAATATTAGTAGTAACTGGGTCTATATCAAGTTCCCAATCATATGTTAATTGGTTAATTATAAGTTTATTATCATCTACTGATATTAATGGACCATGATAAATAGTTTCAAATTGTAAATTTTCACTATGTGATTCTTTAATTTTATTAATTTCTTCTTGTAATTTTTCATCATATGACATTGTATCAGGTGAAGACATTATTTGAATTTTTATAGGTTGATTATGTTTTGCAAGCTCTTTTTCAAAAGTAGTCCAGTTAGCCTCAATATACGCAACTAATTTATTTTTATCACTATGAATATCACCACTATCGTCACTGTTAAACAATAAATTTAGTTTATCTTCTAAGCTTTTATCGAAAGCTTTATTAAAAATAAACTCTTGTACTAATGATTCCAATTTGGCTTTTAATTCTAAATTTAAATTAGGCATGTTAATAAATTCTTTCATTTTTATTATTGACCTTTTTTCTTATTATTTGAATTAGAAATTTTTGCATTTAACTTAGCATTAAATTCAACCTGTTTATCATCTAATTTACTAGAAATAGTATATAAGATTTCTTTGTCTTCTATTTCATCAGCCATTTTAGAATAAGCATCGTCTAATTGAATTAAATCATTATAATCCATATCATTAAATATATTCGCAAAATTAATATTACTTTCTGCTCCAATAAATAAAGTTTCATCGCGCATTGATTGAATTAAATCGTAAATATCAAGGGCATTCTTTTCTGTTTTTCTATATTCAGCTGTTAATAATTTTATCTTTTCTAAAAAAAGACCTTTAATATTGCCAGATACTATATTCATAATAATAGTTCTACTAATATGACGTGCGATACCTTCTAAATTAATACCTTCTTTACTTCTTAAATAAACACCTAAATAGTCATTAATATCTATTTCATTTCCGTCATTAATACGCATATCTACAAAATATAAATCCATATTTTGATTTAAATTACTATCTAATTTGAAACTTTTAAAAGTATTCATTATTTCATTAGATATTTGTTCTATAACTTCTGATAAATTATTTTTAATATAAGATAAACTAACTGCGTTTTGTATAACAGTATCATTTTCAGGTGTATCAACACCTATTGTAGTTGTATCCTTTTGGTTAAATTCAAAATCTAATTTATAATTAACCCTTGGAATTACACTATTATTTTCTTGTAATATTTTTTCTATAAACTCATATGGGTATTTTGTAGCATAACCGTCAAATGTATTTATTATCTGTGTTGAAAGTGTTTCATTTGTCATTTTTTCTTTCCTAATTTTATATTAACTATATTATAACCAATATTTCTAAAACTAGAATAAAGGTATCTTTATTTTTCATCCTGTTTTATATAATTATTTGAAAAAATTATTAATATTTTATCAAGGTATAAAAAAGACCAATGATTTTTTTCTTTATAGTCTATTATTTTCACAAGTGTATGACTTAAATCGAAAGATAACAGCTTATTTATATTATTTAAAAACTCTTCTTTGGTGTCTATTAAGCTTTTTTCAGTAGAAATATTTTTTAATTCATTATGAATATTTTCTAAATCAAAATTGGTGGAATATTTACTAGGTTTGCCTATAATATTAAATATTTTAGATAAACTGTTCTTTAACTCAATATTATCTGTGGTAGGATTATTGCTTACATTTATAATTTCCTCCTGAAACATCTCATAGGCGTCAATATTATGAAAAATATTATTGAAGAATAAAGCGCTATTATCTTGAAGTTCAGTAATTCTTACAAAATCTTTATCCGAATTTCTACCATTATCATAGAGTTTAATTATCTCACTCCAAAAATTAGTAACTTTATGCAACCCTATATAATATAAATATTTTTCGCCTAAATGGTCTGGAAAGGTACGACAACATTTTTTGATTTTTGAATATGTAGTATTATATAAATATCCTTCTTCTTTTGCAAAAAATATAGATAATCTATTTAATATTTTAAACAAATAATCTATGTTACTACTAAAATCATTAACTATTATTTCTTTACGGAACTCTTCTGTTTGCAAATCAAAATTAGAATATTTTTCCATAAGTTCTATCATTACTTCTATATTTTTATCTTTTCTTACATAATATAATAAATTTTGAATATAATATTTTTGTTGAAATATATAATCGCCTTCTTTTAATTTTTGTTCATACAAGCTTTCTAAAATCATTTTATTGCCACCATTTAGAGACTAAATAAGAATCTATTCCTAGTTTTATTGTTGGTTCTATATCTAATTTATAATTATCACCTATCATTAAAATATTATTGGCATCTGGATAAAAAGATATAGCTTTTTCAAATATACTTAATTCGGGTTTTAATATTCCCTCTTTAAAAGATAAAACTTCATTATCTAATTTCATTATTTCCTTTAATTCAGGTATTGGTTCATAGTATTCCGGAGATAAATTTGATATTAATACTATTTTACTATTTGAATTGACTAGTTGTGTTATCAATTCTTTATTGAACATCACACTATCAAATTCTTCTTTTAATAAACTATTAAATTCATTAATAGAAGCATCTGTCATTGTAATTTTATATTCTTTCATTAAAAAATCTTGAATAAATAAATTACTTTTCATACATTTATCAAAAAGCTCTCTAGATGGTATATTTATTTTATTTTCATATTCTTTAAATATTACTTTATAAGGATGCACACGTACAACATTTCGCACTAGTGTATTATATAAATCAACTAAAATTAAATCATAATCTGAAAATATAGGTTTTATTTCTTCTTTATAAATCATTTTATTCCTCCCTAGAACGTTCTTTTAATGCAACGTCTATATCTCTTTGATTATCTCTTTCTTTAAGGTCATTTCGCTTATCGTAATGCTTTTTACCTTTTCCAATTCCAAACTCTAATTTACATTTATTTTTATCATTGAAAAATATTTTCAATGGAACAGCAGTGTATCCATCAACATTTAGACTATCTTCAATATTTTTAATTTCTTTCTTTTTTAATAGCAATTTAACAGTTCTTTTTTCATCTACGTCTTTATAGAAAGTATTAATGTGTTCATATTTTTTAATATAACAATTTAAAAAAAAAGCTTCACCCTTGATAACACGAACAAATCCTTCTTTGATAGACATATTACCATTTCGAATAGATTTTACTTCATGACCTTTCAGAACTAGCCCAGCTGTATATGTTTTCTCAATAAAATAATCATGTTTTGCTTTTTTATTTAGTATTTCCATTCTCAAATTCCTTTTTAATATCTAATCTTAATTCGTTTAAATAAGTAATCATTTTCTCAACATCTTCTGCGCTATGATTTTTATCTAAAAAAGTACCATTAAACTTTTTTTTACCTATAATTTTTGCAAATTGAATATATGTGATTTTACCATCAAGCATAAACCAAAATTGTGTAATTATTTCTATATATTTTTTCCCTTCTAAAATATAACTAGTAATAAACATTTCTTCGTCTTTATTATCACTTTCTATCTTGATAAAGAAAACTTGTTCTACAAATAATTTATCTTCAATATCTGCAATAGATTTTGAAATTACCTCTTTTAATGTTTTTAATTTAAAAAATTCAGGTGTGGTATTAGTTAAAAATAAATTCAATGTTTCTTTATAATCAGAATGTTGTGTGACAGGTCTATATTCAATTTTTCTAAATTGTTCAGAACCTTCTTCTACGTAAAATTTAAATTCTTTATTTAAAAAGAATAAGTCATTTTTCATATAATTAATAATATTATCACTCATTTTTATATCTTCATTCATTTCTATATTTTCGTTCATTGTTATTTCCTTTTATTTAATAGTTTCATATATATCAATATATGAGACAGGTGTGAAATTAATATTTTCAACAGACGCATTAAAAATAAATTGCTCATTTTGTGTTTTAGAATGTGAATGTCCATGTATTAAATGAATACATTTGTTATCATTAAATATTTTCTTCAATTCATCTTTTGGTTTTGTATATTTATCCTTATAATCATTTAGACAGGGCATATGTGTAATCATTGTTTTAATTCCATTTATATTTACAATTATAGAACCAGTATAAGAATAATTATTCTTCATTTCTATATGTGGCGTAACCAATGTATTTAAAGGTTTGTTTATTACAATATCCCAACCAGCGTCTAAATATACTTCATTATCTTGTTTATCATGATTCCCTTTTATTAATATTTTAAATCCATTTAATTTTGTTGTGAATTTATAAATATTTTCAAGTGTTTTGTCATCTACCATTTTGTTGATACAAAAATCACCAACATGTATTACTATATCGTCTTTGCTTACTTTATTATTCCATAATTCGACCATTTTCATTTCAAATGTATCAAAATCTTCTTCTAATTCACTTCTTATTGGTTCAAACTTTGTAAAACATTTTTGATGCCCAAAGTGATTATCTCCTATACATAGGAAATCACCTTTTTGTATCCTACATAAAATATTATCTGGTATATAGTTAATCATTTATTCTCACTCTATCTGTATCGAATTCCATTGCTATATGATAATTTTTCATAATCTCCACTTCTTTATTTTTTATCATTGTATTATCTATATAATTAGTAAGGTAACCATATAATTGTCCAATAATATATTCTATTTTATTCCTATTAGTATTTTTAGCTGTAACAATGAAAATATCATCGAATCCTACTTTTAAACTATTAAAGATATCTTTTTGCAAATTAAAAAATATTTCAATAAAGTTATCTTGATTAACAGTAACATTTGCAACTTTTAATTCACAAATAGGAGTTAAAATACCATTTTTGCTTAAAATATTATAAACTCCGAATAAACTATTTATTTCTTTCTTAATAATTTCTTTATCTTCTATATCTTTTAATATATCATTGATTTCTTCTGCTATCGATAATAACATATAATCTTTTAAATTTGTAATCATTTTTAAGCCTTTTCTGTATCGTTAAGAATTTTTAATGAGTCTTCCAAACAGGTTCTACAAAAAAGAATCCTATTTCCTTCATAATCTGTATAAGTATTAACCATAATTTCTAATTTCTCTAAATTACAACTATCACAATTATTAAATCTCCAGTGTTTAAATCCTTGTAGAATTTTCACTAAGTCTAAATCATTAATGCCTTTCTTAAGAGTTACTAATGACTTAAAAATATTTTCTATTTCTTCTGGTGAATGTTGCGAAGTTCCAGACCATATATTGTTATAACAATATTGTCTTTTTATAGTGTTTGCAATTTCTAACGGTGTTTTTATATTAACTATGTTCATCAACTATTCTCCACTTTTTATAAAATTATACAAAACTACACCTTAGAAATACCTTATACTTTAAATAAATCTTTAAAAAAGACAAAATTAAGCATTTTTTAAGTTTTTTTAAAGTATGATTAATAAAATAAAAAATATAACTAACAAAATTGGAGAAAGAATGGACTATAAAAAATTTACAAATCAATTTACAGATGCAATAGAAGCTGGTATAGGTTTAGCATTATATAATAAACATAGTGAAGTGGAACCATTACACGTTCTTATAGGCTTAATGGTTAATAGTGATTCATTATTAAATAGAGTTTTTAATAAATTGAATGTGGTTACTGAAGAATTAGTTATTAAACTCAAATCAGAATTAAAAGAAACCTATCCGATAGTATCTACAATGACAAGAGAAACAATGAGGTTTTCTCGTAATTTGACTAATTCAGTAGACCAAGCAACAGCACATATGAATAATATAGGTGATAAGTTCTTATCAGTAGATACTTGGTTGACGGCTAACAAAGAGTTAATAGACAAACATTTGAGTGATATAGTAAATGTAGAAGATGTTATCAAGGAATTGAATAACATGCGTGCCGGAAAAACAATGGACGCCAATAATTCTGATGATGTATTAGAACAATTAGAAAAATATTCTGTTAATTTAAATATTAAAGCAATTGACGGCAAATTAGACCCTGTAATAGGGCGCGATGAAGAGATTGAAAGAATGATGAAAATTCTTATTAGAAAAACAAAGAATAATCCTATTATTTTAGGCGAGCCAGGTGTTGGTAAAACAGCAGTTGTAGAGGGCTTAGCACAAAAGATAGTCAATAAAGAGGTTCCTAAATCTTTAGAAAATAAAGTAGTAATGGCTTTAGACATGGCAGCATTGATATCAGGCGCAAAATATAGGGGTGAATTTGAAGAAAGATTGAAAGCTGTTATAGATGAAGCAGTAGAAAATAAAAATGTAATTTTATTTATAGATGAAATACATACTATTGTGGGTGCTGGTGCAAATGAAGGTGGAATGGACGCTGCTAATATTTTAAAACCAGCATTAGCACGTGGTGAATTACATACTATTGGTGCGACTACTTTAAAAGAATATCGAAAATATTTTGAAAAAGACCAAGCACTACAACGTAGATTTCAACCTATCGATTTAGAAGAGCCTAATGAAAACCAGGCTTTAAGAATTATGCGTGGTATAAAAGACCGATTAGAGACACACCATAATGTAACTATTAAGGATAGTGCACTTGTTGCGGCTGTAAGATTAAGTACTAAATATATATCAGACCGTTATTTGCCAGATAAAGCGATTGATTTAATAGATGAAGCATCGGCTGAATTAAAAATGGAAATAGAATCTGAACCAAAAAACTTTAAAATTATAAAAAGAAAAATATCAGAATTAGAAGTTGAAAAATCGGCATTAAAGATGGAAGACACAAAGACTAATCGTGATAGAATATTAATTATAGAAAAAGAATTAGCTGATATGAACGAAGAGAAAATAAATATTGAAAGTAAATTTAATACAGAAAAAGAAATATTTGATAATATATCTATCTTAAAACTAGAAATAGAAGTTCATAAATCTGATGTGGATAAATTTAAAAAAGAGGCTGAATACCAAAAGGCAGCAGAAATAGAATACGGATTACTACCAGAGAAAATAAAAGAATTAGAAGCAGTTCAGAATCAATGGGAAGAAATTAGTAAAAAAGGTTCTGTCATTAAAAATAGTGTAGACGAAGAAATGATTGCTACAATTGTAAGTAAATGGACAAAAATACCTGTAAATAAAATGCTAGAAACTGAAAAACAAAAAGTTTTAAATATAGATAAGGTATTAAAAGAAGAAGTTATCGGACAAGATGAAGCTATTGATAAAATATCAAGGATTATTAGAAGAAATAAAGCTGGTATGTCTGATGGTAATAAACCAATAGGAAGTTTTTTATTTTTAGGAAGCACAGGTGTTGGTAAAACAGAAAGTGCAAAAACACTTGCTAATTTTCTTTTTGATAGCAAAGATAAATTAATTAGATTTGATATGAGTGAATATATGGAAAAAACTTCTGTTTCTCGTTTAGTAGGTTCTGCTCCTGGTTATATAGGATATGAAGAGGGTGGTCAACTGACAGAAGCTATCAGAAGAAATCCATATAGTGTTATTTTATTTGATGAAATAGAAAAAGCTCATCCTGATGTGTTCAACATATTATTACAAGTTTTAGATGACGGAAGATTAACGGATAATAAAGGTGTTACTGTCAATTTCAGTAATACTATTATTATCTTAACTTCTAATCTGGGTAGTCAATATATAAATAATTCTTTATATTCAGAAGAAGAGACTAAAAAATTAATTCAAACAGAATTAAAATTAAGTTTTAAGCCAGAATTCTTAAATAGAATAAACGAAACTGTAATATTTAAAGCATTGGAATTGGAAGATATTGGTAAAATAACTAATTTACTAATTAGAAATGTAAGAGAAAAATTAACTGATAAGCAAATAACTATGAATATCACTCAAGAGGCAATTGAATATTTATCAAAACTAGGTTATGATAGAGAATATGGTGCAAGACCGTTACAACGGGTTATATCAGAAGTTATAGAGGACGAAATATCATTAGCTATATTAGAAGATAAATTATTTGAGAACAAACAAATATCCTTTTTTATAGATAGTGATGGGATATTATCAAACAAGATAGATTAATTGTAAAAAGTGTTCTTTGAATATATTAATAAATATTATATAAAACAAAATAAATTAATGATTTAAACATTATAATATAATAAAATATAGGAGCACTTTAATGAAAGTATTAGTAGCTGACGATAGTAAAACAATGGTTAGAATTATAGTTAATAACTTAATGAAAATAAAAATTAAAAAAGAAGATATCTTAGTGGCTTATGATGGCCGGGAAGCATTAGAAATATTTGAAGCAAATAAAGACGATTTAGATATCATCTTAACAGACTGGAATATGCCAGAAATGACTGGATTAGAATTAGTTAAAGCTGTTAGGGAAATAGATACTGATATACCTATTGTAATGATAACAACAGAAGGTGGTAAAGCATCTGTCGTAGAAGCTCTACAAGCTGGAGTAAATAATTATGTAGTAAAACCATTTACTCCACATACTTTAAAAGTTAAGTTAGGTGAATTTTTTAATAACATTTAATATACTATTCTACTTCAATTATTTTAACGCCTTCTTTTATGGCGTTATTTAACCCACCTTTTAAATTAATTACATTGTAATTATATTTCTCAGATAATATTTCTGAAATTTGAATACTTCGATATCCGCTACCACACATAATAGCAATATTTTTATTTATACCCACTTCTTCTTTTAATTCTTCTAAAAATTCTTTTAAAATCATATTTCCTTTATCATCGTATAGCGGTATATTTTTAGCACAATAAACTTTACCACTTGCCCAGACTTCTTCCTCTGGTCGAATATCTATAATTATCAAGTCTTTATGGTCCTTGAAGAATTTTTTACTTGGTTTTGTAATAGACACATCTGAAAATAAGAGATTGCTTTTCAGTAATGTGCAAAGACAGAAGGTATTCATTATCTTTTTTAAATTCATTAAATTTCCTTTTTCTAGATATTATAAAGAGGATAATAAAAATTACTTTTTATTAAAAACTTAATTAAGCAGGAATTAAGTTTTACTATGCTATAATTTTCTTATCTAAAAAATTTAAAGGATTTAAAGATGAAAAACAAAACAATGAAATATATGGCTGTACTATTAATAAGTGCTTTTTCAATGGCAACAATGACTGGTTGTTCGTCAGCAGAAGTAAAACCGGAACCGGTTGTTAGCGGTGAATGTATTGTAGAAGGTGTTGATGCACCTAAATGGGTTTGTGGTATGGGCTTAAAAGATAAAGATATGTACCGTGAAGTAGGTATTGCACCAACTTCAAGTGGTGGTATTGGTTTCACACGTAAAATGGCTTTAGCTGATGCTCGTGGTAATTTAGCACAAAAAATCAAAACAGATGTAAAAGATAAAGTAGAAAAATATATTAGTTCTACTGGTATTGGACGTTCTGAATCTATTGATAAAGTTGCAACAAATGTATCAAAACAAGTTGCTCGTGTAACAATGGCTGGTTCAGACCAAATTGCATTCTTTCAAACTGATAATAATGTTTATGTGTTAGTTGAAATGAATAAAGATAGTGTTATTGATAGCGTTAAAAAAGCTGCGGAGTCTTCTTTTAAAGACGATGATAAGTTATGGCAACAATACAAATCAGATACCGCTTTACAATCATTAGAAAAAGAATTTGAATAAATAAATAAAAGCAGCTTAAGCTGCTTTATTCAATTTTAATAACCTATTATTATCCCTCTTTTATAATATCTCCAACTCAATTTTTTTTATTCAAAACAACTAGATAAGTTTATTTCATTAGATAACAAAAAGTCTTGAACTGTTAATTTGTCATTGTAATTTTGAAAAAATATATTTGTATTAAATTTTTCAATAAAATCTTTATCATTATATGCGTTAAGACATAAACTAACAAATAGGGCAGCGAATGTTTTTAAATAGATATTTTTGTTTTCTAATAACTCAAATAATAATACAAAATCATTATTGATATTATATAAATTGTTTAATTCTTCAAGTGTTGTGTGTAATTCAACATCATTTAATTGTATTTCAATTTTATAAATTTGACTTTCATATCGTGGTATTTCTTTATTTAATTCTTTTATTTCCAAAGTTATTTTTTCTACATCACTTTTTAATTTTTTAAACTTTGAATTTTGAAAAATTAATTTTTTCTCAATTTTCATTGAAAGTTCTAGTTCTAAAATAGAACCATTAAAATCAGAAATTTTTTTATTTATATTATCTAATAAAATTTTAATATTATTTTTTTTAGTTCTATATTTGAGTGCTTGTAATACATTGTTTTTATTTTTTAATATATTACTGCCATGTACATCAAAAAATAAAAAGGTTTTTTTATAATTATTATAAAAGTTTTTCAATATTGTATTTGTATTCTGTTTAAAAAAATTATCTTTTAATCTTTCTATTTTAATCATAATTTTATTCCTTTAAAGGTATAAAATACTGGTAATATAGAAAATTTTTCTTTAGGTTTATTAATATAAATAAGAACAGGTGTGAAGTTAATATTTAAATGAAGAAAATCTTCTGCGTAATCTTGAATTTCTTTAACGATTATATTATTACAAGATATATTGTAAAATAATAAATTGTTTTTAAGTGTATTTTCTTTTAATTGACTAGATAAGAAGAAAAAAGCTGTTTTATCTGCACTATCTTCATTATTTAATAAGGAATGCAAATTATCAATTATTTCTAACTTACCTTCTTTATTTGCTACTAATTTGATTTTATCCATATTAATTTCCTATTATATTTAATATATTATAAATAAATATGTTAAATAAATTTAACTAAAAATACTAAAAATGCCATTATCACTCTTTTGCGAAGCAACTTTTTTTGCTTCTTGCACAGCAAATAATTTATCATTATTAAAAACTGCTTGAATATTACTATTCTTTGAAAATAAAATATTAGCTTCATTTCCTTCTATTGGAAAATTAGTGTTTAATTCTACTAATGGACTTCTAATATCTCCTAAATTAATCCAATTACCAGAAAAATGCTGTCCATGTGAGCTTCTACTCATTATATAATCATATAATTTTTCTTTTGGAACGTCATAATTTTCAGCTATTGTTTCTAAATAAGAATCAACAGACTGTGGTCCAATATCAGGATTTACTGTTATAAGTTTATCACCAATACCTTCATGAAATAAAGACGTTAACTCTGCTTCTGAAGAATGGTGTAAGGCGTCTAATGTTCCTTCATCGTTAGTAGTATGTGTTTTAAGTGTTTCTATAAGCGAATTATGTGTAGTTTGCCCTTGTGAATGAAATTTATCTAACATCCCATTAAAACCATCTGTCCTTGTTTTCATACTTTCTTTTGTTAAGCCAGTTACAGTATGAATCGCTTTTTCACCGACTTCTTCTGCTCCATGATGTGCAATATCATCTGCGACACCATGCGCTTTTTCTTCAACTGGTGGTGTAACTGCTTCTTCAACTACTTCTTCAACTGGTGGTGTAACTACTTCTTCAACTGCTTCTTCAACTACTTCTTCAGCTGGTGGTGTAACTGCTTCTTCAACTACTTCTTCAACTACTTCTTCAGCTGGTGGTGTAACTACTTCTTCAACTACTTCTTCAGCTGGTGGTGTAACTGCTTCTTCAACTACTTCTTCAACTGGTGGTGTAACTGCTTCTTCAACTACTTCTTCAACTGGTGGCGTAACAACATTTTCTATATCAATATCATTTAATGCATTCATATCATTATGGTTTTCTAATATATCTACTAAATTTTGATAACCTTCGTCTGTGTTATGTGCATTTTTAATAGCTTGACTTAATTTTTCTAAACTAGAAGCATCCATATTATCCATATGTGATTTGAAAAATGTGTCTATTGTATCTTCGTTAAAAACGTCTAAGCCTTCTAAACTTTTCCAATTTGTCAATGAATCATGTATATCATGTAAATTATCTAAATCTAAATCCATATGTGCTGGTGCATCTGATAGGAATTCTCCTATTTCAGATAAATCCATATTTCCAATTTCAATTTTAGAAGCAAAATCGGCAGCATTTAATCCCATATCAGTTAGTGTCAATAACTTCCAAGCCACTAATGAAACCATTCCAACAGCTAAAATGGGTTTTCCATATATTTTCATCATTTTAATTGCTTTTTCATGTTTTTGAAAGAACTCTTTCATTCTTTTTTTCATATTTTCTTCAATTTCTTTTTGTTTTAATTTAAAATTATCTTTTTCTTTTCTAATATCTGTTATTTTTTTATCATCTTCGGAAGATAGTGGGATAATATCTTCTGTTTCTGTAATATGTTTATCAAACTCTACATCGGTATTGTCTAATGTTGTAACAGTTTTCTTATACTCTGTCTCTAAAAATTTAATTGTTTCAAGGTCTTTTTCAGTTGGTTCTTCTATATTTTGTGTTTTTAAAATTTCATCTGAAATAGTAGTAGAATATTTTACTGTTTCATCATAGAGATATATAGCATATTGTCTGCTTTCATTAATTTGATTTTCTGTTAATGAATTAGCATACTCAATATTTTTAAACTCTTTTTTAAATTGTTTATGCCAAGCTAATTTTTGACTTGTAGATTTTACACCTTTAAAAAGGTAAGCAATAGGCTGTATTTTGTGAAACATTTTCAGCGTTTTGCCGGCTATTTTAATAGCATTTGAAGATATACTATCGATATTCATTTCGACAGGTACGTCTTTTTTTAATTCTTTAATTTTTTCATTAAATTTTTCAGCTTTTTGTTGTTTTTCAACAAATTCTTCAAATTCACTTTCAAATTCATTTTTGTCAGACATTTTCATAGATACATATTCATAGATATTATTACTTATATCTGTTGAACCATCTTTAATTTTATCCCATAAGTTTGTTTCATTTTCAACATGAACTGTTTCACCATATTTGTTTGTTATATCCATTTCAGTAACTTTATTATCATTACTGAATATATTAACTTTCTTTAATTGACTAAATAATGCCATATTTATTCCTTTATTTTTTTATATATTATAAAATAAAAAAGAATAATAACACTTAACTATTTATTTAAAGAAAATAAAAGATATTTTATTATATAATATATATAAAAAAATAAAAGGATTATAAGATGGGTAAAACATTTGAAATGCAAGTTGAAGAAATAATGGAGACAGAACAGGAATGTGTATTTTTTTTCGAAAGTGAAAAAACACCAATTGAAAATAAATTATATCAAGATAACATCACTGCTTTTGATTTTACTAATTTTGATATAGTAAGATTAAACTACGAAGATTATGAAGAAGAATTTGAAACAAACGAATTCCCCAATAATCAACCAGCTTTTTTTCATTTTGACAAAAATAGTGAATTAAATATTATAGAACTATTAATGGGAAAATAATCAAGAAAGAATTAACTTTTTAATTAAAGAAGAAATATATCCTCTTTAATAATAGAGGTATTTTCTAATAAAAAGAATAAATTATTTCTTACATCTGCACTAATGTCCAGTTTTAACTCTACACTTAAATTTAATATATCTCTTACAAATTCTATATCATTGCTTTGTTTTAAATAATATTCCAATAAATTAATAGAATTATTAAAACTATTACCTATTAATTTATCTATAAGCTTTTTATCATAGAGAATATATTCTTTATATTCTGAAATTAAAGATATGATAGCAGTACTATCTTGTTCTGAATAATAATAAAAATGCATATTTGCACCTAAAATAAATGCTTTATTAGAAATATTATCATTTAATTCTTCAATAGAAAAGATATCTTTTTCTACTAATGTATTGAATACCTCATAATTGCTTCTATTATGATTATTTATAAAGGCGGCACTAATATCTTCTAATAGTCTTTTCTTATCTATAATGCCTTTAAAATACTTAAATAAGACTATTAAACTTATGTCTTCTTCATTAACTATGTCTTCTTCATTATCTAAAACATATTTAATAATAATTTGATTTTTTTCTTCTTCTATTTTATTAAAATTATAAAATTCTACAAAAGAATTTATATTATTATTAATTGCAGATTGCTTCGCTAATATATATCTGATAGAATCATTATAAAATAAACGAGAGAAGTTCTCATCAAATTTATTACCTAGTAAGCTACTATAATTACTCAGTAGAAAATCTATAGTTTTACTACCTATTGCATATTCTATTTCTTCTAATTCTAAATAAGATTCTAAATCACTTAACGTATTATCTAAGTTACTCATTTCAACATTGTTTAAGATATAATCTTGTATATCTTTTCTAAACGATATAGTGTTTTTGAACTTATAAATTGATTGAATAACATCTATTTTGTCTGTTTTAAGCATATCATGTAATAAAGACATTTCAAATTCTCTTAATTGTGTAATAAATAAATAAAACATTCTGTTCTTTATATTTTTATACTTTTCTAATTCTTCATATGTATTAATATTTTCTAAAACAAAAAATATTAATGGTTTTATAGAAAAATTGGAATTAAATATTGACGTAGTTGAAATAAAATTATCTATAATATATAATTTTTCTTGAAATGTAATATTATTATTACCTATAATGTCAATACCATTAAAGCTTTTTTGTTCTAAAATACTATTTTCTCTAGGTTGATATTCACTTATAGAATAATCAATTAAAAATTTAGTAATACGATAATTACTATATTTTATAATTTCTGCTTCTTTATTAAAATCTATACGTGAATAAATAATTGCTTCATTATCATTAATAATATCCCTACCACCTGAAATTATTCTTCTTTCTATGAAATAATCTAAACAATTTTCTAGAGTACATTCTTCTAATTTTAAATGCAAAATTGTACCATCGAATGAACTTTTATCTAACTTATCATAAAATTTTATATTAATATCAAAAGAAGAATGTGAATCTGAATAATTTTGTAAAATCTTTTTTGTATTATTATTTGTCCGTATAGCATATATGAACGCAAAATCATATAGGTGATAATCTATTTTGGATATATTTAAAATTTTTTCACTAATAACATTAAAAATATTTCTATTTGCAAATTGAATATCTAATTCATTAATGGCAACATTTAATACAAGTAGTTTGTCTGTCTCAAAATGTTTTATTAACTCAGGCTTAAAAACAAAATCAAGGTAATTATTATCTTGAAGGAAAAATAAAAAATGGAATATATTGTTATTGTAAATTTTTCTTTTAATAAGAAGTGTAAATAAGTTAGTTAGCGCAATGGGGTTAATATCATTTGTAATTTCTATATAATCTATGATTTCTTTATAGCTTTTTTCCGATATTTCATGAAAGTTTTTAATATTTAAATTCATTATAAATCCTTATTTTAATATAAAGATTATATCTATTAATACCTTATATTGTGCTGAAAACACAATATAATAATAGTTTATTCTTTTAGGAAGTCAAACAAGCTATATATTTCGTAATCCTCACCAATATCTAAATCTAATGCACCAACTTTCATATTAAGATTGTTAGCTGCAAGAATTAAATCTGTGTAATATTGAACTGTAATACTTTTTGTAATAGTAAAACCATTGTTCCAATTATATATATCTGTATTTAAAAATAAAAGTTTATCACAACCTAAATTGGCAGCTTTGCTAATTCTATCGTCCATTAAATCATAAACACTATATGTAGAAATGTCTAACCATTTCTCTTCTGTTGAATATTCTACTATGTTACCTATATCACGTATATCAAATAATGCAGCATCTACATTCCAATATTGATAAGTAGCCACAGACATTTTACATACAGCATAATCGTCATTATCATGTATTCGTTGAATATCATAATAATCTGCAGTATCCAATTCCACTTCCACATTACTACTATCATAAACATAATTATCAGTTGGCTGACAACCTGTAAAAGACAGAGTAAGAATTACCGCTATTACACTAAATATTATTTTCTTCATTTATTAAGTCCTTTGTTTTATTACTTATATTATAGCTTTTTAAACTAAAATAAATCTAAAAATAAAAACTAATAATATATGTGACGTAAATATGTTATTATTGAATAATTTGGTATTAAATATGAATATATATATTATTGATTATAATATATTAAAAAGGACTTAGTAAATGAAAATAAAAACAAAAACGCCAACAGATAAAGCGATACAATCTATGTATTTAGCCTTTCAACATTTAAAAATAGAAATGATTAAATTAAACAGTTATTTATTAACTACAAGAAAAATTATCAAAAATGAATATGGATACGATAGAGATAATAATTATGATTTTATTGCATTTAATAAAAAAGATGAAGTAAGTGTTAAGGATATCAGGGGCATAATTGATATAACATTAAGTTTAAATGCAGTTAAACAAGATAAGCATTTAATAGCTTTGAAAACTTCAAATACTTTGGAAAGTTTAGAATTAATAGAGCCAACAATTGAAAAGTTAAACGAATTATATGCAATAGGAATAGAAGAAGGAAAAACAAAACAAGAAATGAATGAGATTTATGAACAGCGATTTGAATTATGGGAATATTATAAAAGAAACTTTGGTGAAATTAGTATGGAAAACCTTACATTCGGATATAAAAAAGATGAGATAATAATGGCTAAAGAACTAAATAACGAACGTAAACACATAGAAAAAATATTAACCATTGTAGAAAAATATTCAAATAGAAAAAGGATAGAAAATAAAAACTCTAATAATATGTAAAGGAAATACCTGTAGAAGTATTATGTTTCATAGTATGTATAGTTTTTATAATCCAAAGACTACTTTATATAGTGCTGGATACAATGTAAAAGATTCTAAAGTGACTGATTTAGCTGTTAAAGTATTAAAGAAAAAAGGTATTGAATTAATAAAAAAAGTTCCAAATAGATTAGAAGATTATATAGATTTAGACTTTGATAACATTATTATATTGGATAAAGAGTTTGATATAAAGACTACACAATTAAAAACTTTAAAAACAAGTATTAATTTAATAGAAGACCCGTATGGTGAGGATTTAATTACATATGAAAATACCTTATCAGAGATAGATAAGGTATTGAAAGAATTTTATATAAATTAAGCTAGATGCGAATTTATTTTATCAGTGTATTCAGTTTTACTGTTTGCACCAATTAGTGTTTCTACTATTTCACCATCTTTCATAATAAGAACAGTAGGAATACTTCTAATTCCAAATCTTAATGCTAAGTCTTGCTGCTCATCTGTATTTATTTTACAAATTTTAGCCTTGCCTTCGAAATCTTCTGCTAACTCTTCTATAACTGGAGCTATCATACGACAAGGACCACACCAAGGCGCCCAAAAATCAACTAATGAAACACCTTCTTTAATTGTTTCTTCAAAATTTTCATTGTTTAATTCTATATATTTTCCCATTTTTATTTCCTTAATAAATTTATATATTTAGCCATCTGTGAGGTTATGGACAAATACTGATAAATTATATATTGTTTAAACTTAAATAATAATTAATTTAAAGACTAATTTCTAAATTCTAATTCCTGTTGAAATAAACTACGAATACTCGAAGACAATTGTGTTTGTGTTTCTAAGATATTATTAATATGGTCTAATTCTAAATCTTTAAGTGAAACGCGTTTTAATGGTTGGTCACCTTTTTTGCCATATGTTCCCCAGGTAAATGCAACTCTAACTTTATCAAAGTCATCCTCAAAATATACACTTAAATCTAAGGCACTTTCTTTATTCACACTTCTACGAAGATATTCATTCCCGCCATCAGTAAAATATGTTTCGCCATTTTCATCAATATGTGATACAAAATCATGAACATGTGTGCTAGTTAGTATAGTTCCGTCTGGAGTTTTTATAGAGTTAGATACGATTTTTTTCATGTGGTTTCCTTTGTGATATTATTTTAATAATTATATCACAAAGTCTCTTATAGTCAGCTTAAATTACATTATAAGATAATGTAGAATAAAACGGTTTTTAAAAATCGCCTTCTGCTGCTCTTGCTGGTATATCGCGCATTGCTTTATCAACAGTTGAAGCCAATTTATACATTTCTTCTGGCAAAGTAAAACCACCGTGTATCATTAATTTTAAATCCATAGAATATAAATATCTATCCCCATTTCCATATTCAATCAACATTATTCTACAAGGCATAAAACCACCGAACTCAGGTGAATAATTTAAAAACTTTTTAGCTATTGTTAAAGAACAGACTGAAAAAATACGTGCATGTTTTACTTCATTGTCTTTAGCATCTTTTTTTGTAAACATTTTAACAACACTTGTTAAAATCATATTATGCTCTTCAGATAAAGCTTGAATAGATTCCTGAACATCATCGTTTGTAACATCATCATTTACTTTATATTTTAATACCATAGCTTTTGACGCGTCACCTGTTTTTAATATAGTAAAAAACATTTCAGTGTAAGCACCTATTGCTTGTTTATCCATTTTCTTTTCTATAATATTATATCTCTCACTGATTTTATATTCTTTGTCTAAATCATCTATTTTAAGACTTAATATGATTACAGCTATCACTAATATTAGACCGAAAGCAGCGAATATATTTTTAATAAAATTAATTATTGCCATTTTTATTTCCTTTGATTATTTTTAATTGTAACAAATAACACAAATATTTAAATATGCGAATATATAATAAAATATTAAGTTATTACCGTTTTATTATAACCTAATTAAATAGAAAGTGCGTTATCTAATAAATCAATAACATTACTGTTTACATTGTCTTCAGAATATGCAATTAAAATATTATTATTTTTAGACATTTTTTGAATACCATTTAAATCTATATCTGAAATATAGAAATCACTAAATATAATAGAAGTGTCAAACTTACTAATATCTTTTTCAAATAATTCACACATATCAGTTCCACCACGTCCAGATACAGAAAAAATATCTTTAAAATTGATATTATCTTTTTCTGTAATAATTAAAGATTTTTTAATAGAAGTATCAGAATAAATTATTTCGAATTTAAAAGTTTTAAGTGTTTTAAGTAAATAAATTATTTCAGATAATATTTTTTCAATATCTTTCATATCCATTGAAAGACTAGTGTCTACATAAAACAATAATTCGAAATGTTTAATATTTCTGATACTACTAGGAACAATTAAATTATTATATAAATATCTTCTATCTCCACGTTTATAAGTAAAACTTGTTTTTTTATAAGTTTGAATAATTTTATTCAAATATGGCAATAATTTAGCACTTGGTTTTAAAATACTTTTAATTATTTCTTCAAAACACTCAGGTATATCTTTACCAGCCATTTTTGCAGAATTATCTGCTCTTACTAATATTTCATTAATTTCTTCATCTGTTAAGGTATTTTCAAATTTATCCCAACTTTGATGATTATCTATTTGTTTTAATTGACTTTTATTATCTTCTCCATTTTCACCAACTTCTTCGTCTTCATTATCTTCTTCTAATATTGTTATTTTTTTATAAATATATTCAGCACTATTAACTCCATTGTTTTCATAAATAACAACTACGTTTTTGTTGGGTATAGTTAGTAATTTGGATAACATTTTATCAGCTTTAATAGTTAATTCAATAGCTAAATCTGTTGCTGCATCCCATTTTTTTAAATTATAATTAATTCCCATACGTGAAGAGTGTTTGAAAATTACGTGAAGTATTTCATGAATAATATAAAAAAACAATACTTTTTTATTTTCACTATATATTTCAATTCCAAAATCTATATCTATTTTTATTTTAGTATTATTTTCCATATATATTTTATATAATTTACTATCGTCGGTAGAAATAAAATCTAAAGTAAAATGATTTATTATAGAATTATAAAAAGGGTTATGTATATATAAGAAAGAAATGAAAACTCTAATATCATCTTCTATTTCTTTTATTTTAGCTTGTTTGTCCATATTTATGATTTCATACTTTTTGCAAAAGATTTCATTTTTTCTTGAAAAAGTTTATTGTCATCAAAAATATTTTTATTTTTGTAAAAGAACAAATGTATTTCGTTTTGTTTTTCACTATTCCAATTAGAATTTACTTTATCAATTAAATCAAAAATTATTAATTGCATGACTTCTTGGTGTTCTTGTTTATTACAATAATGAATAAGATTAATTATTTGTTTTACTGTAATATTCTCAATATTATTTTTTAAATGTGAATCAATTAACATTAAAAAAGCATAAGAACTACTCAGGTCACTATTTAATTCAATAACATTATCACCATTCATTAATAATTCTAAATCTGGTATTTTTTTAATAAGCTCTAAAAATTGAATAAATTCTAATGAAGCACTAAATCCCAATATACCATTAGAAACAACTTTAAATAATTCTTTATCTGCTTCTAGGAATGTAGATACCTTAACCCAACTTCTCGGAGTTGTAAAGTTATCCTCTGAACTTTCTGCTTTAAAGTTGTGTAATAATTCGTGGTGTGTCTTTAAAAAAGCTCTTGTTCTCCAATCCACTTCTTTTTCTTTTGCATGTTCTAACCAATCATCTATTTCACTTACAACATTCATTTTTATAAATCTATTTTGTAATGGACTAGGAATAGTAAATGCAATACCTTTATCATCAATACTATTACCAGCCCCAATAATTAAACAATCTTTTGGTAATTGGTGTGTATTAACTTTTCTTTCTAATACAAATTGATAAGCTGAGCCTAAAACAGTTTCATTGGCATGATTAAATTCATCTAAAAAAATAATAGTTGGTCTGGTTGTATGTTCTTCTGGAAGAATTTCTGGTCTAGTCCAAATTGCTTTTCTTTCTTCAATAAGAGGGATACCAATACCATTTAAGTCAAGAACATCTAAGACACCTAATCTGATATCAAAAAAATCAGCACCTAATATTTTAGCTAATTCAGCAATCATTTCTGATTTTCCAATACCACTTGGGCCTTCTAAGTAAATAGATTGTCCCATCCCTCCTATTTTTATTATTTCTAAAATCATATTTTTAGCTTTATTAATAGGTAAAGTTATTTTATGTGTCATATCCATTGTATTAGTCCTTGTATATTATTGGAAGATAATAACGTAGCATTGCTTAAAGTCTTATTAAAATGTTTTATTTATGTTAAAATACACTTTATAAGGAGTTTTATATGACAACTATTACAAAAAAAATATTATTACAAGAACAATTAAAAGACCATTATTCGATAGAATATTTAGAATTACTATTAAATGATATAAATATATTAAAAACAACACTTAAAAAATTAAATATCAAATATAATGTAAATTCTGAAGATATTCTAGAAATTTATGAAATTATTCATAATAATATACCAACATATATAAAAAATAGTGATTTTATAATATTAGATATAGAGCGTGATATATTTAATTTAATAAAAGAAATAAATACACAAGATAAAAAAATAATAATAGATTGTAATTCTTTTATTACTATGGAATTTGTTAAAAAAAGACTAACAGATAAAATAAATAACAATGATTACAAACAGATTGGTATAGATTATACTAATAATGATATCTTCGATAATAATTTATTTTATATAATTAATAATAAAAATTCATTTATATTTAATAAGGAAGCTAATAAAGTAAAAATTATAAAAATCTTTGAAAGTATAATTAAATTAGAAAATAAAACCTTAACATTAGAGGAAGAAATGGAAATAACAAATGGTTATAAAGATGTGTAAAAAAACTTCATTATCAATATTGCTGGCTGTTCAATTATTAAACGCTTTTTCTTTTACGCCGACATTAGGAACACCTGGTGTTACTACTATTGATAAATACAATGTATTAAATAGAAATGGAACTTATGATAAACCAACAACATTTTCTAATAATTTAACATTTAATACTTCTTTTTCTAATAATATAGTTGTTAATGGGGATTTTGAGACAGGTCAATCTAATTGGAACCTTATATCAGGTTCTGGGTTTGTCACTGACTATCAATCAGCAGTTAATCACGATGGACAATATTTATGGGGCAGTAGCACTACTGGATTTATTATACGGCAAGAATATGATATGACATCTACTGCAAATGCAAAGTATTTAAATTTATCTATTGATTATGGTGGGTGGAATAATTTAGATACAGCTGAAATAAAAATTTCATATTTAAATTCTTCAAATAATAGTGTTGGTTCGCAAGTATTAAGTGGAAAATTAACTGGTAAAAAAGATGATTTATTCAAAAATTATTTTAAAGAGATTAATATGCCTAATGGCGCAAAGAAGTTAATAATAGAAATAGAAGAGATTCGTAATTCTGGTAGTGATTCAGATGGATATATAGATAATATTAGTGCAAAAATACGACCTAATAAATATTATGCTACAAATTCTTCTGAACATATTTTAATACCAGATTATTATAAGACAACTTATTACTATGCTGCAAAGGGTAATGATTTAATGGAAGCATTAGATTTAGAAAGGTGGTCTGAAAGACAAAAATATAATGGAAATCAAGGTAATGATTATATTATAATGCCTGTTGGTAATTTAAATAATGCAAATGGAAATAATCATGATGATGTGTGTATTGCTTACCAAGGAAACACTTTAACTAGTAAATCACGTTTGAATGGTGGAGGTGGAAATGATAAACTATATGCACCTATTAAAGGCACCGGTCATATTATTAAAGGAAATTCTGGTTTTGATATGGCTATTTTACGTGGAAAAAAGTCTGATTATACATTCACATACAATTCTTCTAAGGGATTATATGTTGTTGATAATGGTAATGTAACTATATCTATATATAAAGACGTAGAAGCTATAGCATTCACGCCTGTTAATGTTTTAAATACAGTAAAGGGTAATACTAATGAAACTGAAGATATATGGTTATTTGATTCTGACAATCATATATTAATAGACGTATTTCCTTTAGATAAACAAGATAATATAAAATCAGTTTCAAAAACAGAATATCCTATCAATATAGATAATGACATATCTGGTAATTTCACAATGTACTTAAATGGATTGCCAAACTCTATTATTAAAGCAATTGATAATTCTGGAAATTTAATAGCAAAAGCTATAACAAAAGAAAATGGTTTCGGTGAAATCAATACTTCTTTAAGATTACCTAACGTAGCCGGTGGTCAATCATTAAATATAATCCTAATAGACGAGCAAAATAAAGTAGATAATTATACAACTCCTAATTTTGACAACATTAGAATTACGAGGGGATTTTAATATGAAAAAATATATATTACTAAGCAGTTTTTTTATATTTAGTGGATGTGATTCACAAGATATGAATAATAATGTAAATGATAAAGAAACAATTCAAGAAGACGCTATTATTAATGAAGATAAAATAATGGAATTATCTGGAACAGTAGTTGATGGATACATAGCTAACGCAGTTGTTTGCATAGATGAAAATAAAAATAATAAATGTGACAAAGGTGAGCCAACTACAATAACGAATAATCGTGGAAAATATAAATTTAAAATATTAAATAAAAAATTTAAAGGACAAATTATTAGTAGTGGCGGAATAGATATGATAAGTGGTAAGAAATTTAATAATATCTTAAAAGCTAATATTAATAATAATAAAATTGTTAATTTAAATCCTATATCAACGATTGCTGCTTCAAAAACTATAATTAATGACAAGCAAGTAGCTATTTCAATAGGAATTAAAAAAGAACATATAAATAAAGATGTATATAAAGAAGATAATAAAAATACTTTTATATATGGTCTAAAATTACAAAAACTATTGGATGTATATAAAAGTATTACAAACAGTAATGATGATGAATATAATCATTTTTTAACAAAATTTTCAGATTCCAATTTTCGTGGAGCTAAAAAAGCATTAAATTATTTCTTAAAAGATATATTGGAAGAAATAGATATTAAATTAAATAAGAAGACTTATAGAGAGATGCGTAATATAATTTCGGATATTCTGTTGCTCTCTGAACATGACGAAACGTATATAGACATGTCTGAGGAAGATATGTGTAAAATGCAATATAAATTAGACAATCGTCGCGATTTAATTATCAAGTTCTTTACAAGTTCGGAATTATCTATTGATAATCTATATAGTGATTTAGAAAAGTTATATATAACGGAAGAATATTCTAATACATTTAGATTATTAGAAATATTAGAAATAACAAATAATGTAAATGAAAAACTTTATTATTTAAAAAATACACCAGAAATTTTCAATTATAATTTTAAATGTAATTCTACTATATTAGATTTTGAATTTACATTAATGGAAGATTTAGATTTAAGTTCTGAAACAAAAAAGTTTTACTTATCAATAATAGATAATGAAAGAAAAAAATATAAGATAACAAATACTATGTTTTATGAAAAAATAGAAATAGATAACCATTTCAGTGACGATATGCCTATAAAATAGGTCTTAATACAAAAAAAGTAAAATATGTTATAATATAAGTATAAAAACAAAAAGGATTAATCATGGCAAAGTCATTTGATTTACAAGATTTCACAACATTTATAGAGAAGAGAGTAGGTGTTATTACTTATTTTAACCAAAATAGTAAAAGCGATAAAAATAAAGTAATGGGTAAAGATACTAAGGCAACAATTGTTGACGAAATGGAAAAATTCCAACAAAGAAATTCTTTCTATGGGGAAGATTTTGAAGAAGCGATATATGAGCAAATGAAAGAAGAAGGTGTTGGTTCTAAGGATATACTAGTGGCTTTAAAAATGTTACAAGGTATGTCAATGGAAAACACTTCTTATGTTAAAAACAGGTCAGGTCAAGATTTGCGAAAACATGAAGTAGAAAAGATAGACGCAATTTTAGATATTTTTGATAAATCAGCTGATATAGACCATAGGCATGTTAAACAGTTGCTTGATATTATAATGACTATGCAAGGTTTAGAGCATAGCGATATGATTGATATTGAAAATAGAATGGATAAATTAAATCTTAAAAATGGTAAAAAAGATATTTTATGGGCGCGTGATAATGTAGAAAAAGAAGCACATAAAGAAGAGCCTAAACAAGAAGAAACAAAAAAAGAAAAAACAGAACAAGGTTTAGCTTCGGAATTTGAAGCAGTTTTAAGTGAAGACAAAGAATTAAAAAGTTCTATAACTATGGATAAACTATTAGATATAATTTACAAAAATGATGCTAATAAGCACCGTGAATTTGATAAAAAAGAGCAAAGAGCTTTAAAAGAAGCAGTTTTGAATCTAGGTTTAAACTATGATGACGTTTTATCACAAATAAAATCTGGTAAAAAAGAATATGTTAAGTCACATAAAGCTTCACAAAATAAAGACCACAATAGAGGAAACTCTAGAAACGTAGTTAGAACATTAAAAAAAGAACACTAAATAATAATTAGTATAAAACAAAGATAACTATGAAACAAATAACCTTTTATAAAATATTTTCATTATTAATGATATTATTTATAACTGGTTGTGTTTCACCAAAACCAATCAAGCAACCCCCAATATCTACTTCTAAATCTTATCAAAAATTAATAAATATATTAGACCTTAATTATAAAAATAACTTGATGGATAAATTATATTTTAAAACAGAATTAAAAAAAATAGAATTTATAAATATGTATTTTTCTACTTATCCTTATTATTCAGATAGCCAACTGTATGCTCAATCAGAATATTGGGCATCGCCGGAAGAATATATGAAAAATCGTGGTGGCGATTGTGAAGATATCGCTTTAAATAAATATAATGAATTGGTTAAAAATGGTATTTCACCTAATAAATTAGATTTTGTAAAAGGTAAAACGAATAATCAGTTACATATTGTTCTAAGATATTACGATAAAACAAATAATAAATATCTAATTTTGGAACACGCTTATATTATGGATTATGAAGAATACACGCGCGCATTTTTTATAGAAACAACCCATTACGGAATTACAAAATTCAAATTTTTAAAAAGGTTGAGTAATTTTGTTCATTTTTTTATAGGTTAAAATAACCGTTTTAATAATTAAAATCCTTTTTTCCTTTTATAATAAAAGTACAAAAAAGGAGATAAAGTGAAAAAAATTTTATTAAGTTCTGTATTGGTGACCACAGCGTTACTTTTTACAGGTTGTAACCCTGACACTATGTCAGAAAGTGAATGTAAATTTAGTGTTCAAACCTCATTAGACGATAAAAAATACGATACTACATTAGATTTGTTAAATAATGATTGTTCGACTGTATTGGATGATAAATCTAAAAACTCTAATTATGGTTTTGCATATTTAGGTAAAGCTGGAATGGATATATACAATGTATTATCAACAATGGTTCAACCAACTAATAGTTCATTTGGTTCATTTATACAGAGTATAAATGGTGATGGAAATGACAATAGTCTTGTTTATTTACAAAAAGCAACTGATAGTTTCAGTCTAGTTAATGGCAATTTAGATTGTACTGATACTAATTTATCATATTTTGATAAAGATATCTGTTTTTACAAAGGTATAACTGATACATTAAAAGCTGCAATTACTTTTAATTATTTAACAGACGATTTAGACGCATTTATAGATGGTAGTGGAAATCCTAATGATATGGTAGCTTCTGCTTGTTCTTTGGAATACTCTTTAAATGGTGTTTGTTCTAATGGTGATATATCTAATTATAATGAATTACCAATAAATATAACATTCTCAAATACAAAGGAATACACACCTTTTAATGTTGAAGTTTTAGGGACAGATACTTATCAATATATGCTAAAAAAAGATTTAGTAACGAATATACATACTGTTGTATTAACGAAAGATTATTGTGATATAAATTTCAATACTTGTGACACATTAGGTTCTAATTGTTATGCTTGTCCTGTGGATAAAACAAATAGTGAAACAGAGCTATCTACTTTAGACTTATTAGTTGAATCAATAAATTCAGGTTTAGATACTGTTGGGTCATTAACAGATAATCCGGATATTAAAAAATCAATAGACGACTTCAAAGCTGATTTAGGTGATGACGGCGAAACAATAACTAACCAAGATATTATAGATTATCTTAACAAAAAGGACTAAATAATGAAAACAACAATTAAAATATTATCATTATCATTACTAACAACGACTTTACTAATGGGAAGTAATTCTGAATTATATAAAATGTCAAATAGTATTGAAATGTTAAACGCAAATCAGGCAAGTAGTAATACGTTAAAATCTATAATTTACTCTAATCCAGCGAATATAAATAATATATCAAAAGAAGAAGGTTTTAAAGTAAATATTTTAAATAACTCTGTATCTGGTAGTATATTAATGAAAGATTTTGCAAATGATATGATAGAAGCTCTTGATACAAATAAAACAGATGCAACATTAAATGTTATTGATAGTTATAATGGTGAAAATTTTAACATTAGTGCGGATACTTATACAGGTATTTTCAAAAATAGTAATTTATTTTCTTGGGGTGTAGGTGTTTTTGCATCAACACAAAGTAATATACAACCTCACAATGGTGGTACTAACGGCTTTTTAGAAATATCAAATAGAGAACTATTAGGTGCAACTTTTAATATTGGTAAGAACTTAGATATGATTCCAAAAGAATATGGAAATGTATCTGTTGGTATAGGAATGAAACTTATTAAGTCAATGTCTTATAGAATGAATATATCTCCAACTGAATTATTAGATAATCAGGATAATTTAGTAACTTATATAGCGGATAATTATTTAAAAAACAATACTTATGTAACAGCTGATATAGGTGCAAATTATCAAAGAAATCTTTTAGAATTAATAAATTTCAAATTTGGTTTATCTGTTAATAATATTGGAAATGGAAACTCAGCTGTTGATTATTCGAGAGTTCCTACAACAGTTAATGCTGGTATATCAATATCCCCATTACTTACTGGAAAATATAGTTATTTTAATAATGTAACCCTTTCTATGGATTATAATGATATGTTTAATAATAATGTTATGTATTCTGTTGATGGAACAACTATTATTACAAATGAAGATACTTCAATAGCAAAAAGAATAAATGCTGATATAAGTTTAAAGGCATATGATAGTTCTATTGCTGATATAAGCTTAAATACAGGTGTTTATCAAGGTAACTTGAAGTATGGTGTGGAAGCTAGATTATTAGCTTTAAAAATGGGTTTTGCTTCTTATACAGAAGAGATAGGACCTAAGACAGATTTACTAGAAGATACACGATATATATTAAATATAGGTATCGCGTGGTAAGTAAATAGATAGCAAAGTTATTTGCTATCACAATCTACTTTGATAGTCAATGTTTTTTGACTATCAGCATTAACTAATAATATAGGATATAAGATTGCATCAATAAAAATATTTATTGATATTAACTCTATTATATATAAAGAATAATTAGAAAATTCTGAATGTATAAACCCCAAAATTATAAAAATACAAATAATCATTACACTAGAAATAACCATAGGTAAAACGGAATACAAAAACAATTCCCTTAATGATTTATTTTTAGAAAAATTATATAAATATCTACTCTTCCAGTATCTAAAATTAAAATGTATAACACTATCAGTTGTTAAGACAAAAGAAATAGTCATTACAATCATTAATTCAAATGATATAGGTATTTTCTGAATATAAATAATTCCAGAAAAAATAATAATAGGTAAAATATTAATGATAAAAGTGTAATAGAATAATCTTTTATTTTTAAATAGAACGGCTATAAATACTGATAGAATAATTAATGACAAAAATATAGAAATACTTAAATAAAAACTAGTATTTATTTTTTCTTTGTTAATTTTAGAATTTAAATCAATCGCTTCAAAATTACTATTAGGTAGTATATTTTTATACAATTCTATTTTATCTTCTTCTTTTAAATTATATATAAACATTACATAGTTATCATTTAAAAATATCTTATCATTAATATCACTAGAAGTGATTATATAATTTAAATGATAAAACTCTTGTGATTTCTTTTTATATTTTTGATTATCTATTTGCTTTAACTTATTTATTTCATTAACAATAGAATAAGTGCTGACTTCAGAATTATAAAAATAAACTTTCAAAAATTTATCAAAATCATTGAATTTATTATATATCTTGTATGGACTAGCTTCTGTTTTATATTGAATAATAATATTCTTATTGTTTGTGTCTATGTTTGTAAAAGAAGTGGGACCTTTAAACACTAACATAGCTATAAAGGCTATTATAGTAAGTGTGCTAATTGTTACTATTAATGTTGTTAAAAATCCATTTAATTTTGGCTCAGAAAAATAAAATTTAATTTTCTTAGATATAGTTAAAAAACTATTTAATGGTCTTGGCGTAAAAAACTGTGCTAATAATGGAAACAATAATAAATTAAATATAAAAGTAATAAAAGAAGATATTATAATACTTAAACTTAATAATTTAATAATATTTGAATCAAAGAAAAGTAAAATAACAACACTTAGAGAAATAATAAGTGTTGTCCAAAAAGCTGGTTTAAAATTACTTAATATAGAGTATTTTAGAGAATATTGTTTTTCTTTTATTTTTGAATAAAATAATACCCACCTATATTGAAAATAAAGAAAATCAATAATAGATGTAACAATAATAATATAAATTATTCTATAATCAATAAATTCATTAGGCATAAACATATGTATTAAAGAAATAGAAGATAAAACTATACTAAAAGATATATAAACTATAAAAACACCAGAATGTATAGTTCTAAATAATAATAAACTAAACACAAATAATAATAAGTAAATAAATGACAACTCTAGTATCAAGTCATTAATATTATTTTTACTAAAATAATATTCTTTAAAATCAAAGCTTTCCAACGAGATAATATCAGAAATAATTTTTTTATTTAATATTTTTTCACCAACAACATAAAAATAAAAATTATCATTATCTACATATTTTCTGTATTTTTTAGATTTAATGTATTTATCTACGGAGCTTTCATTAATTTTTTTAAAGCTAGGATTTAACATATTTGAAGTTTCATCTCCTAACATTTTCCATTTTACTATATTTAAAATACTATTTACTTTAAAGCTTTCACTTAATTTATTATTAATTAATTCTAACTTTTTAATACTAATATTTCTATCAATACTTAATTTATAATTATACATATGCGTGGTGTTCTCGACCCATACATTTCTATCTAATTCAAATATATCTTTATGATTTGTATAAATATATCCAATAGAAAACATATTAACAATAAAAAAAGTTATTAATATAAGTTTAGAATTCTTAAATATAGAAGATATCTCATTGTCTAAATTTATGCGTTCATATTTCATACTATAATCCTATTATTCATCTTCATCTTCTTCATCATCAAAATCTCCAAAGTCATCTTCATCTTCTTCCCAGCCTTCATATTCTATTATCATATACGGTCTTTTGTATATATCTAGATTGTTACCGATTATAGAAACCTTTTCTATTATTTTTTCAACATCTTTACTATTAGTATTTCCACTAACTATTTTTTCATGATTAACCATAAAATTAGTAAGTGCTTTATATTTATCTTTAGAACTAAGAATTGATTTAATAGTAGAGGCGGATTCAAATTTATTTAATTTTAGTAAAAAAACTTTATAAGTATAAGATTTTATTAAATTATTTTCTGGACTAATAGCTCTTTTAATAAAATCTTGTGAATAATGACAAAAAGGGTCTACAAATACATATATAATATTTTTACCACCTGGAATAGTTATGGCATATTTATCAATTGTTTTGAGTTCTGGTAATGTTTTACTTAGCGGCAATATTATATGTTCTTTTGCATATAAATAGCTAGTTAATAGTAAAATTAAATAAAATTTTTTCATGTTTTCCTTCTAAAAGATAAGTAACGTCTAATTATACTATATTTACCTTAAAGAAATCTTTTATCCAAGATAGTCTTGGTCTAATATTTCAAAGAATAATTTAATATCAGCTTCGTTCATAATTCCAGCTTTATAAAATACTGTTTTACCGTCTTCATTAATAATTAAACAAACGGCTTCATCATCAGGAAGTCCCCATTCTTTTACTAAATACTTAGTGTTATCTAAAATATAAGTAGTATGTGGATATTTTTTTTGTTTACTTTGTAATACTTTTTTAATAATCATAGTTGGCTTCCAAGTAGCCTTAGTATTTACAATAGCAAAACTTAATATATCATCTGTTTGCAATGTCTTTTTATATTTTAATAATTCTGAGAAATATTCATTTTTATCTTTTTCATCTGGGTCTATATAAAATAAAACCTTCTTTTTTTTAATATCATTTAAACACTTGCTATTCCAATTTGTTTCTGATATAGTTCCGCCATTTTTGCCATTGATACATACATTCTTTATTTCTTTATTCAACTCTATAGCATATGAGTTTGTAAAAAAAGAAAAAGAAAATAGTAATAAAAATTTCTTCATTATTATTATCCTGTGATAAATTAAATCATCTTATTATATCATATATTAAGAATGTTTTAATATTTCCTGTGATATATTAGGAATAAATAAAATTATATTATATTGGGAGATATTATGATAAATAAAGAACAAGAAATATTTAAAAAAGATTATTATGAAAAGCAATACAAAGACAAAGATATTAATTTTGAAAATGTGGAATTAGAATTAGATGTTGAAGTAATAAGAAAATTAGAAGATTACGCAAAGGATTTAAATACAACACTAGAAGTTGTAATACAAATATCTCTAAGCTCTCATATATTTATGTTAGAAAAAGATAAATATAAAGAGGATTTCGATGAAGTAATAGAACTATCTAATTATCTCGTTCATGCAGAAACATTAGATATATCAAAAAAAACATATTTTGTATTTAATGACCTTAATTTAACAAATCATATGGTTTCTATTCCAGAAGGAAAATACAATAAAATGAAAAGTGCTTTAAAAGAAACATAATTAAAAACGATTATAATAAAGTAAAAATAATTGGATAAAAATGATAAATAATTTTGAAGAAAAAATAATCGCATCTACATTAGCATATTTTAATTTCGAAAAATATGATGAATTCAATGAAAAGGTCTTACAAGAAGTATTTCAAAGTAAAATTTTAGAGCGAATGAACGTAAGAGATAAATATATGGAATATATGAAATTTGTATATTCCCCTTCTTATGTAGATAAGAAAAGTGGTAAAAGAATTATAAAATATAAATCTAGATATATAGAAATCAACGAAAATAAAAACGAACATACTTTATCAGATAGAATAGGTTCTATTGGTAATATAACTAATACACAATCTGCTGATATAAAAGACAATATTAAATCTTCGACTATAACACAACAAATGTATAAATTTATTACTAGTCATAACCTATTAGAGATGATATCACCTGAAATTCATTCTAATAACATGATACAAATATTAGCATTTGAAAATAAAAAAACAAAAAAACAATTAGTATCTATTCGTGGTACAAATACAAAATTCGGTGCAAATGATATATATCAAGATTTATTAATGGGTCTGGCTGTTGATAAACCAAAAATGTTTGAAGAAGCAGAGGTTTTTATACAAGCTTATATAGAAAAATATAATCCAAAGATATTAAATATAACAGGTCATTCACTTGGAGGTTCTGTATCAGAATATTTAAATTTTTATATTGATAAATTATTACCAGGCCAAAAAACAAGTGTTACGACTTTTAATTCTTATAATATTTCTAGATTATTAAAAAAATTAAATTTCAATCCAAGTTCTTATATTAAAAAGAATGTAAAAGCATATAGTATGTCTGATTTCGAAGGGAATCATGAGGTTTTAACCGATATGTCAAAAATAAATAATTCAATAGGGATTAGTTCTAATACAATAGATATTTATTCATTTAGAGAAGAATTTAATGAAATAGAAGAGCATTCTAATGTATCTGTAAATATATCATTGTTTGTTTATAAATATCTTAGTGAAATAACTGGGGAAAAAGAAATAACAGAATTAAACAAATTAATTAAATATGTTGGAAAAAAAGAAATTTTATATATATTAAAAGAAATAAATGATAAAAAATTAAATTTATTAGTTGATAGTAAAGAGGATTTTATTAATCTAAATAACACCTTAATAAAGACAGGTTGTTTTGATAAAAACAAAGAAAATATAATAGGTGATGCGGAAGTTTCCCTTGGTGAATTATTGGAAGAATTGTATTCTATTAAAAATATAGATAAAGAACGTGGTTTTATAGATAAACAAAAAGAAAAAGTAATAAAAAAATGTATTTCTTTTTTTAAGAAATATATAGCTAAAAAAATAATTCCTATGTCTGATGATAAAGTGGCTAAAAAAATTTTACATCAAATAGTTTGCATACTTTCAAATAGGGTTGAAAAAAGAGCAAATAAGAGAAAAGGTATTAAACATGCTTTTGGCTCTTAATTTACTTTTAAGTTCAATTACGTTATGCTATCTTTAAAAGAATAAAAAGGTTATTTCTAATGAATGTAGAAGAATTAAATAAAATAATATCACCAGAAGTAAAACAATATTTTTCATACGCTAATAATAGTGCGTTTATGACTTATTTATTAGAAGAAGATGTTAATGCATTATTATTGTTTAAAAAAGAAAAATATTTAGAAGATATAAGTTTTATGTTATACCTGTCTGCTATATTAAAATCTGAAGAAATGGGTGTAACAGGTGACAATTATATTATATATAGTAATCCAGATGAATGGTTATTAAACAAAGATTATTTCGGAAAACTTTTTGATAATAATGAAAATCAATTAATTATTACTCAAGAAAATGAAATAAAAGATATAATAAGTGTAAGTAATTTATATAAAGAGTGGATAGCTTGTAAAAAAATACTTAATAAATAGGAAGTTATATTGTGGAATACTATACTGGTTTAATAAAAAATTTAAAAGAAAGAGAAATATTTGTATTTGGAAGTAATCCAGAAGGTCGTCATGGCGCTGGTGCGGCAAAAATAGCAAAAGATAATTATGGTGCAATATATTCAAAAGGTCGTGGGATTCAAGGTCAGTCTTATGGTTTAGTCACGAAAAATTTAAAACCAGGTTACGTAGAGAAATCTACTGGTATTATGTATCCAATATCTGGTGTCAAAAGTGTATTAGAATATCAAATAATAAATAATATTAAAGAATTATATGATTATGCAATATCACATCCTAAAAATAAATTCTTTATAGCTTATACAAATAATGGATATAATTTAAACGGATATACATCCGCAGAATTATTTGAAATGTTTTATATAGCTTGTGAAGGTAAATTTCCAAATAATATTATATTTAATGATTCCTTTAAAAGTATATATGAAAAATTAAATAAAAAATCAAATAAAAATAATTTTATAGTGCTAATTGCAAATATAGATTCTAATCCTAAAATACAAAACAAGCTAAATTATATCTATTGTGGAACAGGTTCAGCGTTAGAAAATCCTTTTATAGTAATAGATGAAAGTGATGAAGAACGTGACAGAATATGTGAAGAATATATAGATTATCTGAATACAAATTTAAAAGATGAAGATAAGCGTCAACAGTTAAATAATATATGGAAGATAGGTAAAGAACAGGGTGAAGTGATTTTAGGCTGTATTTGCTTTCCTAAGCGTTGTCATTGTGATACTATAAAGGACATTATAGATAATAAACAACTTGAATTGAATAATAAATAAGAATACTATCTATATTTATTATTCTGCTTATAATAATGACTATTTTTCTTTTTATTATACTTGTTAATCTTTCTGTATTTATTAACTTTTCTATATTTTTTATAAGAAGTATTGTATTTTCTATGTTTTATATAATGATTATGTGAATAAACAGATATAAAGCTATTATGTAGAAAAACTAATCTTCGGCCATTTTGATATTTATACCGATATCTCTGAACAGGTAATAATACATATTGACCATTTACTAAATAATAATCATTGTTAGGTGTATAATAACTTTCGCTAGAATAATAAGTGTTATTTATAGGAACGGGTATTACATATAATCCATTACATCCTGTAAACAGCAATGCAGCTGGAAGTAAAAATAATAATTTTTTCATATTAAGTCCTTTCTTTATATTATAAAGAAGAACTAAGAAATACTTTTAAAATTATTTATTTTCTAAAATTAATCATATATTGTGTAAAATCTTTATATGCTAATGGTCTGGAATAAAAATAGCCTTGTATATTGAAACAACCTATTTTCTTTAATATTTCTATCTCGTTACTACTTTCAACACCTTCTGCTATAACGTCTAATCCTAATCCCTTTGCAAAATCAACCATTGTTTGAACTATAATTCTATCTTTATCGTCTGTTTCTATTCCGATAATAAAAGACCTGTCTATTTTAATTTTATTAATAGGGAGCTTTTTTAAATAACTAATAGAAGAGAACCCTGTTCCGAAATCGTCAATTGAAACGTTTATACCTAATGATTGTATTTTTTTAATTTTTTCAATAGTTAAATCTGGGTTTTTAACCATTATATTTTCTGTCAATTCTAGTTCTAGGCGCTCACCAGGAAAATTATATTTTTTCAATATTTTTTTCAAATTATCAAAATATCCCTTATATTCTAGGTCTTTACTAGACATATTAATGGAAAGTTTTGGAATATCAATGTTATGTTCTAATTTCATTTTTATAATCATTTTAATAGATTCTTCTAAAACAAATTCATCTATTGTTATGATAAAATCAGTTTCTTCTGCCAAAGGTATAAAATCTATCGGGCTAATAAAACTACCTTTTTTATACCATCTAATAAGCGCTTCAACACCTATAATTTTATTGGTAGAACTATTTATTTGTGGTTGAAAGAATACTTCTAATTCTTTATTTTCAATACTTTCGTGTAAGTCATTTTTAATTTTCATTTTTTCAATATAATATTTTGACATATCTGAATCATAGAATTGGTAAAGGTTTTTACCTTCGTTTTTTGATTCATACATTGCAATATCAGCATATTTAATTAATTCACTTATATCTTGTGTATCATCTGGATATACACTGATACCAATGCTTCCACTTAAATGAAGATTTTTATCTTCATATTTAATTGGTTTTCTAAGACACTCCAAGATATTTGTTCCCAATACAGATAGTCCAAATTTACTTTTAAAATTCTCTACAATAATTGTAAATTCATCCCCACCTATCCTACTAAGAATATCACTGTCACGCAATTCTTTTTTTAATCTTAAACTAATTTCTTTTAAAACAAAATCACCAACTTCGTGTCCATAGGTATCATTAATATCTTTAAATGAATCTAAATCAATAAAAAATAAAGCTGTATCATAATTACTTCTTTTACTTCTTTTTAATGAATTATAAATTTCATCTTGAAAAAAACTTCTATTATATAATCCTGTAAGTCCATCTTTTATAGACAAATCTCTAAAATTATTTTTTTTACGTTGCAATTCTATTTTTTCTTTTTCTAACTCATATACAGTTGAATTAATTAAATGTGTAATAATATCTACCGGTTTCTCTTTAATACAGTCAAATCCGTCAAAGTCTCCTTTTAATACTGGTAACTCAGAGGTTTCACTAAAAGTAAGAACAGTCATAGATTGATTTAAAAAAACTCTTTCTCCATTATTATGAAAAAATTCACCAAGGGTAAAAAAACCATTAGTTTCTGTTATATCATTAAAAATATTTAATTCTTTATCAACTTTATTACCTAAGAAATATTCTCTAGCAATACAAGAATATATGAAAATACTTTCCGTTGGTTGTTTTATAATATTATTAAAAATTTTTTCTGCTTCAGCCATAATTTTTTGCACATTTCCATATCCAAAAGTTATTTCGTCACCTTTTTTAAAATTTCCAGCATAAATAAAATATTCATCAGTAATATCTAATAACACTCTTGGAATATTATTTTCTTTTATTTTTTTAACTAATGGAAACTGTATAACTAAATGAATGTTTTCTTTGGCCACATCAACGCCTAAATATTTTTTATAAATATCTTTAATAGGTATGTTATTTATTTCATAAATATGATTTTTTTCACATTTTGTAATTAAAAATTTTTTACCGATTTGTTCCCAATTTAATGAATTATAAGTATTAACTATTAAAGTGTCACTATTAAAACAAGCAATTAGACCACCAAAATTTGTTATATTATTGTTATCAAAAATATAAGTTTCTTGTCCTTTATTATTTCCAGCCATACCACCAGATATTGGAATATTTTTTTCTATATTATAACTAAGTCCATTTAAAAATTCTTCTCCGTTTGTTCTGGCTCCATCTGTAAAAGTTAAAATTGCCTTTGTTTTTGATAAATCACAATTTTTAATTAAATCCATACCCAACTGGAAGCTATTTTCTGTATCACAATGGACAAAATTTGTTTTAATACTTGTATTACTAAAGAAAGAAAAAGATATAGAAGTTTCTTTTAATTCATTAATTTCACCTGATTTAATTGCTCTATCAGTTGTGCTACCTATAATAATAGAATGTGGTAGTTTATCTAATAAGTTATTTCTTAATTGTTTAATATATTTTAAATCAACTACACCAACATAACACTGTATTAGTAACGTGCATTTTTTGTTAAATATTTCTTTATTAATAGATATAAATTCTTTTAATGAATCTTCATCTGTGTATTTCATACTAATAGTTTGCATATGTGTATTAACCTTTTTTTAATTAAATAATTATACCATTTTTTACTTAAAACTTTTTTATTAAGTAATATAAATTATGTTTGATTTTTATTTTAGAGTTATTATTGTTATTAATAATAATGTGTGTATCTTTTATTTCCGCAACATTATAACAAAAACCATTCATTAAGTGGTCTTCATTTATAGTTGGACCGATATATTGTATTTCGTCACCTATACATTTAGCATTATACTTTGTCATATAAATCCTTTCAGTTTTATATAATAATATTTTTTAAATTAATTAAAACTTAAAGCTGAATTTCTTTTGCTTCAGAATTTTCAACATATTTTGTTAAAAAATATCCTACAACTATAAAAGGTGTTATCGATGCAAGAAAAATAATTAATTCATATAACATGATTTCACCTACCTATCTTTATTTTTATTTATATATATAAAATTACATGAATAAGGGTCTGCATTTTCTATATATTTATTTTTTTTATCTTCTTCTTTTTTTTTATCTATATTAATACCTAAGAATAAGTAATTAGTATCATAAGGGTCTATTTCTATATCTTTCATTTATTTAAGTCCTTTGTATAATACTATTATATACGAAAATAACTTAATGAATGTTTAATAGTGGTAAAATTGAAAAAGTTATAAATAGCATTCCAGACCCAATCAATGGCGCTAATACATTATTGCTTATTTTACTATCCTTATTGTTATTATATACTACGATAGTATCACCAATATTATATTTTTTTAAATAATCAGAATTAGTCCATTTTTTTTCGCCATTAATAATAATTTTGTATTTATATCTTTTTTTATGAAAATTCAATACTGTGATATAATTAGAATTAATATTAAATTCTTCAATATCACATATTTTATATTCTGCTTTATTACTATTAAAATAAGATATTAAAAAATAACCAAACAAGCTTCCACTAATTATGCTAATGACAGTCGAAATAATAATATTCATATAATTAATATCATTAATAAACATTATCAATAAACATAATGTCATATATAAAATAATACTAAATGTAATAATTTTATTTTTATCGTTCAATAAGAATATATTTTTCATTTAATTCATTTTCCTGAATTTGACATGCTTCCTCTAAAAAATCATTTATAGTATCCGTTTCTGTTTCTTCTAATTCATTTAAATATCGATTAGTGAGAAAAGTACTCTTATTAATTAAATCAGAAGCATTGTACTCAGTTAAACCAATATATGCACTTCCTCTATTATTATTTTCAAAGGAAATCATATCACTGAGTATTTCTTTTGCATCTTCTATTGATATTTTGATTGTTTCACCATTCAAAGCTATTTCATATTGTTCATTTCCTATATAAGTCATATATGTATTCCTATTATTTTAAATTTAATGAAGTATATAAAAACTAAACTTAATTCAAGTTTAATTATTTATATATTTTAACTTTAAAACAACCAGGTTATTTTTCATAATTTAATATAAACTTAAATATGTTTTTGTTTTCTTAAAAAACATACTATAATATGAAACTTAATATTAAAAGGGAAAGTAATGAATACTAAAAGATATAAAAAAGAAAAACAAATATTTAAAGACTATATTAGAGTTCCGACACCTATGAAATCAGTTATTTCACAAGACAATGAAATAGAAGTAGAAAAAATAATTAAAGAAATAAAAGTAGAACCTTTTACGAAAGCAGAAAAATATACAACCGTTGTTGAGACAACAAAAATATTAAAAAAACCTTTTCAAGATAAAAAATTAATGATTATAGAAAAGGAAATAGATAAAGAAGTGACTAAAATAGAAGTCCGTGAGTTAGAAAAAGAAAGAGAAGTGATAGACCAAGAAAGAAATGCGATTGAAAATATTTATTTGAATGATAAAGATATCTGGGTTCAAAAAGTAGAAGAAGCGTTTATTAATAAGAAGAAAATTTTAGTTAAAGAAGGCTATGAAGAACAAGTTTTAGATGTAGAAAAAATCGAAAAAGATAATTTAAAAGTCATAAACGATATTTATTATAAATCAGTAGAAAAAGAAATTAAAAAAACAAAATTAATAAAATCCAAAGAACAAGTAAATCCTATAAAAAAAGAAATATTAAAAGCAAAATCTGTTAAACAAATACACGAAGAACAAATACCTGTGCTTACAGAAAAAACTATCCAAACAGTTATACCAGTGATTAATGTAGAAAATATAGAAACAAAAAATATTGTTAAAGAATTAGAATATATAATTGATAAAACAAAAAATGATGAAAATGGAATTTATACACGTAATAATTTATGGTTTCAAAAAAAAGAAATAAAAATAGAAACAGAACAACGAATGTTAGATAGTATAGGTGGATATAGACAGGTATTAGATATGCAATCTATAAAAGATAATAATTTAATATTAAAAGAAGGAAAATGCTTTTATATAGAAAACACAGAAGAAGAGGAAGTTATCGAATTACTAACTACAAAAGTAACTTTTCCTTTTTATAAGAAAGAAATTCAAGAATATATAGATATAGAAACAATTGAAGAAAAATTAGAAATAGAAGTAGAAGAAGAATATGAAGATATAGAAATAAAATATAAAGAAGAAGAAAAATTACAATTAAAAATTGTAAAAAGACCAATCGATGATATTAAAGAAATAGATTTCGAAGGAATGGAAAAAGCTGGGTTTTTCAAGCATGAAAATGCAAATAAGATAGAAGATTTGGTAATTATAGGAAACGATATAGACAATTCTAATTTAAATTGGGGAAATTTAAATAAAACAGAAATAAAAGAAGATAGAACTATTATGAATAAATTAATAGGACACTTTCAAATTGACGAAAATAATAAAGACGAAAAAATACTTTCTTATAAGACAGATATAACGAAGATGGAAATCACAAATACCGGCAATTTAGAATTATTTAATAATAAATATTTATTATTAAATTCTTTGGAGGCTTCTAATGATACTTTGAAAATAAAAATAAAAAAGGGATACACAGATTCTTTACTCTTTAATATAAAAAAGACTGATTTAATAAATGAAGAATCTGTAAATAATTTAATATTTGCATTGGTAAATCAAAACGGAAAAAATGCTTCTATTTTTAAAACAATAAATGAGGTAGAAGATTTTATTCAGATAAAAATTTCTGCAAAAAAAGGCGAGGTTATTAAAGAATTTTTGATGACTATACCTGAATATATGAATAATATACTGGTTCATAGTATAGAAGTTCAAGCTTCTAAAGAAATCAAAATGCCATTCCACTTCAATGATATAGATGGTAAAAGAATAGACGCTCCTACTTATGTTTATAAAGAAAAAAAATTAATAGAAAGAATCGAAAAAATAAATAAAATAGTAAAAGTGCCATATGAAGATATAGTTACTAAAACGAAATTAGTTAAAAAACAAGTATTTGTATCTAAAAAAATAGATGTAAAGAAGTCAAAAATAATATATGTATTAGATAAAATAAGAAATAAAGAAAATGGAATATTTTCTTTTGAAGATAACTGGTATATAGATGCTATTGAAGAATATTCAATATTCTATACAAAAGAAAATTTACGTGAAATAGAATTACCTATGGTAAATATTTATATCGAACCAACATTTGTTACGGTTAAAAATATGACTATTAAACAAATAGAAATACCTTCTACGCCTTATTTAAAATCTATTGAAAAAGAAGTAGAAATAATTAATAGAAAACCACATTTATATGAAGTAAATAAAATTAAACATATTGAAACTATAGATACTATATATAAATTAGAACCAGTTGAGCGAACTAAAATTATTAACTATACTGAAAATATAATCGACAAGCAAGAAAACATATTATTAGGCTATTTTGAAGAAGATGGTAACTGGTTTAAGACAATTGAAATTCCAGAAGATTATGCAGTGGTAGAAACTGACTTAGAAAGAGTGGAAACACCTATGATATCAAATATAATAGAACCTATCTATAAAGAAATAGAATTTAAAGATTACAAGTATAAAGAAAACAAAATAGAACCAATAACTAAAATAGAAAATTATTTAGAAAATGAAAATTTTGAAGTAAAAGAAATGATAAAGGAAATAATAGAGGTAGAAGAAATGGTTAATTTTACAAATTATCGTGAAGAAACAATTTTAGATATAGAAGAAGTAGAAAAAGAACGACAAATTATAGATTATTTAAAAAATGAAGAAGAAAATTATTACACTAATGAATACGGTGAATGGGTTCAACAATCTTTAGTTGAGGTAGAAAAAATAATATCATCTAACGAGGTATCAAAAGAAGAAATAGATACTTATAAAATAGCTGAAATGGGTTTAATAGAAATAGATAATGAGTATTATGTTATTCAAGAAACAGAAGAAGAAGTTTTAGTATTCGCAAACTAAGACTATCTAACTCTTTATAGATTTAAGATTTCTTTAAGAATCTTTTATTTATAATAAATTATAAACAATAAAGGTGATAAAATGCAAATAAATATATGGAAAGAAACTTTAATGATATTAGACAGCACAAAGTCTCCTGGTGTAATTATGGAAGTGTTTAATAAAAAAATAATTTTAAAAGAAAAAGAAGAAACTTTTATAGCTACATATGATGAAAATACAGAAAGTTTTTTTATTCAAATAAATGAAGACACAAAAATAGAACATCAATATCAAGATATGTTTTTAGAAATATTTAGGGGAACAAGTATGTATCAACATAATGGTATAGAGGGTATTTAAGTGGATATTATCAACTTAATAGTTGATAATACTATTTACGACCGAAATCAGCTGGTATTTCACCTAATCTTTTAGTATCCCACTTTAAGATTTTTTTAAAATCTAATTCACTTATACTATTTAATTTATCTTCGCATTCTTTAATTTTATCGATACTACTTTGGTTATTGTTTACTTTAACCTTACTATTACATTTTTTATTTCTTACCCAAGCCATAGCTGTTACAGAATCGGAATAAATAAAGTATTTATTACTTACAGATAAATTAAATATTAAAGCATCTACTAACGCAAAGAACTCCATAAGATTGTTGGTTGTATTTGGATAAATATCACTTCTGAAAATAACTTTTTTATCAGAGTAAACTAATTGATATTCACCATTACCAGGATTTCCAGAACAAGCACCATCTACATAAATACTATCTTTGTTTAATTCATTAACTGAATTATTATTAACTTTTGTAGATTTTATAATTGGTTCTGCGTTTCCACTATACATTTGATAAAACATTTTATTATTATCTTTTCTAATATCTTCTTCTTTCTTAAAAGATTTATAAACAGCATTACGAAAACCATCTACTTGTTCTTTACACTTATTCCAATTATCATAAACACCTGGCTCATGACCTTGCAAAACTATATATATTTTAGCCATTTTCTATAACTCCTTCATTCGGTATAAACGGTTTATAAATTATATTACAAGAATTAAAATTCTTTAACAGGAAATCAATAGCATTATTTGTTTCCGCATCTTTCATTAATCCATTTTTTATAAGATTTATTATATTTAATAGATTATAAATACCAGAGTATTGTTCTTGTTTCCATTTTTCTAATTTATGATAATCCCCAAAAGTGTTTAAAAGCGCATCTTGAACTTCTTCTCTTTCTTCTTTAAAATTCTCAAAAATGATATCCATAGTAATATTATTTTTTACTATGGATAAATATTTTTTTAAATCATCTTCCATTTTAAAGAAATCCATAGTTCCTTCGTCTTGAATAATATTTAGGTAATTAAGTTCCATATTTTGAAATCCTTTTTATTTAGTAGCAATAGATAAAATCTTAATCAAAAGTTTATTTAGAACGCAATCATTTAAGTGTTCATATAAACCAATATCAGATATTTTTCTTTCTATATCTATAACTTTGTTATCTAACTCTAAAAGAATATTATCATAACTATTATTAAATTCAGATAAATCCTCTCCTTTAATTTTAAGTAGCGTGTCTCTATAAGTTAGCGGAAATTTAATAAAATGTGTTTCTATAAATTCTTCAAACTGTAAAATTATTCTATAGGCGTGACTTAATGATTTATAATCAATACCTACTGAAGCAGCTTTACTTCTATCTCCATAGCTATTTAATCGACTTTCTATACGATTTAAAAAATATTCAAATTTTAATGTGTCACCATATTGTTTATCTAAAATATTTAAATATAGCCCACCACCAGAACGTCTTTGGATGTTACTTCTATCAATTAAAGAAACATATTTTAAATTATATTTTAAAATAAAAGGTAAAAAATTTCTGATATCATCATTTTTTAGGTTAATATGATTATCTTTTATAAATTCTACTAATTTACCATACACATATTTTAATGAATTGTATCTTTCACCTTTAATTCCATATTTTTTAGTTTGTGAAACTATGTATGATAAGAAAGATTTACTATTACTAGAAATTAAATCTTTATAATTATTTTTAAATATATTAATAACTTGTTTATCTTCAAATAATATATTATGCGTAGAGAACATAGAAAACAAAATATCATAAGCATTTGTATCACCATTTTTTAATAATTTAAAAAATTTATATATACTTATTAATTCAATATCTAAATCATCTTTTGTATTTTTAGAGCCAGAATCATTTGTAGAAAAATCTATAATTTCTGGTTTAAATTGTTTTGTGTCATTCACAGAGGGTAAAAATATCCCCTTAATATCTATATCACTATTTGGATTATCTAGTCCAAATAGATGTGAGCCTATAACTGTTAAATAGATAACTTTTCCATTATTTTTATCTAACATTTTATTTGCTTTATTAATAATTTTTTCAGTGTTCATATTAAATTCTTTTCTTTTATTTTATCATATAACTTCTTATATATAGCTGAAACATACTGCTGATATATATAAATTGTCAAAAAAATGATAGAATAAGGTAAATAAAAATTTAAAGGATAGTAATTGCATATATTAAGAAAAAGAATTTTAAAAAAAGAAAATGGAAGTAATGAACATCATATTATTATGGGTATATTTGATACAAAAGAAATTGCAATTGATATATTAAAAAAACATGGAAACGAAAACATTGAAATGATGGATAGTGAATATACGTACGTAATACGTGACGAAGACGAAGATATTATAGCTATAATAGAATTAGAAGAGGTAGAAATAAATAAGATGATAGAAATATTATTATGATTTAAGTATTTTTTAATAATTTAAAAGATATGATTAATCCATGTATAAAACAATAAAATTCAATATAAAGTGTGAAGAAGAATTAGAAAAGTTATTAGAAAATGCTATTAGCATCAGCACTGTAGTGGAATATAATTTTGGTGATTATCAAATTAAACAATATTATAAACAATCTTACTTTTATAGAAAAGAAAATGATATTTTACCTGTATCACAACGTTTTTTTGATTTAGCCCTACTATTAAATATAAAAGAAAGAATATATTGTGAGGATATTGTTGAATATCTTTATAAATCAGAAGAAAAAGAATATATGATTAGTTCATCCTTCTTTAAAGAAATGAAGCTATATAATGAATATACCACTATAATTAAAACTGAATATGAATTTTTTTATAAGAAAGAAACTGAAAAGATAAAAATAATATATAATAATATAGATAACCAATACTATATAGAGGTTATTTCTACAAATGAAGAAATGAATATCGATTATTTACTGAATTTATTCAACTTGAAGAGTATAAATAAAAATTTTATCTAAATTAATAAGTAAATTAGATATCTTATTCCTATACAATTCTATAATTTCCTTTTCTTTTTTTTCTGATAATACATTATTACCAAAATATAATCCGGTTGCTTTCATTTCTTCTAATTTAAATGTTTCTAATGAATAAACCTTTTCTTCAATAAAAATATTATCATAATTCAAGATATCATTAATAGATAATTTATTATTAGAATTAAAAGAAACTTCTTTAAATAAAGATAATAAAAAAGTTTCTTTTAGTTCTACTTCTGTTTGTGCTTTTGTATTAATAAATACACTACTATCAACTTTCATTTTTATTCCTTAAACTTTGTCCAATATTACCAAAAATCAAATAAATAAAACAACATTATTATAAACAAGTATATATTCTTAAGATTATTTTAATAAATAAAGATATATTATAAGAAATAATAAACTAAAGGATAAAAATGTCATTGATAAAATATAAAGAACCAGAATTTAAAAGTATAGTAGAAAGAGCTAATAAATTAATAAGCAAAACACGTGATTTTGAATTAAATCTATTAAAAATAAAAAACAAAACATTTCAAAATTATATGATTGCAGATTTTGTAGAGAATAAAGAATTTTCAAAAGAAGTAAAATGGTTATTTAATTTAAGCTATTTAAATAATAATGAAGAAATAAGTAATATAATTCAAGAAATTACAGAGCTTTATACGGTATATTCATTAGAAAAAGAAAAGAATATGGATTTTTTCAATGCTTTATTAGAAGTTGATAAGAGCGAAATGTGTGAAATAGAAAAGAAATATTTAAAACTTATTATCCAAGAGAAAGAACGTGAAGGTATAAATTTACCAGATAATCAAAAAGAAAGTTTATCAGATATAAGTTTATCTTTATCCAAGCTATCAAGAGACTTTATGAATAATACACAAGAATTTTTTAAAGAATTTTCTTATGAAGTAAAAGAAGAAGATTTATGTTTTTATAATGAAGATGATAAAAAATCACTATTGAAAGATGATAAATATTTGCTTACAAATTTAAATGAAGCCTATGATTATATTAAACTATCACCAAATAGAGTTGATAGAAAAAAATTATCAGATATGTTAAATACTAGAACACCTGAGAATGAAGAATTAATCAAGGATATATTGAAAAAACGTAACGAAACTATTGATATATTAGATTTTGAAACATACGCTGATTTAGTATTTGAAGAACGTGATGCTTCAAATCCTAAAGTTGTATTTGAACTATTAGAAGAATTACTAGAAAAAGCAATAGAACCAGCAAAAAAAGATTTAAATAGTTTATTTGAATATGCTAAAGAAAATAATATAGAAATAGATAAAATAAAAAGAAGTGATATTGCACATTTATCTTACCTTTATAAAAAAGATAAATATGATATTGATATGAATTATATTAAACAATTCTTCGAAGTAAATAATGTTTTAAATGTTTTATTTGCAAAGATTTCTACATATTTTGATATAACAGCTATTGAAGTATCTGAATTTGATAAATGGAACGAACATGTAAAATTATATAAATTTGTAAATAAAGATGAAGAGATTGTCGGTCATATTTACTTTGATTTGTTTGAAAGAAAGAATAAAAATCAAGGTGCTTGGGCTTCTGGTTTAGAATCTTATCATAAGAATGAAGAAGGTAAAATAGTTAAGCCAACTGGTATGGTTGTTTGTAATTACAAAGAGCCGAATAACGAAGGTTATTCTTTATTAACATTATCAGATATTATTACTTTATTTCATGAGATGGGACACGCTATGCACCATTTATTTAGTGAAGTAAAAACACAAGGGATAGGTGGAACTAATGTTTTATGGGACGTAGTAGAATTTCCTTCACAGTTTTTTGAACTATTTGCTAACGAAAAAGATACTATTAAAGAATTAAGTAGTCATTACAAAACAGGTGAAAAATTAGAAAACGAAATCATTGATAAAATGATAAATTCAAAAAACTTTTTAAGTGGATTTAATTTATTGGTTCAGACTGCTTATGCATTAATAGATTTAAGATTACATACAGATAAAGATGGGGAATTATTTAACATTATAGAGAGTGTGTTGAGAGAATCATTTGATAAAATAGATTTGCAATATAACAAAGAAATGATATATACTTTTTCACATATATTTGCTGGTGGATACGCTGCTGGTTACTATAGTTATAAATGGGCAGAGATATTAAGTGCAAGTGCTTATGTATATGTATTAAATAGTGAAGATATTCCAAAAGAAATGAAGAGATATAGAGAAATATTTTTGTCTAAGGGTGGAACTATTGATATGGTAAGTGAATTTAAAAAATTTACAGGTTATCAACCGAATGTAGAAGATTTATTACGATTAGATGGTTTAATTTAATATTCTTTTAAGTCTTTATATGTTTTAATATTGTAAATTAACTCAAAGGAAACAAATGTTATTTACAATATTACTGTTATTATTAGCAGCTGGAGCTTTCTTTATTGGTAAAGGTATTGCCAATAAATTAGAAGCAGAAAAAAAGAAACAAAAAGAAAATGGTCGTGAAGACGAAGGTATATTATCACCTGGTGTTCCGAGATACACTGGTTATTCTATTGCATTTATAGCTTTTTCATTCGCTATAGCGTCTAATTTTATTATAATGACTCCTTCAAATATGTATGCACAGTTTAACAAGCGTATTCTTGGTCCGCAATTAAAGAATGGGCAAATTATAGCAACTGATGGAGAAATGGGGCCACAAGGCTGGATGAAGCGTGAAGGTATATCTATTATTCCTTTTGTAAATTTCATTTACAGTGTATCTTATAAAGATATTGTGTCTATTCCAAAAGGACAATTATTAATTTTAACAGCAAAAGATGGAATTCCACTTGGAAAAGAAGAATTTTTTGCTCCAGATTGGTTTGATAATGCAACAGATGCACAAAAAATGAATGAAGAATTAAAACGTCCTCTTACACGTGCTGAATATGAAACAAGAATGCTTAATGCTGAATTTTTCTTAACACACGGTGGTAAAAAAGGTCCTCAAGTAAATGTTTTAAGTCCGGGTAAATATGCTATTAATACTTATTTATGGGATTATGAAATAAAAGATGCAACAGTTATTCCAACTGGTAATGTTGGTGTTGTAACTAGTAAAGTTGGTGAGATTAGTAAAGATATAGAGCGTTCAACTGATAATTCTAATATATCTGTTCCATTAGTGGATAAAGGTTATATAGGTATTTGGAAAGAAACTTTAACTACTGGTTCTTACTACTTAAATCCAGAAGCATATCATGTTCAAGTTTTTGATATGAAAGCACAGATTTGGTTATATAAAGGTGGATTTAAACCACGTGAAAATGATTTATTTGTGGCAAAAAATGGTGAGATTGGATACAAAATAGTTGTTCATGAATTTGAAAAGGTTCCAGTTAATGCAGCTGATTCTGCTATTGCTGTTAAAACCAAAGATAAATATACTGTCTATATAGAGGCAAGATTACAAATTCAGCCAGACCCAAAACATGCTAGTAGAATAGTTGGTGGCGTAGGTGATTTAACAAAAGTTGAAGATAAAATAATAACACCGGCGGTTCGCTCTATTTTAAGAAATGTTGGTATGAAGTATGACGCTGTTGATTTTGTTGATAAGCGTGTTCAGATTGAAGCAGAATGTAAAATTCTATTACATGCTAAAGCGCAACAAGCTGGAGTTCCTCTAAAAGAATTCTTTTTTGGAAATATAGATATTCCGCCAGCAGTTCTTACACCACAAAAAGTAGAAGAACTTTCTAAGAAAATGGAAAAGGCATATATCCAGCAAGATTTAACTTATAAACAGTTAATTAAAACAAATGAAACAAAAGCAACAGCTGACCAACAATCAACTTTGGTTAAAGCAAAAATTAAAAAAGAAAAAGCTGAATATGAAAAACAAGCTAAAAAAATAGAAGGTGAAGGTATTAGACTTTATACAGAAGAAGTTGCGAAAGGTAAAAAGTTTGCTCTTATTCAAGTTGCGAAAGGTCAAAAAGCGCAAAAAGATGTTCTTGGTGCTGAGAAAACTTTCGAATTACAAATGTGGAAAGAAACTATTAACTTTTTGAAAGAAAATCCAGATGTAGCAAAAGCTGTCCCACAAGTTTATATTAATAAAAGTGGTGGTGGAAATGATAGTGGTTTTGAAGAGGGTGCAGCGATTATGGGTATTCAACAATTACAAAAGGCACAACGTAATATTGTGAAAAGTAGAAACTCAACAAAGAAATAAGATAATTATATATTATCTTATTTTATAATATATATAATTAATATTATAAGGATAATATATATGCGTGATATTTCAATAAAAAAAATAAAGTTAATGTTTGATTATAGTTCTAGTTGTTTATGGGATAATTCTTACAGAGAGAAATACGGAACTATGATTGAAGCGGAAGATATAAATTTATCTTTATTTATAGAAAATAAAATAAATAAATGGTGTTTAAAGATGGATAAATTATTTTTCACTGAAATATTTGGTGGAAGATTAACAAGAAAGATAATTAAAAATTCTAATAAATACAAAAGATATAAAAAAGAGCAACTCTTTTTATCGAAATTAATATCTAGGAATACTGGATTAAAAGTATCCCTAGTTTATGAATAAAATTATTTTATTTATTCTTTTTTTTCTTTTTTCTAAATAAGAAAAATTTACCAGCTTCTAAATATTGTCCAGTAACTTCTTCTGGGCAATTATTATAATCGCCCCATATACCAGACGGACATTTGACTTCCAATTTATTTTTAACACGTAATTTAATAATTTTTTTAGGTGATAAAATTTCTTCTGATATTGGTGTAATATCAAATTCAAATAAATTAATATCATCTTTGTAATATACAGTTTGTATATCCATATTGCTCCAAGCCGGAACGCCTTCTGGTGTATATGGCACAACTGAACCATTATCATATTCTACTTCAAATGTATAAAAAGAATCTTCATATACTCTTGTAATAATTCCATGACCAAATATTAATCCAAATACTTCTGTATCTATCTTAACTTTTTTAAAATATGCTTTTTTCATTATAAAACCCTAAATAATTATATATATAAAAAGTATTATATCATAGAAAACTGTCTAACCTAAAAAAATCATAATAAAAACATTTATAATCTTGTAGTAAAAATTAGGAAAGACAAAATGAAAAAACTTTTACTACTTATATTAATAACTTCTAGTTTATTAAAAGCTGAGTTCAATATATTTAACGAAATAAAAAACGATAATAGTTGGGGCAAACATTATTTTGTCCCTAAAATGTCAGTTATTGCATTGGCTACAACAGCTGTAATAACTGGTAATAAAACAAGATTTGGAAAGACTGTATATAAAAGTGTAGATGCATTATTAATATCAACAGTTGCAACAAGTACCTTGAAAGCCGCTTTTGGACGTGTAAGGCCACGAAGTAGAGGCGAATATGGCGGGAAAGATACCTGGTTTGAATATGGAAATAAAAGTTTTCCTTCTGGTCATGTAGCTTCTGTAGCTTCAATAGTTACGCCATTCATCTTAGAATATCAAAAGGAATGTCCTTTAATACATCTACTATGGGCGTTACCTATACATCAAATGTATGGAAGATATAATGATGGAGCTCATCATAAAACGGATGTTGCAGCTGGTTTTGCAGTTGGTGTATTATCTGGTTGGATAGCAACAAAAATAGACACACCAATATTATTAAAATGGACAGAAGACGGTTTATATACTGGTATATCTTTTGATTTTTAAAAGAAAGAAGAGTAACACTATTTTATAGTATTACTCTTCTCTTTTTCTTGCGATAAATTATTTTCATATTCTTCAACTTTATTAACAATATACTTAATATATTCTGTCCGCATAAAGTCTTGCATTTCTTTCTTTTCATATCTATTTGATTTTTTATATTTTTGTACAAAATCTTCACCAAAAACTTTTTTAGGTGGAATAAATCCACCACCAGCGTCTGGATGACCACCACCACCAAAAATAGCAGCAATTTTATTAGCTTTACCATTCTTAGAGCGAATACTCATACTACCTCTTTCGTAATCTATCTTAAGAAATACAGTATCAGTATTATAGGTGTTTTGTTCAAATACTGCATGTTGATATATACTAGATTTAATATCAGTAACAATTGCAAGTTTAGTGTCAAGTGTATCTACTTCTATTACTTTATTTGTATTGTTATCTATCATTTCTGGACCATAATACATAGAGGCTAACATATTGTATGGAATATTTTTATTATTGCTTAATTCAACCTCTCTAAACGCTTTTTTAATTATTAAATTATCTTCCGTATTTGGTAATGAATTAACAGTATCATTGATTATTTCATTTTTCAGAATTTCCATTTCTTCTTTTGTTGTAATTTCTAATTTTTTACTTTCGCTTAAAATGATACTTGCTACATCTTTTGAAATAGTATCAATAAAATTAGAAATTATTTCTTCATTATTTTTATTTTTAGATTGAATTGAAGAAAACAAAGCTGTTCCAATAAAAGTATCTATACTTTCGTATTCTGGTAATTGTTGGTTTTCAGCATTTTCACTTCGAATGTAGCTTTCAATATATTTCTTTGTTTTTTCAAAATCTTTAACACTTGTGTTCATAAATTTATTTTCTAAAATACGAAAAGCGTATTTTAATTTATCTTCTACTGGAGTAGAATAAGTTTCATCCATTTTTTCTTCAATTTTTTCAATGTAGTCTTCTTTAAAAGAAATGCCAAATCTATAATAAAAAGACATTTTCACTTTTTCTGACAAAGTTAAATTTGGGCTATCAACTTTATCAAAATCTTCAGTATTTAATAATTGCTTCATATAATCTTTTTTCAAACCAGCTATAACGCCGTCATTTAATTCCACAATACTAATTTCATCAGCTGTAAATATTTCATTTAGTTTAGTGAATATATAATTCATATAATCTGTTTTAATATTTTGAACGACTGGATTTTTATTTGTATCTTCTGGGAACATTCCCATTAATTCAGTAGTTAATACTTGATATATAGAGCCTTTAAGAAATTTTTTACTATTGTGTTCTTTATATATATCATAATTATCAATACTTAATACTAAATCTTCTAATTCATATAGTTTTTTATTATCTTGTGAAAGTATTTTAAAAGTTCCTAATGTAGCAGAGTTACTAGTATCTAATTTATACCAATCAAATACTTCTGCTTCATTTTTACCAGAAGCGTGATGGTCTATAACTTTAATATCACATCCAAGTTCTGCAAGTTCTGCTTCTAACCTTTTCAAAACTTCAATACTAAATTTATTTGCTTCATCTTCTGATAATTTAGTTTGTGGTTTTTCTAAATCAGTTCCACGCAAACTTAAATCTGTTACTAAAAATAATTTCTTAGCTGCACTAGATTTTCTGATATCTTGTTTTATAATATCAACCATATCACCAATATAATCGTAGTTTGCATTATATTTATGTGTAGTTAATATTTCCTCACCAAAAATATCACCACCTGTTTGTTCATTGTAATCATACACTAATGAAGAACCGTAACCATCTGCATCTATATGTGAAAGAGCAAAAACTTCTACTTTATCATCTGAATTTTCTATTTTATCAATAGTTTTTAATGAACTAAATTTACTTATCATTTCACCTATTAACTGATTGTTGAAAGTTGTATTATTTTCTGAAATTTCTAAAGAATTAATAATTTGTGTTAATTCTTCGTCTAGTTCTTTCGGTATATTATTAATATTGGATAAAAAAGTCTTTAATACGTATTCATTTATATTATCTAATATATCAAAATTTTTATCATTTTTATTTTCAACCAATAATTGAACTAAATAATTAAAAATAATAGTTTCATAATCATCCTGTGTAAATTCTGGATTATCAATTTCAAGTTCTTCGCCTTCACTATTAATAACTAAAATAGAACCAACTGATTTAAACTGACCATTAGAAAGTACTAATTTATCTATATCACCTTCTAAGAGCATTTCTGTAAAAGTATTCATATATATTTCTTGTAAATCTTCGTCCGTATTATTAATTTCAGTATAACCAGGTTCATCACGTGTTTCTGATATTTCAGTTGAATCAACTATTAAATTTTCTGTATCAATTTTTTTCATTTATATACCTTTGATTTTTATATTCATATTATAACCAATATAGATTAATTTCAGGTTAAGGCTATTTTTTGTCGGCTGGTTTTATCTGCTCATTTTTGTCATCTACTTTAACTTTATTATGAATATTTTCATCTTCTTGTATTTTAGCTAAATACTTCTTTTTTTCTTTCAATAATATGATTTTTATTTCTTCTATATTAATTTGTTTTGATAATTTACTAATAAAATTAATTAAATCTCCACATAAAGTTTTTTTAAGTAAAGATTTAATATCGCTATTTAAAATATTATTGATTATATCATCAACAAAATTTAATATAATTTTTATAGAATGACTGTTATGTGTAAAGTCAATTAGTAAAGATATAGTATCCGTTAAAATATTTTTAATTTCTACATCTTTATCATTTATCATTTTATTAAAAGTTTGATGAATATTAAGTATAAATTCTTCAAAATTATTTTCAAAAATTATTTCAATGTATTTTTCCTTATTATTATCTATTTTATAATTTTTTAAAATTCCTTTTAATATTTTATTATTAGAACCTTCAAAATAATCTAATTTATCTTTAAATGCTTCTACTACTCTATCATTTGCTTCTACTACTCTATTATTTGCTTCTACTACTCTATCATTTGCTTTTTCTATTTTTATATCTGCTTCTATCATTTTATAAAATTTAGCATATCTAACTAAATCATTAATTTGTTTTAATTTGTTTTTTATTTTATCATCAACACCAATAGAATTGGCAATATATGGAAAAGAATAATGATAAATTGTCTTTAATGTTTTTGCAATATTAGAATTATTATCATCTAATAATAATTCTTTATTACTTATGAGGAAATCCATAAATACTTCTAGTTTTTCAAATAATTCGGCTCGTAATTGTTCAGCTATAAAATCTGTTTCTAGCATTTTTCTTAAATTCATTTCATCTTTTGCTTCTATAGATATTTCATCTTTATTTTTTAATTCTATAAATTCACTAAGTTTTTTATTATTCTTTTCTTTTAAATAAGATATTTCATTATCTTGTTCCAAATTAATATCTTGTAAATTATTATCTATCAAAGGCCTTTTTATCGTCATTTTTACTGAATTTTCATTCGTAATATCTGTTGTTATTATAATTCTTTTTGATAAATTATCTAATAATTTTGATATCTTAGGTAATTTACTATAATCTATTTCATCTCTTCTATCTTCATAAGTATATTCTTCCATAATATAGCCAAAGTTAGAAAAAAGATATAATGATTTTGATAAATATTCTATAGTAGAAATAATATTATTATCACTTTTGTCAAGTAAATTATTACTTAAATAATCTTTAAATAATTTTTGTAATTCACCTTTTATATCAATATTACTATTTGCAAATAAAGTATAAATTAATATATTAGAAAAATCATAATCATAAATATTATCTGGTGAATTTATTATATCTTTTATATTAATTATCGTCGTTTTATCATTGATATAATTTTCCATTTCTAGAACTATATTTTCTAAATTTTTATTTTCTTTATTTTCTATTAATTCTAAACCATTTAATAGACGAACTGGATGTGTGATAATTTGGGATTGTTCGCTTTCTGGTCGATACATATTCGTAACTTCTGAATACAATAACATATATTTTTCTTCAATTGTATTACTTTTTTCTTCATCACTGATTAAATATTTTTTTGAAGTATTTTTAAATACCATCATAACGTCAGCTTTACCTTTTTTAGCAGAATTATATTGAAATTTATTATTTTTTATATTTATTTTGTTTGAAATAGAATGTTTATTGAAAGTAGTTAAGAAAACTTCGTTTATACAGTCTTTTTTATTACATTTGCTTAATTGTGATTGTAATATATTACGTGCTTCTTTATCAATATTTTCTAAACCTTCTATAAAAACTAAGAAATTTTCTAATAACTCTAATCTATCAGAATTATTAGCAGTTACGATAGTATCTAATAATACTTCAAAGTCAAATTCTAATGTATCAGATGTATATTTATCAAAAGAATGTGACATCTCATTTAAAACTTTTGATTGAATTTCTTGAATAGCTCTTTTACTATCTACAATCTCTTTTTTTATAATATCAGTGGTTTCTTTATCTATTTCGGTATAACCGAAAGATTTAAGTAATTTTGCAACGTTGATTACTGTTTTTTCTTTTTGTCCAAAATAATTTATAATAATTTTAGATAAATCAGGTATTAATTCTTTCTTGTTATTAATAGCCTCTAATTTTGTCTTTATTTTATTAATAATATCTTTGTTTTTATCATTAGAGATTACTTGTTCAAAGCTCTGATATTCTTCACTATATTGATATTGTATATCTCTTATAAGGTTATTTATATTACCTAATAAATTATTTATTTCTTCCATTTTATTTTCCCAATTTAATCTTTTAATTAATTATAACTAAATAACTTTTAAATAGGATTTAATTATAGATTTTAAATATAATTAAATTAATCCATTAATAAAAACTTTAAAATATTTATTTTTATTAGAACGAACGTCTTCTATATCCAATAAATGATTTATATGTGACATAGCTTTATTTCGATTACTTTTGCCAGCACCATTAATCGTTTTCTTAGACATAAAAAAATTCATAATGATAAATAATTTTACTAATTTTTTTAATCCTTTATTATCTGTCATATCCATAATTTCCTGAAATACTACTTTATGTTCTTTATTATTTGCAGAATTTTGAAAAAAGAAATTAATATATTTTTTAGAAATATCTGATTTTCTAAACTTTTCTTTTAAGTTTTTAAGAACAGTTTTATTATTCATATTGAGAATCGTAGATATTGCTTTATGAATATATTTAGTATCGTTTTGCTTCGAAGTAATAGAAGATATTAAAGAATTTCTATTTTTTACTTTTTTTACTTTTTTATTCTTATTGGATATTTTTTTTGCACTAATTATTTCGCTTTTAATTTTAGATAAAGCATCTGCTTTTTTATTGAATTCTCTTGGTATCCAATGTAAATTAAGCGTTTTTTTACTTATAAAATCAGTCATAATACTTTGATACTTATCTAAATATTTTTTTTGATTATCCATTACATCTTTAAAAAGGTTTATATTATCAGTAAAAAAGAAAGGGTGATGTAAATTGTGGTTATTGGCGTATTCAATAGCACATATCAAAGCCATTTCTTCTGCTACACGACTACTATTAACTTGTATATCGAATTCAAAATGTAAGCTTTCACCATTGTTTCCATTATATACTCCAATACCTACTGTTTTACCGATAATTGAAGCATCGAAACTAATATAAGTGCTATTTTTCTTTTTTGCCATTTATAACAACCTTTATTTTTTTATATAAAGATTGTAGCATAACATAGCTTAGAGTTTATTTAAATTTATAATTTATTCCAACAGTTAATTTTAAATCATCTTTTTCGATACCTTCAAATGGTTTTGAATGATAAAAATAATTTAAGCCAGTAGTAAAACTTAATTCTTTAGTAATTTTTGTTTCAAAGTTAGCATAAGAAGATAATCTAAAATCTTCAATATCCACTTTAAAATTTTCTGTATTAAAATTATATAATGTAGGTTGAAAGAATAACAACATATTAAAAGTTAAGGTTTTATTTATTTTCTTTTCATATGCCATGTAAGTATTTATTTTTACTTTTTTACGTGTAATATCAGCATTTCCTTCTGTTTGTGGAGCAACTTCACTATACATTAACCCCGCGCCAATGAATAATCTATCAAAATAAGATAATCGGTGTCTTAAATTCGCACCAGATAAAAATCTATATTTCTGATTTTGGAATTCATTAAATTCATCTTGAACAAATAGTTCAATATCTGTTTCTTGATATAATTTATGAGTATGTCTTAGATGGAGTAATAGTTTGTTAGCATTTTTTTCTTTATTTGCTTCGCCATAATCATAAGAGAATATTACTAAATTTTTATAGGTTTTACCATTACCAAATTGTGTATATATACCTGCTTGGATATGATTAGAATCAGTATTTCCTTGATTTAAATATCCAGAAATACTTGCTTTAACCTCTGTTGTTTTTACTTCATTTATAGATTTTGGTTCAATTACAATAGCAGCATTTAGAATACTACTTGCTAACGTGGATAATATAATCCCTTTTATTAATATATCTTTCAATATAGTCCTTTTTATTCTTATTTTAACATATTTTTATCTTTTATTGAAAGGTTTATATTTTATTTAATAAAATTATCTTCAAATTCGTAGATAATTTCAAAATTAATATCACTATCTGTGCTTTTTTCTTTATTGAGTTTAAAAGTAACATCTATGAGTGAATCAAAAAATCTTTTTGATTGAAACTTATACATTTTTGAATATTTTTTAATAAATATCTTTTCTAAGTTTAACGCTATTTTTGTCTCATCATTTATAAATACTTCTAACGTCCTTTTGTTTGCGTCTTTGTATATATATAAATCACTTAAACTTTCTATTGGTTCTTTAAATTCTGATTTTAAATTAATTATTTTATTAATATTAAATGCTTTCATCTCTATTCCTTTGTTAATTATCGAATATTTTACTTAAATTATAATCTAATATTTTACTATCTATTAAATATAATATAATATTAGCAGTTACTACGCCGCCACCAATTGTTATCACATCAAAAAATACAGTTGATAAAATACTATATTCTATAAAACCTAAAGTGAATAAAATAATAGAAGATACAAAAGTAAATAATAATCCAATATATACTAAACTCATAATGGGAAAGGCAAATATTAGTGTTATAGCTGTAAAAAATATAAACGTATCATTATTTTTTATTTTATTAAATTGTGCATTCATATACGAAGTCCTTTTATAATATTTCAAAATTATACCTTTGTTCTGCTTAATCACCACTTAAGTATATATACAATATAATAATATATAAGGATTAACAATGAAAATAAAGAAAATTGAAAATAAAAAATCAGTTAGTGAGAAATATAATATAACAGTATCACATAAAGAATTAGTAATATTAAATAGTATGTTGAAAGATTATGACGCTTTTAAATTAAAAAAAGAGATAATAAATGGAAGTTTGTATGATAAAGATGAATATAAAACTGATAAATCATTAACAAAGAAAGCTCTAGGATTGAAAATAAAAATAGGTAAAGTATTAAAAAATATAACGGTTTGGTAAGTGTGTAAATATAAACCACCAAAAGGTAGTTTATATTTTATTATTTTGAATTAGAAAGAAACGCCAACACCTATTTTCATAAATAGACCGTTAGTAGTATCAAAAGAACCAGTAGCATCAGCTAGTGGTAACATTCTGTATCCTAGTTTAGCACTTATATAAGCGCTATCTCCAGCACTATATAATGTTTTAACATATATATCACTTAGCATTTCTGTCGAAGCTGCAATAGTAGCTGCACCGGCAACAATAGGAGTATTTAAATTAGCAGTTCCCAAATTAATTCCTATAATAGTAGGTACTTTTACATTAGCAACTTCTGTATTTAATGCTGTAAATTCTAAATTTAAAGCGTCAATTTGTACATTACCAGTAGTTGAAGCACCACCATTTTTAACAGTTAAGTCCATGCTTTCATGCATAACACCAGCTCTTAGTTTATCATTAACTTTAAAAGCTAATGTGAAAGCTTGTGAGCTTGCAGTGTTGTTACCAGTAGTTGAGTAAATTGGCATAAAGTCATATTCGAACGTTACGATTTCAGCTTGTGCTGTTGTAGTTAGTGCTAACATTGTAGCAGCAGATAATAATAATTTTTTCATTTTAAGTCCTGTTTTTTGAATTATTTTTCTTCTTTGATACCGTTATACGCGATACCATGACTATTATTATAGCAGAAAATTAAAACAAAAAAGACTAAAATTAAATTACTTTTTTAATATCTTTTAACAAATTAAAGTCGATTTCAAAATATTTTGATATGCCTGTTGATTTTAAATTATACATAAAAACGTCTAAAATATCAAAAATTCTTGTAATATCTGTATATGTTTCAAATTCCATTGTTTTGTCTTCTTTTATATTACCAATTATAACACTGGAGAAGCCGAATACATTATTATTTAAATGTAAAATTTCTTCCTTATCATGTTTTTTATTCAAGTATAACAGTGATATAAACTGTTCTAATTTATCATTTAAATCTTTTAATGATTTATTAATATCATAATTAAAGTTATCAAATAACCCGAATATAATATATTTATTTCCACCTATTCTGGACCAATAAACTTCATTAAGACTATTTAATACAGTTGTTTCTAATTCCTTTTCAAAAAATTCTAAATATTCATCTATTTTATAATGTCCAAATTCATCATTTAAAACCATTATTTTATTTAAATCAATAAGTATATAACTAGATTTTGTTAAAATATAATTATCAAAACTTCCTTTTTTTCTATTTTCCATAATATCTTTGATATTTAAATTTTCAAAAAAATCATTTCTATTTAGTTTTTTTATCATAATATTCCTTTTTAAATGTTATAAATTAGTAAATTCTATTACTTTCATTATTCCTAATGTTTCATCTTTTTTTAATTCCACTAAATTTTCTTTTGTAATACCATTAATAGTATAAGTCCCCTTATTAAATCCTATTCCTAAATAAAAAATACAAGGAAATTCTTTAAATACTGTGGTGGCAGTCCCATTTCTTATTAATAATTGGTCTAATTCTTCTTGTGTGTTTAAAATAATTACTTTATTATCTAAGTTCATTTCTTTCCTTTAATATAAAAAATGAATTATATATTAACATTCCTTAAAAAACACTTATATTTCAGTCATTTTTAAGTATATTAACTATATACTATTAAAAATAAAATATATAAAAAGGAAGAGATTATGAAAAGACGAAGTTTTTTTAAAATAGCAAGTATTGCTATTGTTACATTATCAATGAATTTATTTGCAAGTGGTAAAAAAGTTGAACAAGAACTATATTTATACAGCACAGATAGCCTATTTAAAGAAGTTACTAATAATATAGAAATTAATTATGATACTTATTATAGCCACCTAGAATATTTGTTTTATATGGGTATGATTAGTTATCCACGTACGCAATCAGAACGTGTAAGTGAGGACTACGGATTAAATAATTTGCATATAAGCAAAAAAGATTTTAAAAGACTAAAATCAAAAAGAAGTTATGCAATTGATTGGGATAAGTGGAATAATCATTCTCCATTAACTAGTTATGTTAAACATAAAGTTGATATTGATAGAGCGGCTATATTTACAGAAAAAGATAGTGAATTTGGCGGTATGGATATTCCATCGGAAAAAGCTAGATATGGTGAAGAGTTAAAACATTTAAATTTAATTTTTAGTTTAATTCAAGATAGAACTAATAATTTTTATACTGTTTAAAATAGGGGATATAAATGAAAATAGAAATATTAGGAACCGGTGGAGCATTTTCAAAAATATCTACATCTTATTTAATCAATGATAATACATTGATTGATTGTGGTGAATCTGTTATTAAGACATTAATAAATAATGAATTTGTTTCTATTATTTTGGATAATGTAAATGATATTTATTTAACACATTCACATTCTGACCATGTTAATGGGTTAGAAATGTTACTTTATTATAAGATGTTTAAAAATCAATTAGATAGTTTAACTATGCATGGAACACAAGATTGTTTAGATTATTTAAATGGATTAGCTATTTCAAAGTCTAACCAATTTAAATTTGTAGTATTACCTACAAATGGTGGAAATACTATTATACACGATGATATACATGTGAGTTATATTAAAGCAGAACATATGGATTTGAAATGTTTAAGTTATATATTTGTAGATATAAATGACATTGATAAAAAATTCATTATTACAGGTGATATTGACAATATTAATAAAATGATAACTCCTAGTTTGATAAAAGATAATACTTATTTATTTCACGATATGGGTTGGACTGGATTACCAGAAGTAGAACCTGGACAACAAAATCATCCACGCGAAAAAGAAGTTCATGATTTTTACGGTGACAATACAAATATTATAGGAATACATACTGACGCAAAGTTAGAACTATATACTCAAGCTTATATAGGTCAAGTAATTAAAATTTAAGGATAAAATAAATGAAAAATAAAATTATATATCCACTATCAGCAGACCCTATAACAGCTGGTCATGTTGATATTATTGAAAGAATAATTAATCTATTTCCGAATGACGAGATAGATATAGTTATAGCAAATAACGAAAAGAAAAAACATTTATTTTCAATTCAAGAAAGATTATGGATAGCGCGTTCTTCTTGTATTAATTTTGATAAAAAAATTAATATTATTAGTTATGATGGAATACTGTCGAATTATGCAAACGATAACGCTTCTACTATAATGGTTAGGGGAATAAGAAACTCTACTGATTTTGATTATGAAATTAACCTAGAACAATTTACACGTGAGACTTCTAATCTTGAGACTATATACTTGAGCCCATATACAAAGCATCTAAATACTTCTTCTTCACTTGTAAGAAATTTTATACTATCTGGTCATATGGATAAAGCACACAAATATATGGAAGTAAATGGTTTTGACAAAATGAAAGAAATATTATCTAAAAAGTGATATTATTTTAATATCAAATTCTTTTCTAAATAATATATAGATAACATTATCATAACTGCAGAGTTAAAAGTAATGTTATCTTTTAATTTATCTAAATTCTTTAGAATAGAAGTTTTATTCCATTTGTTTGTATCCAATCTATTAATTATAATTCTAACCTCATTTCTAATATTATCATTATTTAAAAGTTGCGGTCCAATAAAAGGATGCTTTGCTTTATTTATTAAGAATTCTGGTAATATATCCTTAAATTCTTCTTTTAATTGTCTTTTGTCTATTTTACTTTTCAAATCAGTATTAAATGCGATTTTTGTTAATTCTTTATCTAAAAAAGGAAGTCTTCCTTCAACATTGTGTGCCATTTCTAATTTATCACCTAGTGTGGTTAATATATAAGGTGTAAAGCATAAATCTAGCCACAATTTATGTGAAAGATATGGTATATCTAAATCCTCTTCTAGAATAATAATAGGCATATTTTGTTTATTTAAAAAAATATCATGTATCATATTTCCAATTTCAAACTTACCTTCTAAAAAATTAGGAATTTTTGTTAAATTAGTGTAATTGATACATTTACTATTATCAGATTTATTCATATAACCTTTTAATACATCTGGTATTTCAACATCTTGAACTTCTGCTACTAAATGTTGGTATCCCCAAAAAAGTTCATCAGAACCTTCCCCTGATATATTTATCTTATATCCATGTTTAGAAATTTCTTCAAATAATAAATATTTAGCAGCAACATGTATATTAACGGAAATTCCTTCACTTGCAATTACTGCTTTTTCTAGCGCAGCAAATAATGTTTCTGTATCTAAATATAAAATGTTACTGTCTGTAATATTATTATGTTCTATTATTTTTTTAATATCTTCTACTTCATTGAATTTATCATTATCTACAAATGCAACTGAAAAAGTTTCAATATTTTTATTTAGTATTTTTGATGCAATAGAAGATATAAGTGCAGAATCTATACCACCACTTAAAGTTAATGATAAATCTACATTTTTAACTCTATTAAAAACACTTTTAATTAATGTGTCCCGGATAGAAGTATTTTTCTTTATTCCAATTTGATATTTAAAGGTATTAATAGTTGTAATTACTTTGTTTTGATACAAGTATAATGTTCCTGGTTTAACTTCTTCTATATTAAAAATATTATTTCGTGTATATTGCATCGATAAAACATCGTTTAAATTATTTAATTTTAAATCATTAAATGTTTTAATTTCACTTGATATTTCAATGTTATCATTTAATCTAAAATATAATGGCTTAGTTCCAAAGTTATCACGTGAAAAAAGTAATAAATCCTTATTTCTATCATAAATAACAAATGAATATTCACCATTAAGATATTTAATAAAATCTAATCCGTACTTTATATATAGTGGAATAATAATTTCAGAATCACTATTTGATTTCAAATTAAATTCTTCTATATATTTCTCATAATTATAAAATTCACCATTAACCATTGCCACTATATTGTTATGTTCAAATGGTTGTATTAAGTTTCCGGTAATTTGTAATCTATTATGTGATAGACTATATCTATCCACTTGAATAGTATTTGAATCAGTTCCACCTCTGTGGTCAAGTAAGTCTATCTTAGAAATATCTTTATTGTTTTCTAAGACTAAAATACCACACATTAAATATTATCCCAAGTAAGAAATATTTTTTTATCAGAGTGAAGAGCTTTTTCCACTGCTTTTTTCCAATCATCCATATTAAATATTTCACCCATATATTCTAATAAAAAATCTTCATTGTTGTTAATATATGTAGCGGCTAGATTAAAATCATTATAATAAAAGCTATTAATGGACAAACCTTTTTTAATAAATTTCAGTGAATTTAATTTTTCATTTTGAAAAGTTCTATTTCGTAACACAATAGTTCCATTATTTGAAATAATATCAATTATATCATTGAGACTATTAGGTTCTGCCTGTATAATTGTATTGTATTGTATGTCTACATTAATATCTTTTATATTCTTAATTAATAATATATCATCTCTACCTTTTTTCAAAATATTAAAAATAATATTAGGAATTCTTCCTTCACCATAGATAGCAACATTTCCTATGTATTCTTTTATATCGATTAAAGAGGCCGCTACTGGTTCTATATAGGTCGCAAGTAAATTATTAGATACAGGGTGTATTCTATTATTAGGAACAATAATGTATTGTGAGAAAAATCCTTCATTATTCAATCCATTCATACCATTTTCATTATATGGATTGATACCTACATATGTATCTATCTCAAACATATCAGATTCTACTATATAGCCACTAACTTCATGTCCGACTGTAATATTATCAATAGTAAAGTTATTATGAATAACATCTATGTCTGTCTTACATATTCCCATATATCTTATTTTTATAATAGAATGATTTTTTTTAAATACAGGATAAGAAATATTAGTAATACTTACTTTTTTATTTTCTTTGCGAAGTGATAAATTTTCATATTTCATACTTTGCCTTTTTAATAGTAATTATAAACTAAAAAAGCAATTCTTTATTTATTACATTTTTAATAAAACTTTCTTTTTCTTCCCAGGTATTACCTTCGACTATAATATATTTTTTATTTCTTTTTTTTAACTCATTAATAAATTCATTAAAAAACCATTTTTGAATTTCTAAATCATCAAAAAAACGTCCTTTAATATTTTTAAAATCATATTCATTTAAATTCATTAGTATATATAAATCAAAATCAAAATTGTATTTTTTAAAAAGATTTTCGTCATAACTACCCAATATTTTTTTTGACCAAATATTTGTTGTAATAGCGTCCGTGTCTGATATTATTATCTTTTCATTTGCTTTATCTATAATATTTTCTTTTTGCCCTATATAAATATTACGAAAGTCTTCTTCTTTTAGCTCACCTTCAAAAGATTGTAAATAAGACATAGCAAATTCTTCTACAGGTGTTACATTATATAATTTACTAATTTTATTCGTTATTGTAGTTTTTCCAGTAGATTCTGGTCCAATAATAGCTATTTTTTTCTGAAAGAATTTTTTTGTAGATTCTGGTAACATACTCCAATTATCAATCCAATTATTTCTAACCATAGTAGCTGATATATCAAATTTATCTCTTTTTATATCTATCATTTTATAATCACATTCTACAACTTCTGCTAATTTAATAATATATTTTTCTGAACCTATAATACAATCAGGAATACCACCATTAGCTTTTATAATAATATCTCGCCAAATTTGCCAAAAGTTAATATCTTCATCTGGTGATTGTGGATTCTTGTTTTCAGCTTTAACAATATTAGCACTTGGGAATTCTTTTTTTATAATTGTGTATCTATCATCTAAACTTATATATAAATCATATGGGCTTTCATCAAAATCGTCTATATAAACAGTCATTTTATCAAAGTTATATACACCATATTCAATACAATAAGAGTGCCCAATATGAAGTGGCATAAATTTTCCAATCATAATTCCAGTTTTCATATAATTCCTTGTTCTATTTTTAAACATATTATACTATAATATGTTTAAAATAAGGTTAAATTAATGTATAAAGAAAGAATAGAGAAAAATAAATCATTTGATATAGCTATTGTAGATGGCGATAAAAGCATTAATTATATTGATATGCATAGTAATGCAAAAAAAATAAATTATATATTAAAAGATAATAATATAAAAGTGGTTGGTCTATATATGGATAAATCTATTGAGTATATACAATCTGTATATTGTGCATTATTATCAGATATTGTTTTCGTTCCATTAAATAAAAAATTGCCATTAGAAAGGTTAGAATTTATAATTAATGACTCGGAAATAGATACTATAATAACTGATAAAAATTATAATTTAAATTTCAAAAATGTACTTATTTTTAAAGATATGATTAAAGGTAATAAGTATTTAGATTTTGATTTATCTAAAGTAGAAAAAGAAAAATATATAATATATACCTCTGGAACGACTGGCACTCCGAAGGGTTGTGTATTGTCAGCACGTGGTATAGATAATATGATATCACAACAAGTTAAGATATTTAAAATGAATAAGTCCAATATTTTCTTGTATTTGTCAATATCCTTTGATGCTAGTTTGTCAGATATATTATGTGCTTTTTACTCATCTTCTACTATATTTATAAATGAACAAATATTAAAAGATAAAAAGAAAATAATAAACTTTTTTAATGAAAATAAAATTACACATGTTGATATACCACCTTCTTTTTTAAGTTTTTTTAAGAAGGAAGAATTACCAACTATAGAAAATATAGTAATAGGCGGTGAAATATCTTCTTATATAGATGATTTCAAAAGAGTCGTTAATGTTTATGGACCTACTGAAGCGACTATATGCACTAGTTATGAAGTAGTAAGTGATAAGTTTGAAAGTAACTGTATAGGTGTTCCTTTGTCCGGTGTAGAATATAAGATTATAGATGATATTTTATATATTAAATCAGTGCAGTTATTTAACGGTTATAAGAATATAGGTAATCCTATAATAGATGGTTGGTATTGTACCGGTGACGTAGTAGAATATAAAAATAATAAATATTATTACTTAGGTAGAAGGGATAATCAATTAAAACACAATGGTCAAATGATAAATTTAGACGAAATAGAAAAAATAATAAAAAAAATAAATCCTAATAGTTTTATAAAATATGAAAATAAAAATATCATTTTATATACAGATAAAAAAATAGAAAGAAATACATTAGAAAAAAGTCTTCCAGCATATATGGTGCCACATAAACAATTTGTAAATAATGATTATTATGTAGATAAGACAAAAAAGAAAGAGTATATACAGCGTAGTAAAATTTACGATATCTTTAAAGATTATAAAGATTATGATATTTCTCTTAAAGAATTAGGTATAGATAGTCTAAAAATTATAGAATATTCATTAGAATTATCTGATATAGGTATAGAATTATCTTACGAAAATATGTATTCTATGTCAATATCAGAAATAAATAATGTGAATACAGTATATTTATCTGAGAAAGATTTATTAAAATTAGTTCCTAAAATGACACTCACAGAAAATTCTTCTGGTGTTAATACCATGGTTGTTGGTGCATCTGGTTTTTTAGGGGTTCATGTTGTTAATGAGTTAGTTAAACAAAATACCAACGTAATTTGTTTTGTTCGCAATAAAAAGAAATTTCACGATAGTATAAAATATTATAATTTAAATATAGATATGAAATACATACAATTAATAGAAGGCGATATAAATAAAGAATTTTTTGGTATAGGTAAAATAGATTATAATAAATTAAAAATAAGTATAAAAGATATTTATTATATGTCTGGCGAAGTAAATAACATAAAAACAATTGAAGAATTATATGATTCGAATATTAAACAAGTTGTTAATATATTAAAATTCAAGGGAAATAATAAAAACTTAATATATGCTTCCACTTTATCAGTTAAGGTATCAGTTATCCCACAAGATGAAATAATAAATACAAATAATCTAAAAGACGATAGTAAAAAATTATTAACTGGTTATGCACAAAGTAAATGGGTATCTGATAAGTTAGTTTCTTTATATGATAATACATACATTATGCGATATGGGATGTTAATTAATAAAACAATGCCAAAGAATAGTTTTTATACTTTTTTTATAGACAATATTAAAAAATCCAATATAGTTCCTATTGATAAAGGCTATAGTATGGATAACACTTCTATTAAATATGCAGCTATACAAACTATAAAAATGCGCAATCCTATAAATAACATTACAGAAAATAAAAAGATATATTATAAAGATTTAATAATAGGCAAAAAAATAGGCAAAAATAGTTCTATTGCAATGTATTTAAAAGAAGGTAATAGCTTAAATATATTTGAAACAACAAATATAAAAATATTTGAAAAATAACTAAATATTAATTTAAGTAAATAAATGATATAATGCTATATAATTAAAAGGATAAATAATGCGTAAATATGATAAAAGTATGATGAAAACAGCTTATGTATGGGCTGAAGAATCTTATTGTAGAAGAAACAAGGTTGGTGCAGTAATAGGTAAAGATGGCAGAGTTATATCTATTGGATATAATGGAACTATAAAAAATGCAGATAATAATTGTGAAGATGAAGTGGAAGGTACTGACCAACTTGTTACCAAACAAAATGTTATTCACGCAGAAGCTAACGCCTTAACGTTTGCTGCGAAGAATGGTATTAAAACAAAAAATTGTACCTTATACGTAACTTTATCACCTTGTATTGAGTGTTCTAAATTAATTGTTCAATCCGGTATTAAAGAAGTTGTATATAATGAAGAATATAGAATTGCAGACGGTATTGAATTCTTACGAAAGCATAAGGTTGAAGTTATAAAATCAGAGATTATTTTATGATATCATCTGATAGAGAAGAAGAAAAAGTAGCATTAGTATTAATTCTAGGTCAATCTAATATTGCCAATCATGGCGCATATCTTGACCCATTTGTATATATTCCTAAATCACCTGTTTATTATTATAATGGCGATAATATAGATATTTTCACTAGCCCTATTGGTAATAAAAGACATTTTGCGTCTGGTAACGCTTCCTCTTTATTTCCTTATCTTGGTGATATGATGGTTGAAAAATTAGATTATGATAAAATCATATTTATAAATGCAGCAATTGGTGGAACCACTGTATCAGAATGGGTGCCTAATTCTGGAAAATGTATAAAGCACGTGACAGGCGACGATTTCATATATAGTAATGGTCTCTTTGATAGGATTATTGAAGCAAAAGATATATCTAATAAATTAGGCTTACCTTTCACACACGTATTATGGCATCAAGGTGAAGATGATAATGTTCATGGTACAACAAAACAAGATTACAAAGAAACATTCATAAAAGTTAAACAGGGTATAAGAGAATTAAATATTGAGGCACCAATATATATGGCGCGTGTTTCTTTTACAAGTGCAAAATCTATTCCAATGCCAAGATTTGATGAGAATATAATAGCTGCACAAAATGAATTAATAAGAGAGAACAAAGATATTTTAGAAGGTCCAAATACAGATGTTATTGGAATAGAAGATAGATATGATGGTTCGCATTTTAATAAAAATGGTTTAAAAAAGCACGCTGAACTATGGATAGAAAGTCTTACAAAATAGTCAAAAAACACTATTCATATCCAACCACATAATTGGTCATTATGTGGTATTAACTTTCAACTAAAAAATAATAATTAAATAATATTATAACTACTATTATAATAATAGTTATCCAAAAAAACATAGATAATTACTACTATAATGATAGTTATGAAATACATAATTATAAATTATATTTATGTATTTTTAATATGTGGTATTAAATATTCACTATAAAATATATATTAGTGTAAAACACCACATACTAAGTTTTAAGAATGTTTAATACCTAAAGCATCTAAATCTACATTTTCAATATTGCAAAACTCTTCATCTACTCTGTATTCTAATTCAGAGGGTTCTGCAAGACTAGAAGTTGACTTTGTAAGAACAACTAATTCGCAAGAGATTTCATCTTTTTTAATTTCATAAATTACTTTTTTCATACATCCAGCACTAGAAGGATATTCATGAATAAGATATCCATTCTCAATAATGAGCATAGTGCAATTATGATTAAGATTCATTTCTTCTATTTCTGTAATACCATACTCTTTTTCATACCAATGTTCTACCATATGTTCTAAATTCATAATAAATCCTTTATTTTATTTCTATATTATTACCTTATATAGCTTATATAAGTCTTAAACTAAGGTGCAATACCTTCACTCCATTCATACTGTGGAATTCCATTTTCATCTTTTTCTTCGTATGTCTGAAGAAAAGTATCGTAACCTTTTTTACCTGTTAAAACTTTCACCATTTGGTCTATAACCCAATCTTTATGATGTGCGCCGTCTATCTGTGAATATCTAAATGCTAATGACAGAGCTTGTTCTATTTTATCTGTTTCATCTCTTGTATTAAATACACTTTCATTAGAATCTTTCAAATATTCTTCTTTTGTAAAACTAGTATGCCAGAATATTTCTAATTTACCATTGTTTTCAACGTTCATCCTATGACCTGAGTTTTTTAATTTTTCAATATCAATATTTTTTATAAATTCAAGCATTTGTTTGTTGTTCATATTTTGAAGGGCTTCGGCTTCTACTTCTATGACATCTCTAATCATTCCAATAAGTAAATACCAAGTTCCATCTATATCTTTTATTTTGAGTGTTTCCCATATTTCCATATTATAAGCCTTTAAATGTAAGTAAAAAATTATATCATTATTTTACTTACACTATACTTAAATATTACTTGGGTGATTTTGTAGTAGTAGTTTTTTTCGTAGTAATTTTTTTAACTTCTTTATCTAATTCTTCTTTATTCATTTCAATAAAATCTTCTGTCAAAGGCGTATTAAAATCAAAAATAGCTTTATCATTTACTCTAACCAATTGAATATCAATACCTTGTGCTAATAAAGCAACAACAAAATATCCACTTTCATTTTCATTATATGCTAATGCAATATCTATTGCGTCTTGTATCGTTTCGTTCGGAGTATTTTCAGGTATTATGAAATCATCAAATGTATATACATCGGCATACCATTCTAATCTAATCTGTTTAGTTTCTTTAGAAGGTTTAAACTTACTAGTAGTTTTTTTAAGTTCTATGATTTCGTCACGTTGTTTATCTGTTAATTCTGCATATTTTTCATTGTCTGCTAAATTAAAGTCAAATTTTATCTTATCTTGAACTGCTACTAAACTAACTTCGTAACCTTGTTCACGTAATATTCTTATAAAATATCCACCTTCATCTTCTCCATAAGCTAATGATAAATCAATTGCTTGTTGAATAATACCATTAGGTATATTTTTAGGCACTGTATAATCATCAAATGTGTAATCATCTGTATTCCATTCTAATCTAATTTCTCTTGTTTCCGTCATAATAAATCCTTTATTTTTATACTGATACTATTATAATAAAAATAGTATTAAAACAATGTTAGCTATATAATACTATGTATTTTTTTTTTAAACGGTATATTTTCTTTTTTTTATTATAATATAAAGAAAAGGGGATAGTATGAAAAAAATAACTATGTCATTGGTGTTATTGCCAATATTATTACTTGCGGGAGCACCAACAGTAACTTTCACTGATACGACAGTAACTACTACTACCGGAACAGTTGAAACTGCCGGTTCTGGAAGTACAGAAGATTTAGGAACAGAAACTGATACTACTACTAATCCAAGTGTTGGAGATAATTATACAGCAACACCACAAGACGATACTGTACTTTATACACCAAATTTAACAGAACAAAATGATATATTTGGACAAGGTGGAAATGATGTTATTAAACCTACTGATAAAGAGATAGAAGATTATTATGGTCAATATTATGGTGAAGATGGCGATGATTATATTGAATTAACTTGGGGAACATGGAGTGAAGCTTATGGCGGTAATGGTAATGATACTATTGTTGCATATAGAGGTCCACACGGTGTAAGTGGTCAGTATTACTATGGTAATAACGGTGATGATAAAATATATTTACCAGAAACATTTTTAGACAATACAAGTCGTGTATATGGTGGAAATGGTTTTGATATTATGATAGTTTATGGAACTAGTTCACAATATGAAATTACAAAAAGTGGAAGTAGATATTATTTAAAACAACTTTCTACTAATAAGCAGATGCGTTTTAAGGATATAGAAAAAATTATATTTTCTACAGATGCAACTCCTAATATAATTGGTGCAGAAGAAGGCGAAACATTTTATTTTGATAATAGTAAAACTTTATCAACTACACCAACTACGGATAGTAATTCTGAATTAACTACTATTACATTATACGAACATAGATTTAGTTTAAATACAAGTGGTGCAAGTGGTATGAACTTATATATAAATAACATCAGTGATAAGATATATAAATTGATTGATACGGTAACTAATACAGAATACGAAGTGTTAGGGCGTAATATAACAAATAATGATGAAAAAGTTGTCGGACAAACTGGTTATATTGAATTTTCTAATCCTGTAAGTGGAACTAGAGAATTTATATTATTAGGAAATGAGCAAGCAACACAATCTGAATTAGATGCAATCAGAACAACATTATTTTTTTAAAGGATAAAAAATGAATACAAAAATTATAACATTATCATTATTTACAATATTAACTATTACTGGTTGTAGTAATGATGAAAATAACTATAAAGAAACAACAGTAAAAACAGGAACTATTGTCGACGGATATATAAAAGGTTCGGTAGTATGTTTAGATTTAAATAAGAATAATCAATGCGATTCGGATGAACCAAGAACATTAACTGATGAAAAAGGTAATTATATTTTAAAGATAAATAAAATTGAAAAAAGTCTATTAGATACAGCACAAATTATAGCTATTGGTGGTATCGATACATTTACAAATAAACCATTTGATAGTATCTTGAAAAGTAATTATATATCAAATAATAATATACATTTGAATTCTATAACAACTTTAATAGCAGAAACAACTGAAAATATTGATTATTCAATGAATTCTGAAATAATAGCTAAAAAATTAAATATAAAAGTAACAGATATTAATAATGATATTTTAAAAATAGAAGATAAGTCTGCGTTTAAGTCTGCATTAAAAATTCAAAAGGCTTTAGAAATGTTAAAATCAAATAATAATGTAGATATTGAAAGTGTAAGAAAATCTATATCAAATAACATTATTAATACAAATATGAATTTATCAGAATCTATTGATAAAAGTTTAAGTAGTGAATTTTTAATAGAAAAAGAACGTGCGAAATCTATTGTTGAAACTATCGGCAAAAATAAATCTAATTTATTGTCAGACGCAAAAAATTTACAGTTAAAAATAGAAAGAATTAAAACAGATTATATAAATGAAGTAATAATAGAAGGAACTATAAGTCTATATCAAGAAAATATAGAATATTTACAAACATTAACTAATATAAATGTAAATAACCTTTTAAAAAGAATAAATTACAGAATTAATCTAGATGATGTTTTATTTGAAGATGATAGAGAATTTTTAGAAAAGATAAATAATATGGTAATAAGTATTAATCCAACTATTGAAGAAGTTCGTTTAGAGTTATTAAACGTAGGTGCAGCAACAGTTAATTCTAATTTAATATTAAAATTAATGGCAATATCAATGATAAAAGATATTAATGAATAATATTTTTTATCGTATCTCCATTTAAATCAGATTGTTCTGATTTAAATTCATTAAAAGTTTCTTTGTTATCTTTAATAATGGAATCAAAAAAAGAAATTTCTTCTTTAGATATATTAAGTTTTTTTAATGGTATAACTGTTTTAAAATAATTTAAATCATTATTTTTCAATCTAATATGTTTCATAAAATTTTCAGCGAATTCTTCTTCTAAAAAATAATCCCAATACTTTTCATCATAATATTCTATATCTTCTTCCGTAAGTTCATCTAATATATACTCTTCACTTTGTATAAATTTTTTATATTTACCACGAAATTCTTCATTGTCTTGATACTTTCTTAAATAAAAATCATTTATTTTATCATTCATTTCTGATTGTTCTAATATATTGAAAAGTAAATGCCCATATTCATGTAATACACTATCTAATATAATATCTTCTTCTATATTTTCTGTATTATGTTCTTCCATTATTATATCAGTATAATAACTTAAATAAATATTAACCTCACCTTCATATAAAAACGAATTTAAGCCAAATCCGGCTAATTGACCATTATTATATTTTTTAACCCCTAAATTGAATTCAAATGTTGGTATATTATTCTTTTTAAGTATTGACTTTAATGATTTTTTAATGATTTTTAAATTATTTTCAATATTTTTCTTTTTAGGTTGTTTAATATATTTTTCCATACCAATACTAGATGTTAAGTCCTTTGTTCTTACATATGTTACTGGTATTTTATCTATACCTAATTTATGTGCTGTAAAAGCTCTATGACGTCCTTCTTGTGAAAAATAATATTCGTTTTCATTATGACCATTGTTTCTATCTGTTTCTTCTATATAAGGCATATTAATTTTAGCCATTGGGTTTTTAAACTCTTTTTCATGAAAATCTAAACTACTTTGTGTAGGAGTAAAGTTATAATTCAAATTATTTTTTGAATATTTAATAAATCCTTTTTCACACATTTCTAAATATTCGAGTGGTGGAATTAATACCGTAAATATTTCTTTATCATGATTATCAAAAGCATACTCTGGATTATCTCTAATATCTTCTATAATACTAATACCTGTATTTTTAAATTTGTCCATATATAATTCCTTTACTCTTTTAACTATTATACATAAGAAATACTTAATAAATATTTAACCTAGTTAAGTGTTTGTAAAGGTATATATAGATATAATGCTATATAAAATATAAAGTAAGGTTGTATATATGGAATTACAAGACAGAATGAAAGATATAACTAACATGTTATCTAACGAAGGTTTGTACAATAAAGAACACGAAAATAACTATTGTGCTTATTTGTTCGGCTCTAGAACATATAATACACATACAGAAAATTCTGATTATGATTTTGTAATTATTTTAAATGAAGAAAAAGTTCATCCTGATGAATTAAAAACAGAAGAATTAAATCTCAAAATATACACGCCAAAAGAATATCAATTAGAATTAGATAAACACGAAATATCTGCTTTGGAGGTATATTTTTTATACGCCAAACAACTCGCCAAAAAAGGATTTGTTGTTAATATAAATAAACAAGTATTGCGTAAATCGATATCTTCAATAGTTAGTAATTCTTGGGTTAAAGCAAAGAAAAAAATCATGGTAGAAGGTGAAATTTATATAGGTATAAAAAGTTTATTTCATTCTATTAGAATAACAGAATATGGTCGTCAAATAGCAGAAAAAGGTATTATTTATGATTATTATAGAACTAACAACATTTGGAATGAAATTTTAAAAGATAAAGACAAAAGTTGGGAAGAATTAGCAGAAAAATATAAGCCATTATATAATTCTAAATTGACAGAATTTAGAAAATTGGCACCAAAAAAGATATAGTAATGTTACTTTACTATATCTAAAAAGTTAAGAAACAATAGCAACTCTATTCTTTCTATCTTCGTTATTAATTTCTTCTTTAAAAGGTTGATTTTTATCCATATTGCTTATAACATAATTTTTATTTTCAATATAGTTTTCACCTTCAAAAAAGTTTTTAAATTCTTCTGTAAATGGCATATCCCAAGTAATACAACCCTCAGTAGGACAAGCAGTTGCGCAAGCCGGTTCTTCATGGTGATTAACACACTCAACACATACGTCTGGTGCGACATAATATATCTCTAAACCTGTTGGGTTATCATCTTCATCTACAATTGCTTCAACTGGACACTCATCTATACAAGCACCACAATTAATACAAGTATCATTTATTATTACTGACATTTTAATCCTTTTTATCAATTATATTTTATATTATATCAAATAAACTTACTAAAAGCTTAAATAATTCATTTTCTTTCTAATTTCTTCAATACCTTCTACAATCCAATTGTATTGTGGTAATTTTTTAATATCACCATTATTAACGTAATAGTGTTCAAATGGTAATTTTGAAGATTTAAATAACTCTAATAATTCTCGATTAGAATTTATTTTTATTTCAATAGCTATTAAAATATCTTTTTTAAATTCTTCATTAATAACAAATTCTGAATTATTCTTCTTAGTTCTGCCGAACTCTTTACATTTAAAGCCACTCATACCTCTAAACTCGATATGTGTTTTACCAGTTCTTAACCAATACCATAAACCTTCTATTGTTTTGAATTTACCATATTTAGGGTGAATAAAATCACTTTCATAGAAATTACTTAACATTTTACCTAATTTAGTTTTACCCTGTGAATAAACATTTATATGTGTAAAACCATCGTTATTAATATGTTCTTCCATAATGTTTTCTTATTTTTTAATATCACTATGATATATAATAGCACCTTTATCTAGTATAAGGGATTCTATTTTATCACTATTAGGTGAATATGGGTATAGGTTCCCTTTTTCATCATAAACTAAAATAGTCTTTTTGTTATTTTCAGTATCATAAATACATTTTAATGTAACTTTTTTATTATAAATTATATTAAAATTATTTGAAAATCTATTTTTCCATTTAAATTCTTTTATTTTACATTCAACTTTAAATAATACTAAATTTTTATATAATTTTTGTTCATCAATAATATCAGATAATTCAAAATCTAAATCATCTTTTGAGCATATTTCATTTAAATGAACAGGTTGGTCACAATAAGAACTCATTTTTTCAACAGCTAAACATAAATTTTCTTCTATGTTGTTATTAGTTGGCATTGTAGCAGTTTGATTATTGATAAATGAAAAAGAGTAAAGTAAGGGCGTAAGTAATATATTTAAAAATAAAACTATTCTTGTTTTCATGATTATTCCTAATATATAGTGGAGCTATTATTTTGTATAATTCTCAAATATCATATAGCGCTATATGATAGAATTACTTTTGTAAAAATAGCCCTCTTAGAAGAATCCGATGTTGGCACATTATTAAGAGGTGACCGAATTAATTATATTATAAACTAATTAAACTTAAAAAACTATAAAATATTAATAGTTTTTAATAAGAATATGTTGAACTTTCTGTTCATTTCTATCCATAATAGAAACTTGGTATTTTTTATCAAAGAATATTATATTAATATTGTCTTTGTTATATAGTTCGTAAATAAAATCCGTATATTTAATAACCATCATCCACTGTGCTTTACTTTTAATCATTAAATTGGCTAATCTAATTTGTTCTTTACGTTCAAATGAATTACCATCATACGTGGAAAATTCACTATCATATGGTGGGTCTAAAAAAATAAAATCATTTTTAGAAGGTGTTACTTTTTCAGATAAAAATTCTTCAAAATCTAAATTGTACATTTTTGTTTTGTTTAAATGTTTTTGAAGCTTTTCATTTAAATAAAATTCCATTTTTGTTTTTAAATTTTTAGAATTATAAGAATTTCCACCATAAGGAACATTGAAATCACCATTATTGTTAAAACGGAACATACCACTATAAGCGTAGTTACGCATTATAAAATACAATGCTATATACATTGGGTCTTTATTGACCTTCTTTCTGTTGTATAGCGTTCTACAATAGACGTATAATCCTGTTTTAAATCCTGTTTCTATATTTATAATTACATCAGCGTCAGAAAGTGTACCTTTAGTAAGGCAATTTTTCTTCATTCTCTTAAATTTATTTGTAATTTGTTTAACATATTCTTTTTTAAGTTCTTCTTCGTCATCTAAATATTTAGATAAAACTTTGTTTTTATCTATAAATTCTACGATGACTGACTTTAAGTCTTCAAAAACAATATTATCTTTATTAAATTCTGTAAATAGTTCAACTAATATATTTGTATTGTTTTTAACCAAGAACTCTAATTTTTCCCAAACAAATACAAATCTTGAAACATAAAAAATAAACATCTTATCTTGTTCTTGAATAGACTTATAAAAAAGAAATAAATCTTCCGAGAAATCATTGATATATAATTTATGTTGTGTAACATCAACGCTTAACCATACAGCACCACCACCAATAAAAGGTTCGTAGTAGTTTTTAAATTCTTTTGGTAGATATTCTCTAATAATGGGTAATTCTTGGGACTTTCCACCAGTCCATTTAATTAAAGGTTTAATTCTTTCATTATAGAACATCTTTAATGTCCTCGAAATATTTAACTTTAATGCCAAAATGTTTTTCTGCACCTAAAATAGCTGCTTTTTCATCTTTTATCTCCAAAATATTCAAATTGACACCGCCAACTAATATACAAAGAACAGGGTATTTATAATTTTTATTATTTACATAAGATTTAAAAACCTTTTTCAAATCTTCTTCATGATAAATAAATAAGCCATCATTTTCTAATACTTCTTTAACATCTGCATTCACAATCATTTGTATTCCTAATCTTTTAAATTAAAATCATTTATTTTATTATCTATTACTTTTTTATGCTTAGAAAATACTTTTTTAATAATTTTTTCAATTATACCATATGGTTGTTCTAGTCTATCAAAATCAGATAAAAAATTATTAAATTTAATTTGATTAGCAGCTTCTTTTCCACCAACAATATAATAATTATTATCAATTATAGAAGACATTTGCTTATCACGTTTCGTAAATGTAAAGTCACCAATGTCTTCTATATTGTTTAAGATATTATGATTAATATCATGAATACTATTTAGAATATATTTGTAAATAATTTCATATTCTTTTTCGTATCCACCACATTTATTAGTAAAATTCATAGAGGTCATACCATTCTTTTCTTCGGCATAAGTAGTAATTAATAATCTAGGAATTCTTTTATCTAAATATTTTAGTAATTTATTAAGAACTATATTATGAATATAATGACGTGCAGATATTAGTACACCCTCGTTATATTGTGTCAGGCCACGTGTATTTTTATCTACATTAAAAGAAATAAACTTTTCTGGTAAATATAAGAAGTCATAATTATCTTGATATGTAATAGTTTTATGTTTGTGTTGATATTTCCATTCAGTTTCATCTATTTCTAAAATAGATTTATATATATAATCAGAAATTTCTAAATTATATTCATTTATTTTAAAGTTATTTAACATATCTGGTGATTCCATTATTTGTATCATCTTATAGAGATAGGCAGTGATACTTCGATTATCACTATTAAAATAAAATTTTTCCATATTTTTAGGTTTGACTTTAATTTTGAAATGTTTTTTTAATAATGCAGACGCGTATTTATCTGCATTAAATGTTTTTTCTTTTGCACTCATGTTATATCCTTTAAATTCTTAGATTATTGTTACTTCTAGAAACTTCTTTTTTTAAAATCTTTTTATCAGACATATTAAGTAACCACTTAGTAATACTTGTTACAGCAACTCCAGAAGCTCCTTTTGGCTTATCTTCCCATTCAGTTGATACATATGCTGGACCGGCTATATCTAGGTGTATCCACTTATCTTTATAGTTCTCATCAATAAATCTATTTAGAAATAGACCAGCAGTTAAAGCACCACCATATCTAGTGCTGGAAATATTAGCAATGTCAGCTATATCACTTTTTAATGTTTTATCTAACATTTGATTAAAATGTAAAATAGTAGAATGTTCATTTTCAATAGTAGCTCGTGTATGAATAATATTTTTTAATTGTTCATTCTCCCCCATGATACCAAAAGTAAATTCGCCTAATCCAACTACACAAGCACCAGTTAATGTAGCAAAATCAACAATATAATCCATATCAGGTATTTTTTCTTGGGCATATGCTAATGCATCTGCGAGAACTAATCTCCCTTCTGCATCTGTATTGAGGATTTCAACACTAATTCCGCTTTTTCCAAAAATAACGTCATCTGGTCTAAATGCATTTCCATTTACCATATTTTCAGCCATAGCAAAAATACCATGAACTTCTATATTAGGACTTAAGTCTTTAAGGTTTTTCATAATGCCAAGAACGGTAGCTGCACCTGATTTGTCAGCCTTCATAGAAACCATAGAAGCCCCTGGTTTTAAACTTAGTCCTCCACTATCATATGTTAAACCTTTCCCAACTAATGCTATTTTACCCTGATTTATACCTTCAGGTTTATAAATTAAATGAATTAAAACGGATTTGTTATCACTTGCCTTACCAACATTATACATTAGTGCCATATCCTCACGTAATAGTTCTGTATCTTTAATAGTTGTAAATTCAAATCTATCATCATTAGAAAAATGCTTTCTAATTTCTCCAACCATACTATCTGGTGTAAAAATATTAGGTGGTGTATTAACAACATCCCGAACAATATCCAGGTTTGAAACAATAATTAATTCATTTTCAAGTTCTCGTTTTTCTGTTTCACTATTAAATTCAATATTAACATTAAGGTTATTTAAAATTTCTTTAGTGTTAGATATTTTAAAAGAGTAATTAGCATTAACAAATCCTCTAATAATATGTTTTTTAAAATTTGCAATAATATCAGAATCAACAATCGTTGCTTCATATGTTAAATCCAAATCATTGATTAAATTAAAAACTTTTTTTGTAGATATAAGAATATTATGTATTAAATGTTTTTTGTCTAAATATACAGTTATTTTTTTATCTTGTTGGTTAATTAAAATAGTGTTGTTTTCTATTTTATAAATATTTAAGTTTAAATCAGCAGTTATTTCTTCTTTCTTTAAAAGAAATTTAATTAAAAATGTTTCCATAAAATTTTTAGGTCTTTTGTTCGCATTAGTAAATTCTATAATTAAGTTAGATTTCATATTTATCCTTTTGTATTAAAAGATAATTTTAACAAATAAATAATTAATCTATGCTTAAATATAAATATTTATTATTTCTAAAAATTTATAAATTCTTTAAGCCAATCTATCCTATCTGCTTTACTTGCATTCTTTAATTTTTCATCTTCATAAGAAAGGGCGTATTCTTTATACTCTGTGTTTATATTTTTCAATCTAATATTTTTATTATCATTTTTGAATTTAATACCATATTCTGTGTAATTATTTTTTAGAATATCATTGAATTTAATTGAATCAGAATCATATACATCAAATATTTGAACTGGTATATTTGAATTAAGAAGTTGAACTTCCATAGCTGATATATCAACAAAAGCCTGTATTACATTCAATTTTTCTTTTTCTTTAATAATGTTTAATTTATTTTTTGTTATAGCTAATAAAGTTAGAAAAATATTCGTGTAGTCGCCTATTATTTTAATATTGATATTTTTATTATGCTCTAATAGATAAGAAATTCCTTTAATTAAAAAAGAATGAAAACTTTTACTTCTATGTCCTGTATTTGGATGTGGTTGAATATATAAGGTATCGATTTTAACTTCATTGTCTAAAAGATTAGAAATAATTTTAAAGCTATCTAAATTAGCATTTAAGCTAGAATAGTTTTCCTCTTTTATTCCACCTTCCCAAGTTGGTGCATATAATATCGAATTGTTATTTTTATATTCAAAGAGTGAGTTACCTATAAAAGTATCACCCATTTTAATAATTCTTTTTCTAGGTATATCATCTTCATAAAATATTTCATTTTCTATATATCTATCAATTCCCAAATCACCGGCCACTATAACATGGTCATATATTCTAATAATTGGTTTAATAGAAGCAACCTTATTGCTTTCACCATGCGTAACAAATATATGTTTAGCTTTTCTATTAGCAGCTAATCTACAATTTGATTGTGCATTAAATAAATACAGCATTATTTTACCGTCTATATCTGGCATACTTTTATATATTCGAAAAGAATCAAAGCGTATATTATTATGTTTTAATTCTTTCTCAAAAAAAGTATTTATTTTTGCATATCTTTTAAATACAATAGCTACTTTATTTTTATCAAATATACCTTGATTAAAATAATTAATAGTTTGTTTTAATGCACCTTTTATCTTAGTATCTAAATACACTATATACTTTTTATTTTTCATTTTAAACCTTGCTTAATTTTCGAATATTAGAAATAAACTGTTCTTCCATATTATTTGAATGATAATATTTAATATCTTCATCTTTGATAGTATTTAATTCATCTTTTATTAGTAATAATTTATCTAATTCTTGGGTTGTTCGAAATATATTTATAGAATTAATAGGTAAATATTTTTCATTTTTAAAATTATCATTTTCTTCTGGTATATATATTAAAATAATAGCATTTGTTAATAATAGCTTAGAATGATAAGAATCGTAGTCTGTAATAATAACTTCATTATTATACTTTAATACATTTGAGCTTAATTTAACATAAAGACCATTAATTTTTTCATTATTTAGTAAGGAAATATTTTTTCTTTTGATAGATTTATTTTTAGAAAAGATATCTATATTATAATTATATAATATAGACGTTAGTTTTGAAAATATTTTAATTAATCCGTTATTTTTTGTATTAAAAAATATTGATATGCTATCTTTTGAATTATCTTTAAAATATTGTTTTTCATATTCAGGTTTGCCTGTAACCTTCATATCTAAATGTCGAAGGTCAATTAGGTTTTTCACTTTATCAAAATAATAATTTGATTGACACCAAATTTCATCATATATTCTTAATATACCACTAATATTAGAGTTTCTATCAGAATTTTCACCACCTATATATATATGGTTAAATTCTATAAATCTACAAGTATGAATATTTTTATTACTATGTGAAGTATATAATATACTGTGTAATGGTAATTTATTTAGTAATGTTTCTACATCTATTGGAGAACTTGCTAAATAAATTGGAAGATTATTAAATTTTTCTTTAGCTTTATAATAATATTTTTTATTCCTTATCAAGTAAGCATATTTTATTTTAGCACTTTCTAATAAAGCGTTCCAATATTGTATCTGTTCAATATAATAAATATTATCAATATGAATTAAAATTTCTTCATTATATTCATTATTTTTCATTATTTTCTTCTTTTAATTTTTTTTCAAATATATTGTTTAATGTATCTGTTTTATTTAATATATATTCTAATGCTTCTGTTCTATTTTTTGATAATATATCATTTCTATTTATAATTACTTTATTTAATAATTCACCTAATTCTTCTATAGTGCTAAAAGTATAACAATAATATTGATATGGCATTTTACTAGAAGAAATTTTCACTTCTTTATCTTTTGGAATATATACGAATATAGGGCAATTACTAGCTAAACATTCTGTAATTACTGCTGATATATCACATATAAAGATATTAGATTTTAAAATAGAATCAAAGACAGTATTTTCCTTTGAAACAATATTACAATTTTTTATATTATTAAGTTTCTTTTCTAGTTTATTTAAAGTGTTATCTCTTTTACCTGTAAAAGGATGCAATTTTATATTTATTGATAAATCACTATTAGAGCTTTTTAAATTTGTAATATTAACTATTTCTTTAATTATTTTTAGAGAAGAATAATCTTGTTCTTTATAAGCGCCTTCCCAAGTAGGTAAATATAGTATGTTAATTTTATTTTCAAATCTTTTTTGCCATTCTTGAGTAGAATTTTTTAATATATCCAATAAGTTAGGTCTGCCGACTTTTACATGTTTTAAACCAGTAGAATCAAATTTAGAATTTTTAAATCTATCTATATGTGCTTCACCAGCAACCCAATTTTCTTCATACATTCTGAATATTTTATGCGCACTAGCAGTTTTATCACTATCACCATGTCCTATAAATATATGTTTGATATGATTATATTTAATAAGGTTCATATTACTACCTGTATTGGATGGGTAAAAAATAGTTTGTAATTTAGTTAATTTCGAAAATACTTTTTTAATAGCACTCTGATTTTGAATATAAATAGCTTTAATATTTATATATTTTTCAACAATTTTATTAAATAATTTTAAATTGCTAACAATTACTATATATTCTACATTAGACTTTAGAAAAGTTGGTTCCCAAAGGTCAATATGTGAAATTCCTATTTCGTTTTCACCACTAAAAAGAGCGATTTTACACTTAGAATCAATATTTACATTATGATATTGAATAGAAGGAATTTCCTTTTTTTTTAGAAAAGGAATAATCGTTCTAAATTTATCAATACTATTATTAAAAAAATCCATAAAAAATAAAAAAGGTTTCTCTTTTAATTTTTCAATTTTTTGATTATTCATATCTATGAAAGCTTTACATCTACAACTTGACCAGTTATTTTGGATAACAAGGTATTAATTGAAGAATAAGCAACATCTATTGGTAATAATAATGTTTTAGGGTCTTCTATCCCGAAATTACTTGTTCTCATTGGTGTAGCTGTTCTTTGTGGATTGATACAATTAACACGTATATCTTCAAACGCCCATTCTTCTGATAGTGCTTGTGAAAAATTCACAATTGCCGCTTTGCTAGAACTATATAAGGCATAGTTAGCTCTGCCACGTGTGTAAGAACTTGAAGTAAAATTTAATAATTGTCCATTGGTTTTTCTTAAGTACTTCACACTCTTTCTTGCGATATTAACAGCACCTAAAAAGTTAATATTAATAGTATCTAATATTTTATCATAATCAGTAGAACTTAATGGCTCTTTATTAAGGATAGAAGCTGTATTAACTACAAAATCAATTTTCCCATATTTATTATGAACTAGTTTCAAATCTCTTTTAATGTCTGATAAAGATTCTACATTAGTATTAGTAGAGCTTCTACTAAAACTATTAACAATAGCGCCATGTTTTTTTGCTAATTTACATATTTCAGAACCTATTCCGTATGAGCCACCAAATACAATTAGAACTTTATCTTTTAAATTTTCAGTATAATATTCATCACTATGTTTATAATTATTTTCAACTGTTTTTGATTGGAATATTTTATCTGCAATATCTAAATCTTGTCTATGTGTTATTTTCATATTTGTAATATCACCTTCAACAACAAAAATATTAGTATCTTTTAAATATTTCTTTATGATTCCACAGTCATCCGTTGGTGTAAAATTATCGTCAGTTTCTGCAATATCATAAGCTTTTTTAATGACATCAAGTTTAAACGCTTGTGGAGTTTGCCCTTGCATCATATAATTTCTATCAGGTATGCTTTGAATAATTTTATTTTCAACTTTAATAATTGTATCTGTTGCTGGTATAGCGACGTCTATTGCTTCATGGTGTGCTAATGCTTCAATAACATTTTCAATAATTCTATCACTTACAAAAGGTCTTACTGCATCGTGAAAAATAAGATTTGGAATATCTTTTAAATTATCAGCTAAATAAGAATTAATGGCACTTAATGAAGAATCTTTTCTTTCACTACCACCATTAATAATTTTCTTAACTTTTTTATATCTACCTTTTAATACAATATCTTCTATTTTATGCATCCATTCTTTTTTTATTACTATACATATTTCATCAATTAATTCATTTTCTTCAAATACATCTAAGGTGTGTTCTATAATTGTTTTACCCGCTAATTTTGCAAATTGTTTTGGTATATCAGAACCGAATCTACTTCCAGTTCCTCCGGCTAAAATTACACTAATATTTTTATTTTTCATTTTTTTTTATCCTTAATATAGTATATTATACCATGAAAATTAATATTTTTAAATAAAATTTTAAAATATTTAATTGTTAGAATGACTGTGTATAAGCATTTATAATGATAATCTGAATTTATCTTTAAAAAGGTTTTTTTTATGATAAAATACAATTACTAAAAAAAACAAAGGTGTAAAATGAATAAAGAACAAATAGAATTTTGTAGTAAAAATTTATTAAGTGTAAGTGTGTCTTCTATCTTAATGTTAAATGACGAAACTTTACATTTAGAAGGCGACATAGAGAAACACCTTAATTTTTTTAAAGAATCAGAAGAACTTCCAGATAGTTTCTTGGTATTTAAATATTTTGGTGAAGACTTATTTCAAGATGAAAAAATATTAGATAATGGTGATTACTCTTTTTTTGTAACAAGAATGACAAAAATAAGATTAAAGTTTATGGATGAAGGTGAAATATATATAACTGATATAGTAAATGCAAATGTTGATATGTGGATAAAAGAAAGTAAACAAATAGACAAATTATTTAAAGTATTTGACACAGAAACAGATGTTTTAGAAATTTACAATTATTATTTGGACCAAAATATGGACGATTTTAAATATAATGATAAAGAGGCTTATTTAGCATTGAAAGAAATAGGGATGTTGAAAAAATAAATGACAAAAGAAATGATAAGGTTCTGTGAAAAGAATTTTTCTTCCATTGTATATAATTCAATAGTTAGCACTAATACAGAAGCTATTTCATTAAGAAAACCAATGAATAAGCACCTGGAATTATTAAAAGATATTAAAAAAGGTTTTCCAACTAGTTTTCTAGTATTTAAATATTTCAATCAAGATATGTGGTTTGAAGAGGATTTGTTAGATACAGGTGAATACAAAAATTTACAGGTGTATATATTTAATAAATTCCAAATAAATTTATTAGATGGTGGAATGATTTTAATTAAAAAACACCTAAATAAAAACCAGACAGAAGTTTGGACTAAACAAAGTGACCTATTAACTAAAATGAATGAAATATTTATATTAGAAATAGACGATATTCAAGAAGTATTCGATTATTTTATAAAGAATTATGGTGCGGACTTTAAAAAGAAAAAAAATGAACTAATAAAGGATTTTACAATATGATAACTAAACTAAAATTTAAAAAAATTAAGAATAGTGGAAATGTATATTTATTTACACAGCGTTTATATAAATATTTAAAAGGTAAAGATATTTTATGTAATCAAGTAACTAACAAGAATACTTTGAAAATAATTTTAAATTATAAAGATTTCTATATTCATCCATTTGATATAGAAGATAAAACCATTATTAGAAAAATAAAACAAGATATAAAAAAAATATATAAAAAGACAGTCAATTTAAAATTAAGTCTAGCAAATATATTATTACCTAATACAAAATATTTATTAATTAATCAAAAAATCCAAAAACTAGATTTAAATAAATATAAAACATTATTATTGGAAGATAAAAAAAATAGAAAAGCGATAGAAAGTATGGTCTTTATATTAATATCTAATAACTCTAATGATTTAAATTATTACAAATTAATATATACTAAGGGAACTTGGGAAATAAAAATGTCATGAAATATGTGATAGGTGATATTCATTGTGAATATATAAAATTAAAAAAACTTTTAAAGATTATAAAAAATAAAGATAGTGAAGCAGAATTTTATTCTGTTGGTGATATAGTAAATAGAAAATATGGTTTAAAACGTATATTGTTTTTAATAAATAAATACGAAATTAAAGTAGTGCGTGGGAATAATGAACAACAGTACTTGGATAATTATTATGATTTAGTAATAGATATGTTAGAGAATAAATATTTAACAGTAGAATATTGGTTGCAAGAAAAGGTTATATCCGTTTTACTAGAATATAAATTAATAAAGAAAGACAAAGATAAATTTTTATTTATTAAAAATATGGAAACGCTAAAAGATTTTCATGTATTACTTCAGTACTTACATAATTTACCAATAGAAATAACACTGGAAGATAAAAATATACAAATAAATGGTTTTAATAAAGTTATAATTACTCATTCTGGAATTGGAAATATATATAATAAATATAAAAAAGACCAACATAATCCTAAACACCATAAAATCATAATGGAAAATAGGGATAAAAAATATACTAAACATAAATTTTTCAACGTATTTGGACATACGCCAATAACTAAAAATATTGTAATTTTAAATAAAAAAGATACTTACATAAATATAGATACTGGAGCTTGTTATAGTAATCATACCAATAAAAATCCATTAACTGCTATTTCATTATATAATGGTGAGTTATATGATGAATATTAAGTATATATTTTTTTTAATAATTTTGATATAATGCATATTGCATAAGGAGAAATAATGAAAAAAATAATATCACAAGAAGATAATTCAGTAAATTTTATCTTTGGTGAAGAAGAAAAAAATTATTTAGAATCTAGATATGTTAGACGACTAGACGACTATGTAGTTTGTTACATATCTGTAAAAAAAGGTTGTAGTAAAGGCTGTAAATTTTGCCACCTAACTACAACAGACCAAGTGTCTGAGACAGATGCTACAATAGAAGAAATATTAGAGCAAGCACAATTTGTTTATGACCACTATAAAGAAATGGTCGAAACTGGAAAAGAAAAAGCCGCACGCGTAGTTCATTTTAATTTTATGGCACGTGGCGAACCTTTAAGTTCTAAAGTTATGTTAAATAATAACGAAGAATTATTTCTAAAATTAAGTGAAATATTCTCAGACTTACGACCTAAATATAATATATCGACTATTATGCCAACATCTTTGGGTAATACAAAATTAACTAATATATTTAAAAATATAACTCCCACCATTTATTATTCTTTATATTCTGTTCAAGAAGATTTTAGAACCATATGGCTACCTAATGCAATGCAATTAGATAAAGCTTTGGAGAATTTAAAAGAATATCAAGAAGATACAAAAAAAATAATAAAAATACATCATACATTGATTAAAGATGAAAATGATAATATGGAAAATGCTATTGGTATAGTAGATATTATAAAAAAATATGAATTATTAATAGAATATCAAATAGTTAGATATAACTCTTACTCTGAAAATGAAGGAGTGGAAACGGAAGAAGAAAATATGGAGGCTTTTATAGCACAATTAAAAGTTTTAATGCCGGCATTTAAAATAAAAATGATTAACCGGGTTGGACAAGATGTTTATGCATCTTGTGGAATGTTCTATTATTAAGGAAAATAAAAATGACAAAATATGATACAAAAATGATTGAAACAGCGACTAGTTGGGCAGAAATGTCTTCATGTAAAAAGAAACAAGTAGGTTCTGTAATAAGTAGAAATGATAGAATCATATCTGTTGGATATAATGGTTCTATACCGAAAAATTTATCTTCTTCTAAAGAATTAACTGATAACAATTGTGAAGATAAAGATGGTAACACCAAATCACATATTTTGCATGCAGAATATAACGCAATTATGTTTTTAGTTCGTGAGCAAGTAAGTTTAGCTAATACTACTATATATTTGACAACTAAACCTTGTATGAAATGTGCAGAACTTATTTTAAATACTGGTATTACAAAAGTGTTTTATAAAAATAATAATAAAGCAAATGATGGTTTAGATTATCTAAAACAAACTAAAGTAGAAGTAATAGCATATGATTAAAATAAAATGGCTATTATTGCCTATAATAGCTATTTTATTTACTAGTTGTAATTTCGAAAATGAAGAAAAAACAAACCCTACAAATATTAAAACACCAACTAAAATAGAAGTTAGCTGTGATATAAAAGAAGAAGATTTATTGTTCTTAACATTTGGTCAATCAAATGCTGCCAATAGTGTAGATGAATATTCGACTGCTCTTACAAAAGATTTAATAGAAATACATAATAATAAATGTTATGTAATGAATGACCCATTATTAGGTACAAATGGGGACTTAGGAACTGTTTGGACTAGACTTGGAAATTTACTTTTAGACAATTATCCTAACCATAAAATATATTTTATAAATACAGCAATTGCTGGGTCAGCTATTTCTAGTTGGATACCAGGTGGTGAAAATAATAAATTACTAAATACTAAAATGAAAATGGCTAAACAAATGGGTTTAGAAATAGATATGTTTTTATGGCATCAGGGTGAGACTGACGCGATGTTAAATACTTCTTTGGATACTTATTACGATAATTTTCTTTTAATAAAAGATGAAATAGATTTATATTTTCCAAATACAAAAATATTAATGGCACGTGCTTCGAAATGTGGGGATACTAGTAGTTCTATTATAATTCAAGCACAAAATTTATTAATATCAAATAATTATAATATATATTCTGGTCCATATACTGATTTATTAGGAAATGATTATAGATATGATAATTGTCATTTTAATGGAATGGGTGCTAATTATCATGCTGTATTATGGTATCAAGAAATAAGTAAATTATTGCCTCGGTAAATATTATCTAAGATAAAATCATATATGTTTTATTTTTATCTTAGAGTTTAAAGAAAAAGAAATAAGAAATAAAATACTAATAATCAAAAAATCATTAATTAATATTTCATACTGATAACCTAAAAACATTATCCATAATAATATTGCGCCTAATGGCGTAGGAATACCAGTGAAATATTTTTCAACTTCTCCTTCTTCACTGTTGATGTTAAAACTAATCAATCTAAATAATCCATTAACAATATATGTAAATAATATAAAGCCAGCTATATAAAAAGTAATCCCTTCCATTTTTAATACAATACTTGCATATATTAGAAATACAGGTGTTATTACAAAAGATAGAAAATCAGCAAAACTATCTAATTGTATTCCAAATTCATTTGATAAATTATATTTTCTAGCAATTTTACCATCTAAAATATCAAATAATCCAGCTAACCATAAAAATATTATAGCAATTGTATAATTTCCTAAAAAGATAAAATTTATAGCTAATGTGCCACTTAAAATATTCAAGCAAGTTACAAGATTTGCAAAGTTTAGTCTAAAATTTTGATTTAAAAAAATATTGTTCATTTTTAACCTTTAAAATTGTGGGTATATGTGATAGCTACGTAATGTAGCTATTCAGTTGCAGTTCGTTTATCTGATATACTATGTAATATAGCAAGTGCTTCGTCTTTTAAACTCAGTTTTTCTTTCTTTAATTCTGTTAATTCTAAATCAGTAACGATTTTAGAACCTTTGTGATTTTGTATTTCTTGAATAGTTTCGTCAAGTTGATTATGTCTATCAAAAATATGAAAGAAATGCATATTCGATTTTCTGTCTTTTTTCAATTCAGTAATAAGTTCTCTGTGTTCATGTAACATTTATAATCCTTTTCGTAATTTATTTACATTGTAATTGTAATACACTTTTACTTAATGATTTCTTAAGATATGATTTCATTTAAAAAATCTAAATCTAATAAGCTAAATAAATATAATCTATTTTTAACAGGAAATTTATTTATTCTAAAAAAATGTTTGATTTTATCATTCATTTTAATTTCATATTTAGGTAAGAATGGAGTAATTAATATCTTTTCATTGATAATACCAATGGCGTAATTATTAATAACAATTCCTTTCTCTAATTGTAAAATAATTTCTTTTCTCAAATCTCCACTAATTAAATAATTTAGATGTTTTTTGAATAAAATATCTAGTGATTTGACAATCATAATACTATCTTTAATATCCACTTTTATCATATAGCAGTCATTTTGAAGTTCAATAATTTTATATTGATTATTTAAATATTTTTTCTCTTGTTCAAAAATTCTAAAGCTTTTTTGAATACCTTTTTTAAATTCTTTAACTAATTTATTTGAAAAATGGTGTCTAAAATAATTTCTTTTAACACCACGTGGGTTATCAATAGGGTGATAGGAAATATCAAAGTTACTTTTATCTTCAAAAGAATTAATTCTATTATCTGAAATATATTTTTCAATATCTGTTCTATCTGTATCTAAAAGTGGTTTAATAGTTATATACTCTTTTCTTTTGCCAATTAATTCCATACCAATTAATTCATTAAATCCACAACCTTTTGTAAGTTGCATTAAAAACCACTCTAATTTATCATTTAAATTATGACCAGTAATGAGACCATGTAAGTTTTCGTTTTCAATAATTTCATCAAAAAAATCATATCTAATGTTTCTAGCTTCTGCTTCCATATTATTAGAAATATCCTTTTTATTATCAAAAAGAAAAAAGTCTATATTATTTTCTTTACAAATCAATTCCACATTTTTAACTTCTAAAATACTTTCCTCACGGAAATTATAATTAATAGTAGCTACAGAAAAATCAATATTTTTACTTAATAGAAGATAAAATAATGCAATTGAATCTACACCACCAGAACAAGCTAATAAATATTTTTTGTTTTTATCAAATAAATTTTCGTTAATCAATTTAAGCCTTTTGTTTTTATAAAGTAATTATACCTTACAAAGACTTAAAGACTGCTTATATCTATACTGTGTGTCTAAATGTAAAACTATACCTAATTCCAAAAGAGGCACCGACTTGGTGATATAATCTATTTTGAAAATTTTTATTCATAATATATAAATGATTATCTTGGGTTTCTACTTTACCTAATATATGTTTATCATGATAATCATTGAATATAAAAATATTAGCATTAGCGCCCAATGAAAATACAGCTACAATTATTTCACTACCGCCCGTCCAGGTTTTATCTTTTTTAAATATTTTATCATTGTCATGATGTCTTCCGATACCACCATTATTATATCGATTGACATAACAGGAATTAAAGAACTCCTTATCTATATTTAATTCTTCTGCAATAAGTTCAGATAATTTTCGCATATTATCAGTAAAATTAAGCCCGACTAATGGTGTGTAATTACCATATTTATAATCTAATTCTCCGTACCAAATAGCTGCTTGTTTATCATTTTTTGCATTACGCACAAATGAAGGACTTGTTTCTTTTATATTTAAGAAAGTGTTTTCTATCTCTTTTAGTAATTCCTCTTTAAATTTGACGTTTAAAAAATCTTTTTTTTCGTCAATAGAAGTATATTTTAATTTAATTTTTTCCATTAAAAAGTATAAAGTATCTTAGCTTAAAAAGAAATTAAAAACTTTTTGATAGCTTAAATTAAGCACTTTGCTATCATATATATATACATTTTTGTGATATAATAGTATTGTCAATAAAAAAGTGATAAATTGTATATTTAAAGAAATTTTAAGTTTCTTCTGTATATACTTTGTTTGTCATAAAGACTAAAAAGGAAAAATAAATGAAAAAAATAATAACTTTAAGTATAGCGGCTCTTGCATTAACGCAATCTGCTTATGCTACAAACGGGACTAATCTAATTGGATATGGTGCTCATTCTAGAGCTATGGGTGGAACAGGTGTTTCTTTTAACCAAGGTGCAGAAAGTGCTTTTAATAATCCAGCTTTAATAAATCAAGGTAGTAAAAATACTCAAATAACTATTGGTGGAACTATTTTATCACCTGACGTTTCTTTTACAGATAATGTATCTGGAACAAGTAAAACAGAGACTAGTGATGCTGGTGCTGGTATTATACCTGCAGTTGCAGTTGTAAATAAAGTTAATGACAAATTAGCTTGGGGTGTTGCAATGTACGGTACTGGTGGAATGGGTGTGGATTACAGAGAAGCAACAACAACGGCACAAGCTGGTCAATTATCAAATAATAATTTGATGACTATGAGATTAAGTATTCCTGTTGCTTATGAAGTAATAGAAGGTCTATCTTTAGGTTTGGCACCAGTTGTTGAATACGGTGCGTTAGATATGAATGGTGGTGTTTCTACTGATATTGCATATGGTTATGAATTAGGTGCAACTTATGCGATAGCTGGATTTGGTTTCGGTATAGATTATAAATCAGAAATTGAGCATACATATAAAAATACCTTTAATAGTAACTTTTCTCCAACTGGTTCTTTGGCATTACCAGCACAAGATAAATTATCTTCTCCGAGCATAATTACTGTCGGTACAAATTATACATTTGAGACTGTAAAAGGGCAAGAATTAACTGTTGCTTTAGATTATAAAATGATAGGTTATGGTTCTGCTGCTGGACTTGAAGATTTTGGTTGGGAAGACCAAAATGTTTATGGTGTAGGTGCTGCTTATAAATTCAAAGGAACTGGTGTAGTTCGTGTTGGTTATAATTATGGTGCTCAACCTATTAATTTAGATGCAAATTCAAACCAATTTGGTTCTCTTGGTTCTTTAATGGGTTTTCCTGGTGTAACCGAAAATCATTTAACTATGGGTGGTTCTGTTAAGGTAGCCAAAAATTTATGCGTTGATTTAGCATATGTATATGGTTGGGGAACAGCTGATTTAGAAAATGGTAGAAACCCAATGAATGGTGCAACTGGTTATGAAGCTTCTGCTGAAAACAATCAAAATTCTGTAACGGTAGCTCTTAACTACGGTTTCTAAGAACATAAAAAACAATAAATATAAAGTCATTCTTGACTTTGTGTTTATTAACTACTTCTTCTCTAATATTTATTACTACTGCATTAACAAATCATACCTATTATTAATAAGCAAACTTTAAGCTATTTTATATTAAAATATCAATAACTAAAAAAATAAAGAGGTAACTTATGATTGAAAAAGAATACCCTATAAAACTCTATACTGACGAATATGACGGTAATAAGTGTATTGTAGAGCATGAAAATTATATATTAGCAAAAGGTGGTGATGGAACGCTACTACGTGCAATTTATTTATATAGTAGTCTAAATAAACCTTTTTATGGTCAAGCTTCCGGAACTATAAATTTTCTTATGAATAAAGAAGTTGCACCGATTGAAAAACCAAAATTTAAAACTTTTCATAAAATAAAATCAAAAATATCTTATATTGATAGTGAAGGTTTTAAAAAAGAAACAGTATATGAAGCTTTTAACGACATTATGATAGGTGGAGATATGAATTCTTGGATTTCCTTCAACGTAAAAGATGAGGATAGAATTATAGGTAAATTTCGTGGTGGTGGTTTGATTATTAGTACTTCACAAGGTTCTACTGGTATTAATAAAAATAACAATGGTGTAATTCTACCACTTAGTTCAAAAATGTGGAGTATTACTGGTGATAAAACAAATAGAAAAATAAACTATATTTTATCGCCAAAAATAACTACTATATATACAGATTCGAGAACTTCTGTTAATGTATGGATAGATGGACAAAATAAAATAATTACTAATGTGTATAAAGTAGAACTATCCAAAGGTTCCTCAGTTCAACTTATATTTAACGAATATAGTAATTTCAAGAAAAAAAGAAAACTAGCATAAAGCAAAGGATTATATAATGAAAGAATTTTTTAGAGATAAAGTATATGAAAAATCAAGTTTAGATACTGTTATAGAATTATTAGAAAAAGAAGGTTATCAATATAAATCTGAGAACAATGATAATAAGTACGATTTATTATTTGTAAAAGATGGAAAAGATAAGACGGTAGAAATTAAACAAGATTTTACTTCAAAACGTACTGGAAATATTGGTGTAGAAGTAGAAACACGTGGTAAAGCTTCTGGAATAAAAACGTCAAAATCAGATATGTATATTTATAAGTATTATGAAATGGTTGATAACAAAGTATATACTACTGTTTTATCTTTGGATAAAAGAAAATTATTAACTTCTATAGAATTAATAGAAGAAGAAATGACTGAAATGTACGCCAGACGAGATATGTATTTAGATATGAATATGAATGTGGAATTTGAAGATTATACCGATAGAGTAGTTAAAAAATCAAATTTAAAACGTAATTTTAATTATATTGAATTAAGTAATGGTATAAAAATAAATTTTAGATTTATTACAGACGCTGGTGATTTAGGTAGTAATAGTAAAAATTTCTTGTTCCCAATTAAAGATTTTAAAAAGTTATTTGCGATTAAAGTTTTAGAATATAGACCTTCTTCTAAAGAAGAATTAAATATGATAAAAGAAAATGAAACAATATCTAGAGAAAGAAATAATAAGAAATATAGAAGGTAATATCCATATATTTCTTATTTAATTAATTTAGTTATTTTAAATTGATTAATAAAAATAGTTCCGCCAAGTATATTTATAATTTTTAAATCTGGATAATGATTGCTTAAAAATTTAGAAACCATGGTGGAACGACTACCACTTCTACATATCAAACCAATTTTCTTCTTACCATCTATTTTATTAAATAACTGATTAAGAAAATATTGTATATCGTACTGTCCTTTTGCATCAAAAAAAGGTATATTAATACTATTTTTTAATCTACCATCATTTTTAAATTCTGATTTTGTTCTGATATCTATCATTACAAATTCCTTATCTTTCATTAAGCCATTATTAAAATAAGTATTAATTAGTTCAGCATTCGCTATATTAAATAAGAATATAGCTGTTATTAGAAGGTATTTAACCATTTTTTAGCACCTTTGTTTATTATATATGAATATTATAATGATTTTAAGTTTGTTTTAAGTTTTTTTATAGTATTATTTATCTCAAGAGACATAAGCCAGATAGCCTCATAAATATCTAAATTTTAGTTACTTCTACTTTAATCAAGGAAAATTAAATTAAATTATACTGGTACACTAAAAGCGTTAAGTCTCTACTTCAATAATTCTTATAACAAAACAAGGAATACTTTAATGTTAATAAACCCTCAAATAACTTTACAAAAATCATATTTATCTTTTTCAACAGAAAATGAAAAACTTTTAATAAAAAATATGAAATCAATTCAAGAAATTATCGAAAGATTAGAAGAAAATAATATTGTAATATCTACTATTTTATTTGAGAATTTATTAAAATTAAATTATTCAGCGTTAAGTGAAATTCATAATAGTATAATGAAGAAATATAATACAATTGAAGGCGTATATTTATATTCTACTTTTGCTATAAAAGAAAGCTTAAAAAAAGAACATAAGCTACAAAAAGAAAGTATTGATAATTATATAAAACAGATGATGGTGTATTTCGTTAGATATAATTTAGATATGAATTCTAATATATTTCTGGATTATGAAACAGAAATTACTACAATTAAATTAGACCTTATTTCTAAAAAAGTATCGGAAGTAAAAATCAATATATTATCATTTAAATCTGTAGAAGAATACAAAGAAGATTTAAAGAAAAGTATATTAATACCTATTGTTTTTGGTAATACACAATTAGAATTCATAGAATATTCGTATCAATACGAACATTCTATTACTATAAATATATTAAAAGATATAGATATCAAGATAAAAGAAAATTTATTTAATATTCTTAACATTTTAACAACAGAAGATATGCAACTTCTAACTTTATTTAAAACAGTTACTGATATTATTAGATATTCTATGTTTATTACAAAAAATGATTATACAAATCTAAATGAAAACAAAGATATACTAAAATATTTTTTTAAAACATCTGAAAAGAAAATAATACTTAGAAGTATGGAAAAATTACTAAAAGATAATTATACCTTAGCTATTGAAGAAATAGATAATCCTAGAAATAAATTAATATTACGTAGAATGTTTGCGAATATAAGACCTTTATCTTCAAAATATAAAAAATTATTACTAACACAAAAAATGTACTTTGAAATAATATTACAAAATAAAAAAGTAAATACTTTTAATAAACAATTTGAAAGTTTAAAAAATCAATCAAAATATAGTGATTTAATTAAATTATTAACTAAAAGACCAGGAATATTATTACGAAATTTAGATTATATTATTAGAAAATCTAATAAAGAAGAATTTGCAGAATTAATTGAAGCATTAAAATCAATAAAAGAGCCTAATATTAAAATGTTTTTACAGGTATCTAAGTATATTCAGTCAAGAAATGAGATTAGGGATGAAAGGATAATCAATATCAAAGGTAGATTATATTCTTCACCTAAAATATTAGAGCCACTTAAAAAGTCTAAAATATCAAAAATCAAAGAAACATTTAAGTTTATACTAATGAACCATTTAAAAAATAAAGAACTATTACCAAAAGAGTTATTAGGTAAAAAGATATATTTAGATGAAAGATTAAAAAGATATATAGTTCCAACTGAATTGCGTGATACATCTACTTACAAAAACGGTAATACACTAACACCAGGAACTAGAATACCTGTAAAGGATAGTAAATTTTTAAGATTATACACGGCTTGGGGAATTAATGAAAAAAGTAATATAGAATCTTTTGGTGGAAGTTATGATTTAGATTTAAGTACAGCTTTGATAGACGAAGATAACAATATAAAAACAATAGGTTGGAATGCTAGTAAAGGTAATGAATATATTTCTTTTAGTGGTGATATTGTAGATTGTGATGAATGGAATAGAGGTAATGTAGCAGCTGAATTTATAGATATAGATATTAAAAAGGCAAAAAAGAAAGGAATTAAATATATAATATCTTCAAATATAATATATGATTCTGGTAGTTTTGCAAGCGACTATGATACTGATTTAATAGCTATTAGTGGTATAATGCCTATTAATAAACGTGTAGAAAAAGATAATGATATACAGCGTATAAAGTTAGAAAATGAATTATTCGAAATGACATTAAAAGGTTCTTATAATGCAGTTATTCCTTACATATTTGATGTAGTGGCTAATGAAGTAGTAATAGTAGATAAATATTTAAGTGTAGATGGTGGTTCTTCAATACATACACATTATTCTAACATAGAAATATTAAAGAGAAACTATACAGAGGCTTATAAATATAAAGAAAATATGTATGAACTACTAGAAAATTATTTTAAAGCCAATGATTTTGAGGTAATATATACTATGCCTGAAAAAGAAGAAAAAGAAGAAAAAGAAGAAGAAGCTATAGAAGATATCTTATATTTATCTTATGAGGATGACAAAATATTAAAAACTTATAATATTTCAAAAAATTTAGAGAATATATTAGTTCTTTTAAACTAGGTAAATTCTTTTAAGCAATACATAAGTATTATTCAAGTATAATCAAATAAAAAAAGGTATTGCTATGATGACATATGAAAAAGCAAAAGTAATTACAGAGATAAACGATAGTTTTAAAATGAAACATCAAGTAATAGATGGTGTAGAAATAGCACAATGTACTTATTTTTTAGCATCACCAGAGGACTTTTTTGATGCACATAAAGATAAGACAGCTGTATTAGCAACAGAGTTACGTGGTCTTACTTTTATTAAAGAAGCAGCTGGTTGGAAAACTTATTTATTTTTAGATAAATTTTTCAATGTTAATCAAACCAATGGTTCTTCTGTGACATTAATGGAATTATCAATTAATGGTGCTAATACTCAACGTATAAATATTAATACATTATATTCTGATGGTGATAAAGTAGGTAGAGCATTAGATTTAAAAATTGGTATGGAAGTTGGTTTATTTGATAGATATACAAATACTGTTGCTGAAAAGGTTAAAATAACAGACTTGACTAAAAAAGTAGTAGAAGATTATAATAGAGATAACTCGTGGATGTATAAAGATATTAAAGATTTAAAATTAACTAGAATTTCGAATAAAGAAGATGGTTCAGCTATTAGATTTGTAAAAATTAATGGAAAGTTAATGGCAAAAACAAAATTCTCATTTGAATCAGAGCAAACTGTTATGGCTATGTCTGTTGTTAATGCAAAACCAAAGTTGAAAGAATTTATTGAGCAAACTCTAGAATTAGGATTAGCTGCATTATTTGAAATTGTATCACCTTTTAATAAAATAGTATTATCTTATAAAGATACACAATTAAAATTATTACAATTAAGAGTTGAAGATACAGGCGAATATTTAAATATTTATCGTAATGACCTAGTAAATAAATATAAGGTATTAACGACAAATTCTGAAAATTTAGAAATGATTCAAGAATTATCTGGTTATTTTCATACTGTTAAAGAACTAGAGGAATTAGTTGGCGACAATAAGTTTTCTTCTATGATTGGTTATTTACATTTTGTGTCTATGAATAAACCAGAAAACAACTGTAAATCAACAGATACGTTTATTAACCCTATAGATGTAGTAATGGTTGCAAAACATTGTGTTGAAGATAAAGAAGGTTGGGTTTTATTTCTTGAAGGAAAACCAGCAAAAATAAAAACAGATTGGTATATGAATTTACATTCAGTATTAACGGACGGTATGAAAGAAAATATTATTATGTCTAAGGTATTAAATAATACTATTGATGACGTAATAGCTGTGATACCAGAAGAAAATATAGACGAAAGAGAATTTATAGATGATATTTCTAAGATAGTTATAGATTATGTAAATGAACGCTCTAATTATTTTTATGATTTAGTAAAAAAGAATTATACAGGCGATAAAAAAGCTATTGCAATGCAATTTAAAGAAAATAGAGAAGAATTTCCATATATTATGCATTTGGTAAATAAAGGTATAGATTACGAGATAATAGAAAAGAAAATAATAAGTGATTTAATGCAACTTACTATTAAATATGAAAGAACAGTTAATTTTTTAAAATCTATTGGATTTGAAAGAACTTTAAAAATTATCGAAGATGATGAATAACTTATAAAAGAATAATTTTATATGGTTGTTCTTTATTATATGCACAATTAACAAATTGTGTATTATTAATAAATCTAATACCACTTTGTTCATGTATATGCCCAAAAAAATGAATTTTTAGATTATCTAGCTTTTTAATTACTTTTAATAAAGACTTGCTGCCAGCATTACCCATTTTTTTTGTCATATCTAAAATTCCATGTGCAGGATTATGTGTAATTAATATATCGGTATCTAGTGGAATTTTTTTATATTTTTTATATAATTTCTTATCATTTTTTAATCCGAAACCTTGATTATTTGAATAAGCCATTGTCCAAGGCGTTCCATATATTTTAATTCCGTCAATTATTATACTGCTATCTTCCAAATAAATAATATTATGGTAGTCACAATATTGAAGGAATTCTTTTCTATTTTCATCGATAAATTCACCATCAGAATTACCAGATACAATAATTTTATATTCTATATCTAATTTTGCATACCAGTCTAAATAATTAAAAATACCCTCACCTGTATTATTTGTAGTAAAATCACCAGCGGTTATAATAATATCTGCTGAATGTTTTAAAATAATATTTTCCTCACGTGAATGAGTGTCTGATAAGGATATAATTGTTTTCATAATGTTATTATAATATACTTTAACTTTATTTTTTATAAATCTTTAATAAACTGATAGAAAGTATTAAACCTGTTATCACTAAAAAATAATTATTAAATATTAATGTATTATCTACATTGAATTTATCAATAGAATATCCTATGATTGCAATATATATAGCATATATAATTGTCGATATTGTACTTGAAACTGAGAACACAGTATTTCTGATAAAGTCAGATTTAATCATTTTATTTATAATATCTGAAATCAATATTAATGCATAATTTTTAAAGCTTAATACTAAAGATATTAATATAGTTATCATTATTAAGTTATCTTTAAAATATATATGTGAATGAATAAATATTGAAGATAATACTAAAACAAATATAAATATATACTTAATATTAATTTTATTTGTTAGTAATGTAAATCCTTTTACAAAGATGGCTTGAAGAATCATTGCTAATCCAAAAATAATAGCATAGTCAGCCATATTATAATTACTTTCAATAAACGGTTGAATTATTATCTCTTCATATACCCATAAACCACTTAACCAAACTGCTTCAAATATAATTATCCATAATAAAATTTTCATTTCTTTGATTTTTCGAAGAACAATATATATATTATTTAGAATTTTAATTGAATGATTATTTTTTTCTTGATTTTTCTTAATTTTTCTTTTAAAAAATAACATAGAAAATATAATTAAAGATATTAGTCCGAAGAAAGCACTAATATACATTGGAAAAAGAATATTTTTTTCTAATAATAAAGGATATAAGAAGGCGGAGATAGCACCTGTTAAAATAATTAAAATATGACTATTGGAATATATATCAGAAAAAAAATGTCGTCTTTTTAAAGATTTTAAATTTTCATATAACATTGATTCAAAAGGTCCAGCTGTTGCTGCGTAAGATAAACCACTTAAAAAAGCCCAGATGATTGCCCCATAAATATTATTGAATATTATTAAGAATATTGTAGATAAAAAAGTTGTTAAACTAGCAAAAAGAATCGTGTGTTTTCTATTATAGTTATCTGAATAATATGCTAATGGAATAGAAGCCAATAGAATCAATATAGTTTCAAATGCAAATATCATTCCTATATCATAATAATTAATACCAATTTTTTTAAAATATATTATATTTATAATAGCCCAGCCGATACTCAATGAAAAAGCTATCTTGCCTAATAATAATAATGCTATATTTTTTTTATAATTCTTTAGAGTCTGTTTCATAATACTAAGTATAAATAGAAATAAAAAAATACTTACTTTTACTTATTAAGCTTTGTTTAAAGGTAAATGTGTTAAAAATAGAAACAAGAAGGGGAAACTAATGAAATTATTAGAAGATAAGATAGAAATAATGGAAAATAAATCACTTATATATATAGATTACACAGAATCATATATGAATAAAAACATAGAAGCAAATTTAATGTATTTTGATTTAAAAAAATATAATATAGATTTTATACCTGTGGAAGATAATATTGATGACTTTTTAATTTTAAAAACGTCTTCTCCAGAATTAATGGAAATAATACCTTTTTTTATTATAAAAGAAGAAGATAATATATACATATTAAAACCGATAGAATTAATAGGAGATAAATAATGAATAATTTAGCAAACTTAAAAATATACAAGGATAAAGAGGCTGAAATATTATTAGATAAAAAAATGAATAATATGTGTATTAATTTTAATAATTTCATATTAGAATTAAAAGAAAATAATATTTTAATATTATTAAAAGAATGTAATGCTTCTATTACAGAAATAAATAAAATAGATATTCTAATTATAGAGATAGAGGAAATTAAAAAAGAAAGACAACAATTAGAAGCTGAAAAAGGTATGTTTTCTTTTCTTACAAAATCTAATGACAAAATCAACAAATTAGAAGATGAAATATCAAGAAAAACAAAAGAATTGGAAACGGTAATATCTAATTTCAATTTAATACTTACAAATAAAGACTTACAAAAAATAGAAAGTTCTGATACAACTGAAATAAATAAAATAAATAAAATAAATTTAGGTATTATGGAGGATTATGTAGAAACAAATATTATTTTAAAGATAAATAATATTAATAGTGTAGAAGAATTAAAATTAAAGATTTCTACAAAAGAATCGTTGATAAAATTTTCCCAAGAAAACAAAGAAATGTTAGCAAAAATAATACTACTTAATTTAGAAGGAAGCTTATTAAAAATTATAGCTAATAATGTAACTCTTGAAAATTTCACTATGACAATAAATTCTAATGATATTGAAGAGATAAATAAATCTACTGAAATAATAACGGTAAAATCTGTTCCACCTACTGTTGTTGAACCAGAAGAAGAAATAGTAATAACAGCAGAAGAAACTGTTGTTGAGCCAGAAGAAGAAATCGTAATAACAGCAGAAGAAACTGTTGTTGAGCCAGAAGAAGAAATCGTAATAACAGCAGAAGAAACTGTTGTTGAGCCAGAAGAAGAAATAGTAATAACAGCAGAAGAAACTGTTGTTGAGCCAGAAGAAGAAATAGTAATAACAGCAGAAGAAACTGTTGTTGAGCCAGAAGAAGAAATAGTAATAACAGCAGAAGAAACTGTTGTTGAACCAGAAGAAGAAATCGTAATAACAGCAGAAGAAACTGTTGTTGAACCAGAAGAAGAAATCGTAATAACAGCAGAAGAAACTGTTGTTGAACCAGAAGATTTATTTGAAGATGCTTTGAATATAAATATAGAAAAAACAATATCTGGATATACCTATGAAGAAGTAGAAAAAGACGCGTTATTATGATTAATTTACTAAAATGGATATTGATATTTTATTTATCTTATTTGCTTATTGGGTTTTTATTTACTTACATACTTTATGTTTTAATATTTTTAACTATTACTTATATAGCTTTTTTATATTCTTTTAAAAAAATAAAGAGATATACTAAAACTAGTAACTTCACTAGCTTTATTACTAAAATTGCTTTATATGAAGGTGATGCGAAATTACAATCAACTGAAATAAATAAAGAAATAAAAAGGGTATTTAAATATAACTTTATAGGAAGATTTTGGTTAAAAATATATTTAAAACATACTTTCCTTAATATAAACAATAACAATTTTAATAATAGTCAATATAGTATGAGTCATTCTACAAATAACTCTATAACAGAATATCTAACAATATTTGAATTATCTTCACGTGAAGAATTAATTTCGTTAGGTAAAACAAAATTAAATAAAAGATACAAAGAACTTTCAAAAAAATATCATCCAGATATGCCAACTGGTGATAAGGATAAAATGGTTTTATTGAATGAAGCAAGAGCAAAACTTTTATTGATAGTATAAGTTATATTTAAGCTTAAATTAAGTAATAATATGCTATATTTTTTCAAAATGATTACAAAAACTCAATTAAGGAAAAATTATGGCAAAAGAAAAATTTGTTAGAGGTAATAAACCTCACGTAAACGTAGGAACAGTTGGTCACGTAGACCATGGTAAAACAACATTAACGGCAGCTATTACAGCAGTTCTAGCAGTAACTAATGGCGCAGAGTTAATGGATTATGACCAAATAGATAATGCACCAGAAGAAAGAGAAAGAGGTATTACAATAGCTACTTCTCACGTAGAATATGAAACAGATAATAGACATTATGCACATGTAGATTGTCCAGGTCACGCTGATTATGTAAAAAATATGATTACAGGTGCTGCACAAATGGATGGCGCAATTTTAGTTATAGCGGCAACTGATGGTCCAATGGCACAAACTAGAGAGCATATCTTATTATCTAAACAAGTAGGTGTTCCAGCTATGGTTGTATTTATGAATAAAGAAGACCAATTGGACGATGATGACAAAGAAGAAATGGCTGAACTAGTAGAAATGGAAATTAGAGAATTATTAGATATGTATGGTTTTGATGGTGATAATACTCCTATTATATTAGGTTCAGCTTATCAAGCACTTGAAGAAGCAAAATCAGGAACACTAGGTGTTTGGTCTGAAAAAATTAAAGAATTAATGAAAGCTGTCGATACTTGGATTGATGAACCAGTTAGAGATGTAGAAAAACCTTTTTTAATGCCTATTGAAGACGTATTTTCAATACCAGGACGTGGAACAGTTGTGACTGGAAAGATAGAACGTGGAACTATTAAATTAAGTGATACAGTTGAAATAGTCGGTATTAAAGATACTCAAACAACTACTGTTACCGGTATTGAAATGTTCAGAAAAGAAATGGAAGAAGGTTTAGCTGGTGACAACGCTGGTATTCTTATTAGAGGAATTGAAAAAAATTCTGTTGAGCGTGGTCAGGTGTTATGTATTCCTGGTTCAATTACTCCACATACTTCTTTTAAAGCAGAAGTTTATGTTTTGAACAAAGAAGAAGGAGGACGTCATACACCTTTCTTTAATAATTATAGACCTCAGTTTTATTTTTATACTTCTGACATTACAGGTGCAATAACATTAGCTGATGGTATTGAAATGGCTATGCCAGGAGATAATTTAACTATAACAGTTGAACTTATTGCGCCTATGGCAATAGAGAAAGGAACTACTTTTGCTATTAGAGAAGGTGGAAGAACTGTTGGCTCTGGTATGATATCTGAAATAATTAAATAGAAAAACGCTAAATATTCGTATTATATTTCGAATATTTAGTAAATTATATATTTTTAAGATTATTTTAAGCTTATTAAGTTATACTACGACTACAAAAAAACAAAAGGGTTCTTAGCTCAGTTGGTTAGAGCACTCCGCTCATAACGGAGCGGTCGAGTGTTCGAGTCACTCAGAACCCACCACAAATGCCATGGTGGTGAAATTGGTAGACACAAGGGACTTAAAATCCCTCGTTCATTACGAACGTGCCGGTTCAAGTCCGGCCCGTGGCACCACAATTATTAGACAATAACATAAAGTCTTTAAAAGAAGATTTTATGTTGGTGTTTAAATATTGGTCTTATAACGATATGTATATTGTGCAGATATACAAAATTTAAAAGCACTGCACTGCTTTAAATACCAATATTACAATAAACATTGGCACTACTAAATATTCCGGATTAGCTCAGCGGTAGAGTAGGTGACTGTTAATCACTTGGTCGCTGGTTCGAATCCAGCATCCGGAGCCACTCAATTCATTCTTTTAAAATCCTATATAATCACTTATTAAATTAAAAACATTAGATAATTATACAATAAATCATTATTGAACTATTTCAATGTTATTTTTTGTATAATTATCTATTTCTACTTTTGTACTAATATCACTTTAATAGTTTGTGTGTGTTCTTTTTTAACAATATCAGTAATATACATTAATCCAGCAAATATAATTGCTGCTAAAACAATATAAATTTTTTTCATTTTAACTCCTTTAAAATAATGTTTAATTATATATAAATAAACATTAAATAAATATTAAGTGATTATCTATTTAAGTCTAATTTAAGATTTTTTCAGTAATAATATAATATTGAAACTTAAAAAAGGAAGGACAACAATGAAAAACACAATAGACTGGGACAAAGTAGAATTTAAGGGTGATAAACGGTATTTAAGCAATATGTATGTATCACAAATAAAAATGTTAAAAGAATATAAAAAAATATTCCCGTTATTTGAAATGTATTTTGATGATTATATATATAATTCATCTGAACATATATATCAATTATTAAAATTCGATTCGTTAGAATGGATATCATTAATAAAAGGAACTGACCAACCACAAAAAACAAAAACATTATCACGTGATTATTTAAAAACAGATAATGTTGTTCGTGGTAACTGGGATATATATCTAAAAGACAATGCAATGCGTATAGCATTGTTTTTAAAATTTTCACAAAATAAAGAGCTTTTGAAAGAATTGCAAGATGCGAAAGGTCCATTGGAAGAGAAAAATGACTGGGAAGATAAATATTGGGGAACATATAATGGAAAAGGTCTTAACATATTAGGTGAAATGTTAATGACAATTCGTGATAAAGGTTTAAATACATTACTTGAAGAAGAAACAAAAAGTGAAATTCTTATCATGAATTATAATCGTGTAGAAGAAAAATATAGATTGTTACGAAAAATGCATGAAGACAAAGGTGGTTTTTTATTAAGTGATTATTATGATTCTAAATTATCTCTGTTTTGGTGTTTGCCTGGTGAAGATAATTTATTAGAATTAAAAGAACTAGAAAAAATAGAAAAGAACTTAGATGATGATATAAAAGAACTGAAAGAATAAAATTAATATATATATTTTAGCTTACTTTAATGAATATTTTACTAAAATACAGGTAAATTATGATTAAAGGGCTTACATGAAGATGTTATCAACCATAAAAAGTAAATTTATATTGAATTTATTTTTATCACTTGCTAGTTTAGTTATTACCATATTTATTTCTTACAATATAGGTATCACTCACGTTAAAGATATTATGAAGAAAGATATTAATATGGTGGCAGATTCGTTAGAATCTACATTAACATATATTTCGACACAAGAAAAAGACGGTTTTAAAAATCCAGAGATAAAAGATACTATACATAACTTAATAGTTGGAAAAACAGGTTATGCTTATTTAATATCTGCTGATGGAACTCTTTTAGTTCATCCAAAAAAAGAAGGTAGTAATATAGGACGTACTGATTATGCTTCTAAAATAACACACAATAAAAAAGGTGGTGTTCTAGAATATACTTCAAAAACTACCGGCCAAGATAAAATAGCTGCTTATAGATATATAAAGAATTGGGACGCTTGGATTGTTCCGGGAACTAATAAAAAAGATTATTATGCAGAAATGCAAAGTATATTTATAAAAATATTTGGTGTAATGATTATTATAGTATCTTTTTTCTTAGTGTTAGTAAATTATATCTCTGGAAATAACATTATTAAAAACTTAAAAAGTTTATCAGATGTAGCTTATGATTTAAATGCTGGTGATGGTGATTTAACAAAACGATTACCCATTAAAGATAAAGATAATGAATTAGGTGTGTTAGGCTCAAACTTCAATAATTTTATATCAAAAATAGATAATACAATATTTGAAACATTACGAACTTATTCTGTATTACAACCAACTATTAAATACTTAGTAGAAGTATCTTCTACATTGCGTGAAAAGAATAATGTAACAGAGGAATTATCAAAAAACAATGTTGGATTACTTGATACAGTTAAGCAAACATTGGAAAATACAGTAAATGATTCCTCAACTATTGTAGAGAACACGGATAAATCCAAAATAGCAATTCAGAAAACAAATGAAAGTTTAGATAATATTGTGGAAAGTATTACACAGACAGATTTAACAACAGCTGAGTTAAGTGAAGTATTTAACGTTTTAATAGAAGGAACTACTTCTTTAAAAGATATTATCGTAACTATAAAAGATATATCAGACCAAACTAATCTATTGGCTTTAAATGCGGCAATTGAGGCGGCACGTGCTGGTGAGCACGGTAGGGGTTTTGCAGTTGTGGCAGATGAAGTGAGAAAATTATCAGAACAAACTAACCGTTCTATTAATAATATAGATATATCAATATCTACTTTGATACAAACAATGTCAGAAGCTTCTGATAAAGTTTCGCAAAATTCAACAACTGTTCGTAAAATGGTAGATGACAGTGAAATTATCAAAGAAAATGTAACATCTTTAGAAACAGCTATATCAGATACTGATAAAATTAGTTCTTCTAATTCTATAAATGTAGACAAAATGCGTGAACAAATTGTTACAATTATAGAAAATATACAATATATGTCTGTACTATCTAATTCTAACTCGGAAATCATTAAAGATATTGATGAAATAGGTGATTCACTAGAAAAAACAGCAACTGATTTAAAAGAAGAATTAGATTTTTTCAAAATCACAAAAGAGGTTCCTGAATATATTTTTACAAAGTCTTCTGATAAAAAAGAAGTAGATGTAGAGGACATTTTTTCTTTCTAATATACTTCAATATTATAACTTAATATAATTAATTTATAGAACGTTATAATAGAAGAAAAAGGTCATTTATAATGAAAGATATTTTAGGGATTAAATCAATAGAAAAATTCAAACACATAAGAATAGAAGACGATAAAGAATATTATGGTATTTGGTCTTTAGTTACAACAACTAGAGGTAAAAATATTTATTTCTTATTATCTGAAAATGAAGCAGAATATTCAGAAGGTGCAGCCCATGATTTAGAAGAAACTTCTATTTATAAATCTACAGGTAAAAATATATCTTTCATATCCATTTCTGATTTAGAAGCTGATTTAGATGTGGATAGCAATGACTTTATTAAAGAAGTATATGGTTTGAATATAGAGAATATATCAGAAGAAGATAAACAAGAAATAATAAGCGATATGACTAGGTTATATAGTGATGTATCTAATTTGTTTGGATATAATGCTGTTGATTTTACAAATCCTGGTATCACAAAAGAAATTCGTGAAGTAATCATAAAACCACTTATTAGAAAAGAAATAACAATAGAAGATAATATTATAACTATCCTATCAAATAATCAAAATATATCAATTCATTCAACTGACATAAATTTAAAAGAATTTAATAAAATTATAGAAAAAGAATATCCTAATAATAATGTGGAATTTAATGAGAATTTTAATAAGATAGAAATGAATTCTACTGACGTTTCAATGGATAACCTAAAGAATATTATTAAGGAAAGGTTCGCACAAAAAGAACAAACAAATGTAATTGAAACAGGTAATCACAAAAAGCCTTAAACTTTTTGTGTTAAAATAACCATTTATCAGTTTTTTCAGCTAAATAATTAGCCATATATCGAAACTTTTTATCTACATTATCTGTATTGTTAATTAATTTTCTATATGTTCCAGATACTACTATTTCTTCAATAAACATAACATCTTCTATTTTTTCAAAATATTTATTATAAATATCTTTATCTATAAATTTTCTTTCTATAATATCACATTCTGGATAAATAAATTCTTCCAATAATAAAGTTCGTAAGATAAATTTAAATTCTTCTATTTCTTTATTAATTAAGACTAAATCAGATTTTTCAAAATCGAAAGATATATTGTTAATAAATAACTTTCTAATTTGACTAGAAATACTTTTCGCATTATCACTAGTTAATACATATAAATATTTCATATATGTATTATCACTGCTATATTTTTTAATATTAACTAATTTTTTCAAAGTGCTTTTAGATTTACTTTTTTGACTAGAATGAATTAAAAAATCTGCTAAATCGTGTGTTAAATAAGCTATATCATCAGCGGCTTCCATAATTTTACTTTCTATTGTTCTAATATTTTGTTCTGGGAATTTAGATTGTAATAATAAAAGGTCTTTATTTGTAATATTCTTTTTATTAAGTAGTTCTTCTTGAATATAATTAATTTGTGAAATATTATCCTTTGAGTATCCATTAAACAAAAACCCTTTCTGCTGTCTTATATATTCTTTTAAAAGTATTTTTATCAAACCTTCAAATTGATAAGCATAAATACCTTTTTTGTTATTTTTATTTAATTCTTGTGGATATTTAATAAGTGATACTAGCGTTTTATCAGATAGTACAATATTTTCTTTTTCTATAATAACAAAATTATTCGCGTTTCCTTCAAAAAAGTATTCTGTATCTTCCAATATATCATTAAGTTTTTCTTCTAAAAAATGTCCTAATGAAGGATGTCCTATATCATGTAATAAGCAAATATTAAAAATTTGTTCTTGATTAAGATTTAAATCAATAGGAAGTTTTTCAGTAATCATTTTTGCAACTACACCCACTTCTAATGAATGAGTAAGCCTATTTGTAATATGAACATTTTTTTCATCAAAATTAGCCACAATTTGATTCTTCTCAGCTAATCTTCTAAATGATTTGCTACTATATATTTCAATTTGTTCTTTTAGAAAGTTATACATTATTGTGCCTTTTTTTTATAATAATATTTTATCAAAATATTTCTTATATACTTATTAATATAAGTATTTATTAATTTTTTCTTTAAATTTTAATACACTATGATAAAGTGATAAAGTATCATATTCAGCATTATGAATATGACCATCAAGTGTTATTCCGAAGTGTCTTGCTAATTGTCCGCTAGAAGCTGTTCCGATATCTATATTTTTTTTCATAAAGATATCTCTTAAGTCGAAGTGGTTTTTCTTATAATTAGATAGTTCTGTATTGTTGATTTTATCATTTTCATATAAAACACCTACATCATTTCCCCAAGACCAACAATTAATATTGCCAAAATCAGTAAATCTATTAAATTGTTTATTGAAATCACTGTAGTTATTACCTTGATTTATATCTTCTTGTTGAAGACCAGTTAAATTTAAACAATATTCACTTAAGTCAGGGTTTATAATCGGTAACACCATAGTGTTTATTTTTTCTACTATTTCAAAGTGTTCATCAATTTTTAATGCGCTAACTTGTATTATTTCACGATATTCATTTTTGCCATTCCAATTTCTTTCTAATGAACCTTCCCAACAAGTAAATTCTGTATCATATAAAATAAAATATTTCAATTAAAATCCTTTTATACAATTATACCATTTCAAGATATAATTGTAAATATAAAATTATCTAAATTTATAAGTTAAATATAGATAATGAAAACCTTCGATATATAAATTATAAAATTGCAAGCTAGGGCTAAAATTGTAATTTATAGATAAATCTGAAAGGTGTATTGCTATTCCAGGCATAGCACCGAAAATAGGTGCATAATTATAACCTGTACTAGTATATGTTTGACCACCATCACTAGTATTGTAATGATAAAGTATTTTAGAGCCGCCCATTGCATCTAAACTAAATGAAAAAGGAAGTTTGTTAAGACGATATTCTACTCCAACAGAAGCAAAATAAAAAGGATTGTAAAAAGAATCTTTAATGCCAGATACACTAGCTGTTAAATAAAATTGTCCTATATCGTTGATATCTTCTTTATCATTGTATCCAGTTATTTTATAACCAATACCATAATTCTTTTCATTAAATTTTAACCCTGAAAATCTATCTGTGTCGTGTAAATGTTTTGTAAGTCCATGAATGACTACTCTATGTTCTAAAGCAAAGATATTATTGCTAAACAGTATTCCAAATGCAAATAAAAATGTAATTATTTTTTTCATTTTTTTCCTAAATTTTATAATTATTAAATCGTACCCACACGATTATAAAAGAAAAATATTCAAAAATAACTATGGCACCATTTAATTTGTAGATAATAAAAAATTACCTTTATAGATTAATATATATTAAAGGTATAAACTGTTATAATAGGCTATAAAAACAAAGGACAAAAATAAATGGATTACATTATAGTAATTGTACTAATTATATTATCAGGAACTTTTTCTGGTTTAACTATCGGTCTATTAGGACTATCAAAAACAGAGGTTTTACGTGCTAAGGACTTAGGCGATAAAGATGCAACAATAGTATCAAATGTAATACAAGATACTAATTTATTGTTAGTAACTTTACTATTAGGAAATACAGCAGTAAATGCAACATTGTCTATCTTTTTAGGCAGTTTAGTTGGAGCTGGTGTATTAGCTGGAATAGTATCAACCGTTCTAATTATGATATTTGGTGAAATATTACCAGCTAGTTTTGTAACTAGATATCCTTTACGTGTGGGTTCTGTTTTGACACCATTAGTTAAATTATTTATGTTTATTTTGTTTCCTATAACTAAACCAATTGCTATGCTACTTGATAAATATGTAGGAACAGAAGGGATGGTCATCTTTTCAAGAAGAGAATTAAAACATATATTTGAACAATTACAAAATTCAAAAGATAGTGATATCGATGAATTAGATAAAAAAGCATTAGTAGGAACTATTCTATTGTCAGAAAAGATTGCCGGTGACCATATGTCAAGAGATATATTTACATTAACTAGTTCGGCACCTTTAAATAGAGATTTATTAAAAAAAATTAAAGACGAAGGATATACACGTATTCCTGTTGTAGATAAAATTAATGAAAAAGATGAATATGTAGGGATATTAAATGCTAAACAATTAATAGACGTATCTGTTAATGATAAAAAAACAGTGAAAGATATAATGAGTTTTAGTAGTATATACTCTGTGTTAGATACTGATAAATTAGATGATATAATGAATAAAATGATAAAAAACAAATTACATATATCATTGGTTACTTCATACGATACAGTTGTAGGTGTAATAACATTAGAAGATATTCTAGAAGAATTATTATTAACTGAAATAATAGATGAATTTGATGAAAAATAAGAATATTTAAATTCAAATATTTATTAAAAAAATCACAAATTAAAAAATCTTTTTTAATTTAAGTTTAAATTAAGATTTTTTCTGTTATAATACTTTCATAAAACAAATAAAAGGAAATAAAATGTTAAATACAATTAATACACTTATTGATATTACTGCTGAACAAGACGGCAACATTTTTGCACCTGTTATTTGGGGACAACTGCAACTATCTGCCATTGATATGGGAGATGCACAAGGTTACCGGTTAGGGTAATTAACTTTTATAGTTAATTCCCTAGTTTTAGGGGATTAGCGAAAGCCTCTGAAACTTCAAAAACAATTTTTCGTCAAACAATATATATTTTTTACATTTATCTATATAATTAAATTTTAATTAAATTTATTTATTAGTTTTCATTCTTGATATGATATAAAAAAGTAATAAAATATATATTAAAAATAAAAGGAATAAAAATGTTATTAGCAAACAATGATTTACAAAATATTATTGACACAACTGCAATTGATATGGATATTCCTATGCCTATTCAACAATGGCAACTTGTAGGACGAGCCCAAATCGATGTGGCACGTATTCTGCAACTTGCGGATATTTTTCCAGGCGTTTAACTAATTTTTAGTTAGGCTCCTGAAAAGGGAGTTTAATTAATTCTCCCTTTCTAATAAAATCAAAAATTTATAAATATGCGGGTGTAACTCAGCGGCTAGAGTGTCTGCCTTCCAAGCAGAACGTCGAGGGTTCGAATCCCTTCACCCGCTCCAGTTAAAATATTGGGGAATTAGCTCAGTTGGGAGAGCGTCTGCTTTGCAAGCAGAAGGTCAGCAGTTCGATTCTGCTATTCTCCACCAAAGTAATAAAATATATACCCAAATGGCGAAATTGGTAGACGCGACGGTCTTAGGCACCGTTTTCATTTGAAGTGGGAGTTCAAGTCTCCCTTTGGGTACCAAATAAATATTGGGGTATCGCCAAGCGGTAAGGCATCTGTTTTTGGGACAGACATTCGGGGGTTCGAATCCCTCTACCCCATCCAATTAAAAATTGGGGAATTAGCTCAGTTGGGAGAGCGTCTGCTTTGCAAGCAGAAGGTCAGCAGTTCGATTCTGCTATTCTCCACCAAAGTAATAAAATATGCAGCCGTAGTTCAGTTGGTTAGAATACCAGCCTGTCAAGTTGGTGGTCATGGGTTCAAGTCCCATCGGTTGCGCCAAAAGAATACCCTTTAGCTCAGTTGGTTAGAGTATTCCGCGCTGATAACGGAAAGGTCACTAGTTCAAGTCTAGTAAGGGCAACCAAAGTAATAAATATATATATACCCAAATGGCGAAATTGGTAGACGCGACGGTCTTAGGCACCGTTTTCATTTGAAGTGGGAGTTCAAGTCTCCCTTTGGGTACCAAATAAATATTGGGGTATAGCCAAGCGGTAAGGCAGTAGTTTTTGGTGCTACTATTCGGGGGTTCGAATCCCTCTACCCCATCCAATTAAAAATTGGGGAATTAGCTCAGTTGGGAGAGCGTCTGCTTTGCAAGCAGAAGGTCAGCAGTTCGATTCTGCTATTCTCCACCAAAGTAATAAAATATGCAGCCGTAGTTCAGTTGGTTAGAATACCAGCCTGTCAAGTTGGTGGTCATGGGTTCAAGTCCCATCGGTTGCGCCAAAAAATTAATATAAGTCAGTAACTCAGTTGGCTAGAGTATTGGATTCCAAATCCAAAAGTCGAAGGTTCGAGTCCTTCCTGATTTGCCAAAACAAAGCCGTTATAGTTCAATTGGATAGAACGATGGATTTCGGTCCCATAGGCTGAGAGTTCGAATCTTTCTAGCGGCACCATTATTTCTTATTTCTTATTTCTTATTTCTTATTTTATTAAATAATTTCCAACAATTTTTTATGGCATATATATTAGATAATCTCGATGATTTATCTATTGAATATCCTTTTCCTATTAATATATTTTTCCTAAAAAAGAATAAAAAAGTGTAAGCTTCTTCTCTATTGTGAAATGTGTGTGAATGCATAATATTTCCTTTAATTTATCTTATTTTAACATACCTTTAAGATAAAACAAAGATAAATTTATTATAATAATTAAAAGGAAAAAAATGAAAACAAATTATCTAGCAGAAGTAAAGAATATTAAAAAGATATTATTTTCAAATATAACAATTGTAATGGTGATATCTTTATTATTTACAATAAATGACTTTGTAACAAATTATATAAGCAAATATTTTCTTTTTTTAGGTGCTTATATTTATATTTATATAAAATTAAAATATTTTAAAATTCTAAACGAGAATATAAAATTAAAAATATATAGCAAATATTCTAAATTAACTTATAAAGATTTTTTTCTCAAGGATAGTCTATGGGCATTAAAACAATCTCTTTATATTTTTATGCTTGTATTATTTCTTTTATCTGCTCTTTATTTCGTTATTAGATTACAATCAACTATTTTGATGTTTTCATATGCTATATATATAGGGTTAGTTATTTTAAATATGAATACTTATTATGCTTCTTTAATCAAAAAAGAATTTAAAAATATTTCTATTAAGGACGTATTTAGGATTTTAAATATATTTGAAATTAAAATAATGATATTAAAAGAAAATTACTTTAATACTTTTATGTGGATAATAATACAATTCTTATATGCTTCACTAGCATTATTATTATTTAATTTAGCAACTTATGAAATATTTACTAGTGTAACTTATATATTAAATTTCATTGCATATACATTTATAACAATAAATGTATTTAATGACTATATTTATTATAAGTCTATCAATTAGATAATACCCTGTTTTTATGGGTATTATCTAGCTATTAAGCTTGTATCTTTCCTAAATCTTGAATTATAAAATCAAAATCGTCAGTTAAAACCAATAAATCTAAGTCTTCTTTGTTTATTAAATTATTTTTTAATAATGAAGACTTTATAAATTCCATTAGTGGTGTATAAAATTCAACATCAACTAAATATATTTTTGATTTTGGTATTTTCTTTGTTTGCATTAAAGTTAATACTTCAAACACTTCATCTAGTGTTCCAAAGCCACCTTGCATAGCAATATAAGCTCTTGAATAATTAATTAACATTACTTTTCTTGAAAAGAAATATTTAAATTGTTCATTAACACTTGTATATAAGTTTTCTGTTTCTTCGAATGGAAGAATAATTCCAATTCCAATTGATTCAGTGTCCTCTACTTTATGTGAGCCTTTATTTGCTGCTTCCATAATTCCTGGTCCGCCACCAGTAATAATATTAAATTTCAATTCTCTAGAAATTCTTTCAGATAATTCCACTGTATCTATATAGGTTTTATTATCTGATTTTATTCTGGCACTTCCAAAAACAGTTATTGCTGGTTTTTTAAATTTGTTCATTATATTTAAGCCGTTTTCAAAATCTTTTAAAATATCTGATAATTTTGTATCTTGGTTCATGTTCACTCCTTAGTGTGCTATAATAATAGCGAAATTAATTTAAAAAATAAAGCTAAAAAAATAATTTGATAAAATATTTATAATTAATATAAAGACAGGATAATAAAATGAGCACTATGACTGGTAAAATAAAGTCAACGGATAAAATTGAAATACATGGAATGTTAGAAGGAATTTTAGGAAAATTTAATACTTCTATAACAAATAAACAAGAAACCCTTGAATATTTGTTAAATCCAGAGATAAGAGATAAACTTTTAGACTTAATGTTGCTACATCCTGAATTTAAATCAGAAGTTTCTTCTAAGATAGATATAACAGAAGAAGAAACATTAATAGAAATATCAGAAAAGAAAGGAAAGTTCAAAAGAAAAAAAATAAAGATAAATGGAACCGAAAAGGAATATTTATACAAAAAAGAAAAAATTTCAGTTTATTTAAATTGTAAAAAAGATGGAAAACCAGTCGAATTATCTGAATACTATGAACGTGATGGTAAAAAATATATCATAAGACAAATAGAAGATATTAATAATATAGTTAGTATACAAAATGATGAATATGTAATAGAAAACAATGCAACTATGGATACATTAAAAAGTTATGACATTATCGGTAGTAAAAAATACAAAATATATGGAAATTATTATATTTCCAGTATGGACGATAATCGTAATTTAAAAAGAAATAAAAATGTTTTATTGGAAGTAACAGAAGACGGATTTTTAAAACCAGCAAATTTCCACAGCGAGAAATTAAAACGTGCAAGATTAGACTCACTTATATTCGACTTAAAACGTGAAAATAAATTAATTTTACCAGATGAAAATGGTGTTCCAAAGGAATATATCCTAACTAATGTTCAAACAACAAAAAGTAAAAAGAATGGTAGATTTAATAGCAAAACTTATAACTTGACACCCGCTGATGGTAGTGATAAAGTAGGACGTATTGTTTATATTAGTCTAAAAACAAGAGAAATAATAGAGAAAGGAAAGAAGAGAAGTAAAATCCCTATCATTGATTTTAAATATGATTATGACCAATTAATTGTACAAGAACTATTAAATGTAAATGCTTTCGGCGAATATAATAAAAAAAATATAGAAGAAATATTAAAAATGGCTTATAAGGATGGAAGTAAAGTTGGAAAACAGACAGAAGATTTTTTCTCTTCTTATTCTGGGAACAACGCTAACCTATATAATGTATCTTCTAAAAATGAAGATTTGGAAGTTTCATTTACTGTATTAAATAAAATGAAACAAATCAAATATGTATTACGTGATAGTAAAGTGTTTGATATATATGAAGAATATTTAGCTACTTATAATGATTTTGAAGTGGAATTTAAAGAAACGTCTGATTACTTAAAATATAATGAAAAAGAAGTTAAATACGAAAAATTAAAAAATAAGTTAAAAGTGTTAAAAAGAAGTTTTAATGATAGACTGGAAGAGTTAGAATATACTAACTTGATAACAGATGATTTAACAACAACGAATACAGATACAGTGGTTCCTAATAAAGAAACACCTATAGAAGAAGATGTAGAGACAGAAGTGACTGAGACATCTGTTTCTAATGAAGATATTAATGAAGAATTAGAAGAAGATACCTTTTCAGAAGAAGCAAATAATGAAGCTGTTGAAATAAAACCAGAAAAAATTGTTGTAGCAAATACTAATAAATATAAACGAAGAGAAGACAGAATAAAAGAAATAGAAAAAAAGAAAATTAAAGAAAATGAAACTGCTGCTATGGACTTTTTAAAAATACCAGGTGAAGACAAAGCCAGAGATAAGTTCAGAGCATTAGTTGAAAAAGCAATGACTAATAATAAAGGAAATAATGCTTGTTCTAATATATATTCTAAATAATGGATATATATTAATTAATATATGGTTTCGAATATAATCTATTTTTTTCTTTCTGATACCATTCTTTTTTAAATTCTTCTTTTTCTAACTTTTTAATTAAGTCAATATTTAATATTTCTTTCTTATTTTGTAAAAAATATTCATAATTTTTATTAATCATTTTCATATGTTTTTTTGTTATATTAGAGTGCATTTTATTTTTATATCTTGTATAATATTTATCTAAATCTTTATCATAAATTATATTACATTTGTTTATCTTTATAACTGTTTTTGATTTTCCTATACAAATAATATTTTTATTACTTAATAAAATTATTTTGGAATAAAGGTTTTTCATATTATCTAAATAGATAAATAAGCTTTTATTATCTGTTTGTTCCTTAAAATAGACCAATGTATTATTATTAAATATATTAAGATTATCAACTGAATCAAATATAATATCATTTTCATAGTTATTATGAATAATCTTATTTATAATTTTATATTTATATTTCATATTATTTATAATTTTAATATATTTTTCATTATTTATTTTTTTTAGAAAATCAAATTCATTTGCAATCATGATACTTGGAATAACAAAAATATAAAATAATAACTGGTATTTCATTTAAAATACTTCTACTTCTACTGCAACTAAATTATTTAAATAAAATTTAACGTCTGGATTTATACTATATAATATAACACCGATACTATCATTTTCTACATTAAAATCATTTTCCAAAATTTTATGAACTTTAAAAGGTACTTTTTTTCCATAAAAATAAACTGAAGCATTAGTGAGCTTATTGATACTTTTAATATACTTACTAGGTATATGTGTTTTAACAAAGTATTTATTTTTTTGCTCAATAACCATAATGGTTTGTTTATCTTTTACATCGCTATCTTTAACAACTAATAAATTTTTAATCACACCTTTATTTTGCGCTGAATAAAAATAACTTTCTGTTGGTTCTTCTAATTCACTTGGTTTAATTCCAAAATTAAGCAGTCTTAAATTCATTTCATTAATATCTTTTTTACTAGCTTGAATAATATCTAACCATTTATTAACTTCTTTATTTTTATCGTCTAAATCAACAAAATGATTTTTTACAGGTAGTTCCTTTATATTATTAAGTGTTTTAATATGTGCTAATATATTTTTTTGGATTCTTAAATATTTAGTAGTTAATAGCAATAAAGAACTTGATTTAAATTTTATAATTTTTTCACCCTCAAAAACAGCAATTCCTTTTTTTACATATATATCTTTAATATATCCACCAAAATCAATTTTTTCTTCTATTATTTCATTCTTAACTTCAAACACATTTCCGTAATATGTTTTTGTAACAAATGTTTCTAAATTGCTAGGTGCAGTAATTTTATCTAATCTTTTAACTAATTCTTCATATTTTCTAGCGCTTATACGTGCAACATCGGCATTAAAAGATACATTACCAATATCATCTGTTGAAAAACGTTTGTAATGTTCTTCTTTGAGTATTTCTATTGGTTTAGACACAATATCATTTTCGTCTTTTACTATTCGAACATCAAAATTAGAATATTTATTATTTTTAGGGATAATTGTATTGATATGATATTCTGTTTCAAACTTAGCATTAGGTTTTATAACTTCTCTCTTAGGTATAGTAATTGTTTTATTTTTTTCTAATTTCACAACTTCTTTCTTAGGTATAGTAATTGTTTTATTTTTTTCTAATTTCACAACTTCTTTCTTAGGTATAGTAATTGTTTTATTTTTTTCTAATTTCACAACTTCTTTCTTAGGTATAGTAACTGTTTTATCTGTTTCTAATTTCACAACTTCTTTCTTAGGGGGGATAGTTGATTTATTTTCAATATTTGTATTTTCTGCATTTAATAAATTAAAAGTTAATAATGAAAGTGATAATAATATTTTCTTGAACATTTTGAATCCTTTTATATTTATTATATAGCGAAAAGTAAAAATACTTTTTTTTTCTTATAATATATATAACAATTTAAGGAGTAACACAATGAAGTTAAAAAAATTAGTACAGGAATTGAAAAATTCTTTGGAAAAAAATATTAAATACAATACAGTTGAAACAAATGATGATTTGAATAAGATAGTAGCGGATTTATTAAATGTTTTAGATACGGAAAAAGAGGTTAAATTATTAAACTTATTAATAAAACCTGAGAATGATATAGTTAGTAAGCACTTACGTGAAAATATATTAATGGTATCTTAAAAATATTAAAAGAACGAGTATTAAATTCGTTCTTTTAATAAAATTAAACTATATTTGGAAAATCTTCTAAAATACTAGAAGTGTCTTTATACCCAGACTTTAATAATTTTTCAATTAATTCTTCTTTACTAAAAGCTAAACAATCTAAACTTAAATAGTCTTCTATATCAACTTCTACTTTAACGTTATTATCTGATAATACCTTGTATAAATCTTCTAATTTTGTATTATAAAAATAGAAACCTTTTTCTTCAAAACTTTCTAGTAAAAGTTCAACATTTTCTTTATTTATAACTGTTAAATTATTATCTTTAATAATTCTGTTAATTATGTCATTGTCATTCATATTATTCCTCGGATTTGATTACATCAACAATAATAGCCGAAGAAAACTGAATCTAATCTTAATAATAAAAAACTTTTATATTTCTTATTATTAAGATTAAAATAATTAAATCTATTAAATGAATAAGTTTCAAGAAACGTTATAATATAAATAATAAAACAAAGGTATAAAAATGAAAAATAATTCTATATTACATGATATGTCAAATACAGTTAATAGGATATATCATGTCTGGTTGGGAAAACAAGGTATGAAAGCAGCTACACGTTCTTTATTTATAGAAAATAAAGGTAAGAAGTTCATTGTAAAAAACAGTGGTTCTTTATTAACAATAATAAATGAAGAAAACGGCAATGAAACATTTTTAAATGGAAAAATAAATAAAGGTGGCGAAATAGAATTATCTGGTGAAAATAAAAAAGAGATAGAAAACGCTATTGATAAATTTAATTCTTCTCCTAGATATAAAGAAATGGAGATTATAGAAGAAAGATTATATAAATTTTATATAGATAAAAATAAAAATATATATGTAATTAGAACAGATGATAAGATGAAAAATCTATATGGTATTAATAATAAAGACGGAAGAACTTCCAGAACTCAATATAAAAAATTAGAATCAGATTCTATAACCTTAGAAAATGGTGTTGAAATAAAAAACTTATCACAAATTATTCAAAATGATAAAACAAAAGAAGGCTTAAAAGGTTATTTATCTGATATAAAAGAAGAAGAAATATACGCTCATATGAATTTGTTAGTAAATAACACGGTTAATGCATTACTTAGTGATATAAGGCAAATGAATGGAACAGTGGAAGAAATGTATTGTTGCTTTGATTCTAAAAGTTGGAGAAAAGAGTTCCTTGAACAATATTATGAAAATATACCTAGCTTAAAAGGAATAAATATTAGTGACTTAGATTATAAAGGACAACGTGACAAAACAAATAAGCAATATATATATGATATCTTAATAAAAGTTGGTGAAGTAATTAAAGAATTAAATATGAGATATTATAAATTAGAAGATACTGGTATAGATGCAGAAGCAGATGATGCTATTGAAGTACTTCAAAAGATACTTAATGAACAAGGCAAAGATGTGGTAGTAGTATCAAATGACCAAGATTTTCATCAAGTAATGGGCGAGCATTCAAAAATATATGACCCAAGACAAAAGCGTGAAGGCGCTGGTTCTGGTGGTTACGTAGTATTAAATCAACATAAATATTATAAATCTATAATAGCAAGCGCACGTCAAATAGTGGCTGAAAAAAATGGTAATACTGAAAAAAATGCTGGAAAAATAGATAAATTCATAGAAAGTGACGTTGCTTACCAAGAGGAAGTCGAACTATTACTAAAAGAAATAGAGAATTCTTTATCTCCTATTTATTTACTAACAAAAATTATGGCTGGTGATAGTAGTGATAATATAAGTTCAATTGTTCCTAGTGCAACAATTTCTGATATAGATGTTAATATACAATTTGGTGAAATTACAGTTTTAAAAATGTTAGCAAATGGATTTTTTAATAGTGAAACAAAAAACTTTGATGAAATAGTAGAAAATATAATTAATGAATTATCAGAAAAATATAATAAGAAATGTCAAACGGATATTAAAAAACATTTAAGAAAAGAATATAAAGAAGAAGGTTTGACAACAAAAGAAGCAAATGAAAAAATAGAAATAAAGACGGCTGATATAGAAGACGATTTTTATATACCAACAAGTGCTAATTTTAAAGAAGCAATTTATTTTTTATATACAAGAAATAAAACAATGATATCATTTGAAGAAATGAAGCCAGAAGTAAGGCAAGGTATTATAGATTATCATAATTCTTTAGAAGTAAAGAATAATAGTAATGCTACTATTGCTGAATATTTAAAAGATATAATGCCTGGATTATCTGCGAAATATTCTTCTATGGTGCCTGTAAATCAAGATAATGGTAGTTATAATAAATTTTAACGAATATTTATTATTTTAAACCATTTTCTTTTTTCTATTAACCTACTAGAAATCTTAAAGAACAATTCTTTTTGATTTTTAGACATTTTAATATTATAATATATATTTAACCATGTTGCTGTGTATATTTCTTTTTTTTGTAATTTTAATTGTTTGAAATTTATATGATTATAATCTATAAGATATATACCTATATTTTTTCTTTTGTTAATTACATAAAAATAATCCTCAAACATATTTTCTGTAATATCAATACCTGTTTCTTCTTTGGTTTCTCGAATAACTGTATCTACTTTTAGTTCGTTTTCTTCTTGTTTCCCCTTAAAAAAATTCCAATCAGATATTTTATTTGTTTTATTTAAAAATATAAATATTCTATTTTTTTCTATTTTATAAAAACAAACTCCATAACTTATTTCTTTCATTTCCTTAATTACCTACTTTTATATTTTATAGAAACCGTCCTTGGTATTATTACACTATTTAGATAGAAATAAACTACATTGTTATAAACAAGTTATAGTTATCTCATAATTTATTTTTATATTACAAAAAGAAAGCTTAAATTGAACTTAAAAAGAAAAAGGACTTATAATAAAATTCGCAAAAAAATAAGTATTTTTTTTGATATAATTAAGGACTTATAATTAGAAGGAAACAAATGAATATAAATGAAATAATGAAAATATTACCTCACCGCTACCCATTACTATTAGTTGATAAAGTTTTAGAAACTACAAATGACAAAATAATAGCTATAAAAAATGTTACTATAAATGAACCAATTTTTAATGGACATTTTCCTGACTTCCCAATCTATCCTGGTGTATACCAAATAGAAGGTATGGCACAAGCTGGTGCATTATTAGCAATGCGTGATATAGAAGATATAGAGAATAAAACTGTATTTTTTATGACTATTGATAAGGCTAAATTTAGAAAACCAGTAGTTCCAGGTGATGTATTAACTTATGAAGTAAATATCAAAACTAGAAAAGGTACGATATGTGTATTTGAAGCAAAATGCTTAGTAGATGGAAAAATAGTCTCTAGTGCAATCTTAAAGGCAATGGTAACTAATAAAAATTAAATATAAACTATGTCAATATAATTATTAGCAAATATCCTAAGTTTGCTATGATTATATCCTACACCATTTCCAATAAATATTTTGTTTCCCCCTATTAAATTATGTTTGCCACGTCTTTTTATATTAAACTTTTTTAATTCTTTCTCTAATTTGATATATCCAAAAGGAAAAATCTGACCGCCATGTGTGTGACCACTTAGTATAATATTATTTTTACATTTAGTAAAATCTATATATTTTTGAATAATGGGATTATGACAAATAATAAGTGAATCACTTATTTCTGAATTATTGATTTCTGCTATATCTTTAATAAAACCAGAATGATTAGAATGAAAATCTCTTACACCATAAATATTTATATTTTCAATATTTATTTTCTTTAATTCTTTTAAAGAATTGCTTTCTAAGAAATTAATACATTTTTTAAAATTTTTAATTTCTTCTTTATTATTTTTATAATATCCTTCTCGATTACCTGAAACAAAGTAAGTTCCATATTTGCATTTTAAATTTAAATCTTTGATAATATTATTATCTGCTTTATAATAATTATTAAGGATATCACCGTTATAAATAATAAGGTCTGGATTTTCTTTCAATACAATTGCTAAAACTTCGCGATAATCAATATCACTTATTCCGTTTATATGAAAATCTGGTAAGTGTGCTATTTTTATAGAATAGTCTTTGTTAAAAATAACTTTATTTATTTTTGGTTTTCTATCAAAAAGAAACATAAAACTCCATTTTTTAAATTTAATTAATATGAAATATTATATTCTTTTGTTTCTTAAACTAATTTGAACCGTGTAAGATAAGTGTCTTTTCATTTAGTTTATCACAGAATTTTTTAACTTCTATTAATTTCTCACGATAAGAATTTTGATACCATCCATCATATTTCATATTTTCGGCTTTATTTTCCCATTCTCTTAACTCTTCTATCATTCTATCTAAATCAGTCATTATTAACTCCTTTTATGTATATTATCTATTATAAAAGAAAGTTCAATAAAAAGGCATATTATTATTTTATAATTTAAACAAAATATTAAAAAGAGAGAAACATGCTTTTATTACACCTTTTGACTTTCCTAACTGCACATAATATGTCCCATTCTACCTTACACCAATTCAATTTTAATTTTGAAAATGATTTTATATATGAGACTGATAAATTTTATAATCATAGTTCTAAATTTGATTTTATCTTTTATAACGAAAAGGCAAAATATATAAAATATAATATTACATATAAAAATGAAATGTATACACCTGAAGACCATGAATTAACTTATGTACCTGTGGGCGATATGCCTTACACTTCTTTATCAGAATTATCAGCTGGTATGGAAATATCATCTAAGGTAATATCTAATCATCTAGAGGTAGGTTTGGGATATACCGGTAAATATACATATAGTGCAGAAATAATGGAAATAATACATAATATAATACCGGCAAAACCAAAATTTAATGCTTGGGATACGCAGAAAGAATTAACACCTATTTTTCGTTTATCTTATCAAAATAAATATAAATATACTATTGTAAATAAATATTTCGATTATATACATAATACAAGTGTTTCTTTATCTAATTTTAGAAGCTTTGTAAGTACCGGTGGTCAATTTAGATTAGGTATATTAGATGAAAGTTTTGGATTATATAATTCTTATTCTAATAATTTAAATGTCCTAGAAGATAATACATTTCATGCCTATTGTTTAGCTGGATACAACTTAAAATATACCCTTAATGATACTTCTATGCGTGGTTTAGATATAACTCACGAACAATATGAATATCAATTAGGTGTAGGCATTAAATATAATTCTTGGAATGTAAGTTTAATAAATAATGTAGAAAGTAAGAAATTTGAAACGCAATCAACAAATAATTTTGGTTATTCAAATATAATGATTGGATACAAGTTTTAAAATCATTACCCTTCAAAAAAATAAATATATCTATTGATAGTGACAAATGTCCTTCATAAACTATTAATAGTGGAACAACTTATTTCGATAATGACTTTTTTATTATACCTAAAAAAATAACATTTAACAATTTTCTTTTTTATCTTCCATTAATAATTTAGAATTTAATATAACATTATTTAAGTTTTGTCTATATTTAGAATTAACAACTTCTAAATTAAAAGAAAAATCACTATTAATATCTTTGAAAAATTTATTACTACTTATACCTGGGCTTGCAATATAACCATTACTAAGAATATCTATAAGATATATTCCATCTTTAAATAAATAAGTAAGCTCTTTTTTAACTTCACTGGTAGTCTTTTTACTAAAATCTTCAATAATACTATTAAAAATAATATTTGATTCTTTAATATATTTTTCTGTTATTTTAGTTTTGTCCAACGTGAATTCAATCCCATAGTAGTCAAACTTAGATAAATTATTAGAATATATTTCTATATAGTCCATATTATAGCTATTTAATTTATTATAAAAATTTTCTAAGCTAGATACATGAACTAAATGTCCTTCTACTTCAAAAACAAGGCCTTGATATTCAGTATCTTCCATTAAAACTAAATATTTAGCTTTAATACCTGTAAGGCTATAGTTTCTATATTCAAATATTTCTAATACCTCATATTCATTAATATTCATTTCCTTAACCATTGTTTGTTCTATTGCTTTTTTTATATTATTTTCCATAATTTATCCTTTAATTGTTTTAAGTGCTTCTTTACGAAGAAGTTTTCCAGCGTCTATAAGTTGTACGATATTCAAGAATTCTGTTGCATCCTCACCATCTTTGAATATATATTTATATGTACCATATTCGACTATTGAAAAAAGATTACCACTTGATTCTAAATCATAATTTTGGAAAGATTTAGTTATAAGTATTTCTTCAAGAGTGTAAGGTTTAATTGATGTTTTTAAGATATCACTATCACTAATTTTAAATAACACTTCTGATAATATATAAACATTATCAGAATCAAAAATAAAAGAATAACCGCTAAATTCTCTAATTTGTACATCTTCTGAAAAAAATTCAAGATTTACCTTAAACTCCGTTCCTACTAAATATTTATTGTTTTCTGTTTTCATTATATTGTTCTCTCCATTTCTTTTTTTAATATAGAATATTCACTTTTTTGCAATTCTGGTGTAGATAGATTTACACCATGTAAAAAAGAAGATTCTAAGATACGTTCATTCACTAAATATTTATCATTTAAATATTTACGTGCTATTGAAGCTGTTGAAGCCGTCAGTGGGTTGGTAGTTTTCTTTGTGATACTATTTGGTATTTTCACAAAGAAAACTACTTCGTATTCTATTGCATAATCTCCAGCATTTATCATAAAAACTTCAAAACCCTCGTTTTTAGTAGATATTTCTATATTATTATCTTCTACACATTTATCATAAGCATATTTAAATGTATCTTCTAAATTTCTTTTAAATTCAGTATATAATTCTAATCTTTTTTCTTTATTTTTTTCATTAAATATATAATCTGGATATCCTATTTTATATATAAAAGATTGACGTAGCCCAGTAGTAGAAGCAAACTTAGTCAAGTTAAAAATATGCTTTTCGCTAAGTGTGCTATTTTTAATAGTAGTTCTAGCATTATTATCTAAATTAAACAAAGTAGCTCTTGAATTTCCTAATTTATAAACAACGTATTTATCTTCTTCAAATTCTATAATATCACCTTCTGTATAAAGGTTATTGTTTAATAAAATTAAACCATGTAAGATATCCGGCGCCCATATGGAAGATGTAAGAGCGAAAAAACCTAATATCAATCCTATAATACCAGTTGTTTCTAACATACTATTGAATTCCCAAAATTTTATTAATATAATGATAACCATAAAGGTAACTATAATATCAACTATAATATCTGTCATTTTGGAAGAATAAGTATCAACTAATACTTTTTTACCATCGATTTCAACAATTTTTCCATACATTTTTTTATTAACATGAATTGCAATAAGGTGAATAAAGTAAGATATATAAATAATAATACCAGTTGTTATTATTTTAAAAAGAATATTTTCGTAATCTACGAAAAAGTTATGAAGAAATATATCGATAATATGTAATAATAAAAAGAGTCCATTAAAAAATCTAATCACATTTGTCTTAAATTTAATAGTCTCTTCTTCTTTTTCGAAGAATTTAACCATATTTTTTGCAAACAAAAATAAAATAATATTTACAGAAAATAATAAAATATGTTCTGTGCCAGTAAAGGCTTCGCTATATGCATTTATTAATTTATTTAAGGATTCATTCATTATTTAAGCCGTTTTCTCTACTAACATTTTAACTGCATCTTCGAAATCACCATTAACAAACGTCCCAGATTCATTAATCATTAAATTAAATTGTCCATTGAAATTTTCAATTTCCATACCATTATCATCAAAGACTTGTTTTCCATCTATTGTATGATTTGGTTGTAGTTCTTGTGTTTTTTCTAATAATGTTCTTGAATCAGAACTGTAAAAAAGGACTTGTTTGTTTAGTGCTGTTGCAAAACCAATTTCAAATATTGTTCCAGCGTCTTGTTCATTATGTCTGAAATTATTTAAGTCAGCAATAATTACGTCACACTCTTTAATATAATTTACATTGCTTAAATAAATACTACTACGTATAGCTTCACTACTTTGATTAAAATCCATCATTTTATCAAAAGGCGTAATACCAATACAGCCATATTTTTCACAAATATCTTTTTTACTTTCTAAGACAGAAACACCATCTTTTCTAAAAACGTCTGGTCCAGCTACATATATTTTTAATTCTCTCATATATTTAAATCCTTTGAAGTTATTTCTTATATTCAAAAGTATAGTATAAAGTAGCTTACGATACGCTTAAAAGTCAATATTCTGTGTTTTTTCCTCTAACAATACTTTACTTTTGCTAAAAATAGGATTGCTACTATTAGGACTAACTATAAATTTTCTTTCTACTCCATTATTATTAGTAATAATGGTATCCATTTGTGTTTGATTAACAGTAATAACATTAAACCATTCATAATCATTTGGTGAAGCATTTGGTGTCGCACCAATTATATAAAAATTCATTGCATTAAGGTGTGTTAGTAAATTAGATATATTACTATCGTCTATCTTACCTATTTCATCTATTATAAGCGGCATATGAAGCGAATATCCTTCTTTATATAAACTATCCAGTAAAATAGATATAAATACAATCATAACTGTTATTTGTGTTCCTGTGCTTTGTGCTGTTTCACTATAATGAAACCTTTTTTTGCCATCTTCATCTGTTTCTACATGTAATATTGTTTTTATTTCTACTTTATCTATTAAGTCTTGTATATTAATAGTATTTTTAGAACTGCCAGCTTTATTGAACAAATAATTACTAATTTGTGTTATGTGATTTAAATAATTTAAGTCATCTGAATTCAATCCTTTTTCAAATTTATTAATAAGTTGAAGAAGTTCTTTATTTAAATGAACTTGAATATGAACACCATTGAGATTAGATATTTGTATATTTTCAAATTTACCATTAACAGTTTTTTCAAAACTAACTATATTTTTCTTAATCTGATTAAGTAGCATTAAGCCATTATTAATTTCTACTCCTAAATCGTGTGTATCTTTACCTAGCGTTATCAAACTACTATCTAATAATTGATATTCACTATTTAAGTAATTAATAATATGTAATTTATCCTGGTAAGAATGCGTGTAATTAGAAATAGTATCGCTGCTTAGTGTGTTCAATAATCCTTGTGTATCCATCATTCGTATAATTTCGTCTGTTCTATAATAACTTTCATAAAAAGTATCTAACTCTCTTTTACTAATATTAAAAGAGCTACTAATATCACTAATTAGACCTAAGTCTTTGATTTTTTGAATATTATTTTCTACATATTCATTTACACTACTATTATTATCTAATATAAACTTAACAAATTTTCCATCATTATCAATTTCTTCTTTTATTCTATATAAAATATTCTTTGTTTTATTATTTTCTGAAATTTTAAACTCAGAATCTTTTAAATCAGTTTCAATTTTTATATATTTTGTATTAATATCAAAAATATCCTCATCTATTGCTTTGATATTTTTTGTAAATTCCACTTCGATATCATTAAATGATTTTATAGTTAGTATTATATTTGATAATTGCATGACTATATTTATATATTTATTATATTTAATTATTTCAAATTCATTATTTTTAATTTTAGTTAATAAACCATTATCGTTTGTAGAACTATTAAAGTCGTCAATACTATCGACAATACTGTCTAATGCTATTTGTTTAGTATGCAATTCACCTTCTGATAATGTCAATTGGTCTTCTAATATTTCAATAACATTTGTTTGTTTATTAATACCTTTAATATGTCTATCATTATAGAATACTTTATTATCTTTTACATCAAAATGACCAATAAACTTTGTCACGAATTCTATATTTGGAATATCTTCATTATTTAAAATACGAAAACTATCAGAAAATATTGTATCAAAAATAAACTTTTCTTCATTTGTGAATTTCTCAGAAATAAGTAAGTTATTATCTTCTATTTTTTGCTTAATATTTTTTATACTTTTTTTTATTTTATCAATTTCAGTTAATAGTATCGTTTTTTTCAAGTTTAATTGTTCTGCTCTATTTTTTGTTTCTAATAGTTCTCTTAATGAACACAGTTCTGTATTTATATCTTTAATGATATTTTTATATTTATTATTTTCAGTAGTAATATATTTCATAATATCAATATCTTCAAAGTATTCTACTGGGTTATCATTTGATATTTTAGTAAAATCATGAATTGCTGTTTCATATTCATCTTTTTTAAGTGAAAGGACACCTTTCTTTTTACCTTGCTGCTCTTTTAGATTATCTAATCTACTTCTAACTTCTTTTTTATCTTCTAGTAATTTATCTTGCTCATTGATAAAGTTTTTATCATATTCAATACATTCTTTTGATTCTATTGTTATACTATGATAAATTTTAGAAACATCACTTAATAGAATTCCCTTTCTTAATGCACTATTATCAAATATATCTTTTAATTCATAAAAGTCATCCTTGAAATTTTCTAAGTTTTCCAATTTACGTTTTGTTTCTCTTAGTTGAACTGTTGATTCTTTAAAATCCTCAACATTAAAAGATAAATCACTATTATTATCTCTTTTTTGTTGGCTTGAAATAATATCAGAGACTAAATTAACTTTTCTATTTTCGTCCATAGAGGAAGCATCATAGAGGCTTTTTAATAAAACTTTATAGTTTTCAACTGTTGTTGATTGTGTATCTTTTAATGGAACTATATTATATTCATTATTTCTACCAACTGTAAAGAAATATTTTTTAATATCTTCTAATTTGGATATTTCTTTATAATTAGAACCATATTTATTCTTCAACATATCAAATATATCATTTTTATCAAATATGTTTTGTGGTTCGTCTTTGTCATTAACAAACATTTTTTTAATATCGGAATAAGGTTCTGGAATAATAATTCTCCTAAATTCCGTCAATTGTCTTTTATATCCATAAATAATAACAGAAAAGGTACCAAATTTATTTGTTATTTGAAATATTAAAAAAGAACTAGAATTACTAGAAAAATAAAAATCATAAGTTTCTTCTTTAGTAAACATTGAATCGTCATCTTTCGGCTTAAATCTAAATTTTTTAGCAATATTATTTAAATTTTCTTCTGGTAATAAAAGGAATTGTAACGCATTTAAAACAGATGTTTTTCCCTCGTTATTTCCGCCTTCTAAAATCACATTATTATTTAAATCTAATTCGAAATAAGCATATGTTGCACTATTAACAAGTACTACTTTATCTATTGAAGATATATCCAATTCATTTATCATTGTATTCCTTTATATCTGTTAAAAACATTTCTTGTTCTATTCCTATTTCGTATTTCCTAATAAAATCCAAAACTATCATATCTTGTTTATCTAAAATGTTTTTTTTATTTCTAATAAACTCTAGGATATTATCAAAACCAGTATCAAATTTACTATTAATTTTGAAATATTTATCTATATTATCTACAAACAAATTAATCACTTTTGTATTATATTTTTCTAAACTGTTTTTTAAGCTTATATACATATCAAAGCCTGATTTATCTATATCAAAAAAACATATTAATTTATCATATTTAGATAAAAATTTAGTATTCAATTGATTGTTGATTGATTTTCCGCTTCCATAAATAATATCTGTTTCATTAAAATTAATATTAAATTTAGAAGAAATATTTTCTATTTTGCAAAATACTTCAAAATTTTCTATAATTAAACATATTTTACAATTTTTAAATTCACTATATATATTATTTTTATCTATTAATATTGTTGAAATATTATTTAAATTATTCAGTTTTCTAATTAGTAAATATGAATGTGAAACATTTACTTTATGCGTATGAACTTTATTTGCTGCGGCTTCTGTTCTATTACTAAGAACTTTATTATCTATATATTCTTCTTTTAGCTTATTAATAAAACTAATAAAAAGTTTTTTATTTAGAACTTTAAGAAGAATCTCACCACCAATAATTTCTATTTTCATTAAATCTTCATTAATAGCATAATAATATTTATTATTTAAGCAGTTTTTGAATGCATTAGTTATCTTAAATGAAGAATTATCTTTGTTCCTATCTAGAAAATCAATAAACGTTTTTTTCATCCTCAAACCCTTCATTAATATTTGCGCCAACTTGTTCTATTTTATTTAAAAAAGAAATGCCAATATTTGTAAGAACATAATTATCATTGGCATTTTTATATACTATATTTCTTTTTTCTAATATAAGGTTTATAGGAGAATTAGAATTAGTTATTTCTGCGTGTTCGAAAAAATCAGAATATTCTGGTTCTTTAAAGATATTATCTATTATATCTTCTGATATACCTATATCTTTATTTTTAAAATCGTCTAAACTTTTATTTTTATTAAGTAGATATCTAAATATAATATTAATTAAAAAAAACTGTTTATACTGTTGTTTATCTATATTAAATTCTTCTTCTTTGTCTTTGATTCTTGATAAGTATATAAACTCTGTTTCTTTATTGAGTTTCATACCTATTTTTAAATAAAAATCTTGATAATCACTAAAATATGTATCTATTTCAATAAACAATATATTGTCTTCAAGTGTATTTTTATCTTTATCAAATAAATCTTTGTTGATATATTTTCCTTGAATGAGTTGATTGTAAATAAGTTCTGATTTTTTATTATTCATTTTAATATCCCTTTTAAAAATACATAAGATAATAAAAAAGCACTACTTAAAATCAGTAATGTATTAACACTAAATATATTGCTGTTATTTTTTTTACTTTTGCCTAGATTATCTATTCTATTAAATGCTTCCGCTTCACTAATATCTAATTGTTTTACCATATCTTTGGCAACACCTTTACGTGCAGAACATTCTAAACTATCCATCCACATTTGATTTACCTTTAAATAAATTTAATAAAATTCCAGCACATAATAATAAAATATAAGCAATAATAAAAGAAATTAAGTTAAACGTGTCAAATAAAATACCAATTATTAAAAAGATTATAACTCCTGAACTTTCTGCTAGAAAATAAAAAAGTGGAATAGGTTCTTTACAAAAAGCACACTTACCAGATAGAAATAACCAACTAAAAAAAGGAATATTGTGATACCAATTTAGATTAGTATTGCATTTTGGACAATGTGACGGTGTATATAGTATTTCTTCTTTATTAGGAACTCTATGTATTAACATACCAAGATGCGAACCTAGTGCTAAACCTAACAAAGTATATAAGAAAAGTTCTAACATTATTATTTCTCCGTATTTATGTATATTTATACTAATATATTTTTGTTTAATATTAACTTAAAATACTTAATTTATTAAAATAAATTGTATTGTCTTCAAAGTCAGTAAAAGAAGTTTCCTCTGAAAATTTGTTTATTCTCTTCTTTGTATTATATTTTTTCACTATATAAGATACGAAAAATTGAAATTCACCTCTATTGATTTTTAATTGATTATCAACAATAAAGTTTTTTACAATATCTGTTATCTCAACATCATAAATATTTTGTTTTTCTATATGTATTTTAAAATTATTAAATGAAGCGTTAAAAAGTAAATTATTTGCTTTAGTTATGGCTCTTTGTTTATTTTCTACTTCTGCATGTTTATTTTCTAATATATGTTGGTGTTTTAATATATTTTTATTTGTATCAACCTCTGACATATAAATAAAATACTCCATAAAAACTTTATCATTATAATCATTAGTTTTTATTAGTGTAGGTTTTTTGCTAAATACTTCTTCACTTTTAAAAAAAGGATTTATTCTTTTTAATTCATTCGTTTGATTTAGTATTTTAAAGCCAGTTTTTCGTCCATCTAATGTATTTTTATATATATTCATAAATAAATTAAAATAATAATCATTTCCCAGGTTTCTTAATAATTCTTTTTCAGATTGTTGAATATATTTAGTAAAATAACTTCTAATTTCTTTAACAGGTTCTATTAATAATAGATAACTAGTTAAGTAAAAATCTAATTTTTGTGTAACATTTAACAATTTATCTCTTGCTTCTAAAACATTTCGTAACCCAATAATATCCATTACAAATTTATTATTTTTATTTAAAAAGCTATATAATGAATCTATATAAACTGTTCTAATTTTATTAACTTGTTTTATTTTCAATCTTTTTAACTCAATGCTCAAGTCATCATCTAGATTTTTCTTAGATAAATTATTTTTTTGATATCTTAAAGATTCAACAGAACTAGATATCTTATTATATATATCTTCTAAAGTATCATATAAGGCTGTAATTAAATTACTTAGGTCTTGTGACTTATGCAATGAACTATCTGAGAACTGTTTTTTATAGCTATCTATTTGGGTAACAAAATTATTATAATGCGCAGATGTTATAGGTTTATGAAATTCCTTATGTATATTTTCTAACATTTCAACAACATGACTAGCAATATTGATATGTGTAATATTATAAGAATCAGTATGCGTAGTCCTAATCAGATTATGACTACGTAAATTTTCATATGATAATGTATTTTTAATACTTTCGTATTTTCTAGAATTATTTAAATAATATCCATCTAAATATTCTTCTAATATTTTTTCATAATTAATTAAAGAAATAATATTTATTTTATTATCATTTGTAGCTTTTGCTACTTCCTCGATATGTGATAAAATATCTTTAAAGAAATTATGTTCTTCTATAATAGTCTTATAGGTTAAATCTATTTTTATTTTTATTTTATTACTCATTATTATTTATAATTTTTTCAAAGCTTTAATAAAATCTTTTGGATATTCTGTTGGTAATATTATATTAACTACTACGTACATGTCACCAATTTGTCCATATTTTTCACTGGCGTCAACACCATAACCTTTTAATTTAAATTTCTGCATAAATTTAGTATTTTTGGGTATAGTAAGTGTAATATCCTTAATAAAGGTTTCAATTATAGTTTTACCACCTAAAATGGCTGTTTTTAAATCAATATCAACCTGTTTATATAAGTCTAATCCATTTAACTCATACACATCACTTTTTTGTACTTGTAAATGAAGTATCAAGTTTCCTGTTTTTCCTTGATAATTTTCACCTTTCCCTTTTATGACAATAGTATCACCGGGTAAAGAACCTTTTTTAATATGAACTTCAATACTTTCACCCATTAGCGTAATATTTTTAATAGTTCCCATCATTGCATCTTCAAAAGAGATATGTAATTCTGCTTGAATATCAATGTCAGGTTCGCGTTGAAAACCACCACCAGAAGTATTAAATCCAAAACTTGAGAACATATCATTAAACATATCAGACATATTAGCCTGTTGTCCTCCAACACTACCATACATATCATATTGTTGTTTTTTGTTTTGATTTCCTAAGACTTCGTAAGCTTCATTTAACTCTTTAAATTTGCTTTCTGCTTCGGCATTATCTTGGTTAAGGTCTGGGTGGTATTTTCTTGCTAATTTCTTGTAAGATTTTTTAATTTCAGTTATTGTTGCAGTTTTTTCCACTTCTAAAATGGAATAGTAATCATTTTTGTCCATATTTAATCTCCTGTATATTTTAAGTAATATACAGTATTTTAGATTAAATATTTCTTAAATTATTGAGTTTTTTCTAAAACGTCTTTAATTTTCTTTTCTAATTGTTCTATTTTAAACGGCTTAATTATATAATTAGACGCTCCACTTTTCAATGCTTTGATAATTTGGTTTTTTTCTGCTTCTGTTGTTAGCATTAAAACAGGTATAGCTTTCCACTGGTCTTCTGCTCTTATCAATTGAAGTAAATCTAAACCGGTCATTTTAGGCATATTCCAGTCAGTAATTACAAAATCAATTTTTTCTGATTTAAGAAGCTCTAATGCCTCTTGTCCGTTTGTTGCTTCTACAATATCATTGTAATATAGTTTTTCAAGTGAAAAACGTAATGTTTGTAAAATAGTTTTGCTGTCGTCTACGATTAAAAATTTCATAATGTTCCTTTTTGATAATTATTTAATACTAATTATTGTTTATATTATACAATAAAAAAGATAAAATAATGTTTTTTAGAAAAAAGTAAATATTTTTTCTATTTCATATTTAAAGATATTAAAAGTAAAAGGTTTAATGATATAACCATTTACGCCTAATTTAATAGCTTCTTCTACACTAGCTTTTGTTCCTTCTGTTGTAATCATTATTATAGGTAAATACTTATATTTAGGCATTTTTCTAACTTCTTTAATGATATCAATACCAGTCATTTTAGGCATGTTCCAATCAACTACTAATAAATCTATATCTTCATTAAAATTAATGTATTGCATAGCATTGATTGGGTCTTTCTCCAAAACTAAATTAAACTCATTAATTTTTTGAAAACTGTGTTCAATAGTTTTTAGCATAGTTATGCTGTCATCTATTATTAGTATTTTTTTTGAATCTTTCACTGTTATATTCCTTTTTTTAATTATATCATAATTTTTCAATATTACTTGTAGTAGCATTTAAAATAATTATTTCTTCTTCAATGTCATTTGACATTTTCATATTTTCGGCTGTAATATTTTCTAAATTAGCTGCTGCTTGATTAATTTGTTCCATTCCAATCATTACTTCTTTGTTAGAACTACTTACGTCTTCCACTATAATATTAGTTTCTTTAATCTTTTCAATTACTTCTGTAAAATTTTCACTAAGTATATTACTAACTTCTGCACCATTTCTAGACAACTTTTCAGCTTCTTCCACTAATGACTGTATCTCGTTGGCAACTAAGGAAGAATTAGTAGCCAAATTTCTAACTTCTGCTGCTACAACCGCGAATCCTTTACCATGTTCTCCAGCAGTAGCAGCTTCGACAGCCGCATTAAGCGAAAGAATATTAGTTTGAAATGCAATCATTTTTATTTGTTCTAAACTTTCTTTTATTTTTTGATTAGATTTAGTAATTTGTGTCATTGACCTATTATTATCACTTAAATTATGTTCGCTATAAATAACTAAATCTAAAGACTGTTGTGAAATTTCACGTAGTAAATGACTTTTTTCATTATTATTTCTAATATTACCAGTTATTTCTTCTATTGAAGCAGCGGTCTCTTCAAGTGAAATAGACTGTTGTTGTGCAGCTTCATGTAAGTTATGTGTCTTATTATTAATATTATCACTAATATGTAAAAGTGATTTAATATTTCTTAAATTAATTACATACACTTTTCTTGTAAATAAGAAAGATATAAGAAATACAATGATTATAAAACAGATATTAATAATTAGCATAATATCCATATATTTATTATTATTTTCAATAATTTTGGATAATTTCAATTCTATGTTGTCTATATTTTTATTAAAAGTTTTATTGATATGTTGTATTCCTTTTGTAAATAGACTAAAATTTGCAATTGGAGTTAATTTAAAAATATTTTCATCTAATTTTTGATTAATATTTAAATTTAATTTTTTAAAGATTAGAAGTTCTAATTCACGAAATTCATTTGTATTTAATAAATCTTTTATTTTTTCATTATGGTCTAATGATTTTTTAAGCACTTTAATGTTATTAGTTGCATTAAGTAAAATAGAAAAAGAATTTTTATCCATTACTTTTCTATCAATAATATAACTGGTCATAGCGCGTGCTTGTCCATATTCTTCAGATATTTTTAAAATACTAATTGTATTAAATATCATTTTATCCATTGAGCTTCCGTCTTTGGATAATTGATAAGATATTAGACTATCATTGCCTAAAACTTTTGGTGACTTATAAAAATCATATAAAATATTATCCATTATTTTATATATAAGGTTAGTATATATATTAAATGCATTATGAACTGAAATTCTTTTCATGTTGGCTTGATTTCTTAATGTATCAAGGTCTTCTTTTATGTCCATATTGACTTTATTATCAAATTTATTAAGAATTAAATTAGTATTTACTTGTGCCTTTTTTAAGTTATTAAAAACTTGCGTTTTTCCTTCACTTAAATAAATAACTGTTAAACCACGTTCTTTTTGTATTGATGAAATTAAATTAAAATAATATTTAAAATTAATGATATTTTTTTCAATCTTAGTTAAATTTTCAAACTTTTTATTTTCAGTAGTAAAGAAAAACCAACTCGAAAAAATAAAGGCTAAACCTGAGATAACCAAAAACATAATAAACAATGATTTCATTTTTATATTATATATTCTTTTCATTTATATTAAACACCTTAAAATAGTTTATTTATATTATAAGGATTTTTTAACATTTTTATAAAATTAAAAGTTAAAATGATAGTGTTTATTATTATTATTATTCGTCCATGAATAAGTTTTTATTATCATTACTTTCAATTGGTTTATTTGACAAATCAATATAATAATTGATATTATACTTTAATTCTTCACTCATATCGTCCATATTTCCAAGAGCCCATCTAAACCAACCGATATCTTCTTTAACAGCATCAATCATTAATTTATCTTTATGTTTTCCAAACGGAACTTTTTTCATGATAGGTATTTCTTTTGTTAATGCAATCATTTTTTGTATAGGGTCTTCATTTGGAAATTGTTTTTGACATATTTTTATTAGTTCGGTCATTAATAGTTTCATAATAAGGACATCTCCTATTGCATCATGCGCCTTTACAACAACACCTAAGTTATTAGCTTCTGCCTCTTCTATCTTATAAATTTCCATTTGATATCTAAAAAATTGTAATCTATGCGCTTCACTATCAGGTAATAAATGTTTACTTACAATCAATGTATCTATAAGTTTCATTTTATTTTCAAATTTTTCTTTAGATAACATACCCAAATCAAAAGGAGCATTATGGATAACCATAATATTTTCCGGAATATTTAATTCATTTAATTTTTTAAAAGAGGCTGTATCTATTAATAAAGGTTTATCTGCTATAAATTCCGGTGTTATATGATGTGTTTCCATAGCCCTTATTTTAATATCTATATCAGTTGAACAAAAATCTTGATAAACCTTTGCTTGTTCTCCAGGTTTCCCTAATACCATATAGCCTAATTGAATAACTCTATCTTCTTCTTCGATTCCTGTTGTTTCTGTATCTAATAAAACAAATTTTCTCATATTATTTTCCTTATTTTTAGAAAATAATACTAAATATATACTTTATTTCACCTTAAACTTTATAAATCATAATTTATATTTAATCTACATATTACTTCTATATTACTTGCTATATTATATGCCGGCCGTTCAATATCACTTCGCATATGTTTTAAAAAGTTCATCACTTCTAGCGTATCTATTAAATAGGTATTAGTTGGACTATCTGAAACATTATGTAGTCTATCTATTAATTTAACTAATAATTCATCATTTTCCATGGTTAATATTTTATATTTTAAATATTCTTTTTTCCCAAGGCTATTACAAAGTTGTTTATCATTAGTTAAATTTTGAACATTTTCAGCTATTTCTTTTCCAAAAATATCTTCTAATTCTTGAAATTTAGTATTTGTATCTTCTAATATATCATGTAATAATGCTAATATTTTTAATTTAATAATTCTAACTTGATTTTTCTTAACATATTTACCAATAAGAAAAGATACAAATAATGGATGCGTAAAATACGGTAAATTAGAGACTTTTCTAAATTGTCCTTTATGTTTGTTAAAAGCGAATACAAGTGCTTTTTCTAATAAATTATTACTATACATACGTTTCCTTGAAAATACCATTTATATACATTATAAAAAGAATATATTTGTTTTATAATGTATATATGAAAAGATTACTAAATAAATCAATATTATTTACATTGCCTATTCTATTTTTATCAGGTTGTGGCTTTACCCAGAAAGATATGGCTGGCACTATGTATAGGAATAATATTATCAAACACTATAAATAAGTAAATACTTTAAGTTATAAATAAGTTTAATTTTGATATTATAAAAATAATGAATATTAAAAGGAAAACGAATGATTAAAGTTATAAATAAAGTAGTATTGTCGCTATTTTTGTTAATATCAAGCAATAATATATTAATGGCAGATATAAATAAGGTAGATGTAGATAAACAATTAATAGATAAAATGTTAGCCAATGGGATAATTCCTATACCGTTATCTAAAGAAAAATTATTAAAATTAATAGATAATCCCAATAATAGAATTACTAAGGAAAAATTTAATTTAGGAAAAAAATTATTTTTCGACCCTCGTTTATCAAGTTCTGGATTAATCAGTTGTAACACTTGTCATAATATTGGTTTAAATGGAATAGATGGAATACCTATTGCGATTGGTGACAAATGGACACTTAATCCACATGGCATAAACTCACCAACAGTATATAATGCTGTATTTAACGATAATCAATTTTGGGATGGAAGAAGTTCGGATTTAGAGGCGCAAGCAATAGGTCCTATACAAGCTGCACCTGAAATGAATTCTACACCTGAATTTGTAAAGAATTTTATTATGAATACACCAAAATATTTAGAAAGTTTCAGAATTATAAAAGATGATATAAAATATCAACCTAATATTCAAGACGTTGGAGATGTTATAGCTGTATTCGAAAGAACATTAATAACTCCTTCTAAATTAGATAGTTATATGACAACAAATGGGAAAGAAATAAAATTTACACAACTAGAGCGTAATGGTGCAAATTTATTTATTGATAAAGGTTGTGTAAGTTGTCATAATGGTGTAGGTATGGGTGGAACTATGATGCCTTTTCCTATATACAAACCTTATAAATATGCTAATGTAGGGGATTTTAAAGGTGATAAGAATGGAATGGTTAAAACTCCTACTTTAAGAAACATTACAGAGACTGCTCCTTATTTTCATAATGGTCAAGTGACTACATTAACAGAAGCAATAAAAATAATGGGCGAGACACAATTAAATATTAAATTAAATGAAGAAGAATTAATAAGTTTAGAAATTTTTCTAAAAACATTAACTGGAATAAAAAGTAATATTGTTTTTCCAATGTTGCCAAAAACTAATAAATAGGAATAAAAATGGAAAAGATAATAAGTTACATAGGTTCAAAAGTGAAATTATATGATTTTTTAAAAGAATCAATTATAGATAACTTAGAAGAAGATAAAAAATATAATTTTTTTGATTTATTTGCTGGAACAAATTCTGTTTCTAGATTTATAAAAGAGACGACCGATTATAATATAATAGCTAATGATTTATCAAAATATTCAGTAATATTATTCTCTTATTTATTATTTGATAAAGTGGATAAAAAATCAAAATTAAATTTAGAAAACCAATTAAAGATTTTAAATAATTTACCATTAATAAAAGGTGATATATACAATGAATTATCTGTTGGCGGAAACACTAAATCTATAGAGGATGATAAAAAGGAAGATATGTTCTCAAATCAGCCTTTTAACTCTAGAATGTTTTTCTCTGGTATAGTAGGTAAAAAAATAGATACTATTAAGAAGGGTATTCAGGACGCAAATAAAAGAGGAGAATTATCTTTACAAGAGGTTCATATACTTTTGATATTCTTGATATATTATGCAGATAAAAATGCAAATACAGCTTCTGTTTATGGTGCTTATTTAAAGACAGAAAAAAAGTTAGAGAAAGAGTTTAATTTTTATGAAAATGATTTGGTAGAACTATTTAAAAGTACAAAATATGATAAAAAAGGTAAGAATAATTTATATTCTTATAATGAAGACGCATTAAGTGTATTAGATAAAATACAAAAAGAAAATAAATTCAGTGACAAAACTGAAAATGTTATTTATTTAGACCCGCCTTATTCTACTAGAAGCTACGAAAGTAATTATCATATACTTGAATATATTGTTGATTTTAATTTTTCATATAAGCAATTAAAAGTAAATTCTAAAACGGCACAAAGCGTAAAAAAAGGGAAAAACCCTTTCACTTCTAAGGCTGGAACACGTGAAATCTTTCCAAAAATCATTAATAAGGCTTTAGCAATATCTAATAATATCTTCATTTCTTATAATAATGATAAAACTAGTTTGTTAAGACAAGAAGAAATTGAAGATATGGTTAATGCTTACAATGAGACAAATAATACGAACGTTCAATTAATCACTTATCTTAAAGAATATAAACGCTTCAAATCTGCAAATGCAGAAACAAAGAAATTGCAAGAATCCATTAATAAAGAACAAGATAAAGACAAAAAACTTCTATTAAAAGAAGAGTTAAAAACTCTTCAAAGTATTAAAAAAGTACAAGAAAAAGATACTAATACCATTAATGAAATAATATGGCATATAAAGGCAAACTAATGACAATACCAAATACTTCTATATTCAACTGGATAGGCGGCAAAAAATGGCTAACGAAAGATATTCAATCTTATACTGATTTATTATCTAAAAAAGATATTGATATATATATAGAACCTTTTTGTGGTGGTTTAGGTTCTTTTCGTGCTATATTTCCATTATTAGAAACTAAAAAAGTAAAAACTATAATACTTAATGATGTAAATGAATTAATAATCAAGACTTTTAATAGTATTAAAAATGATAAAGAATCTTTATCCGCAGAATATGAAAAATTAGCAAAAAGATATATAGACGTTTTCCCAACCAATAAATTTACAACTTCTAAATATAATACAAAAACAAAAGCATATACTCTCGGTAACTATGGATATCAAGAATTACATAAAACAAATGATAAAAAAGTTTTAAAAAGTTTATTTTTAGTAGAAGCCAACGATTTCTATAAAGATATTAAAAAGTCTTTTAATATTAGAAAACTAGCTGGAAATATAGACACTACTACTATAGCACAGTTTTTATTTTTAATGACAAATTGTTTCAATGGAGTTTATCGTGAAAATGGAAAAGGGGAATTTAATACTCCTTTTAATTGGAATAATAAGCCGGAGCTTGGATTAAACAAATTAATAATATTAGACGAATATAATGTTTTTTTTAATAATATAAATATTATATTTAAAAACCAAGATGTATTTGAATTATTAGAAGAATACACTAATAAAGATAATGTTTTTATATACTTAGACCCACCTTATTTTAATAAAGAAGGTAATGAAAATAAATATAATAAAAATCATTTTGGTTATAAGGAACAAATTAAATTAATAGATACTGCTTTATTATTTGATTATGTTTTATATAGTAACCATTATGAAGATTTTATTATAGATAAGTTTAAAAGTGAAGGTAATGTGGTTTATAAAGAAGTAAAACGTAAGAATATAATGTCTTCTAAGAGCTCTACGCGCTCAGAAGAGAAAAGTGAAATAATATTAATAAAGACTAAATAGCTAGTCTTTATTAATTTATCTTAGAATAGAATATTCGAAAAAAGAAAAGGAATAATCGTCTTTATCTGTCTTATCAAATTGTTGATAACTTTCAATTGTTAGAGTAACTGATTTAGTAAATTCTGGAAAATAAGTATCTCCCTCTATTTTTGTATTAATTAAACTTAAATACAATTTATCTATTTTATCAATAACTTCTGCATAAATTTTACCACCACCAATTATAAATACTTCTTCTTCGCCTTGGACAGCGATTAATGCTTCCTCAACTGAATGATATGTTTCAGCATCTGAATAAGTAATATGTTGTCTCGTAATAACTATATTACGTCTATTTGGTAATGCTTTACCTATACTTTCATACGTATTTCTTCCCATAATAACAGTATTTCCACTAGTAATACGCTTAAAATTTTTCAAATCACTATACATAGACCACGGCATACCGTTATTTAAACCAATTACTTTATTATATGTCATTGCAACAATAGCTGACAAAATAGGTTTTTTATTCATTTTATATCCCTTTATTATTTTCTAAATCTAAATTGTGTGCTAAATTTCTCTTTCGAATTAATTCCATAGAATAAGCAGTTTTTTCTTCATCTGTCATTTTTGAATAAGCGTCGATATTAAAATCCAATTTTTTATCAAATTCATTACTTTTTAGTATTTGTTTAAACCAAAATTTATTTTTAATTTTTTTTAGTAATTCTGTTAATGGATAAAAATACAACTTAGAATATAAAAAGAAGGCTTTGAAGTATTCTTTTCTAAAAAGCGCTTGTTTTGTTAATAAATGTGTTCTTTGATAACCAAAGCTATAAGAATTAAATATTGTTTTTTTCATTTATTTAATGTTCCTTTTTTTCCACCATATATCACTTTCAAATTCTATTGGAATAGATATTAAGTTTCTTCTTTCTTCAAACCATCTATCTCGTAAAGAAGTTGGTAATTTAGAGCCACACCAAGGACAAAATATTATTAATTGTCTGGATGTACTTCCATTTATATTAATAGATACTTCTCTGAACTTGTTAATATATTCAATATGAACTTCATCTTTTAAATGTTCAGTAAGTTCTTGGCAACAACCGTCTTTCTGTTTCATTATATTTGTTTATACAGAAAAAGGATATTTAATAGCTTCGTGGTGTTTATAACCTTCTATTTTAAAATCGTCCATCGTCACCCAAGTTTCTAAATCTTCTAACGATTTAATATCTGGATTAATAATTAATTTAGGAGAATCAAAAGGTTCTCGCTTTAATTGTACATCACGCATTAAATCAATTTGGTCTTCGTAAATATGTGCATTAACTATTTTATGATAAGCTGTTCCAGCTTTGTGACCCGTTATTTGTGCCATTAAAGCTAAAAATGTATATACTTGTATCATATTAAATGAAAGACCTAAAGGAACATCACAAGAACGTTGATAACTTGTTAAATGTAATGTATCTCCTATTAATGAAAAGGTGTGCGTATGCATACAAGGACGCAAGCAACCTAAATGAAATTCACCAGGATTATAAAACGAAATAATTTCGCCACGGTCATCAACACCTTTCGTTAAGTTATCAACAACTTTTTTTAATTGGTCTATCGTGTTCCCTTCCGGGGTATTCCAAGAACGTCCTTGAACTCCATATACACGTCCCATATCGTCTGTGCCTTTACGTGCTGGGTTTTCAAGCCAAGGTTCATTGTCGTTAGCATTAGCATTCCATGTCGGTGTCCCTAATTTACGAAAATCTTCTGCGTTGTCATATCCTCTGATATAACCAATAAGTTCTGCGATTGCTGATTTATAGAAAGTTTTACGTGTAGTTACCATAGGAAATTCATTATTACCTACATTGTATTCTAAGTCAGCATTAATAACTGTTAGAACATCTTTTCCAGTTCTAGCATTATGTACCATAACGCCTTTTTCTATTATTCTTTTATTTAAATCTAAATATTGTTTCATTTTTATAACCTTAATTGAATTTATAAAAATATAACATTACTTAGCTTAAACATAAATTAAAATAATATTATTTTTTATTTTTGTCAAATTCTTTATCTAGACTTTCAAATGCCTCTACTGCTGCGTTATTGGCACGATTATATTCTGCCTTACTCATTCCTGTTTTAACATCTTTTGATGCACAACCTGTAAATGTAATTCCTACTAAAGCGATAGCTAAAATAATTTTTTTCATAATGTGAGTCCTATTGTTTTTAAATATTATACACTAACTATTCTTAATTCTTGGTTAAATTAGAAGAATTTAATACTATCAAACTTCTTAATACTAGATGAATATGATAAATGCCATATTTTTTCATTATTATCCTCTATTAAGCTTAGGATTATGGAGTAATTGTCATATGAATTTTTACTAATATAAGCTTTCTGTTTTTTATTATCAAACAAACCTACAAATTGTAAAGTATTGTTGCGTTCATTTATTTTAATTTCTTTTAGGAATTCTAAATTATCATCTAAATCTATACTTGTTTGTAAAGACCAAGTGATGCCATCGTATGAATTTAAAAATAAAAAATTAGTAAATGAGCTCGTAGTAATATTTCTTAATATTTTACCGTAACTTTTTTTATTTTTGTTCTTAAACGAAATATTATTTATAATAAAAGCTTCATTTTCTTCTAGTTTTCTCATTTTTTTTATCCTTTTGTTTATGTGTGTTTTAATTATAGTATAAAAACGATAAAAAATAAAGGTGTAAAACATTTTTTATCGAATATCTCTTTATAATATTAAATAAAGGTTATGAATATGAATGCATCAGCACTATTAGAAAAAATAATAATACTAGAAGATAGATTAGTTAAGGACAAAACATTGTCAGTAAAAAATAAAGAAATGATATTAACTGAAATACACGAATTAGAAAAATTAATAAAATAAAACCTAAAACCATTCTTTATTTTATTTATAATATTAAAAAGAGGTTTTTAATGAAAAATATAATTTTGATAGGTATGTCTTCTGTTGGAAAAAGTAAAAGTGGCATAATATTGTCTAAGAATATTAATAAGAAGTATTATGATGAGGACGATAATTTTGAATTATTAAATGGACCAATACATATTGTTCGTAATATTTTAAAAGAAGAGCATTATCAGATGTTACAACAAAAGAATAAAAAAATAATGTACAACTTAGAAAATCACGTAATATCTGCTGGTGGTAAGACTGGTATGTGTTTGGATTTAAGGAAATATTTTTTAAAAAGCAGTGTTATTATATTGCTAAAACCAAGTTTAGATTATATCTTAAATAAATATGATAAAAAGAAAAAAGACCTTTCACAAAAAAATCTACGAAGAAAATTAGTATTTGAAACAAATGCTGTAATAAGCAAAGAATATGAAACCCGTTATGCACTAATGCAACAGAATGCGAATATTATACTCGACACTAGTTATTTAAAGAAAGATGAAATAGCTGCTTTAATAGAAAGTAAAATATAATACTAAGCTAATGTATCTATCGTAGGTTTAGTCCTTTTGTTTTCACTAGGAAGTGACTTAGTATTTGTTTTCTTAGTTTTTTTAATTAATTCTTTCTTGGGTAATTTTATATTAACGACTAATTGATTAACTACTTCGTATAATTTAGTGTCTTTTGATTGTAATTTTCTAGTTATCTTTTCTAAAAGTTGTTGTTGTTCATAAATTAATTCCAAAAAAGTTTTAGAATTAACTTCTTCTATATTTAACTGTTTTTTTAATCTAAAATTTTCATCTTTTGTATTTGCATTTTCTAATGTCAAATCTGAAATTCTAGATTTTTTTTGTTTAATAATATCTTTAAGACCAGAAATAATTGTCTCATCTTTATCTTCTAATTTATTATTATTAAATTCTTGCTTGGCTTTATTGATACCAACTTGCATCGCCTCTTCTAACATTTCCATTAATTCCGAATCAGTAAAACATTTTTTATCTTCAAAAATTCCCATAATTAAACCTTTTCTTTTATTATAAAGATTAGATATGTATTTCTATTTAATACATATCTAATTGTTTATTTAATCATCCGAACCAAAAATTCCAAATAAATGTAACAAGCTTGTAAAAATATTTAAAAAGTCAATATATAAAGCAACAGCTCCTTCTATTGGTGTTTCATAATTACCCTGAATAATATTCTGTGTATCAAATACAACCATAACAGAAAACAATAAAGTTACTGCACCAGAAATAACTATTGACATAAGAGAACTTTGCATTACAAATGCATTTAATAAACTAAATGCGATAACAACTATCATTGCTATCATAAGTGGCTTTCCGTAACCCGTAAAATCTTGTTTAGTTTTGATGGCAAATAAACTCATAGCTCCAAAAACAACTGACGTCATTGCAAATGCATTTCCAACAATGGCACTACCACCAGACATTCCTAAGACGCTTGATAGTAAAGGTGCAAGAGTAATTCCTGTCATAAAAGTAAAACCGAATAATAAAGATAAATTTAAAACCGGTGTTTTTTTATAAACAAAAAGTCCTACTAGTAAAGCTATTTCTAAAATAAATAACATAATAGAATAATCGTGAACTGTGGAAGCCATAGGTACTCCTACATATGCTCCAGCTGCACCAGCTACCATAGACGCGCCAAATAACTTATAAGTCTCCTTTACAAATGATATAACCCCTCCATCTGTTCTTGTGTTTGTGTTAAAACCAGAACGTGCATAATCTCTTTTATATAATCCCATATAAATCTCCTTAATATAATTTATTACTTGTATTATACATAAATTAAGCTTATGTGTTACTTAATAGTTAATAACTAAATTTTTAATAAGAAATTATTATTATGTTATAATAATATAAAAGGGAAAAAATGAAAAGAATTATTACATTGTTATTGTTAATAAGTATAACACTACTAGCACAAAGAATACCATATCCAAAAGGTGAAGTGATTGTGCCATTAAATGATATAACTGCTTATCAATTAAATGAATTAAAAAAAGAATATAAAAATGTTTATTGTGATATTAGTTTTGGTATCTATAATCTATATTTAGATAAAGAATATTTCGTAGATAACGTGAATATTAATAAAGATAATATTAAAGGGAAGAAAAATAGTTATATAATTAATATTAAGGCAGAACAGGTTAAGAATTTAATATTTGCTTATATATCACAAGCTCAAGACCAAGGTTGCGATAAAATACTGCTAACTAGTTTAAATGTAGTAGATTATAAAAATGATTTTGCATTAAGTGTATATGATATACATAATATGATTCAATATATAGAAAAAGTAACTTCTTTGTATAGTATGAAAATTTATTTAAACAAAACTGAATTTAATTCTCTAAAAATGAAAAAATTATCTAAATTATTGAATTTAGATAATAAACAATATTTGAATACGTCTAAAATGGAAAGTTTTACTTCAGGTTTTGACGCTTATTTATTTTAACTCAGGTGTCGGTGAAAATACATTATTTTGATTATTTACTTTTTTAATCTTTTTAACTTTTTCACTAGAACCAGATAATATCATTTTTTGTTCGTATGTATTTTTAAAATCAAAAGTTTTATTTGTTTTATTATCTACTTCCTCAATAATTCTTTTCATCTCAACAAAGCTTTGTTGAGTATAAGTATTCATAGGCATATTTATTTTAACTTTTGATTTAAAATGTTGTCCTATTTTACCAATCATATTAAGTGCTTGTGTTATATCTAACACATTATTTTTCAACATATTTAATATTTTCATTAATTCTAACAAAATTTCTTTTTCTTTTTCTTCCTCTTCTTCAGCCTCTGTTTTTCTATCTGTTTCTTCTTTATCTTGAACCATATTAGAAACGTCTTCTTGTTCATCTCCATTTTCTTCTTCTAATTCTTCTAATAATATTTCGATATTTTCTAAGATATTCTTGAGGTCTTCTTTAAGTAATATAATATTATTATTTAAAGTATCTATATTGTTTTTTTCTGAAGATGTATAAGGTGTTGTTTTGTTTGGCTCACGAGAACTTACAAGTAGTCCCTGTAAATCTTGCATTAATGTATTTAATGTAGTGAATTTTTCATTCCATTCTATCTTTAAATTTTCTACTTTTTGCTTAATTTCTTTACTAATAGACATATAAAATTTCCTTTCTATTTATTATAAAAAATATTTAGTAAAAAATATTTAACAAATAAAAGATATTTTTCTAAGCCTATTTATAATACATTTAAAGGACAGTAAAATGAATAATTTATATATAGTCGTGTTAATTGCATATTTTTTAAACTTGTATGCTAATTATTATATGTCAGAAAGAAAACATTTAAGTAGTAAAACAGTAAATAAATATTCTTTAATATTTTCGATGGGGACAATACTGATATTATACATATCAGCATTTAATGGTGTATTTTTAAAATAAAATTTCTTTTATTAAGGTATCAAATTTAACGTCTTCTGTGTTGATGTAATCTATGTTAATAAAATGTGTGCCACTAAACATATTAAAAGTATTTTCCATTATTGAGATGATTAATTCCTTTTCTTGAAAGTTTTCTTTGAAGAATTTATTATTTTCAATTCTTTCTTCTAATACATTAATAAAATGATACTTATATTTATCTATTAAGAATATATATAGTTCATCATTATTTATATCTTTATTTAATTTACCAAAAGAAGTAAAACCTTTGATTTTAATACGTTTAACTATTAAATCTAATTTTGGTTCTGATTTATATATCTCATACCCGTAATTATGTATTTTAAAGATTACTTTTATATCTAAATACATATTATTATAGCTTCTTAATTTTATATCATATGTAATTTCTTCATTGTTTATAATTTCTTTAAAATTTACTTTCATATCAATACTAAATAATCCATCTAACATATGAAAAAGAGTATTGCTAATATAAGGTGTCAGAAAAGATATTTCTTCTTCAGTGGAGATATCTGCCGAATACAAAGTTTCTTTTATAATGTCACCAATAAATTTTTGTTTATCTTTTAAGAATATTTTTTCATTTACTAAGTCGTGTATATATTTAATCCCTTTTGCGTGTGCAAATATATTACCATTTAATATAAATTTGCCATGTGCATCGATTATATCGTTTTTAATAAATATATTACTAATATTTAATGTCGGTTTAAAGTTATCTTTAAAAATAGATATATTTTCTATTCTTAATTCTTTTAATTTACTAATATTATTTAATTTATATATGGATTTTAAATCTGTCAATTTTACTTTATTATTCGTATGTATTGATACTTTTCCAATAGTAAAAGTTTTTTCTTTTATGTTTTTAATTTCACACTTATTATCTTCACATATAAAATCATTTATTGTTGAAGAATTAAGAATACTTGCGAATGGAATTAAAAATAAAAATTTATTCATCTGTAACAACCTTTTTCTTTTATTATAAAAATATTATCTATAACTTCCTCTTTTATTATAAAAATATTATTTATAACTTTTATAATAAGAGAAAAAGGATAAAGAATGAATAATGAAGGTAATAATAATACTAGCGTAGAAATAGAAAAATTAGACAACGTAGTAGAGATGGAAGAGGATGAAAAAATAATAGAATCAACGGAAGAAGAAAATCTAGAAAATATAGTTCAAAAAATAAATGAAGAAGAAAAAGAAAATATTATTGAAGATGATAAAAAAGAAGTTCAAGAAATAGAAGAAGATATTTCCAATATTAATACAATTGAAGAAAAAGTTGAAGAGCCTATTGAAGAGAAGGAAGCTCCTATTATTAAGGAAGAAGAAGCTACAGTAATAGAAGATAAAAAATTAAAGAATGAAGAAAATGCTTATATAATATCTGGTTATAAAAATGGCGTTACTGTATTTTTAGAATCTTCTAATAACGATACAAAAGAAGCGATATGGACAAAAAATTTATTAGAAGCGAAGATATATATAGAAGAAGATTTAGAAGCTTTATTGTTTCTATTAAAAAGTTTATATTTTGAAACAGATGAAATTGCAAATATAGATATTAGAAGGTTTCATTGGGAAAAACATAATTCTTTAAATAGATATTTTTCAGATTTAGAAACTAAATTAGAAAAAATTAAAAGCAAAATGACAGAAGAAGAATACGCATTCTTATTAAAATATAAAGATAAACTATAAAAGGTAAAAAATGATATTAGAATTTCCTAAATCAATTAAAATAAAACCAGATTCACTTGAAGATATTAAAGAATATTTTATAAAATTTAGATATCTTGAAAATACTGTTGATAAAACAGATGTCATAATTGCAGAAATCAATCAAGTTTTAAAATTAATAGAAACTATTCATATTTGGAAAACAAATAAAAAGGTAGTAAATACTAATCTAAAATTAATAAAAAATCTCTACAGAATACTTCAGGAAGCCTATGATGGTTATGATTTAAATGATAATGTTAATGTAGAAGAAGCTGTAAATTATAAAAAAATATTTGTCTATACTAATAGTAAAAATGAAGATATTAGAAATACTTTTAATATTGTATTAGATTATAAATTGGCACATTATATTTATATTGACTTTACACAGATAACTCCTGAAGAAGCTTATAAGTTTGGTATCCATTATGATGATAAAAATATATATTATACTAATTTAAATCATATTATTACTTTAGGTATTTCTAAAATGAAGATAAAAAATGAGAATGATTTTATAACACTTGTTAAAAAAAGGGAAACTACTTAATGAAAATATTAATTATTAATAACCATTCTACTGATAAAGAACTAGAAATGGTTAAATTAAATTTAAAGAAAAAATTTAATTTTGTAGGAAGAATAAATGAAAAAGATATCGGTATATTTAATAAACTAATTAAAACAGAAGTATCTATGTATGAATATATATTAGTTTATGAGAATAGTTTCAGGACAAAAATAGATTTTTATTTTTATTTAGGATATTTAAAAAAGTTCAACCTTAAAGGAACTTATGTTAAAACTAATAATGGATTAGAAGTGGATATAGATAATATTACCGATTTAATGGTAAAAAAATAAATAATTAAGCAATAGGACGTATTATGAATAACAAATCATTCGAACTAATAATGGAATTAAATCATTTAAATGATAGATTATTAACTGGTAATGAAATAGAAATGAAATATCACCATATTAAAATATTAAAATCTTATAAACCGAGAACGTTAATAGAAATATACAATATAAAAGATAATAATGGTTTTGCTTTGATTTGTAATAATATAGAAAAGTTTATATTGCGGTTTAAATAGTAGAATAATATTATTATTGGTGGAGCTGTGCGGTATCGAACCGCAGTCCAGAATAGTTATCAATGAAGTCTTTACAAGTTTTCAATTCAATATAAAACTGAATGCAATAATTATAACAGGGTTACTGAAACCTGTTATTAATAAAAAGATTAAAACCTAATCACTAATAAACCTTTAACAAAATAAAGGATTTCAAGGTGTTATTTTTTGCAAAAAATAACAAAACATAAGAGACGACTTTGGGTAAGAAGGTAAATGTCGTCAAAACCTCCCCAAACTAGGCTGCTATTGCAGTAGCTGGTGTATAATCTGTGTTATTTGCAGTTATATTTAAAAGTCATACTATTAAGGGAAGTGTGCAACCTACTTGAACTAATATCGATAATGCATATCCTGTCAACAGCCAAATCAGCCCCATTCGTGATATAACAATGTTATTATAACAAAATTATATTAATTTAAACTTAAAGTTATTTATATTTATATAATACTATAGTTTAAGTAGTTTTTAATATAGATATCAGTATAATATTGCTAAAAAAGAACAAGGATTAATATGACTTTTTTTAAAAATATAAAAGCTCCAGAAATGAAAGAATTAGTATATTACTTGCAGTATTGTTTTCCACATATTACTGAGCCAATGAAAGCACAGGGGCATAACTATTCAACTAAACATATCAATACATATCATGTTGAAGATGGTATTTGGACACATACTATGATGGCTTGTTTAATAGCAGACAAGAATAAAGTATCAAAAATAAATAAGATAGCTATCTTATTACACGATATAGGTAAGCCATTATCTATTATTAATATGGATGATATAGAAAGAAGAAGATTTATAGGTCACGAGGGTATATCCGTTTTTATGTCTATTAATATTTTAAAGGATTTAATGTCTATTGGAGTTATAGATAAAGACGAAATGTTAAATATATTATATATAATTTCATATCATGGTTTATTATTTGAATTTATAGAAGATGGTAAAGAAAAGAATGAAAAAAAATTATTAAATTATTTTAAAGGTTTGGATATATTTAAAGAATATGTTTCACAAGTTAGAAGTGATTCTGGTGGTCGTTTCTTTCTAAATGGAAATTATGAAAAAGAACACTCTGATAAATTAGGTGATACTATTTATGGTCCAGCCTTTATTGATAGAAATAAAGAGGTATTTCAAGTAAAACCCATTGTAGATAATACTTTACCTTATATTACTATTTTAATGGGTCCTATGTGTGCTGGTAAGAGCACTTGGGTAAAAGAAAACATCACTAATGAAGTAATAATTTCACGTGATTTAGAAATAGAAAAATCATATTTTAATAAATATGGAAAAATAGATACTTATAATACAATGTTTTTTGATATGACTAAGGAGGAATCCGATATTATCGATAAAATATTAGTAGCTAAATATGTAAAAACAATGAGAAATAAAGAAAATATGATTATCGATATGACAAACATATCAAAGAAATCTCGTAGAAGATATTTGTCACAATTTAAAAAAGGTTCTTACATGCGTCATGGTGTAGTGTTCTTAAAAGATTATGAAGATATAAAAAAATGTGCTACTTCAAGAAAAGGTAAAGAAGTAAGAACATCTATTTTAATAGATAAAATGCGTGGTTTTATGATGCCTGGATATGAAGAATTTGATAAAATAGATTATATAATTTTATAGTCTATTTGATAATTCTACTAATGCATCACGACTATTAGCTAAATGTTTATATATTCCTCTAAATGTATGCTGTAGATTAGGTTGATATCTTAACATCATAAATTTAAAAAAAGGTAATGAATATTCGTATTCATACCTTGCAACTTCTATTGAAAAATCTAAATCATTATCATTATTTAAACTATTGGTGTAGCCATTGTACCAATTTTGTATGTCAATATCATTATATCCATTAGATAATATAGGCAATGAATAATTTTTATATGGATACTTAGTTAAAACTTCAAAATGGTCTATTAATACCTTAATTTCTACTAATGCTGCAATATTTTCATTTCTAGCAAGTGTGTATTCTGGATAGCCATATTTTGTAATTGCGGCATTCATTATATCAATTTGCATTTTTATACGTCCATAAGATTCCAAAAAGAGACTAATTGAATTAAAGGAATCGTCTACCACATTTTGGTCTATTGCAGATGTTCCTACTGAATTAGTGTATTTAACAAAAATAGGTGTTTGTCCTGTTAAAGAAGTATTAGTTAAATCAACAGGACCACTAGGATAAAATATATACATATTATTTATATTTAATTCACTACTATTAAACATATTAATCCAACCATTTTTATTAACATTATATTTACTTATACCACTATTATTACTATTCTGATATACAGTCAATATACTATTCATATCGGTTTTAAAATCATTATTGTTTATTGTATTTAGCTCTGTTGTTCCTGTTATTCCCAAGTTATTCTGTGCTACTTTAAATATAGCGTGTGTAAATGCAGCAAGATTTAAATTGACATATGGTAATTTATATAAGTCGGAAGTATTTGTTATACCTGTTAAAGATTTTGCATCCGCTTCTGTCATATTTACAACAGTAGGGTCTGAATCGTCAGTATTCGGTGGTGCTGACATATAAGTTGTAAGAAGTGTTAAATTGGTTCCCTTATTAGTTCTTAAAACAATGTTATTAGAAATATCATTAATATCTATTACTCCATCAAGATTAGAATCATTATATCCTCCATATGCTCTTAGTGGATATCTGATATGACCTTTAAATTGATAAGTTCCATTTGTTAATTCTGTTGCAATTTTATCATTAACATCAACAACAAAAGCCCCTAATATTGGTGTGGCAGTAAGTACATTTACGTTAGTGGTTGTGGTAATGCTATTATCATTATAATCTTTATATTCTTCGCCATCACTTAAATCTTGAAAGTTACAGCCATTAAATAATAAAGATATTAATAAAATTGAATATATAGGTATTTTTTTTATATGTGGTTTCATCTCTTCTCTTTATTTACTATTATAATAGTATAATAGTAAATAAAGTCTTATTTTTCGTTAAACATTTTTTTAATCATTTTTCCATAAGCGTCGCTTTCCATAATATCTACACCAGTTTCCTTAAGAATTTGTTTTCTTCTAATTTCAAATCTTTCATTTCTTAATTTTTCTTTCTTCTCATATTCAGTGCTTGATAATTTTTTTCTAACATTATTTCTTTTTTTAAAATCTGCTATAACTTTTTTATCAAATTTATAAATAGTAGTTTCTTTACTATCAAAAGCTTTTTCCCATTTTTCTTTTATTTTAATATATTTTCCATATTCAGTTTTATCAATAATTTTATTTAATTTAGTTACAAAATTAAAATTAATTTCTTTAATAATATTTTTAATATCAGTATAAAATTGAACTCTTCTTAAATCATTTGAATTTTGTAATATATGCATCACTTCATTATATATATCGATTGAGTCCATTACATTATTAATAAATTTTTTATTTTGAATTTCAAAATTACTATCTATATTTTTCAATATATTATTTAGTTTATGTTTATAAGCTGGTATATATCCTTCTTTTAATAAGTCATTTAAGTATTGATTAGCTAAAACTAAATCAATTTCATTAAAGTCATAATGCTTACTTTGACCACTTAAATATAGATAAAAAAGCATTTTTATAGGCGCTAAGTATAGATAATCTGTTAAAATAAATTTAGGTGGTAAGTCTTGATACACAGCTTTTCCATTAATTTTAAAAATATTAAAATGTATCTTATCAGGTGCTAAATACATAGCCATTTTAATGGCGTCGTCGCCTAACTTTTTATATTTAAAAAAAGAATTTTGCCCTAATTTACTATAGTAGATTTGGAAATATAAATCCGCTATACCATAATAAGATGCTCTGACTAATTCTTTATCTTCGTCTTTAGCAATAATTTGTTTATATAGTCTAATTGCTTCATTAATAGACACCATTTTACTCTCTGGTTTGTATTTTGAAGCAATTGTGTATTTCCATAGTGATGGTGCTTGATAATCTAAAATTATATTCTTAGCAGTTTCTGCTTGTAAATAATTAACGAATAAAAAAGCTGATAATAAAATTTTTTTCTTCATATGAATTCCTTTTTATATAATTATAAAGATAAAAGTAAAAAAAATACATAACATGAAATTATATATGGTATAATTCTAAAAAAAGGAATGAAATTGAAAAAATTAAAAGAATTAAGTAAAAAAACTAAAATAATATTAGTAATAATATTAGTAGTTATTCTAGCAATAGCTTTTGCACCAAAGAAAGGTGATGAAAACTTAAAGTATGAAACATTTATCAATCAATATTTTGGTTTAATTGTTAAGGGAAATATGTATGAATTGGAAAAATATACTAGTAATATAGAATTATTTAAAAAAATAGGTTTTTTCAACAAAGAAATATGTATATATAATGTAGGAAAAAGACAGATTATATTATTAATAGACGAATTAAAAGAGCAAATACAACAAACTGAAAATTTATCAGCTAAACAAAAAACTAGATTATTCAATAAAAAAATAAATGATGCTTGTATTAGTTATGATAGTTATCAGTATTATGATAAGTTTTTTGGAAATATAAAAATATTAAAAGTATATCAAAAATCAGACTATGAAACTGATATTACTATTAATGTATTTTCTAAGTTATTAAATAAGTATATAAAAATGGTTGTAACTATTGAAGATGATGGAAAAGGTTTAAATATGCGTGAAATAAGTATGTTCCCAACAGCCGGTGATTTTCTAGAAAATCAACCTGTGTTGGCAGAACAATAAAAGTTAGTGTCTAGAATCTTTTTCGTCAAAACCTATAATACTTTTCGCATTATGCGTTAAAGTATTAGCTATTTCTTTCGCATCCTGAACTAAAATATTATTTTCTTGTGTTAATTTATCAAGACTATTAGAAGCTGTATTTATTTGTTCCATACCTATTAGTTGTTCCTTATTAGCTTCTGAAACGTCATCTACTATATCTGTGGTTTCTGTAATTTTAGTAATTAATTCAGAAAAAGATTTACTGATATCATTAGAAACTTCTTTACCTACACTTGTTTTGTTAGTTGCTTCAACAGATAATGCTTTAATTTCTTTCGCAACTTCTGCTGACATAGAGGCTAGGTTTCTAACTTCTGCTGCAACAACAGCAAATCCTTTACCATGCTCGCCGGCAGTAGCAGCTTCAACAGCTGCATTAAGTGAAAGAATATTTGTTTGAAAAGCAATCTGTTCAATTTGGGATATAGCTTCAACAATTTTATTTGTGCTATTATCAATTGCTTCCATAGCCATTGCATTTTCTTTTAAAAGATATTCGCCGTGTGTAGCTGTATCTTTTGATTCATTAGCTAAATTAGCCATTGAAATAGCTTTTTCGTTATTACCACGTATATTACCGGTAATCTCTTCTATTGAAGCTGCGGTTTCCTCTAATGAAGTTGCTTGTCTCATAGCAGAAGTTAATAATCCTTCAAATACAGTTTCTAATCCTACAACTTCACTTAACAACTCTTTAATAGGAGTTTGTATAGAACGTAAAATAAATAAACTTAAAAAGATAACAATTAAAATAGAGCTAGAAAAAATCACAACCATATTAGTTAAGGTGGCGTCAACAGATTTTTCTAATTTTTGGATACTAATTGTTAAACCTTTACTAACAGTGTCACTAATAATGTTAATATTTTTTGTACTCTTTAAAGAAAGAGTTTGAAAGTCAGCAAAATCAGCAGCTTTATCTTCCATTGTTTCTTCTTTATCGGCAAAAAGTTCAATTAAATCATTAGAATTAGCATTTAAAATAACAATACTTTTAAGAAGTTTCATAAGTGCATCTTTTGTATCTTTTTCTTTAATCATATGTATAAATTTATTATTTCTTTTTTTATTAAGAATATCTTCTTTTATCTTTTCTATTTTATTAGTGTAAAGCTTAACTTTACTTTCATTTAAAGAGCTATCAGATATCGCTTCAAATGTAATATCTTTAATTTCATATATATTACGTTGCATTTTCTTAACATAGTTTTGTAAAGCCAATGATTCTTGCTTTAAATTTTGAACTGCATTATTGATTTTTTTATTTTCGATATATCCTAAAGATATTTGTGTTGCAAATACCAATACTATTAATATGATTAAAGAATACATTTTTTGTTTTATATTCCATTGTTTCTTAAAAAGATTTCCCATCTTGTTTTTCCTTATTGAGTTTATTTAGTTCTATTATAAGGAAAACTTTACTAAAAAAATATTTTAGAAAAAAAAAAGAATTATTTTTTTTATAATATAGCTGTACATAATACAAGGAAAAGAAATGAAAATAAAAAATTTATTCATATCTTCTGCTTTATTAATTTCCTCAATGTCTGTTACTGCATTAAATGCCTTAACTCCAGCGGAAATAGTAGAGTTACATGATATGAAACCTTACGCAAAAGCAAAAAGACAATGGAAACGAATTTTCAAAAAAGACAAGAAAATGAAAAAATTAGGTTTGAATGAATATTCAGAAAAAGAAAAAAAAGACTTATTAAGTTATTTAATAAAAAATGCTGCGGATTCAGATAATCCTACAGTACCTGGTCTATAAGGAGAAATGGAAATGAATAAAAAATTTATATTAAGTATAGTAACAGCAACGTTACTAGCAAGCACAAATGTTTATGCTGATACAGAAGTCGTAGATTATGCAACTTCTGCTGATTTAGATGAATTACAGGAATTAGTAGATACTATTGAAACTAAAACATTAACTGATAGAATTAAATGGTCTGGTGACTTACGTTTAAGAAACGATAATTTCACTTACAAGAAAGGTCCAACTGATACTGCGAATACCCAAACAGGTACAGGTAGTGATACTACAAGAGATACGCATTCTTTTGATAAAAAATGGGACCCACATTATTCTGTTAGATTAAGATTAAATATGTCAACTGATATTACTGATGATGTTAAATTCACTGGTCGTATGGTTATTCAACATGATACACAAAATAATGAAAGAATATGTATTCTATCAGAAAATATAACAGCATCTGGCTCTCAAGCAAACACTGCTTTTGATATAGACAAGGCTTATATCGATTATAAAGTTACTGGTTATGATTCTAAGTTACCAGTTATATACAGTATGGGTATTTTACCAACAACAGGTGGTCTAAGTTCTAATATTGCAGAAGGAACTTCAAGAAAATCTGTTTTCCCAAGTTTAATGTTTGACACTAATCTATATGGTGGAATAGTTTCTGCTGATTTATCAAAAGTAACTGGTATAAAAGATTTCTGGATTAGAGGTGTTGCTGGTAAAGCATTTACTCTAAATAGTGGTTTATATTATTACCAATGTAATCGTGAAACAATTCAAAATGAAGATGTTATGGGATTATTTGCTGAATCAAATTTCAGTATGTTAGGCGATAACAACACTTTATACGTTGGTGTTTCTAGTATAGCTAATATAAAAGCGACTCCTTATTTAGGTTCATCTTCTGCTGCGTTTAGTATAAAGACTGCAAAACCAATGGGTGATATAATAAATATAGGGACAGGTGTAGAGGTTCGTAATATAAATAACAGTGGATTAACTGTATTTGGACACTTTTCATATTCAAAACCAGATGGTAATGGTATAGCAATGAATTTTGATACTTTTTCTAGTGGTGGTTATGCTAGTGGTGAAATGTTATCAAAAGATGGTCATGCTTACTATGTAGGTGGAAGATATGATATGGATAAATTAGCACTAGGTGCTGAATTCAATCATGGTTCTAAATATTGGTGGTCCGCAACACAAGGTTCAGAAGATGTTTTTAATAAACTAGCTGTTCGTGGTGACGTTATTGAATTATATGCTACATATGGTTTCACAGACACTTTTACAGCAAAATTAGGATACTATAGAGCACAAGAAAACTTTACTGGTTCTGGATGGCACTTTGGTGAGCCAGCTGTAAAGAATAATGCAATTCAAGAAAACATATATGTAACTTTGGACGCAAAGTTCTAAAAACAACTTTATTCAAGTAGTGCAATTTTAAGTAATTGCGCTCCTTACTTCACTTCTAAATTAAATAAATATCCTATTTTATCAACATATTTGTCATAAACTATAACTTCCAATTTATAAGACCCTAAATGTGTTACATCTTTAATTTTAAATAATTTGTAATCTTTAATTTTAACTTCACCCAATGAAATAACATTGATACCATTCAACTGTATCTTGGCAAAATCACTTTCTGTAATGAAATATGTTAATTTTAATTTTGTAAGGTCATAATAGTCGAATAAAGGCTGTCCTTTTGTTATTACTTCACCAGCAACTACATGTATTTTATAAATATAAGCTTTATTTATTTGAATATTTTTCTTATTGATAATATCCTGTAAATTTTTTGTTTCATTACGTAAATTATTAAGTGTAACTTGATTTTGTAATTTTTTATTATTTTCAACAATACTTGCTTTATTAGCTTTTATTTTAAAATTATCAAAAGACAGTTTTTGATTTTTGGAATAAGTCTTAGATTTAAGTTTATTATCATTATCAATAATAGTATTTCTTTTAATCCTATTTTCTAATTTTAATAATTTATTATTTTCACTGTCTATTAATAATAAATACTCTATATTTGTAGATAATATATCTAATTTATCTAGTTCCAACTTATCATCTATTTTTAAAATAGTAATTTGTTTATTTACTACTAATGTATCTTCTACATTAGCTATTGTTTTAATTTTCCCATTCACTTCTGACTTCATAGATACAAACTTATTACTTTCTAATTTAGAAGTGTATGTTTGTGCGCTCAGCGCAGATACTAATAAGCCTGATAATATAATTTTTTTTAACATTTTTAATCCTTAATTTTTTTAATATATGTATAAATAACTGGTAAATAAAATAAAGAAACAAATGTTCCCCAAATTAATCCGAATCCTAATGACACTGCTGTCGGTTCTAAAATTTTACTTTGCCCTGTGGCAAAAAACATTAACGTAGATAACCCAACGAATGTTGTTACTGTTGTTAATATAATAGGTCTCATTCTACTAACAGCATTATTTAAAAGTTCTTCTTTGTTTGTAGATTTTCTTATAAATTCCATCATAACTATACTGTCATTTAAAACAACTCCGAAAGCTCCTAATATACCTATAACTGAACCAACTGACAAGTTAAGTCCTAACAATGTATGACCTAGTGCTATACCGACTATTGAAAAAGGTATAGTTGATAATAATAAAAATGAAATACTAAAAGAATTAAAAGTTAATAATAGTATCAATAGCATACCGATAAAAGATATAATTAATGATAATTTAATATCTGAAACCATATCCTTAGTTTTTTCAGCACTACCTCTTTTGAATATTTTAACGCCATATTTTTTTTCTACTTCATTAAATTTAGTTAAGTTATTACTAAAAAATTTATTACCTGTTACAGTGCTATCTTTTACTAAAAAGGCAGATATAGTAAAAATATTATTATTATTATATTTGTATAATTTATCATATCTTTCTTCAAAATTCAAATCAACCACATCTTTTAATAAATAAAATTTATTATTGATTTTTAATTCAGTAGTTTTAAAATACTCGTATTTATTTTTAATATCTGAAGTAAAGACTATTTCACTAATACCATTATCGAATGTCTTTGCGTAATCTTTTTCAAAATATATAGGTAAAAGATTATTCGCTAAAGTATTATAAGTTAAACCAACATCTTTACCATATTTATTAATATTTAAAATAAGTTCTTTTTCTCCTATTTCAATATCACTTGAAACGTGTCTAATATTTTTATTGTGTTTCATTTCAATAATTAATTCTGTAATAGCATCTTCTACTTTGTCTAAATTACCAGATACAGAAAATTCTATATCAGCAGCAGATATACCAGCGGAAGGTGTAAATACATTTACCTCTTTAAAATTTTCAATATATTTGCTAATTACATCTAATTCTATCTTACTAACTATATCTTCGGTAGAAGAGGTTCGTACCATTTCACTTTTACCATATATTTGTAATACTGGATTTATATATTGTTCTATTACGTTTTGTGCTGCTCTATCTTTAAGATTTAAATAAATAAAGAAGTTATTGTTTCCATTTATTTTCATTCTTCTTCCATCTATTTTGTAGCCAGTGCTACCGACTATTGATTTTATTTCATATTCTGTATGTGTAGCTAGTTCAGCTGTAAGTTTATTGATAATTTTTTTATTATCTTCCTTGTTATTGTTGATTGGAAAAGAACCATTAATAAAAATATCTATATTATCATATTTTGGAATTAAATTAAATTGTAAAAAAGACGCAGATATAAATAATATAATTATATTAGAGGATATAAAAGTAACTAAAAATTTAATCCTATTATTAAGAATAAGTGCTAAAACCTTCTTGTAATTATTTTGAAAAGGTTCAAATCTAGATATTTTTTTCTTTGTTGTATCTATATTTAAAAATTCATTAGCATGATAAGGTAAGAATATTAGTCCTTCTATAATAGAGGAAATCAAAAGAATACTTATAGTTATAGGTATTAGTTTAATAAATTCGCCTACTTCTCCGGTTATAGTTAATATAGGTAAAAAAGCTAATAGTGTAGTCATCATACCAGCAAGAACTGCTGGGAATACTTCTGTAACACCTACCAATATAGCTTTCTTTTTTTCATATCCTTTTTCAATATTCTGATAAATATTTTCAGATATAATAATCGCTTCATCTACAAGCATACCTAATGATATTAATATACCTAATAATGTCATTAAATTGATACTATAACCTAATATATTTAAAAAAGAGAATCCTATGAATATTGCAGTTGGAATACCTAGTGAGACTATAAAAGAAACTCTTTTATGAACAAATAATACTAAAATAATTATTACCATTAAAAATCCAGTAATAATATTTGCAGAAACAGTATTAAATCTATTTACTACTAATAATGAAGAATCCCCAATGGTGTGAAGTGACATATTATCATTAGAATTATTATCTATATAATTATTTATTTTCGCAACAACATCCAAGCTGTCGGCATTGTCTTTTTTTGTTATTTTCATAACAAAAGACGGAACGTGTTCAGAAAAAGAAGCTGTGTAATTATTGAAAATATTTTTCTCTATACTAGCAATATCGGTTATTTTAATATTTTTCCCATTAACAATAATATTACTATTTAAAATTTCTTTAATATTATTATTAAATTTATTAGGACTAATATAAAAGTGATTATCTTTTTGTTCTAATTTACCAAAAGAATATATGCTAAATTCTTCTTTTATTCTATTAAACACACTAGGGACATCTAAACCGTATGCTTTGATATTGTTAATATTTAATGTTATTTTTATCACAGGTTCTTTGTATCCAAAAACTTGAATAGAAGATAATTCTGGTATTTGTTTTAGCAATTTAGTTTTAAGAGTATCTGCTTCTATAAAGGAATCCATTTCAGATATATCATTTTTAAATGTAGGGTATAAATAAATCAGTGGTATTTTCTTATCTAATATTGAGGACACTGGTAAAGACATATCTCCTGGTAAATTCTCTTGCAACCTATCAATTAATGTATCAATATCATTTTTTAATTTATTTTTATCAGCAGTTCTATCTAGCGTAATAAATATACTAAAAGAATTATTTTTAATAGTAGTATCGAGTGTCTTAATACCTTCTAAATTTTTTGCTTCTTTTTCAAAATCTTCAACAAAAATATTATTCAATGTATCAGCATTTGTTTGTGGATAGCCGCCGACTACTGATATCTTATCGAGAGCAAATACAGGAAATATTTCTTTCGGCATTGATTTATAATTAATAACACCAATTATATAAACACTTATCAACAAAAATAGTGTTAGTTTTGATTTTTCTAAGAAGAACTTAATAAATTTTTCCATTTTTTTCCTTAATTGTTATAAAATTTCCCAATTATATCATAATTTAAAGGTTTTTTAAGTAAGATACTGCTATACTTTTTATATCAAACATTAAAGGTAATACAAATGCAAATAACATCAAAATATGACTTAAGTAAGCCAGTAAATAAAGACGGGAGTGTTAAAAAATACGTTCAATATGTAGAGGTTCTTGAAAATGAAAATGAATTAACAAAAAAAGAGATATTAACAAAAACGGGTATTGATGTATCAAAAGTAACGATTAGAGGTTTTGCAAATAAACCTTTCAAGCTTTTAAAAGATAAAAAAATCATTAAATATAATCGTTCAACTAAAAAATGGAGTTTAGATGAAGGTTCTGAGGCTTTCCTTGCGGATATCAAGGTGAAACGTGAAGAGGCTTTGGTAGATTAAATAACTAATCTATCCAAAGTTTATTTATGTTCTCTTTTTTTATGGAATCAAATCCATTATTGTAATAAATAATATTGTTAAGGTGTTTATCGCGTAATAATAATAAGAATTCTTCTATATTTTTATTATTGTTGCCGAATAATATTATTTCTGTTCTATGTTGAATAACTTCCGTTTCTTTTAAAGTAGAAATGGCTTCATTCACTTCTTCAAATTCTATATGAATAGAATTTCTTAAAGACATTTTTTCGAATTCTCTAATGTTTCTAATATCTAAAATAACTAAATCATTATCTTTTTTTTCTATTTTCTGGAAAATTATATTAAGCTCAACTTTTTTAGGTGCATATTTTATATAGTTATTATACACATAACTAGCTGCAAATAAAATAAGTCCTAACAAAAATATATTTCTTGTTATTTCCATTCTTTTTTCCATATTTGGCATAATCCAATGAAACATCTATAATTCTCCTTCTAATTCTTTATATGTGGACAATTTTTCTGTTAATACATTTTCTTTATTTGTTAAAAATTTTCTACACTTTCCCTGTTCTATCAAAAACTCACATTTATCTTTGAGAATTAATATTTCATTTGTTTCTATATTTTCTATATTATAGTGATAAATTAAACTATTTATATTATCTAATTTTATAGAAATATCATCATATTTATCTTCTAATAGCATATATGTATAAATATGACGAAGCATATTTAAATCATCTGACATTTTTCCAAAACCTAATATATTTTTTGATTTTTCACCAAAGCTTTTAATATGGTTGTTGTTTTCATCATATTGTATAGCACGTACATAAGAACTATTCGGATAATTAAAATCAGTATTTTCTTTTTCCAATAAAGGTTTTTCAACTGTTTGAATATCGTCTGTTTCAGCTTTTATAATTCTATTATTACTAATATCTTCAACTTTTCCATTATATTTAATAAGAACATGATGTTCTCCATCTTCTACTACTTCAATATCGTCAAAATTTCTTTCTAATACTTTTACGGTATCTGTGTATGTCATTTTCACTTTTTCTTGACCACCATTTTCACCTTGGCAACCTTGAAAAAATAGAATTGTAATAACAAACATACTATTCTTTATATATTTATTCAATTGTACTTCCTAACTTATATGTTTTAAAATAATTATAATATAATATTCCTAAAAAAATCTTTTCTTCTTATTTTTTTTATAATAAAATAAAAAGGTATATGAATGTATAAAAAATTAAATATATTATTATTCTCATTATTGTTAAACTTAGAAGCTTCTTCTCAATTGGTAAAAATAGAAATAGATAAAAGGATGATAGGGAAAAGTTCTTATAATGATGTTCATTTAATGTATAACGGTAAATTAACACATGTTTATAATAGAACAAAGCATATCAAGATAGAGAATAAAGATGGTTTAGCTAAAAAGATATATGTATTAAAAAATGCCTTTGGACTATATGAAAATCAAAAATTGACTTATTTCAATTATATATTTGAAGAAGAAACAAAAATAAAAATGAATTTAAATACAACAATATCTGCATTTATGATAGAAATAATAGGTATCGGAAAGATTTATAATATAGGAGCGATAGAAGCTAAGCAAATAATTAATAAATATGCAGCTGATTTTATAAAAGAAGTAAATATATCGATAAATAATAATAAAGATATAGAAAACATATTAATTAATAAGGAAAAGTTATTAATTAAATATGCACATAATGCATTAATTGTTATTAACGAAGAAATTGATATTAATAAGACAGTTAAAGAAAATTACTTAGAACTAAACGAAATAGAGCCTTTAAATACAAAAATGTATATTAACTCTACTATTAGGGATATAAATAAAGAAAATTTTATTTTCTTTCAGTAAGTTTAATTAAAGTAGAAATTATTTAATATTAGAATTTTTATTACTACTTATAATAGTTGTGGTAGTATCTTCTTTATGTTTTATTCTTTTAACTGCATTAACACGTGCATTATATATTTTAGATTGTATTGCGTCATGCTTTACTTCTTTAATATTATCTAAATCTATATCCGTATCTTTAATACCTATACTTGAAACAATGTCAAACACTTCTAATGCCATATCTGTTCCAGGATAGTCTGACAATTCACTCTCATATTCTAAATAATGTATATCATCAATAATAATATTAGAATTTTGTTGTTTATCTTCTTTTAAAAATATGCGTCCAGCATTATCTGCGCTTGCAACTAATCCTAATAATTTAATTGTATTTCTATCTGTTTTATGAGTAAGACCTAGTTTATCCGGGTTAGTAAAAAATTTAACTTTACTTTTATCATTAAGTTGTTCAAAATTATGAAAAATCTGATGTGAAAAAATAGATTGACTGGCAAATTTAATATATTTTTTACTATTTTGTCCTAATCTTTTACCAATATATTTCAATAAAGATGGAATAGTAATATTATCTATTCTTTTATCTATACCTAAAATTTCTTTTACATTTTCCTCTAAATCAAAAACCTTAGTTAACGAATCGTGACCATGATGTTTTCCTAAAGTATGTAATTTACTTGGTGTTAATCCTTTTCCAATATCGTGATATAAGGCTCCAAAAACTACTAACGCTCTATCATCTTCGGATAAATCATTTAAGCTAGAAACCTCTGCTGCTTTATCAACAACTTTTAGTGTATGAATAAATGAATCTCCTTCAAAATGATATTTCGGATTTTGATGTTTTCCACGTAAATTTTCAAGTTCAGGAAATAATATATCCAATGCACCAACTTCTGATAAAACTTCAAAGAATATACTAGGTGTATCTTCCTTAAATACTTTCATTAATTCTTTCCATACTCTATCTTTAGATAAACCGCTTATCATTCCATCATTAACCATATTTTTCATTAGTGTTATTGTTTCTGGTGCTATTGTGAAATCAGAATATCGTGAAGCAAATCTAGCAACACGTAAAATTCTAAGTGGGTCTTCTGAAAAAGCTTCATTCTCTGGATTATCTATATCATAAACATGTCGTAAAATTTTATTGTCTAAATCTTTTTTGCCATTATAAGGGTCGATTAGTTCCCAATCCTCATTTCTTGCCATCGCATTAATGGTTAAATCACGTCTTCCCAAATCTTCTTTTAAAGTAACGCCATTTGTATTAGTTTCAAAATCTGTATATTTGTCACCTGTACTTTTTTCTGTTCTAGCAAATGCATGTTCATGGGGTTCATTTACATGTTGGTGTGGCTTAAAAAAGGGGTTTAATAAGTAAACCTCGAAATCTTTACCTACATTAACGCCACCCATAGCTTTTATCTCTTCAGTTGTATATCCAACTAGAACATAATCATAATCTTTTGATTTTAAATTTAATAAGTCGTCTCTTACAAATCCACCTACTACACAAACTTCTTTCTTCATATCTATTCCTAATTTTTATCTATATACACTATTATAAAAATAATAGAAAAATATAGCTTTAAGATATATTTTTATCTAGAACTTTTTTAAAGTGTGGGTTATTAACAATTTGAACATTGTTATCTAAAAGAATATTAAAAAATAAACTTCTATCGACTTCTGCAATTGCCCTATTGTTTAAAATATTTTCTAACACTAATATTTTTTTTGTATCAGACGCTGGGCTATATTTGAAAAAATCCAACAATTTTGCTAAATTAATTCTTCGATAATCATATTTTGATTGAATTAACGTTAAATAAAGATATTTATCATTATCAATAGAATAACTATAATCGGTTAATGAAGATAAGAAGTTCTTGTCTTCATACGAATTAAAAAAGTTAAAAGAAACATCTATACTTTTTTTAGATATTTTTTTCAAAAAATAATGAAATGTCTTCTTACTCATAAATTTCCAAAAATAAGGAAAAATTATTTTAAAAAATCTATCTTCATCTAAATTGTAAAGTTCAAGAAACGTATCACTGTTATTTAATTTATATTTAAGTATTAATCTTTTTTTATAAATAAAATTTTGACCATTACAATCAATAATTGTTTCGGATAATTGTTTAGCACCTATAATGGCTAATTCTTCTTTCTCAAACTTAAACTCAAATAAGTCTAATAATTTATTAATAGTTTTTCTAAATTGTGTATTAAATTTGCTATGTCTTTTGGAAACAACAATATTTTTTTTATTTCTATCTAATACATTAAATATATTGTAACTATCTCCATTATTACTAATGAATATTTTCCAAAAATAAAAATCATTGTTGATTTTATCTTCTAAAAGACATAAGGTAAATGGTTCTATTTTTACATTTTCTGCTTTTAGTCTTTTCATTTGTAAGCCTTTGTTTTCTATATATTATATACTAGCAAAAAACAACTTAACTTCTTCTTAATTATTATCTTTTTTCGAGTATTTCTTTAAATTTTTAAGCAAATGTTTGTCAGTAAATTCAGAGATAGCTTGACTAAGAATTTTAGCTCTATCGTTTAAATCAGATGTTGATAAATATAATTTTTTATATCTTCTAGAATTAAGTTGCTTAGTAATAATTTTATCATTTTCTAAGTTTTCATATAAATAACTAATATAATTTCTAAATTTTGTTGCTAATTTATCTTCTGGTCTAATACTAAATTTATCAATATATAAATCAAACGTTAATTTTCTTAAAATCTTTTCTAAATCATAAAATTTATTATCTTCAAAATAGAATTCATTTTTAACTTTATCAAATGTTACATTTCGAATCATATATTTACGTAATGTCCAAATGTTAAAATTAGCATTCTTTTTATTAATATCTAAAAGTATTTCGAATTCTTCATCTAGTTTTTTCTCAGGGTCATAAACATCAAATAGATGTCTTAAATATAATTCTGGAATTTTACCGTCAAAATGTAAGATAAAATCTTCTAAATCACCAGTCAAATAAGATATATCATCTGCAAACTCCATAATATAACTTTCAAATGTTCTTTTTGCAATTATATCTGTTCCAATAAATTCTGCTTGTTTATTACATAATTCGTTTAATTCTTCAATATAATGTTTTTGATTTTTATATAGTCCCTTTTCTGGATACAATTTGTTTTCTCCAATTAAAAAAGGATATTTAATACTAGATAAAAGAACTACATCCGACATATTAGGATAATATTTTTCTAAAATAGTTAATGAATTTGCATTATCTTCAAAATTTAAACCATTTTTATTTAATTCATTATTAAGAATTAAAGCACCAACATGTCCTAAAGGTGAATGACCTATATCGTGAATATGACCTACATTAGCAACTACATTGGGATTAACAAGTTGAAATCCTAATTTATTATTTAAAATTTCTGAAATATAACTTCCAATAGAAGCAACCTCTAAACTATGTGTCAATCTAGTTCTAACTGCGTAAGACTTAGAATCAGTAATTACTTGTGTTTTTTGGTTTAATCGTTTATAAGTATCTGCACTTAATATAAAAGTGTTTTCTTCAAAAGTTTGTAAATTGTTTTGTAATTCGTAAGTCATATTATAAGCCTTTTTGTTGTATATAAAGATAATAACACACTATTGCTTACAAACTGCTTAAATTCTTATTAAAAATATTTATAATAAGATAAAAAAGGATTTTTGTTGAAAAAAATATCTTTATTCGCTTTCGTGTTGTTAAATTTTAATAATTTATCTGCTGACATGATAACATATAAATCAATCTTAAAAGACAATGGCAAATTTAAATTCAAAAATACACCACTATATGCTAATAATATAAATAATTGGTTTAGAAAAGGTGTTTATGCTACTAAAATTAAAAGTAACTATTTTACATATATTAAGGATGGTGAAGATTATAATGTATATGGTATAGCTTCTTCTATAAAGTATAGGACAGCCGCTTTTAAAGATGTGTATCTTAGCGCACAGGCTGATTTAGTAATGCATCCAATATCAAGTGCGATACCTATGAATATGAGTGGTTTTTATAAAGGTATTGATGTAATAAATAAAAAACAATTTTCTGCGGGCGATAGAAATGATTGGTATTCTATTCCAGAACTAAATATTACTTATCAACCATCACGTTCTTTTTTTATGCGTTATGGATATCAAGGTTATAATAATATAATGGTTGCAGAAAATGATACTAAAATGGTAAAAAACTCTTTTTCTGGATTAAGTATGTTATATGCAAATGAAGCATTTAATTATAATGGGGCTGTGTTCAATAAGCAAAAATTAAGAAATCATATTGATTATCATGATGTAATAAAATATGATGGCTATAATGAGAATGATGACAGTGGCGTCCATAAAGGTTTAACGGATTCTAATGGTTTGAATTTCGATACTTACTTAACATTAAATGAAATAAATATTTCTTATATACCTAAGACAAAAATATCTATATCTAATGCTTTTGTTAATAAACTTTTTTCTCTTACAACAACTGATATCAAATATTTTATACCTTTTAATGGATATAATGTAATATTCGGTGGAAGATATTTCTTGCAACAGGATATAGGTGCTGGTAAAATAGGTGGTGCTTCTTTAAGTGGTAACAAAAGCTTAACTGGTTATAAAGATATCACTACTGTAAATTCCAGTATGTACGCCGGTAATATGACAATAAAGACAGGTGATTCGGTTTATATGTTTGGATATTCAAAAGTAGATGATAAAGCTGATATAATAACACCTTGGAGAAACTTTTCAACAAAAGGTTACACACGTTCTATGGGTATTACAAATTGGTATGCAAACACTGAATCTTTTATGTTTCAAATGAAAACTAAGCTAGATAAATATGGTATTGCAGTATTAGATTATACTTATGTAGATAATGACGAAATAAAGATTGACAGTAATGGGAATAATTTACAAGATTTTCAAGTATATCATTTAGATTATACAATTAATCATTTTTCTTCTATTAAAAATTTACAGTTAAAGACGAGATATTCATATATAACATTTGAAGATGGTCATGTAGAACAAGATATTAGAACTGAATTTAATTATTTATTTTAATTAAAAATATTATAATAGAAAGCATATAGGGAAATAAAATGGACATATTAAATAAAAAAGATAATGCGGGTGTATTCAAATTAATATTTGGTGTAAAAGAGGAATCTAAGAATACCATTATACAACGTATAGTTCAGCAATGTAGAATGAAAAATATAGAAGGTGAAATAGAAAATACTATATATCCATTTATATTAGAAGAAAAAATACAAATAGAATTGACAGATAAAGAAAAAACTAATATTTATACATTTTTAACCACACAAAGATTAAAAGATGACGATTTCATTATCGAACTAAAATTTTTAAATGATAAGAAATTAAATAATTTAAAAGCGAAGTATAATAATAATGATGTTCTATTGAAAAATTATACTGATTTAATCATAGAAAAACAAAATGAAAAAGTGGAAATATATTTACATATTATAATATCAGAATTTGCGAAAAAAGAAGAAGGGAAAATAAAAGATTATTGTCTAAAAAGCGTAGATAAACACGTAACAAAAATCATAAATGGAAGTCGTGGGAAAAAGAAAAACATGGCAAAATCTAAATCAAACAATCCAACTAAAGCATAAAAGCTTTAGTTTAAGATATGTTATTTAGCACCACACTTACCGGCACCACCACATTTCATACTAGGTTTTTTTGAACCACCACATTTACCAGCACCACATTTAGCGTCACCATTCTTTTTTTGCATTTTAATGTGTTCAGCTAATTTTATAATTTGCATTTTACATTTTTTCATTTGCATTTTATTTTCAGATTGTATAGCTTTTGACATACAAGTTTCTATGCTCGTTACTTTGCTTTTACAATTTAACATTTTATCTTTTAGAGGCATTTTAGTTGATTTTGTACTTTTACTTGAAGAACTACTTTTAGTTCCTTTTGCTTTTATCTGTGAAGCAGCAGCCTCTGGTGATATACTTAATCGTTTAACTTGACCTTTCATCAAGCCTTTCATTGGGCCACCATATGTTCCGTCATTATAACCTTTTAAAGCAGTGACAATATCTGCTTCTGTCATATTAGAAACAACCTTTGATTTACCCATAGCTACTTTATCAAAGCTTTTACCATGACAACCATAACACGCTTGTAATGCATCTGCATTAGCACTTATTGACAACATAGATAGTAAGGCTATCACCCCTAACATAATTTTTTTCATTATACATCCTTAAATTTGTATTTTACGTTTTTAAGATTCAATCTTATAAATCTTAGTAGAATCATATAACATATTAACTTAATATACGCTTAAAATATTTCTTTTTTAACTTTTGTTTTTATATCTTGAATAATTTCTATTACTTCTTTATAGTCTGATTTATTATTATCTATATCTTCTAAGAAATTGACAAAAGAAACTTTTTTAGTAGAAGTGGCATTAAAGAATATATAATCAGCATCTACACCTTCTGTCATTACAAATATCTTTCCATCTAATTTAGAATAATTATTTTTCAGGTATTCATCAATAATAAAAAGTAGTTTATTACTATTATCTGTGTAATTTTGAATATCTTCACTTTCCTCATATAATTCATCAATGTAATTTTCTAGATGATAAAAAATATGCCATTTTAAAGAGAGTAGGTTAAAGTAAATTAATTTTTTATCTTTAATTAATCTAAACCAATCACCCGTTAAGTAAATATCAAACTCTTCAAAATAATCACGTTTAATAAATTGAAGCTGTTTTTGAACATCTTTTTCAATCATGTCTATATCAACCCCAAATTCATATTTAGATATCTTTTCTAAATCTTTAAAAGCGAATGAACGTTGATAATTCCACCAAGCATAATCATATTCATAAATATTCTTATAGCAAAAGATTTCATTTTCATCTTCAACTCTTCCTATTTCTGTGCATAAGATATAATCAAAATCTGCATTTCCAAATGCTAACAATTTTTCATAATTAAAATTATAAAGTTCATCTTCATTTAGCATTTCCAAAAAAGCTTTTTTTACATATTCCGGGTATTTAATAATAAATGGATATAATTTATCCACTGTTATAATAGTGTTTTCATCATATATTTTTTCTTCTTCTTCTATTTCCCATTCAATATCTCCACGTGTGAAAATACCTTTACCGTTAAAATTATGATATCTTAAATCAGGTAATTTAAGTTCTAACTCTGATAAATTTAATTCTGGTTTAAAAATTTTTTTCATTTTAAGATTTCCTTTATGTATATTTAAAATTATATTATATTATTTCTTAACTACATCTGAAACAGGTGTTATTTTTGCATATGGTGTTATTAAGTTTAATACATAATCAGCTGTAATATTTTCATTTAAAGATTCTAAGGTTTCACCCTGGTTCAACATTCCAGCAATAATAGCATTTCCGGCAATAGGATTTTCAATACCTTTCATTTTATTAACTAAATTATTTTGTTTAAAAAAGCCAGTTCCATCCATAATTATAGAAAACCCTTCAAAATGTTCAATCAAATCAACTTCTTTGCATTTTAATAATTCACATAAATATTGATATTCATATTCTCTGTTAATTGCTATTTTTGTTATCCTATGAATATTTGCATCATAAAAAAGTGCATCATAAAAATCTTTTTCCATTTAATAATCCTTTGTTTAAAAGATTATACTATAAATATATATATTCATGTCATTAAGTGTTTCAATTATAGAAAAATGGGAGGGTTCTTCGTCATAAAAGACGAAGTATTAAGGTTAGAATTAGAATTGTAAGCTTGCTGTTGTAAAAACAATGTATTTGTTATCAGTATCTACTAAAACATTATTTAAATTAGTAAAAGTAACACCTATTTTAAAATCATCATCATAATTATATAGTCCCTTAATATCTAAAGAGGTATATTCTTGTAATCCATTCGAAGTTTTATAATAAGAATAACTACCTTTTAAATCTAATTTATTAAAAGTTTTAGAAATAGCAATTTGTGCAGCATCAGTTTCTGAGTTTAACTCTTCTACACTCATATTTTCTGTTGTAGTATAATAAGGAGATATTCCCTTTGTGATATTAATGTATTTATTGTCTGTGATATTTGCTTTATTATAAGCTAATTCTAGTTTATATTCTTTATATTCTAAAGAACCAAAAATACCAAATACGTTTCCATCATATAAAGATTTAGAAACTTCCAATATTTGTGAAAATTGTGATTTTAACTTAGTATCTAACATATCGTTATAATTATGACCAGTTTCTATTTCACCATAGAAAACATTTGCTATATTACTGATATTATAGCCTTCTAATGTTATTTTAGTAATAGGAGAATACATATATTTAGCTCCACCAAAAGCAACTTGTCCGATTTCGTCTAATGGATTACCATACATATAATCATATTTGCTATTTACTAACTCATTATTTCTTAAATCTTTACCGGCCATTCTATTAATATAACCAGCATATAAATATATATTATCAAATCCAATATATTCTAATGCCAATGCTTCGAATGAATTTTTATTAATTCTAATATCATTTGTGTTAAAGAAAGATAAATCAAAAGATTGGTAACCTAACATAATATTTGTAAAAACATTTGGTTGATAAGAAACAAATGCTTCACCAAAATATATATAGTCATCGCCATTATCTTGTTCTTTTAAAGCTGCTAATTCATTTTTTGGTGCAATATCAATCATTGAATTTAAATTTTTATTAAAATATAAAGAAGTAGCAAAAGAAAATTTATCATTTATCTTATACCCTAAACCTATATCTCCACCAATTGCTACTGAATTATATGTAGTGGCGTTATTTTGTGTATCTGTTATATTGCTTAAAGCACCTAATCTAATATTATTATTAAATGATATCTTATCTTTATCAATAATTAAACTTTCTGCATTTGCATTTGTAATACCTAATAATAGTGCTAAATATAAATATTTTTTCATATTTTCCCTTTTTTTCTCTCATATTTTCTTCTATTATAAGGAATAAATAGTTCTTTTTTTTGAGAAACTCTTTATAATAGAAGAAAAGTACGGAGTCATAATGAAAAAAAATATATTATTAATAATATTTTTATCACTTTTTAGTTTAAATGCTAAATCAAATTCATATCAAACTTATGAAGAAACCTCTTTAATAGAAGAATCTGGAAAAAAAATAAAATTATTATTAAAATCTTTAAATGAATTTGACTTAGAGTCACTTTATAAGGCAATAGAAGCACCATATGGAAATAGTAAAGATTTATTATATGGTGTATCAAAAGAAAGAATATATAGGTGTCTAACTAATATAGATGATAAATTACCATATTACAATGCTATTAGGAGCAAAATATTTAATTATAGTCCTGTTTATACAAATTCTTTTTTTGTAGATAGTGATTTTTCTGCAATAAAAAAGGATTTTGGTTATGCATATTATATATGTAAAGAAACCTATGATATTAAAGAATACAAACCGAATATATATTCTATAATAAAAAAGCAAAGTAAAGATAGTGTAATTTTTAATATACGGATAGATGGTAAAAATGTAGAAGTTAAATTTATCAAATTTGCAAAACATATATATTTTAGTGGTAATAACAAAGAGCTTTATAAACATATAAAACAAATAAAATAATTTTATGATATAATTCATTTTAATAATATAAGAAAAGGAACACATAAATGCGAAAAATAATAATTAGTATGATATTTTTGTCAATAATGGCTAGTATGCTTGAGGCTAGTATTAGATTTTATCCCAGGTTAATATATATGAATGCCGGAGATAAATATAAATCCGTAACTTTAGAGAATGCTTCTAATATAGATAATATTTATAAGTTAAGTTTTGCATATACAAAAGTAAAAAATAATAAGTTCATTAGAGTTGAAGAAAAAGATATGACGAAAGAAGAAAGAAGTTTTTGTAAAAATTTAAGAATATTTCCAAGAAAAATATCTTTAAAGCCAGACGAAAAACAAACTGTTAGATTAACTATTAAAAATATAGACAAATCTAAATATACAGGTGCTGAATATTATTGTAGAATATACGCAAAAGCACAACCAAAACCTCAAGCTTTAAAAAATAATATAAAAGGTGTAAAAACTATTTTACAAGTTGTTTTAAGTGTAGGAGCACCTATCCACGTGAGAACAAATAATGATATTAAACTAGATTTAAAAGTAAAACCTTTTGGTTATAGAATTAAAAATGGTTATTTCTTTTATAAAATAAGTTTAAATAATAAATCAACTATGGGTGTCCGTGGAACTTTAGTATTGGACATTATGGATAAAAGAACTAATAAGACGGTGAAAACAATAAAACAAGGTTTTGTAAATCAAGGCGGTGAAACTACTTTAATTATTAAGAAAAAGATATTAGATTTAAATATGAATAAAAATAAATATGAAGTAGAAGTTAAGCTCTTTGATAGTGAAGGTGTTGATTTAGATTATCATTTATTTGATTATCAAGGTATCAAGATAGAAAATTTCGATTTAAAATAAGGAAAACAAATGAAAAAAAGATTAATATTAGGTAGTTTATTTATGGCATTTACATTAAATGCTGAAATAACTTATTATATAGAACCAAACTCAATATCGTTGGATGTAGATAATGCTGCAATTACTTTCTCTTGCCCGGAATCATATGAACTAGTTAAAGATAAAAGTCAAATATATGAAAAGAATAAAGTTGTTAAGAAATATTATTGTAAAAGAATAATAAACAAACATAAATACAATCGTGAAATGTATAATAAAATACAAGAAGATATGAGTAAATAACCTTTTTTTATTATCTTAATTAAGATTTTGTATTATTCCGTTATAATTATAGAAAAATAAATGGATAATATAATGAAAAATTCGGATAATAATATTTTAGACACTACTTTACCAGATATAAAAAAAGATTTAGCTGCATTATTAAGTGGTAATAAACAATTTGAAACATCTGATTACGTGAAAGTGTTTTTGAAAGATTTCTTAAATTTTTATGGAAATGTTTATAAAACAGAATTACGTACCACTCCTGAAAACATAAAAGCTGCAAACAATAATGAAGTTCCTTTCACAGTAAATGAAAAGCGTAACAGAACCTATATAAATTTAAACAGAAACAAAATATTAGATAATATAAAAAATGATATTTTACACGCTTTACTAGATGAAGACGGTGAACAAATTAATTATGAAAAATTAATTATAGAGATGTCAGAACATACAAATATAGTAAATGAAATATCTACTTATATAGATTATAAAGAAGCAAACTTTGCTGGAAAAGGTAAAAAAATATCTGAAGGAAAGTTCATAATATACAATGTATTACACGAAGATAACGATAAGTTTTTTTATAGTGAGGATAATCGTGGGAACATATATAAAAATATCAGAAAAGAAAACGATAATAGAAAAACTATGGACGAACTATTTACTAGGACATTAATACAGATAAAAAATGGAAAAAGTAATTTTACAGACATTATAGAACATTATATACAAGAAAAAACAACGATAGAAGCTTCTTCAGTTGAAGAAAACTATCAAACTTTTGAATTTATTGAATTATATAAATCAATAGAATTTGCACTGAAAGCAAGATACACTGAATTTAAACAAAAAGATTTTAGGGATTTGATATCCGAAACTGTTAAAACGCATAACCCAAATGTAAAAGAAGAGGAAATCAACAAAATATCTTCTGGTATATTGTTTAAATCAACAGATGCAGCTGGGGAACTTTTAGAAGATAAGGTTTTCACAGAAGAAGATAAACAAAGTTTAGTAGATTTAACAAATACTCTAAAAGGCTTGCTTCGTGAAAAATTATTATCTGCTAATATTGAAGATACGGACTTAGATGAAATAATCAATGCTATCATAAACTTTGACGATAAAAAAATATTTACATATAAAGAAAAATATGGTGATATAATAGAAGAAGTTAAGATTAAAATATCAAGTGAAGATTACCCATTAATAAATAGAAAAATAGTATCTATTATTAAAAAGCTAAATACGTTAGGATATAAGCCAAGTAGTGAAGATATGCCAAAAATATCAAAAATGTATAAAATAGCAAGTACGGTGGCTGAAATAAAAAATAATACGATTAAGACTTTAAGAAAGATAGGTTTTAATAACTGGATGGAAGATATTGAGTTTTTTAATAATAGTTCTGAAAGATATGGTAATCTAGGTGCACTAGCGCATCAATTTTACTATTGTACTTATCAAAATAATCATGAAAAAATATTAAAAATCTTAAAATCAGAAGGCTATGATGATAATAAATTAATAACAATAAATAAAATATTAGCTGATTTTATTCAGCCAGATAATAGTTTTAAATATGATGAAAATAAAGTAAATGAAATATTAGAGATAATAGGTATTGAGAATAAAGAACTAACAGAAAAAATTACAACTAAAATTAAAGAAATGAAAAATATCCGTTATGATAATTTCTTGGGTGAAGTTACTACAGTTAGAAATCAAATTAGTCATGAGAATATTAATTTAACTAAAGAAGATATGATAAAATTATTAGAAATAATAGAATCAGTTGGACCTATCGATAAAGTTCATAAAGCTCTACAAAAGACAATGTATGTAGTTAAGAGCTATATGATAAAAGGTATTAGCCCAGCAAAACGATATCAATCTAATTATAAAAAATAATTTTAAGTATATTTTAAGTATATTTTAAGTCTTTTTTGTATATCATAAAACAAAAAGGAATTTAAAATGGAAAAAACAAATCAAATTTTAAAAAAATTAAAAAAAGACGCTTTAACAGCAAGAAAAGAAAAAAATAAATCAGTTGCTTCTTTATTAACAACACTTATCTCAGAAGTAGAAATAGTTGGTAAAAATAGCCAACGTGAAACTACTGAAATAGAAACCATTAAAGTTATAGAAAAATTTACAAAAAACGTAATATCTACAATTGAATTAGTTACTGAAAACGATACATTAAAAGAGGAATTAGCTTTATATAGCCAATATCTTCCAGAAAAATTATCAAATGAAGAATTAACGGAAATCATTAATAATATTATTACAAGTGACAATAAGACCAACATAGGTGCTATTATGAAACAATTAAAAGAAATGCATAGTGGTACATATGATGGAAAATTAGCAAGTGCTATTATTAAAGAAGCTCTAGAGGCTTGTAATAAATAAATAAATGATATATAATGTCTTTATCAAATAAAAGGACATTACATGTTATATAATATAAAAGATTTAGAAGTAGGAAAATATTTTAATTTTATTGGTTCAAATATTGAATACATAATAGACAAAATAGACGAAAAAACAATTACTTATCACGGTGCAAATGGATTACATACATTCACTGGTTTCACAATAACTAATGTATTTTTAAGTAAAATAAAGTTAATTGAAGATTTAAAATTCACTGATATAAAAAACGAAGATACATTTTATTTCAGAAAATCTTCTAATAATAAAAATTATAAAATAAAAGAAGTAGAAAATAATGGGGTTTATATATATGAAATAGATGAGCCAGCTATTTCATTATATATAAAACGTGAAGATTTTTCAGATTTAACTTTATCAGCTTAAACTTAAAAACTCCTAAGATAATTTGCATCTTCTAAGAAGTAATCATAATCTACTTCTAAGGTAGCATTATTAATCATTTTTCTTTCTAAAAGGGTGTGAAGACCTTTCTTTATATCTTCCACTCCTTTATTATCTATCATAGAAGCTATTGATTGATGTGAATCTATCATTCCAGAGTTAGTATGTAAGTGATAATGTATATCTTTATTACTTTTTTCAATATCATTAATCCAATCAATAGTAGTGGCATTATTATTTCCCCATACATTTGCATGTCCAATATCAAAACATATTCCATATTCAGTCTTAAAGTTATCATTAATAAATTCAATAACATCAAAAAATTCAACCGGATTTTTTTCAAAAGAATTTTCAAAATATATTTTAACATTATATTTTTCGCTTAAATTAAATAAAAATTTCAAATATTCATAATTTTCTTTCATAAATTGTATTCTAGTATTTCTATTATTAGAATAAGAATACTGTATAAAATGAATAACCATTTTACGACAATTGATAGAATTAGAATATTTAAATTCTTGTTCCCAATAATCAAACCAATTTTTTTCTAGTTTTTTATATATATCTGAATCTTTATTAGAATAATAATAAAAAAATCCGAATTTTTTATTTTGTGAATGATATATTTTGTTGTTAATATGAAGTTCTTTAATATCGTTTAAAATATTATCTGTTGTTTGACTATAATCAGCTATTTCAAAAAAATCAATTTTTTCTTCTTTTTTTAAATTTTCTAAAAAACTTCTAGATTTTTCGTCTCTAATAAAATATTTATAATACAAATTCATTTGTTCTTAAGTCCTTTTTTATGTTTATTATATTATAATAAAATAAAAATTAAAAGGTAACTAATGGAATTATTTTGGATAGTTAATGAATTTTTATTAAGATACTCACATTTTATCAATGACGTAGCAAAAGTGTCTGATACATTATATTTGGCAATGATTTATGCAGTTATGTTTCATATGATAACAAGATTAATAGAATTTAAAGTAAGAAAAAAGTTTATACTTTATATTAAAATTTTCATATATTTACCAGGAACAATAATACATGAAACTATGCACTATATAGCTTCATTGATAACGAATGGGAAACCTGTTCGTTATACGATTTTCCCACAATTTAAAGAAGATAGAATAATTTTAGGGAGTGTCGCAAATGCAAATATAAAATGGTACAATTCATTCATAATAGGGTTTGCACCATTAACGACATTATGGCTACTTATATTATTTGCGGATAATTATATGAATTTATTAGATAATGTAGGTTTTGCTTTAATACAATTATTTCTTTTTTATATAGTAGCAATTGGTTCTGTTCCATCTGGTCAAGACGTTAAAGTTGCCTTCACATATATGTTGCCTGGATTTCTTTTATTCTTTATGTTAATATTTTTATTTATAGTGTATTTTCAAATATTTTCTGTTGATAGTTTATTATTGTTTGATGATTCTTATCATACTTATTATCCAGAAATAATAAGTAATTATATTCAAAAATTAAAAATGTTTATATAATATTTTTAATTTAAGCAAAGATTTCTATTGCGTCATTTAAATAGAAAGAAAATTTAGGTTTTCCTTCTTCCCAATACATTAAATTTGTATTATCTTCTGTAACCATACCTAATGCAATTTTTGTATTTAATTTATCATCATTTAGAAAATAATAAATATCTTGTGAGCAAGGGTCGAATGTATTTATTTTTGCTATTAATGTTTTAATGGTTTTTTCAGGGTTTTGAACAACTCCTACTGATTTACCAGGTGTTTCTTCGATAACTATTATAAAGTTATCCTTCTTTTCTACTTTCTCTACTAATTCTTCTAAGTTTAATTTTGGGAATTCCATTAAATATATCCTTTATTTTTAAATATTATAACATCTTTTTAAATAAAAAAGTTAAAAAAAGATATTAAAAAGATTTTTTTGTTTTTTTATTATAATAATAGTAAATAACAAAATAAGGAAATGGAAATGATAGAAGAAACAGATTATATTGAAGCTAGTGAAACTGGTAAAAAGATGTTAGAGGCTTTAAGAGTAGCTTATAACGAACAGAAAGTAGAGCATGATTTAGTTAAGCAAAATGGTACAGAGATTTTAATTACTATTGATTTAGATAATGAATTACTAGAGAGATTAGAAAGTTCTAAGAAAAATGGTTTTGAAATTTTAAATTTAATAGGTAAAGAATTAAAAGTAGAACTTGGACAACAAGTAATTTCTGAGAATACTGGTTTAGAAATTATGTCTATTAAATTATTAAAACAATTAGAAGAAGAAGAACAAAGCATGGAGACTTCAAAAGAATATGCAATTGAATTATCTGTTAAAGCTGTTGAGGCCAAAACAAAAACTGTTTCAACTTCTAAACATAAAGGTATGTAAAACTACTTCTGAACACAACCTTTAAAGATACATTTATGATATAAATGTATCTTTAAACACTTAGATAAGGCTTTTTTCTTTGCCTTTTTTAAAGATTTATCTGACGAAATAATTTTTTTATTTAATGAAGCTTTGTATTCACAAGTATAAAGTAATTCATTGTTTAATATTTTGTCTGCATATAATAGATTAACACTCATTAAAAAAATAATCAAAAATTTCATTTTATCTCCAATATTATAGTAATATTTTAGCTAATTTAGCAGTGTTCAATGCATCACTTAATGCTGAATGAGCTTGACCTTCAAACTCCAAATCATAGTGATTTAAGGCTTCTGTAAGATTGGTAGCTTTATTGATTTTATTTTTAATAGAAAAAATATGTGATAAATTAATATAACTATAAGAAAAAGTATTCTCTAGATTAAAAAGTTTATCGTTTTCAATAGCAGCTTCTAAATCAATTCCCCAAGCACACCATGTTTTATTTTTTGTTCCCCATTTATTTTTTAAAATATCAGATATTTTTTCATATAAAAAGGCATGTTTTAATTTTTTATCAGTAATACCAGTTAATTGTGAACAATATTTAGAAACTTCTGAATGTTGTGGCTTAACATAATATTGACCAGTTCTGGAAATTTCCATAGTGTCTGAATTTAATTCTACTATTCCTATTTCAATAATTTCTCTTGTATTATTATGTTCTTTTTCTTCCCAACACGTTAGTTCAAAATCTACAACTAAAAAATTTTTATAATTCATTTAAACAGCCTTTATTTTATATATAAAATTATACTATAAAGAAACTTATATTTTCATTAAAAATATATAATTACTTTATAATATATTAAAAATACAAGGAAACAAATTGAAAAGTAAAATACTATATGCAATATTTCTATTTCAGGCTACTTTGGGTGCGGATATATTATACAGAGAATATAATGTAAATAAGTTAGAACATTTATTAAATAAACAAGAGCGAACTACGAAAGAAAAACTATATGATGAACATTTTTTAAGATTAAAAGAAAAACATTTGAAGTTTATATTGTTAAAACGTGGTGAAAAAATATTAACAAGATTAAATGAAGTTAAATATTTATCAAATGAATGGCACGAATTATCTAACCAATATGAAAATTATTTAAAAAGTTATAAATTAACCATGGAAAACATAGCAATAATGCGTCGAAACAAATAATTTTAAGTTCTGTTAAAGTATTTATATCTTATATTATAAGATAAATTTAAATACTAGGACTGTAAATGATAATATTAGACGGAATCACTATTAACAAAACATTACTCGAAACAATAGACAGTGAAGAAGAGATATTTTTATTTATATCTAAACCCGCAAAAAAAATTCTTAATTTAAAAGATTTAAATATTATAAAAGAATATAAATGTAGCACATTTCAGGAACTAAAAAGTAAAATATCTGGTTTTGTATCTTCTGGATATAAAACATTTGGTGAAGAAATAACTCTTTATTCTAACGATATAACTATTCGACAGAATATATCTAGATTCTTAAATAAACGAAATATAAAAGTTAAACTTTATCCATTAATAGAAAAGCGTAAATATTATAATAAAAAGATTATATTATTTTATGACATAGAAAATGTTAGTGGAGTAAAAATAATAGATAAATTAATACATTATATTCGTAAAAACAAAATAGAAATATTAGAGATTAATATAGCAACACATGATATAGAACAGCATTATAAAGAAATTAAAATATTAAAAAAACGTGTTTGTGAAAATATAAAAGTAACAGAAGTCGTAATGAAACCAGATTCAGCAGATTATGAAATGGTAAAAATGTTATCTTCTAAAACAAATACAGAACATAATTATATTTTATTTACTAATGACAATGGTTTTATTATTAATTTTTCTGATATATGTATAAAAGAAAATAAAAACTTCTTGATTTACTACACTATTCCAAACAAACCAAAAGCATTATATGATGCTGATTTAGTAAATGTAAGTTATCAAGTTTAATATATCATTTTTAAGTTTATTTTAAGCACTTTTACCGTAGTATGAATACGAATACGCGTAAAGGGATAGAATGAAAAACAAAAAAATAATAATATTATTGATACTACTTGTATTAACATTAATATCTATAATATCTATTAATATACAGTTTTATAAGGCCGATAAAATAGCTGAAAAGTTAAATATGTCAGTTAAGAGTGGTATATATCAAGATTTATTACCACAAGGTTATGAAATATTAAATGTTAAAGGTGAATTAAATGCAGAATGTGATGTGAAGAATAATAGAAATATAACTTGTTATATTGACAATATAGTAATCATTAACCATTTAAATAATATTAAATATAAGTTTGACATGAATATTAAAAATATAGAAGATATCCAAAAATTAAATGATATGGAAAATTTAAGCTTAAATATAGAAATTCATAATTTCAAATCTTTATCTTCTGATAAAAATATTAGTATGTCTATTAGGCGTGCAGTAATTGACCTAATAGTTAAAGATAAGAAAAGTTTTGATATAAAAACAAGAATATATTCATTGGTTGTTTTAAATGAGAATATAGGTAACCTCGATTTTTCTTTAATAAATAATAAATTAAAAAGAACATTTATATATAATTCTAATTTGTTAGACTTAAAAGCTAATAATTTTTCTGTTTTAAATATTAAAAATTTAGAGGTTTCGAGTATATTATCTAATATAATATTAGACAGTGAAATAGCTAGTATTGAATACAAAGGTTCTTTTAGAACTCTTTTGAATATATATTTAAAAGATGAACAAAAAATAGAACGATTATTTCAAGCAAAAGAAAATCTAAAAAGTATAATTGAAACATATTATAAAAAATATACATCTAGCAAGTTGTATTCTAATGTTTCTTTGAATAGAATAAATTTTGATAAAGTTTTGGAATGGATTACTAATCCTGATAAATACAATGATATAGCACTAGAATTAAAGAAAAAAGATAAAATCACAACAATAGATATAAAAATCTAAAATATGATATAATACAACAAATTAAAGGAGTTAAAATGGAATGGTATACATTACAATGTTATGGAAATGAATTAAAAATAATGGAAAACTTAAAAAACATTATTGAAATGAATAAGATGGAAGATAAAGTAGGTGAAATGATTGTCCCTACAATTGATATTATTGAAATCAAAAAAGGTGAAAAAGTAATCAAAGAAAAAAGTGTTTATTCAGGTTATATATTTATTGAGGCTGAATTAACTAAAGAAGTTCAAGGTTTAATCACTTCTGTTCCGAAAATATCAAACTTTGTAAATGATGGTATAGCACCAGTTCCTTTATCAGCTGTTGATTTAGAAAATATTAAAAAGAGAGCTCAAAATAGGGGCGAAGCACGTCCAAAATTTGATTATCTTGAAGGTGAAGAGGTTCTTATTCTCGATGGTTCTTTTGCTAACTTTAAGGGTATAGTTGAGAATTATGATTTAGAAAGTGGAAAATTAAAAATAGCAGTTTCTATATTTGGAAGAAAAACACCTGTTGAAATCGACTTTGAACATGTTGAAAAAATAGAGGAATAGAATATGGAAGATTACACTGTTCGTATTAAAGAGATAGTATTTCCATTAAATGAAAACATTTTAAAGAGACAAAAGCTATCATTTAATGAAATACATAAAATCAAAACTCTTTATAAAGAGAAGTTACTTTTAGAAGAGTGTATTAACATAACTAGCGTCTCGTTAATGAAAGAATATGCAAGAATATGGTTTAATAATGAAAAAAGAATTCAGGTTGCATTAAAATTCCAAGATAATGACAATTTTATCAAATTTTGGAATTTACAGCATTGTACTTGTAAGCCTGAAATAAATGAAGCAAAATTTCCAGGTGGTAATTATTACATCAATGAATATTGTTTATTACACGGAGTAAAATAAATGAAAAAACTATTATTAATATTTTTATTAACTTTAAATATATCATTATTAGCTACTGATACAATCAGTGTAAAAAATATTATTAAAGATAAAGATATAGAGCTAAATGAAAAAAAGTTAAAAGAAATAAATAACGAGATAATAAATAAATTTAAATTAAATCAAAATGTATTTTTGTCTTTTAAAACAGAAATAAACGAAAGAAAAATAGCTAACTTACAAAAAAAATCAAATACAGAAAAAAACAAGATATTATTAACTTCTTATAAAATAGAACTAGAGTATTATGATATGATAAACCATATAAATTATTTTATACCATTATTGTATAAAAATGATTTTGATATAAAAACTATTAAAGAAAAATTAAATAAAGAACTAGTTTATCTTAACAAAAAACAAGATGATATTACTATTTTGGATAATGATATACATGCTATAAATAAGATAACTAAAAGTAAGGTTATTAGAACAATTTTTAATGGTAAAGAATATATGGATAAATATACTAGGTTAGTATCCGTGTATGAAAATTTATTAAAATATTTAAACGAAAATACAGAATATATATTTACAAAAGATATTATAATCGAAAACTTCAAAATTAAATCTTATATAGCAATGATAAATGAACACCAATATGCGAAAAGTATAAATAAAATACTTGTTGATAAGTATGAGTTAATAGATACTGGGCGTATTTTAATATTCTTGGTTTCTGTAATATTCTTCTGGCTGTTAAAATTTTTAATAATATTTCTATTATTTCCAAGAATTAGAAAAACGCTTTCTTCACAAAAGAACGAAGCAGCAAAAATCATAGAAGATAATTTAAATAGTATAAAGCGTCCTATATCTTATTTATTGATATTAATAGGTATTGAAATAGGTGTAAAAATAATATTTTATCCACAACCACCTTCTATAAGTTTTATTCATACTATGAGTTTTTTATATATTGTAAGTGGGACTATATTATTATTATCTGTTTCTAACATATTATTTATGTGGTTATTTAATAGTGAAGGTAATAAAAGAATAAAATTAAGAAATGAAATAATAAATCTTTCTAATCAAGTTTTTAAATTCTTTATTATTTCTAGTGCATTGGTAATTTTCTTATTAAAAATGAATATAGAAATAATGGCATTAGTGGCACCATTAGGAATGGGTGGTATGGCAATAGCATTCGCAGCACGTGATACTATTTCTAATCTATTTGGCGGTATAAAAATTATTGTAGATAGCACCTTTTCACAAGGTGATTGGATAAAAAATTCAAAAGCAGAAGGAACTGTTGTAGAAATAGGTCTTATTAGTACCAAAGTAAGAACTTTCGATAATGCAATGATTACTGTTCCCAACGGTGTTTTAGCAAATGAACCTGTTTTGAATTGGAATAAACGAAAAATAGGTAGAAGAATAAAAACGCATGTTGGTATTACTTACGATAGTAAGCGTGAAGACGTAAAACAAGCTTTAATAGATATAAAAGCGATGTTATCAGAACATAAGGGTATCGCACAACCAAAACAAGAGATTAACGGTTTAAATAGAACAAATAAATTAGTTAATCAACGTGATAGTAAAGGTGTTAAAACAACTCAATTGGTTTATTTAGACGAAATGGCTGATAGTAGTATTAATATACTGATTTATTGTTTTACTAGGACAGTAAATTGGGAAGATTGGTTAAAAGTAAAAGAAGACGTATTTTTTAAAATATGGGAAATATTAGATAAAAATAATTTGGAATATGCTTTTCCATCACAAACTATTTATTTGAAAGAAGACGGGGAATAATTTCCCTATCTTTTTTTTGATTAAAACTTAACAAATCCACCAAAGAATAAACCATTAGTTTGTAAGTTAGTTTGTATTTTATAAGCACCTGAATCAACATCAATAGTTAAATCAGTTTGTTTATATCCTAATTCAACACCAACATCTATAATTGGTGTAACGGGAATAACGTAATCTGCTTTTATAGAATATTCAGTAAAAGAATTATCTAAATAAGAAGCATATTTAACTTGACCTTCTACACCAGCACCAAAAGCTTCTACACGACCTTTTAAGTAACCATAACCTAACATAGCTTCACTTAAATCTTGTGTTACAGAAACTGCACCAACTTGGTCAGTAATACTAAACGAGCCATTATATTGTTTAATACCAATACCAAAATCTAAATCATAATCTACTAATGGCGTAATAGTTGACATTATACCTGTCAATGGAACACCCCAGTAAAAAATCAAATCATTAGAAGATAAATCTAAAACAGTCGAAACATCATTGTTGAAAGTTTTTCCTAAAACAGATAAAGATAAAGGTTTTGTTCCATTATATTTATCCTGATTCATTTCCAATCTAATATTTGGTAAAAGTGGAATAGGATGTTCTACATATCCCCAAGCATAATAACTAGTAGAAGGTGTTAAATTTAAAGTATCAACTAAATCTAAACTAACTTTACCATCTGAATATACTCCAGTTGGTTCATTATTGTTAAATATACCGCCACCGATACCACCATTGAAACCTAACAAACCAGCGTGTGCAACGCCAGACGCAGCAATAATAGCTGCAATACTTAATTTTATAAACGTGTTTTTCATAATTTTCCTTTTCATAATAAAATATTTATACTTTCATTATAAAAGAAAATAAAAGAAAAAAATCCAAATTAGTTAGCGTAAGGGACTTTTGAACGTTTTTTTATTTATAAATCAATTTTTTTAATTAATTTATTTTCTCTAAATATATATATTGCTGGTTCTCTATTAGGTTCTGTATCAAAAGATAATAATTGAAAGAAGTGAAGGAAAGTAGGATTAACTATAAAATGTAAAGAGAAACCTAGTTCTATATTTTCTTTTTTATTTATTAAATATATAGCATCACTTTCTGGAGCTTTCAACTTTTTAAATATAGGACTATTGTCATAAGAAGTCACAATAACTATATATTCTTTATCTTGTATTTTTGTAACTGCTGCGTCTGTATTTATCAAATTCATATTAAAGCCTTTTTATAAAAATCTTTCATATTATAAAGAAAAATAAAGGCTTTTTATTAGTATATCTTTTTCATTAATATTTTATACTTTGTTCGTGCAATTAATTTTTGTCTTAAACTTATCTTTTGCATATGCGAAAAAGCTAATAGTCCATGCTTTGGAACCGGTTTTATAAATTTTTTTTCTTCAATAATATTTTCTTTGGTTAATTCATAATTACAGAAAAAAGTTTTCCATTTTTTAATCAATTTTTTACCAGTTTCTGTCTTTTTCAAAAAGAAACTAGGTATTAATATTTCTTCATCTGATTTATATTCTATATCATATTCTTTGCAGAATTTTAAAATATCTTTATTAATAGCATCTTCTTTATATTGTTTCATAATAAATAAATAATCTTTATCAACATTATGAAAATGTAACTCTATAACATATCTATTACTATTAATACTAGTATTAGTTGTCTTTCTAATAAGAATATTAAATTCTTGATTTAATATATACTTACTAGTAATTAAGGGTGAAATATTTATCTCAGTCATTGTATTCCTTTGTTTTTAATTGTTGTATTAGATATTATAATAATAAAAAATAGTTTAATAGTTTTTTTAGTATAATACTTATAATAATTAAAAATAAGTAACAAGGTAAATCATATGAGTTTAAAGAGTTTTGAAAAAGAAATTAATATATTAAAAAAGAACTTAAATAGAGATAGTTTAATCATTAATAGAGAAAAGGTATTAGCACTTACAGGAACTGAAAGTAGCTATACTATTATTAAGGCATTTAAAGAAGATTTAAATAAAAATAAAGAAGTGATAACTGCTTTACTATTGCTAATCAAAAATCCGGAAGAATTAAATGATTTAGATATTGATATAAATGATATACCATTAATAAAAGATGGGAAATTGCGCGGAATTACTGTAGATAATATAGAGGAAAAATTACTAGAAGAATATTTTGATAATAATCTCGAATTTATTGGTGCCTATCAATCAAGTAAAAGAAATTTGAATAAAATATATGCAAATGTATTAACACGTGAAGAAGATATAGAAGACGAAGAATTTGAAAAAAGACAAGTAGAATATATTAAATTTACAAAACAGCGTGTTAGATTAAACGAATTATCTAAAAAAATAATGGGCAAAAATTTTGAGTTAAATAATAATATGTCAGATGCAGACTTCGAACGATATAGAATGGAATTTACTGGAACAGTTGCTACTGTTTATACAGAAAAAAAAGATTCAACAGTAATAGATGTTAAAGATGGAAAAGCAACTATATTAAAATCCAATAATAAGTTAGAAATAGATGACGAATTATTATCACTTTTAGAAAATAATAAATATATAAATAAAATAGAAATAGATAGTCAAACAGATTTAAAAAAATTAAAAGAATTTTTAATAGAAATATCAGAAAATGAATTTTCTACCAATGAGAGTATTTATTTAAAAATACGTTTTTTAGGAAGACATAACGCTACTGGTTTATATTATCCTGGACTTAAAGTATTGGCAGTAAGTGTAACAGATGAATATTCATTTGCACATGAGATGGCACACCATATGGATTTTACAGGTGGAATAGAAAATAGAGAAGAAATACTATCATTTGTAGGCTCTTTTAATGATTACAAAGGTCAAAACAATTTAGAATATTATGCCAATCCACATGAAATAATAGCAAGAGCTGGTGAATTTTCTTATGCTCTTATGCAAAGTGATTTCGCAGATATATACGAAGCATACAAAAATAAAACAGAATATAATGGGGAGTTAGTAACTGATGATAATTTTAAAGAATTAATTATAGGAAGTTCTAAAAGTACAAGATTAGCAAACGATTTAGAATATTATATACAATATCAAAATGTTTATTTTGGTTTTAATGACAGAACAATCGAAGAATTATCCTTCTTTTACACTTCTTTTCAAAAATTATATAAGTTTAATAAGGAAATAGAGGTAAGTAAATCTGAAAAACAAAATACAGTTGAAGTTATAGAAGAAACTAGAGCAAAAAAACGTGGTATAAAAAGAGTTAGAAGAACTGGATTTAAAACTTATTTCAGGGAAGATTTCGATAGTGTATTATCAGAATATGATAATGGTAATATTGATTTATTTACAAAAAAAGAATTCTATATAAAAGCTTTACTATCATATGATAATCATTTTAAATTTTATGTGATGGAAAAATTATTACAAGATTCAGATTGTGATATTATAATTTCAGAATACAAAAAAGAAGTTGAATTTGAAGTTATAGACTTAAAAGATAGTTTATTAAAAGAAGAAAATATAGAATTATCAGAAGAAGATATTTATCAATTTATATTGTTTGGTAGAAATACCATTCTATCAGATTTCAATGTTAATTTAGCACGAAATAAAAACATGTTAAAAAGTTTTTCGATAAAAGATGAGGAATTAAAGACAGTATTAAATTTCGCTTCTGCTGCGAAAATCACTAATATAAAGTCTATGCTAGAAAAAATATTATCTGTAAAACAATTTAAATATCAAGACGATTTAAATAAATATATAACAATTTTTCAAGATACTTTATCAGAAGAAGATAAAATAAAATATTCAGCGTCGGCTTTTTTAATTGAAATGGAAAATAAAAGAGTTGTACAAAGTTATTTCTTAAAAGAATTAAAAAAACTAGGTAACGAAAATAAGGAAGAGGTTATTTTAAATATAATAGAAGGTTTAGAATATATACCTAATAATTTTAAAAAGCAATCATTTATTACTGAAAATTTAAGTTTAATACCGAAAGAATATTATTCTAAACTAAGTATTGTATCTCCACACAATATAAAAGAATATATGGAAAATAATACTATTGAAGAAATATATAAATTATATAAAGATGGTGATATATCTTTAATACCATTGGCAAATAATATAATGGAAAATTATAATAGTAAAGAGCGTAGTAATTTATTTGGAATATATCGTGAATTAGTAGAAAAATTAAATAGTTTTCAGCCATATAAACTTATATATGCAGATAGTGCTACCTATAATCAAAAAGAGAATAAAATCATTACAGAAACTAAAGAATTAGAAATCGAAGGTATTTATATAGAAGATAATCAAGTTATCGTATTGAATGGTCATCATTATAAAACGGGTAAAAGAACTGAAAATGATTTATCAAGAACTAAAATTCAGTCTTATATAAAGAATAATAGAGCGGATACACCATTAGTAATAGAAGACGAAGACGAAATAAAGAGATACTTCGGATATGCCAGTTATAGTTCTCGTGTTATACCAAAGTATGTGTATATTAATCCTGAAACGAATTCTGGTTTTGCATTTAATGAAATAGAAAAACTAAATCAAATAGAAAATCCTATTAAATTAGAATTAGAAAATAAAGAAGGCGAAAGGCAAGAAATAAGATATAAAACTGATTTAGGTTCTTTTGAAATAAAGGAAGATAATAAGTTAGAAGTAAAATATCATAAACCAGATTTAAATATTTCTATTGTTTCTTACTTGGGTTCTAATTTTGATGCTTCAATGGTTCAAAATACAGAAACAGAAGAAGAATTACTAGCTATAGTATTTAATTTAATAATAAAATCAGAGCGTGATGTGTCTGCACTATTTGAAAAATCTAGTTTTATAAATGAAGTAGATAAAAAATACGGCGCAACATCAAGTATAAAATTATCTCTAATGTATATAAGCGAATTAATAAAAGAAAATAAATTTACAGATTATATAGATTTTAAAGCAATGATGCCTCATAGTATATCTTTATCAACAAATCCTGATAAAGTAATGCATTATCTAAATGAATTGATAAATAGTATATCTGGGCTAACAAGTGTTATAAAAACTAGTGTATTAGAAAAAATGGAAGATAATTTAACTACTAATAATACGCCTCGCGAAACTATTGATACATTAAAAGAAAATTTATCAACTGATTTAGAAAAAGTATCTATTAAAATAATAATGCAAATATATGATGTTTTTTCAGAAAGAATTAATAGTGCAATAGATTTTAAAATTCATAATATATGGAAAGATGATTTAGGTTTAGATATTAACAAGGATACGAAATATTCTTTAAATGATATACTTGATAAAGTAAAAGAATCGAATATAGAGGATAAAACTATGGATTATATATTGGAAAATACAAAATCTGTTAAGAAGATGACTATTAAAGACTTTACTAATTTTTATAGACAAAACTTCAATACTAATTTATCAGTAGATATCTTTAACGTAGGTGATAAAAATATATTTGATTATTCAGAATTAACAGTAAAAACAACTAGAAAAGCAACAGGTGCATTAAAGGCTGATGACAAGAAACGTATTTATGAAACAACAACAATTAAAGATACAAAAGAGTTATCAAGTAAATTATTAGAATTTAATAAACTATTTAATTTAAAAGAGTGGTCAGATGGTGATTATATACATAATAAATTTGGATTTATTAAATTATTAAATTCAATAAATGAATTACTAGAAACACCAAAGAAGTTTAAAGCAGAAGTAAAAGTGGCAAAAAAAAGTAGTAAAAAAACTACTAAAAAACCGTCAAAAAAAGATTAACGAATATATTTTTCTTAAATTTAAGATTTTTTTAAGAAAATATATATTATAATACGTTTATGGAAATTGAATAAGATTGTCTAAATTAGAGATTTTATTTAAATAAACGTTATTTAAAGATTGGTTGATTGCAACGATTTGAAAATAAAAGCTATTTAATAAAAACAGATAAGTACAAAACTACTACTTTATCATTAATCTCTCATAAAAAACAATTTAATTTAATAATCCTGGATATAAAATATTAGGAGTGCTCTATGCATGATGCACAATATGGTGTGTTTCCTTTTAAAATAGCTGGAGAAATATTTGAAGAAATATTAAGTAATGCTTTTAAAAAAGAAACCTTTTCCAATTATCCTAGAACAGATGTTTATCATGAAAAAGGTAGTTTCTACATAGAATTAGCAGTAGCTAAGTTTAAAGAAGAAGATATCACAATAGATGTAAATGAACATAACGTTTTGATAATACGTGGAAAAATAAAAAACAAACCAAAAGAAGAAGATAGAGTTTATTTACACAAAGCTATCGCAGCAAGGTCGTTCGAACGAAAGTTGGACATTTCATTTCCGATTGAGGAAATTAAGTTTGAATTAAGTCTAGGTATTCTAAAATTAGAATTAATACCAAGAGTTGAAAAAACTAAAGTTAAAATAAATAAAAAATAAAATCGCTTAAAATAAGGAAAAAAAATGAGTAAAGTAATAGGTATAGATTTAGGAACAACAAACAGCGCAGTAGGCGTATTTGAAGGTGGGGAATATAAAATTATTCCTAATAAAGAAGGTAAAAATACAACTCCATCTGTGGTAGCTTATACAGACAAAGGTGAAGTTCTAGTAGGTGATTCTGCAAAGCGTCAAGCAGTAACTAATCCAACAAAAACAATTGAATCAATTAAACGTATCATGGGTATGCAATTTTCTGAACCGAAATGTCAAGAAGCACAAGCAAAAGTACAATATACTATTGTAGATAAAAATGGTATGGCTTCTGTAGAAATTGATGGTAAAGTATATACACCTCAAGAAATATCGGCAAAGATATTAAATAAATTGAAAGAAGACGCAGAATCATATTTAGGTGAAAGTGTAACTGATGCTGTAATTACTGTTCCAGCATATTTCAATGATTCACAACGTAAAGCAACACAAGAGGCTGGTGTAATTGCTGGATTAAATGTATTACGTATTATTAACGAGCCTACAGCAGCGGCACTTGCTTATGGTATGGATAAAAAAGGCGAAGAAAAAGTAATCGTATATGATTTCGGTGGTGGTACAATGGATGTATCAGTTTTAGAAATTGGTGATGGAACTTTTGAAGTTTTAGCAACTGATGGAAATGCTTTTTTAGGTGGTAAAGATATCGACCAAAAAATAGTTAATTTTATTGCAGACCATATAAAATCAGACCATGGAACAGACGTAACGAATGACCCTATGGCAATGCAAAGACTTTTCGACGCAGCTGAAAATGCAAAAAAAGAACTTTCTAGTACAAGAGAAACTGAAATAAATTTACCATTTATTACAATGGGTGAAAATTCAACTCCTATTCACTTGGCTTTAAAATTAACACGTGCAAAATTTGATGGTTTTATTGAAGATATTGTAGTTGAAACATTAGAGCATATTACTACAACACTAAAAGACGCGGATTTATCAACAAGTGATATTGACGAAATAATTATGGTTGGTGGTTCTACTCGTATTCCAATGGTTCAAGAACGTATTAGCAGTTTATTTAACGGTAAAACATTAAATAAATCAGTAAATCCAGATGAAGTTGTTGCGGCTGGTGCGGCTATACAAGGTGGTGTATTAAAAGGTGATGTAAATGATATTTTATTACTTGATGTAACTCCTTTAAGTCTTGGTATTGAAACAGCTGGTGGTATGATGACTATAATGATTGAAAAAGGAACTACTATACCTGTTAAGAAAACAGAAGTTTTCACTACTGGTTCTGATAATCAACCAACCGTTCCAGTTGCTATCGCACAAGGTGAAGCACGAGAATTTAGAAAAAATAAGCATTTAGGTTTATTTGAGCTTAGTGATATTCCACCAGCACCAAGAGGTGTTCCACAAGTAGAGGTATCTTTTGATGTTGATGCAAATGGTGTTTTAAAAGTTGAAGCAATGGATAAGGGAACTGGTAAATCACAAAATATCACTATCAGTGGTTCTTCTGGATTGACAGATGAAGAAATTGAAACAATGGTAAAAGAAGCAGAAGCTGAAAATGTTCAAAATGCTGAGCGTATTAAAGCTATTGAAAAAAGAAATGAATTAGATAGCTTAGTTTATCAAATTGAAAAGATGTCTAAAGACAATAACATTGAAATATCAACTGTTCCAGGTCTTGAAGATGTTTTAACAACTGGTAAAAAATTAGTTTCTGAAAGTAGTGAAGATAAAGGGGCAATTGAAGATACTATTAATCAATTACAGCAATTATCACAATCAATGTCTCAAATGCAAGGTCAGCAACAAGAAAATCAAGGTTCTGCTAATCAGGCTAAAAAGAAAGATGACGATGATATTATTGATGCGGAGATAGAATAATTTATTCTATCTCTTTCATAGGAGTAATATATGTCAAGTGAAAATAAAAATTCAAAAATAGAGTCAGAAGAAGTAATTTCTGACGATATTATAGATGAAGAAATACCGGAACCAAAAATATCGACAGAAAATATAAAGAATTCTTCCATATATAAAGAATTATACAACCAGTATTTGCGTTCTTTAGCTGATATGGAAAATCAAAAAAAGCAGCTATATAAAGAAGTTTCTTTATTAGGCGAAAATGCAAATAATGATTTTGCTGTTGATATGATAGAAATATTGGATACTTTATATCTGTCTTTACCAATGATAGATGACCTTTCTGTTGCAGAAGGTATTGTTAATACAATAGATTTATTTAATAAAAAGTTACTTAAATATGATATAAAAGAAGTTTCTTATGAAATATTCGATACAGATTATCATATGGCAACACATGCCAAAGAAGACGAAAACAAAGATAAGGGTGAAATAATAGAAATATTAATGCGTGGATACGCACACAAAGGCAATCTTTTACGTCCGGCTATGGTTATACTAAGCAAATAGAGTATTATAGTGTAATTGCATTAATATAATGTAATTACACTAGTAAATATTCTTCTATTTACATGTCTCTTATTTTTTTTATGTTATAATTATAAAAAATTAGGTAATCAAATGTCAAATAAAATCTTAAATATATTATTAATACTATCAGTTTCGCTTGTGAATTTAAATGCACTTACCAAAACAGCAAACAAAAAATCAAATGAAGAACGCCGTTCTCAAAAAACTTTTAATAAAAGAATGTCTATGTTTTTACAAACTGGTTTAAATTCTGTAGAAGGACATAATCTATTAAGTGCGTCTATTGGTATCGAAGCATTGAAATACTTCACCCCTACTTCTGATTTCTCATATGGTGCTAGAGGATATATAACTTTTATAGGGACTGACAATGAGAGTTATAACGTATCAAATTCTTTAGGCTTATTTATAAATTTAGATGGGAAAATAAATTATAATATAACTAGTAAGTTAGATACATATTATGTATTGGGTTTTTTATATGGCAGAGATTATAATATAGAAAATAAATTCGGTATAAATAATGCCTTTGGTTTTGGTTACGAAGTCAGTGATAAATTTTATTTATCAACTGAATATAGTTACAAAATGTATTTTGGTGAAGCTATATTCAAAAATGATACGTCTTATTTACTCAATATTAATATGAAATATTAAAAGATTTCAAATAATTCAGTATATATGTATACTTTTTATTTTTCTCTATCTGTAAATCTAAAATTCCATTTTCGAAAGAATTATTCGATTTATTCATTTCTGACATAATAATTAAATTATTTTCATAATCAGCTTTATTATTTAAATGTATTTTTTCTAATATAATAATATTTTTTGTAATAATTTCTATTCTTTTATTAAAGCTTTCTATTTTTTTATGAAACAAATCTTTATTATTTTTAAAATTTGATTTATTAAAAGATTGTTCGCTTAAAAGTTTTAACTTTTGCACTCTTAATAACTCACTATTCATATTTGATTTAATAGAATAAAGTGGTATATTATATTTTAATTCCAAATTATGATTATGTTTAAAATTCTCGTCTTTCGTAATAATCCTAAATTGATAAGGGTCTTTTTGATAAGAATAAGAATATGACACCTCTAAATAACCAAATTTTTTATATTTTTCAACATTTATATTAGTATTTTTCAATTTAATCTTATTATTATATTCTTGTTCTTCGAAACTATTAGTAATATCTATTTTATTCATTTCTTTATTTAATATTTCTATAATATGTATTATGAACCTTTCAATGTCAGAATCATATTTAATAGAAGAATTATTATGTAGAAAATTTAAAATATTATGATTATCATCTTTTAGATTCTCTAAATTCAAATCTATATTCAATATTTTTAGTTCAATTTGATTAATATCCAATTCCGTGTTTAAGCCTAATATCTTATTATTAAATAAGATATCTCTATCAGTTGATAAATTTTTTCTAGTATTAAGATATTTATCAATTATGAATTTATTTTTTTGATATTCAAACATCTTAAGATAAATGGTATTAATGAAATTTAATTTATTTTTATTTAAATTATGCATACTTACATTTTTAATAACATCGCTATTAAAAAGAGCATTATATATACTACTATCAAATATTTTATTTCTAATAGTTAGATTTACAGAGGTATAATCGTCACTTCCATTTTTATAAATATCATTATAATTATTATTATATTTAAAAGATAAGTTTATATCATTAATCCAAGAAACTTGATTTTTTTTCTTTTCTACTAATATCTCTTTTTTTTGAAAATAAAAAATATTATCCTTGTTCTTATTTAATATATTATTGCCGAATAAGGATAAAGGACTAGTTAAAAATGTTATCAGAATTATATTTTTTTGTTTTAGTGATATAAACATCTAATTTATCCTTTAAAAAATATTTTGAAACTTCCTCTAATTTAATAATTATATATTTATCTTTGCTATTTTTTTCTATAAATATTTTAATACTTTTAACTGGAAGTTCTACTGTATTATGATAAACAACTACATCTAAATAATAATTAATAATATCTTTATATTCTTTTTCTGTTAATTTTATACGAATAGACATATCTTTTATAGAATAAAATTTAATAAGTTTGTCATATTTAAAAACACTTTGTCCAGGTTTAACAAATACTTCATCTATAAATACATTCTCTAAAAATATTTTTTTATCTATAATACGTTGTTTTACTTTATCTACACGATTTTTTATTTTCATAAACTTTTTGTTAAAAAATACAAAATCAATATTATATCTATATATTTCTCTTTCATAAAAGTATATATCACTCTTTATACTATCAATTTCTTCAATAGTGTAATGTCTTTTTATGCTATCAATATTGTTGAGTTTTTCTTTTATATCAACAAGTAAAATCTTTTTTAATTTAATTTCATTTCTTAAAAAATCTATTTTTTTTATTTCATCTTTAAGAATTTTTTCTAAACCACTAAATTCTAATTTTTCTACACTATCTTCGAATTGAATAATTTTAGTCTTGCGTGTAACTAAATTTTGTATTTTTTCAGTATTAATATTCGTAATTACGCCATTTAAATCACTGTATATGAACTTAATTTTCTTAGGTGTTAAGAAAGTGTCGAATTTATATTTATCTTGCGCATAAGCACTTGTAAACAATAGTAAAGTTGTCAATCCTAATAATTTAAGCATAGACTATTCCTGTTCCATATTCTTATAAATAAATATTTTATAATTATAACCTGAACCAACCCAAGTGTTATATTTTTTTTCTATTTCACATTTAAAAGCTTCAAATATTTTAAAATTATTTGATAAATTATTTTTTTTATATTTAGCTCTTAATATAATCAAACTATTCTTTAAATTTTTAGAAGTAGCGTTAGTTTCTTTTGTCCAATAAGTAATCATTGGTTCTGTAATATCTTTGTTAAGCATTTTTTCAATAGCGTCTAACATTTCTTCCCTATAAAGGCTATTTATTTTATTACATTTAGATAAATAATCCTTGTTTACTTTACTTATCCTCGATAATATATGATTTCTATTTTCTGTATTAATTTTAAACATTTGTGAGATAGTTAAATTAATAACCTTTGTATTATCACTATCTGTTATAGTAATAACTTTGTGTTTGGAGCTTATCCATTTATTAAGAATACTTATTTTTTCTTGTGTGTTCATTTAAATAGCCTTTTATTGTTATTATAAAAGATAAAAGTGCTATTTAATTAGGAATATTATTTATTTAAGAATTGTTTTTCACTTGCTTTATTACGCCAGAAGTATTCATAGATGTAATAATTTGTTGAACTGTTCCATGAACTTGGATATCCGCGACAATGCCTTTTGAAACATATAATGTATTTAATTCTTCTTCTAATTCAGTAATAATTGAATTAAGAAAATCTTCATTATAGGAAACAACTGCCAATGTTCCTGTGGGATTAATTTTAATAATTTTATTATCTATTAATTTGTTTGAAATTATTTTTAATATATCTATTTGAACTTTTGCTTCATCGTTATCTGTTAAAGTTTTTTCTAATAAGACATCAAGAACTGTAACAAAACTATTATCTTTGTTATTATTTATTTCTATGTTTATTTTTGTATTCATTAATTGCTTATATACACCCATAATTAAATATTCCTGACTACTATCATTTAGTTGTGAAAAGTCATGTATTATTTCACCAGATTTTGATGTATTATTGGCTTGTGATTGCATTTGTTCGATAGCAGTTGTATTATATGTTGCCATATTTGGTCTAGTTTCTAAATTAATAGAACTTAATCCAGCTACTAGAATAGCCACTGCTAAAATTTCTTTTCCATATTTTTTACCTGTTTGTATCAATTTTTTAACTCTATTTGAGGTATTCTGAATAGGATTATTATCTTGTTTTTTTAACATATTTTTCTTCCTTTAATGAAATTATTATAATAATATTAGATAAAAAATCATTTAACAATATTAAAATCAGATAAAGCATATTGTTTTTGATTATTTTGTTTGTCTATATGTATTAATGCCGGTAAAATATTTATATCTAATTCTCTTAATTCTTTTACACATAAAGAGCCATCAATTTTTGCAATAGGTAATTTATCAAAATCTAACATTATTATATTTTTCTTAATACTATCCGTATTTAATGCATTATTATATTCTATATATAGAATAAACTCTTTTTTATTATATTTTTTCTCTAACTTAGACATCTGTTCAGTAAAATAACTCATATTAATCCTTATTCTTTTTTAATTGTTCTTTAATGTATTCAACTATATCTGGTATATTGTTTATATCACTTTTTACTTTAAGATAATTAATATTGTATTTGTCTAAATATTCTAATATTGAACTATCTGCCGCAATAGCTTCTTCGATATTTTCAATACGTCCTCTATTGTCATACTTATTATCATGTCTATCTAAAAAAATATTTATATTATCAAAATCATTATAAAAACGCATAATTGCAGTCTCTGTTTTTTCTAAATTAGAAACATTTTCTTTGTTATTTGTATTATAATGTAGTCCGTGTAAAAGACTACCGTCCGTAATAATAACTTCTGACATATCTGCATAACTTTTTAATAATTTGTATTGTTTATTGGAAACATAATATTGATTATTTAATTCTTCAAAGCGTTTTTGTAAAACTAATATTTTGGCATATTCATGGACTGTTTCTATATCATACCCTAATAGTTTCAACTCGCCATATACAAAACTTACCATTGTAGATTTCCCACTACCTGGTCCAGATATAAAATTAATTACTTTTAATTTATTATTCAATGTCTCTCCCTTTTAAGCTATTTTTAAGTTTAATTCTCGTATAAGTATAATATCATTATACTGAAATAACTTAAAAATAGGAATTAACCAATGATACTTTTGGGAAATCAAATAAAAGAACTTGTAAGAAATAAAAAAATCATATATGACGGTGCAGAAGAAAATATAGGTCCTAATTCTGTGGATGTAACACTAAATAAATTATTAAAGACTTATGTTCCTTGTAAAATAATACAAATAAAAATTAAAGATAAAACCTTTAATAAAATAATTTTAGATGAAGAAGAAATAGAAAAAGATAATTTTTTCATAAGAATGGATAAGCCAAATAAGGTTTATGAACATATCATACCGGAAGATGGCTTAATATTAAGTCCTAATATTCTTTATTTAGGTGCAACAAACGAAGTAGGTGGAAGTGATTATTATTTACCTATGTATGAAGGTAGAAGTTCTACTGCGAGACTTGGTTTTCAGAGTCATTTAAGTGCTGGATTTGGGGACATATCATTTAAGTCAAACTGGACATTAGAAATAATTGTAATTCATTCTCTATTGGTATTTCCTGATGTGCGAATAGGGCAAGTTTATTTTCATGAAATAAATGAAACTTATAGAAAAAAATTATTTGAAGATGGTTTAGAATACAATAGTAAATATAATAAACAAACAGTTGCACAAGAATCAAAAATGTATTTAGATTTTGATAAAAGTGAAAAAGGTAAATAAGCAAATGACTAAAGAAATATTAGAAGTAAGGCGTATAAAAAGGGCTAAAGAGATATTTGAATTAGAATTATCGGAAATTAAAAATAAAGTAATACCAAATATAGATAATGAATTTATAAAAGCAATAGATATAATTCAAAATTCAGATGGTAAAGTAATTGTAATAGGAATGGGAAAATCAGGACTAATAGGTGCAAAGATAGCAGCAACATTCGCTTCAACTGGGACAACTAGCTTTTCACTTCATCCTGGCGAAGCGTTACATGGTGATTTAGGAATGATAGAAAAACGTGATGTAGTTTTAATGTTATCTTATTCTGGTGAAACAGAAGAAATGCTAAAGATAATACCTTCAATTAAAAATACTGGTTGTAAAATAGTTTCTATAACGGGAAATAATTTATCTAGTATGTCAATAAATTCAGACGCAAGATTAAACGTAAATATAGACCTAGAAGCTTGTCCTAATAACTTGGCACCTACAACAAGCACTACTGCACAATTAATTATGGGTGACGCATTAGCAATTGTTCTAATGGAAGAAAGTAACTTTGAACCACTTGATTTTGCAAGATATCATCCTGGTGGTAGTCTTGGTAGAAAACTTCTTAAAAAAGTAAAAGATGAAATGTTTTCAAAAAGGTTACCCTTTGTAAATGCAGACAAGGATATAAAGACCTTAATATTAACTATGTCTAATAGTAACTTTGGATTAGCTATTATTATTGATAGTAGTAGAAAAATGGTAGGTATTGTAACAGACGGCGATTTAAGAAGAGCTTGGAATGATTATGATAGCTTGAAATTATTATCTATTGAAGATATAATGACAAAAGAGCCAACAACTGCATATGAAGAAGATAATATACATGAAGCAGAGTTAATAATGCGTGATAAAAAAATAAATAATATTATTGTATTAAATAAAAACAGTTTTCCCGTAGGAATACTGCAAATTTTCAATTAAAAGGAATAAAAATGAAAAAAAAATTGATATTACTTAGTAGTATTTTACTACTAGCGAATGCTAGTGTTAAAGATAATATTATGAATGATGAATCTGAAATGAAAGAACTCGAAATAAAAACTGATAATAAATATAATAAAATTCAGCGATTTCGTAAAGATACGGAATCTAAGAAAAAAGAAGATTTATTTATATATAAGAAAGAACAGTTAGTTGGGAAATTAAAGATGCAAATAATTTTCAGAATAAAACAATTAGATTGTATAGAGCAAACTAAGAATCAAAATGATATTTATATCTGCGGTAATAGTTCTATTAAATTATTAAATGATTCAATTAAAAAAGTTAAGTTAGAAGAATGGAAAAATTCTGATTATGAACTAGAACGTTTTTTGAATAACGATAAACCTAAAACATATAAATAAAATAATATAGGCAGTATTTTCCTTTTTTATTCTTTTATAATATAGATAAAAGAGGAAACATGTTAAAAAAACTTTCATTATTAAGTATTATCTCTATGTTATTTTTAAACGGAAATATATTAGAAAATAATTCTAACACTAATCTTTCAATGGGACTTTCTAGTTCAAATATAATAAAGAACTCTAATTCTTTATTAAATAATCCAGCTTCGTCTGCAACACAACTATCAAATTTTGATACGTCTGTTTCTATTTATGGTGTTTTTTTAGACAATGGTCTAGCTAAAAATATCAGCACCTTAAACAATATTGATATAAATAAGTTTGTTGCAAACGCAAAGAAGCTAAATACATTAACGACAGTTGAATTAAATGATTTTTACAAGACTATGGGGACAATAAATAATATATCAACTTCTAAAAATAATATAATAGAATCGCTTGGTTTCTCTACAACTATGTCCTTTAAGAATATATCATTTGGTTTTAATACTAATTATTTTTATAATATATATCTAAATAATACACCTGGAAAAGATATAATCATAAGTGAAAATGGGAATTATTACAAATATGACAGAGTGAATAATTTATATACAACTACTACACGTAAAGACTACGAAACAAATTCATTCAATAATAATATAGACACTAAAAGTACATTAAATAATTTACAAATTATAAAATCAGAGATTCCAATATCATATTCTGATAAACATAGAATATCAAATAATGACGTATTTAAATATTCTGGAACTTTAAAGTTAATAAATGTTAAATCTAATTTACATACAATGTTATTAAGTGAAGTTTCTAATAACTCAAAAGATATTTTTAATAGATTAGAAACTGAAACAAATGATTTAGGTGTAGGAATCAATTTTGGTTTAATTTATCAACCTCGTATTATGAAAAGTTTTGAAATAGGTTTAGTTGGAAGTAATATTAACGAACCAGTATTTAAGACAAAAACGAATAATTTTAAATTAGATTCCCAATATACTATTTCTACCTCTTATGTATTAAATAAAGAATGGATTTTCTCAGCTTCTGGTGATTTAAAAGAAAACGAAATATTCAATTATAAGTCACAAAATATTGGATTAGGTATATCTTTTGAACCTTCTAAATTTTTTAATATTAGAACTGGAATAATCAAAAATTTAGTTAAGGATTCTACTGCTTCTTTAATTTATACTTCTGGTTTATCTTTTGGCTTTAAAAGTGTAAAACTTGATATTTCTGGTGCATATTCACAAGAAACAACTAAAATAAATACAACAGTTATACCAGAATATTTAAATCTTCAGTCTAGTCTTGTGATAGATTTTTAAGCACTAACTTTTTTTTCTTCTTTCTTTATTCTGTCACTATGCGCTTCTCTTATAGAAGTGTTTAGTTCTGTTTCATTAACTTCTAAAAACCCCTTGTTAGCACTTAGAATTTCTAATTCTTGTTTAGCTCGTGTCATAGCTACATAAAATAAATTAAATTCATTAACAATTAAAGGGTCTATACTGTTAATGTTTTTCCTAAAAGACTTTATAGTTTTATATTTTGTTTTAGAAATATTTTTTGTAAATTCTGGAAAGTCATCTGTTAAAATAACTTTATCCCATTCTAAGCCTTTTGAAACATGTGCTGTGGAAAGATATGTTTTGATATCTTTATCTTTGGAATCAAAATATTTTTGTGCAATATCTCTAAAATTAAAAATTTTAATCCCAAATTCTTTATAAGTTTTAATAGTAGATTTCAATTCGACATCATCAACTGCATCTGCGTAATCTGTTAAGTCCTCTAAGTCTTTAAATCTTTTTAAAAAGAAATTATTTTTTATTTCTTTTTTTCTATTATTAGCAAGATAAAATACCTCTTCTATTAATTGAAATAATTCTTTTGGTTCTCGAATAGTTTTAAACTTAACATCGTCAGATATTAATTCATTAATAGTTTGTATGAGTTTAGAATTTGTTCTACTTATGTAACACACTGTTTCTATATTTTTTAAATCTTTTTTTACTTTTGTTTTAATTTCAAATTTTTCATCTTTAAAACGTTTTAATAATTTATTAGAGATATCTGCGATATCTTGATTAAATCGAAAAGTTTCTAATAATGGCAATTCTTCACTATCTACCATTTTCATAATATCTCTGCTACCTCTAAATGCGAATATTTGTTGATTTTCATCACCTACATATATTTTTGTTTTAATATTCAATCGTAAAAAAATGTCAAGTGTTACCATATTGGTATCTTGTGCTTCATCTATCATTGCTATATCAAAATTTAATCTTGGTGGTCCTTTGTGGATAATACTAAGATGAAAAAATTTCAAATAAAAATCGTGCGTTATAGATATAACACCATCTTTCATATCTCCAAACATTCTTTTGGGTAATTCTATAATATCATCATCTCCAATAAATTCAAAAAAAGTATGTGCGGAAGAGTTACAAAAATTCTCAAAAACGTGTATTGCTTGTTGTGCTAATTCAATATCACAATCATACAAATCGGCTATTTCTTTTGCTTTATACCCTTTCCTTATTTTGTTTAAATTTAGTTCAGAATGATATCTTAAATATTGTAATGCTAATGCGTGTGTGGTCTTAATACGTGTATTCCTCGGAAATTTCTTAACTGCGTCAATTTCGTTTGCTTTACCAAACACTAAGTAAAGAATACGTAAATGAATATTCTCTTCTGCAAGGAATACCAATGTAGTAGTTTTACCAGTTCCAGCAAATGCCTTAACTTTTAATGTTCCACCATCTTTTATAAAGTTAATGATTTTACGTTGCGCTCTTGATATTTTTAATACTTTTTTTGCCATTTACTATTTCCTATCTAAATAATTAATTTTATAATACATTATATCTGCTTATGATTACCTTAAGTCTTTTTTAGAATGTTACATTTGTAATAAATCTTTTTTTTGTATATAATAAGATAAATATTTAAGGAATAAAATGAAAAAAATAATATTATTAACTTCTCTACTGTTTTCGCTTACTGCAAATGAGATATATAAAGACGGTGATTGTGTTTCAATTTTACTAGGTGACACTACTTTTGATAAAAATAAAATGTATGATAGGAGTTGTGTAGCTTCGTTTATAACAAAAAATATAAATGCAGCTCTATTAACGGATTCTATGAAAATGAAAATCAAAAATTTAAAAACTGTAACTAGTGAAAAAGATACTGTTATTTATAATTACGAAAATAAAGAAGTTGCCGATTTAACTGATTTAGAAATAGCAAAACGTATTAGCTATTTATGTAACAATGAAAGTATGCGTACCAGTTTGTTAGGTAATAATTTAAAATTAGAAATAAGATATGAACTACAAAATACTACGAGGGTAATAAATGTTAACAAGGCAACTTGTGACTCTATTCCTTTTTAAAAATATTTCTAACTATTAAGCGATATCATGTCTTAATTTAAATATTTGATATCGTTTATCTCCCCAATCTTCTCTTAAACTATTTACTGTAATAATTATATTATCAATATTTTTTAATGACATTCTACTATTTTTAATTGTTTTTTTTAAATTAGTAATAGCATTTTCCAATTCTTCGACTTCTGTCATTAATACTTCTATTTGTTCTTCTTTCATGATTTTTCTCCAACCTTCTGAGTTTTTATAATATTATAAAGCTTAGAAAAAAAATTATATCTTTTTCTTAATATAAAAAAATAATTTAGAAGCAAAGAAAGATAGAATTGAAAAAGAGAAGGCAAAGATAAAAGCACCAGTGTATAATTGTACAAAAATATTATCGATATTATTTAATATCCATGTTGTGTCAAATTTAAAATCTATATCTGAATGGAAAAATAAATTTCCAACTTTGTATTCTAAATAATAAATAAAAGGCATACTAATCGGATTTGTAATCCAAGCAAGAGATACACCTAATATTATATTAAATCTAAATTTAATACTTAGAAAAGCGATTAACAACATTTGCATAGGTATAGGTATAAAGGCGATAAATACAGAAAAAAGAAAAGTTTTGCTGATATTTTTCTCATCCGTATTATATAAATAGTCTAATTCTAACTTGTTACCAAAATATTTATATAATTGTTTTTGAATTGTAACTTTATTTAAAAATTTAAACTTCTTTTTCATATATTGAACTTCTTCTTTTTTTATGGTATTATATCATCTATATAAAATAAAAGGATATTATTGAATGAATTATAAAACTATTATTATGTTTTTATTGCTCACATTTGGAATTTTTTATAGTTCTCCCACTTTTTTCAACTTAGATTATAATAAAAAAATAAATTTAGGACTTGATTTACAAGGCGGTTTATATATGTTATTAGATGTAAAAACCGAAAATATAGAAGAGAATAGTTTAAAATCACTAAAAAGAAGTATAAAAAGCATAACAACAAAACAAGATATTTTAATAGAGGGTTTAAATTTATCTAAAAATAAATTGACATTTGAAATTTTAGACAGTGATGATATATTAAAAATAAAAACTTCATTATCAAAATTTGACGGTGTTGTATTAGACATTATTAAAAACAACGTTACTGTTTCCTATAGTCAGGAGTATATAAAAGAACTTAAAAAGATATCTTTTCAGAAAACTTTAAAAGTGATAAGAAATAGACTTAATCTATATGGTTTATCTGAACCAACTGTGTCCAAAAAGGGTGATAATAATATTTTAATAGAATTACCTGGTATAAAAACACAAGAGGAAGAGCAGCGTGCAAGGGAACTTATAGTAAAACAAGCAAAATTAGAAATAGTTGGCGTTTTAGAAAATCATCAAAAACAAAATATGACTGAAGATTATGCTATATCTCATGGTGGAAAATTAGTTAATAGTAAAAACCCGTTGGTTGGTGTATTACTTATTAATGAAACACCACTTATAACTGGTGAGATGATAATTGACGCAAACGTAGGTTTTGATAAAAATAATAAACCTGTTATTAATTACACCTTGAATTCAGAAGGTGCTGAATTATTCGGAGATTACACTGCTGCACATTTAAATGAAAGAACAGCTATAATATTAGATGGTATCAATGTAAGTGCGCCTTATATAAGAGATAGGATTGGTGGTGGTCACGTTCAAATCTCTGGTAATTATGATATACATGAGGCTACAAATCTTGCTATTGCATTACGTTCAGGTGCATTAGATACAAAAGTAGAATTATTAGAAAAGCGTTCGATTGGACCAAGTTTAGGTGAAGAAAGTATAAGAAAAAGTTTAATGGCTTTGTTATTCGGTTTTTTACTAGTTTTTATATTTATGATTTACCATTATAGATTATCTGGTCTTATTGCAAATATCGCTTTGTTTATTAATTTATTAATAATAATTTCTATAATGGTAATGTTCGGCGCAACATTGACTTTACCAGGTATGGCTGGAATAGTTTTGACTGTGGGAATGGCTGTTGATGCAAATGTAATTATAATGGAAAGAATAAAAGAACTTATTAAAGAAGGAAGAACATTAACGCAAGCGATTGATGAAGGTTATGACCGTGCTTTAACTTCTATATTAGATGCTAATATAACTACTTTTATAGCTTCTATACTTCTATATGCTTATGGTTCTGGACCAATTAAAGGTTTTGCTTTAACTATGATGATAGGTATCTCAATATCTATGATTACAGGTATATTTGGAACTAAAGGTTTTTATGAAGCCATGGATTTGAAAAAATATACACCAGCATTATTTAATATTAAGGATAAAAAATAAATGAAAAACTCAACAATAAAAATATTTAATTTTATGAAGTTAAAAAATACTTTTACCCTATTATCATTATTTTTAATAATATCTTCTTTTATATTATTGGGAACACGTGGTTTAAATATGGGCGTAGATTTTAATGGTGGGACACTTATACAGTTACAATACAAGGACAAACCAGTTATAGAAAAAGTTCGACAAATAATAGCAAAAGATTCAACTTTTGGAAGTTCTACCGTTTCAAAATTTGGTAATAATAATGAAATCACAATAAAAACAATTGTAAGTTCTAATAATGTTGCGAACGATTTAAATTCATATATTAAAAATATATTAAAAGAAACAGGTGAATTTGAAATTCGTAGGATTGATATGGTTGGTCCGAAAGTAGGTGAAGAATTAACAAAGAATGGTTTGTTATCTATGTTTTTAGCTTTATTAAGTATTTTCATATATGTTTATTTTAGATTTGAATGGAAGTTTTCTTTAAGTTCTATCATACCACTTTTTCACGACATAATAATAACTATGGGTTTATTATCATTATTTAGAATAGAAGTTAATTTAGACGTTTTAGCTGCTTTATTAACGATAATAGGATATTCTCTAAACGATACAATAATTATATTTGATAGAATAAGAGAAAATGTAGTAAAGGTAAAAGATAACTTAGATAATATTATTAATTACTCTATAAGTTCTACTTTATCCAGAACCTTAATAACTTCTTTAACTACTTTATTAGTTGTTATTTCTTTAACTTTATTTGGTGGAGATATAATAAAGCCTTTTTCAATAACATTGCTTATGGGTATTATTATAGGAACTTATAGTTCTATATATGTTGCTTCGAGTGGACTAACTTATTTAAAATTCGATGTAAAAAATTACACTGCTATGATGAATGAAAAAGATAGACAAAGAAAAGAAAAAGATAAATTACGAAATCAATTCGAGAATGGTGTAGTATAATAAAATATAAGGTAGTGCTTTATTATACTACCTTATTATCAAATGGTAATATCAATCCTTTTTGTAAATCTTCTATAAAATAATCATAAAAATCTGATGAATACATATCCAAAATAGTTCTATAATTTTCATATGCAAATTCTCTAAACCAACCCTTACAAAGTGTAGTACATATCTTTTCTAATCCAGTTTCAAAAGCTTCGAATCTAGTTTTTCTAGAATTTTTAGATAAATATCTTTCAATGGCTATAACATATGCTTCTTCCAAAACAGCTTTACATTTGTCCTCATAAGGCAATTTTTCCCATTTTATTTTATCACATAACACTGTTTCTTCATCTTTTAGATATTTCAAATATAATGGTTTTTTATAAAAAGAAATAGCCCTATGAATACTATCATGGTCATATATATAAGTAATACCTTTTGTGTCGAAAAAGTTTTCTTTATCTTGTGTAAGTTTAATATGCTTAGTGGCTTTATTTGCATTAATTAATGTTTCTTTAAATCTCAATTTAAAAAAAGAACTTTCTTTATAAGTCTTATTATCAATACAATTATCTAATATATAATAAAAGTCATTCATAGTTTTTTTATGATTTTTACGTATAAATCTATGTGATTTTTTTAATTCGTATAAATAATCATTGCTTACAACATTAAATTCATTTCCATATGGGCATTTTAATTTGGTATTATTATTATGTATATACTTATATAATAAATGATTAGATGTTATATTTTCACTTCCTTTAATTATACTTATATCATAGTTAGCTTTTTTTGTCTTAATAAAATATTTCTTATTTTTTTTAATTTCTCTAATGGAAACTAGGTCTTTCTTAATTTTAGAAAAAAAATCCAAATATTCTAATTCTAATAATATTACATCATAATCTGATTTATTCAATCTCTCTTTATTAGGAAAATATTTTTGTGTATTAAAATGAAGTGCTCTATATCCATATATTATCATTTCTTACCTTTTTTTAATTCTTCTAATACCTCTTCGAAAATTTCTGTTGGCGTTTTATTTTTTTGATTATCTATATCAGAAAATTTTTTTTCGATTCGATTAAAGAAGTCAGACAATTCTTTTTTATGCGTTCTATTTTCAATTTTTTCATTAGAATTTTTCATTTCTTCTTCTTCGTATTCTTCTTCTGAACTTTCTTCTTCGTATTCTTCTTCTGAACTTTCTTCTTCGTATTCTTCTTCTGAACTTTCTTCTTCGTATTCTTCTTCTGAACTTTCTTCTTCATATTCTTCTTCTGAACTTTCGTCTTCATATTCTTCTATGTTATTTTTACTCATAATTTAACCTTTTATTTATTTAGAGAGCATAATACAGTTTTTAATATTAAAGAATGCTTAAAAAAGGTATTTTTATATTACTATATATAATATACATATGAAAAAGATAATAATAATAATTTTTTTAATGTTTAACTTGCATTCTTCTATTGTACCAGCGGATAAATTATTACACTTTGTTGGGGGATTAACAATTTATGGTTCTTGCGTCTTGATAAATGATTTACTTGATTTAAATATAGATAATCAACAATGCTTAATACCGGTAATAACCGCTGCCTTTGTAAAAGAATATCATGATAGCCTGGGTTACGGAACAAATGATGTTAATGATTTTGCAGCTACTATCGCGGCACCAATACTATTATATAATATAGAATATAAATTCTAATTTACCTTAATTAGAAAAAATTATTATTACCTTTATAATAATAGAAAAAGGTATATAAATGCAACAAGAATATAAAGAATTAAAAGATATATTGAATGGCTTAGAATCAGAAAACTTAACAAATGAAGATATAGATAATATAACAACTACTGCTATTGAATTAATTATAAATGCTAAAAGCAAATCTCAAAGAAAATTATTTTCATTTCTTCAAGCAATGATGAAAGATTTAGAAACATCTAATTATCCCCAATATATACAATTAGAAAAATCTATAAATGAAAAGAAAAAACAAAGCAGCGCACCTAAAACGTCTATGTAAGCTTTTTTTAAGCAAATATATGTTTAAATGTCGTATATAAACTACAAGGACAACACATATGGAACACGTTAGCTTAGATATTACAGTCTTAACAATAATATCAATGATATTGTTAAGTAAATTTTTAAATGATAAATTTAGAATACCATTACCACATACATTGATAATTTTCTCTTTTACTATACACCATTTTTATCCAGGATTTTTAAACTTATCAGCGAATGAAAATTTTGATGAAACATTATTCTTATTAATCCCTATTATTTTAATGGTAGATGCGATTCATCTAAAGTGGGAATATATAAAGCGACATTACGCTTCAATGATATATCTAGCTGCAATCGCAATTATACTATCAGTTATATTAGGAGCATTTATAGGTGAATATATAGGTCTTCTTGGGACTAGTGCAATTTCTTTTGGTCTATATATATCACTATTTGCTATAATTAATGCAACTGATGCAGTAAGTGTAAATTCTATATTTGCACAATTTAAAAATGTAGGTCATGATACAAAAGTATTAATAGAAAGTGAATCATTGGGAAATGATGCAGTAACTTTTACTATATTAATGTTAGTTGGTATTCCAATGTCATTAGCGGTCGGTGAATTTAATTACTCTGCATTACCATTGACAATACTATATAATGTTACAGCTTCTTTTATTATAGGTTCAGTAATAGGTTATGCATTTTACATTATCACTATGTTCTTTGAAGAAGAAAAAGAAGAATTTTTCATTATGTTAGGTGTAGCTTTCGCTTCATTTACACTAGCAGAGGTATTTCATTTTGCGGGTATATTTTCTCTTATAGTTGCGGTAATTTTATTTAAAACTTTAATAGATAAAAATATAGAGCTTCATTCTAAGAAGATGAATAATAATGAAGGGCAATTAACTAAATATAAAATGTTTCAACAGCGTGCAACAACAAAAGAACGTCATCACAATACTTTAATACTTGCAGAAAACATAGCCTTTATTGGTGTAGTAATTCTGTTTGTAGCGATGAGTGAAATGATACATTTAGATACTCTTTTAGAGTATAAAATGGAAATTTTAATAGCTTTTGCTATCACTACATTTACTCGTTTTTTAACAATCGGTATATTTTCTTTATTGTCGAAAAAGTTAAAAATGTTTGTTGATTTAGGATTTGCTGGTTGGATAACTTTATCGCTTGCTGGTATTAAAGGTGGATTATCTATTATTATGGTTCATGCATTCAAAGGTGCTCTTGGTCCAGATTACGCTGATATAATGATAAAGATAGAATCAATTGTAATAGGTGTGATAATTCTATCAATATTCGTATATGGTTTATTATTACTATTTTATATGATGCAAAAAAAGAAGGATTAATTTTATATGAAAAATATTATAAATGTGTTTTTTTACAATATGTATATACGGTTTGTAGAATTATTTAATATATTTACGCTTACTATATTAGGTGTTTATATTAAAGAAGTAAAAATTAAAATACTATATTTATTAATATTATTCTCAATTACTATAGCAATATATTACAATATTAATGATTGGAGAATTTCTATATTATGGTTACTTTTCTTTCTTTATTTAAATATTGAAAATTCTATATATACAAAAAAACATTTAAACAAAACAAATTTTATAAAAAATAGTTTATCAAGTGTTGCTCATAGTGTAATTATATTAGGCATAATTCTAGGAAATAGCTTAAACTATTATTAAGCCTTATTTTTACATGCTATAATATGCTTGTAAAAATAAGGAGTGTCAATGAAAAAAATTATAAATTCTATAATTTCCACTATGATTGTTTCCTCTTCTTTGCTATATTCAGAAGATATATTAAATAAGATATCAAAAGACTATTATAAGAATAGGGCAACTGTTGATTTAGCATTAGGCTATTATAAAAAAGAAAATGATAAAGAGGGTGCTGCGGTAAATATAACCTTTAATCAAGATATTATAAATATAACAGACGATTTTCACTTAGGTGTAGGCGTAGGTGAAGATATTTATAATCAGCAAAATAATAATTATTATTTTAAAACTTACATAAAAGAACGTATATATAATAACTGGTATGGTTCTATTGCTTATACGGGTAATTATCAAATATCCAATAAAAATGCCTCCTACAATCACGGATATAACATAGAAACTTTCTTCAAGTTATATGATGTAAAGGGTAGAAACGAAGCTAATGTTAATATAAACATCAAGTTTAAACATATAGAGCGTGAGAATATAGGTGACGAAATCAGTAACAATATTTTATATTTAGGCTTCAAAGTAGAACTTTAAGTTTTTTATAAGATAAAATATAGTAAAATATATTTTTACAAAACAATAAAAAGGAATAAAATGTTAGAAAAAGTACAAAAAGTAGTAGCAGAACAATTGAGTATCGAGACTTCCGAAGTAACATTGGAAAAAAGTTTTTCAGATGATTTAGGTGCAGATAGTTTAGATATCGTAGAATTAGTAATGGCATTAGAAGAAGAGTTTGATATTGAAATTCCAGATGATGATGCAGAGAAATTAACAAATGTGCAGAATGTAGTAGATTACATTGCAGAAAAAACAAAATAATAAAAACTCTTAACAATAATTAATTTTATTGTTAAGGAAATATTTTAAGGATTAAACTAAGCCTTTCTTGCAATAGCTTTTTTGTTATTGTCTTCCAACACACGCTTATTTCTCAATATAGCTTCTTCAATACTAGATAACATATTCTCAGTAGCCTTAACCATACCACTTTCTATTTTTTCAATAGTTAATAAGAGTGATTTATTTCCATCAATCAAAGTTTCTGCTATTGTTTTAGAATATAATTCTTCACTATTTTTCAATGCAATAAAAAATCTTAATTGTCTCTCTAATTCTATTTTTAACTGTTTTAATTTAGCTTCTATCATTTTAAACCTTTATTTTATATGTTATTGATTATATAATAAATATGATAAAAAATCAATCTAATAATCATTTAAATAATAAATTATCATTTTCCCTTATAATTAACAAGACAACAATAAGGGAAAACTTATGAAAAAAGAAATAACGAATAAAATCTTAGCTATTGCTATAAACTTTCAACTAATTTTTGCACAAACTATTAGCTTAAATATAGATAAGAATAATGTGTCAGATATTTATAATACTAACACAACTGTAACTGAGAAAATAAAAAAAGATATAAGTATAAAATTAGAGAAAGATAGGCTAAGTTCTTCTAGTAATAATAGTTATTCTGCAACTTCGTTGCCTATTGATTTAACTAATCGTGGTGTAACTCAACCGGATATTATAAACTTAAATGATAAATCTGAATATAAAAATTTAAAAAATAATTATTTAACAAAAGAAGAATTATTAAATAACATTAATAAAAAAAGTTCATTTAGTAGAACTTTGAAAAAAGATATTTTTAATAAAAATAAACGGGATATTATATATAAGGCTAGTATAATTACCAATAATATAACATACGACTATAATAATAATTTATTTATAAAATTAGGAAACAAATCAAAAGATGTAGTTCTGGAAGATTTATACTCTATAAATAATACTGATTTCAAAAATAATATTAAACTAGAAGAACCACTATATAGTTGTTTATCCGATAAATATAAGTTATTTTCGAAGATAAAATTGAATCCAAACACTAGATTAGAAAAAGTAATGAATGTTACAATAAAATATAAAACGAATAAATTAGGGGAAAGAACAATAGATACCTTTACAGATGTAATGGGAAAAAAATATAAAAACGTAGTTATAAAAGGCTCTAATTATATAATGAATTCTAATAGGTCATTTGTTAAAAAGTATAGTTATGAAGATGCTGAAAAAGTATGTATTAGAATATTAAATCCTAATGATAATAAAACTTGTTATACCGGTTATCAGTTAAATGCAACAGGCGTGTGTGAAAAGAAATTTACAAATCAACCAAGTCCAAGAAAAACGACAGGAACTTATTATACCTGTAAGGAACAATTTGATAAAAATAAAATTAGAATCACTACTGCCCTAAATAAAAATTTACGTGATAATGTAAAAAAAGATTGTTCTAACTTACCAGTGAATAATGATAGAGTTTTTTATTCTAATAAGGGAAAAGCAATCTGTGTAAATGACTATAAAGATACAAAAGAATTACATCAGCCAATTACTAAATTTAGATATCTAACAAATAAAAATGATATAGAGAATTTCAAAGGAACTTCTTGTAAATGGAATGTTATGGGTAATTATAAAGTATATAAAAATACACCACTAAGTAATAATCAATTATATTCTATTGTTGGAGAAAATAGCGATGTAAAAATACCAGAATTAAAATTTCTAGAAAAAGGTCATACTTATGGATTTGTTTTAGTGTCAAGTGGAACAGCCAAGTTAGATAAACATAACGGTTTAAAGCGAACTTCTACTTATGCTGATAAAACAAAAACAACAGCAACTATCAACTATAAAGGTAAAAAATATACTACGTTATTAAATATAGGTGCAAGTGCTATTTTTAATGGTATTAAGTATCTTACTTATGAAAATTTATCTGACAAAGATAAAGTATTTAATGATTACAACGAAATATATGCAAATTATAAAACTTCGATAGATTTAGGTTCATTAAAAGAAAGTTCTGTATATGAACTAGATATTACTAGCAATACATTATCAAAAATAAACAATGGTTATAATAAAGGTTATATAGATGAAAGTAATGGAAAGATATATATAGTTGGACATACTGAAAAAAATCAATTTGGAACTAAATATGTAAAAGGTGCTTTTTTCAGTCAAGATACAGCAAAAATAGATGGTTATATATATGCAATAGATAGCAAGGGTAAAATAATAGATAAAAATAAAATATATGTGGATAAAAATACAGATGTAGAATCAAGAATTGCAACAGAAACTTCTTTTAGTAAAGTGGTTTTACAAGATACCTTCGTATATTCCGGTTCAGCACAAACTATTATAAAAAAGCCTTCAAAAGATTGGAATTTTAAACTTTTTATATACGATGTGAATGAATTAAAACAAATATTTTCACATATAAATAAAAATTTATATAAGAATAACAAAATGATGACTTTTAACGACTATACTAAAAAAACAAAACATATTTTTAAACAAGAATTTTCAGATGCTTCTTGTTCTAACGCAGATTTAGATGCAAGTTTCTTTAAGCGTTGTATTGTTAAAACTGTTTTGTTTAAAACAAACGAAACAAAGATTAAGCCTGTATTAAATGGAAATACTTGTTATACATATTTTACATATGATAATAATAATTCTCAAATATCTAAAATATTAAGTAATTTAAAATCTAAATCAAAAATTATAGAAAATATTAATTCTAACATAGACGTATTTTATACGAAAACCCAGTTAGATATAAAATTACAAGGAATTTCTAATTTTATAAGTAGTAATTCTTCTTTATTATCTATAAATAATACTACTTTTTATGATAATTTATTAAAAATATATAAAATAAATACAAAAGAAGGAAAGATAGAATTAGATGAAGTAAAAGATACAATGATAGATTTAGAGAAAAGTTTTAAAGATATAGCAGATGCTACTGAGATAATGATTGATAAATTAAAAGACCTTCCAAAGACTTCCGTTGTTTCTAGAGGGGATGCTTTAAGATTACAATCCAATTTATCTTTAAAATCTATAGAAAATTATAATGATTATAAAAATTTAATAGATGCTTTTAATGACGATATATTAGACTTAATAAAAAATTATGAATTTAAAGATGAATATGGTGACGAATATTCTATCTTTTTAAATAATTTTACAACTGATATAAAAGAAGTTTTTAATGACGATTTATCTATTGTATTAAACCAATACAATTTAATGATAGAAGATAACATATTTTTTATAGATGACGTATTTGCTGAAACAAAAACTAAAAACAATAGAACTATTAGGGAATTATTATCTGGTCAAAGGGTTGATTTTGGTTTAAAATTAAATCTTAGTGGGAATTCAACACCTGTATCTTACAAACCATCTTGTTCTTTAAATGGCTCAAAAATAGACTGTGATGACGAAATTTTAAAAAGTAATAATATATGTTCAACAAAAGAACCAGGTGACAAAACTTTTTGTCCTTCTGGAACAACTTGGATAGGTGGCTCAAAATGTATGCCTGAAAATTGTTCTATTGGTTATGCATTCAGAAAGATACCTTATAAAGGCAGTTCTTATTTAGGTTGTGTAAAAGAAGATAATGGAACGAAGGGTTGTGTAAATGACGTCGTAACTACGAAATCTAGTGAAAGAATTATTAATTATTCTTTAAAATATATAAAAGAGAATAATAAGAATGAGCTAAAATGTTCTTCTACTCCAATTTTTCCAAATTTAGATATAAGTGATGTAGAAGTGAGTGCTAATTTATCTACTTCTTTTAAATTTGATGGACATACTAAACCTTCTGAATTAGTTGTTAATAAAGTATCTTATACATATGATAAAGAAAAAGAAGAATTTAATATGTCTAAATTAGAAGGTTCTATGTTTTATAAATTATACGTGGGTAATTGGCCTGATATAGGGGAAGTTAACTACGAATATAAATTAGGATATGATTATTTATTATGGACAAAATCTTTACCATCTGTAAATGGACGAGGTTCGCTTGCAGTAAATGGTTCTAAATACATCTGCCATGAATGTGGTTATCCAGCTGTTCCTTGGCCACAAGTATATAAAGTTCCTTTGTCGGTAGCAAATTATAATCATCACTATAGTACAACTTATTCAACAGTACAATTTAAAAAAGATTTAGAGGATTCTAAAAGTATGAAAATGACTTTTGATTGTAATAATGTAATTAATAATGGTAAAATAGAAATGTATCCAAATATAGGAAAAAATAATAAATATACAGTGGCAAAATCTGCTGAAACAGACGGATTTGACGTATTTAAAATAAAAGCTTCTTCTATGCCTGTATGGTGTGTTAATGTAAAACCTCTCGACGGTTGTTCTAATTATGACAAAACTATAAAGACATGTTTAGTTGTAGGTTCTAGAATAAAACCACCAGTTACTAATGGTGTTACAGATACTTATTGTTACTTAAACAAGCCCACATTAACTAATTCATGTAAATCAGTTATGTTTGAATATAGAAATTTAAAAACTGCAAAATGTGATTTATACAATGGATTTAAAGAGAATAGTAAAGGCGAATGTGTTCGTTATATATATAACAAAGCTATTAAAAATAAAGATTATTATTGTTCTATCGTTCCAGACAGGTTTAACCCATTTGACGGTGGTCAAGCTTCTTTTGCAATAGAGGGTTTAAAAAATATAGCAAATGATTCTAGTAAAATAATGAAAAATAAAAGTATAAATTTTGATATAGCTATTGATAGTGTATCTATTACTTCACCTATAAAATACAAAATAGATAATAAGCCATCTAATATATTAAATGACTTATCTATACCAATGTATAAGGCAATGTCTTTAAAATATTATAGAGTAGAAAATAATAAAGACGTTAAAGCTTATATACCAAAGAGGAATTTACATTCTTATAATAAAATAGGTAATAAAATGGTTTATACTTATAAAAATGATAATTCTAAACCTGGTCAATATAATGGTTTCCTTTTAAATAAGCAATTAAATAAGAGTTTTAATTTCAATAAAGAAGACGAAAAATATAATTATCAAAAAAATATATTCAATGTCCATTTAGAAGACGAAATATATGAAAAATATAGTGTAAGACTTACAGAAAGATTTGGTTTAATTAAAAATGAATATCAAGATTTAACACCTTCTTCGTTAGATAGTAAATATAAATGTTTATATAATTATTCTGTATTTCAATTACCAGATTGTAATCAGGGCTTAAAAGATAGTGAGAAAAGTCAATATAATATGCAATTTTCAAATGGACGTTATATTTGTTCAATTAAAAATTTATTAAAATGTTCAAATGGATATTATGAAAAAGACTTGAAAAAATGTGTAATATCAACGCAAAGTTCTTGTCCTGTTGAAATAACGAAAGATGGAAAAACATATAGAAAATCAGCTGGCGAAATTAAAGAAATTAAATTAAAAGATGGAAGTCTTAAGTGTCAATTAAAAAAATTAAAATGTGATGATTTAAGTATAGAAGGGACTTGTCCTAACGGTTTCGAATATAAACCATTTGATAAAAATGAAAATTTCAAAAACTCTTGTGTATTGAAAAAAGATATTACTAATGTGGATTTTTTAATACAAACGTTAAATAATAAAATTAAAATTTCAACAGTAAAAATATGTAAGATAAATAAGGCACTTAACTATTATGAAAGTGCATTACCAGCTACATTAAAATCAAAAACGAAGTGGAAGATTAATAGAGATAATACATGTGAAAGACATAATTATATAAGTTCTACACAAAATAAAAATATACATTTTAAATATAATTTAAGTCCTGTATTAAATATACCTGGCGAGTTTAAAAGATATAATATATTATCAACAAAAACATTTAGAAATAACGAAACTAATTTAAATGCATCTATCTTATCAAGCGATGGATATATAGAAACAAAATCAGGCGTTAAATATTTATCTTTACCTGTATTGATAAAACCATTATCTAAGAATGAAGATGTAATATTTACATTAACTGGTTTTGGTAAACCAGATTCTGTAACAGAATTAAACACAGATAAAAAACTAAGTTTTTTAACTTTATTAAATAGTGGTCCAGATATAATCAAAGGTTTTAATGATACGGATACAATAGCTATAAGTCAAATAATTAATACTAATACTCCTAGATTAGTTTTATATAGCTGGAGATTATCTAATATTAATAAATCGGCACAAGTAAATTATTTTTGTGAAAATGCAATATGTGGAATTATAGATATAAATAATCAATTAGGTGTTAATGGATATAATATTGACGTGTTTTCTAAAATAAATAACAAGAAAGTAGTTGATAACTATATTGATAATTTTATATACAATAACTGTGCTACTAGTGAATATAGATTTCAAGAAGAATATTTTTTAAATAAAAAATCTGTAAAAGCTTGTTTTGGAGTTGAAACTACCGATTTAAAAGAAGAAAAAAATATTACTATTATTAAAAACACGGCAATAGTTGATATATTTGAAAAGAAAAATATCAATTCAAAAGATACTATTATAACAAGTGTTTCTTTTGATTCTAAAGATAAATATAATTATTTATGTGATTATGAATCTGGTTGGTCTTTAATTAAACAATCTTATATTATTGACAAAATTGAAGCTACTAATACAACCGTTAAGAAAAACACAGATTATTACAAATGCCAAAAAGAAAAAATGATTAATAATGATAAAATCATATTGGAAAAAGATATTAACACTATTAATACGTATTCTAATATAAAAGGTTCTAATGAAATAAAGGTAATAAAAACAAATAAGCCAGTAACTGTAATAAATACTAACGCGACAGATAATAAATGTTATTATGGAATAATGAACAATGATAGCACTTCTAATAATTCCACAATAGTAGATAATAATACAATCATTGCAACAAGAGCTTTGTCTTCTACTTTAAGTGATACTTATGTAGATAAAATAAAAGAAAACTTTGTAATGAATATAGAAGAAAATAAAATGTATTTCAATGACGCTGCTTTTAAAATAAATACTTTTTTTGAAAACAATACTAAGCCTTATTATTGTATATCTGGTAACAATTTTTTAAATAATGCAGATTCTATTTCTATTATTAAATATAATGATTTATTATCGAACAATAAAAATTATCAAATAATAAAAGAATATGATAATACATTACTATCAAATACTATAATTAATCATACAGTTCCTAATTATATATCAAATATAATAGTAAAAGAACATAATAATAAATCTCCTTCTTTTAAAAAGTTTTCATATAAAGATTATACTGATAATAAAATTACTGCTAATCAGAAAAATTTATTATTATATGACGAAAAAACAAAAACAAAAATAGAAAATAATAAGACAGGCGAACCAAGTTTAATAGATTTAACTAATTTATCAAATGATAGAGAAATTTGTATTGCTTTTGATTTATCTAAATTAAATAGTTTTTATAACACAAAAGTCAAAAAGTTTAAAAATATATTACATATTAATAAAGATAATAAACAAAAAGTTACTAGATTATATATGGCTTTTCCAAAAGATTGTGAATATTATATTAAAGATTTTTCTACTTCTTTCGTAAATTCTAATAATTTGTTAAAACATTTAGTGCAAAATTTCACACTTGTTAAACCAACAGAGTTTAAAGCAAGTTTAACAAAATTAGAATTAAAAGATAAAGAAGAACTTTGTTTTAATAAAGTAAAGTGTCCTACTAATTATATCTATAATAGTTCGAATAAGACCTGTGAAAGCGATTTGGTATATATCCCTAATAAGTATAGATATACTGAAGATTATTACATTGGTAGTGCTTCAAATGAACGAATAGTGACAATTGAAACATCTAATGTAAACAAATCGTTTGAAAATATAACAAATGTTATCAATGGTAAAAAAATACCAGGTTCTTTAAAATCAATATTAATATGTGATAATGGTTCTATACCTGTTGGAAATATTTGTACGGAAACTAAAATAATGAATGCTGGTTGTCCTACCCCATTTTATTCAACTAACAGACTAGTGAATTATAAAATATATAATAATAATATTTTTAGTGCAGTAGCAGATACTAGTAGTTATTATTGTTCTTTTGAAAGACCTTATGAAGTTAAAAAATTAACTATTATAATGCCAAAGATTAACATAAAATAACATATTAGATAAAGATATTTAGTTAAAATATCTTTATCTATACCTTCCAATTTATTAAATATAAAAATAATATTCCACGTTTATTAGACTAATTTAAATATTAAATAAAATCATTTAAATAATATATTTTAGTTTTCTCTTATAATTAATGGAAACAACAAGGGAATTATAATGTTAAATAAGGAAACTGGTAAAAAGTTAATAGCAATATTAATTAATTTTCAATTAGTATTTGCACAAAATATTCAGGTAATAACTGATGTTACAGCAGTTAATGACTATAAAAATACAGATACAACTACCGTAACAGGTAAAGCAAAATTAAAGATATATAAAGATATAGAAATAGAAAGGAATAGGGTAATAACAAATGATACTACTTCTAGAAATATAATATCAAACGTAGAATTAAACGTTTTATTAAATCGTGGAGTGTCTGAGCCTGTCATTAAAGATTTAAAAAATATAGATGAAATCAAAACTGGTACAATAGTTAATAATCTAACTAAAGATGAATTAATTAATAACCTTAATAAAAATCCTAATTTCAAAAACGAATTTAAAAATCATGTATATACGCAAAAAAAAGATATCACATTTAAAGCGTCAATAACAACTGGTAATATTTCTTATGATTATGATAAAAAACTTACTGTTAAGCTAGGTGCGAAATCGAAATCTTATATATTAGAAGATACATATGGCGGAAATGCAAGTGAAGAATTAAAACAAGATATTTTACTAAAAGACCCAAAATTTAGTTGTAAGTCAAAAAAATATACATTAATGGAAAGGGTTAAAGTAAATCCTAATACAAAATCAGAATATATGATGGACGTATTTATTAAATATAAAACAAATACAACAACTGGTACGAGAACAATAGAATATTTAAAGGATATTAAAGGTAATGTTTATAAAACGACTATAAAAGCTGGAATTAGTTATTTAATTAATCGTAATATACGTTTTGTAAAAAGATTTAAATATATGGAAAACTCTTACAATTGTGTTCGTAGAATAAAAAGTATTAAATCAGATACTTGTTCTACAAACTTTGTTTTAAACAGTCAAGGTATATGTGAAAAGAGATTTATGAATCAACCTAGTCCTAGAAAAACAACTGGTAATTATTATACTTGTAAAAAAGACTTAGGTAATGGTCGCGTAGGTGTATCAATTGCTCTAAATGACAACTTATCAAAACAAGTTAAAACAAGTTGTGAAAATATCCCAACAACAAATGATAGAATGTATTACACTAATCAAGGTGATGCTACTTGTTCAAATATATTTCCAGATAGCAAGAATTCTACCATTAATAAATTTAGATATTTAACAAATGCAGCACGTGTTAAAAATTATGGTGATAAATTTTGTGTATGGAATACACTTGGAAATTATTATGTTAATAGAGGAACACCTTTATCTAATAATCAATTATATTCTATTACTGGTATAAATAAGGCAGCAGAAATACCGAAACTAGATTTTCTAGAAAAAGGTCATACGTATGCATTTATTTTATTATCAAGTGGTACTGCTAAATTAAATAAATTCAATGGTTTAAGAAGAACTGCTACTTTCGGACCTTCAAATACTATTTTGAATGTAAATTATAAGGGTAACAAATATACAGCAATAGCAAATATTAATTCAAAGGCAATCGCAAATGGTTATAAATACATTACCTACGAAGATTTAGCTAACAAAAACACTATCCATTCAGATTTTAATGAAGTATATGCAGAATATAAATCAGCTATGGAAAATGGTTCATTAGAACAAAATAAAGTATATAAGCTAGATACAAAAACGAATAAGATATTATCAATAGGAGCTGGTCATATAAAATCAGATGGAAAAATATGGTTAGATAAACATACTATTAAAGTTCAAAATGGAACTCAAACAATACAAGCTGGATACTATAAAACTCTTACTAAAAAAATCAATAATTATGTTTACGAAATAAATAGTAAAGGTCAAGCTATAAACACAAGATATTTATATGTGGTTCAAAACTCTGATATAACAAAGAAAGTTGAAGATGAGACTTCTTTTACAAAAATAGTTTTACAAGACACTTTTATATATAACGGTAAAAAAGAAATTTTGATTCCTAATCCGAGTGTTTCTTGGGCATATAAATTATATATATATGATGTAAATGAATTTAAGAAAATAATTGGTCATATGAGAAATGATTTATATTCACAAAATACAAATATACAAAAAAATCTATATTTTAATACAAATTCAAAGTTAAAATCATTTCCTTATAAAAAAGAATATACAGAGCCTACTTGTTCTAATGCAAACTTAGGTGCTAAAATATACAAAAGTTGTAAAATAAGAGCAACTTTATTTAAAACTAATTTAAATAGTATAAAGCCTAAACTTGTTAAAAACACTTGTTATACATATTATTCTTATGATAATAATAACAACAATATCAAAGGAATAATAGAGAATATCACTTCAAAAGATAAACTAATCAGTAACCTTAATAGTAAGTTAAAAGTATTTTATGAAACTGATAAATTAAACTCAACTTTTAAAGAAATTGAAAGAAATGCTTTTAAATCATATTCATTACTAAAATCTGCTAATGATAAAATGGTTAGAGATTTAGGAACATACTATGATATAACAACTACTGACGGTAAAAAAGAAGTAGATTCTATGATTGCAGAAGCAATCGTATTAGAAAGGGATATGCTAGATATACAACAAGAAACTTCAATAATAATTGATAAATTAAAAGAGACAACTAGTTCAAATCCAAAAACTAAAAACGAAGCTTCTAATATTATATCTGGTTTGGAAAGTGATAAAATATCTAATTATCAAGGATATAAAAATAAAATAGTTGGATTTTCAACATATTTAAAATTATTAATAAAAAAATATGAATACAAAGACGAATATAATAACGCATATTTCGATTTTTTAAATACATATGTAAAAGAATTAGAAAATAAATTAACACGTGATTTCCAATTAACAATAGATAAATATAATGTTGTCAAAGAAGAAAGTAAATTATTTGTAGAAGATGTTTTTTCAGATACATATAAAGATAAAAGTGGAAATACTTTCAGACGTTTATTATCAGGTGATATTATACCATTAGGTAAAATTAGTTTAAACTCTAACGTGGTAACAGTAGGTTATAAACCAGCTTGTAAATTAAATGGTCAATTAATAGACTGTGATGACGAAATACTAAAATCAAAAAATATATGTAAAAATTCAGAAGTAGGTGAAAAAACATTTTGCCCATCTGGAACAACAGCTATTGGTGGTGGTTATTGTGCGCAAGAAAATTGTGATGCTGGTTATTCATTTAGGAAATTCACATTTGGAAAACAAAGTTTTCTTGGTTGTGTAAAAGAATCAACTGGTAGTTATGGTTGTGAAAGTGACAAAATAGTTAGTAATAATGTTACGAATGAAATTAAATACAATTTAAAATATATAAAAATCAATGGTAAAAATAAACTAAAATGTTCTTCTACACCTATATTTCCTAAATTTTCAATAAGTGGTGTGCAAGTATCTAGTGCATTAAGTGAGAAATTTAAATTTGATTCACATACTTCTTCTGATAAGATAGAAATAAATAGTATATATGGTTATAAATTAGATGAAAAAACAGATATGTATAATTTAACAGGATTAGAAGGGACTTTTTACTTTAATTCAGGAGCTTGTGGTCCTAACTGGTGGTGTGGTAAAACTGTAGATTATAATGGTTATACTTATAAATTTATTAAGGGTAATGTAATGTATAAGTGGAAACCTGGATACACTCATTTACGTTGGTATAAAACAAGTCAAAATAATTTAATTCAACCATATTCTGGTAAAGATAAGGCTCTTATAGAGGGTGGAAAAATATGTCATGCATGTGGTTGGGGTGGAAGTCCATTGCACGGTACAAATGCATATGTTCGTTCATATTCTGAAGCAGAATTTTTCAAAGATGTATCTGGTTCTGACCTAAAATTCAGATTTGATTGTAACGGTATTATAAACAATGGAGCGATATCTATGTATCCAGCTTTGGGAAAAAAAGGAGTTTATGAAGTAGCAAGTAATGATAAGACGTTAGATATAAGAAGTATTCCAGCTAAAAAAATGCCTGTATGGTGTGTTAATATTAAGGCTCTAGACGGTTGTTCTAATAATATTTCTACTATAAAAGATTGTAAAATAGCTAACAATAGTATAACAACTGGTAACAAAAATGACAATTATTGTTATCTAACAAGACCTAAATTATCTAATTCTTGTGTATCAAAATTATTTGAATACAAAAAACCAGTAGAAGCAAAATGTGATTTATATAATGGTTTTGTAAAAAATGCACAGGGTAAATGTTCTAGAACTACTTATTCTAAATCAATAAGAAATAAAGATTATTATTGTCCGATTGTTCCAGATAGATTTAATCCATTTGATGGTGGTCAAGCTACTTTTACTATTGAAAGTATGAAAAATTTAGCGAATGATTCTTCAAAAGTGACCACAAAAGCAAAAACTTTAAGTTTTGATATTGAAATAAAAAGAGTATCTATTGAAGCCTCTATTAACTATAATTATAATTTGAATAAAAAAGTAACTTCTAAATATAATGATGATTACGTTCCTAATTATAAAGCTACATCAAAAAAATATTATTGGAATAATAATTTAAAAAGCCCAATGTATATACCAAATATTAATTTACATGAATACAAAACAACTAGTCGTGGTAAATCTTTTATTTATGTAAATGATGATAGAACACCTGGTAGATATAACGGTTTCTTATTAAACAAGAAATTAAACAAATCATTTAATTTTAATTCAATAGATGAAAAAGCAATGTATCAAAAAAATCTATTTAATGTTCATATAGAAGATAAAGCATTTGAAAAGTTTTCTCCAATAATGGCTAGAAGATTTGGTTTAATAAAAGATACTTTTAATGACTTAACACCACGTTCATTAGGTAGTAAATATAGATGTTTATATGATTATTCAATATTTGAATTACCAGATTGTAATAAAGGTGTTACAGCAAATAATAAACAAGAGTATAATATATCTTATAACACAACGATACGTGGTTATGTATGTAATGTTAAGTCAGATGTTACTTGTCCAACCGGTGTGTATGATAATTTATTAGGAAAATGTGTAATAAATAAAAATGAAAATTGTCCAGAAGAGATTGTTAAAGATGGAAAGGTTTATAGAAAATCATTAGGAGAAATAAAGCAAATATTTAACAATGGTTCTTTAAGTTGTAAATTAAAAAAACTCAAATGTGATGATTTCAGTATTGAAGGTTTATGTCCAAGTGGTTTCGAATATGATACAACTGTAAATAACGATTTAATTACTAATGCATGTATTTTAAAAACGAATGTTTCTAACTTAAATATAATAAAAGATACTTTTGAAAAAGATATTAAATTATCAACTGTTGAAATATGTCCTGATAATAAAATAAATACTTACGCAGAAAAGTTAATGCCAAGTAACTTACTATTAAATACAAATTGGAGAGTTAATACAAATAATAAATGTGAAAGAACGAACTATATTCTTAGTTCATTAGATACATTACATTTAAGATATAACTTAAGTCCAGTATTAAATATTTCAAAAGAAATAGGTAAATATAATATATTATCAAGAGAAACTTTTAGAAATAATCAAACTACTTTAACTGCTACTAATTTATATGGTGAAGGTTATTCTGTTAAAAAAGGTATATTAAGTATTCCTGTAATAATAATGCCTACTACCAACTATGAAGAAGTAATTTTTTCACTAACTGGTCTAGGTCGTCCATTAAGTGTTAAAACGTTAGATACTGGAGCAAATATATCTTATGATTTTGTAAGAAATAACGGTGTAGATGTTATTAAAGGTTTTAATGACACTGATACTATGATTATTAATCAAAAATTATCTAAAGGAAAACCTAGATTGTTAATATATTCTTGGGATTTAAATAGGATTCCTAATAAAACAGCAAAAATTAATTACTTTTGTGAAAATGCAATTTGTGGAATAATACCTATCAAAAATATAAAAGATGACAGAGGTAATAAGAGAAAAGTTTTTACTTTAATTAATAATAAATCAAATGTGGATAAATATATATCTAATGTTGTTTATAACAAATGTACAACAGCTGCAAATCCTTTACAGACTGTGTTTAAGAAGAATAACAATGATATTTATGCTTGTTACAATATTGAAGAAAATGATTTAATTAAAACCAAAAAAGTTACTATCGTAAATCAGAAAGTAAATACTAAATTTACAAAAGGGAAAATTACTAGGAATGGTCAGTCAGAAGATACACTATTTACAGATGTTATTTTTAATACAAATAAAAAGCTAAATAATTTATGTAATTATGATACTGGTTGGTTTTTAGATAAAAAATCTTATACTTTTGCAAGTGTTGCTGGAAATACTAAACATAATATAACGGAAGAGTACTATGTTTGTAAAAAAGAACAGGACGTTACTATAAATTCTATAACAGAGACTATATCTTTAGAAAAGAATATTAATACGATTAATAAATACAAAGTAATAATTCGTAATGGTAAAAAGGTAATGGAAGTGACTAAAACTAATATTCCACAAACTACTTATATTAACAATCAAACAGATAATGTATGTTATTACGGTTTATTAAATAACGTTAAAACTATATCAACTGATTCATTAGAAATTAATAACTACGGGGTGTTAGGAAGTAATAATAACTCTAGTAGTTCTAATGGTTTAGTAAATTATAATAATATAGGAACCAAAAATTTCGTTATAAACTTTGAAGAAACCAATATTTATAACGAAAATATGAAAATAAAATTAAAATCAAAAAGTAATAGTGCATTCGATAAACCATTTTATTGTGTATCTGGCGACAAGTTTTTAAATAATGCTACAAATCTAGCTATTTTAAATTATTCAGATATTAATGTAAAGAAACCTATAACATTAAAAAATACTATATCAAATTTTGATTTAATAGCTGAATATGATAATACATTAAAATCAAATGAATTAATTTCATATAACTTCCCTAGTTATATATCAAATATAATTATTAAAGAAAAAAATAATAGAAGACCGATATTATCAGATTATACATACAGCACTTATACTAAAGATAAAACAAAAGTAAGTGATGCTGAAATATTACAATATTCACGTCAAACTGATAGTATAGGTTTATTATTATACGATAAGAAGCGTGGTAATTTAAATAGAAAGGTTTTAAATAATAGATTTGGAACACCTTCTTTAATAGATATATCTAAAATAAATAATAACAGAGAATTATGTTTTGTATTTGATTTAAAAAAGGTGCCTGAAATATATAGTGCAACAAAGAATACAATAAAAAACAAGTCTTCTATTAATAAGAATAATAAACAGAAAATAAATAAGTTTTACATGGCTATGCCATTAAGTTGTGAAGCATATATAATGCCTTACGATAAAACAAAAATAGCTGCATTATTATTAACTAACAAAGACTTTTATGATGAATATAAAAAGGTAACGTTAATAGAAAATAGTGATTTTAAACTTGTTTTAAGTAATCAAGCCAGAATAGATAAAGAACAATTATGTATTGTAAAAATTAAATGTCCGACGGATTATGTATTTAATAAAGTAAATTCAACTTGTGAATTCAATACAAATTATAAAGCAAATAAATATCAATATAAGGAAGATTACGTAATAGAAAGAAATGGAATAGTAAAAATAGTAACACTGGATGTTGATGACGTTAATAAAACCTTTGATAATATCACGCATGTTATAAATGCAAAGAAAGTTCCAAATACATTACGTGAAATATTAATATGTGATAATGGAATGATACCTATGGCTGGTGGAATATGTTCTTTAAATAGAATTATACCAGCTAAATGTAAAATCCCTTTATATTCAAATGGTAAATATGTTAATTATAATTTATACAATGGTGCAAATGTAATGAAAGTTACAAAACAACCAGATGAATATTATTGTTCTTTTCAGAAACCTTTTAAAATAATGCATATAACAACTGTTATGCCTAAAATTAAAATTAAATAAGTAAAATAATTAACAGTATCCGACTAAAAAGTTAGATACTGTTGTAATTCCTTACTTTTAAATAAGAGTTTATATAAGTTATTCTTGGAGTTTTCAAAGTTACTTCCACTTAAACCTTTATATGACATTGTTTTCGTGTTAATAATGTTATTGTTTTTATCAATAATTTTTATGCTAAAAAAACATTTTGTAATATACATTCCAAAAGAAAATTCTTCAACACATTTAGTTTCTTCAAACACTATTAAATATTTATAATTAGTTTTATTCAAAACAAGCCCATTGTTTTTAGACACAATTTCCGCAATTCTATTGTTAAATGATTTATTTGTTACAAATCCTTTAACATGAATAGTATTATTCTCAACCATATTATTTAAATGGACCTTACTATTTTTCAAATGTTTCATGTAATAAGAAGAATCAAAGTTTCCATTACTTAAATATTTCAGTATAGATAAATAACTAATATTTTCTTCTAATTCTTTTACATACGTTTTGTATTCAGCAATATTTTTCAAGTCCTTTTTTTGTATTCTTAATCTTAAATCATTTTCGTATAGTTCTTCTAGTCTATTTAAATAATATTCTTTTATCTTATTATTATCAATTGAAATTAAAATAACATAATTCTCAAACCCCATTTCTTTTTGTTCTATAACATTATAATTTTGAACAGCAATATTTTTCACTTTAACTTTAATAGTATCAACTACTTCATATTTAATACCTACCGTGGAATCTAATGTTGTAGTGCTTTGATAGTCAGACTGTACCTCTATATATAATTTAGATACAGCGTTAGATAAAGCTCTATTTTTTGCGATTTCCATTGTGTCACCTTGTGCTACACCATACATATTTTTCAATGTATTGTGTGGTGGTTTCACATACCATTGCGGAAACGCAACACGTTTATATCCTGTATTGATTTTTGGTTGATTACTACAAGCACTAAAAGAAATACTAAATAAAAAAAGAAATGTTATATAAATATATTTCATTTATAAACCTTTATTATTCATAATACTACTCATATTATTTTGCTCTTTAATTTCTTTTCTAATTCTAAAAATCGCATTATCGATTAGGTCATTTTGTTTAATATTTATCGAATCGGCTTTTTTAACTAATTTCAAAGCTTTATTATAATTACCTTTACTCTCTTCAATAATCGATAAGTTGTAAAAAGGTACAAAGCTTTTTCCGTTTGTAACATCTATCAATCTTTTCGTTAATTCTATTGATTTGTTAATTCTTTTATTTTTAAGATAAGAAATACTACTTTCTAAAAGTTCTTCTGCTTCATCGCTATAATCTTTTTCTAAGTCTTCCATCAGTTCAATACTTCTGTAATAAATATGTGGTGTAATTTGATAAGCAAAGCTGCTTGCTGCAGTTTTGAGAAGTCTTCTTTCCATATCAGAAAAATCAATATTATATAAATACTGTGTTCCACATTCGGTATCTGAAGTTCCATTGTTATATTTCTTCGAGAAAAGAATATTAGCGTTACTAGTTGATATCACTTTTATATGTAAATCAATATTTGTTTTAGCTTCCGTACAATATGTTCGAACGTCATAACAAATAGTTTTCCCCTCTGAATCTTTTTTACATTTTCTACGTTTAGAGATATAACGACGTGTATTGTTAGTAGATTTAGACACTACCCCAGTAATAATAGCTTCAACCCCTGATATATTACCAATATCAACAATCGTTTTTTCATTAATAACGCCACTAGCTTGAAGTTTTTGTTCATTTAAAACACTTGATAAATTTTTTCTATCCACAACATTGAAATATTTAACTTGATTTACATAAGATTCATTTAATGAAGATTCGATGTCACCTGATAGATTGTATCTATCATTTTTAAAATTGAGAACTGTAATATTCTTCACATTATTTAAGCTAATATTTGCTGGTTTTACGGATTGAACCTGTAGTTTGGTTGCACAACCACTAAAAAGTAATATAGATATTGCGATAGTAAGTATTTTAATCATTTTGTTAAGCCTTTTATTTAGATTTTATATTATACCTAACATAAACTTACAACTAGCTTAATAATCTACATTCTATTAATAGAATAATTAAGCTGTTTTTAATGTAAATAAAAGTATTATTAAGTAAATTTATAAGTGGGAAATAAAATGAACTTAAATAAAGAACAATCATTAGTTATAGACTCTGAAATGCCTATATTAAATATAGCTGGACCGGGTTCTGGTAAAACAAAAACAATGATAGAAAAAATTCTAAAGTTAGTTAAAACAAAAGAAGACTTAGAAAATATGTTAATAGTAACTTTTACAAATAATGCAACTAACGAAATTGTAAATAGGATAGAACAATCCTTAAATACTTCAATTAATACACGTGAAGCTAATATAGGAACTTTTCACGCACAATTCTTTAAAATGATTAATAAAGAATATCGTGAATTGAATATATTCGGATTTCAGAATAGAAGTATTAGTATTATACAACCTGGTGATGATGTTAATATATTTGAAACATTTTTAAAAGAAGAATATGCAAATGATTTCATGGGTTTAAAAGTAAAAGAAATGAAAGAATTGATAGAAGAAAAATTTGCTGGTAACACTATGACTGACTTGTACTATTTGGTTACTAAACCTATTAATTTGGGACCAATATCATTTAAGGGTATTATAGAAAATATAGAAGGGAAAATAAAAAATAAAATAGACCCTATAGATTTTCAATCATTAAAAACTATAACTAAGAAATTTTATACCTTAAAACAGAATAATAATTTAATGTCTTTCAACGATATTATGTTATATACTTATTTGCTTTTAGAATACAATGAAAAAATAAGAACAAAATTTCAAAATAAATTCAAATATATATTAGTAGATGAGTTCCAAGATACAAATCCAGTTCAATTTAAAATATTAAAACATTTATTTCGTAATGATAACTATTATGTTGTAGGTGACCCATATCAAAGCATATATAAGTTTTTAGGGGCTGATATAAATAATATAGTAGATATGTCGTTGGACGGCAAAAGTAATGTAATACAGTTGATAACGAATTATCGTTCAACTGCTAACATAGTTGCATTAACAAACGATATAACTACTTTATTCACACAACAAGTTCCTAATTTCAAACCTTGTGTTAGTGGTAACACTAATTTAAAAAATGAATTAATTCAAGTAAAAGAATATATTTATCAAGAAGAAGAGATTGTTCGTGATATTAAAAGGAAACTAGCAGCTGGAATACCTGAAGAAGAAATAACTATAATTGCCAGAACAAATTATGAAACAGCACACCTAGAAAAAAAGTTATTAGAAAACAGAATATTTTATCAAAAGTTATCAGGTAAAGGTTTTTATGAATTAAAAGAAGTAGAAGCACATTTAGCATTATTGAAATTTATGATAGATACTTCTGATATTTTTGCATTTCAAAAAATATCAGTTTATTACCCGAAGCTAGGAAAAAGTTCAATAGATAAGTTATCTAAACAATTTATGATAGATATGCAAGAATCTAATACTGAAAATTTCAATATTAATACTTATATTAAGAAAAAATTTCCTAAAAATAAAAAATTAAATGAGTTTATAGCAATTTTTGAAAATACTAATATTGACTATGAGGTATTTAAGACGATTTCGAACACAATAGGCATTAAAGAAGAATTACAAAAGAAAGCAACTACTTCTGCTAAGAAAAAAGAAATAGAAATAAATCTAAAAACATTATTTGCAGAAGTAAAAAAAGTATTAGACAGAGGCAACGTAGAAGAAGTCAAAGAATTTTTAGAGACAACTTCTCTTAACTCAAAGAAAGATAAAGACAAAGATAAAAAATTTGTAAATGTAACTACTGCTCATTCAGCCAAGGGATTGGAATGGAATACTGTTTATGTTTTAAATGCAAAAAGTGGAATGTTTCCATCTGAGAAATCTCTTCAAAAGAAAGATGAATTAGAGGAGGAGAAAAGATTATTTTATGTAGCAATATCAAGAGCAAAACAACATTTAATGATTTTGAGTCCCGATGATGTTAATAATTTTATAGGTGTATTTAAAAACAAAGATTATATTTACTATTACAAGGGGAATAATACATTTATAAAAAATGTATTTTATTAGGTTAAATTAAAGTAATTCTTCTATTTCTTCAATAAAAGAATTCAACTTAATATCTTTAAAAGCAGTTTTATCAATAATTTGTATTAAATAAGTATCATTATCTACTAATATTAATTTAATGTATGCTTTTTTCTCTAGTGTGGTGACGTATTCATTTTTACTATTAATAACAACTGTTTTGTTGTCAATGGTTAATACATCTAATTCGTTTAGGTGAAGGTTCATACCTGGTATCCTTTATTGTTAATATAGATATATTATAATAAGGGATACAAAAATTATACTTTTTATAAATTAAATTGTTCTTTATACTTTTCTTCTAATTTTCTTTCTTTATATGGTATAGGTGTTCCTATAGTTACATTAACAACTTGTTTCGCTTTACTTTCAAAAGTATTTTTAAGAATATCACCACTATTATCTTCGATATATATTGGCAAAATATCTAATCTATTTTTTAGTGCAATTAAGTTTGCACCACCTTTAAATTCTATTAAGGGTTCTGTTGTTTTATTACGAGTTCCTTCTGGAAAAATATAAATAGAACGACCATCTTTTAACACTTCTTTAACACGCGCAAAAAATTGATTATTATTTTTATTATCTCTATTTAATAATATTGTTCCAGCGTTACGAACAAAAACTCCAAAGAAAAAAGATTTAGCTAGTTCTTCTTTTGCAACCCAATCGCCATGTATATTTGTTTTCTCTAATGCTATTTCTGTAATAAGAGGGTCTAATATTCCTCTATGATTGATAGCTACTAAATATTGTCCATCTTCTGGAATAGCTTCCGGATTTTTCAAGTTAACTTCAATATTTAAATATCTAAGAAGCGTATTACAATATTCATCTCTGATTTTGCGTTGCAATACTGGATTCTTTTTGGCTTTGAATTTTATTTTAAAACCAAAGTAATTGGTATAAAATAAAGAAACCAAACCATGTTGTATTTTTTTAAGCATCACGTGTTTCTTTCTGTTCCGTATTTGCTTGTTTGAATTTGATTTCACTATCTACTAATGCTTCTAATTCTTGAATTATATCATTGTATTTATTAATATTAGTGTCTTTTAAAAAAGACACACCTTTGCTTAGCTTTTCCATTTTTTCTTTCTTAAACGTGTCCCAGCAAATCATTTTTTTCCTTTTCTATAGCATATAAATTATTTAACTAATTTATATGCTTCTTCTAATTTTGAATATAAAGCTTCAAAAGTAACTACTTCCATGTTATCTTTTATTTCTTTTAATACAACATTATCTTCTTTCCCATTCCAATCTTTTGAATAAGTTCCCTCTTTGTAACCATTATCTTGTCTAAATATATTTAAAGCATTTTTAAAGATATAAAGTTTGTAAAGTAGTTCAAAATTTAATCCTGAATACTTCATAATATTAGAAAAAGCTTGTAATGCGGCTTTTAAATTATATTCTTTACCTGAAATACAATCAGCTTCAAGCGAATAATACATTAATTCCTTTGTATAAGTATTAACCTTTTGAAAATCAAATTCAACAGTTTGCATGTTGTTTATAAAAGTATCATTTATCAGGTGACTTAATTCTATTTCTGTTAATGTAATAAGTGCTTCACTTTGCACAAAATGATATAAATCAACAGCTTCAATATGAATATTATCAATATCTGATTCACCTGTTATAGCTTTCCAGTGTTTCCAAGGTGTGCTGTCAATTAATTCTGCGCCTTCCAACGCGATTGCTGTATGCCAATTAATTGTTTTACCTTTATTTGTAACCCCGGTACGCCAGTCTTCACCGTTAGTATAATTATTTAGTCTAGATTGCATTTCTGCCATTTCTAGCATTTTCTCTCTCATCATATGTGTCTCCTGTTTTTATAGATTTCTAATAATATCTATAAAAACATTAATTTACCCTTAAATTATCCTTGAGACCTTTTTTTATAGATTTCTTTTGACATCTCTTCTGTGCTTTCTAAAAATATTTTTCTATCTATTTCTAAATATAATTTAATATTTCTTTCATTTATCATTGTATTAGAAGTAACTATAACTCTATTTTTATATACCTCTTTGATTTCTAATAATTCCCCAGTTAATATATTATATTCATAATTTGAATATATATCATTTCCGAATATTTTAGTTGTTGCAACATAAAAATTACTCATTTTTTCCCCTTATTTATTATATTTCATATATCTATATTTAGATTATTAACTCATCATTATACTATATATTTGAAAAAATTTTATAACTAAAAATGTTATAATAATAATATAAGGAAATAAATGGAAAATTTTAATATAGAAATAATAGGTTATATAGCTGGTTTTATAACTTCTTTTAGCTTATTACCACAAATATATAAACTCTATAAAGAAAAAAACTCAGACGGTGTATCTATTTATTATCTAATTGTATTATTATTTGGTGTATTATTATGGTTAATATATGGTATCTTCATTAACACTTTCACTATTATTTTAGCAAATGCGATTACTGGGTTATTAATATTAATAACTATGTTCCAAATAAAATATATTCAAAGGAAAAATAGTGAAAGATAACGAAATTATAAAAACATTTAAATTAAAAGAGCATAAGATAGAGATTCAAGATGTTGCAATTATTAGAAAAAGAAAACGACAAAAAGATTTAAATGAATATAATTGTTTTTGTATAAGAACTGGGTATCAACAAGAATTTATAGATTATATACATGAAACAAAGTTTGAAAGTGTATTTTTAAAACAAACACTGGAACGTGCAGTTGATGCAGATATTAACAATATAGAGTATGTAATAAATCACTTAATTGGTCATTTTAAATATATTTTGATAGAAACAAAAATAAAAGGTGTTGTTATACCTGGTTATAAAAGTATATTCACAGAGAACGAATATAAATATTACGAAAAAATCACAGAAGAAGTGTCAGTAGATAATAAATATTTATTAAAGAAAGAAAAAGAAATTAAAATAGATAATCTAATGCAAAAAATACAAAATAATTATAATTTAGAAGATATAGATTTTATAAATATATTAGAAGGTGGAAATAATTATATAGAGTTAGATAAGCTTAGACCTACTTTTAAAACGAACTTTAAAATAATAATTTTAGAAATAAAAGTTAGAACGAACTATAATTCTTTTTTCTTATTTTTTAATACTGAATATGGAACTATTGATAGTGTTTATTATGAATATAGTATAGAATTAGAAAGTATATTAGAGGCTTATAATAAAATAGTAAAAAATTTAAAAGATACGTCAGGTAAAAAGATAATATACAAATAATATTGTTTGTATATTATCTAATAAGACTACTTAGGTAATACTGTTAATTTAACTTTAGAATAATCTGTTATTATCGTAGCAGAGACATCTACCGGGACTACCATTTCCATTTCTAGTTCTGGATTATTTTCATTTTGTTTCGCTTCATTACATCCAACCATAAGCAATGTAATCATTATTAAAAAAATTTGTTTCATGTGTGTTTAACTCCTAAAAAATATGATATAATCATAACAGAATAAAAAGAAAACATCAATCAAGGAATAAAAATGGAATTTTATAATGAAGAGAAATATAGTAATTTAGAACAAACACAAATGGTAAAATATATTTCTGAGGTATTAAAACATAATAATAAAATATTATCAGAATTAAGAATTAAATTAAATGGAATGTCTTTATCCCCAGAACAAAAAGAGGCTTCCCTAGCACTACAATCAATAGCGAATTTATATTTTCAATTTGAGCAAAATGATTTAAACGAAAACCTAGTAGAAATGGTATTTAGAATTTACTTGTCAGACGATTTAATACCGATACCTGTATTAAAAGATTTTTTATATTATGTAGACGGCGTTTATATGGGAATAGAAAAAGAATACACTATTAAAGAAATGTTAATCGTAATGTATAAAGATTTTTATAAAAAATATGATGAAGCAAATGACCCAGAAGTAATAAAAGATTTTTTAAATAATATAGAAAAATCCATTATTCAAATAAAATCAATGGAATATATGAAAGATAACGAGGTTAATTAATATGAAGTTATTAAAATTAATAATATCGTTAGCAATATTAACTACTAATATTTACGCTAATGATATATTAAAAATCACAACTTGGGATTTAAATAATAAAAGTTTATTGGCAATGGATGAAAAAATAGTTGCTAATATATTAAATAATGATACTGATATAATTGTATTACAAAATTTAAAAGACATAAAAGAATTACAATATTATAAATTAAATAAAGAATTAGTGTATATTAAGAAAAATGATGATTACAAAAAAGAACGTAACGAAAGAAATATTTTTTTAGTAAATACTAACACGATAACAAAGTATGATATATCCTATTATAAGGATATATTTTTAAAAGAATATAAGAATAGACCAGTTGGATTAGTAATAGTTCATAATAATACTAGTAAATTAATTGTAAATTATAATTTACAAGGTGATATGAAGCATAATTATTACAAGGTTTATAAAATCCGAAATATGTTTCTATATTATTCATACAAAAATAATATAGCAATGGAAAATATAGTATTAACAGGTAATTTTAATTTACCTTATCCATACTTAAAGAAAATAAAAACAAATGAAATAGAAATACTAAATAAAGATATGAATATTATTATAGATGGTAAATACAAGCAGAACCATTTGAATACTATTGTTTATAAGGGTAATGCTGGTGTAGCAGTTAATATTTTAAATTATAATATAAAGGTATCCCCTTATATATTCTCAAAAATGGTTTCACCTATTGTTCCAATTGTTTCTACAATTGATTTTAAAAATGACTATAACTCGATAAAAGAAAGAAGCAAAATAATTAAAAAGTATAAGTTAAATATACTTCGTTAATTATTTATTGATTAAGTAAATAATCCCGTAAAAAAACATTATTAAAATGTTTTTTTCTTTCTTTTCTTGGGTTATTTAATTTATATTGTTTTTTTGATTTGATTTCAGCTTCTTTAATTTTTGTAATAATTTCTTTTAAATTAATTGTGACAGCTTCTATTTTTTGATTAGTATCATTAATAATATTTTTTTCTAAAAATCTATTTGAAACTTGTAATTTTTTTTCAAAAACAATATCATTGCTTTCTAAATCAGATAATCTTCTTTTAATATTTTTTGTATATGATTCTTTTTCAGATAAAGAGTTAACACGTTGCGTTAATAATTTAACGTTTGATGTAATTTTCCCTAATTCATTTAAAGTATATATTAAATCACTTTGTTTTTGTCTTGTAGCTGCCAATTCCGATTTCAATTTATTATTATCTTTAATGATTGTATCAATATTTAAATTAATATCCATTTCCATATTACTAATTTTTGTATTTTGTTGAATAATCACTCTTTCTAAATTTAAATTATTAATATAGAAAATACTAGATACAACTGTTATTACTAATAAGTTAAAATAAAGTATATTATTGTTTTGTTTCATTCTTAATGCCTTAATATTATTATTAACATATTATAAATAATTTTTAAATTATTATTTATTTTTCAAAAGCTTTTTTAATACTATTAGACATTATACTTCTTCTATCGGTATTATTCTTCTTTTTAATTTTTTTATATTTATAAGTATTATCCTGTTTTTCTTCATAAAGTGTTTTATTCATAGTAAATAATATGCCTATAATAAATACAAAAATAAATAAGATATAATTAATAATTATTTGTTTAGTGTTAATTTTAGACACTTTATCTTTTTTTTTCATCTTTACACTCTTTTCTATACATTATAAAGAAAAAAGCTATATTTTTTATACAGCTTTTATAATAAATATAAACAAGGTATTATATATGTCGGATAAATTAGAACTCTTTTGGAAAAATTTCAATAATTACTTAAATAATAATGATATAGATAGTGATTATATTTTAGAGTTAAAAGAATTAAAAACTGCAAAAGATACTATAATATTAGATACTTTATTAGAGTATATTATTATTAATCATCCTTTAATGGGTAGTAAGTTCGAAGATATAAAGGATAATAATAATAATCTAAAAAAATATGAAGTATTAATGGCTGATGATATACTAAATGATAAATTTATTAATATGTTTTTTGACAACCGTTTAGATTTATTTACCTTTTTAACTTGTCCGGAATTAGGTCTTAGCGCTTCTATTAATTTATCTTATATGCATATTAATAATATCAAACGTCATATACAGTTGAATAATAACAATGCTAGATATACTATAAATATATCAGAAATAGAGTTATTGAGTGACACTTTTATAGAATATATGTTAAAAAACAAGCATTTAAATAGGTTTATAGAGATAGAAATATTAGAAAGTTATATTGATTTTGCAAATAAAAAAGTGTTAAAGAATGTAAAAATATTACATTCAAATGGTTTTAAAATAATATTAGACGATTTTGGTGATAATTATTCTAATATTGATAGGATAGAAGAACTTCAAAATATAGAAAATGAAGTTACAAATTCAAAAAAGCCCATTATAAACAGTATAAAAATAGATGGAACAATGTTAATATCTTTATTGTTAGAAAAAGATTTTTTCAATACAACAATATTCAAAGATTCTTTTTCTAAAAAACATATGGGTGATATAATGGTTCATTTTAAAAATTATAAGTCTAGGTTAAAACTAAAAGACTATGAATGCAAATTATTTAATATGGATATGGACGAAATATTTAAAGATATAAATAGCTATGATGACTTTATAAATTTCTTCAGCCCTTATATAGACAAAATGCAAAAATATGAACGAAAGTTAATAAGTGAAAATAAGCTTGTTCCGGCAACAACAAAACTTAATAAAGTCTTAGAGTTGTACGAAGGTGGTGAATTAGAAATTATATTTGAATTCATAAACCTAAGTGTGATTAAAGAATATATATATGAATGTCTAACTGATAAAGTAAGTTGTGAAAGAATTTATATGCAAGGTTATTTATATGGTTGTTCTACTAGGAATATATTAGCTGAATAATTTTAAGAAGTTTTTAAGTAATTTTATAATATTATTCCTTAATTAAAAAGGAATAAAATGACAAATGAAGAGACCTTAGAAATATATAAAATAGCAAAAACAAGAGCACAACGCGTGAATACTATTCTAGAGGATTTTAATAATAATAAAGAAATAGAAATCGCAGAATCTTTTTTAAAAGAATTAAACATACCATTAAATAAAGATAATCTTTATTCCGCAATACAACGTTTAGTCATTTTAAAAGAAGATGGTATTATTAATATATTTAAATCAAATAATTTAACTGATTCAGAAATAGAACAAAAACTAATAAAAGCATATGAATTAACTATAAATTATCAAGTTAAAGAAGATGAAATTATCCTAAAACAATTGCAAACTAGTGATATTATATCAACAGATATAAAGAATATACTAAAAGTATTGTATTCCGTAATCACTGCACATAATTCTATGTATATTAAGTGGTATAGTGAAGTTGTTTTATATAATAAGACTATAACGTCTGAATATAATACAGAAGAAGATACGTTAAATTATTTAAATGAAAATAATTTATATGATTATCTAGGTGATACTAAATATGATTGTTCGTATAGTGCTCTCAAAAAAGACAATCAAGGTAATCTTAGTGTAATTACATATGGTGAATTATTTAAAAAAGACTTGGTAAATATGACAAGTAAAATAAACGATTTTATAGCCAATATAAAGAGTGATGATATTCATTCATTAGAATATAAAAAATATTTTGAAGTATTATTGATAGCGTTTAATAATTTAGATATATCAAAAAATATAAAAAATTGGGAAAATGTAGATAGTGCTTGGATGGATTTAAACTTACCATTACAATCAGTTCATTTAATGGAATATTATGAAGATAGTTTAAGAAATTCAGTATCTATAGATTTTGATGTCAGAATAGACGACCCTAGTAAAAATTCTAATACTACCGGTTCTGTTGTTTTAGAAATGATGGAAACTTATATAAATAATAAACATAAAGGTAAATTCGAAAATTTATCAAAAGTAGTAAAAAATAATATTAATAAAGTTCAACTACATATTGGCGAACTATTATTTTATTCAGGTGGTGAAATGCGTGGTTTAATGTCTGCACAAGTTATTCCTAATAATGAAGAGGTATCCACAAAGAAAGGGAAGAAAATATTTGCTTTCATGGAAAAAGGATATGAAGTAGAATTGAATAGACCAAAAATGAAATTAAGACATGAAGTATTTCCTAGTGAATATATAAAAGAAGAAGATGCTATTCTATTAAGTAAAGAGAAATGGGAAAAAATATATGATATAACAACAATCGGACATGAATATGGTCACGTATTATGGAAAGAAGAAGATACTGAATTAATAATGTCCAAAAGTAATATTTTCAAAAATATTGAAGAATTTAAAGCTTCAGCTGGTGGTGTAGTAGCTTTTTTTAATTCTAAGGATGAGAAAACACTTTGGAAAGAAATACTTATGAATACAATCTCGCGTGCTATAAAGTTAATTGCTTGGAAAGAAGTAAGTGAAGTAGAACCTTATTATTGTGAAAGTTTAATAACTTTAAATATATTATATAAAGCTAGAATTATATATTTAAATGATAATAAATTAACTATCAACTATTCATATGAAGATTACCTATTATTTAAAGAGATATATACTAACGAATATTATGCTTTAGTAGAACATTATTTAGAGAAAAATGATGCAAAAAAATATTTAGATATACACTCTAGAAAAAAAGATGGATATTATTTATCTAATATGAAAGAAGTTGCAGATATTCAAAATTATTATTTTGAATTATATAGAAATATAGGAAATGAGTTATATTAAAAACATTCTTACAAAAAGGAATATTGCTTCCTTTTTGTAAATAATATCTTCATATATTAAAATTATATCTTACTCCGATTTTAATATCTAAAAAAAACCTTAAAAATTAATTTAGTTAAAACAAAAACTTTGTAAATAAGTTATAATAAAGATAATAAATAACAAAAGGCAAAGTAAAATGAAAAGTATTAAGCAAACGACAAATGCAGAATTAGAAAAAATCATCAAAATAGTGGAAAGACACAAGACAAAAAATGAATTTCCAGAATTAGTATTTGATACAGAATCTACTGGTTTAGATACAAAGACTGTTAGGATGCATGAGATTGGTTTTATAGTGCGTGTAAATGGAAAACCATTATTAGATGAAGAAGGTAATGATATATCTAATGTACAAATATATTTCGACCCTTGGTTAGAGGACCAAAAACTTTATCAAACAAAAGAAGCTTATGCAGTACATGGTATTGATTCTGATTTTGTTAAAGGCAAAAAGTCATTAGGTGGAGCTGGACAATTACAATTAGAAAAACCAGCTGGACCGATTAAAGATTATTTAGAAAACTTAAGAATATTATTGTCAGAGAATACATTAGTATCACATAATGGTAAAGTGTATGATATACCTTTGCTAAATGCTGAATTAAAACGTGCTGGAATAAAAGATTTAGGTAAAGCAAATACAAATATTGATACACTATTTATATTTAGACAAGATATTAAAGCTGACGAATTAAAAGAAATGGGATTAACTAATAGTAGAAAACTTTCTCTTGATAATAATGATAAAGAAGATGAAAAAGAAAATGAAGACAAACCTCGTGGTGGTTTAGTTGCCTATTTAGAAATAATGAATGGAAGTAAATGTGAAGTTAATAGAGAGCTTCACGGTGCTTTAGAAGATTCTTTAATGTTGGAATGGGTTGTTGCTGAAATGTTAGTATGTGTTGGTCCAGACGGAAAACCTAAGTTTCCTTCTTTGATAGAACAATATAGTTTTATACAACAAGCAAATGAAGAGGCAAAAGCTGAAGAAACAGAAAAAGAAAGAGTATTTGAAGAAGTAACTGAAGAAAGTAATGTTGTTACTTATTTTAGAACTAATCAATCAGTTCCTTTTCATAACAATGCACATAAACAAGGTAGTGTAGACGCAAAACAAATGATAGCAGATGCTGAGAAGCTTGGTTTAAAAGAAATAACTATTATGGACTTCCAAAAAAGTACAGAGCATAGAATATTATTTGAAAAAGCAAAAGGTAGTGGTTTAAAAATAAATTATGGTGCGACACTAGCTGTAAAGCTTTCAACTGGCCATTTGGTAGAAATGAACTTTATAGCAAATTCAGATATTGGTTATAATAATTTAATGAGTTTAATGACTCAATCTTCATTTAATGATAATAATACTCCACAATTAACAGAAGAAGAAGTTTTTTCTATGAGTAAGGGATTAACAATAACTACTGGGCAAAATTCAAGTATGATACATTCTTCTCCTTCTCTTGCTCAAAAATATAATGATAATATTGACGATTTTAGAATAGAAATAGAAAATGAAGAAACTTTAAATAAATATAATTTAAATATGGAAGCAAATGATTATCTAAAAGGTATTCCTGTTGTATATACTCACTTAGCTAACTTTAATAATCCAAAAGATAGTGAAATTCACTTATCAAGAGTAGCTTCTGCACTTGATATAGACGGTGCAGTTTATCAAACAAAAATAGATGAAGAAGCTTATTTAAAAAATCCACAAGAATTAAATAGAAAGTTCCAGGGTGTTAATATAGATAATAATAATACACTTGGTAATGATTTTGAATTTCCGGAATTCAGAGATATTATGGCTGATTATATTCCTACAAGGGAAGATAATGACATTTATGCAGAATTTGTCGAGACTTCAAAAGAAGGTTTAACAAAAAGACTATTAGACGATGGTATTCCAGAATCACAACATAAAGAATATTTTGATAGATTAGACAGTGAAATGGGTATTATTAAAGATATGATTATTTCTTCGTCTGAATCTTATGAAAAAGGCGAATCGTTAGATAAAATTCAATTTGATGCTTACTTATTAGGTGTAATGGATTATATTAAAATGGCAAAATCTGTAAAAGATTATGGTATTTTAGTTGGAACAGCACGTGGTTCAGCTGCTGGTAGTTTAGTAGCTTATTCTTTGGAAATAACAGAAATAGACCCTATAAAATATGGTCTAATATTTGAGAGATTTATTAATCCTTCACGTGTAAATATGCCGGATGTTGATACCGATTTTGCGGGTAAAATGTTAGTAGAAGATTTAAATAATGAACAGACTAATAAAGATTATCCTGGTTTGTATGAATTAGTAAAGAAAAAAATGGGAAAAATAGAATACATAGAAGCAAAAGATTTAATGATTAAATATAGAATGTGGTATTTCGATACATTAAAAGGAACTAGAGCTGAACCAGAAATGTCACATGTTGCTTCTGTTCAAACGAAAGGTGAATATAAACCAAAATCAGCAATAGCTAGTGCTTGTAAGAACTTAGGAAGTAATTATGCAAAGGCATTAGGTTTTAAAGATAATGTTCAATTAAGTGATTTTCTAAAAAAATTCATAAAGCGTGACGAATGGGATTTAGATGAAGCATTGCAAGAAAGTGATGAACTTAGAGCGCTTTATGAAGGAAAACCTTTAATTAGAAGATTAATAAAAGAAGCAAAAAGATTGGAAGGGACTATACGAAGTAATGGTTCTCATGCAGCTGCAGTAGTTGTAAAACCAGAAAATCCAGAAGGTGTAATAACGACTTCTTTTCAATATGATAAAAATGGTAAATTAGTATCTGACCAAACTATGAAAACAATAACACTAGTTAAGTATGACGACCTTGGTCTAAAAAATCTTGAACTAATTGAGAATACTCTTCAATCAGTTAAAAAAAGAACAGGTGAAGAAAAAATAGATTTATCAAAAATACCAAGAGAATTTGAAGGAAATGAAAACTTATTCAAATTAATTCAAGAAGGTAAAAATGCTGGATTATTTCAAATAGAAAGTGAAGGAATGATTGAATTATGTCTTCAATTGAAACCAGAAAATTTTGAAGAGTTATCTGCTTTAATAGCATTATATAGACCGGGACCAATGGAATCTGGAATGTTAGATAGTTATGTTAAACGTAAGCAAGGTAAAGAAGATATATCTTATACTTTCCCTATAATGGAGGATATCTTAAAGAATACTTACGGTGTTATGGTTTATCAAGAACAAATTATGCAAATTGTATCTGCTGTTGGTGGTTTTTCACAAGGTGAAGCCGATTCTGTTAGACGTGCTATGGGTAAAAAAGATGTTAAATTATTAACTTCTTATAAAGCACAATTTGTTGAAGGTGCTGTTGCGCAAAATTTAAACGCTGAAGAGGCGGATAAACTATTTGAAGAGATTATTGCATTTGCTGGTTACGGTTTTAATAAATCACATTCTATAGCATATGCTGATATCGCATTTCAAACTGCTTATCTTAAAGCTAATTTTCCTATGGACTTTGCAGCTTCTAGATTAAATTATAAAATAGATGGTAAAGCAGAAGATATGGCAAAAGTAATCTTGTCAATAGAAAAAGAAGGTTTAGAGGTTCTGCCACCTAATTTAGATAATTTTTCACGCGAATTTAAAGCAAGTGAAAAAGGTATAGTTTATTCTTATGAATTTATTGTAGGTGAGCGTTCGGCAAAAAAAATGGAAGCTGGATTAACAGATACTATGTCACGTGAAGATAAAATTACTTGGATTATGAATAATTTAGATAAAGGTGCAGTCGAAAAACTTATCAAATCAGGTGATTTAAAATTAAATAATGAAACACAAGCAGAAGTGAATGAAAAATATTACGCAATACGTGCTGGTAAGTCTCAATATAAGATTGTATTGGAAAAAATTAAAACAGCTGTATCAAGTGGGAAAGCAATAGCTTATGGAAATATATTTAAAATTTCTGATAATACATGGAATAAAGAAACGTTAGAAATGTTATTGATAGACCCTGAAATTAAAAATTTATTATCTGCAAAAGAAATAGAAAAAATGAACAAAAAAGTTGCAGAAATGATTAAGGAAAATAAAATTAAATTTTTCCCAGAAACAGATTTTGAAATTTGGTCTAGCGAAATGGATATGCTTGGTATGGCTTATTCAGTTGACCATCCATTATTATCTAAGAATGTTCAGGAAAGATATCATGGTAAGAAAAAGGCTTCTGGACTGAGCAAGTTCTTAAAAGATTTTGAAGAAGAAGCTGACGAACAAAAAGAAAAAAAATATAATAACAAGAATTTAAAAACCATTGGTATAGTTGGTAAAGTATTTGAAACACAAACAAAAAAAGGTCAGCCAATGATTATTGCTGATTTAATTACCGAAAATAATGAAGAAGTTACTACAATGGCAATGGGTGATAATCTAGAAGCTATAAAAGAATCTATGTTAAGTAATACTGTTGTTGAAATATCAGGTAAAACAATATATAGTGAAGAGAAAGGTATGGCTATATTTATTGAAAGTGCAGATATTATAGGTATGACAGAGGACGAAGTTAAAAATGTAAAAAAAGAAACAGAAATATCTACTTATAAAGTTCAAGAAAAAAGTGGTAAGCCTGTATTAATGTTTCCAAAAGTTAATTCACAAATAAAGTTTATAGCCGATGAAAATGGGTTAAAAGTATATGGAAATGTTATTTATCCAAGTGCTAAATTTTCTGTGGATAAAATGATAGAAATATATGAAGCGGCTGGACTAGTAGAAGATAGTAAAAAGCCTAAATCAGAAACTAATGTAGCTGACAATGGTAATGGTTCAATAGAAGGTGTTAGCGAATATAAGGCACCTAAGATATTAGACTTTTATATACCAGAACCAGAGAAAAAAGTAAAGAAAACTAAAAAATCAACAAAGAATGATTTGGTTCCTTTAGAGCAAGTATTGGTAGAAGCAAACAATGCAAGTATGGAAGTTATGGCGGAAGTTTTAACAAACGAAAATGGAAAATTCTACATAGATAAAGATTTAACACAAAGACTTATAGACCAGGATTTTATAACAGTTAATGGTTCAAAAGTTATTGCAAATGGGAAAGAAATGCGTGGTGTTTCTTTTAATAGTGGTTTTCTTAATATCAGTGGTTTTGGACAACAAGCAATGGCGGATAAATTAAAATATAAATTTGAAGATATGATTAGCGAATTAAAATTTGAAACAGCTAAAAAAGAAGAAGAAACGGTAGTAGTTGAATCAATACCAGTAGAAATAGAGAAATCATTATTATCTGATTTAACTAATAACGAAACAATAACAGCTGGAACTTTACAAATTACACACGTAGAAGCATTATGGATTACTGGTGGTGAAATGGCAAAAGTAACTGTAACTGATGGTAATATCACAATGTTAGCTGCTATATTTCCTAATCAATGGGCAACATTATCATCTTCTGATAAATCTAAGATATTTAGTAAAGCTTCTATTGAAATAAAAAATGTATTATTTAAAGATGAAAAACAAGGTAAGCGTTTAGTGTTAAGTGACTTCGTTGTATTACCAAAAGAAAAAGAAAATACATTTGAAAAGTTACCTGAAGTTAGAAATATAGATGTATATAATATAGCACAAGAAAATGATTTATCTTTATTTAGAAAAGAAGAATTTAAAGAAGCTAATGTTTTAATAATTAGTGATTATATGCCACAATCAATAGTTGATAATGCAGATTTACCAAAGGGTCAATCAAAAGCAAAGGATTGGTTTAATAACTTAACAAGTCAATTAAGTGAAGAAGCTTTAAAAACTTTTAAGCCTTTATTAATAACTATGTATGATATGGGCGTAAAAGGTCTAAAAGATAGTGGCCAATTAAGTAAAGAAAATGTAGAAAATAAAAAAGCTAAATTTGCGGACTTTATTATTAAAGTAAAAGAATTAGGTATAAAATCTTTTATTCTTCCGAAACATACGTTAGGTGGATTAAAAATGGCTGATATACTAGGGGTAACAGAAACTGGTATGAAGATTACTAATAATGGGGAATTTATCTTATTATCTGATAATGCTGATATGTCTATTGCGACTACTGAATTATTAGAAGGAATAAATGCTACACCAAATGGTGGAAGACCAAATGGTCAAAAACAATCAACAACTATTAAAAAATAATTAAGTTGTAACTAAGTTATATATATTTATAATAAGAATAAAATATAACTTAGGACAAAAAATGTGTAACTCTTTAAATGGTCATAATCATGACCATCAACATCCAAAAAACGAAAAAACACTAATAATAACTATCATATTAAATTTAATAATAACTATATCACAAATAGTAGGTGGTTTAATATCTGGAAGTATAGCTTTATTGAGCGATGCATTGCATAATTTTAGTGATGTAATAAGTTTAATAATAAGTTTAGCTGCAGAAAAACTGTCTAAGAAAGAATTTACGCTAGATAAAACATTCGGATATAAAAGAGCAGAAATATTAGCTGCATTGATTAATACTATTACATTAGTTATTATTGCTGTTATATTAATATATACAGCAATTACTAACTTAATTACAAACGTTCCAGTGATAGAAGCAGAATATGTAATTATATTAGCATTTATTAGTATTTTGTTTAATGGAGTATCCGTATTACTTTTGTATAAGGAATCAAAAAATAATTTAAATATAAAATCTTCTTACTTGCACTTGCTAACTGATATGCTAACTTCTGTTGGCGTATTAATAGGTGGTATGTTAATGTTTTATTTCCAATTATATTGGATTGATGCTGTTCTTGCATTATTAATAGGTGTGTATTTATTAAAAGAGTCAAAAGGTATGATTATGGAAATTTTCAATATATTAATGAATTTTGTTCCTGTTAATATATCAATAGAAGATATAGAATACCACATAATAAAAATAGATGAAAGAATATTAAATATACATCATGTTCATATTTGGTCTTTAAATGCAGAAGATATATATTTTCAAGCTCATTTAGATTTATCTGTTGATATTAGTTTAAGTGAGGTGGATTTAATTATAGAAAAAATAAATATTGATTTAAAAAAGAACTTCAAAATTAATCATTCCATAATTCAACCAGAGTTCAATTATAATGATAGTAAAAAATTAATACCACAACACAATGAACACTAGCTATTAAAGACTAAATCTTCTTATTAATAAGCATTCTTATTGCGGTTAATCTTTTTCTTTTCAGGTAAAATCTTATCAATCATTGAAGACAGAAAAGATTTTTTAATTTGTGGTGATGTATTTAATCCAGCTGCTAAATTTTGTGTTGTATCTTCGCTAAAATCAATAGATAAAAGAGGATTTTTTGCTCGTTTTTTGTTAATTGCTTCTTGTTTTTCGTCAATAGAACTAGACCTTGTGCCTAAATATTCTGTATCTATATGTCTAATATTTTCTGTATTCATTTTAATTCCTTCTTTATACTTATTATAAGAATAAAACTAAAAATACTATTTAATGAGTTTTTAAGTAATGTTATGTTAAACTTAGGTTAAAATAAAAGGCTTAACGTATGTATTTCAATTATAAAGAAGAAAAAGTAAAATCAAAAAACTTAGGACTGATAGTAGATGACATGAATGAGATGTTATATATTGCTACAATGACAATAGTTAATGAACAAAAATTAAAATATTTTAATAATATGGTTTTATCAATAATAATTAATATTGGTAAGATTAAAAATCAACAGATAAATAAGAAAGATTATCCTGATTTCGAAATATTAGTAGTTAATACTTATAAAGAGTTAATAGAAGAATTAGGTAAAGATTTCAAATCTATTAATAATTTCGTAGAAAAAGATTATTATATATGGTTAGAAGAATATTATACAAATATTTTAGAGCAAAAATGAAAATAGGTATAATTGGGGCTGGTTCTTTTGGTATGGCAATGTATCAGTCATTATCTTCTAATAAACAAAATTTAGTTCAAATTACTTCTAGAACGAAAAGAGATATAAATAACTTTGTGTCATATAGTGATATACTTTTAAATGATATTTTAATTATATCTATTTCCACACAATATATAGAAGATTTTTTTATTAATCATTTTATAGATAAAAATCAGTCTATAATTGTAACCTCTAAAGGTATTGATTTTACTTCGGGCTTATTTATACATGAAATACTTTCAAAATACGTAAAAAAAGAAAATATATTTTTCATATCTGGTCCAACTTTTGCGATAAACTTAAAAAACAATCAACCAGCAGTTTTTTCATTGGGATATTATAAAAAGAAAAATCTTAATAAAGTGACAAATATTTTCCCAAAATATATAAAAATATATCCTACAAAAGACATTATAGGTATTGAAATTTCAGGCGCTTATAAAAATATAATAGCAATAGCCTCTGGTATAGCAGATGGAAAAGGTTTAGGTATAAGTGCGCAAGCGGCTTTAATATCTAGGGGATTAATAGAAATAACACGTTTCGGTAAATATTATGGTGCTAAAAAATCAACTTTTCTAAATATTTCAGGTGCCGGGGACTTATTTATGACTTCCCTATCAGAAAATTCCAGGAATTATAGATTTGGTAAATATTTAGCTAATGGTTTAACTGTAAATGAAGCAAGTAAAGCATTAAATGAGGTATCGGAAGGATATAAAACTACATATGCTATAAATAAATTAAATAAGAAAAATAAATTATACCTTCCAATAGCTGATTTTGTATTTAGGATATTAGAAGGTGAAGATATTGATATAATTATTAAAGAACTTATATCTTAATAATTATATTCTTTACCTTTTTTAATAGCAATTTCTAATAAATTAAAATATTTTTCTTCATTTAAGATATTTTCATTAGATATTCCAACAATATATAACGTGGCAAAATCAGACATATCTATTGGAATTAAATCCACATATTTATCTTCTTCAAGAGTTTTAAACTCTTCTGAATATCCCCTTACGGTAACTATCTTATTATCTATATATAATCTTGAATTATTAACTACATATTTACTATTCATTTTTATTCCTTGTTTTACTATATTATAAATAAAAATAAGTATTTTCTTGAATCTATTTATAATATAGTAAAACAAAGGATAAATAATGTCTTTACTAGTCATATTACAAGTTTTAGCTTTTATATTTGCATTGTCTGCATATTACACAACGGATAGAAAATTATTTCTAAAAATAAATGCAACTGCTATATTTTTTATAGGTATTTCATTTTATATACAAGGTGGAATGACTGGTTTCTATATAGAATTAATGATGTTTTCAATACATATAGCTTCTCTATTTGTCTCAAAGACACAAGAAAAATATCTAAAATTAATAGCACCACCAGTTGCATTTTATTTAGCAAATTCTATATATGATAATGGGCAATCATCTTTTATGGCTATCGCGATTACTTTTTTCGTAATAGGTGTATTTCAACATAATATGATATATAATAAATTTATGTTTATTATAGGTTTAGTATTTATGTTTTTCTATTCAATGTCACTTGAAGTCCCTATTATAGCAGCTTCTAATATAGTTGGTATTTTAGTATTAATCGTTTCTTTATTAAATATAAACAAAGAAAATGAAGATAAAAAATCTAATAAAGAAAAATTACCTTAAAAGTCAATATTATTAGTACAGAGATTAAAATTAAAAAACCAAGCGTCTGATATATTATCACTTGTATCATGCTCTTGGAAATCAATAATATGTTGCTTTAAATTACCTTTTTCTAATAAAAGATTTACATTAATAACCATTTGTTCCACATCCTCAACAAATCCCTCGGAAACAGTAAAAGAAAAATTTTCAAATGATAATTCAATAGAGTAATTACAACCAATTTCGAAACCAGAGGTAATAACTAATTCAGCGTTTTTAAGATTATTTTCAATGTATTTGAAACTAATATCAGATAACATTGCTGTTTCTTTTGTGATTGCAGCATGTCTCATGGCACCTTGATGTAATTCTGGAATATCTAAATGATTATTCATAATAAAAAACCTTTGTATTTTAATAAGACATTATAGCAGTTTATTACTTAATTATTTATTAATTAGGTAATATCTTCACCATAAAAAGGAATAATCATATTATTGTTTTTATTTTCTGACATATAATTATATATATTTTTAAAATTCAAAAAATGATTATTAAATCTTTCATATTTTGCGTGCATGGGTATATAAACCTCTAATTTTAAAATATCTTCTTCTTCAAACTCTGATAAATTATTACATAAACTACATTCAAATAAAAAATTTTCTTTTATATCAAAAAAAGATTTTCCGTGTTTCAATCCAGTAAAAATATGGTCTAAATCATAACTTCCTAATGCAATATAATTACCTCTTTTAGAATATTTCTTATCCTTCTTTCTTTTTCTCATTATATTTCCTTTATTTTAAAAACTAATTATATCTGTTTTATCTTCTGCGATATCTATTCTATTAAATATATTGGTAGGAACGAATAATTTATTCCCACCACTTGTTCTAATATATTTTATTTGTTTAATATCTTCTTCCTTTAGTTTATGCAATAACTTGTGATGTTTTTTACATAAAGGTAAAAGGTTAGATGGATTATTTTTATGAAAGTGTTCTATCATACCGTGTATATCTGCGTATTGTTGTTCATTTATATGGTGTATATCTTCTGCTTCTTGATAACAAAAAGAGCATTTATCAAATATAATATCTTTATTGTATTTTTGTTTTCTTTTTTTATTTTTAACTAATAATTCTATAGAATCTAATTCATTTGTTATTTCACGCCTAATCTTATCTGCTAATTTTAAAAATTCTTCATCCATATTGATAGATTTTGCAAATTCTAAACCATATTTATTACTACCATTACCTAATTTCAGGATTCTGTCATAAATTAATATCTTTTCGTTTTCATCATAATTCACACTAAGGTGTAAATGTTTAAGATTTGGAATTGCTTTAATAACTTCTAAATCTACCAACTGGTGTAAATGTGTAGAGAACATAAAAATAGAATTTTTCTGACTTAATATTTTAATTGCACTGGCTACAATAGATAATCCACTAATTGTTTCAGTTCCATGAGAAATCTCATCACCTAAAATAAGACATTTATCATTGCTTCTGCTTAAAATATTTTTCAATTCCTTCATTTCGACAGCAAACGTAGATAAGCCCTTGTAAATATCGTCATTACCTGTAATTCTGGTATATAGTTGATTAAATAATGATAATCTAAATTTATCGGCTGGAACTGGAAATCCAGCTTGTGCTAATATAACACTAATACCTATGCTTTTATTTAGGCTTGACTTTCCAGAACTATTAATACCATAAAGCAATACTCCATTCGTATTTTCTTTAAAGGGTGAAAGTATATGATTATTAGACCTACTTAACGTCTTATCGCCCAAAGAAAGATTATTAGGTATATAGATACCATTTTCCTCTATCGTCTCTATAATAGAATGTCTTATACCCTCGAATTCTAAAAATGTTTGATTACTATCTATTATCTCAGGTATGATATATTTCTTTTTAAGAATTAATAAGGCTGACGATTGATAAACATCTATATCGGAGACTAAATTTATTAAATCCTCAATCATTTGTGTATATTTGTTATCTATATTAAGTATAAATTTTTCAAATTTTTCTTTATTTAAAGAAATTAATTTAGTATTTGTGGCAATTTTTTGATTACTACATTTATCAATGTCCCTATTAAATATCTTAACGTTACCTTTAAGTATTTTAACATTATAATTATTTGGAAGTTTTTCTTTAATATAATTATCAAATTTTTTACGACTAATCTCTAAATAATAACCTTCCATATCTGTAAATTTAATCTTAATGTCCGTGACCTTAATATTTAAACTATTAAATGTTACAATTTTTTCAATTTCTACTTCTAAAAGTGAATTTATACTGTTTAATTCATTTTCAAATAATATAATTTCTTTAAATTTTTTAGGATTTAAGAAGTTACCAGCTATATTATTTCTATTATATTTATATATTTCTTCAAAATTAAAATTAACTAATAATTCCTCCAAAAATAAATTACTATTTAAAATAATAGTATTTATTTTTTTACCTTTATACAGGTCAGTAAAAGTATCTAATTCTTTTTTGATATATTCTAATAAATTATTCGCATTTAATAAACTATCATATAAATAAGATAATTCATAAGGGTGTATAGTGTTTATAGAAACTTTTCGCAATAAACGTTCTATATCATACATATGATATAATTCTTTAGAAATATATTCTAATGTATCTGGATTATTAGAAAACAATGTTGTTAATATATTTCTATTTATTATTTCTTCTTTATCTATAATAGGGTTAGTAAGAATATATCTTAAATGTCTTTTCCCCATACTTGTTCTTGTATTATCAATAACATTAAAAACACTTTTATTATCATTTTGATTAATAACATTTAGCTGTTCAAGTGCATTATTACCTAATTCTAGAAATTTATTAGCTTTTATAATTACAGGTTTCTTTAATTTTTTTGCTAAATTAATATCATGCTCTACTATGAACTCGCATATATTAACTAAGGCTTGTAATGCAAATGTTTCACGTTCTAAATTTAATTCTTCGATTGGTGTCAAAAAAGAATTTATTTCAAATATATTTTCAAACAACTTATTAATATAATTTATTTTATGATTATTTTTTGTAATAATCAAATACTTAGTATTGTCTATTTTTAATTTGTTTCTAACATATTCTATATCTTTAACATCTTTAAATTCTATAATCACTTCATTTGTATTTATAGCTGATAAAAATGAGTTTATATCGTCTATAATTAATTCCTTATCAGCTTTATTACCGACAATATTTTTTACTAAACTTTTCCCAGTTGTAACGTCAGTAGATGCAATTCCAGCTAATAAAACACCATCGTTATTTTCTTCTATATACAATGATATTAAATAATTAGAAAAATTACTATTAGAAAAATTATTATTAATACCAGGCGAAATTATTTTATCAAAGTATCGTACAACTGTTCCATCTGATTTTTTTTCCTGATTAATTAAGACTATATTCCATTCATTTGTTTTCATTAGAATATTCACATACTTATCAATATTAGAATTTGGAATTCCGGCCATATAAGGGTTTTTTTTACTAATCTCTTGTAATGATTTATTTTTTCTAGTTAATTGTATATTAAGAATGTCAGATACTTCTTTTGCTTTCCCAATAAAAGTATCTTGGTAAACTTCAAAAAAAGACCCAATTTCTATAAATACGACTGTCTTATCACCGTATTTATCTTGATAATACTGTTGAATTCTTAGATATATATCTATTAAATTATTATTTGTATTAGAATTTAATTCATTAAGTAGTTTTTTAATCATATTACATAATTCTTTTTATTATTTAGTTCATATAAATCAATGCCAACAAAATTATTTATTAAATAATTAGTAGTTTCATGTTCTACTTTGAATGTTCTAGTATGTTTTTTTAATTCTATTAAACTAAGAAATATATTTTCTATATCTAAAAAGCCACTAGGTGAAAACTCACTATAAAAGTCACTAGAATATAAACTTGTTTCAATATCAACTATTTCTATATTTTCTATCGTTTCAAATGTAGGAATAATTAAAAATTTCATTTTTAATATATTTTTTTTAATAGTTGCTTCAACTTTTGCTTTTATATATATAGAAGTTTCACTATGTCTTGACAACATGTTGCGTCCTTCACTAATTTCTTTAAGAAAAACAGTCATATATTTAGTCCCACCTAAATAAATATAAGCTATATTATTTTTATAATTATTATTTTTAAGCCATTCGTCTGTAATATCACTAAAGGTCATACATGTGTTAGAATCTGGAATAGACATTTTAAGTTTCCTTTTTATAAATTGGTTGCTGCATATCGAAGCTCTTTTAGTTCTATAAATTTTTTATCATTAGAATAATAAAAAAACTCTATATTTTCTATTTTATCAACAAATAAATTTCCATTTTCTTTCAAAAAATATATATTATTAAAATCACTTAGATTAATAATTGCAACTGTTCCTTTTTCTTTCACTTCTACTATGCTACCTTTTTTCATATAACTTTTTAAAAAATCAATAAAATCATATTTTTTACCGTGAACACTCCAATCGTGCATTAATTTTTTATCTTTAACTAATATTTTGATATTTTTATTATCTTCGATAGTTCCATTCTCTCTAAAATAATTTACGAACCCTGAGCATTCTTTTTCCGGCTGTTCATGACAAGCCCAAACTTTGTTTTTTTCATAATAATCTTTTATTATATTTTGATAATCTGGCAAACAACCAAGATTATTTGCTTCCATACTTCGTTCTGAAAATATATTAAAAGGGCATGCTTCACATTCTTTACACATTGTTTATCCTTTTATCATTAGTTTCATAATATCTTCTTTTTGCTTACGTTATACTTAATTTACTTTATAATAAAAGAAAGGCGTTAAAATTGGGAAATATCATTAAAATAATTAGTTCAATGTTAATAACTATTTCTATATTGTATGTATGGAAAACTACTTATTACATAAGTTCTTTTAGCATTATAATCTTAGTATTGGCTAGTTATACAACTTATATATTTAATGTGAATCGTGATATATCATATAGGTTACATAATATTGGTTATATATATAACAGAAATACATTGTTATATAAATTATTCACTTCAAAAATACTACTATCATTAAAAAATTCTATTTATAGTATTTTTACGATTTCTATTTCGTTTTATATATTATTAACTATGGAAAATATGGAAAAAAATATAATCTTTATCTCCACAATAATAACTATAATATTGTTTTTATTTATCAAGTATATATTCAGTAATGTGTTAGTAACAAAAAATATAAATTACAATTTAGTTCGTTTAGTTATTTTATTATCAACGGTTATTTTTTCATATATCTTATTTAAGATTTCAATAAACAAAGAAATACCAGAGTTATATTTTAAAAACATTGATAAAATAACAGAGTTTTATAAAAGTGTTGTATATTCTCAGTCAATATATAATGATTATATATTATCATATTTAAATGCAATAGATACTATAATATGGCATTATTCTCTACTAATAATGTCAAAGTTTGAAAATAGAAATATTGATAGTGTATTATTAATTTGGCTAACTATTAAAAATTTATTCGTATTATTTACTATAAATAAGTTTGCAATATCAACTTTCCTATATTTTTATACAATAGAGGATAAAAAAAATGTTTTATAGGTCATTTATAATAACAATATTAATATTATTTGCAGTATATATGGCAGCAATCCTAACAGCGGATAAACAATTAAAGAAAGTAAATATTGACATAAAATATAAGGATTTTAAAGCTATTAGTTTCGTAAAAGAAATAAACCGAATAATACCTACTGAATTTTCAATTTTAGAAAAAAAATATATACTAGATAATGCTATAAAAATAAAAAAAGAAATATCTATATCAATAAAATATGCATATGATGATGTTGCAGCAAAAATACCTATTTTTGTAGATAAACATTATACAATAACTGGTGAATACACCGAGTTATATTCTATACTAGTAGGAAATATAGGTGACAATTTAAAACAGATACTTTATAAGGATACTAACTTTAACAAAAAAATAGAAAAAGCTGTTAGTTCTATAATGGAATTAAATATGTTTAATTTAAATAAACAGATAAATAAGTTAAATGAAAAAGTATTACAAGGAGTAAATAAAAAAGGCAATGAGGATTCTATAAATATATACAATAACATAACAAATTTAATCAAAGAGGATACACTTAAAAGATACAATAAAAATTCGTTAGAGGTAGTTAGACTTGGTGGAACCATAACGACTGCAAGTGTATTATTAATTAGTAAGACGATTGCGAAAAAATTAACTTTAAAAATAATGGCTAAATCTTCTACTAAGGCTTTAATAAAATATGGGACAAGTGGTTTAGGGGCAGTAGGTGGTGCGACTGCTGGTTCAATTGTTCCAGGTTGGGGAACTGCAATTGGTGGTGTGATTGGTGGTTTAGCTGGTTGGTTTGGAACTGATAAAATCATAATAGAAATAGATGAATATTTAAATAGAGAGCAGTTTGAAAAAGAGTTATTAAATCTTATTAATAATCAAAAACTAGAATTCGAAAATAAAATATATCAAGGTATAATACAAACAATAAAACTAGATATTGCTAATAAATCAGAAAAATATAAAAATATTTCTATTAAAGATATAATAAAAAGATAACAGAATATCTCAATGATATTAGGTTATCTATTACGATTTGTATTTACTCGTGAAATTTATTCCCATAAGATAACATCTTATTATATTTTTCTTCATATATTTCATTTCTACTTAAATTTAGATAGTTATCTAAATTATCTAAAATATAAGATTTTACATTTTTAAAAGTATTTTCGTAGTCATTATGCGCACCAAATTTTGGTTCTGGAATGATATCATCAACAATGCCTTGTTCTAAGAGGTCAGCACTTGTCATTTTTAAATTTTCAATGGCTTCCTTTACTTTTGAACTGTCATTCCATAAAATAGCAGCACATCCTTCTGGTGAAATAACACTAAAAACAGAATTTTTTAGAATAGCTAATTTATTGGCTACACTAATTGCTAAGGCTCCACCTGAACCACCTTCACCTATGACTACAGATATAATAGGAACTGTTAATCCTGAAAAAAAGTAAATGCTTTGTGCAATAGCTTCACTCTGTCCTCTCTCTTCTGCTTCTATACCAGGAAAAGCACCTGGTGTATCTACTAGTGTAATAATTGGGATATTAAATTTTTCAGCTAACGAAGCTGCGCGCATAGCTTTTCGATAACCTTCGGGGTGTGGCATACCAAAATTACATTTTCTTTTTTCATTAATAGTTCTACCTTTTTCTTCACCTATAATTAAAACCTTTTTTCCCTCTATCTTTCCAAACACAGATATAATAGCTTCATCGTTTGCTAAATGTCTATCTCCATTAATAAAAAATTGACTATTATCATCTAAAAGATTTTTAATATAGTCTTTTGAATATGGTCTATTTTTATGGCGTGCTATTTTTAAAATATCTATTGCTTTTAAATTATCATAAATACTTTCGCGTAATACTTCACGTGTTGAAATTAAACTTTCTTTTTTACTTTCATTTTCTTCGTTAGCAATATTTTCATCTAATAATCTTAAACTTTCTTCGAAATCCATATAACTTTTTTGCATTTTATTCCTTTTTATTTACTATTAACATTATTAATATTATCTTCTAAGACTTTATCAACTTCTAATCTATTTTCGATTAATTGTTTTTCATTTTCATTACAACAGAAAGTACTAAATACACGATATAGGTAATCTTTTTGAATTTTTCTTTCTATAATATCATCTATTAAGCCATGTTCTAATAAATATTCAGCCGTTTGGAAATCTTCTGGTAATTTAGCCTGAATAGTTTGCTGTATAACTCGCTGTCCAGCAAACCCGATTGTAGCACCTGGTTCTGCAATGATTAAATCACCTAAAAAGGCAAAAGAGGCAGAAACGCCGCCCATAGTTGGATTAGTTAATAACGATACATAAGGTAATCCAACATGTGACAATTTACGTAATGCAGCACTAGTTTTCGCCATTTGCATCAAACTAATACTGCTTTCTTGCATTCTTGCGCCACCACTAGAACTAATAATTAAAACTGGTGTTTTATATTTAATAGCATTTAATATACATTGTGCTATTTTTTCACCTTCTACTGACCCAAGAGAACCACCCATAAATTCAAAATTCAAAATTGCGAAATTAATGGTTAAATCATTTATCTGAGCATAACCAGTAACAACAGCTGATTGAAACTTAGTTTTATTAATACTATCTTTAATACGTTGAGTATATTTTTTACTATCAACAAAATTTAGGATATCCCTTGGTCTTTTGTCCTCATTATATAAAACTACACTATCTTCTTCGAATAATTGCTTTATTCTATATTCGATAGGTATTTTATTATGTGTTGCACAGTTTGTACATACATGGTGTTCAATTATTCTATCATTATAAAAATTAATATTTCCACATTTATTACATGTGATATTCTTCTTTGATTTTGTAAACCAACTCATTATACTCTCATACATTTTAATATTCTCCTTTGATTTGAAAAATTATATTATCAAAACGCTTAAACAACCCTTAAGTTAGGCTTAAATTCAACAATTTCTTTTAGATTCAGAAATTTTTTATATTATATTGGTTAATATGAATAATATAAAAATTAAAAGGAATAATCATGTTAGACATAAAGATATTACAAGTAAATACGGGTGCGGAACAGGGACAAGATATTATTTCTAAAAAACTAAAAGAAAAATATAATTTAGAATTACCAAACAATTTCGATAATATATATTCAGAAGGTGATAGATTTTCGAATTCTTTCAATTCTTTAGAAGTATATACTTTTTCTATATTAGATAAAAGATATATATTAAAATCATTTAGTCAATCTACACAAAACAAGAATATATATATGACGAAAGGTAAAGACCAATTAGATACTGTTTTGTTAAAATTAGCAGATTTATTTAATCAGGTAGATAGTTTAGAAAATTTAAATTATAGTTTTAAAACATATGCAGATAAAACACTTTTTAAAAATAAAAAGTTCAAAGAATTTAATATTATAGAAAATATTAGGGTAAAATATAATACTATAAAAACTTCCGCTACTAATACTATTAATGTTTCGAATTTGTTATTATTGAAAGAAAATGGAAAAAATAAATTATGTAAAATAAATTTCCAAATTAAAACGAAAGTATAATAATTTTCGTTTTAATAAAGTTAATTAAAGTTAATTAAGATGTTTAGCGATTGATATATTAATACTATTCATTTTAGAATTAAAAACACTATTTTCAGGCGTAAAATAATGAAAGCCTAGAAATACTATTGAAAAGCTAATAAGTAATAAAGAAAAAAACTTTATTAGCTTTCCGAAGCCTTTGTGAAAATAATAAAATAATATAGATAAACTAGTAGTTAAAATAACTACATACAATGGTTCTAAATTCTCCATGTTGTGTTCCTTGTGTTGTTTGTATTAATTATTATAAACTTAATATAGATTTTTTTACAAAATAAAATACTCTTAATTAGATTTAAGTTTAAAAAGTTTATAATTAAAATAGATTAATAAATAGGAAAAGAAATGGCATATAATTTAGATAAAGACGTTGGAAACTTTATACAGTCTTACCTTGCAGAAAATGAAACCTTTGTCAATGAGAAAAGATTAACATTAAAAAATCCAAACAGCACAAGTGGATTTCGTTTTTCTGCCGGAAATGAAAAGAAAGGTGTAATGGCGAGAGGTCCAAGATACACTATACAATTTTTCTCACCAACCTATAAGCCAAACGAAAATTCAAGAAAAAAAGAAAATCAGAGTGAAGATAGAAATAAATTAAAACCATTCAACATATTGGAATATATTACTATTTTATCTAAAAAGTCAGAAGGTGATGTAGTTACTTCTGTTGATAAAATCATAGATAGAGTATCTGATGGTGATAATAAACGAAGAGAAGCATTAAAAAAAGCGATTTATGGAAATATAAAAACAACTGATGCTGAGAAAAAGTTATATGCTGATAAAAATAAATTAAAGGCAGAAATGGGTGAGTTTTTTCTAAAATTTATAAAAATGAATCAATCACTTATTAAAGATAATAAAGACTCTTATTTACATTTAAAAAAAGATATAAGTTTAGAAACATTACATGATTTAGATACTTATGAAATCAAGGAAGGCGAAGTTGCAAATGTAATCTCCGGTTTCAAAACATATATAGAAAAAAATATGCAATCACTTTCAAGTAAATATAAAGAATTATTTAGTGCAGAAGATTATACAAATGCAGATGATTTATTAAACGCATTTAGTTATCAAGAATATACTTTCGATACAATGCCAGTATTGTTTTTTACAAAAACATATATTGGTTATAGTTTGCAAGTCCGTGCTTCTGAAATAGAATCAAAAGTAATTGATTATGAAAAGAGATATAGAATCGTAGGTGCTTCTACACCATTTGAAGATAATATAACTAAAAATACAGAAACACTTATTATTGGTGAAGGTATGACAGATTTCATATCTTTAAAAGATATTCTAAATAATCTTAAAGATGCACCTGGACGTTCTACAACAGGAACTTATTGTGTGCAATCTGCATCCGATGGTGCTTCAAAAATAAAATATTTATTAAAAAAGTTTCCTAATATCAAACGAGTAGTTTTCTTAAATGATAATGATACTGCCGGGCAAATATTAGTAGATGACATTATAGAAGATTATTTAGTTTCCAATGAAAATAGAGATATAAAATTTTTAAATGCGACTGAAATGTTAGGTAAATTTCTAAATAAAGAAGATTTCGACATATCTGACTTAAAGATAGATAATGCAGAAGATTTTACAAAATTTTTAACGTCTTTAATGGCTAATAATCCTAAAATACAATATATAGGTAAAGATTTTAAAAATAAATTACAATTATTATTTCGTAATCAATTAAGTCAAAATGCTTGTATAGTAAATGAAAACAATTTTTTCTACCGTGATGATATAATAGCAGAATATAAGTCTGGTAAAAAAATGTATATACAAGTTGGTGGTAAAAATAAAAATCCACAATATGATAAATATATAGAATTAAAAACAGAAAGCCAATTATTTCAATATTTAAAAGGCAAAAATCTTAAAGACACACTATTTCAACCATATAAAAAAGAAGAATATCAGGTTCCTAAATATACTTATGAAGATGCTTTGAATATTATCAAGAAATACAAAGACTTAGAGGAATACAAAATTCTTAGTGTTGAAGATAAGAATAAAGTAACAGAAAGAGTTAAGGAAGGTTTATCGGCTTTTGAATACGTTTATAAAGAAATGCGTTCATTTGATATAGATAAATCTGATAATTTCATATCTTATTTCTTTGAGGCAAAAACTTTATGTGATTATATGAAGAAAAAGTCTATTATATATGATACAGTAGGTAGTGCTTCTGGTAGTGTTATAGCAAAATTATTTGGAATTACTAATGTAACGTTGAAAGATTTAATAGACGGTGATAAAGTGGCAGAACAAAGGTATTTAAATAAGTTTGTAGATACTAAAAACTTTTTACCAGATTTTGACTTTGTGACTCCAACTGAAAAAGAAACAAAAAATGATTTAGAAAGTTTTATTAGAAAAATAGGTTATAAAAAAGCATTTTTAGGAAAAAAAGATAATTTAGTTCCTCATAGTGTTAAATTATTTCATGAACAAACAGTAATTGGAGAAAAAACCAATCTGCAATATATATATGCTGATAGTAATATTTTAAAGAAAAAATTAACAGCAATAGATATGCTTGGTCGTTTGTATATGAATCCTATTCAAGATTTAGCACGTTCATTAGGGATGACTAATATTAATGATTTAAAAAAATTATTAAAATTAAATAATGAATATTACTGTTCCATTGATGATTTAGAGGAAGGTATCGTTGGTTCTTATGAGATGCCACAATTTACAAGCAACGCTTTAAAAGCGGCACATAAATATTATGATATTGATTATGAATATGAATATGCTGTAAAAACGATTAAGGCTGGTGAAACTAAGTATTTTTACAAAATAAAAAATACAGAGAATTTATTCGTGGATGAATCAGGCGTTTCATATAGCGAATACAGAGGTATGATAACAGGTGCATATCAAAAATCTGCTGAAAATGGTTATGAAATAACAGAGAAAAAAGATAATATCTTTGAAACTCCTAAATATCAGAATATAGAAGAACAAAACAAATATAATAACAATATTGCAAAAAGAAATGAAATCTTTTATATTAGCGAAGAAGATATGGGATATTTCACAGCTTTATCTCGTCCTTTTTATTTAGATGATTATACAACAGTAACAATAAACGGAAAAGAAATTCTTTTAGATATAGATAAAGATAAAGGAACTGTCTCTGTTGTTGGAAATAATGGTGCTATCTTAAAATATGAAGATATAAAAACAAGTACAAATACCGCGAAATCTTCTAATGATAAAGAAAGTAATGTTTCCAGTATAAAGATAATAGTTAATGAATCAAAATCAAAATATGGAAATGATACAAAATATGGAAAAGTAGCTTCTGATATGCGTATAAGTAAATATTTTATACTAAATAAACAGGATAAGAGTTATATTATACCTTTTAAATATATTAATGTTGATATTTCTTCAATTCCCAAGAAAGATTTTCAAGAAATAGATAAGGAACAAAGTTCTGGTAAAAAGTTTATTAAATCTGGAACTAAAATGTATATTTGGGCAACTAGAGAGGAAGAATATAATGGTAAAGTTAATAATTTTGACGGTTATTCAGTAGAAACTACTGGAGCAATAAATGAGTCAAAAATCAAAGGCGAAATACTAGAAGTATATACTGATTTTTACGAAAATAAATATACATTAGTAAAAGAAAATGGAAAAGAATTTTTATTGAATAAATATGGAAACAAACTAGAGTTTCTAGAAAAAGTTCCTGATGGTTTATCAAAATTAAAAGTAAAATTAAGTCAAACAGTAAAAGGTAAAAAGAAAGAATTCCGAACTACATTAACAAAACAAATAGAGGGTTTAAGTTACTTTGAAGGGAAAGTGACCGATTTCACAACAACAAACTCTTCTATACTTAATGGTTTAGGATTTAAATCAGGAACTGCTAAATTTTCTAGAGTTAAAAATCTATTATTAGATAAATTTTTAACTGGAACACGTAATAAGAAAGGTTCTAATGTGTCTATTTTAGAACATACACACGGTATATTAATGTCCCAAGAAGATATTATGCGTTTTGTATCTAGTATATATGAAAAAAAATATACAGATAAAAAAGAATATTTTCATAAGGTAACAAAAATAAGAAGTGCTTTCTCAAATCCTAACCGTGTATCTGTGGAAGATAAAACGGATATAATTGACAATTATATGTTAGAACTACATGATATTGTAGAAAAAGACAGTAATTACCCTGAAGAAGAAAAAGAAGAGATTTTTGCAATAATAGAAGAACAATTAAAAAGAATGGCTTACTTATTTAATAGTTCGCATTTATCGGCAACAGTAACGACTGGTATATTAGCAGCTGTTGGACAACGTGATTTAAATTATATTAAACAGAATATATTAAATAAAGAAGAGGAAAATATATTATTAAATATGAAAGATAATTTTCCAGAATTTATAGAAATAATTAATGACAAAGTTTATATTAACTCTAAAATTAAAAAAAGTTTTTCATATATAGTAGAAGTGATAAAAATAATGCGAAGTAAGGAAGGAGTATATAAAAGTTCTATAATACCAATAAAAACTGTAGAATTCCTAATAGATAAGAGAAATAGCACAGATGACTTAGACAAAACAATAGGCGCTTTAATAACCTCATACTCTAGCAAAATTAAACTAGACGAACGTGCTTCAAGTTTTCTATTAAATATTAAAGATACAAAGTTTGAAACAGTCAAAGATAGTAACGTTAAGCTTAATGTTACTGAAGAGGAAGTTATTCCAAATATTGACGAATATTCCAAAAATGAGATATATATATTGAATAATATATATATAAAAACAGGTAATAGTCTAGTAAAAAAAGAGAATAACAAGTTTATAGTGGATATCGCTATATCAAAAAATATTAAATATATTTACGAAATGAATTTAATATTACTAGGTATCAAAGATGAATTTGAAACATTTAAGGGTACTGAAAAAACTGTTTCTTATCTAATAGAAAGAAGAAAAGCTTTTTCTGGAATAAATGAACGTAATAATTTTATTGAAAAGATTACATCTACGTATATTAAAAATAAGAATTTATCGGTTGAAGAAAATAATTTATTAACACATTTATCAACAGAAATGGCAATAAATGATGGAGATTTCAGAAAAAAAATAGAACCTGTAAAAAAACAAGTGGAAATTAATAGTTTGTACTCCATAGATGAATTAAGAATAATAGAAAACATTTCTACGGAACATGAAACATTAATTAAAAAAGTTGATAACATATACATTATGGAAGATAATATACATAAAAACTTTAAATATATTTATGAAATGAATTTAATTATATTTGGAAAAAAAGATAATTTTCTAACACAAAGAAATGATAAAATAGTAGAATATATATTGAAAAAAAGAAACGAAAATAACGAGACTAAACATAGCTTATTGCGCTATAGAAAAGCTTTAGCTGTATCATTAACAAATGCATTTATAAATAATAAAAATATTACTGGTCCAGAAGTAGAATTTTTAAAAGATATAACACAAACAATGATAACTCCACCTATAGGAATATTAGAAGATGAAGAACAATCAACTATTAAGCAGCCAGAACATAAATTCTAAATAGTTATATTTTTTTTATTATGATATAATCATAATAAAGGATATATAACTATGAAAGTAGTAAAATTACAAATCACAAAACTTGGTAAATTTTTAATAGCAACAGCATTAATTTCTTTATCTTATTTTATATTCAATCTGAATATAGATAACAATAAAGCAAAAAAAGTTACAGCTGTTAAATCGGAACAGAAAATAATATCACCAATAGAAAATAATATCACAACAAAAAAAGATAATCTTAAATTGCCTATTAGTCTTATTGTAATAGAAGAAAAACAAGAGAAAATAACAAAGATTAAACCTTTAAAGAAAGCAAAAACTAAGAATGCATTGATTAAAAAAGAAACTAAAACTGTAATTAGCAAAAAGAATGTAGATAAAAAATTACCAACAATACAATGTACATTAGAGATAAAAAAGGAAAAACAATCGAAAGTATGTACTATTAAGAATATTTATGCTGAACGTGATACAATCATTAAAATCTCATGGTTGAATAAAGAGACTAACATTATAGAACGTCAAACTGAACGTGTATTAAAGAGATATACTAATTCAATATATGATTATCGATTTATAGATGGGAGAGTGAATACAAAATATGATGTTGTTTTCCAAGTAGAGGATAATATTTATACAAAAAAAATAAGTATGAATTAAATTATTAATTCATACTTAAAACTATAAGATTATTTTTTTTCTTTTGTAGTTTTGGCTTTTGATTTAGCTTCTGCTTCTGCCTTAACTTTTGGTTCTGTCTTAGCTTCTGGTTCTGCCTTAGCTTCTGCCTTAACTTTTGGTTCTGTCTTAGCTTCTGATTCTGCCTTAGCTTCTGGTTCTGCCTTAGCTTCTGGTTCTGCCTTAGCTTCTTTCTTTGAAGTAGCTTGTTCTTTAATTTCATTAAAGCTTTCTAAAACATTTTTATCAACTATTTCGCCTTTATTTGTTTCTTCTATAACTTTAATAAGATTATTTATTTCTTCTTCCATTTCAGCACTTACTTTAAGATTTCCATCTTGAAAATCCTTAACCACTTTTTCCCCTAAATTGTAATACGCTTTCATTAAAGTTGTTTTACCTTGTGCAAACTCAAATGAATTTTTAGCGGTGCTTAATAACCCACTTCCTAATTTTTTAAAACTTTCAAACATTTTTTTCCTTTGTTGTTTATTTATACATTGTATTATATATACAATTAACTTAAAAAAACCTTAACGTTATTATTTCAGTGTTTTAAGCTAAAATGAAGTATTTATACCGTATAGTTTTATCAAAACAATTCAAAGGAACAAAAAATGGAAGAAAGTAAATACTTAGAAAAGATAGAAATGGATATTATGGATGCGGATGCAGAATCGGATGATAAAACAAAGGTAAAATATATATTCCAGTCTATGGTAAATACATTAATAGAAGATGAAAACTTTAAACTAGATTTGAAAGACGCAAAATCTAGCCTAAAAGAGGGCGGTTTCGAACCAGCACGTATGGTAGAAGCGATTAAATATATGGCGAAAGACGGTATAAATGTAAAGGCGGAACAAGCTGATATTATAGACGATTATATGTTAAAATTAGAAAAGTCTCCAGACGATTTCGAGGGATTACAAGAGCCTCTTATCACAACTATGGAAAGAATAGAAGAAGTGAAAGACGCAAAGAAAAACATTAAAGATAAAAGTGGTGCATTAGGGGTAGATTATAAAGCAATTGAAAAAATATCTAAAAATTATGTAGATAATATAAATCCAAATAAAAAGCCTAAAAAAGATGATATTGTATTAGAGGGTATTATAGAAGAATATGAAGCATTGGTAGGCTAAAAAATGGATAAAGTATTATACTTATTTAGAACTATAAATATAGATAATGAGTTACATATCTCATTATTTGTAGTAGAAAATAATGAGTTTGATAAATTAGGTAGTTTTGCAAAAGATAGTTTTACTAATATAAATAAATTTTATGAATTATTAGATAATAATAGCCCAGTAATCATATTAGAAAGTTATAAATATATCAAACAGTTATATAATTCTTCTCTTGAGTTATCCTTATATAATAATATTTTTTCAAAAATAAACGGAAATAATGTTTTATCTGACGATATTAATTTATTCGAGTTAGATAACGAGTTATCTAATTTAATATATAAGGAAGAATTCACGACTGAAGATTTAGAATATAATTTAATTATAGATTATATCAAGTATATTGAACAAATGTATTTATTAGATTATTATAAACCAGATGTGTATAAGGAAAAAATGAATATATTCTACTATAAACTTCAAGATAAAATCGGAGTAGAGAATGAAATTTTTCAATATATTAAAAAAAGAATGTAATGTAATATTAGTATTATTATACATAATGGTAATCAGTCTTTTTTCATATTCTATTTCTAAGACATATTTAAAAAAAGAATATTATAGTTATATGAAACATATTAAAAAATTAGAGAATGAGAACATAGAATTAAAAAACGAACTAAAAATATACAAATTAAATGAAGATTAACTCCTAATCCAAAAGAAAATGAATATTTTTTATTTATAATTAAAATAAAAAATAGGACGTTTTCAATGAACTTTATAAAAAAATCCGCAACTTTACTATTATTAACTGCATTATCCGTGACTTCACTTGCCGCAAAAAGTAAATTAAAAAGAATAACACAAAAAGAACAAAAGTTATATACAATGGAATTAACAGGTATGTTATATATAGATAAGCCATTAACAAATGGCTCTAGTGTAAGTGAGAATATTACAAAATTTCAGAAATTTGATATAGCCGACGAATTTTCGGACGAATTTTATGCTGGTTATATTCAATTTGAACACAACTACTATTTGTTACCTTATTTAAAGGCAGAAATGTCTTCTTACTTATTTGAAAAAGTATCTCAATTTTACGAAGAAACACAAAATGGTGTTTATACACCTATTGACTATTATAGTTTTATATCAACTGAAGAACAAAACTTCATGGTCTATTGGGAAATATTAGAGGGTTCTGATATGCAACTAAATGTAGGTGGTCAATATAAGATAATCAAGGGGCATTTAATTAGTGAAAATTTAAGTACTTACAAAAGTGGTAAATTTGGCGAAATAACTTTTGAAAAATATTTACCTATGATTTATTTACGTGGTGAAATGCAAATGGCATATGGATTAGAACTAGCGAATGAATGGAGTGTAGGTATAGATAAAGAAGAAACTTTTTTAGAAACTAATTTATCTTTGAATTACTATACAAAAATAGGTTTAATAGGAATGATTGGTTACAAGTATAAGCACCAAGAATTCTTAATAACTGATAATAAAACTATAAAAGATACCGTTAAATTTACAAATAACACCCATTCATTGATAGTAGGTTTAGGTTATAGGTGGTAATTCCCTTATAGCTTTAAATCATATTTTTATTTAAAAATTCAAATATAAAATTTGAGTAATCAAAAAAGTTTTCACTGTTTTCTCTATCATTATCTTTTTCTAATGAAACGATATCAATCATTATACTATTTAAAATAATAAAGTAATGTGTATTTTCACAGATAGTGTGTGCAGCTTCTATTTGTTTATTTTCTAATAATACAACTATTATATTAGTAAACATTACTGTGTTTGCATACACAGATGAATTGACAACTTCTTCTGTTACCATTTCTTTATTAGATGCGTATAAATCCTCTATAAAATTATCTAATAAGTGTGGCATATCAAACATTTCCATTAATGTTCCCATTTTTGTTTCAAAATTTTCAATTTGTTCTTGCATATTTTTCCTTTTGGTATTTTAATATAAATTAATGTTATTCCAATAATTCTTAATACTTTCTTAAGAATTAATATTTTATAATGATGATAAAGGATATATATATGTATTTTATAGGATTTACTGGTCATACTAATATAGAAAAAGCAAATAATAAAGAATTATTAGAAAATGGATTGATATATAATAGTGAAGTTTTTGATTTTGTGCGCGAAGAATTAAAAAATGCAATTTCAAATATAAAGAAAGATAAAAAAATAGATGAATACGGAATTGTATCTGGAATGGCAAGAGGTGTAGATGAGGTTGCTGCGATTATTGCAATGGAAGAAAACATTCCATTAATTTTATCAATACCTAATAGTGTTTCTTGGCACATTTCACGCCCTTATTCAAGAGGTGTTAAGGCACAAGCTATAAATTACAGTTCTATACTGAACTACGTAAAAAATAGGATAATTAAAGGTTGTCCTTATTCTAAGATAAATGAAATAAGAAAAGAATATATTGGTAAAGTTTATAAATATGCCAATGAAGCAAGAAACCAAAATATAATAGATGCTTCCAATATAGTAGTTTCTTATTTAAAATATCCTTCTACCGGAACACTAGATGGAATAGATAAAGCGAAAATGAAAAATAAATATTATAATAATATAACAGATATATAAAAGGAAAAAGTTATGAAAAAAATAATATTAATTATTAGTTTGTTTATAAGTGTTTTAAATGCGGATAAATTAACAACAAAAGATAAAAAGATAATTTTAAAGAATTGTATTCTTTATAAAGATAGCATACGTTTAAATAGTAAAAAACGTATTAAATTTAGTTTAGTAACTCATATTGAATGCAAAGGAAAGGAATTAACAAGTGTTCCTTCCGGAATATTAAAAATGAAAAAATTAACATATATAGATTTATCTAATAACAAAATAAAACATATAAATAGTGATTTATATAAAAAGAAATTAAATTATTTAAACATCTATGATAATAATTTAAAAAATATACCTAAAAAAGTAAAAAATATCAAAACTTTTATTATTACTAAACAGGATAACAAGATATTTAATAATAAAGAATTAAAAAACTTAACACCAGCGGAAATTACAAAATATAACATACTATTAAAAAGATATCGTGAAATAACTTGGTATGATATTGATTATTACAGTTCTCATTTAGATTTAAACGATAAACCAGCTAAATTAGCTCTTAGAACATTACGAGTTAAAAAGCTATTAAAATTACGCCTAGTTCATCCGCATAAACAATCTTTTTTATATAGAAAATACGCAAAGATATGTAAAAATAAAATAGAAAGATATTATAATAGTGCTTACGCAAGGTTAGACAGGGATGAAACACAAGCTTTTGGAAAATTACTACATGACAGAAAAACATTTTCAAATAAAAGGTATGAATATTATGTTCAACGGTATAGAAATTTATCGACAGCACAATTAAAATATCAATTACGAACACAAAAGTGTATTCAAGATATTAGTGTTTATAGGGCGATAAGTACGCTTTTAAACTAAAATAGTTTCATCATTACATAATTTTGCTATAATATAGATTAAAGTTATTATAGAAGTATTTTTATATTTAACTTAAAATCAATCAAAAATAAAAGAGGTAACAGTGAAATTTAAAAAATTATCTAATAGTATAATTGCGGGTCTTTTATTATCAACTTCGGTATATGCCGATAATTATAATTTATTAATGGAAGAAAAACAGATTGTAGGGACTACAATTACGGATTTGAATGTAAATAACAAAGATTTAAGTATAGGTATTAAATACGATTTGTCAGCGGTAAATAAAACATTTAAGAAAAATATGTCTTATATAGGTATAAGGTATTTAAATATAGATGACGAAGACACTAATAAGAAGGGTCTAGCAGAAGTTAATTTTATTGTAAAAGACTTTGTAAATACTATACCTGGTCTTAAAATAGGTGTTGGAATTAAATTAGTTCATACTTCGTATGAGGTTGCTGGTTCAGATAATACTTTTTTAGCAATTCCTTTTGGAGTGGAAGCTGAATATTTTTTACCAACGATTTTAACAGGTGGTATGCCAATTAGTATTACTGGTTCTGGATATTATTCTCCTAGTCCGTTATCGTTAATGGATGCGAATGTTTATTCTGAATTAATTGGTAAAATTAATATGCGTGTTTTAGAGCATGCAGATATTTATGTAGGTTATAGAAATATCACAACAGAGTATGATAATCTTGGAAGTTCTTACAACAATAAGATTAACTACAATGAAAGTATGTTTGTGGGTGTGTCTTTCGGCTTTTAACAGCTAATAATTATATATTCCAATTAATGTATTGGAATATATAAAATTTGTCTATTAAACAGGTGTATTTACTATTTCTTTAAATCCGGATAGTAATTTATTCTGTATTGCTAAAGATAAATTAAGTGCCATACTTGCCTTATCAATGTTTAAAATTGAATTTTGTAAATTTTCTGTCTTACCAGTTGCTATTTGTTCTGTTTCAAATTCTGCTATTTTTTGTCCATTATTAACTTCTGCTAACATATTTTCGAATATATTCTTACCAGTATTACTACTATTATTGTTTAAATTAAAATGCATCATTTGCGATTGCGCTATATTTCCGATTTCTTCTATTTTCATTTTTATTTCCTTTTATTGTTTTAACAAATCAATTGTTTGTAAATCGATTGATTTAAGACTACTGTATGCATTTGCATTTGCTTCGTATGTTCTTTGTGCTTCTATCATATTTTGTGTTTCTATTACGGGGTTTATATTGGGGTAAGCAACATATCCATTTTTATTTGCATGTGGGTGATTAGGCTCATATTTATAAATAAAGTCTTTTTCATCAACATAAATATTTTCTACTTTAACTCCGACATTCATTTTATTAATTGTTTTATTGTCATTATCTATAACTCCAAAAACTTTTTTATTTACTTCTTGATTAAAATCTAAAGTTTTGAATACGACATCTCTTCTTTTATATGGACCTTCTCCATTAGCTGTTTGTGTAGTGTTTGTATTCGCTAAGTTAGAACTTATAATATTCATTCTTAAACGTTGAACTTGCATACCACTTGCGGATGTATTATATTTGTCAAAAAATGCACTCATAATTAACTCCTTCTTTTATATACATATATTATAAGAATAAAAAGTGGTACTTTTTTTCTTCTTTCTATAATAAAAGAAAAAGGTATTGCTAAATGAATATTTCTATAAATAAATTTAAAAAAGCACAACAAGAATTATTACGACAAGATTTGTTAAAATTTATGCGTGAAGACCAATTAAATATAAATTATTTATTTAGTTTAATATCAGATGAATATTCACAAATTGCTACAAAATTAATAAAATATTTAAAATTAACTGAGCAAGAGTATATAGAAATATTAATAATGTCTATGTATTATAACAACGAAGATATAATCTTATCATTATTTGATAGCAATAAATACATATCAGTAAAAAATAAAATATTAAATTCTCTCATTGTAGAAAGTAAAACAAGTTTATTATTTAAAATATTAAGAAAATTAAGCTTGTTAGAAATAAATAAATTAGAAAGAAACAATACTGATTTTTCTATTATTTCATTAGCAATAGTTCATAATTCTATTACTAATAATAATGAAGATACTATTGAAATGTTAATAAAAGCTGGTTTCAATATTAATAAAGTTGATGCAAATGGTGATATTCCATTAACTTTAGCGATTGTAATGGAGAATAAGTTCTTAATAAGATTATTACTTGACAATGGTGCAAATATAAATAATATATCAGTTGATGGATTTACAAATATAAAAATATTATTAAATAAGAGTGTATTAAATGAAACCTTGATAATTTACTTATTAAATAATAAAAAATATAATATTAAAATAGAAAGTGAAGAAACTTTACTTTCTTTGAAAAATTTAAACTTACTTTAAGTTTCTGTATGATACATTTATTAAAAATAACAGGAGAATAACTATGTCAATAGTATTAATTAAACAAGCAAAAGAAAAAAAAGATGAAACGGTTGAAATATTTGAAGATTATGTAGGTCTATTTAAAAAGCTACATGCGGATAATGTGTTTATAGAAAAAATGACAGACGGAAAATTAGAGGCGATAGATTCTGATAAAGTAAAAGTTAGTTTTACATATGGTGTATTAGGTGTAAAAGATACAGCAAAAGAGCTAGAAGCCGAAATGGTTACATATAGAAATGAATTACGTGAGCATATGTCTAAAATGGACGGAATAATAGAAGTTCCAAAAGAACAACTAGACAAACTTTCAAAAAGTTTTGCCATTATAAAAGAAAAATAAAAAACAGAAGCGAGAAATTGGGTTAGTTACCCATTCCTCTTGCTGTTTTTAAATTATCAAAATCATTTTGATATTTTTCAATTTTTTGATTAATTTTTAAATTATCAACATCCATAACATGTTTATCTATATATTTAATAATATAAGAGCTTTCTTTATCTTTAATATAATTATAATTATAATCATAATATAAAATTCCCAACGTCAATGTCATTATAACCAAACTCATAAATAACCTAAAAACAAATTTTAAGATAATGAATGCAACAATACCCGCAATAACCATAGTGATAATAGATTCTAAATTTTCCATTTAAAATACCTTCCTTAAATAAAATATAATATGATTATTTATATCATTGTCATTTCCATAATCATGAACCTCATAAACAATTTCATTGTCTTTGATATCTTGAATATAAATATGATAATATGAATAACCTTTACTACTACTATTATAATATATATTTTCCTTTTCTAATATAAATATATATTTAGGTAGTCCTGTGTATTGTTTATTGAATTCAATATCATTAATATTTTCCTTCGTTTTCACAACATTCCAACTATACGATTTAAAGGTTCTATATAAATTATTATATAAATCTGTGTTTTTATTTTCTAATAATATAATTTTATATTCTTGTTTTAACTTCAATTTATTTGCAATATTTTCATTAAAATAAATTTTATTACTACAACCTACGAATAGGAAGGAAATTAAAAAAATAGAAAAAATAAATGCTAAATGTTTTCTAAAATCCATTCTGTCTCTTTAATTAATAATTTGCTAGTTACTTCACCTTTGTCAATTATATTTTTTAAAATTAATAAACAATTTTCATCTTTGTATTTTTTAGCGCCTCTAAGTAAAAATTTAATACTTTTCTTGCTATCGCTAGGAATAACATTGATACCATATAAATATATTTGTCCTATCAACAAACAAGCGTCTGCATCTTCGTTTGAAAATTTTTCAACCGCTAATACTTCTTGTTTTGTTAAGTTATTAATATATTCTTCTTCTTCTTTGCTGATTTTGTTCATTTAAAACTCCTGTAATTTTAATTCGTATTTTATCATATCATTTACATTATTATAACTAAAATTAGAAAATATTGCATTTATAAAAATATTCTTTGATTTATCAAAAATAATTATTGAATTTTTGAAATAATTATTTAAAAAAGTTGTTTTGTTATTATCTATATAAATTCTAGTTAAATTATCTTTTAAATCAATTTTGTCCATCATATGAAGAAGCATAGTTCTATTATTTGAATGTGGTTCCGTTTTAATAACAAGTATTAAGTTATTATTAGAATCCTTGATTTCTTCATTGTAACTTAGAAAAAATTCATTGGATATATTATTCGACATTAATAATGAAAAAAAAGGAAATATAAGAAATAATTTTTTCATTTATTTCTCAATATAAAAAGTAAAAGGCTTTCCTTCTGTTTGAAAAAACTCTTTTGTAATTTTAATATTATATTGTTCTGTTTTAAGTCTAAGGTCACCCATTTGTTCGCGATTAAGCACTAACATATAGTCACCAGGTATGATTTTATCAAAATAAACTTCACCATCTAAATCAGAAATAGAACTTATTATTTCTTTTGTTTTTAAATTATGCAATTCTAAAATAATACCAGATATAATCTTATTATATTTTTTATTAATAACTGTTGCTTCAATAATACCAGTCTTAACAAATGGATAATAAACAGTTGTAAAAAGATTAGGTCTAGGTTCGAAACCTATATATTTATGCTTAGGAATAAATAAATGTGTTCCATCTGTAAATTCTACGCCTTTAACATTATTATCTTCATAAGGTATAACATTACTTGTATGATAAACATTATCATGGTGATATAATAAGTGTTTTCCAGAATTAACGTAGATATTAGCTTCATCTAACACTTTGTCTGACTTGCTAAACTTACTATCATTATTAATGTCGTCATAAGGTATAACTGATACTTCGCCACGTCCAATATCTTTCCATGAACTAAAATAAATATGATTAAGTTTATCATTATATCCAACATTAACACCTAATCCTATTTGAACATTAAAACTATTGTCAACAGAATAAGAAGTATTTAAGATTCCATAAAATTTATCGAAATCTTGTGTAACTTCAAATCTTATTTTTTCTTTATCATCATTGCTATAAAATTCTTTATTGTAAAAGAAGGAATATTTAGTCTTTCTACCAACCTCTTTTTCTATTTTTAAATTATAATTTTTAAATCCTTCTATTAGTGAATAATTACCAGCTGCCGAAATATCTATATTTCTCAAAGCTTTTGGTAACCATCTATAAAATAATGTAGTTCCTATCCTATAATTTATTAACATATCGTCTTTATATGCTTGCTCATCATGTGTTTCATAAATAAATGAAATATCTGAGAAAATTCTATTAGACAATCTTGTCATAAAAGAAGTTTTATAAATATCATATCCATTACTTACTGCTTCATTATTAGAAAAGAACCTTTGATATTGAAATCTTATATTATCTTCTTCTAATTGTATATATGATAATAAAGAAAAAGAATCTTTTTGAAAGTCATCTAATGTGTACTTATAATAAGCGTTAATATAATAAATATCACTCATATAATTTAAAGAATTTAGAAAATAATCATCATATTTAAAAGTTGTGCTGTAATTATAATTACCTTTAAAATTTGCATCTAAACCAGTATAAAAAGAGTTTGAATTAATATCTTTTTTAGGTCCAAAAACTGTATCAGTATCTTCCTTATCGCTGGCAATAACTCCACCACGTAATGTAATATTGTTATTAACACCATATTTCCCATTAGCCGCAAAATAGTTTGTATTTGGTATTTCTGTTGTATCAGTTTTTGCAGTATTACCTAAAGAAAAATCATATAAATATTGACCACCCTTTAGCAAGTTACTTTTAATATTATGAATAAATTTAAAACTATCTCTTTCACCGTGTGGTCCATATATTTTAATTTCTATCTCATTATTTCCATAAAATATAGGAATTTCTGCTTTATAAAATCCTTTTGAATCAGATTTTATATTAATAATATTAACATTATTTCTATAAACTTCTATATAAGAATTTGGAAAGGTGAATTTTTGTAAATAAATTTTATTAAATTCACCTATATAAGGTCTGTAATTGTTAGACACAGATATTCCCTTAAAGCTTTTACCATAAAGTCCTCCAGATGAAACGTCACCTATATTTAAAACCTTAATATATTTTTGTTCTGGTAGGATATATTTCAAATTAAAATTAGAATTATCTATATTTAAGTATTTTTCATGATTACCTGTAAGATTAAAATAAAAATCCCCTTTACCTAATTCAAACCCACCATAAATACTTTGCGAAGTTTTCTGTGTTAAAAATTCAGGATTATCCACGCTTTTACCTAATGGAAGACTATAAGTATATAATCCCTCTAATCCTATTCTACCTGTTCGAAAATAAGTTTTTTTATCTTTAACAAAATAATCATATTTTATTTTATTTTTTTTGTTTTTTATCTTAGAATTTTGTTTTTGTTCATGTATAAAGTTTCGTACAACTGGTAATTCTTCTTCATTTGTAAAATTAAGCGATAAATCTGAAAAATTTATTATCATATTTAAATTGAATAATTTATTAAGAAATTCTGTTTCTATATAAAACTTTTTATTATGAAAGAAATAGCTTCCAGGTGCTAATTTTCCACTTTTTCCTCTAACATTATATTGCGACCGATTAAAATCTATTTCATATTTGTTATCTGAAAAAGGGTAAAAACCAATCATTTTATTATCATTTTCAAGATAAATATTTTCTATTTTAAAAACTTTAAATAAGTCTTGGAATGGTGCGTAAAATTTATTATCTTTGTATATAAATTTAACATTTATATTTTTCTTTAATGTCTTAATATTAATATTTAATGGTGCTTCTTCGAATTCTTCGGCATTTAAATGTACAAATGTTGTAACAGATAATAAAGATGAAAAAAATAATAAGTTCAATTTATTCAAAATACCGTATCCTTTAGTTTAGTTAATTTTACTTTATTATAAAAGAAAATTAACTAATATTTTTAGTTTTTTGAAAATTATTTGATGTCGATAACAAGGCTTGGCTTGTTAGACTTTTTAATTTTTAGTGTATTATCAATAAAAGAGTGTTTATCTACATACATTTCTATTTCATGCACACGTTGTTTTTTTAATTTGGCAATATCTGTTTTAGGAAAATAAGAACTACTAACTAAACTATCTAAAGTTTTGATATTTGGTTTTTCTATTTCTTCATAAAGTATATTACATAGTTCTTCATTTTTTTTCTTTTTGAAAGATTTTTCAAATCTCAAAACAAAAAATTCTTCATCTTCTAACGATTTAGATTTAATAAAATTATCTTTAAAAATAACTTTATTCTCATTACTAATAATATTTTTCTTATTAGTATCTATATTGTATTTCATATACTGTATATTCCATTCTTTAATATAAAAATAATCTGAATATTTAGTTAGATATGGAGTTGAAATTTCTATTAATTTTTTAAAAGAATATTTTTTGATATTAAAATCAAAATCTGATATTAAATCTTTGTAATTATCACCTATTTCTGTTATTGTGATATACCATTCATCTTTGTTTTTCATAGTATAAATATTTCCTTTTTTTTAAACAATTATAAAAGATAATGAAGAAATACTTTTTTTTAAGCTTTTTTTTATGTATATAATTATAATATATGGTATGATTAAACAAAAATAAGGAAGTAAAATGAAAATAATTAGAAACATAGCAAAGAACTATATTGAGGAAATTTCAATATTGACCAATTCACAGTATCAAGATTTTTTAGATAAAAATAAGGATAAGCATGTGGTCATTTCTTTTTTTACTAAAGAATTACTATTAGACATTAAAACAAACTATATAGATACGTTATTAAAAATTCAAATAGATTATACGTTATCAGCATTAAATGACCATATTAAAAACGAATTAAAAGAAGAGACAGTTAAATTTGTAAATATAACAATAAATGATGATAATGTTGATTTTTTCAATGCATATTATAAGAATGAATCTAATAGTGTAGAGAATACTATATTGTATAGGGGAAATGGGGTTAATGAAGTATATGAAGACAGCTTGTACATTCCTAAACCTGAATATTATGAAATGATTAACAAACTATATAATGTAGATATAGAAAAGCTAATCGATGAACTATAATAATAAATATATTTTATCAAAATCAAAAAATATAAAAGCTATATTAACAGATATAGATGGTGTATTAACAAATGGTAAATTATATTATCAAGAGCAATCTGACAACACTGTTACTATATCTAAAACTTTTTCAGTAAAAGATGGACAACTAGTAAAACATATAAAGTCACAAGGCATTATTTTAGGTGCGATTACTGGACGTTCTGACAAAGTAGCTGAGATACGTATAGTAGAACATTTAAAATTTGATTTTTATAGACATGGTTCTAAAAATAAAATAGAAGATTATAATGATTTCAAAAAGCAATATAATTTAAAAGATGAAGAAATAGTATATATAGGAGATGACTTAATAGACCTTGAAGTTTTAAGGTTAGTAGGTTTGTCTATTTGCCCAAAAGACTCTATCGAATTATTAAAATCAGAAGTAGATTACGTATCACTTTATAATGGTGGTGATGGTGTATTTAGAGAAGCAATTGATATATTACTAATTTCTAATAATAAGGAAATAGAGTTTTGAGAAGATTAAAAATAAGGGTACCCGCAACAAGCGCTAATATGGGTCCGGGTTTTGATTCATTAGGATTAGCATTAAAAATATATAATACAATGATTATAGAGGAAAATGATGTCGATAAAGTAGAATTTTTATCTGAACTAGAAAATGATTTTCTATTAAATCCAGAATACAATAATTTTTTCAAAATATTAAAAACAGAATTAAAAATATTAGGTATTGAAAACAAAAATTACTTTATTCAATTTAACAATGAAATACCAATGGCACGTGGTTTAGGTTCTTCTTCTGCAGTAATAGTCTCTTCTATTATGGCTGCACATTTAATCGCTGGTGTTGAATTCTCAAAGAAGAAAATTCTTAATAAAGCTTTAAAGTACGAAACACATCCTGATAATATAACCCCAGCAATATATGGTGGTTTTACAGTTTCAATTCTTTCTAAAGATAAAGTGATTTTCCAAAAAAAGAATATAGAAGAAGATTTAGATGTTATATTAGCTATTCCTAATATAAAAACTAATACTAAATCTAGTAGAACTACTTTAAGAAAGAATTATAAAATGGAAGATGTAGTTTTTAATATTAGTAGAGCAGCTTTAGTAACTTCCTCCTTTTTTAATTCAGATTGGAGACTTCTAAAAGAAGCTACAAAAGATAAGTTACATCAAACAAAAAGAATGAGTGATATGCCTATATTATTTGATATTAGAAAAGAAGCATTACGTTCTGGCTCTTTAATGTCTACTCTTTCAGGAAGTGGTCCTACTATATTTAATCTATCATTTAAAAAAAATACAGATTATATATATAATAACTTAAAAAACAAATTTCAAGATATAAAAATTAAAAAAACAAATATTGATAATAAAGGTTTAACATGGGAATGGTTATAAAAGAAGAAATTTTAAAATATGAAATTTCGAGAATATTGGAAAATAATGAAAATTTCAAATTAGAAGAGTTATATTTTATAATTGCAATTATAGAAAAAGAATTTTACAAAGTATATAAAAAACGAATAACAGATATACCAATTACTTATTATAAATCTCTTGATATTGTAGAATTAAATAAAAGATTATCTTTGAATCAAAATATATATAAGGAAATATCTATATTGGAGCGTAGTATGAATATTTCTTCAATGAAAATGTATTATATTTATTTTCACAATAAAGTCGATAAATATAACAAAATGCCAGAAGAGATATCCAATTTTCTATCATTAGAAGAATACGTGTTCTTAAAGGAATATATTAATATATTTTTAGAAGATATAAATAAAGAAGAAGACTCTTATAGATATATTTACGATTCTTACGTTAAGAATATACTAGGTGATTTATCTGGTTATAATAATACTATAAATGAAAGTGAAGATTTTGTAGAGATAGATATAATTTTAAATTATGAATTACTTCTTCAAAAATTAAAACACTAACTAAGAGATTATCTTAGTTAGTTAGTGTTATATAATTTTGTTGTTGTTCGTCCATTTGGACGGCTTTTAATGTATATGAATCAGTAGTATAATTAGACACAAAGTGTGGTCTCTTATATCCTGGTTTTGTATATTCGGCATATAACCCAAATCTATTATTAAAACTTTCATATTTATTATTAAAAATATAATAAGTGTTATTGATGTAGTTTGGATAATTATTTAAATTTACAATTATTTCACTTTCGTATGGAATAGAAATTACTTTGTCTATAAAATATTTTTCATTATTATTTGTAATAATAATATTTTTTATAACTAAATTACTACGCGATTTATTAATAAGTTTTAAGTTATTACCTTCCAAGATTAAACTAAAATTATAATCTCTTGCCATAAATTCCCCTGGTATAATCTTCTTTTTATTATGTATATCTACATATATTTTTACTGTATTTTTTTCAGGTTTAAAAGTAAGAAAATGTTTTTTGTATGTTCCACTTAATATATTATCACCTAACACACTTGTGAGGTAAGGATACACTTTAAATTTATTAAGTGACCCAATAATTAATTTTTCAAATTTAATCATTTTGTTTTTATTACTAATTGATTTATTAAATAATTCTTTTACTTTAATACTTAAAATACTTAAACAATTTTTATCAGCTACATTACAATTATTAAAAGTAGCATCTAATATATATTCTTTTGATGGGATAGGTTCTATATCTATAAGTGTCATATTGTCTTTAAATTCTTGAATAATAGATTGTTCATCCTTAATAATATTCCATTTAACTTCTAATTCTTCTATATCGAAAGGTAATTTTTGATTAGTATTATTATAAACTATAATATTAATGGGTTTTTTATAAGAGTTTTGATATAGTATTTTTTCTATATATTCCTCTTCCCATTTAATATAATTTCTATTTTCATTAACACTAGTTTTTATATTATAATTTAATAGGTTTGCGAATTCCTCGTACCCTTTATTATATCCTAAGCCTATTAGTCTTTCATTAATTTTTAAGTAATTTTCATACCGAATATCAGCAGATTTACAAGCGTCCTCGTTACTTGAATATTTATCATTAAATGAAAATAGTTCTATTTCATTTTTATCTTTAAATTCTTTATTAAAAGATAAATTATTACTATCTAAATCAAATAATATATTTTTTAAATATATATTATTTTTATTTATTTTAGATATTTTCCTATAAAAATTTATATTTTCAATGCCACACTTAATGTTGCTATTCTCATATTTAATTGGTGTCGGACTATTGCTACACCCACTTGTTATTAGTAATACTCCTATTGCAATAAAAAAACTTTTAATCATATAACTTCCTTTTTTGGTATAATTATACCATATTTTAAAAATAGATAATAAAACAGGTCTAATTATATAAAAGAATAAAGAAGGAAATTAATGTTTGATATAAATAATTTAAAAAATGTAGTAGAGGAAAGTAAGCATAAAGCTAAAATAAAATATTTAATGACAAAACATGATATTGATTTGCAAATGCTTCAAAACTTAATAAAAACAATGTCTATATATCTAGATTATGATGAGGTGTTAGTTGATTTAAATAAGGCGTGGTTATTATATTACAATAAAAATAACAAAACTAACTATGTATATGAAGATATAAATAAATTTTATTGGTGGGATACTAAACCTAATGGATTAGACTTTTTAGAAAAAGAGTTAGATTGTTATGCAGATGTTAAGCCACGTGTTGAAGTAGAAGAATTCTTTGATATAATTAAGAATAATAATATGATAGACAATATATCTATTGCTACTTTTAGTTATCCAAGAAATATACTTTCTAAGTTTAATAATATACGAAAGTATTTCCCTTTTATATCTGATAGAAAGGTATTTATAACAGGTCAAAAATGGGATTTGAATTTTAATCATGCAATAATGATAGAAGATGGTGCAAACAATGCGACTGAAATAGTTGAAAAAAATCCTTATGCTTATATATTACTATTAGATACTATTCATAATAAAGATTTAAAGACAGGAAATAGAATTAAAAGAATTAAGAATATTACAGAACTATTTGATTATTTACCATTATTGGCATTGGAGAATTATAATAGACATCACGATATAAATAAATTACATTTATATACAGAATTTTTTAAAAAGGTATAAACCTTTTTAAATTTTATTATTGTTTATTTGTAGATTTTGCTTTTTTTGCATTTACTTCTGCTTTTGCAAAAGCTTCTTCCATAACTTTAAAAAAGCTACCATCTTCATTTTTAGGAGCTACGAATTTACTTTCTTTTACAGGTGCTGGTAAAGCCATAACTTCTACTTCTTTCGGAGCTTCTAGTAATAATGGTTCTTCTTTTACAGGTGCTGGTAAAGCCATAACTTCTACTTCTTTCGGAGCTTCTAGTAATAATGGTTCTTCTTTTTCAGGTGCTGGTAAAGCCATAACTTCTGCTTCTTTCGGAGCTTCTAGTAATAATGGTTCTTCTTTTTCAGGTGCTGGTAAAGCCATAACTTCTGCTTCTTTCGGAGCTTCTAGTAATAATGGTTCTTCTTTTTCAGGTGCTGGTAACATAACTTGTTCTTCAAGAACAACCGCATCAATATAAGAACTATTTTGCAATTGTGCAACAGTTGTTTGTAGATTTCCACCATTTTTCAAGAATTCTTCTAATTTCACTAAGAATTCTTCTTGATTTATACCTACATCAGAAAAAGCTCTGATTAAATTAGCCGTCATTTCTTCATCTATACCATGTTCTGTACATAATGCAACCAATTTAGAAGTGTTTTTATCCACTAGATAATTTAATTTAGTTTCTACTACTGCTGGCAGATTAGGTGTAGGTGCATTTTCTTCACTTTCTTCTTCTGTTTTTTCAGCTTCTTTTTCAGCTTCTTTTTCAGCTTCTTTGTTTTCTTCTTCACTATTTTCTTGCGTACTTAAATTAACATTTAATTTTTCTAATTCTTTTGTAATATCTTCTAGTTTATTAATAAAATTAGCTGTAAGTTTTTCAAATAGGACTGCTTGTGCAGCATTATCTGGATATTCAACATTTAAAGCTACTATTTCAGCTTGAACTTGTATCTTTTCTTCACCTGTAATATTTTCTCTTTCTAACTCAGCTGTCAACTCCGCATTTTTAAGTACAGCAGCGTTGTTTAGTGCTGCTTGTTCTTGATAAAAAGAAATTTGTGTCGGTAATGTATTATATAAGTTAGTTAAATTTTCAATGTGCATTTCATCAACTTCTGCTGGAGTAAATTTAACTAATTTTTTAATACTTTGTTCTTTATTATATTTTTGAACACTGTTATAAAATTGTGATTTCTTAATACTCATTTTATCTGAATATTTATCTTTAAGTGAAACAGTATCTGATAAATTTTCTTGTGCGTCAATACCATATTTTAATTGTGATATTTCATCTTGGGTCATCATTTCTGGTAATTCTATTTTTTCTTTTTCAGCGTCAGTCAATTCATTATATTTATCTGTTATATCATCACCTATTGCAAATGTAGTATCTAATAATTTTTCTAATTTGTTAATTTTACCAAAATCAATTGTTAAGTCGCTATCTTCATTGGTATATTGATATTGTGTACTGTTTTTAGCTAATACGTCTGATTGTATTTCTAGTTTTTCATTTATCATAGAAAGACTATCTAATGTGTTCCCTTTACCATACGGTAATTTTACAGTATTATTGAAAAATAATTTATCAACATATGTAGCATTTTTAATTTTAGAGTATTCTTTATCTATAATATCAAACATTCCATTTTCTATATCTGTATATAATTCTTTAGTTTCTTCTGCATTCATTCCATTTTCTAGATTATATTCAATGGTTTCTAATTTTTCTAATAATTCTGGTTCTATTTCAATTCCTATTTCCTGAAAAATAGCAATTGTTTTTTTTGCTTCTAATATATTAGATAATTCCTTGTTAGCTTCTTCTTTATTTAAAGTATATGATTTATTAGCTTCTTTAACTTCTTCTATTTCTTTTTCTAATTTAATTGTTTTATCATTATTATTTTTTATATCATTTTCTAATTTACTAATAGCTTCTAATATGTCAGTTCTTCTTTTATCTATTGCGATAGTTTGTTCTGTTGTTGGTTTTGCTACTGCTGTTTTAGTTTCTTCAGCTTCTTTTGTATTATCTACTACTGTTAATGCCTTACTAGTATTATCTACTACTGTTAATGCCTTACTAGTTTCTTTTGGACCTTCTAATAGTAACTGTTTTTCTGGACCTTCTAATAATAACTGTTCTGTGATTTTTTCATCTTGTGTAATTTCAGCAGTTACAACTTCTATTGGTGTTTCTACTACGACTTCTGTAACACCTTCTGATTGTGCTTGTTCTAAATCATTTAATTCTTTTAATAGTCCATCTATTTCACCATTTTTAGAAATGTTATCTTCTAAAAGGTTATTAACTTTATTTGAAGAGTTTTCAATAAAGTTTCTTCTATTTGTTTTAAAAGATGCAATCGTACGTGCAGCTTCTTTTTTACTATCTATTTTTTTATTTTCCTCAAAGATATTATTCATCTTAACTTTTTTATCTTCAACTCTTTTATATTCTATATTTAATATAGCAACTGTTTCTTTTTGAATTTCTTCAACTTCATTTGCATATTCTTGCATATCTGAATTTTCTAATGCTTGTGTGTGTTGTTGTCCCATAGCTGTAATATCTCTATATAATATTCCACTTGGTTTTATATTTGTAATACTCATATTGTTGTTCTCCATTTTTATTATTTAACTTATTATAATAAAAAAATAAATAATTCTAATAAAGATAAATTTGACATTAAATAAAAAAGAGTGTATAATAATAATGTTCCATCAGAAACGGTGGACATTAAGTGAAATTGTTGTTTCCTTTGTTGTTAAGGTCAGTATGTTTTTAACTGCTGACCTTTGTTTTAAAATATAGTCATATAAGAAAGACTATCTATTAAAAATTTCTTTTTTCTTAATTCTTTTCCTAAATACAAATTACTCTCAACTGTTTTTCCAATAACCTTTTTAACGTATCTGCCTTTGTGTATATAACCAATTCCCCACATATCATGAAATATTTTAACCATACCTTTTTCATGTCCTATATATAACATAATATGTCCTTTCATATATAGTACACTTCTATAGGGGATTCCATTATCAATAATAAACGCTTCTTTTTGAACTCTATTTTTTTTAGATAGGGAAAGTCTTTTTCCATTTCCTCTAGCTAATGAAATAGCTCTCGAATTTCTTGGAAGCCATTTACCAGTGGTTGCAAATAAGTCTTTCAATGTAGATGAACAATCTCTATTATGATTAGAGCCACCCCAACCATAAGCATTTCCTAATAATTTTTTAGACATTTTTTTTACAAATTTCATATCCATATTATAATTAAGTTTTACTGAAATCTTTTTTGGAATATTAACGGTTTTAATGGAAGGCATTAAGGTATCTGATTTTCCAACATATAGAATTTTATAATAATCTTCTCTTTCTTCTAATACTGGTAGTATCATTCCTATTTTTGATAAAAATAAACTAAATCCTTTTTTACCCAAGATAGATACATTATCCGTTGTAATTACTATTTTTGTAGATTTATAAATTTTAGACATTAATTTTTTATTAACATATACTATATTTTCAATATTAACCCATCCAGATGCATAAGAGGTTAAAACGTAGGCAAATCGCTTATCAAGTGAAAAGTGTGATACCATTAACGGTTCATTTGGATGGACTGCGCTATTATCGTTATAACTAAAAGGGAACCCTTCTCCTGGTTTTTTTCTATCATAAAATATAGGTTTATCTGTTGGGAAATTTCTAAGCATTAATCTCTTTACAGAAATAGCTGGTTTTTTTATACTTAGATAATTTTTCCAATCAGAATTTTTTTCCACTCTTTTCCAGAAACTTTTTGTATGTAATCGTAGATTTTCCGCATATGTTTTTTTCTTAGGGTAAACATAAAAAGGCCATTTTGCTTCTGATAATGGTGCTAATTTTCTAGCATTCCAAATATAAAAGAATTTATTATGAAACACTTTGCTGTTTTTTGTATTGAGGGTATTTGAAATAGTATGAGTAATCTTTTTATTTATAGTAACAGCGCTTAGTGCGCTACTTCCACCTATAATAAAAGAACTTAATAGAAATATTTTTTTTTGCATCTAAACTCTCTTTTTATTTATATTATAAAACAGGAATTGCTATTTTTTCATGATATTAATTGTTTTATTAATATCTATTTTTTTTCCATATAAATAAAACATTAATGTTCCGTCATTATTTGGCACACATTTACCAAATAAAAATTTATCTTTTTCTATTTCACGAAAAAAAGAATTCTTTTCTTTCTCTTTATCTAATAAATCATTTAAATAAAAATTATTAGCAATAATATTAAGACAAGTATTTAAATTTATTTTTTTTTCTATAAAGTTAAAAGAAACCATTGTGTTATTTTCTCTAAAAATATACTTTTTAAATAATCCACCTGAAAAATATTCATATCCAATAGTTGGGCAAACATTTATTGTTGTAAAATCACTATAAAGTTCTGATAAATAAAAATTACAATTATAATCTTTATTTAATAATTGATTAAGAGTAATGAGTATATTTTTTTGTTTTTGCAACATATTCTCGATAAAAAGTAAATTAAAATGAACCTTCTTATTATTAATCATATTTACGTCATCATGTATTTTCGCAGCTAATAGTATATTGAATATGTTTTCTTTATCAGTTGTATTAAGTTTGTGATATAATTTTTCTAATGCATCAGTTTTAATAATATCTAGATATTTATAGCTTAATTTAGCACTTCTCCATAATTCTAATTTTAATTCATAGATTTTATTATATTCAACTAATAAAGAATTAGTAATCATACTATTTTTTTTAAAAGTGCTATTTTCCCAAAAATTATTATATCTATTTTTATCTAAAAAACTTTCATTCAATATAATTTTTTTAATAATAATAGTCTGTTCTTTGTTTAAATTAGTTTCATAGTTTATTCCGTATAGTCCAGAGTTACTTATAAAAATTAGCAAAAATAATATTCTTTTCATTTATTTCCTTTATTTTTTCACAATTATAACATATTATATATTGTATTTTAAATAGTTTTTGTTCATTTTATATTATAATAAAATATAAAATAGCAAAGGTATAAAATGAAAACTATAAATAAACTTATTGTAATAGCTTTAACTTCTATAATATTCGTAGGTTGTGGTGGTGATGGTAAAGATAAAATTACAATAAACGGCGACGAGACTAATAATAATACTACCACTACAAAAAATTTATTAGAAAACAATAATAAAATACAAATAGATTTAAATTCTAATATATTAAAAGCAACTAAAGATAATTTAAAAATATATGCATATAAAAAACTTCAATACTTAGGTTATACGGATTCGAATGGTAATTTAGTAAATATAGGTGAGGGTGTTGTATTACCAGACGGTAGCCTACAATTAGCAGACGGAACAATTATAGGAAAGTCTTATACTTACACCAGTAATGGTATAGAGTACATATTAGAAAATGGAAATATTTACAGAATACTTCCTGATGGTAGTAGATATTTTATTTCAAAGGGTGAATTGGATAATGATAATAATCTAATATCTAAAACAAAAATGACAATAGAGCGTATATTTGAAGATACAATTACTATTGGCAATACAAAATATGAAAAAATAACAAATAATATAGTTTTAGATACAGCAACAAATATAGCTTACTCTTATTATGTAAATGAGAATGGGCTAATTACAACCTCTTTATTATATACGGACGTAAAACTAATAAATAGAGATGGCACTAATAAAATAGAATTTTCTATTGATAGTGAATATGATAAATTAGATAATTTAACAGCGAACTTATCTGATTACAAAGTATCTTATATGGATTGTTCTGGTAACTTATATTATTCTTTTAATAATGAAATACATAAAAAGAATATATTAACTAATTCTAAGAGTGTTATAGGAAAGGGACTATTCTCAAATGGAATAATGCAATTATCTGGAACAGAAAATAATAAAATAACTATTAAGAAAAATAGTGTTTCTCCTATAGAAACAATATTATCGCATAATCTATATACTAGCAATGGTGATAATTATATTAATATTTCAACGTCTATATATCAGGAAGTTAATAATGTATATAATTATATAGGTAATGGTAAGGTAGTAGATAATAACTTATACCTATCTAATTCTTCTAGTAAATTAATAAGTGAGAATGATACTTCTACTATAGATAACAAAGTATTATTATCTAATAACTACTATTACACTATTAATGACATTAATAATATATATGTAAAAATAAATCTAAATGAAAATTATAATTATTATAAGAATGGAATAATAAATGATAGGACTATCATATTTGAAGACGGGACAACTAAGTCTGGTGTATTACAAATATTTAAGAATATAGATGTTGGACAGTTACATATTGATATCGATGGTAATATGTATGCACAAACTACTACTGATTTATGTAAGATAGATAAAAATCTAACTATAAGTTATCTAAATACAGAAAATGCTTCTGAGTTTCTCGATATCAATACATCTGAATATATATCAAACGCAGTTGCGGGGACTATTACTAATCCTACAACAGGTGTGGTTACAGTAACTGAGGTTTCTAATAATAGAGTATTCGAAACTGCGACAAATCCTACTACGAACGTAGTTACTACAACGGAAATAACAACTGGGTTAATTACTGTTATTATCACCAATCCTATAACAGGTGTGGTTACCGAAACAAACACGAATGTTACAACTGGAACAGTTACTACAACTATAACTACTACAAACCCAACAACAGGTGAAGTTGTAGTTACAACAACAACAGAAAATAATGGAACGGTATATGATATAGATAATATATCAACAAAAAATGTAATTGTTGATATTAGTGGTAATGTAAATATGAGCTACAATGGTTTAACATATGAAGTGTATTCTGAATTAGGAAAAATGAAAAGTGATTTATTAGGTGCTATAAATATAACAGTTGATGAAAAAAATGATATTAATATAGTAAAAAGTGATAATTCTTATCAAGATAATTTAAATATAACTAAACAAGAGGTTTTTCAAATTGATGGTGAAAATGTTTCAACAGATAATATTCTTACAACTATCACAAATGATACCACCGATAGAATCTTATTGGATTATGAAATAATCGACGGTGACATAGTAATAAATACTGATGATGAGCGATTAGATGGTGGAAATGATTATATAATTCAAGGCGAAGGGACTATCGAAACAGTAGATGGAGATGTAAATGCTTTGGAAGTTATAGATTCTGTAATCACAAAAGATTTCAATGATGCACCTGTCATTATTCAGGTTTCACCTGGACCGGATAGTCTAGTATTAAACAATGCCATTGTTACAATAAGTTTTAATAAAAAAATAAAAGAAGCTTCTATTAATAGTAATAATGTAAAATTAAAAGATAATAAAGGTAATACTGTTTTAGCACGAATAAGTATTGGTGCAGAAAATGAAATTGTAATAATACCTAATGAATTATTACAATCAAGCGCAAGATATACAGTTTATGTAAATGAAATTTATTCTCTTGAAGGTGGTTTTATTATGGATTCTGAATATATTTCGCATTTTAATACAGTTACTGACGACATACTAAAAATAGTAGAAGTTAAAACAACTAATGGAACAGATAATCTTCCTATTCCTTCTACTAACATAACTTTAATTTTAAATCATAACATTAAAGTATTTAATAATGCAACTACTAAATACTTAATATTAAAAGAAGACGGAAGTGATGAAGAACTAGAATTAGTAGTTACACAACCTATTCCAAATGTAATAGTAATAGACCCAGTAATGAACTTAAAAAACTTTTCTATATATAATTTAAATATCACACTAATAGAAGATATTAATATTGATGGAACTCCAAAAGCGCAAGTAAAAACGATTGTAATAGGTAGTGACGAAATGACTTATCTTCAATCAACTTATCCAATAGAAGGAGCGTTAACTTATAATATTTTTGAACAAATTGTTTTATCATATAATAATTCATTATCTTTCACTAATGTAATATCTAAAAATTGGACTATTAAAGATTTAACAGATACCAGTTTAGAATTTCAATTAACTGCAACATATGATTATGCTTCAAAATCTATAAAGCTAACACCACCACCAAATATGAAATCAGAACATACTTTTAAATTACTAATACCTTCTATAGAAGACGAAGTAGGAAATAAATTACCGGCTTCTACATTATCATTTACTTCTGAAGATATTACACCACCAGAATTAATCTTAGAAAACCCTTTTTATCCTGTTCCAGGTGAGCAGCATTTTGACTTTCATGCACCCATTACTATACAATTTTCGGAGCCTATAGACCCATCTTCCGTAAATACTACTAATGTATATGTAATAGATACAGAAACAGAAACTAATCAAAACTTGAATATTTCAATAAGTAACAATGTAATCACATTAAACGCTTCAACTTTAAAAGAACATACTAATTATGAAATAATAGTAGAAAAAACAGTAACTGATTTTAATAATAATGAAATGATTGTTGAAAAAAAATCTAAATTTTATACTTATGATATTACACCACCAAAAATCAATATTATTCCGACTATAATACCTTTGCCGGATTGGGACCTAACAAAAGGTAAAACCTCTTATTTTACAGTAACTTCAACTGAAGAATTATCCTATGTATCAGCAGAAGAGCTTTATGTACGTCCAGTAGCACCATATAATGGGACAGTTGATGATTTAAAAATAACAATTGCTTACGATAAAATACAAAAAACAGATTTAAATAATTCTACATATGAGGTTGATGATACGAAAAATTTTAGAGTAATTTTTCAGCAATTTCCTAGAGCTAGTCCTAATAATGTTTATTATTTAGTATTAAATCGTATAAAAGATAAGGCTGGTAATTATATAACAGGAGCAGATGTTACTTATAAAGGCGGTTTAGTAGATGAGTTTTTAACTAATATTATTCCGGTTCCAGAATCGAATAAGAGATATATCAAATTTGTAAATATAGATGATACATTAAGACCAAATGTAACGGCTGTTGTAAATATAGGTGAAACAAAATTAATAGTAATGTTTAATGAGCCAGTATATATCAATGAAACGTTACCAACTTCTTTTAAAGTAGAAGATAAAAATGATAATAATATCATATTAGATACTAACAATGTAAGTGCTGATAACCAAACTTGGGATGTAAATTTTGTTACAGCTCCGGCTTGCCAATCAAAACTACAATTACATGTAACTAATATAGTAGATACTTCATACAATAAATTTGCAAAAACAGCAGGAGTTCAAGCGACTGATGCTGACACTTTTCCAACAGATGTGTTTTATTGTTTTCGTAAGATATGTGGAACTAATTATACACCGGTAAGCACAACAGTATCTGATACGGTAGCTGTAACTAGCCCTTTATATTCTAAGACTGTAAGACACTTAGAAGATGATTCGCTTTATTATTGGGATAATGTTAAGAATAAGATATATAGAATTTATACAGACGGTAGTTTAGCTTATATAGGTAATGGCTATTTTGCAACTAACTCCAATTATATCTATATGGATGGTGGTGGAACAATAAAAGACGCAATTTTAGAAGTTAGAAATTCTTCTAGTCAAGAATTTTACAAATTAACTGCGACAGATGGCACAGAAACATTTAAGTTAGGAACAAATGTTGTATTAACTTCCTCATTCATCCCTTCGAGTTGTAACTAATACTTTATATTTATAAAATATTAGTTATAATCAATATAAAATGGATAATAAAATGAAAAAATATGTAAGTGCATTACTATTACTATTAATATTTACAGGCTGTTCTGAGAAAGTAGATTCTTTTAGAACTATCGAAGAAGTTGAAATAGATGCAACTGCTTCCAGTGGTAAAAAATTAATATTAGCAAACGTCGCAGATTTAGGAACAGATTACTTAAATATAATAAAAAAAGATATTTATCATTGGGATTTACCAGAATCATATAATATACAATTAGGTTCAAAAGACGAAGACGGAAAATTTTGTATGTTGTTTAATGGTTTTAAAAAATCAACTGACCCAATTAAAAAAACAGTATATATAGAATGTATAGAAGAACCTATATTTGACTTACATCCTAGATATGGCTCGCATATATTAAATATAGATTTGAATGAGTTAGTGGAAGAAAGTATGGAAACATATCCTAATTCAGTGATAAAGGCTGTTTTTAGCACAATAACAGGTAAAGCGAAGGCAAAGGCATTGGACAAGTCATTACCAATAGAACGTGGTGCTTCTATATTAACTTTTGAATCAGATTCATTAGTAGCTTTTGATAAATTAGAAGGTATTTTATTAAATAAATTAAAAGTAACGTTAAATAATCTCTATGCAGAATCTGAAGTTAAAAGTGAAACTACGAAAACGGTTGATGATATTGATATAATAAATATATTTTTAAAAATAAAGACACCATTAGGTTTAGGAACTGTAACACTAGTAAATATACTAACAGAAACATTATTTGATGTCTACAAACTAACTCTTCCGAAGAAACAATTATCTGAAAATTTTTGGGATAAAAAATCAGGTAATTTCTTTATCTTAATAAGCATAAAAAAACCAGACCCATTATATAATAATTATCTTACTGATATACGTGTGGCTGTTCCAGAATTCGAAAAGTTCATAGCCAGTTTAAAAGAAGAAACAAAAATTATTATACCGCAACCTTAATTTTTTGCTATAATGTAAATTATGAAAAAAGAAAACAAAGTAGTTAGCTCCGGGATTATTGTTGTATATAAAGACCAAATATTATTAGGTCACTCGACTGGAAATAATTTTTGGGACCTTCCAAAAGGAAAAATAGAGGAAGGCGAAACCCCAAAAGAAGCAGTGATTAGAGAGGCCTACGAAGAATTCAATTTTATTCTTAATAAGAATAGGTTAAAATATTTAGGTAATTTTGATTACAATAAATATAAAAATTTAGAACTATTCTTATTAAATATAAAAACGAAACCAGCTGTCGAAATTTTCAAATGCAATAGCTATTTTGAAGATAAGAATGGTATTAAAAAACCAGAAATAGATAGCTTTGGTTTTTTCAATTTTGAAGAAGCATTGGGAAAACTAGCGTACAGTATGCGAAGAACTTTAACTATAATTTTCAAACGTGAAGGTTTAATTTAGATTAATTCACTTACATATTTATGATTAAAATCAAATAGTATTTTCAATATTGAAATTTTATTCTTTTCTATTATATTATATCTTCCGAGCATTGATTTATCTTCCAAATAATCTAATATATTTTCAATCTCAGTTTCATTAAATCCAAAATGTTTTGCTACTTTTGTAATTGTAATAACCTTATAATATTCTTCTGCATAAATAGTATTAAATTTTTTAGAGTTAAATATAATCATTGTTAATCCTTTTAGAATATTATAAAAAAATATATTTTTTTATTTGGCTTTATAATATTCTAAAAGGATTAACAATGATTATAGTTAATAAAGAAATGTATAAAACAAAAAGAAATTGCGATAAATGTAATAAACGTAGTCCATTAGTATTGCCTATTAGTTATTTATTAAGGTTTCAACCACTAATATTAGAAGAAATTAAAAATAAAACTAATTATAATAATTTATGTTGGAATTGCGTAAATGATATTTCTGAATAAGGCAATATTATTAGCATTAATAATATCCAATGCCAATGCCAATGTTATAGAAATAGATAAATATCCTACTAATACTGCGTTTAATATAGTTAATATGTCAGAAAATAGAAATATTGGAACCGAAAAGTATATTAATTTTTATGATAAATATAAGAGATATTCAATAGAAAATTTTATAAAAAAGATTAGATATTTAGATAATAGAATTAATTTTTTAATTGTGAGTCCGAATAGATTAGAACTGTTAAATTTATCAAATAGACTTGTAGAAATGAAAATATTAAAAAAAGTATATATCTTAGAGTATTAAGCGTTCAATTTAATGTTCTTAAGGTCGTTGTTTATACGGTTCAATTCTTCTGGAGTAAAATTCCAATATTTAAAAAATTCATTTCTAAAATTCATTTTCAAATATAATAACAAATAAATAACGGGTTGTCTATATAATGAAGACGTTTTGCAGTTTGTATCTATTATTTTAATAATATTTTGATTCCTACCAACAAAATTTATTATTTTTTCAAATATGCCTTCTTTTATTAAAGGGCTATATGCTTGTATAAATTCTAATGATAGAGTAAGATTCAATTTTTCTTTACTTACGACGTTACATCTCTTGAGGTGTACATAAGTTAATTTCTTAATCAAATCTCTTTCTGTGCTATTTATTTTCATTTTATCTCATTTTTTTAAATAATATTGTTATAAAGATTATAATATAAAAAACTAAATACTTATAATGTTTATAACAATATTATAAAATAGCATTATAGAAAGGTATAAAAAATGACTGATGAGGACTTCTATCAACAAGCAATAGAAAGTGAAAGTGAAATGTTTGACGAAAGTAAATTAGACGATTTAATGGATAATGAAGACGTTCCAGACTTAGACGATTTAATGGATAATGAAGAAGATTTAGAACTTAGTGAAGGTTTTTTATCTGATATAATGGGATTTGATGAAGATGTTGAGGAAGAAATTGTTGAAGAAGAAGATTCTGGTGAATTATTAAATCCAGAAGAAAAAAATATGTTTTTGGAAAACGCAAAAGAATTATTAGAAATTTATAAGACAATTGAAAATATTGAAGACGATAAAGAAGATTATACTGTATCACCTGAAGAAGAAGAAGAAGAAGAAGAAGAAGAAGAAACGTTAGAATTAGAACAAGAAGATATTAATATTCCAAATTTTGGTGAAGAAGAACCTGATACGGAAGTAGAAAATGAAGATATAGAAATACCTGGCTTCGATGAGGAAGAAGAACCTGATACGGAAGTAGAAAATGAAGATATAGAAATACCTGGCTTCGACGAGGAAGAAGAGCCTGATACGGAAGTAGAAAATGAAGATATAGAAATACCTG